>BNJS01002533.1_pt1 | contig 198249 bp, 341 predicted proteins | sample 8540461 | NCBI WGS metagenome assembly BNJS01 (sample SAMD00202454, study PRJDB9452) | human saliva metagenome | isolation source: human saliva | place: Japan
GGAAGTTACGTATTGCTAGCCCTTCGGTGACGTAGTAGCCCGCCACGGTACCGACCTTGGTGACGCGGAAGACCGGCGGATCTCGACCATGCCCAGCATGGTTTCGCGCTTCCGGGCGAGAGCATGCCTTCCATGGCGGCCTTCACGTCATCCACCGCATCATAGATGATGTTGTAACGGATGTCCACGCCATTGGACTCGGTTACATGCGCCGTGCCGGCTGGTCGGCCCACCGTTGAAGCCGATGACCGGCCTTCGAGGCAATGGCTGCAGGTTGATGTCGCCTCGGTGATGCCACCGACCTGGGCGTGCACGATCTGCACCTCGATCTCGGCATTGCCCAGCTTGAGCAGCGCGTGCGCCAGCCAGCTTCCTGCGAGCCCTGCACGTCGGCCTCGATGATCGGCGGTGGCAGGGTCTGGCAACCTCGCCCTCGCCGATCTGGTCGATCATGCCGAGCTGGCGGCCTCGCTGGCGGGCGAGCTTCACGTCGCGGAACTTGCTCCTGACGGAACAGCGCGATCTCGCGGGCCTTGCGTTCGTCGGCCAGCATCGTCAGCTCTTCACCAGCCTGCGGCACGTCGTTCAGACCCCGGATTTCCACTCCGATCGACGGCGTGGCGGCCGTGGCGTTCTTGCCGGATTCCTCGTCCATCATGGCGCGCACACGGCCCCCAGGTGGAGCCCACCAGCACCGTGTCGCTCTCGCGACAGCGTGCGACTGGCACCAGCATATCGGTGGCCACCGGGCCACGCCCCTGGTCCAGGCGTGCCTCGATCACTCAGACCGCGGGCGGGTGCCTTGACCGCGCCTTCAGCTCCAGGATTTCAGCCCGCAGCAGCACGTTCTCGGAGCAGGTCGTCGATGCCCTCGCCGACTTGGGCCGACACACCCACGACAAGTACATCGCCGCCGTACTCTTCCGGCACCACGCCTGCGCCACCAGCTCCCGGCGGACACGGCCGGGGTTGGCCTCGGCTGTCGATCTTGGTGATGGCCACCACGATCGGCACCGGCCGCCCGCGCGTGCGAGATGGCTCGATGGTCTGCGGCATCACGCCAATGTCGTCGGCTGCCACCACCAGGATCAATAGATGTCGGTGGTTTTCGCCCCGCGCGCCCGCATGGCCGTGAAGGCCGCGTGACCCGGGCGTATCGGTGAAGGTCACCACACCGCGCGGGTTTCACGTGGTAGGCGCCGATGTGCTGGGTACGCCACCGGCCTCGCCCGACGCCACCTTGGTACGGCGGATGTAGTCGAGCAGCGAGGTCTTCTTGCCGTGGTCGACGACCCATCACGGTCACCACCGGCGGACGCGTCAGCTCGGGACCGACATCGCCGGCCGCCACTTCGTCGAGCAGCGCCTCCGGATCGTCCAGCTGGCGGCATGGCTGTATGGCCCATTTCCTCGACCAGGACCGCGGCCGTCTCCGTCCAGCACCTGGCTGATGGTCACCATCTGGCCCAGCTTCATCTGCCGCTTTGATCACCTCGGTGGCTTTCACCGCCATCTTGTGGGCCAGATCGGCGCGGTGATGGTTTCGCACGTGCACCTCGCGCACGATGGGCGTCTCGGGCCGCTGGTGACGGCGGTGCAAAGCCGCCCCGGCCACGGTCGTTGCCACGGCGCGGGCCGCGGCACGCCAGGCCGGTACCGCACCCGACCCGGCATGGCTGCTGTCGTTGCGACCGCCCTTGGCCGGACGGCGGCTTGCCAGGAGGCGTCATCCTGCCACGAGGACGACAGCTTCGGACTTCATACGCTTTGTTGCGCCACCGCCGCCACTGGCGTTCTCGGCCGGCGCCGGCGCGTTGGCAGCCTGACTGCCGGGCAAGTGCAGCGTACCGCCGCGACGAGTTCGTCGCCCGCGGCCGCAGCTGGCGGAGCTGCCGGCGGTGCGGGCGGCGAGGCGGCGTGACGGCGGGCCTTGTCGAGCAGCCGCTGATGGCAGCCACCTCGGCCTCGGCGGCGACGCAGCGGGTCTCGGCCGAGGCTGCCGCCTCTCCTGGTCTTTGCGTGCCGCCCTGGCAGCCTCTTTCGGCAGCTCCTGCGGGCGGTGGCTTCCTGCTGGGCAGCGCGCTGGGCGGCCTCGGCCTGGCTTTCTCGCGGCCTTGCAGTGCTCCTGGTCGCGGTGCAGCCTGGGCTGCGGCGTGGCGTGAGGCACTCGGCCTCTCGCGCATCTTGCGCTGCGTGGCACGGGCGGCGGCCCTCGGCCCCGCGCTGGGCATCGGCTGCATCTTCGCCAGACGCCCTGCTCGGCTCTGGGCGGCCTCGCTCGCGACGCGTGGCCCTCGGCCACGCGCCTCGTTCTCCGCGCTGGCGGCTCGCGTTCCAGACGCGCCCGCTTTCTCGCGCAGCTCGCGGGCCCGATCGCTCCATCGTTCCTTCTGGCGACGGGCTTCGGCTTCCCGCAGCCGGCGCTGTTCCTCGTCGATCACCGACTGGACGACTGCACCACGGGCGGCGCGGCGGCGGTGCCACCGGTTCGATGACCGGCGCGGCCGGAGGTGCCGCCGATGCCGGCGTACCGGCGGCAGCCGTGGCGCGAGCCGTCACGCTTGACGAAGCAACGGCCGCTTCGCGGACGAACCTCCACCTGATGGTGCGTGCCTTGCCGGTGGCGGCATCGGCCTGCTTGATCTCCGAGGTCTGGCTTGCGCACCACGGTGATCTTTCATGGCTGTCGGCCGTCGCCACCGCCACCATGCGACATGCCCGCAGGCAGGGCCGACAGGCATCCGCTCCTGTCCGCCGCTTCCGACAGCGGATCGGCAGGGTTTTCTCTTGCCGACACCCGCTGCGCGCAACTCGCTCCAGCAGCACCTCTGCATGGTACCTTTCACCTGCACGCAAATGTCTCAAACGTTCGTACTGGCCATATGTGTCCTCTCCGCCACTACCGATATCGGTATGTGCGTCGTCACGTGATTCATCCTTCGACGCGCGGGAGGATGGGACAGCAATTCGCTGCGTGGCGCACGCTCATTCTTCGACGAACCAGTGCTCGCGCGCCTTCATGATCAGCGCGCACGGGCCCGTTCCTCGGTCGAGGTCGGTGATTTCTGATCTGTTCATCGACCGCCAGCTCGGCCAGGTCGTCGGGTCCGGACATTGGCTTCTGGCCAGCTTCACGGCCAGCAGCTCGCGTCCATGCCTCCAGCGACAGTGGTGGTCGTCGAGGTCGTCTCAGTTTCTCGTCGGTGGCGATTGCCGCCGCAGTGCGGTGCGGGCACGCTCGCGCAGCTTTCCGCTGACCGTGTCGCCGTCGAGCTCCTCGATCTCGAGCATCTCGAGCGGCACGTAGGCAATCTCTTCCAGGCCGGTGTGAAGTCTCTCGCGTCGATCAGGATGTCGGCACACCCTCGGCATCCACATCCAGACGTTCCATGAAGACGTACGGATGGCAGCCCGTCTCGTCCTCCTGTTTCTTCTCGCTCTCTTCGGCCGACACATCAGCTGATCTGCACAGCCGGTCAGCCCGGAGGCCAGTCGCACGTTGCGGGCCACCGGTGCCGATGGCCAGCGCGAGGTTGTCCGGGTCGACCACCACGTCCATCACGTGACGCTCCTCGTCCACCAGGATGTGAGGTGATGCTGGCCGCATGGCGCGCCGATGACGAACCGCGCCGGGCTTCGGACCACAGCACGATGTCCACCGCTCGCCGGCCAGCCTCCTGCGTCACCGCCTGCACGCGCGAACCCCGCACGCCCACGCAGGTGCCGATGGGATCGACCCGGCTGTCGGAGGTGTGCACGTGCGATCTTGGCGCGCGCACGCCCGGGATCACGCGCCGCGGCACGGATCGTAGCAGCCCCCTGCTCGATCTCGCACTTCGAGTTCGGAACAGCTTACGATGAACTGGGCGCCGTGCGCGACAGGAACAGCTGCGGCCCGCGGCTCCCTGCGGTTGATGCGCGAGACCCAGGCACGGACACGGCGTCGTTGCGCAGGTCTCTTTGGGGATCATCTGGTCGCGCGGCAGTGCTACCGATGCGGCCCGACTCGATGATGGCGCCCCTCGCGGTCCACCCGCTTGATGCGCCGACAGCAGCAATCGCCCCGCGCCAGGAAGTCGTTGATGATCTGCTCGCGCTCGGCATCGCGGATCTTCTGCAGGATGACCTGCTTGGCGGCCTGCGCCCCGATGCGGCGAACCCGATCTCTTCAGTTCTTCCTGGAGTGAAGTCCTCAGCTGGATGTCGGGATTCTGCTTCAGGGCCTCGGTGAGGATGATCTGCAGATCGTGGTCGTCCAGCTCGCCATCGGGCACGACCTGCCAGCGGCGAAAGCCCTGCAGGTGCCATCGTCGCGGCTGATGGCCACGCGGATGTCCACCCGTCCTTGTAACGCTTTTTCATTGCCGACGCGAGCGCACCTCCAGTGCGGCAAACACGACGTCGCGCGGAACATTCTTCTGCGCGCCAGTGCATCGACCATCAGCAACAATTCACGTCCCCTGCATAACGACTCCTCAGAAAACCGGCTTCGGAACCAACCCGCCCGATCGACCTGCTCAATCCCAAAACCGCAGCCAATCGTCCATCGGCTGCCTGCAATACTGCCTCGACCGGATCGGCCGGCTCCGGGCGCCTTCGGCGGCCTGCGCTGGTACGGTTGCGCGGACGGGTGGCAACCAGGTTTCTCGCGCCAGCGGCATCCAGTCGGTGGGCCGCGGGTACCGCACCAGCGGCCTGCACCACGACGGGCGGCGGCGCATCGGGCCCTCAGCAGCTGGGTGGCTACGTGGCCAGCGTCCGCTGGCCGGCACAGCACGCCCTCGAAGGTACGGCGCCCATCCTCGCGCAGGCGCAGCCAGGGGCTGACCCTCCTCGCCGGCAAACGGGCGAAATCCTCCGGACGGCGCAGCCGCCGGTCCAGACCCGGCGAGGAGATCTCCAGCCGGTCGTAATCGACGTCTTCCACCAGGAACTGGTGCGAGAGCTGGTCGCTCACCCGCTCGCAGTCGTCCAGCGTGATGGGAGACGTGGTCTGCAGTGCTCGATGGTGATGCGCAGCAGGCCGCCTGCGGCAAACTCCACATCCACCACTTCATAGCCCATGGCCGTCATCACCGGATCGACCATGGTCTCGATACTGCTCACTGTTGCCGGAACGTTTCCAACCACCTGTTGCCTGTCTGCGTGCAGCGCGCGCCCTGTACTGCTGACTGCCGTGACCCGTACCCCGACGCCCTCGCCGGATGCACCCCGTGCGCCGGCCGGCAGGACGCCCACCGCCGGTCGGTCGACCAGCCAGCGAAAAAGGCCCGAAGCGGCCCAAAGCGGCCAGACGGGTAACGCCCGCCACCCGGCCGCCGCCGGCTGGCCTTCTCGCCAGGCGGGAGGCCCGCCACGCGGGTATGGGCTGGCCAGCCCATTCCATACCATGTGCAGCCCGAACGCCGCGAAGCCGCCGCCCCGCCAGCCCTTCGTACCGCACCTCACGGGCCACTGGCGGCCCGTGAAGACACCCTGCCCCGATACCCGGCCAGTGGCCACGATATCCAGCTAACCGGGCGAGCTGCCTGCGCCAGGAGATGCCCTGCACCTGAATGCCCGGCAAAAGCTCCTGCACCACGGCAGAAAGCTCCAGACGGCCGATTATGACAGCTGACAACGGCGAGAACTCAATACATGAGCGGTACCGGGCGGGGAGGCCACGGCCGTGCGCCGCCAGGCGGGTAACGCCGGCAGCGGCCCTCAGCGCGCCTTGAAGTTCTTGCGCGCGGCCGGGCGCACGCCGCCCAGACCGGCACCACCACCGCGCTTGCCACGCGGCTGGCGCTGGTCGGGCTGGCGCTCTGTCCACCCCAGCCGCTGCCGGCGTTGGGGTCGAACGGCTGGCCAGCCGGGCCGCAAAGCCAGGTGCCGCGCCCCAGCGCTGCTGGCGCTCGTCCCGCTTCATCGAACGGGTGATGCCCTCGAGGTGGGCGGAGTCGGACGTGGGCTGCCAGTTGTCATCGTCGTGGTTCACCCGCCGCGCCGTCTGGGCCGGGCGTGCACGCACTGCGCGGCGCCACACTGCCGTGCGTTCCTTCACCTGGCGCGGGCGACTGCGGTCGGGCAGCACCGTCCACGAGCGATCTTCGACCAGTCGGTGCTCACCACTGTGGGACACCGCCTGCGGCAGATAGCGCGAGTTTCGGTCCAACCCCGGCGCTCGCTCACCGTCAGTCGTCTTCTCGGCCGTAGCCTCCAGCGTCTTCACCGACACCAGGCTGGGCGCCCCGGCCTGCGCGCCTCCCTGCTGCCGCGTACGCTGACGTTTGGCCGGCGTGCGCTTGTCCCCGGTTCTGGCGTCCGGTGCCCTCATCGGCCCCCGCCATGGCGCTCTGCCTGCCGACGACCACCGCGCCGGCCACGGCCCCTGCTGCACCGCCTGCCCTGGGCAGCAGCCTGGCCATCCCCGGCCGGGCGATTGCGACGCCCACTCCCGTAGCGCTGCCCTGTCCGGCTGGTCCATGCTGACTGGATGGGAGGCCCCATCGCGCCCGCGCGCAGCACGACGCAGCTCCCCTGTCGCGGCCCGGCCTCGCGGGCCGGATCCTGCACGGCGGCTTCCTGCCCCTGGGTACGGTTGCGCCCGCGCAGCAGGCGGCGCCGTGCCGGATGACGGCTGCCCACCGGCGCCCCCCGCAGATTGCCTGCCCTCCTGGCGATGCAGGCACCTGCACGTCTGCATCATGCCCAGACCGGCATCGAACCCCGGTGCCCCGGCCCCCGCAGCCTGGGCTCTGGCTGCCCTGGGCCTGACCGCGCCGGCCACGGCCCCGGACGGCCCGCGCGAACGGCTGCGCACCCTGTTGTCCCTGGGTGCGGTCCCAGCGCGCCACCGGCACGCCCCGGCGCAGCGCCCTGTCCCGCCGGACGCCGCTGGCCGGCCTCGCCCTGCACGGGCGTCTGGCCCGGCGCTGCGGCGGTCGGCTTCGTTCGGCGCCCCCCGGCCCTGGCCGGTCGCAGATGCTGGCCACGTGCCGGACGAGTGGATGCTCGCCGCTCCGCCTGCGGCGGCCCCTTCGCGAACCACCTCGGCCGTATGCTTGCGGATCTGCTGCTGCAGCTGCCGCACCTCGGCATCGGCCAGTGCCTGCAGCCTGCCGCGCCTGGTCGCGGCGGCAGCGCAATCAGGCCGAAGCGGATCCGCACCAGCCGCGACACGGTCAGCCCGACCGCATCGAACAGCCGGCGCACCCTCGCGGGTGCGACCTCCAGGATCACCACCCGGTACCAGTGGTTGGCCCCATCGTCGTCACCACCGATGTCCTCGGTGGACTGCAGCGTGGCCGGCCGTGTTCCAGCATCACGCCGGACAGCAGCTGCGCACGGATGGCATCGTCCACCCGGCCCATGCACCCGGACCGCATACCGCGTTCCCAGCCATAACGCGGGTGCATCAGCCGGTTGGCGAGATCCCCGGACGTGGTGAAGATCGGCAGCCCTCACTGTTGAGGTCCAGCCGGCCCACGGCAATCCAGCGCGCCGCCGCGCAGCCGCGGCAGACGGTCGAACACCCTCGGCCGCGACCCCGGATCGTCACGCGCGTGACCAGCTCGCCTGTGGGCTTGGTGATACGAGCACCTGCGGCTGCTGCGAGGCCGCGCAGGCCCGCTTGCGTGTGCCAGTGGCTTTGCGTTGACGCGAATCACGTCCTCCGGCCCCACCCACGCTGACCGACGTGGGCCGGCAGACCGACGACCGACACCCGGCCGGCAATGATCAGATCTTCCATGTCGCGACGCGAGCCGAGTGCCCGCGTCCGCCAGAATCTTCAGCGCAGTTTCTCGGCCCCCGGCGGCGGCGCACGACGTCCGACCCGCTTCAGGCCGAGTGGGCGCCTGCCGGGCAAAGAACGGCACGGGGTCCGCGTCGGCCGGACCGTCGTCATCGTCCTCATCCTCGTCGTCCCAGTCGTCATCCCGGGCTTCCAGGGGTCGATGCGATTGAAGGATCGTCCTCGTCTTCGTCGTCGTAGTCGTCCGGTCGCCGGCGGACGCGATCATCCACCGTCCAGATCCAGTGCGATCTGTCTCGCCCGGCCAGCCGCCGGCCGCAGCCCCGCCCATCCGTCCGGTTTCGCGGCCGGGTGCATCATCGGCCACACCGCAACGATGCCATGCCGGGGCGCATCATCCTGCTCGCCTCATGGGCCGGATGTTGTCGCATGATGCCGCGTCCGGTTGCCGCTGTCGCTTTCGCTGCATCCGTCGCGTCCGCTGCCTGCGCTGCATCCATCCGTCCGCTGCTGCGTCATCCATCGCATCCGTCGCAGCAGCGCCGCCCGCAACCTGCGCCGGCACGTCGGTTTCTGCCAGGGGGTCACGGCCGGATCGGTCCATGACAGCTGCCGCCGCTTCGGCGCCAGCCTGCCCGGGCCCGGACGCCGCCTTGCGCGCACAGTACGCCGCGTACGGGTGCCGGCGGCAGCCGTCCTGCGCGGTTGCGGGCCGGCGCAGCGCCGTCGGCCGCTTCCGGCGTGGCGGCGCCCTCCGGGCCAGCAGCCCCTGCAGCCTCTGCAACGGCATCGGCCGGCAGTACCGGCATCGACCCGCACGCCGGCATCAGCCTCCGTGCCGACCCCCTCTGAACCGCGGCCCGGGGCCGTGCCACCGTCCACCGCCTGCATCCCGGCGGCCTCAGCCGGTTCACTGGCTGCAGCCAGGCGCCGCATCAGCCGCCCGGCGACGTGTCCGTGTCTGCGCGACGGGCCGGTTTGTGGCCGGCGTTTCGGCCACACGGCTTCCCCGCTGCCGGCAGCCGTATCCGGCGCAGCCGTGCCTGCGGCAATGCCGGCCGGTGCCTCCCCTTCCGCCGCCTGACCGGAGGTCACTCCGCAGCATCGGTATCCACCGTCGCCACGGGGCCTGCCCGCAGGAACGGATGCCGCGACGCGACGACGGCCGGTGCCTCTTCCGTAGCAGGAGTCCCGGCTGCCGTCTCTGTGGTCGCATCGGCAGCCACCGCACGGCTGCTGCGGCGGGTTGACGTGCAACGGCGCCTGGCCGGTGGTGTCTCATCGGTCCCCGAACCCGCGGGGCTGGCGACGCCTTCGTGTTCCGCAGCAGCGGCGGCCGGCGTCAAATCCTTGTTCGTTCTGGTCGTTATTCGCGCGATGGTCACATCACAGCGTGTTGTCTGCGGACGTTGCCGCAGGTTGTGCATCGTGGCATCGGCCGGGGCATCTGCCGCAACCGCATCCTCACCGTCAGCGCCCCTTTCCGGCACGGCTTCACCAGCCGGTGCCGCATCTGCACCGGAAGCAGCTTCCGCTCTCCGGGGCGCTGGCTCCATCCGAAGCAGCCTCACAGCTGGCGCGCCGGCACCATCCGGGCAGTTTCACTTCCGGCACGCCAGCATCATCCGGAGCACCGGCGTCGTCCGAAGTGCCTTCCACGGCCGCGCATCCGCCCGTTCGAAGCGGCCTCCCTCCGGTGCACCCGCACCATCCAGGGCGCCTTCCACGGCCGGCGTACCAGCCCATCCGCCACCCCACCGGCCGCCGCTGGCCCGGCACATCGGCACCGGTCTGCAGCGCCGGGGCCTGCAGCACGTCGGCGGGCAGCGCCTCGTCGTCCAGCGCCGGCAGTTCTGCCTCAGCGCCTTCAGGTTCAGATCGTCCAGAAACTGGCGGGTGGTGCCGAACAGCGCAGGCCGCCCGGGCACTTCCTTCACCCCGATCTGGTCGATCCAGCCCCGGTCTTCCAGCGTCTTGATGATGTGGGACGACACCGTCACCCCACGAATCTCTTCGATGTCGCCCCGGGTCACCGGCTGCCGGTAGGCGATGATCGCCAGCGTCTCCAGCACGGCCTGCGAATAGCGCGGCGGCTTCTCGGGATTGAGCCGCGTCACGAAGCGCGCAATGTCGGGCGCACTCTGGAAACGCCAGCCCGTGGCCAGCGCCACCAGATTCAGCGGAACGCCCCTGCCAGTCGTGCGCAGCCCGTCCAGCAGATCGCGCACCGTGTCAGCGCCGATCTCGGCATCCCCGGCAAACAGCTGGCGCAGGTCGGACACCGACAGCGGCTTGGTGGCGCACAGCAGTGCCCCTCGATGACTCGTTTGACCTCAGCGGTATTCATCTGCCTGATAGATCGTGGTATGAACTCATTTGCGTCCCCGCGCTGGCCCCGGCCGTGTGCCGACAGGATGCCGTGCACAGGCAAGGCTGACCGCCTTGCCAGACAGGGCAACGCCAGCAGCGCAGATGGACACGGCCCCGTGACCACGAACGGCCACGGCAGGGACGACACGACGGAACACAAACCCGCCCGCGCCGAACGGCGCCTGAGGCAGAACAGACCGCACAGGAGAAGCTGCGCCCCCAACCCTGGTCAGAACCCCGCGCGGCACACAGCACGCACCAGCCACACACGGCACACGGAAGCAGCCAGGCGACCGGCTGCAGACCACCGGGGTGCGGAAACGGAATCAGTACAGGGGCCACCGGAGAAGCACCCACGGGGTGCACCAAACCAGACTTCCGAAGAGAAACGGACCATCTGGCCCTGCCAGGAACCGCCGAGGCGCGGCAGCGCCGGGAAGAACCGATATACCCCCGCATGACACCCTGCCGCCATGTCAGACCCATCGACAGCCCGATGGCGGTTCATGGCCGATTGAATTGCAGCATTCTACCCCAACTGTGCATCCGGCGCGCATGACAGGCAGTATCCATGCACCCGACCTGGCTCCAAAAACTGTAGCCGATCTGCAGCGATCCGAACGACGGCACATGCCGCTGGCCACGAAACTCGCGCGCGCACCACCCAGCACGAACTGCACGCCCGCGCGTCCCGCCGCACGGTGAAGCCCGCCCCGCATCGGGCCACCACCGGCTTTGCGCTTCACGTGGTGGCTGTCGTGCCAGCGTTGCCATCCAGCGTCAGATCCCAGGCCACGGCACGCACGCCGCCCTGCACGAACAGGTTCCACTGCGTCGTGTCGCTGCGATACCAGCTCACCTCGCCCGGTTCGTTCGAGCCCGGGCGCAGCGGTGCCGAGCCGCCATCATCCTGCAGGTGATTGCCAGAGCGCCATTCCAGCCCGCCAAAGGCACTGCTCTGCAGGTTGCCCAGCCGCATGCCCCAGTGCCCCAGCACATCGGTGCGTCCGCTGGCCGGCTGCCAGCGCCGTACCCGGTACTGGGCCCATTCCAGCAGCGGTTCGTCGTGCAGCTGGTGGGCCCAGCCCCGGAAGCGCGGTGCATCGATCACCCGGTGCACGGCATTCTGCAGCTTCTCGCCCCGCACCGACGGTCCCACCCAGCCCAGCCGCAGCTCGTTGCGCACCCACGACCTTCCTGCAGGCCGCACTCGGCCAGACTGGCCATCAGCGTGGCCGCATAGGGCCGGTCGGATGGGAATCAGCCAGGTGGCCCGGCTGTTCTCGGGCGGGTAGATGGCCTGGTCCAGGCGGAAACTCACGTACTCGACGGCACGCGCCCGCCCCAGCCAGCGCCACAGCGGACACAGCAGCCCCGGCTCGCCATCCCTGCCCCCAGCCATCGTGGGCCGAGGTGCGCGCAGCCACCTCCAGCATCACGCCGCTGCCAGTAGCCATAATCCTTGTCCTTGCCCGTGGCCGGGTCATTGTCGATCTTCAGGCGGGTCTGCATGGCGGCCGCAGGCCGGCATCCCCAGCTGCGTCCTTCAGGCGCCGGCTCCCTCGTGCCCCGGTCTGCCCGCGGTCCGGGCTGCCAGAAGAGCGGCGGCGCCCCGCGCCAGGTGCGTGCGCGACGGTGGTGCCCCTGGCATCATCGCGTGATGTCCGTTCCGCCCGGGCGCCGGTCGTCCCCAACATGCGATGCACCACTCGTGATGTGCCGCGAGACAGTTGCCGCCCGGTGCCAAGGCCACCACCGTACGTCCCTAGGCCTTCACCGGTCCATCCACCACGCAGGCCGCCCGGGGTACGTCATCGCCCTCATCGCCGGGCGCTGCTTCACCGGAAAATGGATCTCCAAACGGGTCCGTCCCCGTTCGGCAGATCCGGATCGTGCCAGAAACCGGCGGCCTGCGCTCACCGGCGCCAGCAGGGGCACGCCCGCCAGAACGAGGAGCCCCAGCCCCACCAGAACGGGCAGCCGTTTCGGCCGCCCCGTCCGCCCTGTCTCACACCGGCTGTTCCCGTCCGCCTGCCTGTTCCATCGACTGGACACCATCACTCCCCTGTTCCCGCCTGCCCGCTCCAGCGTATCGCACTGTACCGAGGCCGGCACGCATGTCCCTGCCACTGGGTTGCGATAGAGCCGCAGACCAAACACCGGCATGATGGCGATGAGGTGGTCGAAGATGTCGGACTGGATGCCCTCGTACACCGCCCAGGTGGTGGTGTTGGTGAAACAGTACAGCTCCAGCGAGCACCCCTCCGGCGTCGGCCCATCAGGCGCACCATCAGCGACATGTTCTGATGGACACCCGGATGAGCCCGCAAGTATGCAAGCACATAGGCCCGGAACGTACCAATATTGGTCAGGCGTCGCTGATTTGCCAACTGTTCGCACCGCTTCGGCCCCAGACGCTCGCGCCGCCCTCGTTGCGCACCGTCAGCTCGTCCATCTTGCGGTTCAGATAATCTTCCAGCAGCTCGATCTCGGCCAGCTTCTTCCAGCTCGCTGGCCTCCATGAAGCGTAAACAGTCGTCATGTCCAGCCGCAGCGTGCGCTTGATGCGCCGTCCGCCGGCATCGTGCATCCCGCGGAAATTGCGGAAACTCTCCGCCATCAGCCGCCAGGTCGGGATCATCGTGATCGTCTTGTCGAAGTTCTGCACCTTCACCGTGTGCAGCGCAATGTCGATCACATCCCCTATCGGCCCCACCTGCGGCATCTCGATCCAGTCGCCCACCGCAGCGTGTCCGACGAGGTCAGCTGCAGACCGGCAATGAAGCTGAGCAGCGTGTCCTTGAAGAGCAGCAGGATCACCGCCGAGGCCGCACCCAGACCGAGCAGGATCAGCGGCTGCTGGTCGGTCAGGGCGGCGATCATCCACACCAGCCCCAGCACGTACATCAGGATCTTCAGCAGCTGCACCGAGCTTTTCAGCGAGCGGCCCGGCTTGCCCTGGCGCTGCCGCGTCGTCAGATAGGCCGAGAGCAGCGCATCGACCACCCGCACCCCGCGGAAGATCGACACGATGGTCGCCCCCTTGTAGGCCAGCATGGCCAGCGTGGGATGCAGCCCCGGCACCAGCCCGATCCCCGACTGGAACACCAGCACCGGCAGCATCTGCGCCGTGCGGGCCAGCAGATTGGTGTCCATCAGCAGGCCATGACGCGTGTTGTCGGTGAAGCGCCGGTGAATGAAGGCGATCACCTTGCGTGTCACATAGCCGGACAGCACCTTGACCAGCAGGGTCACCAGCCCCAGCACCGCCAGGCCAAGCAGCCCTTCCAGCCAGATGTACTGGCCCAGGAGTTCGTTCAGTTGAGTCTGCAGGATGTCCATGGGGGGTCTGCACTTGCACCGGAAGGCACTGGGACGGCACCGGAAGCCATGCCGTGCGGCCGTCTGGCCCTGCGCCGGCACCGTTCCTCACGCCGTTCGCCCCGGCAAACGGCGATGGCGCCTGCGTGACGCCTTTCCGGCGGGACCAGGCGCCTCCGCCGATACGGAGGTTTCAAAGGGGCGATGGTGCCATCAGCCCGCCAGTGCGCATCAAAATGGCCCGGAACACCACAGGGCATCCCGACCGGAGGCAGGCCGCTGTCGCAGCCTTCCGACACCCACGCCCCGGTTGCACGATGCCCCATCCATCCGGTTGCTGCACCACATCCGCCCCGGGACGTCGCGACACGCCGCCCCGATGTGCCGATGTGCCGAAAGACTCACGGCCCCCGTTTCCGCGCTCCCGGCTGCCTCCTTCATGACCCGGACCGCCCCTCCGCAGGAACGGCAGGCCAGGCCACCAGCTGAGGCAATGCCAGCAGCAGGGCCAGCGGCACAGGGCCAAAAGCCATGGACGAAAAAGCCCTGGTGTCTTGATAGCTCAGGGGCGTGGAATGTCGATGGTTGCGGGGAGGATTTGAACCTCCGACCTTCGGGTTATGAGCCCGACGAGCTGCCAGACTGCTCCACCCCAGCGAAAAGAATTATGCACAAACGCCACGGTGGATGCAACCCCCACCCAAAAAGGCCCCACACCCCCACAGCGCCGACTTGCCCGCCGGCGCCCCGGGCGCAAAATTTCAATCATGAAATACTGCACAAAACTGCGGCAGCCCCACCGAGCCCCGGATCCCCGACGGTGACAACCGGCCGAGCAGAGTCTGCAGCGCTGCTACACCGTTCACTACGTCAACCCGCGCATCGTCACCGGGGCGGTCTGTGTCTGGGAAGACCGCATCCTGCTCTGCCGGCGTGCCATCGAGCCCCGCCATGGCAAATGGACCCTGCCGGCCGGCTTCATGGAAACCGGCGAGACCATCGCCGAGGCGCCCTGCGCGAAACCGGCGAGGAGGCCGGTACGCACCCGACGGCAACGCCGAGCTGTTTGCCGTCATCGACGTGCCGCACGCCGAACAGGTGCATGTGTTCTACCGCGCGCAGCTGGCCACCCCGAGCTGGGCCCCGGCGAGGAGCTGGATGCCCGCCTCTTTGCCGAGGCCGACATTCCCTGGGACCAGATCGCCTTCAGCACCGTCGAAGCCACGCTGCGCTGGTTCCTGGCCGACCGCCGGGCCGGACGCTTCATCATGCATACCGCCGGATCACCCCCGGCCCACGCACCACTGGTCCTCACCGGCGCCTGCCACCCACTATGCGGGCGATCTGGCCCGATGAGGGCGGGCAGCCGGCCGCCTCTGCAGCAAGGCCGGGCTGAAAGGCACACGACAGGCCCCGTTACCATGTTCGTGTCCTGGACAACCCGGGGCTTTGGCCAGCCAGACCCGGTGATTGCTGTCCCCAGTCATCCATGATCCGGGAGATGTCACTCCCCGGAGCCCCTGTCCGGTGCCCCGGCCGTTTCACCCCTTCCGGTGTGCTTCCGGCTGTTCGAACACCGTCACCGGCGGCAGCGAGCCCCGAGGCGCTCACTTCCGCCACCCCGGTCTGGCCGCAGTTGCCCCTGCCCCAGCTTCGACGTGGCCACCCCGGTGGTCAGCACGTTCACGTCGCCCCAGGCGCACAGCGTACCGTCCTGGCGCGGATTCACGGGTCGTACCAGCCGCCCTCGTTGATGCGGATGGCCCCGGGCATGATCTCGTCGGTGATCTTCAGTCCGGCCAGGATCTGCCCGCGCTGGTTGAACACCGCACCACCTCGCCATCGCTTCAGGCCACGGGCCGCCGCATCCCTTCGGATTCATCCAGCAGGGTTCACGGCCGGCCACCTCGTGGAGTCCTGCGGTTGACCGTACCGCACAGCTGCGAAATGCAGCCGCATCTGCGGGTGGTTCGACACGATGTGCAGCGGATACTTCGTGTCCGGCCCGCCCACGCGCTCGATGGGCTCCAGCCAGGTGGCATGCGGCGGGCAGTCGTCGTAGCCGTACTTCTCGATGGTGCGCGAATACAGCTCGAACTTGCCGGAGGCCGTGCCCAGCGCGTTCAGCAGCGGATCGGCCCGAAAATCGGCATGGCGCACGAATTCCTTCGACGTCGGCGGAATCAGGAAGGACAGGGGGCCGGTTGCTGGCCCAGAACGCGTCGAACACCGGCATCTCCATGCCCCTTGGCGCGTGATTCGATCTTGGCCGCCCTCGTAGAGGTTGCGGATCCACTCCATCTCGGTCAGACGGCGGGTGAACGGATCGCCCTTGCCCAGTCGCCGTGCAATGTCCGCAAAGATGTCGAAGTCGTTGCGTGCCTCGAACAGCGGCTCGACGATCTTCTTCATCGCCACGATGTGGCTCTGTGCATAATCGCCCATCTGCTCGATGTCGTTGCGCTCGTAGGCCGTGGTGGCCGGCAGCACGATGTCGGCATGACGGGCCGTGGCCGTCCACTGGAAATCGTGCACGATGAAGGTATCGAGCCGGCGCCAGGCCTGCACCATCTGGTTGCGGTCCTGCTGGTGTGCAAACGGATTGCCCCACCCAGTAGACCAGTTTGATCAGCGGCAGCTTGATGTCATGGCCATTGAACGACATCACCTTGCCCGGGTTCAGCAGCGTCTCCACCCAGTCGCGACACCGGAATGGACACCGCCCCGCTCTGGGCCAGCCAGGCGGCCCCCTCGCCCCCTGTCCCGACGCATCGTCGATGGCCTTCAGGATCGGCGTGTTGGCCGTGGGCGCCCCGCCCGACGCATAGTGATAGCTCAGGCCATAGCCGCCGCCCGGCAGGCCGATCTGGCCCAGCATCGCCGCCAGCGTGATCAGCATCCAGTGCGACTGCTCGCCATGGTGCTGGCGCTGCGTGGAATAGCCCAGCGCCAGCATGGTGCGGTGTTTTGCAAAGCGGCGGGCCAGCGACTGGATGGTCTCCGCCGGCACCCCGCTGATGCGCTCGGCCCAGGCCGGCGTCTTGGGCTGGCCATCGGTCTTGCCCAGCAGGTAGGGCAGGAAGCGGTCGAAGCCCACCCGTATTTGTCGAGAAATTTCCGGTCGTACAGTTTCTCGTCCACCAGCACCCAGGCAATGCCCAGCATCAGCGCCACATCGGTCTGCGGACGCGGCGCAATCCATTCGCCGTTCAGCGCCTGGCAGGGTTTCGGTGCGGATCGGATCGATGCAGATCACCTTCGTGCCGGCCTTCTTCATGGCCTCCACGCCCGGCCAGGCCCGTGGTCGGCCACCTGCCAGGAAATCTGCGAGGTATTGAGCGGATTGCAGCCCCAGAACACTCATCAGTTCTGCAGTGTTCGGCCAGATTGTTCCAGGTGGTGCACTGCTCGTACACCTCCAGCGATCCCGACACATAGGGCAGGATCACCTGCGCCGCCCCGGTGGAATAGTCACCGGTGCTGTTGGTGTAGCTGCCGGTCAGGTTCAGCATCCGCCGCAGCAGCGTCTGGCGGTTGTGCAGCCGCCCCGGGCTCTTCCAGCCGTGAGACCGGCAAACACCGCCATCAGCCATACTTCTCGCGCACGCGGAGTCAGCTCGTCGGCCACCAGCTGGGTGGCCTTCTCCCAGCCACCCGCACGAAAATCCCCGGTACGGCCGGCGGATCGGCCCCCGGGCCCTTTTCAGCCAGGCGCGCCGCGCACCATCGGGTAGCGGATGCGCGAGGGTGAATACAGCGAATCCAGCACGGGCAGCTGCGGCGACGGCGCCGGATCCTTCGGCCACGGCCGAATTCCACCCGCACGGCCATCGCTTGACCATCCCGTAGAAGGCCCCCAGTGACATCCCGACAGGATGCCCCCGGGCACGACCCCGTCCGTCGTCGCGGCTGCCTGGCCACCCGATGGCTGGCCGGCCGGCTGCGCCTGCCCGGTCTCACCGCCGGCCGCCTGCTCCCGCTGCCCCCGTACCAGCACCGCGCGCCAGCGATACCCGAGTGCGGCCGCCACCTGGCCACGCACGAAACGCTGCGGCGTGACAGCGAGGTATCCGGCTGCGTGGCAGGCATCTGCGGTGACACATCATGTCGAGGCATCTGCCGCACCGTATCGTGTTGAGCGTTCATGACCTGTTCTCCTGTCCTGTCGTCTGTTGGCCGGGCCACCTGAGGCCCGCTGCCGTCCGTTCTCATGCCACCCGCGCCTGCTGCGGACCATCCGGCCCGTTCCAGCAGGGGCGGCAGCAGCCGGGCTGCCACGCCAAAGTAGCCATCACCATCCAGCCGGCCCAGCGCGGCGGCAAAGCGTTCGGTCCAGGCCAGCTCGTCCAGCACCCGCGCCACCCGTGCGGCCTGCGGCTGCCGCAGCGCCTCGGCCAGCGCCTGCAGCTGCACCCCAGGATCAGGGCGGCTCGTGAAAACCCCTCATCCAGCCGGATGTCCAGATCGATGCAGCAGCCGCTGCATCCGCTCCACGGCCGGACCGAACAGCCGGCCGGTGCCATCCCAGACGCTGGCATAGGGCGCCACGCTGCGATTGCGGAAAATCCCCTCGAACAGCGCCACATGGCTGCGCTGCAATCCCTGCACCACGACCGGCACCGCATCGGCCGACAGCAGGCTGCGCAGCCGGCCCATCTCGTCCGGGCGGTCGAGCAGCGCGCCCATCTGCGCCAGCAGCAGCTGGCCGCGCACCGAGCGGGCCGCCTCCACCATCGCCGCATCGGGCGGTGCCAAAAACTGGGCCGACAGCCATTCCGCCGCATCGGCCAGGGTCACCGTCATCGTGTTCATGGATGACCTCCTGCCGCAGCAGCGCCACCCTGGGTGTGCGGATCCTTCAGGTCCTTCGAATGGTTCTGCAGGTAGGCCAGGATCAGCCGGTACTGGTCATCGTCCATCGTCGTGAAGCGCCGCATCGATTTCAGCGTGCCGATCCACTGGTTGGCCGTGAAGTGCCCCTTCTGCGGCAGCACGTGACAGGCCGAACACGCCTTCTGGAACACATCCTGGCTGTAGGCCCACACGGCAGGCCGGTCGGTGTTCGGTCCGGTCGCCTCTGCCCACACCGTCAGCTCGGCCGGCAGCCAGCGCTGGCCGGTATCGGCGTCGGTCTCGGCCTCGCCGTGTTTCACCGCCCGCCACCGCCTCGGGCGTCAGCACCCCACCATCACCCGCTGGCACGCGCCTGATAGACCACGCTGGGCGTGTCGGCAATCTGCCAGCCCTGCAGCACCAGCTGCACCCGGTCGCCGTCGCGCGCCTTCACCTGCACGGCCGCACCGCCCAGCAGCTTGGCCTGGGCCTCGGCGCCCTTCTGCACGCCCCCGGCCTGCAGCCAGGCATTGGTGGTTCTCGACCACGGTGGCAGCCTCACCGGCGGATGCTGTCCGGGCCCGAGAAACCGGCAGCCGCGACGCATGCTGCACCACCGAGGGCAGCATCACCAGCTCGCTGCCATGGTTGGGCATCGGCATGCCGGGCGCCGGCTGTGTCACCGCCGGCACATGTTTCGAGATACAGTGCCATCGCCTCCACATCGGCCGCCGGCAGCTGCGCCGTGTTTCTGATCACCTCGGCCATGTCGCCATCGGCCCACCCGCCCGATCGGGTTCACGCCCGTCTGCAGATAGCTGGCAATCGACGGCACCGACCAGTAACCAATGCCCGTCTCGTCCGGCGTGACGTTCGGAAACCAGCCATTGCCCTCCGGCGTGGGGCCGCCGGCATAGCGCAGGCCGGCCTTCACATTGCCCATGAAGGTCCGCGTCGAATGGCATTCCGCACAGTGGCCGGCCGCCTCCACCAGATACTCGCCCCGGTGGTAGTCGTCGGCCTTCACCCCGGCGGGCACCGGCCCGGGCTGCCAGGGCCTGCCATCCAGAAGGCCAGCCGCCACAGCCCCCACACCCCGACGCAGGCTGAACGGAAACTTCAGTTCATGATCGGGCGCTGCCTGCGCCACCGGTGGCAGCGTCATCATGTACGCATACAGGTCGCGCACATCACTGCCCTTGAGCTTCTGGTAGGAGGTATATGGAAAGGACGGATAGAGCACCTGCCCATCCGGCCAGAAACCACCGGGCCCCACCCCCTGGCGCAGCGCCCGGTCGAACTGTGCCAGCGTCCAGTTGCCAATGCCGGCCTGTTTGTCCGGCGAGATGTTGGGCATGTGAAAGATCCCGAACGCCGTGTCCAGCGCCCGGCCACCGCCCAGCACCGTATCCTTCGGCTGGCCCGGCGTGGCATGACAGGTGGCACAGTCCGATGCCACGACATACCGCCGCCGTTGGCCACATCCGCCTTCCAGTGGGGCGGTTCCTGCGAACCATGCAGCATCGACCAGGTCCAGGGCGAGGTCAGCACCAGAAAACCCAGGCCACCCAGCACCAGCAGACTGCTGCTCACCTTCCATACCGTTGCACCTCTGACGCGTGCCATCGCACCTGCCTCCTTCGATGAACGGGCACGAACGCTGCCCACGCCATCACTATAGGTATTGACATGCCCACAAAGGCTGCAGGGTTGTGAAGGCTGTATAACAGGGGGCGCTTCCGGCTCATCCGCGTGAGCCCGAAGTGCTGACAGACTGGAAGTGCTCGCAGACTTTACAGAGGGTTCCTTGTCGCGGCCGGTCGGTTCTGGTCGAATTTCCGGCCTGTCTCCTCCACCGCCCGACACGATGCACTGGCCCGTCCATCCCCTGAAGGACATCCTGGACACCGAAAACGATGCGCTCGTCCAGCGCATTCTGGAACTGGCCCTGGCCCATGGCTCCCCGACCAGACCAGTTCCATGCGCGCCGCCTGGAACGAAGCGGCCGAACGGCTCAGCGACTGCCTGCTGCAGTACCTGACCGATCCCCCGGCCACGCCAGCTGGATAGCCGCAGCGATTGCGGCACGACCCGCGCTCGAACGCCTGCGCCACATTGCCAGCCGCCACCATGACGCCGGCGTGCCCCTGGAGCTGCATCACGGCCTGTTCCGGCTCTGTCGCCGTGCCTATGACGCCCACTTCCGCCAGCTGCTGTGGCAGCCGGATGGCCAGCCCACCGGGACACTGCCCCATCCCGACGCCCTGCTGGCCCGGCTGCACGACTTCTTCGACGAGGGCCGATCAGGCCATGCTGGCCCCCTGGGCCTCACCCCAACCGCACGCAAGCCGCCCTGGCCGACAGCATCCGCCGCCTGACCCGCGAACGGGACCAGTATTTCCGGCGTGCTCGAAGGCTGCGCGGCCCGTCTTCATCACCACCGAACAGGGTGAGCTGCTCGATGCCAACAGCGCCGCCCTGCAGACCTTCCTGGGGCTGTCCGAACCCGGCGCCCTGCGCTACCGGCTGGCCCTGCAGCACCACCGCCCGCAGCTTCAGGCCCTGCTGGCCGAGATTCTCGACACTGGCAGCACCGAACTCGCGGCCATCTGGCTCGACACCCACGAGGGGCGCCGCTGCTTCGACATCCGGCTGCGTCTCGTCGAGGACAGCGTGCAGAAGCTGGACCGCTGCCGGATCGTGCTGATGCACGACGTGACCGAACACACCCGGGCCGTCGAACGGGCGCGCCGCCGAACGCACCATGTCGCTGTTCCTGGCCACCATGAGCCACGAGATCCGCGGCCCGCTGCACAGCGTGCTGGGCGCGGCCGAACTGCTGCGCGATGCCAGCGTACGTGACGTGGAACGGCTGCTGGACCTGCTCAGCCTGTCGGCCGGCGCCCTCGACGCCACCCTCGAGAACGTGCTGGGCTTCTCGCGCTTCGAGCACCAGGCCCCCTAGCCCGCCCAGGCCCACCGGCCTGCGCAAGGCCTCGCCGGGCTGGTTCGCACCAAGGACATCCTAGCCCGGCAGCGCGGCGTTGCCGCTGCGGCTGCAGGTCGAGGTCCGCCCTGCCCGACGAGGTGACCTCGACTGGTCGATGGTGCAGCAGATTCTCGGCAACCTCATCCCGACGCCCTGCGCCACGACGACGGCCGGGTGTGCTGCTCGACGATGCGACGATGGCCAGCTCGTCTTCACCGTCAGCGATCACGGCCGGGCCTGCCCACCGCCGTGCGCCGGCAGCTCGCACATCCCCCGCCACCTGCGTCCCCTGCCTGGACGGCGGCCATGGCATCGGTCTGGGCCTGGCCATTGCCCAGCGCATGACCACCGCCCTGCAGGGCACCCTGCGGCCCGGCGAGGCAGGAGACGGCACCCGCCTGGTCCTGGCGCTGCCCTCGTGCAGCCTGCCCCGCACGATGCGCCCACGGAGCAGTCCGGCGCCACCCGGCGCCTCGACCGCAGCTGCCTCGCTGATCGACGACGACCCATCGGCGCGCTGGGCACCGTGGCCATGCTGGAACGGCTGGTGTCATCCACCGACCACGTCGTCAGCCTCGAACAGGCCAGCGCCCTCTGCGCGGCCGACCCCGATGCCTACGACTTCTTCATCATCGACCTGGACCTGCCCGACGGCAGCGGCGTGGCCTTTACCGCCAGCTGCGCCAGGATCCCCGTTTCGACCACAAACCGGTCCTGCTGCTCGAGTGCCAGCATCAGAGCGCATCCGCCAGCGCCCCGATGACGCCGCCCTGTTCGCCGCCCTGATCGGGAAACCCGCCCGCACCGACGCCCTGGCCCGAGCCATCGAGGGCCCTCCGACACCCCCGGCAGCAACGACACACCCGACCGTCACGGCACTAGCCAGCCGCCGGCAGCGTCCTTCCTGCCTCCTCCTGCCGGCAGCATCCACTGCCCCCATCGGCCCAGCCCTCGTCCCCTGCCTGCCTCGTCCCTTGCGGCTTCCTGCAGGCGGTGCTGCCTGCAGCCTCTCCCGTGCCGGCAACATCCCCGCCGGCACAGCCAGCCGTCGCCCCCACCAGCCATCCCGCGCAGCCTGCGCCTGGATGCTGCGCCTCGCGCCGGCTGCACATCAGAGACCGCACCGAAACCCTGTCGCCCGCCGAAACCCGCCTGCTGGTCTGCCTGCTGGACCATTTTCGGCCAGCCTGCAGCCGCACCGCATCAGCGAGGCCATCTGCGGACGAGGACTGGGTCTGTAGCGACCGCACCGTCGACGTGCTCGTCTCGCGCCTGCGCCGCCGCCTGCGCGACAGCGAGGTCCGCATCATCACCGTCCACGGCCTGGGCTACACCCCTCACCGAGGGCCGATGACCGGCGCGTATCACGGTTTCATCCATCCCCGCGCCGGCCCCGACCGGGTGCTGACGGGACGCACTGCGCGCAGGCAGGGGCTGGCCGCCCTGGCTGCAGGGCAACGCCGGCAGCACCTGGCCGTATCCACCCGCACGGGGACGCCGCACGGTCGCCAGAAGGGCACCATGACCCAGAACGCCGTGTCCACTCCGTAGCAGGGATTCCGTGCGTAACCAGCATCCGCAACAAAAAGTAACGGCCCGACAAAAAGTGCGACTTTGGCGTACATTTCTGCTGGCGTACGTTTCCGAAAGCTTACCGGGCGTGTTTTGGACGCATTCGTCCCCGGACCTGCCACACACCTGCCCGCCCCATGATCCGCCACTGGGTAGACCCCGACACCGCTGCCCCCGCCGACCAGGATATCCCCGGTCGCGGGCCTCATCGCCCTGGGGGGCCGACCTCGAGGCACACCGCCTCGTCGGGGCCTACAGCCACGGCCTCTTCCCGTGGTACACCAGCGGCCAGCCGGTCCTGTGGTGGTCCCCCGACCCGCGGATGGTCGTCTTCACCGGCGATTCTCGCCCGCCCGCACCCTGCGCCGTCTGCTCCGGCTGCTACGGACGTGCCCCGGCGCACCCGCCTGGCACATCACCCTCGACACCGCCTTCACCCGCGTCATGCAGGCCTGCGCCGGGCCCGTCCCGGCCAGGAAGGCACCTGGATCACCCGCCATCATCACGCAGCCCACACGGGCCTGCATGCCCTGGGCCTGGCCCACTCGCTCGAAGTCTGAAACCCCGCCCCCTGATGCTGCACCGGCTCCCTCCGGTACGCCCCCGCCTCCCATGGCGATGCCCCCGTCCGCAGCCTTCATCGCCGGCCTCTACGGCGTCTCGCTGGGCCGCATGTTCTTTGGCGAATCGATGTTCACCCGGCGCCCCAACGCCTCCAAGTGCGCCTTCGCCACCCTGATGCACCTCCTCGTGCAGCACGGCTTCCCGATGGTCGACTGCCAGCAGTCCACCCGGCATCTGGGCAGTCTGGGCGGACGCGACATCTCCCGTGCCGAATTCCTCGCACGCATCCAGCCCCTGCTGCGGCAGCCGGGACCCGACTGGCACACCCTCGCACGCAATCTCCACTGGCCCGATCCTCATCCGGCAGCGTCAGCGGCTACGCCGCACGCAACAGCCCGCCTCACCCCCGGCCGGAGACCTTTCGGGAGACCGGCAACGGACAGGAGACCGGCCCTGGACCGTCCGCCGGCCAGACAGACGATGCCACGCCGGTTTCCGCCTCCCCCGGCCACCGGGCATGAACCCGATGCGCAGCGGCCAGCCCCCCGTCCGGGAATACAGCATCCGGCTCTGCGTCACGGCCGCGTACCCCTGCAGCTACCTGCCCGACCGCATGGCGCGCTGCCGGGTGGCCGATCCGGCCATCGCCATCACCGCCGGCAACTATGGCCACATGGTGCGCAACGGCTTTCGCCGCAGCAGCCGGCACACCTACCGGCCCGCTGCGACAACTGCAGCGCCTGCATCCCGTGCGCGTGCCCGTGGCGCTGCGCTCGCTCACCGCAGCCAGCGCCGTACCGCCCGCCGCCACAGCCAGCTGACCGGCCGGGGCTGCCCTCGCCTTCTGCGACGAACACTACGCCCTCTACATTTCGCTACCTGCGGGCCGCCACCGTGGCGGTGCGCTGAGCGAAAGATGGCGAAAACCAGTACCGCGAGTTCCTGCTGCGGTCGTCGGTCGATACCCGCCTGGTCGAGATTCCGCACGACGGGCGGCTGATGATGGTCTCGATCATCGACGTGCTCGACGACGGGCTCTCCGCGGTGTATAGCCTTCTTCGAGCCGGAGGCGCCGGGCGGCGGCCCGGCACCTATGGCATTCTCTGGCAGATCCGGATGTGCGGGTTCTTGGCCTCGACTACCTCTACCTGGGCCACTGGATCGAACAGGCGCCTTCGATGCGCTACAAGAGCAACTTCCGCCCGCTCGAACAACGGATAGACGGACAATGGATACCGCTGAAAAACTGAGCGCCCTCGGCTACCAGCTGCTGCGCTCTGCTCTTTTTCGCAGGACCCCGAACGCGCCACCACATCGGCATGCAGATCATGCGGATGTCCTGGCTGCCGCGCCGCCTGCCTGCGCCGGACCGCGTCGAGACCCGTACGGCTGCTCGGCCTCACCTTCCCCAGCCGGGTGCGGTGTGGCCGCGGGGCTCGACAAGAACGCGCCAGCCATCGACGGCGCTGCGCGCATTGAGCTTCGGCTTTACTCGAACTGGGCACCGTCACCCCGCTGGCCCCAGCCCGGCAGCGAAGCCCCGGCTGTTCCGCCTGCCCGAGGCACGAGGCCATCATCAACCGCTTCGGCTTCAACAGCGACGGTCTGGCCGACTTCGTCGCCAACGTGCAGCGCTCCAGCACCTGGCAGAAACGCGGGCCCTCGAACGGGGCGCCCTCGTCGAAAATACCCCGCCGGTGCTGGGGGCTCAGCATCGGCAAGAACGCCGCCACCCGCTCGAACTCCGCCACCGGCGACTACCTGAAGGACTGGCCGGGTCGGCCGCTGGCCGACTATGTCGCCATCAACATCTCGTCGCCCAACACCGCCAGCCTGCGCAAGCTGCAGGGCAGTGACGAACTGGATGGCCTGCTCGGCGCCCTCGACACCGAACGCCGGCGTCTGGCAGAGGAACTGGGCCGCAACCGCCCCTGCTGCTCAAGATCGCCCCGATCTCGGTGACGACCAGATCGCCGTCATCATCGACGCCCTCACCCGCCATCACACGATGTAGCGTCATCGCCACCAACACCACCCTGTCCCGCGATGCGTGCAGGGGCCCTGGCCAACGCCACCGAATCCGGTGGCCTGTCCGAACGCCCGGTCTTCGAAGCCTCCAACCGCGTCATCCGTGCCCCGCGTGCCGCCTGCCCGCCCGTTACCCCATCATCGGCGTGGGCGGCATCATGTCGGGCGCCGATGCCGTCGCTCAAGATCAGGCCGGCGCCGATCTCGTGCAGCTCTGGCGGCCTGATCTACCAGGCCCCTCGCTCGTCAATGCCGCAGCGCGGGCCATTCACGGCCATGATGGAACGATGCGCTAGAATCATACAGTCGCGGGTATGTAGCATGTCATTGACACCTCCTTTCCTGCGAGATCTACCCTGGGGAACCGGGCCCTGATGACAGGGTCCGGTTCCTCCGAGCCTTTCTGCGTCCTGATGCCTGACCACACTCTCTCTGATTCCGCAGCCCCCGCTTCCTCCGGCACGGCGGGGACCACGCGCCCGCCCAGGCACACCAAAACCACCATCCAGGTGCTCGAACGCATGGTGTCGCTGCTCGATGTCCTGGCCCAGCAGCCCGATGCCATCAGCCTGAAGGAACTCTCCGGCCGGACCGGTCTGCACCCCTCCACCGCGCACCGCATCCTCAACGATCTGGTCACCGCCCGTTTCGTCGACCGCGTCGACACCGGCAGCTACCAGCTGGGCCTGCGGCTGCTCGAACTGGGCAACCTGGTCAAGACCCGTCTCAGCGTCCGTGATGATGCGCCATGGGCCCCATGCCGCGAGCTGCACCGCCTCACCGGCCAGCCCATCAACCTGTCCATCCGGCAGGGTGACGAAATCGTCTACATCGAGCGCGCGCTGTCCGAACGCAGCGGCATGCAGGTCGTGCGCGCCGTCGGCGGCCGGGCCCCGCTGCACCTCCACGTCGGTCGGCAAACTGTTCCGCACGAGAAACCCACCGCGCCCTGCAGAACTACATCACCCGCACCGGTCTGGCCGGTCACACCCATAACAGCATCACCGACCCCGTCCACCTCGAGCGTGAACTGGCCTTGGTGCGCAGCAACGGCTACGCCCACGACAACGAGGAACTCCGAACTCGGCGTGCGCTGCATTGCCGCACGGCATCCGCGACGACGGCGGCGAACTGGTGGCCGGCCTGTCCATCTCGGCCCCGGTCGATTTTTCACTGCAGAACGGCTGGGTCGAGACAGCTCAGCCGCACCGCCGCGCAGATCTCCGCGTCGCTCGGCTACGACGCCCGCGACCCGGCCGGCATCACCGCTGACGCACGGGCCGTGCGTACGACGGCAGGCGGCTGGCAGGCCCCGGTCGGCCGCAGCGCACCCATCAAAAAGGCATCCCGTGCCTGCGCCGCTGGATCACTCTGGCCCTGAGCTGGCCCCGGATGCCCGAAACCGGTGGCCGCCACGGAACAAACACCCTGTGCCCCGACCGTGCATCCCCGGACATGCCGCGCCGGATGATCGTCCCGCGGCTCAGCCCTGCGATGAAGCGGCGCAGGCGGTTGGCGTCACTGACCCGTGAATAGCGCCCTGCAGTCCAGCAGCACGATGATCATCTGCCGGCCATTGACCCGTGCCTGCATCGCACGCAGTTGCCCGCCTCGTTGATGAAGCCGGTCTTCTGCACCGTCAGCCCCCACTGCTGGTTGCCACCAGCGGATTGGTCGTGGAACACCCGCGTACCGTAGGCCAGTCTTCACCTGCAGCTGGCTGGCCACCGAGAAGCGGCGGATTTCCGGATAGCGGGCGGCCCTGGCCACCAGCAGCGCCAGATCGCGGGCCGTCGACACGTTCGACGCATTCAGCCCGGTCGGGTCCAGAAACACCGAATCAGCATGCCGATGCTGTGCGCCTTCTCGTTGGCCGCCGCCGAAAGCTTCCACCCGGATAGCTGCGTGCCAGCGCGTGCGCGCCAGTTCTCCGACGACATCAGCGCCAGCTGCATCAGCTCGGCCCGTGTCAGTTCGGTTCCCACCGGCAGGTGCGACGTGCTGTAGCGCTCGGTATCGCGGTCTTCCACCTCGATGCGGATGCTTCTCGTCCAGCGGCTGGCCGGCATCCAGCACCACCATCGCCGTCATCAGCTTGGTCAGCGAGGCAATGGGCAGCACCGCCGACGAATTCTTGTCATACAGGATCTTGCCGTTGCGCGGATCCACCACCAGCGCCACGCTGGAGCGCAGCGCCAGCGGATCGAGGGAATCGGTTCAGCCCGGCCGCCTCGCCCAGCGAACCACTGGCCATGGCCGGCAGATCCGGCGAGGGCGGCACGAAACGGTCCTGATCGGCCAGCGACACCGGCCGGGCACTCACCGCCGCCACGCCCCGGCTGGCCAGCGGCTGCGGCCGTGCCTCGCCGCCCGACGCCGAGCGCCGGTCCGCCACGGTCACGCCCCTGCGACGGCACACGCCGGTCGGCCACCGTCATCACGCCCGCGACGGCGACGCACGCCGATCGGCCACCGTCACGCTTCCCTGCGACGACGCACGCCATCTGGCCACCCGCTCCTGCCTGGGCCTCACGGCTGCCACGCGACTGCTGCACTGCAGCAACCTTCACCCGAACGGGATGACGACGCGCGCGCCCCGGCACGGGACGAAGCCACGCCACCGGCCGGACAGACCCGATGCGCACTGCATTTTTGAGCGGTTTTTGTTACTATTTTTGGTTGTTTGACGGCATCACGCGATGTTTTGGCGGCCTTTTTGCTGCCTGCCGCCGCAGAAACCGCCGTTTTTATGGCTGCGCCGGCCGTGGACGAAACTTGCCGGCCGACCGGGCTGCCACAGCCCGGGACGACTGCCCGACTGCTTGCCGGTCGCCTTCACCGAAAGCCTTGCCGGTGCGGGCAGAAAGCCACCTTGCCGCCTGCCCCTGGGAAGGCTTCTGGGCATGCTGCCAGCTCGGCGTGCACGCACCCGCCAGCAGCAGCGCGCTGGCCAGCACCTTCGACATCCAGGAAAAACCACCTGCTCGCACCATCATCCTTCCCGCCACAACCAGAAACCAATAACCAAAAATTCTACCGGCTAAATCATTTTGATTTTTCAATGCCTTACCCGTACAGCCTGAAGCAGCGCCTAAAAGTTGCCCGGACGCCACGCCCCGCAGCCACCACCCATCGCCCGAAGATCGCCGTCCAGCCTGCCTCTCGGCGGATCGGCCGCCTCGTGACCGACCGGCGCGCGCTGCCGCCCGACGGATGCCGGGCCGCATTTTTCGGCACAGAAGCAACACACACCGTAACAAGACTTGCGTTCGCTTGTATTTTCGGCATCCAGACGTCCAAGCCCCCTCCTGCCTTCAAACGAGAACAGGAATCGCTTATGTTGCGATGCAATAAAATGGCCACGACCCAACGGCATCGTGACCATCCTCCCCTGCTGCAGGAGGCCGGCTGCGGCGGCCATCCAGCCACCCTCCAGCTCCCGGGGGATGCAGAGGGCCCAGCCCGCAGACCGGCCCATGCGGATCAGGGCGCGCAGGAACTCATGCGTCCCGCGCAGGCCCTCACAGCATCGTCCCTATCCCGCACGGCCCCCTTGTCGGCCGACGTGGCAAAAGTGCGAACACCTTCAGCGCAAACGACACCTCGCGCTGACGGTTGCGCGAACTTCCAGCCATGTGCCTCCATCGCCGCACGCCGGCAGAGCCCAGCTCGTCGGCCGGCACATCCAGATGGATCGTGCGGTTCCGGAATGTCGATGGCGATGGTGTCGCCGTTCTCGACCAACCCGATCATCCCACCGGCCGCCGCCTCCGGCGCAGCAGTGGCCGATCGACAGCCCCGACGTACCGCCGCCCAGAAGCGGCCATCGGTCAGCAGCGCGCATTCCTTGCCCAGCCCCATCGACTTCAGGTAGCTGGTCGGATACAGCATCTCCTGCATGCCTTGCCCGCCCTTCGGCCCCTCGTAACGGATGATCACCACCTCGCCCGACACCACCTCTCGCCGGCCAGAATGCCGCTCACTGCATCTTCCTGGCTCTCGTACACCCCGTGCCCGGCCGGTGAACTTCAGGATGCTTTCGTCCACCCGGCCGTCTTCACGATGCAGCCGTTCTCCGGCAGATTACCCTTAAGCACCGCCAGACCGCCATCCTGACTGTAGGCATGCGTCTTTGCCCGGATGCAGCCATGCTCGCGGTCGCGGTCCAGCGTCTTCCAGCGCGTATCCTGCGAAAACGCCTGCGTCGTGCGGATGCCAGCCGGCGGCGCGGAAGAACTGCTCGATGTCGCCATCCTGCGTCTGCATGATGTCGTACTTCGCCAGCTGCTCCTGCATCGACGTGCCCAGAATGGTGCGCGTCTGGTTGTTAGCAGCCCGGCGGTCCAGCTCGCCCAGAATGGCCATCACACCGCCGGCGCGGTGCACATCCTCCATGTGGTACTTCTCGGTGTTCGGTGCCACCTTCGACAGGCAGGGCACCGCGCGCGAAAGCCGGTCGATGTCGGCCATGGTGAAATCCACCTCGGCCTCCTGCGCTGCTGCCAGCAGGTGCAGCACCGTGTTGGTCGAGCCGCCCATGGCGATGTCCAGACTCATCGCGTTCTCGAAGGCATCGCGCGTGGCCAGCGCACGCGGCAGCACCGAGGCATCGTCCTGCTGGTAATAGCGGCGGCACAGCTCGACGATCTGGTCGCCAGCCCGCAGGAACAACTGCCGGCGGTCGGCGTGCGTGGCTGAGACACGAACTCAGTGCCCGGCAGGCTCAGCCCCAGCGCCTCGGTCAGGGCAGTTCATCGAGTTGGCCGTGAACATCCCCGAACACGAGCCACAGGGTCGGACAGGCCGACTTCTCGATCATGTCGCTGTCGGAATCGCTCACCGTGGGGTCCGGCACTCTTGTAGATGGCGTCCACCAGGTCGAGCTTGATCACCCTGTCGGCCAGCTTCGTCTTGCCGGCCTCCATCGGCCCGCCCGACACGAACACCGCCGGAATGTTCAGCCGCAGTGCGGCCATCAGCATGCCCAGGGTGATCTTGTCGCAGTTGGAGATGCACACCATCGCGTCCGCACGGTGCGCATTGACCATAGTACTCCACCGAATCGGCGATCAGGTCGCGCGAGGGCAGCGAATACAGCATCCCGCCATGGCCCATCGCAATGCCGTCGTCCACGGCAATGGTGTTGAACTCGCTCGGCCACCGCCCCGGCCTTCTCGATCTGTTCGGCCACCAGCCGACCCATGTCGCGCAGATGCACATGCCCCGGCACGAACTGCGTGAACGAGGTTGACCACGGCAATGATCGGCTTGCCGAAATCGGTTTCCTTCATGCCGGTGGCGCGCCCAGAGCGCGCGGGCACCGGACCATGTTGCGGCCCTGGGTACTGGTGGCAGAGCGTAACTGGGCATGATCTCTCCAAAAATCAGCCCGCCATTCTACATGCAGCCACCCCGGAAACGGCCCCCCTGCCCGTCATTCATCACGGGCACGAATGCGCATCATCGGCCCGCTGCAGGCCGTTTTCATCCCTTTGGGCACGTAATGTTTCGCATCCCCATTACACCCACCCCGACCGCATCCCGATACCGGCCGAAACCATCACCCGCCAGCCGGTAAACCGGTCCTGACGTGTGTCATGGCCCCATTCGTCCCCGCACCGGTCCGGTTACATGCCGACAAGGCGTCACCCTGCGTCCCTGCCCCCACACCGGCACCGGCCCCGCCTCAGACCTCCACCACCCGCAGCGTGGCCAGAATCGCCTGGTTGAACGTGTCCAGACTCACATGGCAGGGCCTCCAGCCGGTCGTGCGTATCGCACAGCGGCCCCTGCTCCTACCGACTCCACCAGCCGCAGCAGCGCGCATGCGGACCCGTGCCTCCACCAGCGCCTCGCGCACGGCATCCGGCACCCACACCCGCTCCAGCAGCCGTGCAAAGGGCTGACCGAGCGCCCGGTCCAGCAGCGAGAACACGCCCAGCAGGAACATCTCCTCCCGCGCCTCGGTATCGGCCACCGGCCCCGCCAGACGCTCAGGAATCAGCCCGCGGCGAGACGACGCCAGCATCAGCGGCCGGCGGCTCTCGTCAGCACTCACGCTCACCAGCATCAGCGACAGCCAGCGGCGCAGGCCCTGATAGCCCATGAACATCACCGCATGCTGAAAAATTCTGCCGGCACCGACAGCCCGAAACCCACCGAATCGATGTGCTTGAGCAGCCGGTAGGCAATCTCCGGCTCCTGGCGGATCACCGCCTCGATCTCGCGCAGCGACGCATCCTTCTCCACCATCGACAGCAGTCGCAGCACGCCCAGATAATCGGCGCTGCCCACCGCATTGCCCGACGCCACCAGTTCCGGGATCTGCCAGCCACACACCGCATAGGCGCCCCCGGCAAAGGCCTGCTCCATCGCCGCCAGACTCTCGACCCCCGACTGCACCACCGCAATGCTGCGGCGACTGCGTGGCCGGATCAGCCCAGTGTCCTCCTCCTCTTCCCGGCCACGGCGCTCGGCATCCACATCCACCATGGCCAGCCGGAACATCCCCAGCAGCTCCTCCGGCAGTGGCTGCTCCGGCGTGCCCTGCAGCACCATCCCCATGCCACGCTCGTGCAGCAGGAAGAGCATCTGCTGATGCTCCGGATCCTCGGCCACGGCAGCCGGCACCTCCACCCACAGCCCCGGAACCGGTTCCAGCTCGGTCAGTGCTGCATCGAATTCGGCCTTCGGCGCGGACAGCAGCAGCGTGTGCGACTGCAGCGGCCGGTCATCGGCCACCAGCCGGTACAGCGAGGACAGCAGCATCGGCGCCTCGTCGCAGGGAACCAAAAACGCACCTGCAGCGCCATGATGCGCCGGTCACGGTCGATCACCGGACGATAACCGATCAGCAGACTGGACAGAGACATCAGCGAAACACCCTGGAAGGAAACATGTATGTGTGGCAGCCGGGACATCGGGAAAACCGGCGTGCATCCCGCGAAAACCGCCGCCCACGAGCCAGCCTGCCCGCAGAAAACCGGCCTGCACCGCAAGCACCAGCCCGCCCACGAAAAACCGGCCTGCACCGCGAGCACCAGCCCATTCCGCGAAAACCGGCTGATTTCAAAGGAAAACCGGCCCACCACCCGACACACAAGCCTACGGGCGATGGGCCCGGCCTCTCAATACCCCGGGCGATCAGAGGTAGTTGAACATCGACAGCTGGGAGATCTGCGAATACGTCTGCGCTGGCCGCACGCAGTGCCGTGTCGCGCGCCTGGATGCCCGAGGCGTCTCCGCGTAATCCGTATCGATCAGGTCCGAACGGCGCTGAGCGGCGCCCAGCTCACCCGATTCCAGCAGACGCTCGCGGGACTCGATCATGTGCATCTGCTCGCCCAGCACACTGCGGTCTTCCGACATCTGTTCCAGCGTCCAGTCCACCGCCCCTTCCCCATCCCGCAGGGCCTTGTCCGCCGCGGCCGCATCGTCGCCGCGCAGCCTCGCGATCTCTTGTCCAGCTCCCCGAAAATGCGGGCCCTTGCCATCCTTGCCAAAGCCCTGCAGCGTCAGTGCCCGTTCACGCTCAGATTGAACGGAATCGTGATGCCGTTCTGCCGGGTCCCTGCCTGCCCCTGGAATGTCGGATTCCCCTGCGGCAGGAAGGGCGCCGTCAGGCTGCCCTCGCCCGCAAACACGTGGTTGCCGTCCTGCGTGCGCTGGTTGGCAATGTCCAGCAGATTCCACCCGGTACTGCTCCAGCTGTAACGCAATCGTGGCGCGATCCTGCTCGCCCATCGCGCCGTTGCGGGCATTGATCATCAGGTCGCGAGCCCGCTGCAGCGTCTCGATACCGCCACCCAGCAGCCCCTCGGCCTGCGCCATCTGGCTCTTGGCATACGACATCATCCGCTTCTCGATCTGGTTGCGCGCCTGCTCCGAACGCAGACGCTCCACCTCTGCCGCCGCCAGCGGATCATCGCTGGCGCGGTTGATCCTGCAGCCCGTCGAGGCCCTGTTCCTGCAGCCCGGCAATCGTTGCCTGCTGGTCCACGATGTTCTGCACCGCATGCATGCGGTACTGACTGGTTGCCACTCTCGCGATCGATCACCTTGCCAGAGCCAGAATCAGATTGAACATTTCATCGGCCGTCTGGATCACCTTGGCCGCCGCCTGATAAGCCTGCCGGTATTGCGGCAGCCGGGCAGCTTCCCTCATCGAGATTGACCCCCACTACGGTTGGCCAGCACCGTCTTTGCACCGTCCAGCATCTTCTCGGACGCCTTTTCGGATGTCTTGGCCTGCAAAGCGTGCGGCTGCCCACATCCGACAGCAGCGGGGTAAACGACTGACTGAACGTGGCACCGTCCACCGTCTCCTGGTCACCCAGCGTCACCAGCCAGCGCGCATTGCCGTTGTCCTGCTGGATGGCCTTGCGCGGTGCCAGCGTCACCGTGTCACCCGCAGTGGGGAATCCCGGTCAGCATCATCTGCCAGCCGGCCACGTTCACCGGTTCCCCGGACGTGTAGGGGCTGGTCCGTTCCACCTCCTTGCCGTCCACCGTCAGCGTGTAACGGTTTGCTGCCGTGAACGTCAGCACGATGTCCTTCGTCCGGTCGGCATTGGTATCGGCCTGCTGATAGCCCTCGATGCCCACCGTCCCCTGATTCAGCGGCCCGCGCGCAGCCGACATCGCCTCGGCAGCCGCCAGCGACGCCCGCCCATTGAGCACCGACGCATCCGGCCCGCGTAGGCCGTGGCAGCCTGGATGTTCAGCGTATCCCCGGCAGCCATCTGGCCGGTTTCAGGTTGAACTCAGGCCATCCGCATTGATCGGCAGCTGCGTGAATTCCTGCTTCGTCCGGTCCAGGGTGTTTTCCAGTGTGTACACCGAACCATCATAGGAAAGCCGGTAATCCGCCGCCTTGAGCATCGACGGGACCCGGATGCGCACATCCAGATCGGCATTGCCGGTATTGCCGTCGGACGCCTGCACCACCGGCTGGCCCACGCTGAACACCAGCCTGCCCGGATTGCCGTTCATGTCCAGGCCCCGCATGTGCTGCAGGTTGTAGGCGCCCCCGAAGGAAGCCGCCAGCTGTCCCAGCTTGGCCTGCACCGCCATCGGGTCCTGGTCACGGAACGCATCAGCCCGGCAATCTCGCCTGAGCCCAGCGTACTTTCCGTCACTTCCACCTGCTTGCCATGCACATCCAGCATCAGGCGCGTGCGCGCAGAATCCGCATCCCCCGGCACCGACACCAGCTTCGCCGCCCGCTCCGACAGCACCAGCGAATGACCCATGGCCGTATACAGGTTCACGCTGCCGTCGGCCTGGTCATCACGCGTGAGCTGGATTTTCGAGGCCAGTTCATTGATCACCGCATCACGCTGGTCCAGCAGGTCGTTGGGCTGGTGGCCAGTGGCCGTAGCCGACGAGATCTGCCGGTTCAGCGACGCCACCTGCTCCAGCCGCACGTTCACGAACCCGGCCGCTTCCTCGATCCGCCGGCCGGTCTCCGTCGTGAGTCGATTCCATTTTCTGCGCCGTCCAGGAGAACCGCTGCGCCACCCGCTCGGCCCGCGACGCCACCACCGCCCGCGCACTGGGATCGGACGGATTGTTCACCACATCCCCCAGTGCCGCATGAAACTCGTCCATCGACACGCCGATGCCCGTATCCGTATCGGCCAGCAGGTTTTCCACCTGACGCATCTGCTGCGCCCGCACCGAATCCGCCCCGGCCAGTGACGTGCTGCGCGTCACCTCATCGGCCATGAAGCGGTCATAGGCACGGCGCACATCCGTCACCTCCACCCCGTTGCCGATATAGCCGTGACCGAAATACTGGCCACCGGCCGTCGCCTGCAGCACCTCCTGGCGCACATAGCCCGGCGTGTGCACGTTGGCGATGTTGTGGCCGCCCGTCTGCAGCTGCGCATATGCAGCCGACAGCGCACTTTGCCCGATATGGATGAGTCCTGCCATGTTCTTCCCTTGCTTCCCTTCTGGTTACCGCCGCTGTTCTGGTTGCTACCGCGTCCTGCTTGCTGCCATGTCCTGGTTGCTACCGCGTCCTGCTGGCTGCCATGTCCTGATTGCTGCCGCGTCCTGGTGCTGCCCGTACCCAGGCGGTCACCGCCGTTCCAGCAGACACCGATGCACCGGCTGCGGCCGATATTCCGGTCACTGCGGCGCGTCCGGCCGCCGCCCGGTCATTGCACCCACCAGACTGCCGATCGTTGCCTTCAGTTTCTGGCCGTAGGCCGGATCGGTGGCGTAACCGCCCTTCTCCAGTCCCTCGGCAAACTCCCTGGCGCTGCGGGCCTCCACGACGGCACGGTAGCGGGGGTTGGCTGCCATCAGCGACGCCCAGTCGGCAAAGGCCTCGGCGTAACTGTCATAACGCCGGAACATCTCCACCGACTTGCGGGCCACGCCGTTGACATACTCCGTCGTCACCGCCGCCACCGTCCTGCCCTTCCACCCCCTGCCCGCTTTCACACCGAACAGGTTGTGGCTGGGAAGACCCTGCGCATCCCGTATATCGCGCTGTCCCCAGCCCGACTCCAATGCAGCCTGACCAGCGACCCATGCTGCCGGAAGACCGGTCGATCTCCGCCGTCGCCGCATGCGGCCACATCCTCTGCACGAATGCCGCCTGCACCGGTCCCAGACGCGTCAGGCCCTCCCCGGCCCCCGCCTGTCCGTCAGCCGCCTGCAGCAGCCCTGCGGCCCATCCTCCGCGCTTTGTCATGCACCATGCCAGCCAGGGCCTTTTCCCAACCGTCACCAGCCCATCGGTCTCCTGGCCGGGCAACCCGCGCACCCACTCCGACGACATGCCCGGAACCTGCGCCAGCGCGCGGCCTTCCACCTGATAGGGCATGCTGTCCGTTCCGAGCAGAAGCCACCGCGCCTGCCCCCGAAACACCACGCATCTGCGCAAGCCGCTGCTGCCCGTCCGCAGGTACGCCCACCGAATCTTCGCTGCCGCCACGAGAGGTTTGCCCGATGCCGGCGACCACGCCGACACCGAGGCAGCAGACCGAGACCATCCCCGGTCGCCCAGCAGCTGCCGTTCGATCAGCGCCGCCAGTCCACTACCCTGCGCCGCAGCCGCCGTCGACAGCTGCGTATCCAGCATGCTCGTGAACGTATCGCTGCCCGGCCCGTCGAACATGCCACTCTTCGGCACCGCATCGCGCATGCCCTTGAGGAGCTGGCGCATGAAGAGCGCCTCGAACTGCTGCGCCACCTGCCGGATCTGCCTCGGTCCTCGTGCACTGGCATGCCGCAGACCGTCGAGACTGCGTGCGTCATACGCCAGCCCCGACACCGCCGCATCCACCGCGCCGCCGATGCACCACTGGGCCCCGAAGAAGAAAGAGACGTCACAACCTCCCGTCGGGCACGTCATCATCAGATGATCTCGATCTCGGCCTTCAGGCTGCCCGCCGCCTGCAGCGCCTGCAGAATGGCAATCAGGGTCCTGTGGCGTTGCGCCCAGCGTATTCAGCGCCCGCACCAGATCCTTCAGCTGCGCTGCGGCTTCGGCAGCATCATCACCGCCCCGACCCTCCTGGCGTACCGTGATGTCGACACCTGCCCCGCCACCGTCTGCCCACCGAAACGCCCCCGGCTGTCTCACCACCGGCGTGGACGACACCGTCACCGACAGGTTTCCGTGCGCACACCGCGCTGGGCGCCAGCACCACCGACTGGTTCATCACCACCGAACCCGTGCGCGCATTCACGATCACCTTCGCCGGTGCATCCGACAGCGCCACATCCATCGATTCCAGCCCGCCAGAAAAACCCACCCGGCGTGCCGGATCCCGCGGCAGCGCACCTGCCACCACCGCGCGCATCCATCGGCACTCGCCAGCATCACCCCGGCCGTCATCCGGATGCGGCGATTGATCGCCTCCGTCACCCGCTGCACATCCGAAAAATCCGTCCGGTTCAGCTCCACCGGATCGACTCGCCCTGCAGCGTCTGGTTCGGCACCACCCGCTCCACCGAGGCTCCATTAGGAATGCGTCCGGCGCTCAGATGGTTGATCTGCACCTTGCTGCCGCCAGCCGACGCCCCCGCGCCGCCCACCACCACATTGCCCTGTGCCACCGCAGATCTCGCCATCCACGCCGCGCAGCGTCGCAGCAGTGTGCCGCCCGCAGAGCTCTTCGCGTTGCCCACCGACGACACGGTCACGTCGATCAGTTGCCCCGGCTGCGCAAACGCCGGCGGCTGGGCGGTCACCACGACGCGGCGGAGTTTTTCAGCTGTGGCGTCACGCCCGGGCGGCAGCTGCACGCCCAGCTGCTGCAGCATCGATTTCATGCTCTGTGCCGTGAACGGCGCCTGGGTGGTCTGGTCCCCGGTGCCGTCCAGGCCCACCATCAGGCCGTAGCCGATGAGCTGGTTGGTCCGCACCCCCTGGATGCTGGCCACTTCCTTCAGCCGCTCGGCCTGTGCCGGCACCGCCCCCAGCAGCCCGGCCCCACCACACAGCGCCATCAGCAGCAACACCACGGTTGCGCAGCCACCACGGGCACGGCCGCCGCGACGCCATGGCTACGGCGCTGCAGGGGCGAAAATCAGTCTGTTCATCGGTCGGTCGTCCTCACGGGTTCTTCACGCCCGCTATCACACCAGAAACGGCCGCTCTCCATCTGCCGATGAAACCCGGAAAACAGCGCCAATCCTTTCTGCATCCGTCTCCTGGTGCGGCACGCCTTCAGTGCGATACATCTGCGGCACAGCACGTGGTCCATGCTGCGTACGCCTCGGGTGCTTCATGCGTTCCGCATACGGTATTACGTCTCCGGTACTGCATGTACTCCATGTGCCAACATGTCTCCGGTGCTGCGAGGCGCTCCATGCCAATACGTCTCCAGTGTTGCACCATGCGCCGATACGTCCCGGTGTGCACCACTCATGCGCCAATACGTCTCCGGTGTTGCACCCACTCCATGCCTAATACGTCTCAGTGCTGCACCCACCCATGCGCCAATACGTCTCCGCTGCGGCACGCGCGCAGACCAGTACGCCCCTGCGGCTCATGCTGCTCAATCAGTTTTTAGTGCCACGACCTGCGTCGCGCGATAAGCTAGATAACAGTAAAACAGGTACTTCGCGGATCAGTGTGGGTGATATGGAGGCCGAAATCGGCGTTTGATGCCTGAAATCAAGGGCTTTACAGCGCAGATGATGATGTCGTATCGTGCATCGATACTGGATCGAGTGCGTATGTATGAAAACAGGTCGCAGTCTGGGGAACTTTTGTCTGTTCCCGGCTTCGTGCATCGGCGATGTGGAAGGGTCTTGGGGACCCCCAAGGCGAGAGTCGTGCAGCTGAGACGCCGACGGCCATTTGCTCAAATTGCGGGCAGCGCTGCGGGGGCGTTACGACCAGCGGAGGTGCCGTGCGGGATCTTCGGGTGGCAGGCTGGATGGGCGTACCTGGAGTTCGAACGTTGGCGGGTACGGTGTTCCGGGGTGCGGCGGCGTGCATGTAGAACGGCGACTGGCTGGCGAGATCCGCTATACCGAGCGCTTTGCGCTGCATGTCGGCAGGTTGTGCGAGCGCGAGCAACAAGGCCGTGGCAGGCTGGGCGGCTTCACGACAGCACGGTGAAGGATCTGTCGAAGCTGTACATGCAGGGAACAAGTTCGTCGTGCTGGTCGGCTCAGGCCCAGAGCGGTGGGCATCGGCGAGATGGCGGTCGAAAGGGCATGACTATCGCGTGGTGGTCAGGTGATCTGGACCAGGGCAGACCGATGGATGGTGAGCGGCAACGGACGCACGCAAGCCGATGTGGAGCAGTTCTTCGCCCAGCTGGGGGCAAGGCGATGGCATCGAGCTTTGGTGATCGACATGTGGCGCCCGTTTTCGCAACGCGGTGCGCGACAAGACTCCCAACGCAGCGATCGTGTTCGACAAGTTCCCATCATGCGGCATCTCTCGAAGGCGCTCGATCAGGTCAGGCGCGGCGAGTGCAGGCGTCTGCAAAGGCAGGACAGGTCGTGGATCAAGGGGCAGCGCTTCTGCGCTGCTGTCGGCATGGAGAACCTGACATTGGAGGACGGCGGGCACTCAGAAAGCTGCTGGCAGCCAATCGGCGGCTGAACACGGCCTACCTGCTGAAGAGGTCGTTTGGGCAGCTGTTGGAGCTGCGGAACCGAGCGCGGTGCCAGGGCGTTCTTCGAGCGCTGAAACAGAGCCTGCGATGGCAGCGTCTTGAACCGTACCGAAAGTTTGCCGAAATGATGAGCGGCACTGGGATGGCATTGCCGCCCTACCGCCGACCGGAACAAGGTCAGCCTGGGGATGGTGGAGGGCTGAACTAACCAGATCCCGGGTCATTCAGCGCAGTGCTTACGGATACCGGGATGAGGGACTATCTGAGGGCTCAAGGTCATTGCCGGTTTCCTGCCCCCGCTACCGAAAACGCCCGATTGCACCCACGCTGTCCGCGAGACGCCATGAACTTTGCAGCAACCGGGCTGCGCCCGCCGGTTGCACAAGATTTTCACGTCGACTCGCTGAAAATCGCCGCAGTGTCCGTCCCGCTCCACGTCGCTTGTCTCCAAGATGGACAGGTCTACCTGTCCCACCAGAATGCAGAAGGCAGAAGGAGAAAACACTGTGTTCCTGTCTCGGACAACCAGGTTTTGATCGGACGACGCTTAACGCTGGTCACTGCTGAGTCTCCCCATGATCCAGGAGGCGTGTTGACGTCGGGGCTCGGCGGCAGCAGGTTTATCGCTGCTGACGGGGAGCAGGTCAGCGTTTCCACCCAGCAGACCGTCAGGAAACGGACTGAGACTGGCCTACAAAACCTCTCTATGCCTGACCGACTGTCAAAAGCCACCGTGCCCGCACCTGTGAAGCGGTGCTGGGGTGGAGTGCCTGGCGGCAACCAAAACCCGATAACGACGATCAGCCCATCCCGCTCCCTCCGTCGAAGCCGCAATGCCCCGAACCTGTGAAGCGGTGCGGGAGGAGCCTCCTGCGACGATTTCACGGTCGGCGGCAAACACTCTGACGGGCGGGCGCAGCCCCTAGTTTGTCGAAAGTGTCAGCCGGCAAGTTTGTTGACCACGACGCGGGTCGTGGGCAACTAGTTGGCGTGATGTATGAGCCGCAGGGGCTCCCCCTCCCGCCGCCCACTCGAAGCCGATCTTTCGCATGTACCCAGGGCACCCGAAAAAACGGCCCCGGCAGAGCCGCATTCCCATCGAGATCGGCATCACCGACAGGGAAGAAGCGCGTCAGCCACCCCGTCGTCTGCACCCGGTCGATGTCCCCGCATCCCGCACCTGCATCCGCGCATCTGCCACGCGTCGAACTCACCGTATTGCCCGGCATGATCGTCAGCGGGTCCACCACCCCCACGAACTTCAGCGTCTCCACCCCCTGATTGATCCCCACCTGCTTCTCGCCCGCTCACCACCAGATTCCCCGATTTGGGCAGCACCTCCACCACCGTCACCGTGATGGTGCCCACAAACTAGTTCTCGTTGCCGGCCGTCCCCTTGCCCTCGAACGAATTCGACGTGGACGCCTCCAGCCCCAGCTTGCCCAGCTTGTCATCCTTCAGGAACGGCAGCGCACCGAACTTAGCCAAGCCCCCGCCCTTGCGGCCAATGGTGCTGTTCGAACTCTGCTTCGCCACCAGCCGCTCCTCAGCACGATGGTCAGCATGTCGCCCGGCTGACGCGCACGGCGATCCTCGAAAATGTTGCGCTGCGCCCCCGCCTGGAAAATGGAACCATTGGCCTGCGGCTCGGGCCGGGCGCGCATCGAGGCCAGCCGGTTGTGGTCCACCATCGGCGTATCGATGCGCGGATCGGGCGGCAACACCGTCGAACAGCCCCCCAGCCACAGCAGCATCAGCGCCAGCGACATGCTCCGGGTCCGTCCAGCATGGACGTGTCGCCCGTCAGGCCCCGCACCACGACGCCCCAATGAAAAGAAACCAGGCAGCCACGCATGATTGTTCCGTGATCAGTCTTCATATCCAGCCAGAGCGTATCGGCCGGCCGTACCGGGGTCACAGCCTGAAAATCCCGGTTAACCGGCCCCCGCCAGCGTTCATTACAGCTGCGAAATCCGTGCCAGCATCTGGTCGGACGTCTGGATGGCCTTCGAATTGATCTCGTAGGCACGCTGGGTCTGGATCATCGACACCAGCTCCTCCACCACGTTCACATTCGACGTTTCCAGATAACCCTGCTGGATCATGCCGGCACCGTTCATGCCCGGCGTGGAGGCCGTGGGCGCACCCGACGCATCCGTTTCCTTGAACGCGTTCTGCCCTGCTGGATCCAGACCGGCCGCATTCTGGAACGTGGCCAGCTGGATCTGGCCGATCTGCGTCACCCCGTCCTGACCGGCAATGCTCACCGTCACCGTGCCGTCATTGGCAATCGTGATGTCCCGCGTACCCTGCGGTACCGAGATGGGCGGCGACAGCGGAATGCCATTGGCATTCACCAGCTGGCCCTGCGCATCCGGATGGAAGGAGCCATCCGGGTATAGCCGGTCGTGCCATCAGGCATCTGCAGCTGGAAAAAGCCATGGCCGCTGATCGCCACGTCGAAACTGTTGCTGGTCTGCTGCAGGTTGCCCTGCGTGAACAGGCGCGACGTGGCCACCGGCCGCACGCCCGTCCCCAGCTGCAGCCCCGTCGGCAGCTGCGTATCGGACGACGAATTCGCTCCCACCTGCCGCATGTTCTGGTAGATCAGGTCCTCGAACACCGCCTGCGAACGCTTGTAGCCGTTGGTACTCACGTTGGCCAGGTTGTGCGAAATCACATCCATCTGGGTCTGCTGTGCATCGAACCGTCTGGCAATCCACAACGAACGAGATCATGTTCCTTCTCCTGCGCTTTCATCAGCCGCGGATGCTCAGCACCTGGCTGGCCCGCTGCTCGTTGGCTGGCGGTCTGCAGCAGCTTCATCTGCATCTCGAACTGAGCGCTGCACTTCGATCTGCCCACCATCGACTCCACCACTGACATTGCTGCCTTCACGGCACCTGCGCACCACACGCACGGCATCGGCGACGGGCCTCGCTTCCTTCATCCGCATCAGGCCGTCGTCGCACCTTCCGCCAGTTCCGGGTGCGTACCAGCTTTCGGTTTCCCGGCCTGGGTGGTTCTGCTCGCGATCTGCACCATCACGGTGCCGTCATCGGCCCGTGCACATCGGCCCCGTCCGGGATCGAAATCGGCCGCCATCACAGCACCGTCTGCCGCGCCGGCGCAGGTTGCCCTGTTCGTCCACCACCATGCCGCCATCACGCGTATAGGCTTCACTGCCATCGGCTGCCTGCACGGCAACCAGCCACGGTCGCGAATGGCCACATCCATCGGATTGCCGGTCTGGCGGATCGGACCGGACTTCCGTCGAGCCCGTGAAGTCTCCACCGCGAACACCCGCGTCGTGGCCGTTCCTCTCGCGGATGGGCACGGCGCGCCGTCATCAGGTCCGCGAAAACCGCTCGGTGGATGCGTTGGCCAGGTTGTGCGACAGCGCATCCTGCCGCTCCATCAGCGCCTGGCGCCCGTCATCGACAGGTAGATCATCCGGTCCATGCCATCACTCCTTCATCAACGCAGGTTGACGATGGTCTGCAGCAGCTGGTCGTGCGTCCGCACCGTCTGCGCGTTGGCCTGATACACACGCTGCGCGGTGATCATGTTCACCAGCTCCTGCGTCAGATCCACGTTGGACGACTCAGCGCCCCCTGACTGGATCGTGCGCCCATGCTACCGGTCTGCGGCGAACCCACCAGTGGTCGCGCCAGAATCGGCCGTCTCGCCACTGGTTGCCGCCCAGCGGCTGCAGCCCCTGCGGGTTGGAAGGGTGGGCCAGGCCACGACCTTGCTGACCGTCAGACCGTTGGTGTAGCGCGCCATCAGGCTGCCATCCCGCCCCACCGAAAAGCCCGCCAGCTTGCCCGAGCCATTGCCGTTCTGCTCCTGGTGCGCCACCGTGAAGTTCGTGCCGAACTGGGTGGTGTCACCGAAGTTCAGCGTAATTCTTCTGCTGTTTGCCGCATCCGCATCGGCGCCGACTGGCACCGTCACCTCGAAGGGCGACGTCTGTGCCACCGCTGGCCTCGGTGTTCAGCGTTCCGTTGGGATTGAACTTCAGCTCGCCCAGCGAGGCAGCGTTCTTCATCAGATTGCCATCGACCGTACCGTGCACCGACCAGGTATTGTCGGCCGTCTTGCGGAAGTACAGCGCCATCACGTGCTCGCAGACCCAGCGAGTCGAACACGCTCACCGAGGTACCGCCGTCATGAGGTCTTGGCATCGGTCAGTTGAAGGCCGTGGCCGGCGTCGTGGCCCGGGCATCACGTTCCACGCGGATGGCCGCATTGGTCGTGGCCTTCGGCGGATGTCCGGTGGACTCCAGCTTCAGGTCCTGGGCCGTGCCCGTTGGTCACGATCCCGTTCTTGTCCACCGGATAGCCGGTCAGACGCTTGCCGGAGGCATTGACGATATAGCCGCTCTTGTCCAGCTTGAACTGCCCTTCACGGGTATGGGTGATGCTGCCGTTGTCGGACATGCGGAAGAAACCGCCCCGCTGATGCCCAGGTCCAGCGAGTTGTTGGTGGTGGTGATGGCGCCCTGCGCAAAACTGCTGCGCAATGGCCCCCACTTCCACCCCGATGCCGGGCGACACGTTCGACACCCCGTGAGACGGTGGTGGCATACACATCGGCAAACTCGGCACGCGAGGCCTTGAAGCCCACCGTACTCGCATTGGCCACGTTGGCTAATGGTGTCGAAATGGCGCGCCGCTGCATTGTTCAGGGCCGGAAAAGCCCCTGCTGAAATAGCCTATGAATCAGACTCCTCGAAAATGGCGATCCGTTGATGTCGCGCCCGCGATGGGTTACGCGAACCAAAACTGCAGGCCACCTGGTGAGCCGGCATCAGCCGGTCAGGAAAAGAAGGCAGCTCGTCCAGGTGGGCGCTCACTGCCGAGACGCGACAGACGGCCGCCCGGAAACCGGATATCGTCACGATACCCTTACCCTGCAGTCGATCAAATGATAAGACGGGCTTCTCGCCGGCGATACCGGTTTTGGCATGGTCAGTTCGAGCATCGCGCCCGTACTGGTCTGGGCGGTCACGTTACCGGCACCAGCGTCTTCAGTTCACCGCCGCGGTCATCCAGCGCCGTCACGCTTATGCGCATCATGCCGGCAGCCACCGGACGACCGTTCGCATCCTCTGCCATCGCAGGCGAGGCTGTATGCCCCGGCTTACAGGTTCTCAGCGTGGCTGCCGGGACGTTCTGCCATGCTCGTTGGAAATGTCCCACGCGTGCCGTACTGGCCTTGGCGTTCAGCTCGAAGCGCAGACGGGTACGCCCTTCTGCGAGCCATCGAACTCGAACTCGCCCGGCGCCAGCACCCTTCTCGCCGATCATGCTCACCGACGCCAACGCCGTGTTCTGCGCCGCACTGGCCGTGAAGGCCGCCATCGATTTGTTCATCGACTCGATCCCGCGCCGTACCGATCTGCGCCAGCTGCAAAGTCACCTCGCGTTTTCCATCGGGTTCATCGGATCCTGGTTGCGCATCTGCGCCTGCAGCGCTTCAGGGGCGGTCGTCCCGTCCGCCGGGCTGTGTCTCGTCGTTGATGTTGGCCGTGGCATTCTTCACCCGTCCATCAGCCCCGCCGAAGCCGTCACCCTGTATTGTCGTCATCGACGGCTTTCGTAGTTCTTCAAGTGTCCTCACCCTTGCCGCGGTGGGGCCAGCTCATCACCTGGTCAGACTCTTCCAGCATCATGCTCGTCAACACTCTATTCCTGTTCTTCCGCGGCGTGGTGTCATCGCCGTCAGCAGGAACGGTGTCGTCACGTCACGGCTATGGCACGTCAGCATTCGGGGCACCTCGGTCCCCGTGACACATCAGTACCCAGGGCAAACAGCGCCTCGGAAACCTTCGCGCAGACCACACCTCAGCCCCGGCTCACAGCCTGACTGTCCCAGCGACAGCGTCTTGAGCGCCAGCTGCTGCCGTGTTCATCATTTTCCACGTTGTTCTGGTACGAACGCGATGCCGAGATCATGTTCACCATCTCCTCGATGACGTTCACGTTGCTGTGCATCACATAGCCCCTCGGCATTGGCCGCCGGGTTTTCGGATCGTAAGTCTGCTTGCCGGGCGTCTGGTCTTCCACCAGTCCACCACCGCACCCATCGAGGCCGATGCGCAGGTAGGCCACTGCCGTCCCGCGGCAGCCGCCCGCGCCTGTACCAGCGCCGGCTGCGAAAACACCACCCTGACGCGCGGCATAGCTCACCATCGGCCCCGCCACCGTATCGGCATTGGCCAGATTGGAAGCCACCGCATGATTGCTGGCTCTGCGCCGACAACGCACCGCGCGCCAGCGGCAGAATGTTCATCAGGGACAGCGTGCCTGTCCTGCTCTGTCTGTTGCATCAAACCTGTCCGAACGCCCGCCGAACCGTCTCCAGTCCGGTCATCATCTCATTCATTCCGGATCAACTGCCCAAACCCGCTTCTATGGTCATTCACCGCACCAACCATTCTTGTCCGGCCACTCACTGCCGGTCACTCCCCGAATGGCCGTCATCATCGTGCGGATGCGTCATTCGAAAACGCAGACTGGCTCATAGCCCACCGCGTCTGCGAGAACTGTGCCCGTTCCCGGTTCAGGTCCGCAGTATTGCCGTCCATGCTGGGCTGCTCCGGATTCACATACTTCAGCTCAGGCCGCCCGTTGTGCATCGTGTACCCATGCCCAAAGGCCCGATACCCGGTGCGTCCATGCCAGAGACACCGTCGACAACCCGCCTCCGCACTGACGCCTCGCGCATGCCCGAATCGGCTGCGCCATGCCATTGGCCTCGCGCAGCGCCGCACTGAAATCGAAATCCCGTGCCTTGAAGTTCGGCGTATCGGCATTGGCGATGTTGGACGAAATCGTTTCCTGACGACTGGCGCGCAGCTGCAGCGCCCTGCCATGAAAATCCAGTGCATCCGTCATCTGTTTCGAACACGCGTATCACCCCCGCAAAACGTTGCAACGCAGACCCCCGGGGTCTGCATCCCGCATCAGTCCGCAGCGGATGCGGCAAGCATCGTGCTCCGCACACCTTCTGCCGGCAAGGTCGCCAACACAACGCTTGCACCTTCCGCAGCAGAATCAGCACGATCGCCGACCCATGGACCTGTCCTGACCCATTGTCAGGAAGGACATTATCCGCAGCCGCTTATCCCGCCATCGGCGAAACAGCCGGGAAAATCTCCCCTTTCTCCATCACCAGCCCCTGATCCCCTTCCCTATGCTGTCGCATGACAGGACCCCATCCGTCTCCGTACATGCGCTTCTGGTTCGTCCTGACAGACGCACTCGCAAACTTTGCAGGGGTTCTCAACGAGATCCGTCGAGGGCTCCTGCAATGGCGCATGGACAACCATCGGCACCCAACCCGCAGGCATCGTCATGCGCATTTTCCGTACCCCGGACAGCGCAGTTCCAGCACCGCCATGCACCCGCTGTCGGCCCAGATCGTCCGTCCTGCCCCTGCGGCTGTCGGCAAACCTCCTGCAGCTGCCCCGCCCGCCTGTCGCGCGCGCTCGACTGTCTGCCCCAGCACACGGCCCGTCTGGAAGAGCACGTGGCCACTGGCTGAACCGGATGCACACCCGGCTCAGGCGCGCCGGACTGGATGCCTCGTCGTACCTGTGCACCAGCGCCGCGCCAAAACTGCGTCGCGCCGCCGTGCTTGCAGCCTGCTGCTGATGGCCACACTCGGCACCGACGACGTACCAGGCACACAGCCAGCCGGAAGCTGTGCAACGAGGACGCCCTGCGGCCGTCGCCCAGAAAACCAGCATGTCACGTTCAAAAGCCGGCGCTGCAGCTCAAAAACCCGATCACTGTGGCGCAGGGAACCGGCGTCCTGGCTCTGCTGAACCGGCGTCGTAACTCAAGCAGCAGCCCCCTTCACTGCCGGAGAAACGGTGCAACGCCTCGATACATGGCTGCGGCAGCAGCCGGGCTATCCGCGTGGCAAATCCGTCACGACCCAGCTCAGTGTCGTCCGTGCACCACGCACCAGCCACCTGCCCCCCTGCCAGCAGACCGAATACTTCCTGGCCGCTGCGCCCGCCTGTGGGGCGCGCATCAATGTGGGCGAACGCTGCACGGCCGGTGCATAATGGACCATCTGGCACAGCCTCCAGCTGCGTGTACAAGGCCCCGCCCTCGTCGCCCGCCAGCAGCTGGCCGCCGGCAGCATGCCGCAACCGGGCGACTTTGCCGTCCGGCAGGTGGACTGGACCCAGTGCACACCGCCGGCTGCCACCGGCACTGTGCTGCCGGTCAGGAACTGCAACGCACACTGACCGCCGGTCAGCCGCTGCGTGCCGAGCATCTGCGCACCGCACCCCGCATCCGCAGCGGCGAGACGGTCATGGCCATTGCGCAGGGTGACGGGTTTAGAATCGCCACCGACGCCGTGGCCCTGGCCAGCGCCGGCGAGGGCAATCCATCCGGGTGCGCACACCTGCCGGAAGGTGCTGACCGGTCTGGTCGAGGGAAATACGTGATAATTTCCCGATAATCGGTCGATTGGTCCTCAAGTTTTCCGGCAAGGGCCCGATAACGCCAGGTAGAGAGGCGTGTCATGCCCCCGCATGGCCCGCGCCCATTGGCAGGAGTCCCTCAATCATGATCACCGGAAAGGCACCCTACATCAGTACCGTGTCCCTGCTGAACCGGCCGGTCAACACGGCCGCGGCCGGCGCAGTATCCGCTCCTGGCGGAGCTGAACCCGACATTTCTCCCGTTGACGGGACCGACAGGGTACATCTGTCGGATCCCGGCCTGAATCTGCTCCCCGGGCGGTCGCAGGAAACCGATCGCCGCGCGGAGCATGTCCAGGCCATCAGGCAGGCCATCGAAGAGCGGCTACCACATCGAGGTCGCAAAATTGCTGACAGGCTTCTGCAGGAGGCTTCCGAACTGCTGGGCACGCTCACCGGCTATCCGGAAGATCCTTTCGAGAAAAGGAAGCCGCTGCGTCAGAATCGGGGCAACCGGTGAAAAACCGGAATTCCCGAGGCAAGGCCGCCCAGGCCCCAGAATACCCGGCAACCCCTGCCCGCACCACCGCAGCTTCCGGGCAGCGATGCAGCGAAACGATCTCGACGGCGTTCTCGATCTGCTCAAACGGCAGCAGGCTGCCCTGGCCAGCCAGGCGACCGATGCCGTCGACCGTCTCGATGCGATCCATGAGGAACTGCAGAAGCACCTGTTGCGCCTGCAGCATGTTGGCCGCCGCACCACCCCGCTCGACCCGTCAGTCGGTCGATGCCCGCTAAGGTGGCCGACATTGCGCGTCTGCTGGTGGACAACCGTGCGCTGATGATGCGCCTGTCCGACACCAACCGCCGGGCCATCGAAACCCTCTTCAAGACTACCCCGCTGGTCTACACACGGCACTGAGTGCCTTCCTGCCATCGTACTGCTTGCAGAAGGCACCTTTGTACATCCTTCCTTGCCAGGGTGCGTCCGTCGCTGGAACACGCCTTCGCTGCTGCACGCCCGTGAGTGCGTGCACGTCTTCGTTGCACGCGCCGCGGAAACCATACAAAAGGCACTCTCCGAACAGCACGTGCCCGGGACTCAACTTTCAAGTGCCACCAGTGCGCCATTGCATCTTTTGTCTCCCGTGCCATCAGAGCCATGTTCACGCGCCTCTGAACCTGAAGGTCGGGCGCCCCACCCCTCGTGCTCGAAGCCGCAAGGCACGAATCTGTGAAGCGGCGTGGGGAGGGAGCCTCCTGCGGCGATTCACGGTAAGGCGGTAAACACTTTCTGACGGGCGGGCGCAGCCCCGGTTTGTCGAAAGTGTCAGCCCGACAGGTTTGTTGACCACGACGCAGGTCGTGGGCAACTAAAAGCTGGCGTGATATGAGCCGCAGGGCTCCCCTCCCCACCGCCCCACGCCGTTCTCCATGCACCGAAGTGCTTTCCCTGGAATCGTGCCATGCACAAGACGGCGCCCCAAAGCCGTCTTCCGCTACAGGGGAGGCACCTCCCGAAGGAGAACCGTCTTCCATGCACCCGAGACTCAGCATCCACCCCGTGAGCTTCGTCCGCAACCGCGCCACCCGCCTGCGTATGCAGCTGCGACACCATCGACCTGTCACCCCCAGCACCTCACCGATTTCCCTGCAGCGTCAGCTCTTCCACATAGTACGAGACTCATCAGCAGCTCGCTCGCTCCGGCAGCCGTCGATGGCCTGCACCAGCGCCTCCGGAAACGTACATCCTCCAGACGGCGCTCGGCGTCGGCCCCGCGTCCGGCAGCATCTGCTCGTAGCGATTTTCTCCTCGTCATCCTCCCCGCCGCATCCTCGAAATACACCAGCTGCGAACCCCTTCGCCGATGAAAGCAGACGCTGATACTCATCCAGTGACATCTGCAGCTCATCCGCAATCTCGCGCCCGAGCCGGGCGGCCATGACGCTGCTCGATGCATGTGAATCGCCTGCTCGATGCTGCGCTGGTTCTTGCGCACCGAACGCGGCATCCAGTCCGCATTGCGCAGCTCGTCCAGCATGGCGCCCCGCACCCGCTGCATCGCAAAGGTATCGAACTGCACCCCCATGGCCGCATCGAAGCGCGACACCGCATCCACCAGACCGATCAGGCCCGCCTGCACCAGATCATCCAGCTCGATGCTGGACGGCAGACGCGACGCCATCTGCACCGCCACCCGCCGCACCATCTTGCCATAGCGTTCGATGACGGTATCGCGATCGAGCGTTCCCCGCGGGGTATACATCGACTGTTTCTCCGTATTCAATGCGCCACCCCACCTGCAGAATCACGGCCGTCCAGCGCCGGCATGCCCGCGCCCGACCAGGAAGTCCATGAAACTGGGCCAGCTCGACAGCGACAGGCCCGACCAGGTTCGCAACCCGGCCTCGTCCCGGCAGCTGCCCACCACGATGTCGAGCTGCACACTCAGAAAACGGCGCGTGCAGCCCGCCAGGTTCAGAAAGGTCTCGCGTCCCCGCGCCGCCTGTTCCACATCCGCAAACAGCACACCAAAGCGCCGGATGCCGGTGGTGGCCGCCATGTGCTTGATCTCTGCATACTGGGCCATCATGGCATCGCGCCGGTGGCTCAGGATGAGCAGCAGCCGGTCCCCGCCCTGCACCTGCACCCAGCGCGCCATTTCCAGCGGATCGTCCAGCCAGAACAGCAGCGTGGTGGAACCCGGCAGACCGCCCCCGGCAGCCGGACCGCCCGGAAGCCGCAGCGATCCCTGCGCCTCCGACGGATGTTCGGCCAGCCAGCGATGCAGGGCCGGACGGTCCAGTACCTGCACCTGGCTGTCCCCCGGCGCCATGCCTGCCGCCATGTCCGCCACGACGCGGCGTGCCTGGGTCTGGGGCACCAGGCACCCGGCCGGAATCAGCGGTGCATGTTCTGTCCGGAACAGCCGCCGCAATCCGGCCGCCTGATCCACGGCCACATCAAACATGGGCATCCTCGAACAGGTTGCGCATTTCGCTGTCCGTCACTTTTCAGGGCGGTGAAGCGCGACACGGTTTTCCGGTCCAGCGCCAGTCCGACCAGCCGGCTGAAATCCACCGCGTGATAGTCTTCCGGCACCCGCTGGCCGTCGGCATAGCCCAGCAGCGGCAGCCGGTGACGCACCAGCGCATCCAGACAGGCCCCCAGCCCCACGGCCTCATCCACCTTCGACAGCAGCACACCGGCCGTATCATGCGCACCGAAGGCGCCCAGCACCTCCTCGATGCTGCCCGGCTGCGCCGCCGCGTTCATCACCAGCACACGGCGCACCTGCGACACTTCCAGTGCCGAGGTCAGCTGCGACACCCGGTCATCCCGCTGGCCAATACCCGCAGTGTCGATCAGCACCAGCCGGCTCTGCTCATGTTCCTTGAGCAGCTGTTGCAGCACGTCGCGGTCCTGCGCCACCTGCACGGGCACCCCGAGCATCCGGCCAAAGGCGCGCAGCTGTTCCTGCGCACCGATCCGGTACACATCCGCCGTGATCAGTGCCAGCGAACGCGGCCCATGGCGCAGCACATGATGTGCGGCAATTTTTGCAATGCTGGTGGTCTTGCCACGCCGGTCGGTCCGATCAGGGCAAATACGCCCCTCGTCGAACAGCGTTCGCTCACCCTCCACCACCTGCCCTGCCCGCGGTTGACGCTGGCCAGCGCGCGCATCAGCATCTGGCGCAGCCATTCGTCGGCCTGTGCCTCGGCATAGTCGGCCGGCAGCAGTTCCACCAGGGTACGCGCCAGCGCGGGCGAGAACTGGCAGCCCAGCAGGTTGCGCAGCAGCCGCATCTGGCCCCGGGCCGGCGACGGGTGGCCTCGAACCAGCCCGGCCCATCGCGAGCCGTCCAGCCTGCCTGCCCTGCGGGCAGCTCACCGGCGCCCGACAGTTCGGACGGCAGCGTGATCGACGGCCAGTCGCTCAGTCCGCCTGCCAGCGTGGAGGCCAGCGACAGCGGCGAAGCCTCACCAAATCCGGTCCTGGCCGTACCCGGCTGAACCAGACCGGCCTGCGCACCTGATGCGCCCTGCACCGAGCCCGGCAATACCGCTGCCGCCCCCGATACCTGGCTGCAGCGGCACTGCGACATCAGCGCAGCGTCCATCATGCCACAGCGCGCGGCGACGCAGACGGCCCATGCCGAGCATGCGGCGCGCCGAATCGACCATCTGCCACAGGCGCGAACGCGGCTGGCGCGCCGCATGGGCGGCCGCTTCGGCCGCGTGATCGACATACCCGCGCAGAATGGCCGGTGCGTGCACCGGCACCGCTCAGCGGTTGTGTACCAGCAGGGTCGCCAGCCGCTGCGTACCAACCGGCTGCGCACCAGCCGATTGCGCGCCGGCAGGCTGCGCCATGCCAGGCTGCAGAAAAGCCGGCAGGGCTGCAAGCCGGAGGATTGTGCGCCAGGCGCCTGTGCACCAGCCACCGGGGCACCGAGGCTGCTTCATCACCGTGGCGCCTGCGCCGCTGCCCCGGCATCTGCAGTACCGACAGGGTCGATGGGAATGCCCTGGCGCGCTGCTGCTCCAGCAGCGCCGCAAAAGTCCGGCACGCCCACAGCCGGGGATGCTCGCCGCCGGCGCCGTCACTGACGAAGCATTTTCCGCCCGCTGCTGCTCGCGCACGCGCTCGAAATCAGCGTGCTGAGCGGCATGCCGGCCGCAATGTCGGGCAGGGCGACGCCTGTCCCGAGGGGTGCTGGTCGCAACAGGCAGCGCGACCGCCTGCGGCTGCACCGGTATCGTTGGCCGCAGCGGCCAGACTGCCGTTCTGGCTGTCTGCTGCCCGACGCTTTCCGCAACGGGTGCCGGTGATCCCACCGGTTCAGCCACGACCTCGTCATTGGCCGCAGCCAGCGTGACGCTGTTGGCGGCGACCGCCAGATAGTCTGCCACGGGTGCAGCGGGCATCAGCGCAGCGGCAGTCCCCACCACTGCCATGGTTTCTTCCGCTGTTTGGGTGGGCGTTGCCATATCGGCTTCGGCCTGACGCTTGCGACGACCCTTCACACCCCGCGGGTACGGCCCCGGCGGTGTCGCGCAGCCCGTGCCCCTGCTGCTGCAGTGGCAGCAGCCTTCGTGTCCCTGCCAGCTTCAGCTGGGGAATTCTGCGATATATCGGCCTGGGGGGCGGAGCCCACGCCTGTCATGTCCGCATCGTACCCGGCTGCCGGCACGGAGGCTGCCGTATCCGGCCAGTGATTCCGCTGCAGGCCCCGGTTGTCCGCAGTCTCGGCAGCACGCCCCACCTGTGCCATTGCCGTCCGCGTCTGCGCAGCAGCAGAAGCAGCGGGAGCCGAAGCAGCAGGGGCGGCAGGGGCCGAAGCAGCGGCAGGCGAAGCCCCCGCTGCCGGTGCCTGCGCCGCGGTTCTGGCCGCCAGTGCAGTGATGCTGGCCGACACCTGGGCCAGCGCCTGCCGGCGGCGCGCCGAGCGGGCTATCGGCACCACCACGGTCACCCTGGACTTCATCGCCCACGGCGCCGCCGTCCAGAATGTCCACTCGGCACCGAAGCGGGCTTTTTGGCCAAGGCGATGGCCTCACGCATGGTGCGGCCACTGAGTCATGGTTTTCATCGATTGCTCCCGATCAGATGACCGATACGGATGGTGTGGGTGTCAGGAATTTCTGCATGCGCCAGCACGCGCAGGCGGGGGGCGGCCTTGCGGACCATGGCGGCCACCTGCGGACGGATGCGGTCCGGCACCAGCAGGCAGGCGGGTTGTCCCATGGCCTCCTGCCGCTGGCAGATGCGGCAGCCTCGGTTGCCAGAAAAATCAGCCACCGACGGATCGAGCGCGCCGTTGGAACCGGGACCGAACGACTGCATCAGCAGTGATTCCAGCGCCGGATCGAGCGCCACCACCGACAGAGTCGGACACCGGCCCGAAAAATCCCCTGCACGATGGCCGGCGCCAGCGAGACGCGCACCGTCGTGGGTCAGTTCGGCCGGATCCTGGATCTTCGCACCGTGCTCGGCCAGCGATTCGACGATGGATTTTCAGGTCGCGAATGTGCACCGATTCTTCCAGCAGGTTCTGCAGCACGCGCTGGAACGCCGGTGCCTGGCACCAGCTTGGGCACCACCTCTTCCACCAGCCGCGCATACGCGACAGGGTGGTCGAGCAGCTGCTGCACCTCGCCCCGGCCCAGCAGGCGCCACGCGTACATCTGCATCAGGTGATGCAGGTGCGTGGCCACCACGGTGGAGGCATCCACCACGGTGTAGCCCGAGGCCTGTGCCATGTCCTTTTCGGAGGGCTGGATCCAGTACGCATTCAGGCCGAAGGCCGGATCGCGCGTGGGCATGCCATTTGAGACGCACATCCGCGTACCCCGGGTCGATGGCTAGCCACATGCCCGGCCATGCCCTCGCCGCTGCCCACCGTCACCCCTGAGGCCAATGCGGTAGCTGTTCGGACGCAGGTCCAGCTGGTCACGCACATGCACCGGCGGCGGCAGGAAGCCGATTTCCTGGGCAAACTTGCGCCGTACGCCCTTGATGCGCATCAGCAGGTCGCCACCACTGTCCTTGTCCACCAGCTGGATCAGCTTGCAGCCCACCTCCAGGCTGAGAATGTCCACCGGTTGCACGTCTTCCCAGGTGGCATCACCCTCGCCCGCCGCGACAGGCTTGACCTCTTCGGCCGTCTCCGGTCTGGTGCGGGCGGCCACCGACAGCCTCGAACGACACAACCCAGCACGGCCGCCAGTGACAGGAACGCAATGTGCGGCATGCCCGGGATCAGCCCCAGCACACCACGATCAGCGCCACCAGGCCCAGCGCCCGCGCGGCGCGAGAACAGCTGGCTGGCAATCTGTTTGCCGATGTCGTCACTGCCATCACCCACGCGGGAGACCAGCAGGCCGGCCGCCACGGAAATGACCAGCGACGGCACCTGCGCCACCAGCGCATCGCCGATGGCCAGCAGCACATAATTGCATGGCAGCCGTGGCCACGGGCAGGGTTGTGCTGCACCACCCCGATGATCAGGCCGCCCACCAGGTTGATGACCAGAATCAGGATGCTGGCAATGGCGTCGCCCCGCACGAACTTGGACGCACCGTCCATCGAACCGTAGAAATCGGCCTCGCGGCTCACTTCCTGCCGGCGGCGACGGGCTCGGCCGGTCGATCTGGCCGGCGTTGAGATCGGCATCGATGGCCATCTGCTTGCCGGGCATGGCATCCAGCGCAAAGCGGGCAGACACCTCAGCAATACGGCCGGCCCCCTTGGTCACCACCATGAAGTTGATGACGGTCAGGATGGCAAACACGATGATCCCCACCGCGTAATTGCCGCCGATCAGGAAGTTGGCAAAGGCCTCGATCACCTTGCCGGCCGCATCGGTGCCGGTATGGCCGTACATCAGCACGGCACGCGTGGAAGCCACGCTCAGCGACAGACGCATCAGCGTGGTGACCAGCAGCACGGTCGGGAAACACCGCAAAATCCAGCGCCTTCACCGTGTACACCGCCACCAGCAGCACCAGCAGCGAGGAGGCAATATTGAAGGTGAACAGAAAATCGAGCACCGGTGCCGGCAGCGGCAGCGGCATCATGGCCAGCACCACCACCGCCAGCATCGGCACGGCCAGCGACGACACCGGTGGCAGCGGCACCTCCCTGGCCGGCAATGCGCAGCTGGTGGGCAGACGGAAGCGTGCCCTGCCCCCCTACGCCCCTGGCTGCCTCGATCAATGGCGCACTCATGCGTCTTCACCCCTTTCCTGAATACTTTCGGATCCATCTCCGCCGGCACCGGCAGGTCCACAGCTCGGCCGGCGCCGCCGAGCGGCCCGGTACCCAGCGCCGGAGCTGGTACACATAGACGAGCACCTGGGCCCGGCACATGCCACAGGGCCTGCGGGAATCTCCTGATCGAGTTCCACGTGGGCGTACAGGGCACGGGCCAGGGGCGGTGCCGACGGTACTGGTACCCCGATTCCGGGCCAGGGCCTGGATGCGCATAGCCAGTTCATCCAGCCCTGGCCACCACGCGGCGCCCCGGCCGCTCTCGTCGTAACGGATTGCCACCGCAGTAATGCCGTCGGCTGACCACCACGATGTCGGCCGATGGGACCGCCGACAGCATCCGCCGACGAGCGGCCTCACGTTGTCGCGAACGGATCTGTCCCTTGAGCTGGGGGTCCCCTTCCGACTCGCGGTGCTCGCGCTTCAGCTCGTCGCGGGTCATGCGCAGGTCGGCCCGGTGGCGGGAACCACTGGAATGGCACGTCGAACAGCGCCAGCCCGAACAGCAGCATCAGCAGCAGGCCCAGCCCGCCCGTCATCAGCGACATGGCCTCGCCGGTGGCACCGGCCAGACGGCCCGCGTGGGAAAGGGCCACAAAGGCGGGAAAACGGTCGCTCACATACCAGCTGCCGAGTGCCCCCAGCAGACTGGCCAGCAGCGCCAGCTTCAGGAACTCGACCAGGTTGCGCAGCGAGAAGATGCGCTTGAGGCCCCCATCGGGTTGAGCCGTGAGGGTTTGACGCCCAGCGCCTTGAAGGCGAGGTTGAAACCGCTCGAATGGTGCTGGCCGCAATGGCGGCCGCACAGACGGAGAGGAGAATGACCAGCACCCGCCAGCCCAGCGCACCGAAAGTGGGCCAGCACCGGCCGTAGGGTATCCAGAAAATGCGCCCGTACCTCGCCCGTCGAAGGCAAAGGTGCTGGCCATCAGCCGGCGCGTGCCTGCGGCCAGCGACGGCCCCATCATCACCAGCGTGCCGATGCCCGCAGCCATCACCAGCAGATGGGCGGCATCCCGCGAACGCGGGACGTCACCCTCCTGGCGCGCCTGTTGCAGGCGCTTCTCGGAGGCGGGTAACTGGCGGTCTTCCTTGCTGGTCTCGGCCATCGGGCAGGCAGGCTTTGCATGAAACGAAGCTGCATTATCGACAGCAGGCCGATATTCCGGTGTCTCGATAAAACCGGGGAAAATCAGGGGTTTCCGGTCAGGATGCCGCGAACGGACCACCGCCCCCGACCGGTGGTCCCGGACATCCGCAAGTCAGGGCTTCGATGCGGCCGGGGCGGGTTCGGCCGGCAGGGCCGGCTTCGCAGCCCCTACCGTCGCCGCATTCTGGATGCTCTGCGTGGCGCTTTCCACATCGGACGTGGTGACCTCGGTACCCGACAGGATGCGTGCCTGGGCTTCTTCATTGAGCACCACGATGGCGATGCGGCGGTTCATCGGGTCGTTGGGATTTTCTTCACCAGCGGCACCACTCGGCCCCAGCCCCTGCACGCGCAGCACCTTGTCCGGCGCAAGGCCCCCAGTACCAGCTCCCGGCGCGAGGAGTTGGCCCGCCTCGGTGGACAGTTCCCAGTTGGAGTAGCCCCGGTGGCTCCACCCGAATACGGCGTGGCATCGGTATGGCCGCTCAGGCTGATGGGGTTTTCCACGTCGTTGAGCAGCTTGCCGATGGTGCGCATCAGCTCACGCATCTGCGGCGACAGCACCGTGCTCTTGCCCGAAGCAAAGAGCGGCTTCCTGTTCGCATCGACGATCTGGATGGACAGGCCGTCCACCGTCATTTCCAGCCGGATCTGGTCCCGCAGGGCCTCCAGGGCCGGGCACCTTCATGATGGATGCCTCAGCCGCTCCTTGAGCTTCTGCAGCTTCACATCCTTCTTTTTGTCCTTGCCTCGTGATGCCCTGTTGACCTGGCCATCCTTGCGGGTCAGGTCGGTACCGCCGCCGGGCACCGGCGCCGTGGCGTCCCCACGCCGGCGCCGCCGATCAGCGACAGCTTCAGCGGCTGCTGGAAGTATTCGGAAATGCCCCTCAGGGTATTTTCACTGGCCGAGCTGAGCAGCCACATCAGCAGGAAGAAGGCCATCATGGCCGTCACGAAGTCGGCGTAGGCAATTTTCCAGGCGCCGCCATGGTGTCCATGGCCGCCCTTCTGATCCGCTTGATGACGATCGGCTGTACTTTCTTTCCGGCGGGCCCGACGCTGGGCTCATGCCCTCTTCGCTTGACGTGACCTTCCAGCTCGCGCAAAGTTGGGGCGCTCGGTGGAATACAGCACCTGCGGCCGAACTCCACGCAGATGGCCGGTGACAACCCCGTATGCTGGCCAGCAGCACCACCTTCACGCACTGCGAGTTCCTTGCCGGCCTCGTTGGTTTCTGCGCCAGAATGTCGGCCAGCGGACCGATGAAGCCTACGACAGCAGAATGCCCAGGAAGGTCCCCACCAGCGCGTGCGCAATCATCTCGCCCAGAATGGCCGGAGGCTGGCCCACCGAGCCCATGGGTGCACCACGCCCATCACGGCCGCCACGATCCCGAAGGCCGGCAGGCCGTCGGCCATTTTCTGGATGGAGTGCGAGGGCACCATGGCCTCATGGTGGTGGGTTTTCCATTTCGTTGTCCATCAGGTTCTCGATTTCCAGGGCATTGAGGTTGCCGGAAATCATCATCCTGAGATAATCGGTGACGAACTCGATGAGATGGTGGTCGGCCAGCAGTTCGGGGTAACGGGTGAACAGCGGGCTGCTCTCGGGCTGTTCGACATCGTTCTCGATGGCCATCAGGCCCTCTTTCCGGGCCTTGGTGAGGATGTCGTAGAGTAGCCGCGACCGACAGGTAGCGCTCCTTAGTGTGTTGGAGCCCTTGAAGGCGGCGGGATGGCCCCTCATGGCAGCCTTCAGGTCCTTGCCGGGTTGCCTACGATGAACGCGCCGAAGGCGGCGCCACCGATCATCAGCAGTTCCAGGGGCTGGAACAGGGCGCCGATGTGTCCGCTCGCCATGGCGTAGCCGCCACTCACGGAGCCCACCACTACGATGTATCTGATGATGACAAACGACTGTGTTTCCCCTGACTGGTTCACGCCGGGCCGGGGCCGGGCGCTCTCCCTCTTTCGGACGATGGCGGGCATTCTTGAGGGCAGGCAGCCGCGGGTGGCAGGGGGAGCGGCCAGACGGACGGCTTCAGGCGCCTTTGAGGCATGGGAGCGTGAGGATGCCCTTCCCGTACCGCTTCAAGCTCTGTACACCACGACCTGGGCCATACGGCAGAAAGGATTTATCCCTGAGCCAGCCCCCGATCTGTGAGCCATGGCACCCTGATGGACAGTATCGGTAGAATGGGCGGCTGGTCGTGTACCCAGCCTGCGGCCCACATCCCCGGAACGACGTCATGATCACCAGTCTGCGGTTATCCAACTTTGGCCCCCTGTCATCCATCCAGTGGGATGGGCTTGGCAGAATCAATCTGGTCATCGGCAGCAATGGGAGCGGCAAGACCTTTCTGCTGAAGGCCATTTATGCAAGCCTTCGGACGCTGGAGGAGTACCGGCGGGGCAACGAGCAGCGCACGGCGCGGAGATTCTTGCCGACAGGCTGTACTGGACATTCCAGGCGGAAAGGATCGGGGATCTGGTCACCGGGGCTCAGCCGAGCCTCTGAAAAGCCACGTCAGCATCGATGGTCATGACTTCGTCTATGGCTTCGGCAGGGAAACCACGCGCCAGATTTCTTCGCTGGAGAATCACGTTGCGCCACGCAGCAGCAATTCCGTATTCCTGCCTGCCAAGGAAGTTCTGTCGTTGCACCAGATCATCCTGAAGTCGCGGGAACAGGACCGCGCCTTGGCTTCGATGACACCTACTCGACCTTGCTAGGGCACTGCGCATTACCCCACCCGTGGCAATGACTATCGGGCATTCTCAAAATCAAGAAAGGATCTGGAAACAGGTACTGGGCGGCTCGATTGAATATGACGAAGGATCGGGACGCTGGATTTTCGTGAAGGGCTGCAACCGGTTTCCATTGGCGTCACGGCAGAAGGCATCAAGAAAATTGCCATTCTGGACACACTCCTGGGAAACAGGTACCTGGACAACCACTCCATCGTCCTGATCGATGAGCCAGAGTCGGCGCTGCACCCTCGGCCATTTCCCGGCTGCTCGACATCATTGCCGCGCTGGCAGAAGCTGGCCTTCAGTTCTTCCTGGCCAGCCACTCCTATTTCGTGGTCAAGAAGCTGCTCATTGCACAGGAACGCAGCTGGTCCATTCCGGTGCTGTCGGGTGAGGAGCACGCCGGAGACACCATCTGGAACCAGAATGACCTCATGGAGGGCATGCCGGACAACCAGATCATCGACGAGTCCGTTCGGCTCTATCAGCAGGAAGTGGAGCTGGCACTGCAATGAGTTCGCTCACCATCCACGAGTCCGGCATGGCATTTGGTCCATTCCCGGCTGGGCAGTGCTTTCATATCGAACGAAGTCACTGCTACAGACAGATCCAGAATGGCATCCAGATCGCGGAGTTCCTGCTCCTGCGCAGACAGCAAGCCGGAACCTCCCTGTGGGTCGTGGAAGCAAAGTCAAGCAGTCCCCGGCCAGAGACCCAACCCGGATTTGACGGTTTCATTGAAGAAATCAGAGCCAAGCTCACCAATGCCTTCCTGCTCGGCATGGCGGCCCATCTGCAACGTCACCCACATGCCCAGAAAGAACTTCCAGCCGATTTCAGGTCTTCGGAGTTTCTTCAGCATACCGTACGTTTTGTACTGGTCATCCATGGGCACAAGGCTGAGTGGTTGCCTCCCTGAAAGACGAACTCTACGTGTCATGCGCCCTCTTGTCAGGACATGGGGCATCACGGGGTATCCCGTCATCGTACTGAACGACACCATGGCCCGAAAGGTTGGGTTGATCCAGTAGAGCGTTCATGGAATCACGCTGTCATGGACTCTCCCTCCAGGAGAAGCCCTGAAGGTTCGTCCCCCACCTCCTGAAAAAAAGGCACTCACGAACCTCCCAGCCGGGAAACCGTGAATGCCTCAAAAGCCTCGTATGCATGTGGGGCAGGAGGAGTCAGCCTCTCCTTCTGCTCAGTGGATCGCGCCCGCCTTGCGCCTTGCCCGCACGGGCCGGCGGTTCGCACAATCCGCATACGAAGCGGTCTTCCAGCTCATAGGGATGGTTGATGAACTGCCCCTTGCAGCGACGGCACTGCATGGCAGTCACCAGCCCGGTATCGATGAAGCGCACCAGACGCCAGGCACGGGTCAGACTCAGCATCGGTTCGACACCGTAGCTCTTCACCTCGGCGGTATACAGCTCATACGCCTTGATGATGGCGTCCGAATCATCGATGGGCGCCGACTTCATCAGGTATGTGTGAATGTTGTAGAACAGCGAGGCATGAATGTTCGGCTGCCAGGTCATGAACCAGTCGGTCGAGAATGGCAGCTGGCCCTTGGAGGGCGACTTGCCGGCCACTTCCTTGTACAGCTTCAGCAGACGCTCGTAGGGCAGATCGGTTTCCGACTGCAGCATCTGCAGGCGGGCGCCCAGTTCGATCATGCGAATCGCCTTGACGATCTGCCGGTTGTCTTCAAGCAGACTACGCGCGCTCATCGAGCGTCTCCTCAAAACGGCCCGAACGCAGAATGGCGGCATGCGGGCGGAAGCGCTGCGCTCGCTGCCCTCTTCCGTCCGGTGGCTTCACCATGGTCGGCCAGCAGCTGCCACAGCAGGGCATCGTCGAAGCGGAAGCGGCACAGCAGCATGTTGCCCCTGTGCCATGCGCATCATCTGGGCCGGCGAGAGCTGGTCGAGCAGATCGGCAACCCTTCCGACAGCCCCAGGCGATACAGCGCCTGCACACGGTCCGTGCGGATCAGCGATTGCGCCAGAATCAGATACGACAGATTCGCCTCTCTGATCTCTGCAAGAATTCGTTCTTCGTTCATACCCGCCCTTTCCTGAAGTTCGGCGTTCCAGATGGAGCCGGCACGCAGCGTTGCGTGCGGCACAGGGCAGACTATGAACGCACAGCCGGCTGGCGCTCACGTCAGGCCGACCGGTGGCCGAACGGCAGGCGGATACCAGGGACAGGCAGGCGGCAGGGCACGGAAAGTGACCAGGGCACCCGTCGGACGCGGCCGTCCGCTGGTGCCGGGCAGGTGATGCGGTCCCGCCACAGCGCATGATGACCGGCGGGTCGGTAGGCACGAATGGCGCAGGTCGCCTGAGCATCGGGGCGTTGGCGGCATGCAACAGGCGTTGTGACTGGGTGACAGTGTCCATGAAGGGCACGCAACCGGCAGCTGCAGCCGCTGCATGGGAGGATGGCCTCAGTCCCTTCTGGCGGCGCCTGATGCGCATTCTGGCCCCAGGCGCTGAACTGTGATGCCCGGAAAAGCGAGGGGTTAACTCACGGCCAGAACACAGCATCGTAGCCCTTCCCGCCTCACCGTCACGGATACCAGTCACGACCTCCTGCCATGTCGGGTTCGCAGAACAGACAGCCTGTCCCCGGCCAGGGCATGAGGCGCACCTGCCAGACGCGGCTCAACGGGCCATCCCCTGTTGGCCATCTGGCCTAGGTCAGATGGTACGAAAGGGCATCCCGTGCTGCCTGCGCCCTTGCCATCCTGATGAAAATGCCCAGGCCGTTTTCTTCTTGAACACCCTCGCAGGCTTCCATCATGAACGCCAGTAAAGACTCCAACATCCCCATGGATCCGGGCACGTCCCCGGGCCCGGGAGCACCACCTCCCCCCATCAACCACGACTGGATTTTCAAGAATCTCGTGCAGGACTACCCGCAGGCAGCGCTGGCCTTCTTTGCGGCCGACGAGCACATCGGGCTGGACGACGACATCGAGATCTCCTTCCTTGGTCAGGAACCACCCGAGACGTTGACATGACCGAGGGCGTTGGTTCTCGACATGCCCATTCGGGTACGCTGGCGGGACGGCTCCCCGGGAGGATCTGGTCATCCTGTTGGAAGAAGAGACGGTACCCTCCGCTTCAACCCCGAGCGTCTGCTGGGCCACACGGTACGGATGATGCGGCGGGAACAGACCCGGCGCATCGTACAGATTGTCATCTCCGTCAAGCGTGGCACAATGGAAGAGAGTCTCACCCTCGGCGGAGACCATGTAACCACCCTGCAGTTCGGCTTCCTGCGCTGCCATCTGCCCGCCCTGCGGGCAGCGGACTACACCCACAGCCCCAACATTGCCGTGCGCATCCTGACGGCCCTGATGGACTACCCCCAGTACCCGGAAGACCCGGGTTCGGGTGTACGGTCAGGCCTGGCAGGGGCTGCTGGAACTGGAGCCGGACCCCGACCAGCTGGTGAAGTACCTGGGCATCATCCACACCTATCTGAAACTCGACACCACAGAGCAGCAACTGTACGCTCGGCTGTACCCACAGGAGAAACGACACATGAACCAACTGGCAGAAAGCTGGATCGAGAAAGGCTAGGCGAGTGAAAGGGGCGGCAGGAGGGCATCCTGCTGGGTGAACAGGCAGGCAAACTCAGCGGCCGCCAGGAAACGCTGGCCGAGCAGCTGGCCGAACGCTTCGGCCCGCTGGACGAAATCCGTTACCCAGCGTCTGGCCTCGGCCAGTCTGGATGAACTCAAGCACTGGTCGCGCCGTATCCTGTCGGCCAAGACGCTGGACGAGGTGTTCCGGCTGCAGTGAGCACGCCCATGTCTGATCAGGGCAAGGCGGGAACAAGACAAGACGACAACCGCCTGCCACTGAGAACCATTCGCTGCAACATCACCCCCAAAAACGGCGCATCCTCGAGATGCGTTGTTTGCTGATGCACCCGGCACGGGTGCACACCTAGCCTGGCGCAAGTCCCGCCCGAACCTTCCCCTGCCCCAGCACGCCATAAGCCCACTCCCTGGCTCCCCTGAGCTGGCACGCCAACACTCGCATCAGCAGCAACAAATTCCCTCTGCGCCATGACCGATGGCGCGGCCTGCCCGCCACCCAACGGCTGCCTGTTGCATCAAGCCCACACACACCCGCCGATATTCTGGTCATCGAGGGAGCGTCTCCCGCTGTCCAGACCGAATACGCGGGAACAGGACTCCAACCCGGGCAACCGGATCAACCCAGGCTCACAAACGCATCTCTTCCCTCACCGGAGCAAACGAACATGGCACAGAGTGATCAACACCAACATCGATGTCGCTCAACGCCCAGCGCAACCTGAGCGCCACGCAATCGTCCCTGGCCACCTCGGTCCAGCGCCTCGTCCACCGGCCTGCGCGTCAACAGCGCCAAGGACGATGCCGCCGGTCTGGCCATTGCCGAGCGCATGAATACCCAGGTCCGCGGCATGAACTGTGGCCATCCGCAACGCCAACGACGCCATCTCCTCGTCGCAGACCGCCGAGGGCGCCCTGTCCAAAATCAACGACATGGGCCGCGCGCACGTGAGCTGGCTGTTCAGTCCGCCAACGCCACAAACACCGCCGGTGACCGCGAGAATCTGAACGCCGAGTACCACGCCCTGGCACAGGAAATCAAGCGAAACCTGGGCCAGCGCCTCCTTCAACGGCACCAAACTCTTTCACGTCCGATGCTGCCCTGACTTTTCCAGGTCGGTGCAAACAACGAGGCCAACGACCAGATCGCCGCTACCACTGCCAGCTTTTTCTGGCGCTGCGTCGATCACCGATGTGGATGACAACGCCACCGGCGCCAACAAGGGCATCACGACGGCTGCCTCCGCCTTGACCGCCCTGGCCAACGTGGACAAGATGCTGGGCATGGTCAACGCCAAACGTGCCGAGTTCGGCGCCGTGCAGAACCGCTTCCAGGCCGTCATCGAGAACCTGCAGGTCAACCCCGAGAACCAGTCCGCTGCCCGCAGCCGCATCATGGATGCCGACTCGCCTCCGAAACCGCCAACCTGACACGCGCCCAGGTCCTGCAACAGGCCGGCACCGCCATGCTCTCGCAGGCCAATTCCCTGCCCAACAACGTCCTCTCCCTGCTGCGCTGATCACCACGGGCGCCGGCAACACACCGGCGCCCTGCTCCTCCGGGGCTTATACACGGCAGATCACGGGCCGCTTCTTCGGAACGCGCCCTTTACTTACTGGCAACCGCCGACAAACGGGCAACACCCAGATATGGATGGTGCCATGTCTCTTAATGTTGTGCCTTGCCTGGCGATAACAGTTAGCAACGGGATTGCATTTCTGCACGAATCTTGAAATGCAAAGTACGTAAGTCACATCCCGGACGACCAGGACCAGGAAATCTCTCGCCCATTCAGAGCACTCACATGGCACAAATCATCAACACCAACATCATGTCGCTCAATGCCCAGCGCAACCTGAGCATGACGCAACATCATCACATGCACCTCGGTCCGAGCGTCTGTCCACCGGCCTGCGCGTCAACAGCGCCAAGGATGATGCCGCCGGCCTGGCCATTGCCGAGCGCATGAACACCCAGGTCCGCGGCATGAATGTGGCCATCCGCAACGCCAACGACGCCATCTCCCTGTCGCAGACCGCCGAGGGCGCACTGTCCAAGATCAACGACATGGGTCAGCGCATGCGTGAACTGGCCGTCCAGTCCGCCAACGCCACAAACACCGAAACCGATCGCGCCAACCTGAATGCTGAGTATCATGCACTGGCCGAAGAAATCAAACGCAACCTTGCCAGTGCTTCCTTCAACGGCACCAAGCTGTTCACGTCGGATACCGCTCTGACCTTTCCAGGTCGGTGCGCAACAACGAGGTACCGACCAGATCGCAGTCACGACAGCGAACCTGAGTGCTGCGCACTCGATCACCAACGTGATCGATAACGCCACCGGTGCCAACAAGGGCATCATGACTGCTGCATCTGCAACGGATATGCTGGGCAAACTGGACCTGATGCTGGGCATGGTCAACTCCAAACGTGCCGAGTTCGGCGCCGTGCAGAACCGCTTCCAGGCCGTCATCGAAACACTGCAGGTCAGCGCCGAGAACTCAGACCGCTGCCCGCAGCCGCATCATGGATGCCGACTTCGCTCAGGAAACGGCCAACCTGACCCGCGCCCAGGTGCTTCAACAGGCCGGTACTGCCATGCTCTCACAGGCCAACCAGCTGCCCAACAACGTGTTGTCTCTGCTGCGTTGATTGGCGTGAGTGCAGGCATCAGCCACACGCTGGTGTCTCTCCCGGGCAGTGCCTCCGGGTGATATCTGCCGCTTCTTCAATTTGAGCGGCCCTCTGTATTCAAACGTTATCACGTATCATCATTCCCAGAAGGCGCGGCCCAATGAAAAAGTCCAGTCCGGCAAGACCAGGCAAGCACGCAGCGGTTCGTCTTACTGCGCTGACACCCTCTTAGACTCAATCTTTCAAGTGCAACACCCCATCCCCATATGAGGTGCTGCCATGGAACAGACCCGAACCCTATACCCACCTGAGCCCCGAAGAGCGGGCCGCCATCATGCTGGAACTGCATCACGCCCGTGAAGACAACCGCCCCTGCAGCATCAGGGCGCTTGCCCGTGCGCTGAACCGCAACCCCAGTACGATCAGCCGGGAACTCCGCCGGCTGGGAGACGCCCCCTATGATGCCACCCTGGCCGCCATCCACTACAGACAACAACGCCAGAACAGCCGACGTGAGCCCGTCCTTGTTCCCGGCACCCGCCTGTACCGGTACGTCTTCGACCGGCTCGTGTACCGCCGCTGGTCACCCCAGCAAATTGCTGCCAGACTACGGCGTATGCCAGCATCGAAACGCCCCGGCCTGGTCAGCCACGAGACCATCTACGCCACCATCTATGCCCAACCCTGTGGGGAGCTGAAAAAGGCCCTCATCGAGGCGCTGCGCCGCTCCAAACCCCGTCGGGGCAATCGCCGCACCACAGCGGCCACAACGCGCAGTTTCGTGCCCGAGGAGCTGCGTATCCAGCACCGCCCCGAGGAGATCGAGGATCGCCTGATTCCCGGACACCGAGGGCGACCTGACTCAAGGGGCCTACAACCGCTCTGCCGTTGGCGTACTGGTCGAACGTCACAGCCGCTACTTGATCCTGTGCAAGATGGCTGATGGCACAGCGGAGGCCGCGCTGGAAGGCTTCACGCGACAGATGAAGAAGATGCCGGCCTTCATGCGCAAGAGCCTGACCTACGACCGGGGCAGCGAAATGGCTCTGTTTCCGGCAGCTCAGCGAGCGCCTGAACATCGACATCTGGTTCTGCGACCCCCATGCCCCATGGCAGCGGGCAGCAACGAAAACACCAATGGTCTGTTGCGCCAGTTCCCGCCCAAGGGCATGGATCTTTCAACCATCAGCCAGACCCGCCTGAACGATATTGCCCGACTGATGAACGGGCGCCCGCGCCTGGCGCTGGATGCCCAGACCCCTGACGAAGTCATGACGAAAATTCTCGATGACTACGCCAGACCTCTTGTTGCACTTGACTCTTGAGATCGCCCCTATCCACCCCGCACATGGCAGAACATGCCCACAGCCCCATGACCACCTTTGCGCTCGGACGGACTCGCGACAGGGTGCGACGGCACATCAGAAGAAACGTGGCATTTGTTTTTGTGTTATCGCCTCGACGCACCCCGCATCTGAAGCAGCAAATCCCCCCTTTTCTGCGCCATGGCCGATGGCCGGCAGTCTGCCCGCCACCCAACGGCTGCCTGTTGCATCAAGCCCACACACAACCCGCCGATATTCTGGTCATCGGGAGCGTCTCCCGCTGTCCAGACCGAATACGCGGGAACAGGACTCACAACCCGGGCAACCGGATCAACCCAGGCTCACAAACGCATCTCTTCCTCACCGGAGCAAACGAACATGGCACAAGTGATCAACACCAACATCATGTCGCTCAACGCCCAGCGCAACCCTGAGCGCCACGCAATCGTCCCTGGCCACCTCGGTCCAGCGCCTGTCCACCGGCCTGCGCGTCAACAGCGCCAAGGATGATGCCGCCGGCCTGGCCATTGCCGACGCGCATGAACACCCAGGTCCGCGGCATGAATGTGGCCATCCGCAACGCCAACGACGCCATCTCCCCTGTCGCAGACCGCCGAGGGCGCCCTGTCCAAGATCAACGACATGGGTCAGCGCATGCGTGAACTGGCTGTCCAGTCCGCCAACGCCACAAACACCGAAACCGATCGCGCCAACCTGAACGCCAGAGTACCACGCCCTGGCACAGGAAATCAAGCGAAACCTGGCCAGCGCCTCCTTCAACGGCACCAAACTTCACGTCCGATGCTGCCCCTGACTTTCCAGGTCGGTGCAAACAACGAGGCCAACGACCAGATTGCAGTCACGACAGCGAACCTGAGTGCTGCCACCTCGATCACCAACGTGATCGATAACGCCACCGGTGCCAACAAGGGCATCATGACTGCTGCATCTGCAACGGATATGCTGGGCAAACTGGACCTGATGCTGGGCATGGTCAACGCCAAACGTGCCGAGTTCGGCGCCGTGCAGAACCGCTTCCAGGCCGTCATCGAAACACTGCAGGTCAGCGCCGAGAACCAGACCGCTGCCCGCAGCCGCATCATGGATGCCGACTTCGCCTCCGAAACCGCCAACCTGACACGCGCCCAGGTCCTGCAACAGGCCGGCACCGCCATGCTCTCGCAGGCCAATTCCCTGCCCAACAACGTCCTCTCCCTGCTGCGCTGATCACCACGGGCGCCGGCAACACACCGGCGCCCCTGCCCTCCGGGACTTCTGCACGGCAGAATCACAGGCCGCTTTCTTCGGAATGCGGCCCTTTTCATTTGAGTGCATTTACCAGGCTGGCATTCAGGGAACGCTGGCTGGAGAAAAGGCGCCGGCAGAGGATTGGGCGAGGATTTTTGCCCGTCTGGCTCCCCCACAGAAAAATCAGATTCCTCCTCCCCTCTTTTGATGGGCCTTTCCCGGCTTATCGGGCCCATCCCCCTGCCGGCAGGCATGGCAACTGCCCCACTGGTCGGCGTGGCCCTTGCGAGGTCATGGGACACGCCGATATGATGATCATCGAAAACCGTCAGGAGGTCTGGCTGCCGGCCCGGCACCGTACACCATCCGTCCGTGGATGCGTGCCGTCCCGAAGCCGCGGCAGAATTCCGGAATCATCGAGGTTGATATGGCAAAAGATCACGGCACGGTGGTTCGCTGGACGTCAACAGCATCGTGTCGCAGCTGATGTCGGTGGAGCGCGAGGCCGTCACGAAGCCGCAGAAGCAGCAGACGGGCATCAATACGAAACTGTCGGCCTGGGGCACGGTCGAAATCCGCCCTGTCGGCGCTGCAGACGGCCGCTGACAAGCTGGTCAGGACGGGAAACCTGGCAGGCCACCACGGCCACCAGCGAGCAACGAGGACCAGATCCAGGTCACCGGGCGGTGCCACGAAGGGCGGCGCGATGGGCAACCATTCGGTTCTGGTCAAGCAGCTGGCCCAGAGCCAGGCGGTGGCCACGCGCAGCTTTGCTTCGGCCGATACCGTGGTGGGTGGTGGCAAGCTGTCGGTACAGCTGGGCAGTGTGGATGAAAACGGCAACGGCTTCACGGCCGATGGCGAGCGCAGGCGCTGGACATCACCATCCCGGAAAATGCCACGGTCAAGGACATTCGCGACGCGATCAACCGCAGCAATGCAGGCATCAGCGCCAGCCTGATCACGGACGGCAATGGTGTACGCCTGCAGCTCACGGGTTCGGCCACGGGCGCGAAAAATGCCTTCCAGATCACCGCCACGGGCAACGGTCTGGACGCATTCGACATTTTCTGCACCGCAGCCACGGGTGCCAATGGCAGCCTGCGCACGCAGGTGGCCCGTGATGCAAAACTCAGAATCAATGGTCTGGATGCCATGCCAGCCTCGAACAAGGTCACCGACATGATCGAGGGCGTGACGCTGAACCTGAAGAAGGTGGACAGGACCCGGTCACCGTGTCCGTCGAGTCCAACAAGGACAGCCTGAAGGAAGATGTGGACGCCTTTCGTGAAGGCCTACAACAAGGTCAACAGCCTCGATTGCCGACCAGACGAAATACGACCCGTCCACTAAAACGGCAGGTACGCTGCAGGGCAATGCGACGATTCTCCGCATCCAGTCGCAGATCCGCAGCTCTGTGTGCAGCCAGCCGGGGCAGGATGACTGTCATCAGCCGGTTTTCGAGCTGGACCGCAACGGGAGCGCTCGGCATCAGGATGCCAAACTCAACGATCTGCTGAACAACCCGGACAGGCTGCGCACGCTGTTTGCCGGCCAGTTGCCGGGCGTGGGCGCGCAGGCCACGGCTCCCGCTGCCCGGCAGCAACACCACGACTTCGAGTCCGGGCGCCCAGGCGCTGACCTCCAGTCTGGCTGCGGCGGCCACGGCCGGCATGAGCCCGGCCACGGCCGCCCTGCTCTCGGGCAGCAGCAGCGGGCTGGGTGGGGTCGCCCGCCAGCTGAGCGAGCGCCTGAAGGAAGTGCTGGATGACAGCAGCAGCCTGAGTGGTACCACAAAGGCCCTGCAGCGCAGCCTGGATGCCAGCAACACCCGCATCGAACAGCTGAACCAGCAGCTGGCCCGTACCGAGGAGCGCCTGACCCAGCAGTACTCGCGGCTGGATACCAACATCAGCAAGATCACCAGCCTCGTTCTCGTCGATCGCCCTCGCTGCGCGCTGATCCACAGCCCGGCATCCGCAGACGGCAGGCCCGCCTGCCTTTTCCGGCGCCTCCCGCAACGTCGCCAGCCCGCATCTGCACCCACCTCCCCGGGGAGGCTCGGCACAGGGCAGGCCCGCCCGTTGCGGGGCGTTCTTTCTGGCCGACGCGCAGAAAAGCGTGATTTTTCCCTGCGCGGAATAGCGGCACCAAAGCCCGTCACTTTGGTCACGCACCTCAAAGTCACCCCCCGATCCGTCGATAAAGAGGGGGAGATTCCACCGGATGTGATGACCGCCTGTCGCCGACGAATGGCAGCATGACTGTCTCGCATCCCGCCCCACCGATTCGACTTTTTCAGGTATTTCCCCCATGTTTGCACGCATGCACCAGGCTTCGGCTGCCGCCTATCACACCGTGGACCCTCGAAAGCTCGGTTCACATGACCGATCCGCACCGGCTGGTCGAGATGCTGTTCGACGGTGCCGTGACGGCCGTGATGAAGGCCACGATGGCACTGAGAAACGGCAATCATGCAGCCCGGGGGGAATCCACCTCCCGTGCCATCCGCATCATCGAGGAGGGGCTGAAGGCTTCGCTGGATCCGGAGGTGGGCGAAATCTCGGCCAACCTGGCCATGCTGTACGACTACATGACGCGCACCCTGCTGCAGGCCAACCTGCACAGCAATGCAGATCAATACGAGGGAAGTGACCCGCCTGCTGAAGGACCTGCGCGAAGCCTGGCGGCAGATTCGCCCGCAGGTGGTGAACACGAAGGTCTACGGCAGCTGAACGGAGCGGATGCCCCAGTGAGTCCAGATGTCTATACCGATGATGTGATGCGCGGCGTTCGAACGGGATTTTCTGCTCCGGCAGACCCTGCAGACAGGACGCCACACCCTTCTGCAGCGAGCGATGCAGCCCATCGTGATGTGCAGGCACTGATCGCCCGTGCAGCCCAGGCGGCCGTGGCAGCGGGTCGTGGCGTGACGGATGCAGATGACGGCGCAGACGGGCTGCTGCTGCCACCCCAGTATGACGAGGCACTGCTGCTGGCCGAACACATGCTGGCTGCGGCACGGTGCGGCGACTGGGACACGGTGAAGCAGCTGCGCACGGCGCTGCCGAAACTGGCCCGGGACCTGGAAGTCGCCTGGCAGGAGCTGCGAACCGTGTATCCGGATGCCTGTGCCCTGCTGGAGGGGCAGCGGGTGAAAATGATTCGTGAAATCCTGCGTGTGGACGAGCTGATCCGCCAGCGTGCTGCCTCACCCGCCTGGCAGCGCGTGCAGCCGATGCTGGCCACCCGGCCGATGGACCGTTCCGCGCAGGCCGACCTCCCCCTGCAGCGTGCCTGACCGGCACCCTGTTTCGCACCAGCGCCAGAACCGATCATGAACATGCCCTCTCCTTCCACTGGTACCCACCACGGCCGCGTGCCGGGTTTTCTGCCCATGTCCCTGGCGGACGGGCTGGACCAGTTCCGCGTGACCGGAACGATGGCGGTACGCGCGATGCTGCGCGAACTGCAGAATGCCCGTGAGCACGTGGTGCTCACAGTGCCGATGATGATGCGCTGCATCTGGTCACGCGTATCGAAGGGCTGGAAGCGCAGGATTTTCGTCTGACGATGGCCGGCAGCGAGGCGGATATCGAGGCACTGATGGAGGCCGGTCCGCTGACGCTGGTGGGCATGACGGGCGCGGTGAAGATCCAGCTGACCGTAAGCGCCCTGAGCCTGCGCGATGATGGCCACAACAGCCAGCTGATTGCCGCCCATTCCGGACCATGGCTGGCGCATCCAGCGCCGCGACGCCTTCCGCGTGACGCCGCCGGAGGGCGATGGCGCAACGGTGGTGGTGCGCATGCCCCAGCAGAAGGAGGCCTGCGGCCGCCTGCACGACCTGTCGGCCGGCGGGCTGTGCTTTTACTGGCAGGCCAGCCAGGGCGCCCTGCAGGTGGGTCAGACCCCGCCGCATTCGCGCATCGAGCGGGTGCGCGCCCCCGCCCTGCCCTGCGACCTGAAGATCATCCGCATCGGCGCCCCCGACGGCAACGGGGAGCAGCTGGTGAGCTGCCGCTTCGAGGCGCTGCCCGAGGCCATTGCCCGCCGGGTGCAGGTGTACGTGATGGATGTGGAGCGCCGGGTTCGGGCGGTGCGCAACGACTCGACACAGGCCAGACGAGGCCTGCCGATCCTCTTTCAGGCCCCGGCCGGGATGCGTCCAGCCGGGGCCTTTCGTTTACACCTGCATCCCCATGATGTCCGAATACGCCTGCACCAGGCGGTTGCGGACGGTGACGGCCGACTGGTAGCCGATCTGGGCCTTCTGCATGGCCAGCATGGTGCTTTCAGTGTTGCGCCGGCGTCACCCACTTCGAAGGCCCGCTGCTGCCCGTCCGCAACAGTCTGGGCATCGTTGACGCTGCGCAGCGCATCCATCAGCAGGCTGCCGAACGAGGCGCCTGCAGTTTTCTGGTGCCGGCCGGCATGAAGGCGGCACCGATGCTCCCCACGCCACCCCGGACGGGCGGCAGCGGCAGCAGCATCGGCGGCGGCTTTCAGTGCAGAACAGGAAATTCCACGTTCATGTCCATTCTCCTTCCTGACGGCAAACCATTTTGCCGGTTGCCGACATCGTAGTGACGGACAGCGCAAACCGTCCCTGAAATGGCAGGAATCCAGCCCGGTATTTGGCGAATTTCCGGGCGGCCTTCGCCGATACTGTGCGCCATGAGTACTTCCACCTGTCATGGCTGCGAACACCCCTGCCCGCTTCCACCAGTCCGTTTGCCCAGATGCCGACCGCGAGACCAAGATCAAGGCCGGCGTGGGTGTCATCTGCCCTGAGGGCCGTTGCCGTCTCGGCGTGGCTCTGGTCGCAGCAGCCGGACTGGAAGGGTGCTCTACAACAATCTGCCCGATCGCGAAGGCGGTGCCGTCATCGCCCAGCTGGTGCAGATGAATGTGCCCTACCGGTACACCGAGGGCGGTGGTGCCATCGCGGTGCCGGCCAGCATGGTCAACGATGCGCGCCTCGCGTCTGGCGGCCCAGGGGCTGCCGGGCAGCGACACGACGGGCTATGAGCTGCTGGAGAAGCGGCGCTTCGGGACCACACAGTTTCAGGAGCGGCTGAACTTCCAGCGCGGTCTGGAAGGCGAACTGGCACGTTCGATTCAGGCGCTGGCGGCGGTGAAGCATGCGCGCGTGCATCTGGCCATGCCGGTGCAGAACGGTTTTCTGCGCGAGCAGCAAAAGCCTTCGGCTTCGGTGATGTCACGCTCTCACCCCGGCCGCTCGCTGGACCGCGGCCAGGTGCAGGGGATTCTGCATCTGGTGGCCTCGTCGGTACCGGACATGAGCGAAGCAGGTGTCGGTGGTGGATCAGTACGGCAAGCCGCTGTCGGACCTCGAGGGCGACGGCAGCGAGATGAACACGGCCCGGATCAATCACCGCAACCGCATCGAAAGCTCACTGTCGCAGCGCATCGATGAGCTGCTGGAACCGATCGTGGGCGATGGCAATATCCGCGCCAAGGTGGCGGCGGACATCGATTTCACGCAGAGCGAGGCCACGGCCGAGACCTACGCGCCCAACCAGAATCCGGGCAGCGCCGCGTTACGCAGCCAGCAGACGATGGCCAGCCGCGATGGCTCCGGCGCAACGGATGCGGCCGGCGGCATTCCGGGCGCCCTGTCGAACCAGCCGCCGGCCAGCGGTGTCGGCGCCGATCAATCGGTACGGCACAGGCCACGCGGGCCGCTGGGGCCGCGTCGGCAAACGTGCCCCAGTGCCGACGTCCAGCCGGCAGGAATCGGTGACCAATTATGAGTGGACCCGGACGGTGAGGTCACCCGCAACCAGACGGGCACCATCCGTCGGCTGTCGGTGGCCGTGCTGGTCAACCAGAAGCAGAGTGTCGGCGACGACGGCAAGCCGGTGTCCACGCCGCTGTCGGCCATGGAGCTGCAGAGCATCGAGGCCCTGGTGAAGCAGGCGGTGGGCTTCAATGCCGAACGCGGCGATTCGGTGCAGGTGGTCAATGCGGCCTTCACGAAGCGGCCGGATGTGGCCGAACCCGACGTGCCGCTGTGGAAGGGATCCGGACACGCTGTCGCTGGCGAAGGATCTCGGCGTTGTCAGTTCGTGCTGCTGGCGCTGATCATCTGATGAAATTCATCGCCCCTGCCCCTGCAGGCGATGAAGAAGCCAGGCGCCGGCGAGGGCAGGCAAGGTCGATGAAAGCGTGGACGAGGCACTGAACCCGCCGGCTCCCGAAGAGAAGCCCGCCATCGCCGGCAATACGGCACTCCTGTCGGGCAACCCCGAACAGGGGCTCGGCATGACGATTGCACAGCACAACGCCCTGCAACTGGCCCGTACCGACCCGATGGCCGTTGCCACCGTGGTTCGTAACTGGGTCAATGGCACCAATCCGGACAATCCAGCATGAGTGGTTTTGATGAAGCCGGCACCCGTGATGCCGCCGTGCTGCTCCTCGCCCTGGGCGAGGAAACCGCAGCCGAAGTTTTCCGGCACCTGACGCCGAAGGAAGTGCAGGGACTGGGCGAGGTGATGGCCCGCCCAGTACACGACGAAGGATCACATCGAGCAGGTGCTGGAGAAATTCCATGCGCAGGCTTCGAAGCAGAGCACGCTGGTGCATGACCCCAACGCCTATGTGCGCGGCGTGCTGCGCCGGGCGCTGGGCGACGACAAGGCAGGCATGCTGATCGACCGCATCGTGCAGGGCAGTGATGTGTCGGGCATCGAGAGCCTGCGCTGGATGGATGCGGCCTCGGTGGCGGAACTGATCCGCCATGAACATCCGCAGATCATTGCATCCATCCTGGTGCATCTGGAGCGCGACCATGCGTCCGCCATTCTGCAGCAGCTCCCGGCCGACCTGCGGGCGGACGTGATGCTGCGCATTGCCACGCTGGACAGCATCCAGCCCAGCGCACTGAAGGAACTGAACAGCCCTCTCCCGCGTGCGCTGACGGGGGCAGCGACCGCATCAAGCGTCCCGGCTGGGCGGCAGCAAGGCGGCTGCCGAGTTCTGAACTTCCTGGGCGGTGGCGAGAAGCGACGCTGCTGGAAACGCTGCGCGCCGAAAACGCCGATCTGGCCCAGGAAATCGAAGACCTGATGTTCACCTTCGACGACCTGCTGAGCCTGGATGACCGCGCCGTGCAGACGGTGCTGCGCGAGTGCAGAACGACCAGCTGATCATTGCGCGAAAGGTGCCGAACCGGCGCTGCGCGACAAGATCTTCAAAAACACGAGTTCGCGTGCAGCCGAGGCGCTGAAGGAAGACCTGGAGTCGAAGGGACCGGTGCGCCTGTCGGAAGTGGAGCGCAGCAGAAGGAAATCTGAAGACGGGTGAGCGCCTGGCCGACGAGAGGCACCATCGTGGTGAGCACGGGAGGCGCCGATGCCCTGGTCGATGCCCTGTCGCTGGCGTCGCCGCCGGCGCCCCGCCCCTGCCCGCATCAGCCGGCAGGATGCCTGGCAGCCACTGGCCGTGATGTCGCCCGACGGCCCGCAGGCGCCGCAGAAAACGAAGGCGGAGCTGGAGGCCGAAGCGGCCGCCCGTGCAGAACAGGAACTGGCGCGTCAGCTGGAAGCATCGTGGCAGGCAGGCCACGAGGCAGGCGTGGCCTGCGAGGCCGACGCAAGACACCGTGAGGAAGAAAGACAGCACGGCATGACGGTACGCGCGCGGGCCGGTGCCCTGCTGGCCGATTTCGATGCGGGCCTGAAGGCCCCGCACGAAGGGGCTGGCCGATGAGTGTGCTGACACTGGCGCTCACCCTGGCCGAGCGCATCGCCTGCGAGCAGATCCGTCTCGTCGAGAGGCGCTGGCCCCTCGTGCTGGCGGAGCCGGTGAAGCATCAGCGAGCGGGCCCGGCACGTGGAGGTGACGGTCAATCCGGCCGATGTGGACGTGGCACAACAATGCTGCCGCCAATCATCCGGAAATCACCGTCAGGGTGCTTGCCGCTGGGCAGGTGAGCCGTGGCGGCTGACACTGGCTGCAGGCAGTACCCGGAGTGGACGGCCAGCTGGAAACCGGGTGCTCCGCGCCTTTGCCGCGCTGGGACACAGCCGCGACGCACGGCCCGGGCGCGAAACGCAGGGGACGTGCGGGTGATGTGCCGGCAGCAGCCGCGCGCGGACGTGAGCCAGTCACGAACCTGCTGCAGCCGGCCAGGAAGCCATACCGGAAACCGGCGGCAGCACGGACGCTGGACAGGGTCACTCACGCACCTGTTGCGGCCGACGCGGAAACCATACCGGGAACCGGCGGCAGCACGGACACGCCACGGACACGTTTCCAGGAAACGCAGGATCGGGGCGCAGGCCCCCACCTCCCTGCACGGGATAGACCAGCCGAACCATCAGCCGCCGGCTGATTCCTTCAGCCCCAGGCTGAGTCCCTGACCGATACCGACCGAGCCTTTTTGACCATGCGCCTGGACGACCAGCTTTCGCCTTTCTGGGCAGCTGCCAGCAACTGGCCACCCACGTCGATCCGGTGGCCGCCGAGGGCCGTCTGGTGAAGGTATCGGGCATGCTGGTGGAAGCAGCCGGCATCGCCCTGCCCGTGGGCGCCCTGTGTCTGCTGAAGCAGCCCGATGGCCACGCGGTGGAGGCCGAGGTGGTGGGTTTGACATGGTCATGCCTATCTGATGCCATCAGGCGAAACCGGCGGCCTGTCGCCGGAAACCCGAGTGTGCCCGCTGGAGCCGGCGGTGAAGACACCGACGCTGGCCCGGCGCAGCCATCCGTGGCGGCGCCAGTCCGACCGGATGCGGCATCTGCCGATCGGCGCGGGCTGCTGGGCCGGGTGGTGGATGCCGACGGCAGGCCGATGGACCGCTTCGGCGCCCTGACCGATGTGGAAAGCCGGCCCATTCACGGGCGCGCCATCAATGCGATGGACCGCGAGCCGATCCGTGAGGCGCTGGATACGGGCGTGCGCGCCATCAACGGGCTGCTCACCATTGGCCGCGGCCAGCCTGTCACGGTCTGTTTGCCGGTGCCGGTCTGGGCGAGAGCGTGTCTGCTGGGCATGATGGCCCGCTGACCGATGCCGACGTGATCGTGGTGGGGCTGATCGGCGAACGTGGCCGCGAGATCAGGAATTTCTGGAAGACATTCTGGGCGAGTCGGACCGCAGCCGCTCGGTGATCGTGGCGGCGCCCCTCAGACATGCCGCCGATCACACGAATGCGGGGGCGCATTACGCCACGGCCATTGCCGAGTATTTCCGCGACCAGAACCTGAACGTATTGCTGCTGATGGACTCGCTGACCCGGTACGCGATGGCGGCGCGGGAAATTGCCCTGTCCATCGGCGAATCGCCGGCCAGCAAGGGCTATCCACCCTCGGTGTTTGCAAAACTGCCGGCCCTGCTGGAGCGCACCGGCATGGGTGCACGGGGTCAGGTTCGATCACCGCCCTCTATACCGTCCTGGCCGAAGGCGATGACCAGAACGATCCGGTGGCCGATTCCAGCCGCTCCTTTTCTCGATGGTCACATCAGTGCTGACGCGCGAGCTGGCCGACGCAGGACATTATCCGGCCATCGATATCGAAAAATCGATTTTCGGGTGATGTCGGCGGTGACCTCCGCCGAACAGCAGCAGCTGCACGGCAACTCGAAATCCCTGTGGTCAGCGTACCGGCGCAGCCGCGAACTGATCACCATCGGCGCCTACACGGAAGGCAGCGACGCAAAGATCGACCGGGCCATCGCCCTGATGCCGGAAATCGAGGCGTTCCTGTGCCAGGAGGTGCACGATCCGGCCAGCCTGCAGGCATCGGTGGATGCGATGCGCACGCTGCTGGCCTCCCCCGAACACATCGACTGAAGACTGAACGACATGAAACCCGCCCTGAACTGGCCATCGAGAACTACCAGCGTCTGCGTGACGAGGGCAGCCGCTGCGCTGGCCCACGCGCAGAAGGAGCTGACCTCGCTGCGCAATACGCTGGCCACCCTCGAAGGTTATCGCAGCACCCTGCAGGAACGCCGCCGCGAGCCCGGGGCACGGCTGCCCGCACGGCCACATCACTGCAGCTCGATACGCATCTGGCCGCCCGCATCGAAGGCGCCGTGAAACAGCAGCTGCGCTTCGTCGGGCAGGCGGAAAAACGCATCGAACAGAAGCGCATGATCCTGCTGGATGCGCAGAAACGCCTGAAGGCCGTGGAATCGATCATGAAGCAGCGCGCCCTGCAGCAGGCCGCTGCCGAAGCCCGCCGCGAACGTCAGGAAACCGACGAGCAGGCGGCCATCCGTTATCTGAACCAGTCCGGCATGGACGGCGAAATGGCCCGTGCCCCTGATGCTGGACGAGGAAAGCTATCGTCGCATGAAAACCGAAACTTCGATGACGAACCGGCCCCCGGCTGCCACCGGAAAGCCGGTGCTGGAGCGGCTGCGCGCCAGCAGTGTGGCCGCCGCACGGGGAATGGCAAAGGGACAGTCCGCCAACCTGTCGTTCCAGACGCTGTTTGCCGACATCCAGCCAAAGGCCGACCTGTTCCGGGACATGACGCAGAAGCTGGCCGAACGCCGGGCCGAACAGGGCCGTCTGGAACGATGAGCGGGACCGCAGCCGCCCCCGCGCCGAGGATCATGCAGGCTGCCCCGGCCTGACACCACCACGTCAGCCGGAGCCGCACCGTACCGCGCGCAGCGGCGACACCCGCGCGCAGGGCACCGGCGCGCAGCGAGCCGGTCCGCACCCGTTCAGCGGATGCGCAGCCATCCCGGCAGACCGACGTGTCGCGCCAGACCGGGGCATCGGGCAGCAGCCGGCCGCCGCATCCGCACCGGCGCAGAACACCCCATCAGCCCGCAGCGGCAGTGCCCGCACGGCGACTTCCGGATCAGACGCAAGCGCGAAACCGTCAGGGCACCGTGCAGCAGGCTGAAAACATGGGCCGTCCGGACGAAGCAGCCCAGACCGGGAAGGCGAGCAGCGCCGGCAGCACGGCGGGCACCGACAGCAGCCCGGATGGCTTCCGGGACGGCCACTGCCACGGCTGGCAAAGCCGCGGGCGGAGAGGCGGCCGACGGCGCTGCGGCGCAAGCGCAGAACATGCCGCAGGCAGCGGAACGCGCGGCAGCACAGGTTCCGCTGCAGCACGTGCCGGACAGCCGGCCGGCGACATGGGCGCAGGCAGTGCATCTGCGTCCACCCCGGCAGGGCGCTGGCGCAGCCGGGCAGGCACTACCGGCGGGCGTGACCGTCACCCCGGCATCCACCGCCATGGACTCGGGCACGCGGTAGCGATGCCACGGCCGATGCCTCCGTCGGTGAAGCCACGCTGCAGCAGCTGGCGCAGGACATGTCGTATGCGAACGGCGCAGACGCCGAAGCACGCGCCACCGGACGGGCCTGGCACAGGACGATACCGCCACCACCACGGCCGTGCCGGCCGATGCGGATGTCGCAGACACGATGGCAGGTGAGCTGGCCGGTACGGCGGCAGGAGTCCTCCTTCGAAGCCGCCGCGGGAGCAGCCGCGACACATCTGCCGGCACAGGCACACAGGCGGGCCGGGGGCAAGGTGGACATGGCCGGTGCAGGGCACGGGGATACCGGCCACGGCACGGTCCGCGGCAGCCACCAGCAGCGCAGATACCGGGGGCATCGTCCGGACAGGAAGACTGTGCTGCGGCGGTGCCGAGACGGCGCGCGCTGGCGGGAGCACCCGGACACCGCTGGCCGCCGGACCTGCCGCGCGCGGAAGGCACGCCATTCAGCCTGGGATTGGCCAGCCGGCGGCAGCCCTACCCCTTCCCGCGTGTCGATGGCAGTCCGCTGCTGTCGAGCCGGATCGACAGTCCGGTTCACAGCGAGGAGTTCAAGGAACAGTTTGCCCGCCAGGTGGCCGGCGTGGTGGTACAGGGGCAGGACCGTGCCGAGATCCGGCTGACGCCGGCCGAGCTGGGAGCCCATCCGGATCCGGATCGCGCTGAATGCCGAGGAAGCGGCGCTGGACATTTCCGCGGCGCATGCCGCCACCCGTGCCGCCATCGAGTCATCGGTGCACACGCTGCGCCAGATGCTGGCCGATCATGGCCTGCGGCTGGCCGATTACCGCATGGACCAGGGGCTGATGTCGCAGCAGCGCCAGCCCGGCCAGGACGGTGCAGCCGGCGCGCAACAGTTCGGGGACCGCCTTTGGTCAGGGCAATGGCCAGGGCGGAAACGGCCGGGGCGCACCGGATGCACACAGCACCGGCCGTGACATGGCTGCGACCGGCAGCGGCCCGGCGGCGGTTTCGGGCAGCACCAGCGGCAGCCGCCGTGGGGGCAATACCGCAGCCGACAGCCGGCTGGACCTGTTTGCGTGACCGGTTCGGCATCATCGCTGCACGGCGCCTGCGGGCGCCACTTTCGTTGGCCTGCCGCTGGTCGGGCAGGGACGATTTGGCCGGATTTCGTGCCTTTCTCGGTCTTTCGTCCACCCCGGCCGGCAACGACAATGACGGCCACGACATCGTGGCAATGCCAGTCTGCCAGGGCGGAAACACCGGTGCACGCGTCCATGCACACCGGTCTTCCACGGCATGGCAGGCGCGTGACTCACGCAGACGGCATGCCATTTCAACCAGGGATTCATTTCATGTCAGGCAAGACGGAAGACAAGGCCGACGACGGCAAAAAGAAAGGTGGCAAGGGTCTGCTGATCGGCATTCTGGCCGTGGTACTGGCAGGCGGCGGCGGTGCGGGCTGGTTCTTCCTGAAGCCGCCGAAGGACCCCGATGCCGAAAAAGCTGGCCCTGTACAGAGCCCTCGGCAGAACCGGTGTTCGTCAAGCTCGACCCGTTCACGGTGAATCTGGCCGATGAAGGGGGCGACCGCATGCCCAGCTGGAAGTGGTGCTGCAGATGCAGAACCAGCATGCCGAGAGCGAGCTGAAGAAGGTGATGCCGGTGGTGCGCAACAGCGTGCTGAAGCTGGCCTCGGCCCAGAAGGCCGACCAGCTGCTGACCGAGAAGGGCAAGGAAGCGCTGGCCGAGTCGATCAAGGCGCGCACGGCCGAGGCCATTGCGTGGGACAAGGCGACGGGCGGCCACGGTGACGACATAGGCAGCGTGGCCCCGGCTGGCTCCCCCTGATCGTGGTGCCGGCCCGGTGGTGGCCGTGCTCTTCAACCAGTTGCTGGTGCAGTAACCATGAGCGAGCAGTACCTGTCGCAAGACGAAATCGATGCGCTGCTGGACACGCCGCAGGGTGATGCTGCGGACGCAGCAGCCACGGCTGCCGACGGGGCCGATGCGTCCGGCGACAACGAGGCTGCCGCAGGAAACCGCGGATGGTGCCGCCTCCGGCGAGGCCACCGAAGCCGCGAGCCGCGACGGTGCAGGCAGCCCTGCTGGCGCCATGGGCCGGCCCTGTCAGACCGTGGCGTACCCCCAGCCCTGCGACCTCGCCCGCCAGGAGCGGATCATCCGCGGACGGCTGCCGGCACTGGAGCTGATTCACGAACGCTTTGCGCGCAGCATGGGCTGGCGATGTTTGCCTTCATGCAGCGCAACCCTGAGATCACGGCCAGCGAGCCGGTGGTGGGCCGCCACAGCGATTTTCTGGCCACGGTGGAGAACGAGCAGCATCAACATCATGCAGTCGAAACCGCTGGCCGGTTCTGCCCTGCTGGTGTTCCGGGGCAGCTGGTCAGCACCATCGTTGACCTGATGTTCGGCGGCAGCGGCCGGCCGGTGAAGAAAAAGCGAGGGCCGCGAGTTCGCAGACCGAGCAGCGGCTGATCAGGAAGCTGATCGACCTGGCCCGTACCGAATACGGACGTGCCTGGGCGCCGCTCGATGTCGTTCGAAAATGGAATTTGCCCGGGCAGAAACCCAGCCACAGTTTGCCAACATTGCCATTCCGGCCGAGATGGTGGTGAGTACCACGTTCACGCTGGATTTTGGCGGCAAGTCCGGCACGATGCAGGTGTGCATTCCGTACAGCGTGCTGGAACCGGTGCGCAACACGCTGGCCTCGCTCACCGAATACCCAGGGTGCGGGAGAGAAGCGCAGCTGGCAGGGCCAGATGTCGCAGGAAATCCGCCCGGCGGTGTGCAGCTGGTGGCCGAACTGACTACGGCCACGCTGACGCTGGGTGAGCTGATGCGACTGCAGACCGGTGATGTGATCGAGATCGAACCCGGCCCGCAGGCCACGCTGAAGATCGGGCAGGTACCCATTTTCAGTGGCCGCTATGGAGAACACAACGGCCGTTATGCGGTGCGCATCGACACCGTGAACGCCTATACCGACCTTCCTCAGGATTGATCCATGTCTGAACAGAATACCCTGACCCGGAAACCGAACAGGCTGCCGGGAACGAAACGGGCAACGGGCCGGTCGATCCGGCCGTGGCCATGGCATCCTGCGTGATGGCCTCGCTGCAGGCAGCGGCTGCCGGCTCGCCCGATCTCGAACGGATTCTGGACATTCCGGTGCAGCTGTCGGTGGAAATCGGCCGTGCCCGTACCACCATCAGTAACGTGCTGCAGCTCTCTCCCGGTTCGGTGGTGGAGCTGGAGGCCCAGGCCGGTGCCCCGATGGATGTGCTGATCAACGGCTACCTGATTGCGCAGGGCGAGGTGGTGGTGGTGAACGACCGCTTCGGCATCCGGCTGACCGACATCGTGACGCCGGCCGAACGCATGCGCCGGCTCAACCGTGGCTGAGAAAAACGTGCCGATGCCTGCCGTCCCGTCCGCGCGGGTTACCGGAGCGGACTGGAACACCGGAACCGGTGATGCCGGGATCGGTGCCGTTTCCGGCGCTGCCGGCTGGTGCTGTCCGCCTGTGCGAAGGATGACCCGATGAGTTCTGCCCTGCTGTCGTTCGGGCGTGCTGCTGCTGGTGGTGCTGTCGATTCCGCTGGTGCTGTGGCTGGTCAAACGCCTGTCGCAGTGGCCGGCAACCGCACGAATGGCCTGCTGTCGATGCCGGCCAGCCTCACCGTGGGGCCACGCGAGCAGATCGCCGTGGTGAAGGTGGGCGAACGTGTGCTGGTGGTGGGCATCACCAGCCAGCAGATCCAGCTGCTGGCGGAACTGGATGGCCTCGCCGGAGGTGCCGGCTTTTCCGGCTGCCGCCGGCGCTTCCACGTCAGGGTTCGGTGCGCTGCTGGCGGGGCTGCAAAAAGGAAAGGTATCGTGACACGGCCATACCAGACCGGCGCACGGCACGATACCAGCCTGGCGCGTGTCATGAACCCATTCGTCCCCGCGCCTGGCAACCGGGCATCCCGGACGCAGCAGGCATGACAGACGAGGCAGTCCTGTCACGCACGACAGACCTGCTGCCAGGCGCGACAGAAATCTCATGAACAAATGGACACCATGCATCCCGCCGTCTCGGGAAAACATACGCCGCCGTGCATCGCGACACACGCGACCTCACACGTGACGCGCTTTCCCGTGGAAGGCTGCATTCTCTGGCTGCCCTGCTGCCGCTGATGGCCTTGCCGCTGTCACTGCTGCCACTGGATGCACTGGCGCAGACCACGCTGAGCCTGTCCAGCACGCCGGGGGCCGATGGCGGCACGACCTGGTCGGTGCCGGTGCAGACGCTGCTGTTTTTCTCGGCGCTCGTCGTTCATTCCGGCCGTGCTGCTGCTGATGACGAGCTTCACGCGGATCATCATCGTGCTGTCGCTGCTGCGGCAGGCCATGGCGGGCCTGCAGGCCTCGCCACCCAACCAGGTGCTGGTGGGCATGGCCCTGTTTCTGACGGCGTTCGTCATGTCACCGACACTGGAACGCATCCACAGCGGACGCCTATCAGCCTTTTGCGGAACAGCGCATCGGCTTCGAGGCTGCGCTGCAGAAAGGCAGCGAGCCGCTGCGGGCCTTCATGCTGAAACAGACCCGGGCCAGTGACCCGGAACCGTTGCGCGCATGGCCCGGGTGGCGCCCACCAGTGATTTCATGGCCAGAAGCACGGAGCATCGCCGGCAGCCGGCAGCGAGAGCCAGGCCCTTCGGCGCAGGACATGCCCTTCCGGGTGATCGTACCGGCTTTCGTGATCAGCGAGCTGAAGACGGCGTTCCAGATCGGCTTCATGATCTTCATTCCGTTCATCCTGATCGACCTGATCTGCGCCAGCGTGCTGATGTCACTGGGATGATGATGGTGTCACCCGTGCTGGTGGCCCCTGCCCTTCAAGCTGGTGCTGTTCGTGCTGGCCGATGGCTGGAACCTGCTGATGGGGTCGCTGGTGGCGAGTTTTGCGGGCTAGCCCGCGCTGGCTCCGGACGTGTGCTGGCAGGACCGGCGCCATCCGCAAGGGCCGCGACGCGGGATTGTTGAACATCGATGACTGAACCATGACTCCGGAAACCGTATTGACCATTGGCCGGCAGGCGCTGGAAACGTGATGACCACGGCCTCACCCGTGCTGCGGTGATTCTGGTGGCGGGTCTGCTGATCAGCGTGCTGCAGGCACTCACGCAGATCAACGAGGCCACGCTGTCGTTCGTGCCGAAACTGCTGCTGTCGGCCGCGGTGCTGGTGATTGCCGGGCCGTGGATGATGTCGAACCTGACGGATTTCATCTCGCGGATGATTCTGTCGATTCCGGCAGTGATCAACGGGCAGCCGGGATTCTGATTCCCATGCCCACTTGCCGATGACAGGCCATACACGCGGCACAGGCGATTTTCCTTCCCGAACTGTCTGCGTGACGGCGGCCGGTGGGAGCCGGACAGGGAAAGGGACGGCATGATCACTTTCAGCGAAGCACAGATTCTGGGATGGCTGTCGGCACTGCTGATGCCGCTGTTCCGCCTGCTGGGGCTGTTCACCCGGCGCCTGCTGCTCTTCGCGCTAGCATTCCCGTACGCTACCGGGTGCTGGCGGCCGGCTGCCTGGCGTTGCTGGCCGCTCCGCTGGCGCAGCAGCCGGCACCGTCGTTCACGGACCCGGATTTTCCGGCGCTGCTGGCTGCCGAGGTGATGATCGGCCTGTCGATCGGGCTGGTCTGCCGGATGCTGCTGGCCTCCGTGGAAATGGCGGGCAGAAATCATCAGCCTGCAGATGGGCTTTTCGTTTGCGGGCCTTTTTCGACCCGAGCACCGCAGCAACGCCAATGCGGTGGGCCGGCTGTTCAATGCACTGTCGATGACCACGTTTGCGGTAATCAACGGGCCACTGCTGCTGGTGGCGGCCACGATGACCAGTATCGAACGGCTGCCGGTCAGCGCTGGCGTACAGCAGTTCATGGCCAGGCTGGATATCGGCGCGGTGATCAGCCAGGTCTTCGAGCTGGGGCTGCTGATGGCCCTGCCCTACATGACGCTGCTGCTGTTCGTGAACCTGAGCCTGGGGCTCATTTCGCGCGTGGCCCCGCAGCTCAACGTGTTTGCCATCGGCTTTCCCATCACGATCGGATCAGGGCTGCTGCTGCTGACGATGGGGCTGCCGATGCTGTATGCGCCGCTGGCGCAGGTGCATCAGGCGATCTTTTCGGTGCTGGGATTCTGACCCCATTTCTGTGCACCGGCTTCCGGTGCGTCCTTGATGATTTGTGGCTGACAAACAACGCCGCCATATCATGGCACCCCCTGCCGATGCCGAGTATCCACCATGCCCACCATCAGCATGTTTTATGGCATTCTCATCCAGATGTTCTGGAATGATCACGCCCCACCTCACTTCCATGCCCTCTATGGTGAGTTCGAGGCACTGATCGATATCCGTACGCTGGAAGTCCTGGAAGGACAGCTGCCCGCGCGCCTGGCGCTCGGTCCTCGAATGGGCACAGGAGCATCGCGCGAACTGATGGAGGACTGGGATCTGCACGCGCAATCAACCGCTCAAGAAGATCGTGCCGCTGACGTGACACCTCCCGTCGTACCCCGGATGCCATGGCGTGTGCGTGCGGTCAGGTGCTTCCCGGGTACAGGCTGGACGTGGTATTCGTGGACGGAACCCGGGGGGTGACCGATCTGTCCGCGCTGATCCATTCGGAAGATGCAGGGGTGTTTGCATCGCTGCGCGACCCTGCGCTCTTTTCGCGGGCACGCGTGGTTTACGGTGCCGTGACCTGGCCCGGGGAGATCGATCTGGCACCGGATGCGCTGTACAGGCAGATGGCAAAGGCTGACTGACCTGCTGGCGTAAAGACCGTCAGGCGATCCTTTCGGTGCTGGGGTTCTGACCCCTGCCTGCATCACGGCCCCCCGCTACAGGCGCAGGCAACGGTCATCAGACGATCTTTTCGTGAACGGGGTCTGCCAGCTGGTGGCGCTGGCCGTTCCAGGCGCAGACGCGGTTGCGGCCAGCCAGCTTGGATTCGTAGAGGGCATCATCGGCGCGATGCAGGGTGGCCTCCAGCGAAGCACCCGGTTCGGCCACGGTCACGCCCGCCGAGAAGCTGAGGTTCATCTCGCCGCTGTTGTAGACGAGCGTGCGTTCGACCTACCACACGCTGCAGGCGACGCAGGATGTCCAGCGCCGTGCCGGCATCGACGCCGGGCAGCAGCAGGACGAATTCATCCCCACCGTAGCGGCTGCAACGGTCGCTGGGGCGCAGCTGGCCACGGATGGCTGCCGCAAAATAATGCAGGGCATCGTCGCCGGCCAGCGCCCCCTGGGCATCGTTGACTCGACTTGAAGTGATCGACATCCAGCAGGGCCACGGCCAGCGGCCTGCCCTGCCGGATGCACTCGGCCTGCAGCTCGCGGTATGCCCTGTCCAGACCCCGGCGGTTGAGCAGCGAGGTCGAGCCGTCCACGAGCGTAGTCGGTATCCACTCTCGCCCAGCTCGTGCGTGAGGTCGGTGACGTTGCGTTCAGTTCGTCGGCCCGGCGTGCCGTCTGCTCCAGCTGCTCGCGGGTGTGCTCGATATGCTCGCGCATGTCGGCAGTACGGCCCACGATGTCACCCAGCACCTGGGCCAGGCTGTCGATGTCGGACACACCCTCGATGCGCTCGACGAAGCCATCGAGCGAATCGGCATAGGACACGCTGGTGTCCATCAGCTCGGACAGGTTGCCCACCCACCGCATCAGCAGCTGTTTCAGTTCGGCCAGTGCGCTGCGGCGCAGGGACAGCAGGTTGCCATGTTCCTTCAGGTTGTTGCGAACGGTCTGGCGAACCTGTTCCAGTTCACCCCGGTCCACCGCTTCGGACTGCATGCCGACGGCCCGGCGGATGGCCGAGAACTGTTCGGCGATCCAGGCCTCTTCGCCGGCCAGAACCGGGCGACATCACAGAGGGTTTCGAGCAGTGCGGTGAGCGAGACGATCAGGCGCTGGCGACGCTCGGCCAGGCGGCGTACGCTGGCCAGTTCGGTGTCTTCGTAGGATTCGACGATGCCATCCGGAAAACGTCTCCCCGGGCGAATCATCGGCACGGTGGGGGGATCGAACTGCTTTTCGGCCTCGGCCCATGCGGCTGCGTAGTTTTCCGGCGTGGGCGCCAGTCTGGCCTGCGTCAGGTGCAGCAGGGTCGCCTTGGCAAGACTGACGCGTTTCTCCGGCGTTCGCTTTCGTCCCCAAGTTCAGACTCCCTTCACTTCCTGGCTGCTTGCATCATCTGTGGGGTTACCGGTTCCGTTTTCGGACGCGGGCTCCGGCGGGATAGTGCCAAAGCCTGCCTTCACCATTTAATCGGTTTGGGCGCGAACTGGCCACCCCCTGCGCTGCCGGTCAGGCCGGTGAAACGGGCTGCTGTCCGGCAACGGCGATGAACGGCCGTTTTTCAGGACAGACGGCCAGCCTGCCGTCGTCCATGTTGGGGACGCTGCAACGAGATGGCGTGCATCCCCCACAACGTTACAAAAATTCTGCTGGTGTGCACTGTACTGTCGTGACCATCACGCTGGTCGAGCACCTTCGCTCGGGCGCTTGACCGAAACGGGCATGGGGGTGCGCAGGCTCTGCGCAAAAAGCGAGACGCGAAAGCTCCTCGAGCAGCCAGCGAAACTCTCGGCCTCACGGGTCCGGGCTGCATGCCGATGTCGCGCTGCCACTGGCGCCAGCTGCTGCGGCAGCGGAGCCATGCGAAGCCATCTGGGCGCGGTCGCGGGCGGGGTCTTCGCAGTTTGTCCAGACGCATGTTGACGGCCTTCAGGTACCGGGGGTAATGCTGCGGTGATCGCAGCCCACCTGGTGCGAAAGCCCGGCGGAAACAGGGCCGCAAGCTGCGTCTCGATGTCGTCGAGCGCGGTACGGTCGGCGCGCGAGCCAGCAAGCTTGCGGCGGATCTGCCCGTGTTCGGTGACGATGGTCTGCAGCAGGCGCGCCAGTTCCTGGGCGGTGAGCAGCATGCGGGGTTTGCCCTCACCGAGGGCCTGCTGGAACTGGGCCTCGTTCTGTGGCAGGCCCTGCTGCAGGAAGCTGCGGATGATGGCGGCACTGGCCAGCTGTTCGCCAGCGGGCCGATCTGGCGAGTGACCGGGCAGTGCGTTGAAGCCCGAGTTCGAGGCTGGCGTTCTTTTTCACGTCGCGGGCCAGCGATTTGACGGCTTCGCCCATGGCCAGGGCGAACAGTCGCACCACCCCGCCGATGGTGGCGTGCCGCCACGGCAGGATCGTCATAGACGCTGATCTCGACGGCATCCCCCTGTCCACCAGGGCGGGAAAAGCCGACCAGGCGCTCGCCGGCGGCCGTCTGCAGTTCCAGCAGTTCGGGCAGCGTGCCGAAATCCCAGCGGGTATGCCGCTGGCCGGCACGCATGACGGTGTCCGTGGGGCTGGATGGCGGGGCCGATGACCTCGGGCGGCTGGAACCGCATGCTTCGCGGGGCTTGCCTCACGACTGTCATGCCTGCCGCCGGCCTGCGCGTCCCGGCCGGACTGTGCCCCGTCGTGGTGATCCGGAGAGGCGCGGTCGATGAACCGGTGATGCCGGCGCTGGCGGAAGCACGGCCCCGCCTGGCGGCGCCCGGTGCACCTGATGCACCTGATGCGCCGGATGTACCGGAAGCGCGCCCTGCGGCGGGTACACATTGTCCTGCCCTTCCCCGCCTTGCGGGTGCGCATCTGCGCCGCAATGCGGGCAAATTCGTTCTGGAAGGCAGACCGCGCGCGGGAACCGTAGGCGGCCTGCAGTTCGGCCAGGTGGCGCGACACGGCCAGAATGCGGCCGTGCTCGCTGACCAGCCGGAAATTCATCTGCAGGTGAGCGGGAATGTTTTCCGGCCGGAAATCGGTAGCCGCCAGCCGCCAGCCGCCCTTCGCGCGCAGAAAAATCGAGCAGGGCGTCGATGAGCGGCTTGCCGCCTGCACCGGTTTCTGTATCTGCGCCACCCCGACCGTTTGCTCCGGTCAGTCCATCGACGAATTCCGGCCGCCGTGCCGTCCAGCGGCAGCAGGTGGCGGCGCCACGCGCTGCGGCAGCGACTTGAACAGCAGCGACACTTTCTGCACCAGCATGCCGGGCACCAGCCATTCGCAGCGGTCGGGATCGACCTGGTTGAGTGACGTGCAGCGGCACGGTCAGCGTCACACCATCGTCGGCGGCCCCGGGCTCGAAATGGTAGCCAGCGTGAAATCCACGCCACGCATGCGCAGCAGACGCGGAAGCGCGCTCGTCGATGCCGTCGGTGTCCCTTTTCAGCTATGGGGCTTCGTCGGAGAGTTTGAGTAATCCCGCCGTGCCTGCAAGCGACTTCACGCCCCGAGGACCCGGCGCTGTCTTGCGATGCATCTTTGCCTTTTCAGCGCTCCCTGCATCGATGGTGTCCCTTGTCCGACCAGGCCCTTGCCCTGCGTTTGCTCCCGGTACCACTGCTGCGTCGCGGGCGTTGGGTGATGTGCTCAGGATCTGCGCATCGAACCAGGCGGCCAGCGATGCTTCATCGACCAGCAGGTCTGCGAGCGATCTTGTGTTCCAGCCGTCGACCTCGGCAAATGACCTTGCGGTTGTGGCGGATGAAGTCGGTATCGAATGGCCATTCGCCGGCCACCAGGCCATCGCGGATCATCAGGCGGCGGGATTCGGCCGGATCGATTTTCGTAGGGCGCGCGGCGGGCGGTGTAGAGCACCAGCCCGTAGAGCACACCGCGTTCGTGTGCCGCGGCGCGGCCATGTCTTTTCCAGTGGGGATTGCTCCAGGAGCGCTGGATGAGGTCCTGCGCGGCCGATTCGATCCACTCCGGCTTGATGGCGGCATTGGTGCGGGCCATCAGGCGACCCGTATCGACCATTTCGGCCGCCATCAGCGCGGGCGCCCTTCTGGTTCTGCGGCGGGGGTCTGGGTACCGGGTTTTGCCCGCTCGGCTTTGGCCACCCGGCGGTTGAGGATGGACGACGGATGCAGGACGAATTTCTGCTGGTAAAGCGTGCCCTGCCAGCCCAGCCCCGTGAGGCGGCGCGGCGACGTTGCCGAGCAGGCCGGTGAGCAGCGCGCGGTGAATGACATCCGGCGCCGCTTCGTCTTCGTTGGATGTGCCAGTTCAGACCACGGACCAGTTCGCGAGGCTGGCTGATCGCTATCGGCCCATTCGCGCAGTTTGCGAGACGTGAACGAGAATTCCCGGCCCATACGGTTGGCCGGATGCGCGTGCGATTCGCCCGCCGCTGGTGTGCGGCCTGCTGCTCGCCAGTAACGCCAGAGTTTCAGCCACGACAGGAAAATCGGACTGGGGCACGTTGAGGCGGGCATGTGCCTGATCCGCGGCCTGCTGGGCGGTGGGTGGGCGTTCACGCAGTGATCCTGCACCGACGCCGCGGTGATGATCAGTGTTTCCGTTCAGGCAGCCGGTACGGTGACCGGCCAGCAGCATGCGGGCCAGGCGCGGATCGACCGGCGAGGCGCGCCAGCTGCTCTGCCGATGTGTGTGAGGCGCTGGCGGTCGTCCATGGCACCCAGCTCGTTGAGCAGGGCATAATCGTCGGCAATGGCCTGGGCGACGGCTGTACGAGAAACTTGGATGCGCCGAGACTGTCAGGCCCAGCGCATGCGCCGCGGGATGACGGAAGCGCGCGACGCGAACGCAAGGATTTCCGGGTCGGTGAAGGCTACGGGCGGTTCTGGAAATCGGATTCGCTGAAAGAGGCGTTTGACGCGGGCGCTCTCGGCCACTCCGGCCCGCAGTACGGCCAGCCCGCTGGCTGGCAAGCGGCACGCGAGACGGGTCTCGATGAGCGGCGGGTCGACCTTTGCCGCGAATGCGGTACCAGCGCAGCATGCGCGCCAGCCCCGAGTCGATGACGTAGCGGATGCGCGCACTGGTCAGCGAGGCTCCGGCCACGTTGCGGCCAGCGTATCGATGCGCGCGTGCGTACTGCCCGGATTGAAGACGCGCTGGCGGTCGGCGGCCGAGCAGGCGGGCGCATGAGCGGAACGATTTCGGCACCGTGTGCCAGCGCAGGTCGGCACGGCTGCGACCGCTGCACCTTCGCGTACATCGGCCGCGATGATCCGCCTCGCGACGCGGCACGCCTGCAGGTGTTCGGCGGTTTTCGCGGATTTCACGTTCGCCAGCGAGCGGGAGAGACCAGCACGTCGCCGGGCTTCTGTTCCAAGAGTTCGTGAACGGCCGCTTCGATGGCTGACGGAAGATCGGTTTCAGTCGTCCTCATCCTCGCCGGCCGTTTCCTTCCAGCGCACGGTAGCGCGCTCACCGGATAGAGACGGCCGGAAAACTTCGATGACAGGCGCGCCGAGTTTGCCGGGCTCGCCGAAGTGTTCGGCGAAGCGGGCGGCATCGATGGTGGCGGAGGTGATGATGAGTTTGAGGTCCTCAGTCGCGCGGGGCCGTCGATGAAGCTGCTTTGAGGTAGCTCCAGCAGAAAATCGACGCGAGGCTGGCGTTCGTGGGCCCTCGCCGATGATGAGGTGTCGGTAGGCGGACAGCGGAAGCGGTCGCGCTGGCTTTCGCCCAGCAGGATGCCATCGGTCATCAGCTTCTGATGCGGGTGCCCGGGGAGACCTTTTCGTTGAAGCGTCTCTTGTAGCCGACGTCGGTGACTTCCAGCGGGGTGCCCATTTCTTCGGCGGCGATGCGGGTGGCCACGCTGCTGGCGGCGATGCGGCGTGGCTGGAGCATGACCGATGAGGGCGCGCCGCGGCGCGTCCTGCCGTTGCGGGCCGCACAACGACCGGCTTCGAGGCAGAGCTTTGGGCAGCGTGGTCGTGCCGGAGCCGGTTTCGCCGGAAGACGACGACGACGCGATTGATTGCGGATGGCATCGATGATGCGGTCGCGGTGTTCGGTGACGGGGAGCGCGTCGACGACGGTCTGGATGGCGGAGGAACGGGGCGGGCCGGCACGGGCTGGAGGCCGCCTGGGATGCCGGGTTTCGGGGGCTGGGGATGTCGTGTATCACTGAGCGATTATGGGAGGCTGATCCCCGTCCGGCGGAACTTCGGGGTGGGGAAGGCGTCCCGTGGCGAGGTTCCTGGATCACGGGGGACAGCCTCGAGGCAGCTTGTGCCGCGAAGGCGGCTTCGGGCGCTTCCAGATTACGGAGGACGGCTCCGGGTGAGGCGGCATGCAGCGAGGCTCCTGCGGCTCATGCAGCTCAGCGCTCAGCGTTTGACGTCGGCGACCCGTCGTCGGCCGGCACAGGCGTCTGAACTTTGCCCACGGGGCAAGGTTCCACGGCTGCGCGAAATCGCCGCCGAGGGGCCTCCTCCCCGTGCCGCTCCCAGACCTCGTCATGTCCGCGACTTCGACGGGAACTTGCCGGGTACGGTGCGGCCGGAAGCGTGTGGACCTGTTTGTCCCTGTCTCTCTGGGCGAGCAGGAGAGAGGCAGCAGCAAGAATCCTCAATGACTTGCAGGCACCGCTGGAAAGCGTCGTTGCTGTAGCCGTGTTGTCGTGTGTCATCACACACATTTTAGATGTTCTTGAGCGCTGGTTGGCAGCAGGCAGTTGATCAGGATGATCGAGGATGATGGCTGGTATCTGGTCGCCACGCGAGCTATCGGCAGTACCGGCATCCGCAGAAACCAGGACGCGTGACGATCCCCACCCGGAACAAAGACCTTCCACGGGAACGGGTCAACAGTCATACACCAGGCGAGGCAGGGCGAAATGAACGACAAACGATCCGAGAAAGCGAGCGTCATCCATCTTCCGGTGGCCATCTCGCATGCGATCCGGCGTCCGTGTATGTGCGTGAGCGTGCCGGATCTGCCTGGCTGCTTTTCGCAGGAGAAACCGCCGAGGGCGCATGGAGAACGTGCGCGAGGCCATCGGCTTCACATCGAGGGCTGCTCGAACGACGGGCATTCAACGGCATTCAGACAGCCGTATCGACGATCTCAAAGATGCAGGAAGGCTATGCCGATGCAATCTGCTGGTCGACCTCGATGTGGGCCGACATTCTGCCGTCCGGCAGGACCCGTTTCAATGTAAAGCTGGCCGAGTATCTTCTGGCTACGGGAGTGTGGACGCCTATGCCCGGCTCACCACGAAACGCGATCGGGGTTTCTGGCCATAGTGGAGCCGGGCAGTGCTCGTCAGCAGCGCATCCGGGGGCGACAGCCGCCCTTCGTCGGTGGAACGTAGCGCGATGGACCCAATGGCGCTGTCAGGTTTCGCTGACACGGAAGCGATCATCGGAATCACCGGACGTGTCATGAATCTATGCTCAACCTGCGCGCGATGTCAAACAGGCTCCGACACGTTCCAGACATGACGGGTTTTGCCATGCAGCATTCCCTTCCCCCTGCCTGCGCTGAGCGCACCTGCTGGTGGGAGGCCAGGCCGCTTGTCTCCGGTGCAGGCGCAAACTGGCTGCGCAGACGGTTCACCAGCAGTTTTCAGACTGGCTGCGGCAGGTGGCGCCGTCGATCCACAAGTTTCGGGCAGATTCTTTCGTGGTGAGCATTCCGGGGAAATGCTGCTGGTGGAAAACGCGCTGAATGCACTGATTCACGATCTGAGCCTGCTGCACCATCGATCCGGTGGCATCGTCAACGGCTGCCGGTCAGATCAACGCGGGCAGCCAGTGGCTGCGCGGGCAGTGAAGTCGCACTATCACGACGGGCTGCGCATCGATACGGATGCGGTGGCGTTGAATGCGCCAGAGGCAGCCGGCGAAACTGCTACAGACATGAGTGCCGCAGGGCTGGCCAATACGCCAATGGCCAATGGGGATCCGTGGTGTCGGGCACTTACGCTGGCACGCCGGTGGGCATCGTGGATGGAGCGACTTTTGCGTACAGCGGACTGGTGCGCAGGTGGATGCACCGATCCGCATGCGTTGACAACCAGCAGATCGTGCTGCCGTTCAATATCGGCTATTCGGCGGACGGGCGAGGCGTTCAATCTGGCCATGGAGGACGTGGCGGCGATCACGGCCATGGCGCTGAATGCGTGACAAGCTGGTGGCCCGGCTGAGGTGCCGGGGGTGCGGGTGAGGACGGCGATCCAGACGGAGATTTCGGAGGCGCAGGCGCGGGGCGAAAGGGCGCAGCCGGATCTGGAACTGCCGCTGCGGATCAACGGAGCAGCGCTGGAAGGCGCGGCGGGGCGTGGCGCTCGCACGTGGTGCCGTTTGCGGTGGATGGCTCGGTACTGCTGGAGTTCTTCCTGCACGATGGCGTGGGGACGATGGTGGTGCGAGACGCTGAGGTGGTGCGCGAGGCGATGATCGAGGATGGGAAAGGGATTCTGCGTTGATCCAGCTGCCGGAGGCGGACGGGACTGGTCAAGCGCGACCGGCGCTGATCGAGGCAGAGATCGGCACCACGGTGATCGAGCACGATCAGGTGATCTTTGGCTGTGCGGCGATGTATGCGTTTGCGCAGGAGCGGATGGCGGAGATGGCCTGTTCGGCGGCAGTGAACCCGTCGGCAGGGTTGGGATGGGGAACGGCTGCCGCAGCGGATCGAGCAGCGGGTACGGGCAGCAGGCATCACCCGGCTGTTCGTGCTGACGACGCGGACGGCGCACTGGTTCCTGGAAGCGGGGCTTCGTGATGGGGTCGGTGGACGACCCGCCGGGCCGCGGCGGCAGTTGCACAACTGGCAGCGCAAGTCGCAGGTGCTGCTGAAGCGGCTGTGAAAGGCGGCAGGTCATTCACAGCCGGGCGTTATGGGGACGCGGCACCATCGGCGGTCATCTGTTTTGAGGAAGAGCACCATGGCCCGTGGCGGTCCACTGCATCGTTGCACATGAAGCCGAGGGTTGACCGCCCGCCGTAACCGGCGATCTGGCAAGCGTATCTACGAAAACGTATCGAAGGAAGCCCGCTGGCTGGATTTCACCAGACGATGCTGGGTGAACGAGAACCGGCTCAATCTGGCAGACACTGTGCCCGCCGCCATTCGGCCCAGCAGATGGAAAACTACTTTTCGGCGAGGCGCTGACCGGCCGGAAGAAACATGCCGTCGGCCTGATGGCTGGCCGTCGGGAAGGGACACCTTTCCTGATGGTTTTTTGCAGAAAAGCCGGGCCCTGGGCCGGTTACCGATGGGCCGTGCCTGCACCCTGAGGTGATCCGCCCGCGCTGACCTGGGGCAGTTTCCCGGCGCTGCATGGTTGCTGTTTTCCTGCGCGGCCCCGGGTCATGTACCGACGGGCCGCCATGAGGCAGGATCAGCCCTGCCCCGGTCAGGCCTTGTCCTTGCTCAACGACTCCGCACGCCGCATGCCGGCGATCAGCACGGTTTCGACGGCGGCGGGCGAAGATGCTGCTGCGACGACGCCCGGCCACTGGTTGATGGTCTTCCAGCGCGACGGGGTCGCTGATCCGCAGGCCCGAGACGTCGAGAATGGGTTGCCGTCGGTGATGTAGCGGCACGTTCGCGGACGGTACCACCTGTGCTCGAGCTGGCGACCGACCAGATGCATGGCGGGCACGACCTTACAGGCAGTGGAACTGCCCAGCACCGACGTACTTGGACTGTCGACGATGACGAAGTGGCGTGATGCCTGGGCGACGATCTCGTGGGTGAGTGCGCCACCGCCGCCCTTGATGAGGGCAAAGCCGATCGACTCGTCGGCCCCGTCGACGTAGCAGTCGATCTCGTCGATCTGGCTGAGACTGAGCACCCCGGATACCGGGCTTCACGGAGCAGTTCGAAAGGTGCAGCGAGCTGACACGGCCTGGGAAATCTCTCGGTGGCGACGCCCCAGGGCCTCGATGAAGGCGACGGTGGAGCCACCGCCCACGCCCACCACCTTGCCGGGGGTGAGCTGCCGGCGCCTTTTCGGCGGCGGCCTGTTTGAGTTCAAGGTCCTGATGGGGCCTTGCGGGCGGCCTTCTGCTGCGTCCATGGAGCGGTTGTTGTCCGTGGTGCGTTATCGTAACGCTGTGCGGCAGTGACGCGAAACGATGGCACCATCGGGCGGCTGCGGTCGTGGGCAGCAAACGCATCGGGCGTGCGCCATCGCCTGCCGGTGCATGGCACGTTCGGCGGCGAGAACGCACGCGGCGGCGACGGCGGCGCACGACAGCGATGACGCACGCAGCAACGAGGGCGTCTTCTATGAGTGGCCCATCGCGGGCTGCACACGAGCGCGTCGTGTGCTCGTTCCAGCGCACTACTGGAGCCAGCGCGAGGGCGAATGTCTAGGGGCGGCTGTCGTCCCTCCCGGCCAGCCGCGCCCCGGCATGATGTGGTTCTCGGTCATCCAGCGCTCCAGCTGGGCGGCCGTCATCGGGTTTGCTGAACAGGTAGCCCTGCAGGTCCGGCAGCGAGCTTCTGCATGTGCATCTTCGGTGCGCTCCGACGCCCCTCGCCGATGATCTGCGAGGTCCAGCGCCCCGGCCAGCGCGATGATGCTGCGCACGACCTTGAGCTGGGCGATGTCGTTTTCCATGTTGCTGACGAAGACGCGGTCGATCTTGAGGGTATCGACCGGCATGCGGGTCAGGTAGGAGACCGACGAGAGCCGGTGCCGAAGTCATCCAGCGCAATGCGGATGCCGAGCCTTCTGAGCGCCCAGAGGGTGGGCAGGATGTTTCTCGATGTCGCGCATCACGTCGATCCCGGTGAGTTCGGCGAGTGCGTGACGGCTGCATTTTCGCGGTGGCTTCGAGTGCCTGCAGGATGGAGCGCAGCAGGCTGGGCTGGCGCAGGTGGCGCACGCTGAGGGTTCACCGACACACCCGGGATGGCTACCCCGCCCGCTGCCAGCGGCGCAGGCTGCTGCAGGGCCTCGGAGATGGCCCATTCGCCCAGCGCGGAAGTCGAGGGCCGCTGTCTTCGGCGAGCGGGATGAACTTGCCGGGCGAGAGCATCTGCGAGCCCCGCATCCAGCGCATCAACGTCTTTCCACGCCACCACCCGGTTGCTGGCGGTGTCGATGATGGGGCTGGTAGTGCAGGATCAGTTCGTTGCGGTCCAGCACGGTGGCCAGGGCCGACTGCAGTTCGAAGTCGCCGCGCAGCTGTTCGCCGTAGGCGTCATCGTAGACGAGCAGGCGGTTGCCGCCCTGCTGGCGGGCCACGCCCATGGCCGTCGGCCTTGGCCAGCAGCATGTCGAAGTTGCGGCCGTGCCGGGGAACCAGGCGGCACCGATGGAGGTGCGCAGCATCAGGTCCAGCCCGTCGATCTGAAGGCGCGGCGCAGGTGCGCCTGAATGATCTCGGCGGCCTTGCGAGCGGTTTCCTCGTTGGGCAGGCTGGAGAAGACCAGCGCATATTCATCGCCGGTCAGACGCCCGATCAGCAGGTCGGGCATGTCGGTGTCGTCGCCGGCATTGGCGGGATCGGCCTGGCGCAGGTTGCGAAAGGCGTGACGCGGGCACCGGCCACGTGCTGCAGCACCCCGGTCGCCGGGCCCCGCTGGCCGAAGCCCGTTGATGCGGCGCGGTCGATGTCGAGCATCATGATGGCGGCCACGTGTCCCTGCGGCCGGCGGCAGGCGCAGCGGCATCTGCCTTCTGCATGCAGGCGGCACGGCGAACAGGCCGGTCAGTCGCGGTTTGCCTGCTCGCGCTGGCTGCGGATGGCATCGAGGGGGTCGACAGCGGCATCGCGGCCACTGTTCTCGCCCTTTTGTGTCCCGGATGTATCATTGCCGGCCGCCTGTGCCTTGGCAAGATTGATACCATGCAGCAGTCGTTCGGCCAGCTGGGTCCATTGCTGTGATTTCTGGCAGTAGTCGGTGGCGCCGGCCGCCAGGGCCTTGCCGATGCCCACGTCGTTGTCGTGATTGGACATGACGATGATGGGGATCTGCCGGCTGCCGATGGCTTCGCGCAGCTGCCGAACCGAGGCCACGCTGTCGGTATCCGACAGGGTCGTCGACCATGACGGCATCGGGCATCAGGCGTTCCGAGCATGGGAATGGCCTTGCCGAGGTGATCCGTGACCTGGACGTCGATGCCTCTCTCGCCCAGCCCTACCGAGATCATGTGCTGCCAGGCCGGATCATCCTCGACCAGCAGTACACGCAGTTCGCCCAATGCGGTTTTCAACATGTCATACCCAGGTACTTTGCAGAGATTCTGGCCAACGCAGCAGGACGCCGCAGGTCGGGCTCCGCGCCAGGTGCGGCCCGAGCCGGCAGCCGCTGTGATCCGTCTGTCTGCCCGGACGGAAACGGCGGCCCATCCGTTTCAGACTGTGCCCGTTTCCCCGCCACTGCCACCTGCTGGATGCACCCATGACGCGTACCGACAAACATAGCCGCAAACCCCTGCCGCTGTCTGGACAGCTGCTGCTGACCGGTCTGTTATGCGCTACCGCCGGTCCGGCACTGTCGCAGGGACAGCAGACGCCCTCGCAGCAGGCCACACGGGCCGTCACGCGGGCCGAGGACGTGCTGCGCCGCCCGGGCGAGGATGATCCGCGCTGGCACTTTGCCATCGGGCTGGTGAGCAACCATTCACCGGAATACAGCGGTTCGAGAAAGATGGGACACGCCTTTGCACCGGCAGCCCGGATCAGCTGGCGGGGCCATCTCGATCAGCCGTTCGAGCGTGGCGCGGGCCAGCGCCAGCCACAATCGCCGGGTGTCGGAGACGGGCTGGCCGGGCCGCGTGTGGCATGTGGAACGCTTCAGTTTCGGGCTGGGGCTGTCGATCAACCGCGGCCGGACGTGGACGAGGAGAGATCTGGCCAAGGGCTGGAAGCCGCGCGGCACGCTGATCGGCCGGCTGCGGATGCGCTACGACCTGACGCGCACCATCCAGCTGCAGCACGGCTGCTGGGTGATGTCTGGGCCGCCAGGGCGGCTTCGAGATTCCGGTGGGCATTGGCTGGAGCAAGCAGCTGGTGAAGCTGCGCTGAGCGTGGATGCCGGGCGTGACCGCACGGCGAACCTCGATGCGCAAACAGCTATGGCATTGGTGAGCGCGAGCACGTGCCGCCAGTGGCCTGCCGCTGTATGACCCGGGCTCGGGCCTGCGCGAGGTGGGCGCCTCGGTAGGGCTGAGGCGAGCCCTCGCCGCACTGGATCTGGGTGGCGCGTCCGGTGCCGTGCGGCTGACCGGCCCGGCGGCACGCAGCCGATCGTGAGCGGCATGTGATGCCGTCGCTGCTGATGGGAGCGGCGTACCGGTTCTCGCTGTAGGGTCACAGCCAGACGGAAGAGCCGCCGCCCTCTCCGTACGTTGCCGGGCGCTGGCGTGGATTCGTTGCCGTCCCGCAGGGGAGGCGCGGGCGGCGCGTCGTTGCTGCCGTCGCTGTCGTCACGACCATCACTGCCGCGGCTGTCATCGCCGCCATCAGTGTCATTGCCGCTACTGTTTCCATTGCCACGGCTGCCGCCATGGCTGCCACGCCGCATTGTTGCTGTCGCTCCTGCCGCCGCGGCGGCTGCCGTCGTGCAAGATTGTGTGGGGTATGCGGCGTCACGGAGTCCGGATCGACGGGTTTCCGTCGTCGTCACCCAGGGTGACGATGAGCGTACTCGTTGCGCACGGCCACGCTGCGCAGGGTCAGGCGGGCCATGGACCGGCGGGGACTGGATTCGTCGAGCGTCCAGAGGGGCTGGTCGCTGAAGAATTCATCGCCCAGCATGCCGGAAACGAGGCTGGCGATCTGCCGGGCCTCGGCAACGCCCAGACCGGCCACGGAAAGATCGAGCAGCCTCGGGCGAGCGCAGGTAGAAGGCGCCCTGCCGGGGATCGTAGGCGGGATGCGGGCCACCTGGGCGGTCCTGCTGGTGGTGCCCTGCCCCGGCAGCGGCTGGAACTGCACCTTCAGGTCGAGAAAGAGCCGCGGGTCATTGGGCTGCATGCGCACGACGGGGTTCTGCAGCCGCACGCAGGCTAGGTTGCCAAACACGCAGCGTTTGAGCGGAAACGAGGGAGCCAGCTGGCGGGGTGATCTGCGGCCCCGTGAAGCGCAGCTCACGCCGGGCAGCTCTGTGTGCAGGTGTGGTGGCACAGGCCACCAGCAGGCTGAGCGAGGCCAAGGCAAGGGCGGCTCAGGCGATGCGTTCGGGTCAAAAGAAAAGACATACCGGCATTGCGGGAGACGGATGACATCCCCGGATCGTAGCAGGCCGGGTACCTGTTCCGGGCGTGTCTGTTCCGCGAGGCCACCTCTTGGCGCGTGCCATGGACCCGTCTCGTCCCTCGCCATCCCTTTGGGATACACGAGCATGCTGGCAGCGCCTCGAAGCCATCGATGCAGCCCTGCCGCCCCGTGCTGCACACGCCATGCACTCAGTTCATGCGACACGCTCGGGGCCTCCCGGCAACCGGTTTCTCAGGCATGAACGACGATCCGCTGCTCGATCCAGGCCACATCGGCCTCCCGCACGGGCTGCAGCTCACCGGCGCCCTGCGGGCCGATGACCATCCGCTGGCCGGCCGGCACCTGCCGGGCTGCGCCGCTGCCACCTGCAGCCCGGACCTGCGCCGAACCATGCAAGACGCTGAGAACGGTGCTGTCGCCGAGACGGCTGATGGCCAGGCGGGCATCGGAACCGAGGATGCGCCCGTGCGGTGTGCGTACCACCAGCGGATGGGCACTCAGACCGGCGGGCAGGATTTCACCGTCGAGCAGGCGGGATTTCACGGGCGTCGGGCTGGCCACCACGTCGAGCGAGGTGCGGTGTTGGAGCAGCAGGCGGGTTTGCGGGTCGATGACGACCTCCTCGCGCCGGGCGACATCGGCTGGTGGTCGGCCACCAGACGGCGCCATGCCACGCCATCATCGACCAGACCCGCAGCGGCAGCCGCCAGAACCAGGACGGCCAGACGGTTGACAAAACGGCGGCGGTACGCCCCGTCCGACGGAGTGAGAGGGAGGAAACCGGGCGGCACGGAATGGCGCCCCCGGACGCGACGATCTGGTCCGGAATGCAGGCGAGATGGATTGGGGCATGAGAGACATGCGCTTTCCCGGCCCCGCAAGCGGAATGAGCCGAACGACGCGGAAAGGCGACGCCGGACGTGTCCGAGCTGGAACAGAGCGGTTTCCGCAGGCGCGGGAAGGTATGGAAAGCGATCACAGTTGGAACCGTCCGGAATTATCGGGACAATCCATGCAGGGTTTTCCTGTCATGCGTGAACGTCTGCGATAGTATTTACGCATCTGTTACGCGAAGACGCAGCAGACGGCGCTTCACGCGCTGGCATGTTGCCCCGTATGTCAACATCGCAACAGGACACCATTCGAGACATCGCAGTGCGCGCGCGCCGCCCGCTCGCCCCCTGCGCTGCCGGCTTTCCGTGCCCCGTGGACAGGGTCGGAACCGCGAATCGGAACCGCCAGAACGCCGCTCGGACGACCGGGACGGACCGGACGCACCGATACACTGTACCCACCGGATGCGACGGGCCACAACCAGGAGACACATGCACGACCGATACGATGACCGCAGTCCAGCTGCGCCGCCCCCACGCACACACCACCGCCGCCTACTGGACGGTCTGCGCGGTGGAAGCCCTGTTCGAGACGCCGTTCATGGACCTGGTCTATCGTGCGGCCACCGTGCACCGGCAGCACTTCGATGCGCAGCACATCCAGCTCTCGACCCTGCTGTCGGTGAAGACCGGGGGCTGCCCCGAGGACTGCGCATACTGCCCGCAGTCCATCCATCATCCCAATGCGGTGCCAGCCCAGAAGCTGATGGACGTGGAGAGCGTGCTGGAGAAGGCACGCATTGCCAAGGCACGGGGTGCCAGCCGCTTCTGCATGGGCGGAGCATGGCGTGGCCCGAAGCCGCGCGACATCGAAAAGCTGCAGGCGATCATCCGGGCGGTGAAGGCGCTGGGACTGGAGACCTGTGGCACCTTTGGCCTGCTGGAAGAAGGCATGGCCGAGGACCTGAAGGAAGCCGGCCTCGACTACTACAACCACAACCTGGACACCGATCCAGGCTATTACGGCGAGCTGATTCATACCCGCCGCTTCGATGACCGGCTCAATACACTGGGCAAGGTGCGACAGGCCGGGCTGAAGGTGTGCTGCGGCGGCATCATCGGCATGGACGAGACCCGCAAGCAGCGGGCCGGGCTGATGCGTCAGCTGGCGAATCTGGAGCCACAGCCGGAATCGGTACTGATCAACCAGCTGGTGCGGCTGGAGGCACGCCACTGGCCGATGCCCACGAGCTGGACTGGACGGAGTTCGTGCGCACGATTGCGGTGGCGCGCATCACCATGCCGGGCAGTCATGTGCGCCTGTCGGCTGGCCGGCAGGACATGCCCGGAGAGCACGCGGGCACTGTGTCTTCATGGCTCGATGCCAATTCGATTTCTACGGAGACAAGCTGCTGACCACGAGAATCCGTCGGAGGATGCCGACCAGCGGCTGATGCTGAAGCCGACCCGCTGCCGGAAGCCGCGCCGGTGAGAGCGCCGCTCGTCGCGCCGTCAGTCGCCGGGTCAACGAAGGCCGGCGCCGGGGCGTGGCGCAGACGGAAGCGCGTCACGGGTGACGCAGGTAACGAAGCTGTCGGACGCGCCCGGCGGATGCGTTGCGGCTGCACCTCGCGGCGGCTGAGGGGCGGTGCGCGGTCAGAAGATGGATGGCGCAGAATGCCGTGAGCAGCAGCAGGACGTTGGCGCCGATGGTCATCATGAAGCCCGCCGCGCGGGTTTTGGGATCCTCCCGCACGCCCGGGCGTGACGAAGCGGCCCGCGTGATAGACGATGCCCAGCAGGGCACCCAGGTGCTCGCGAAAGTAGTGCCCAGCGATGAGCAGCGCGGGCAGGAAACGACGACCAGCTGCTCCAGCGTATTCATCTGCGCGATAGACCCGCTCGAGTTCTGTCGCCGGTGACGGCGGGCGCCTTGATGTGATAGCGGTCGCGCGCCTGACCGGTACGGGCAACGAAGAGCAGGTACTGAAACCACGGCAGCAGGCCGTGAAAGTGGATGAATGCCATGATTTTTCTCCAGAGGGACTTACTGCAAAGCGATACTCCCTGTCACGGATGGATTTGACCTCGCGTCGCATTGATGTTTCTGTTGCACGTCATCTGAGCTTTGAGTAACAATCGTCGCGCTGCAACACGCGCGAATGATGCCGTAACAGCCAGTCTGTCCCGCCGGATCTGGCCGCGCCACCATACGTGCGGACGATGCCTGCCTGCCCGCGGTCTGCGAGGCCTATTCGCCCCACCGTTTCCCGGAGTCTCCATGCCTGACCCGACGCACCCCTGCTGGCCGGGCGACGGCCCTGACCCCTCCTCCCTGGGCCTGGCCTCTGCCCGCCCACGCCGTAGAAGGACGACCACGGCGAACTGACGTCGACAAGGCCCCCACCCGCATCGTGGCGCTGGAGTTCTCGTTCGTGGATGCCCCTGGCCAACGTGGGCATCGTCGCGGTGGGCGTGGCCGATGACAACCAGGTCTGCGCGTGATCGGAGCCGGTGCTGCAAGCTGATCCAGCCGTGGAAATCGGTGGGACGCGCTCGCAGCCGAACATGGAAACGATTGCCGGGCTGAAGCGGACCGCACTCCATCGCCGGACACCTCGCGCCACAAGGCTGCCTATGGCGACCAGCTGCGCAAGATTGCCGGTGCTGCCGCTGGATTCGCGCTACGGCGGCTTTCACCGTATCCTGGAACGTGGACCAGATCATCGGCGGCGATAGTGGTGGGCAAATCCACCGAAATGAAGCGCATCACCGAACTGCAGCAAAAGATCAAGGGCATCGCCGGTGAGATCGGGCCGGGCCAGACCGTCATGCCTCGGCGCCTCGCGCGAGGCACGCTGGATGCGCGCTAGCGGCACGCTTCGCCGGTGGCCTGCTGACGGAGCTGGGCTTCAAGGTGCGCAACACCGGTGGCAAGGACATCTCCACGACATTCTGACCTGGAACGCGCCGGGCCATGAGCGACTCGATGTTCATCGCCCACTCACCGGCAGGAAAGCGTAGTGCTGGAAACTGGGAGCAGGCCGCTCCGGAAGTGCCTGATCTGGTGGCTCAGCCGAACCAGCTCGTGTCGGTGGACCGGCGGCTGTGGCCCGTTCGCGTGGCATCACGGCAGCCAGCCTGATGGCAAGGATCAGGTCGGCGGCGCGAAAAACACTGACCCGTGAAGAGGCACCTGACCACGCCTCTCCCGGCTGACAGGGAGGCGCCCGGGTCGCACGAGGTCAGAGCCGCTCGGACGGGCAGCGGCAGAAACGCGCCGTGACTGCGTCGGTCCGGTCCGCGACGCCGCTGCTCAGCCCTCCTCCAAGGATCACCATGTCCCTCCTCCAGCACCTGGCTGAGGTGGCTGGTACCAGTGCCGGCTGCTGGCAGCACGCGGGTTTGCCACCTCGGCAGCTATCGTGCTCCGCCCGGGCGCTGGCTACACACCACGCTTCGGCGATGCTGGAGTGGCGCGGAAAGTCGCCCAACACCAGCACCAGCCTGTAGAGCTTGTTCCGCAGATGCTGGTGGTGGAGAACGCGGCCTGCCTCGCATCATCGTGGCCATGCTCTGTGGCAGCGTATGCTGGCCGTCAGCGGCCTGCTGCTGCAGACCATGACCCGCAACCCGCCGGCCCTCGCCCTCGCCGCTGTCGATCAACGCCGGCGCCGGGCTCGCGCGATTCTGGTGGGAGTGTTCATGACCGGCTCGGGCGCTCACCGTGCGTCACGGCCGCCGCCCTGGGAGGCGCTGCCTCGTGGGCACTGGTGATGTGGACTGCAGCACGCGATGGCCGGTTGCAGAAGAGCCGGCTGATCCTCCTCGGGGATCGCCGTGAGCGCCTTCTGCGCGGCGCTGGGCAAGCCTCGCTGATTCTGGACGAGAACCAGGCCTATGGCGTGATGAACTGGCCAGCCGGCGGCGTGGGCAACATGGGCTGGAAGCAGGTGAAGGACTACCGGCCGCTGCGGCGCTGCCCATCACGTCCCGCTGGTGGTGGCTGGTGCCCAAGCTCAACATCCTCAACCTGTCCGACAGAAGCCGCTGTCGCTCGCTGCTGTCGGTGCGTTCGCTGCGCCTGGCCGGAATCGTGGTGGTGGTGCTGATCGTGCCAGCGTGGCCACCACCAGCTGGTTGCCTTCATCGGCCTGCTGATTCCGCATCTGGCCCGTTACGATCAGCTATGACCTGCCGCTCGCACGGTACCGATGGCAGCGCTGCGCGCCCTGCTCTTCGTGGCGGCCGACCTGCGCTGGCGCGGCGCGCGCCCATCCGGCCGAGCTGCCGGCGGGGCCGTGCTGGCCATTCTGGGTGCGCTCTGCTTTTGTGTTGATTGCCAAACAGCGGAGCGGACGGCGTAGACCATCTCGCCGGGACGATAATCTCCGTCGGTACTGGCTGACGCTGATGGGCGCCAGTGCTTCCTGCGCTGACAATGTTCGGCTCCACCTTCAAGATCCCGCGGCCGCCGTCGGGCGGGGGCATAAGCAGCCGAGCTTCGACATCTGGCAGTACCGTCTGCCGCAGGCGATCCTGGCGGTGCTGGTGGGCGCAGCGCTGGCGCTGTCGGGCACGATCATCCAGTGCGTCATCCACAACCCGCTGGGCTCGCCTGACATCCTGCTGGTCACCAACCACGGCGCCAGCAGCCTGGCAGCTGCAGTGCTGACATGATGGCTACCGGTCGGCACTCGGTGTGGATGCTGCCGCTGGCGGCGTGCGTGGGGGCGGCCGTGGCCTTTCTGGTGCTGCAGTTGGTGGCCGGCCGTCACGCCGGACCGCCGCAGACGGCTGCCATCGGGGTGGCGCTGTCGGCCTTCTGCGCGGCCATCACCGACTGACCTGATGGCTGACGTCCGCTGGAAGTGAGACACCGCGATGGTGTGGCTGACGGCAGCGGCCTGTGGGGCGGACCTGGTCCCTTTGTGGAAATTGTGCGCGCGCTGCCGTGCGTCACGCTGCCGGTGGCCCTGCTGTTTCTTCCAAATCGTTCGACCTGCTGACGCTGGGCGAGGCCAAGGCCTCCACACTGGGCGTGAACGTGGGCCGCAACCGCATCCTGCTGGGGCTGGCCGTGATGCTACCGCCGCCGTGGCGGCGGCCGTTACTTCCGGACCCACATCACGCATTTCTGGGCCTGGTGAGTGGCGCGTCTGCGCAGCATAGCTGGCGCGGACGGCACCGGGTGCTGCTGCCGGCCTCCATTCTGACCGCCGGCGCCCCGATCCTGCAGATCAGCGGCATTGCGGTGTCACCATCCCGGCCACCGCTGGAACCGCCGGCCGGCATCTTCACGGCGGCGCGATCGGCGCCCCGTGCCTCTTCTACCCGCTGCAGTGTCGGAGCCTGCGACTACGGCGGTGAGCGTGAAAAACCTGAAGGCGGGCTATGGCGGCAAGAAGCCATCCACGACCTGACCACTCACTCATTCCGGAAGGCAGGATCACGGCGCTTCGGTCGGGCCCCAACGCTCAGTGCAAGTCCACCCTGCTGAGGCAAGACTGTCGCGCCTGCCGCCACCGATGGCTGGCGAGTTAACCATCGACGGCAAGCTCATCTACCAGATGAGCCTCCTGCCTCTCCACCAGGCTGTCACATCGCTGCCGCAGCACCAGCTGGTGCCGGAGGGCATCACGGTGCGCACGCTGGTAGGCTATGGGCGCAGCCAGCCCGTACCCGAACCCGTGGGGCAGCCTCGGGCAGGAGGACGAGCAGATCGTCGAGCAGGTGATGGCGGCCACGCACACGGACATCATCGCCGCGGACAAGCGGCGTGGACCAGCTCTCCAGCGCGGCCAGCGGCAGCGCGCGCCTTTCTGGCGATGACGCTGGCACGGAAACGCCCCACTGCCATGCTGTGACGAACCGACGACCTGATCTGGGACCTCGATCACCATTGCGTGGCGCTGATGGAGTATGATGGCCGCGCAGCGTCAGCCCGCAGCCACGGTGGTGGCGGTACTGTCAGCGACGAACCAGGCGGCGCAGTGCGCGACTATCGATCATCATGAGGATGGCGCGCTGATGGGTGAAAGGCTCACCGCAGGAGGCAGCTGACTTTGTGCAAGTGAGATGCTGGCGCAGGTGCGCTCCGGGTGAGCGCGGCGCAGCGTGCGTGCCCCGAAAGCGGCAAGCCGATCGGTGGTGGTGAAGAGATCGCGCTGACGGAGCAGATGGTGGTGTTGCCGATCCGGGAATGGAAACCGTGCAGAAGCGCGCGCATTCTGTATCCTGCTCGGCTGGAAGCGCGAACGGTACTCGTGCGGGCCGTGGAAAAGAGCCGTGAAACCCCCTCGATACCGGTTCCGTGGTTAATGGAGGACGGCTCTGATGGCAGGTTCGTACTTCATGGAGGACGGCTCTGATGCAGGTTCGCTGCTTCGCGGAAGGACGGACTGATGGCGAGGCTCGTGCTCCGTGGAGGACGTCTCGTGGCGGGGCGGCGCGGGGAGCGGGAACCTCCTGCGGCTCATGCGCTCACTTTCGCCAGCGGAGTCGCCTACGACCTGCAGTGTCGTGGTCAACAAACCGTCGGGCCTATAAAACTTTTTCGACAACCGGGTGGCGCCCGCCCGTCCGAAAAGTTTTGCAACTATCGCGAAATCGCGCCGCGAAGGCTCCCTCCCCACCGCTTCCGAAGCGTGCATCATAACTTCGACGGGGAATGTCGTGAATGAAAGCTTGTGCCTTCAGAGCGCGTTCCTGAACTCATTCATCCCCGCACAGGCTGACGTGTATGCCGGGAAGGTGCACCAGTTCGGGTTGAACGCCCCCGTTCTGGTGAGACCGCGTATTCGTCTTCGGGCATGGGACGATGAGATCCCACATTTCGGCGAGCAGGCCGTTTTCCGATGCGCCGAAGGTTCGACGCAGGCGCGACGGACGCCACGAGACGTGCTTCGCTGTGGGTGGGACGAACTGGCGTCGCTGGCAACGGTACGGTGGATGTTGCTGATGGTCGGGCGCCTGTCCACGTGTACGCAGGGCGTCGTGCCCGGTCGATGGCGGCGTCGACGCCGTCGGCTGTTCGGGCTGTGCTGCAGCGGGCGGGTGCCGTCGGTGCTGAAGCGAAAGCCGCTGTAGTTGGCGGTGAACGGGGTCCCCACCACGCGACGGACCACGAAAGGCACGATTGGCTTCACGGCGTCGCCACGGCCCGGCGCGGTCGGGGCCGTCGAGCTGGGTGCGACCGCGCTGGCATTGAGGGCGGCTTCCGGCCGCCAGGGCGGCCCAGTGTTCGACGATCGGCCCGCCGCTGAGGCGGTAGATGTCGAAGCCCACGAGCGGCGTGCTGCCCAGACCGGTGTAGCGGCCACGGATGGCCCGCAGATCGCCGATCGGCGAGCACCCGCACGACCTCGTGGTGCGGGTCGAGCAGTTCCAGCATTTCACGAACGCCCTGCAGGCCCCCGACGCGAAGGGGGATATGGTCGATGAAGCCCGGGGCCAAAGTCGGTGTCGAGCACGCTGGCGTCATGCCGGTTGCAGAGTGCATCATGCGCGGATGACACTGCGCCCGCCGGTTGCGCGCCGCCCGCAGGGGTTCGTCAGGCAATGTCTCACTAGTAGAAGAGCCGGGGCTCTCACACCGCGAGCAGATGTACCTGCTCGAAATGGAGACAGGACGCTCATCATCACATACTCTGGTCGGCATGACTAACAAATGAATATGTTCAGGCTTCAGGGCGTGTCATGGGCCCGTTGATTCGTCTCCGCCTGTGGCTGACTCCGGACGAGACGGATAGCGGTAAAACCGGGTAATGCACCTCCTGCGGGCGTCAGCACCACGGTTTCAATCACCGACATCCGGGCACTGCGGAATCCGAATGAGAATCGCCGTGCATTGGCAGCCATTCAACAAATGCGGCACGCGACGGGAACATCATCCGGGACCACGATGCAATGCCCTTGCGGAACCTGCGCGCCCGGCTGGGTGCCGAACGTTGCTGGCGGTGGCTGACTCCCGGTGTCGCGCTCACGCGCGCCCGGCACCCTGAGACCACGGGACGGATCTGCATGGGCCACTGCACTCACGTTGGCCTACACTTGGCGCTCTGCGTGAGGCGCCGCAAATATCTGCGAGAGACCGCCAGTGGTCACCTTTACACGGTCAGCCATTGCGAACGCACAGCCGTAGCGCACGCAGAAACTCACGACAGCCGGACACGCAGGGGCCCGGACCGCAGACGCTGCCAAGCCATCATGCCCTGGACCGGACGGGCAGAACCGGCAACCCATTCGGTCATCTGCGTTCATTCTAGAACGGAAGAATCAGCCTTCAGCTGGGCACATGTTCTGCACAATGTCTGTTCTCCTCCGGCGGGTAAACGCATGTGCCTGCGTATACTCATGTGTCAACAAAAGGATTTTGTTTGCATCTCAAAGTTGCCAATGAAACCAACAAACAGACAAAACTTTTCTTTTTATTCCGGCAGTCGGACGAGGCTGCAGCCCTGCCGTCAAGCGGGCTGCGATTCCGGGCAACGGCCCGGGCATGGCACATCGCGGACGTGCACGCTGATTTGTCGTGCCGGGCGGTTCCTGAAGACGCCAACACGAGGCAGCGCCGCGCCAGGCCTGAAGGCCGGTTGTGAAACTGCAACGGAGGAAATGGGGAAGGAAAATGCGGCAGGGAACCTGCTGCAGGACGGCAGCCCGGAACGGGAGGCCTGAGGCGAGGAGGATACAACCGGGACAAGAAAATGGGGTGGCTGATGAGCTCGAGCACGACAGCGGAATCACAATCCGGGACTCTACCAACTGAGCTACAGCCACCACTGAACTGCACTGCTGGCCTGCCCGACAGGATTCGAACCTGTGACCCTCAGCTTAGAGGCTGATGCTCTATCCAGCTGAGCTACGGAGCAGTTCTATTCAGCCACGATGGACTGGCAGGCCGGGCAGATCGAGAGATAATACCATGATTTTCGGCTTTTTGCTGGTCGGGTGGAGAGATTCCGAACTCCCGACATCCTGGTCCCAAACCAGGCGCGCTACCAGGCTACGCTACACCCAGATATTGAGTATAACCGAGGAGCAAAAATACGTTTGCCAAGGGGCTATGCCATTCGCACCAGACTGTCTCCGGGATACGGGGAGCGCGCAGGGCCTGCATCGACGGCAGCGCCGGCGCATTGTCGAGGCTGCCTGGCCGGCGTTCTTCCATTTCGGGCCGCGATCCCTGCCCTGCGAGCGATCACGGCGACGGCTGTGTGGTTTCGGTGGTTGAGCAGATTGGCGTCATCTGGGCCAGTTCGGCGGCCAGCAGGCAGAGCTGGACTCGACCATCACGCGCAGCACGGGCTCGATACCGGACGGAGCGGATCAGCACGGCGACCTCATTTTGAACGGGCGCTTGGCTCGGCAATGCTGGCCTGCAGGCCCTCGTGCCCTTCCCAGTCGAAACCCTTCTTGACGCGTACGTTGATCGCTCTTCTGCGGCATCAGGTGCAGCTCATATCAATTCGGAGGCGTGTGGCCGGTACGCTGCACGGCAACCAGCACCTGCAGGGCGCTGATGGTGCCGTCGCCGGTGCTGTGGGCATCCAGCGCCAGCAGGCTGACCGAGTTCTCGCCCCGAGCAGCCAGCCGCGCTGCTGCAGCATTCAACATGGCGGTCACCCACCTTGGCGACTCGAACGGAATGCCTTGTCTGCCATGGCGCGCTCGAGAGGCGTAGTTGGTCATCAGCGTCCCCACCACGCCATCGACCTTGCCCTGACAGGCGCAGCCGGTCCGCTGACCGCTGATGTGCAGAGCGGCTCGTCACCATCGAAAGATGCGGCCGGAGGCGTCGCACATGATCGGGCGGTCGGCGTCGCCATCGAGCAATGCGGGTCAGCCCCCTCGCGCAGCACGGCGGCGGCCATGGTCTTGGGATGCACGGCGCCGACGCCGGCGTTGATGTTGGTGCCGTTGGGTCTCGGTACCGATGGCGATCACCCGGCCCCCAGCTCGTGGAGACGTGCGGGGCCGTGTGATAGGCAGCGCCGTTGGCGCAGTCGACCACCAGCTTCAGGCCCTTCAGGTCCAGGCTGTACGGGAAGGTGCTTGCAGAACTCGATGTAGCGGCCAGCGGCACTGTCGACCGGTGCACCTTGCCCAGCCGGTGGATTCGACGCTGACGTGGGCCCGTCGAGCAGCATCTCGATGCGCTCTTCCATCGCGTCGGGCAGCTTGTTGCCATCGGCCGAGAAGAACTTGATGCCATTGTCTTCATACGGATTGTGCGAGGCCGACAGCACCACACCAGCGTTCAGGCGCAGGCCGCGCGTGAGGTAGGCAATGGCCGGGGTGGGAATGGGACCGGTCACGTGCACATCCACGCCCGCGGCGGTGAAGCCCGCGGTGAGCGCCGCTTCGAGCAGGTAGCCGGAGATCCGGGTGTCCTTGCCCAGCAGGACGGCCGGCTTGCCGCGCGTGCCTTCGGAAAAGATCCGGCCCGCGGCATAGCCCAGGTGCATCACGAACTCCGGCGTGATGGGCGGCTCGCCCACTTTGCCCCGTACACCATCGGTTCCGAAATAACGACGTCCCATGATCTTCTCTTTACTCCTCGGCAGTGTGGCCCGTCTGGCCTGCTGCATTGTGAACGCTCCCGGCCCGCATGGCCGGCAGTCCTGTCGCGACCCAGACGGCCAGCGCCTGGGCGGTTTCGGGTACGTCATGCACCCGGCGTCACGATCGTTGCACCGGCCTGCACGCCGGCCAGCGCCGCCGCCAGACTGGCCGGCAGACGGCGATCACCGGCTCGGCCGGTGATGGCCCCCAACATGGACTTGCGTGACACCCCACCAGCACCGGCGCTACCTGCGCCCGGCCAGGAATGCCACGGTAGGGGAGGCCCGGGTTGTGTGCCAGCGTCTTGCCAGCCAAAGCGGATCCAGGCAGATGCGCTCCGGCGCCACGCCGGCAGCCATCAGCGCGGCCCAGCTCTCCAGCAGGAACTGCCCGACCTCGGCCACCACATCACCGTACCGGGGATCGGCCTGCATGGTGGCGGGCGAGTCGCCCAGCATATGCATGGTGACGACGCCGGCATCACTGGCTGCCACGGCAGCACGTGCTTCGGGCGTGCGAAAACCGGAGATGTCGTTGATGATGCTGGCCCCGGCCGCAAGGGCCTTCACCATGGTGGCGGGGTGACGCGTGTCGATGGACAGTGGCACCTCCAGACCGGCCAGTGCCTCCATGACGGGAGCGAGGCGCGCCCATTCCTCGTCGGGTGCGGACGGTTCGCGCGCCGGGGCGGGTGGATTCGGCCCCGATGTCGATGATGCCGGCCCCCTCTTCCACCATCCGCCGCGCGGCAGCGACGGCCACCTGCGGATCGCGAAAGCGCCCGCCATCGGAGAAGGAGTCATCCGTGATGTTCAGGATGCCCGCGATCTGCGGCCGGTCCACCGCCAGCCGGAAACGCCGCACTGCCAGTACGCAGGGGCGCTGGCGGGGGTCTCGGGGCTGGGGGATGGTGCTGCGGGCATGGAGGGGCGCGAATCGGCAAAGATCTTTATGTTAACGGTTCCTGCTGGAGGACGTCGTTGATGCATTTCCCTGCGAGGGAAATTCCGGTACGGGCAGGACAGCCACAGCGTTCAATCCGCCCTGGCTGCGCGCCTGAGCAACGGAAACTGGGATGGTTTCGGTGTGTTCTCACGGCATGGAGGGCGGCTCGGTGTGCTTTCGCAGGGCATGGAAGAGTCGACCGCTGTTGCTTTCGCGCGGCATGGAAGACGACTCCGATGTAGCACGCTAGCGCGAGGCCGGTACGCCCCTGCGGCTCATACGCTCAACCAGTGTTTGTTGCCCACGACCTGCGTCGTGGTCAGCAAAAACTGGATAACTATAAACTTTGCAACAACCGGGCTACGCCCGCCCGTTTACAAAGTTTTCACGCGACCACTGAAATCGCTGCAGTGCCGTCCCGCTCCACGTCGCTTTTCTCAAGATAAGCAGGTCTACCTGTCACCGAAGGCAGAAGAAGAAAACACTGTGCTCGTGTCTGGACAGCCGAAAGCTTTGATCAGACGGGCGACCCGACATGAATACTGACCCAGTCTCACCGATGATCCGGGAGGCCTGTTGATACCGGGCCCGACAGGCGCGAGGTATCGCTGCTCACAGGAACCAGGGCAGTGTTTCCAGCAGGGCCGGCAGGAGACGGGCTGAGATCTGGTCCACAAAGCCTCTCTCTGCCTGACCACTGTCAAAGCCACCGTGCCCACGCCTGTGAAGCGTTGCAAGGAGCGTCTGGCGGCAAACCAGAGGATAACGACAATCAGGTCATCCCGCCCCCTCGCGTCGAGCCGCAATGCTCGAACCCGTGAAGCGGCGCGTGAGGGGCCCTCCTGCAACGATTTTTCACGGTGGCGGCAAACACTTTCCTGACGGGCGGGCGCAGCCCCAGTTTGTCAGAGAAAGTGTCAGCTCGGATGTTTGTTGACCACGACGCAGGTCGTGGGCAACAAAGTTGGCGTAAGTGTATGAGCCGCAGGAGGGCCCCCTCCCGCCGCCCCGCTCAAAGTCGTCCTTCATGCATCAAAGCGCCCCCGGAGCCGTCCTTCAGCCCTGGGGACGCCTCCTGAGGCGTCTTGCGTAAACTGCCTGCCCCAGAGCGAGAAAGGAGGCAACCCGCCAGTCCGGAGCTTTGCTGCCTCTCCCAGCGGGCCATCTTCCACGAGACCGGGGCGTCAGAATGCAGAAACGGCCCCGAAGAGCCGTTTTCCGTACTGTCCACAGCGGTGGCTTTCAGGGGGCAGGAGCCCCCACCATCAGGCCGAAGCCGCCGGGTTGGGCTCGGACTCCACCGCGGGCGGCTGGGCCGGCGGCGTGGGCGACGAATTGTTGCCACCCTTCGGCGACCAGTCCTTCGGCGGCTGTGGCGGACGGCCGGCCATGATGTCGTCGATCTGCTCGACACCGATGGTTTTCCCCACTCCAGCAGCGCCTTCGCCATCGCGTGCATCTTGTCGGCATGCTCCTCGATCAGGCGACGGGCCAGCGAATACTGCTCGTCGATGATCCGGCGGATCTCCTGATCCACCTGACGCATCGTCTCTTCCGAGACATTGTTGGTCTTCGTCACCGAACGACCGAGACACCCTCACCTCGTTCTCGGCGTAGACCATCGGCCCCAGACGCTCGCTCATGCCGTAGCGCGTGACCATATCGCGGGCCAGATGCGTGGCCCGCTCGAAGTCGTTGGAAGCGCCGGTGGTCATCTCGTTCATGAACACCTCCTCGGCAATGCGGCCGCCGAAGAGCATGGCGATCTGGCTCAGCATGTAAGCACGGTCGTAGCTGTAGCGGTCACGCTCGGGCAGCGACATGGTCACACCCAGCGCACGGCCGCGCGGAATGATGTTGACCTTGTGCACCGGATCGGCCTTGGGCAGCAGGCGGCCCAGGATGGCGTGGCCGGACTCGTGATAGGCGGTGCTCTTGCGCTCGTCCTCGGTCATGACCATGGAACGGCGCTCGGTACCCATCAGGATCTTGTCCTTGGCACGCTCGAAGTCGATCATCTCGACCAGGCGGGCATTGCGCCGGGCGGCAAACAGGGCGACCTCGTTGACCAGGTTGGCCAGGTCGGCGCCGGACATGCCCGGCGTGCCACGAGCCCAGCACGTCGCCTTCACATCCGGCCCCACCGGCACCTGCGCATGTGCACGGTGAGGATCTGCTCGCGGCCACGGATGTCGGGCAGCGCACCACCACCTGGCGGTCAAAGCGGCCGGGACGCAGCAGCGCCGGGTCCAGCACGTCGGGGCGGTTGGTGGCGGCGATCAGGATGATGCCCTGGCCGGTTTCGAAGCCGTCCATCTCGACCAGCAGCTGGTTCAGCGTCTGTTCGCGCTCGTCATTGCCACCACCCAGGCCGGCGCCACGCTGGCGGCCAACGGCATCGATCTCGTCGATGAAGACGATGCAGGGAGCGTGCTTCTTGGCATTTTCGAACATGTCGCGCACACGCGCGGCACCCACCGACGAACATCTCGACGAAGTCCGAACCGGAGATGGAGAAGCGGCACCGTAGCCTCGCCGGCGATGGCACGGGCCAGCAGGAGTTTTTACCGGTACCGGGGCTCGACCATCAGCACGCCACGGGGAATGCGGCGCCCAGCTTCTGGAAGCGGGAGGGATCGCGCAGGAATTCGACCATCTCCTGCACTTCTTCCTTGGCTTCATCGGCACCAGCCCACGTCGGCTTAAAGGTGACGGGTTGTTGTCCTCTCGTCAACATGCGGGCCCGGCTCTTGCCGAAGGAGGCGCGCGCACCAGCGCCCCGCATCTGGCGCATGAAGAAGATCCACACGCCGATGAGCAGCAGCATGGGGAACCAGGAGATGAAAGATCTGCATCAGCACCGACTGCTCTTCTTCGGGCTTGCATTGACCTGCACACCGTACTTCATCAGGTCGTTGACCATCCAGATGTCACCGGTGGACGGGACATAGGTGGACAGGGTACGCGGCCGTCGCGGGTGCGGACGCGCACGGCACGGCCGCCGATCCGCATCGCCGTCGACGCGGCGTGCTCTCGGCCTCTTTACCATGAATTGCGAATAGGGAATGTCGGCCCCACCTGGCTCTGCGTGTTTCGAGACTGCCGAAACACGGGTGAACAGAACCAGGGCGATGATCACCCCAGACGGCTGCTTTGGAAAACGTGTTCACCCGCTCTCCTCATGAGGCGCTGCGGCAAGATGCCCGTGGCCAGTTAGATTCTACGCTGTCGTTGCATGGTGTTGCCCGTACTTTTCTGCCTGATGACTGACTACGACGGCCCAGAGGCTGCCCGTGTGGCTTCTGGCTGCCCCGCCCGGATGCCCTGTTCTGCAGCTGCGCGCTGTGGGACGGAATACGCACCGAAGGAAGGTGTAACCACCCGCATCAGATGCCTGTATCCGGTATCTGTGTCGAGCACCTGAGTCTGAACACCTGGTGTGTGAACGCGGCCTGCTTTGAACAGCCGTCTAACACCGCTGCCCGAACACGCGCCCGGAACGCCGCCACCCGGCACCACGGATACCCGAGCACGCACGGCCCCATGCTTCTCACTCGGCGCGGCGCCGCCAGGCGCCGTCCCAGCAGGTGAGGTTTCCGGCCGAGCGGTCACGCGAGAGCTTTGGGCTTCGCGCGGCTGCACGATGGCGAAGTGATCCCTGAAGAGGCACCAGCTGGCTGTAGCCGCTGCCATGGAAGACCTTTGATGAGCAGCGCGCCTCGGGCCGAGCCAGCGGCAGGCAAAATCCACCGACAGTTCGGCGAGGTCCTGCATGCGGGCGGCGTCGGCGACACCCTCCCGCTCAAGTTGGGGGCCATGTCGGACACCAGATCCACCTTCTGGCCCTGCAGCAGGGATTCAAGCTGATCGAGCACGGCCTGCTCGCGAAAGTCACCCTGAAAATACTCGAGCGCCCGGGATGGGGTCCACGGCGGCATGTTCAGTGCGATGACGCGACCCTGCACGGGAATCTGGGGGCCTCGCTGCGCAGGTCGTCGGCCACGCGCACGTCGAGGCCAGATTCGGCGCGCCAGACGCCGGCGAACCTGTGACCAGCTGCCGGGGGCCGAGCCCAGATCCACCACGGTCATGCCCGGCCTGATGAGGTGGTCCTGCTCGTCGATGCCGATGAGCTTGAAGGCCGCCCGGGCACGGTAGTGATGGCGCTGCGCCAGCTCACGTAGGGATCATTGATGTGATCGTGAAGCCAGGCCTTGTTCACTTTCTTGCTGCGACTGCTGTACACGACGACTCGGGAAGACGGACCGGACAGGGGATCCGCGGTTATCGGACTTCAGGGGGCCTGTCAGGAACATGATGCGCCGATACGGCGCGACTGGATCCGTGACACGCTCTAGAATGGAGGATTGCAACTCTTCGATGCACAAGACCATGCGACCCCTGATGCTGGACAAGGCCGAGCGCAGGCGCTGGCCGCAGGCACACCCCTGAACCCCGTCGTGCTGCTGGGCGCAGCCGGCCTCACCCTGCCGTGCTGCAGGGAGATCGACCGGGCGCTGCGCGCCCGCGAGGCTGATCAGGTACGGCTGGCGGGCATGGACCGCGAGGCCCGGCAGGCCGCCAGGGATGAGATCACCGACAGCACGTCCAGTGCGGCGGTGCAGCTGGTTGAGCAATGTCTGGTGCTCTTCCGGCCGAAGCCGGAAGAAGACACCGGTATTCTGATGATAGCGCGGCCGACACCGGCCGCAAGCTGATTATCTAGGACCCCCGATAGGGGCAGGGGCACGGTCAGCTATGCGCCGGTTACGGTCAGGCAGCCTGCCCCCGGCATGAGCCGGACAACGGGGCTGCAGCGGAGGCTTTGCTCGCAGCGGGATCTTTGCCCCACGGGCCTTTGCTACTTGTACAGCACTTCCAGCACTTCGTACTCGCGTTCGCCGCCGGGGGCCTGGAAGGAAGCCACGTCGCCGGCGTACTTGCCGATGAGGGCGAGGGCCAGCGGGCTGGAGATGGAGATCTTGGACAGTTTGATGTCGGCCTCGTCGTCACCGACGATCTGGTAGGTGACCTTGTCGCCGGACTCGATGTCCTCGAGCTGGACGGTGGCGCCGAACACCACGCGACCATCGGCGTCCAGCGTGGCCGGATCGATGATCTGGGCGGCCGAGAGCTTGCCTTCCAGCTCGGCAATGCGGCCTTCGATGAAGCTCTGGCGCTCCTTGGCGGATTCGTACTCGGCGTTTTCCGAGAGGTCGCCCTGGGCGCGCGCTTCGGCAATGGCGTTGATGACGTTCGGCCGCTCGACCGACTTGAGGCGTTGCAGTTCGTCCTTGAGCAGCTGTGCACCGTGCTTGGTCAACGGAACGGAGGTGGCCATGACGGGGGAATCTCCCAGAAAAAGACAAAGACCCCGGGGCAGAACGGCCTCGGGGTCTGATGATCAATCAACGCCTTCAGTTTACACGATTTGGCAGGCGGCGCCTATATCCTTTCACGATACAAAAAGACAGGTTGCGCGATCATGCAACAGAAAGAACGGATTGCATGGTCATGCCGGGACGGGCTGCATCGTGCCGGAATCAGGACGAAGGCCGCACCGCCTGCTTCTTCTTCAGGTTGGCATGCAGTTCCTGCAGGGCGTAGACCTCGGGGGCGGCCTTCGACTCGAGCTGCATGCCTTCCACCGCCGCCAGCGCGCTGGCGATGGTGGTGTAGAAGGATGCCGCGCTGCGCCAGGGCCGTGGGTACGGATGGCGCGTGAGTCGGAGATGGCGCTGCGGCGTTCTTCCACCGAGTTGATCAGCAGCGAGATCTCGCCGTTCTTCAGGATGTCGACCACGTTCGGGCGGCCTTCCTGCACCTTGTTGACCGGGGTGACGGGCAGACCCGCCTCGGCAAGGGCACCGGCAGTACCGCGGGTGGCCACCAGCCTGAAGCCCATGTCATGCGGTGATGCGGGCCGCACGGATGGCCTTGGGCCGGTCGATGAGCTTGACAGAGATGAAGGCCCGTGCCGCCGGTGGGCATGCGCACGCCGCCGCCGACCTGCGACTTGATGAAGGCGGCGCCGAACGAGTAGTCGACGCCCCATCACTTCGCCGGTGGACTTCATTTCCGGCCCGAGGATGGTGTCCACGCCCTGGACTTGCTGAACGGGAAGACGGCTTCCTTGATGGAGAAGTAGTCGGGCACGACCTCGGCGGTGACGCCCTGTTCGGCCAGCGTGCGGCGGCCATGCAGCGCGCCGCCACCTTGGCCAGCTGCACGCCGGTGGCCCTGCAGACGAAAGGGCACGGTGCGCGAGGCGCGCGGATTCACTCCAGCACGTAGACGTGGTTGCCATCGACGATGGTGTCGGCCGGAGCGGCCCCTGCCGCAGTCCCCTGCCCCGTCGGTGTGGCCGAGGCCACGGGGATCTCGTCCTCGACCTTCTGGATGGCGAACTGCACGTTCATCAGGCCGTTGACCTTCGGTGCCCTGGCCATCAGCACGGTCTGGCGCTTGATCTCCTCGACCAGGGCAGACGACAGCGACCACGGCGGCAGCGAGCAGGCCGAATCGCCGGAGTGCACGCCGGCCTGTTCGATGTGTTCCATCACGCCACCGATGACGACGCGCTCGCCGTCGCAGAGGCAGTCCACATCGACCTCGATGGCATCGCTTGAGGAAGCGGTCGAGCAGCACCGGGGAATCGTTGCTGACCTTGACGGCCTCGCGCATGTAGCGTTCGAGGTCGCGCTGTTCGTGGACGATTTCCATGGCGCGGCCGCCGAGCACGTAGCTGGGACGCACCACCAGCGGATAGCCGATCTCGTTGGCCATGGTGATGGCCTCGGCATCGGTACGCGCCGTGCGGTTGGGCGGCTGCAGCAGGCCCAGCCGGTTGAGCAGCTTCTGGAAGCGCTCGCGGTCTTCGGCAATGTCGATGGAATCGGGCGAGGTGCCGATGATGGGCACCCCGGCGGCTTCCAGCGCGCGGGCGAGCTTCAGCGGCGTCTGGCCGCCGTACTGTACGATGACACCGACCGGTTTTTCCAGCTCGACGATCTCCAGCATCGTCTTCGAGCGTGACCGGCTCGAAGTACAGGCGGTCGGAGGTGTCGTAGTCGGTGGAGACGGTTTCGGGGTTGCAGCTGACCATGATGGTCTCGAAACCGTCATCGCGCAGCGCAAAAGGAGGCATGCACGCAGCGGTAGTCGAACTCGATGCCCTGCCCGATCCGGTTCGGCCCGCCCCCCAGCACGATCACCTTCTTCCGGTCGGTCGGAGCGGCCTCGCACTCGTCCTCGTAGGTGGAGTACAGGTAGGCGGTCTGCGTGGCAAACTCGGCCGCGCAGGTATCGACCCGCTTTGTAGACCGGCCGCACGCCCAGGCGGTGACGCAGCCGGCGGATCTCGTGTTCGGTGCTTTCGAGCAGGTAGCCGAGGCGCCGGTCGGAGAAACCCTCTGCTTCAGCGTGCGCAGGGTTTCTGCGTCCAGGTCACCCAAACGTCATGGTGTCGAGCTGCAGCTCGACGTCGACGATTTCCCTTGACCTCGGCGAGGAACCACGGGTCGATCTTCGTGAGCTGGTGCACTTCCTCGAGGGTGAAGCCCTGGGCAAAGGCATCGCCCACATACCAGATGCGCTCGGAGCCGGGCTCGCCCAGTTCCTTTTCGATCACCTGGCGGTCGGTGGTCATCTGGTTCAGGCCATCGACACCGATTTCCAGCCCCCGCATGGCCTTCTGCAGCGCCTGCTGGAAGGTACGGCCGATGGCCATCACCTCGCCCACCGATTTCATCTGGGTGCTGAGGCGGTTGTCGGCCTGCGGGAATTTTTCGAAGGCAAAGCGCGGAATCTTGACGACCACGTAGTCGATGGTCGGTTCGAACGAGGCTGGCGTGGCACCGCCGGTGATCTCGTTCTTCAGCTCGTCCAGCGTATAGCCAACGGCCAGCTTGGCCGCCACCTTGGCGATGGGGAAGCCCGTGGCCTTGGAGGCCAGCGCCGAGGAACGCGACACGCGCGGGTTCATTTCAATGACGATCATCCGCCCGGTCTGCGGGTGGATGGCGAACTGCACGTTGGAACCGCCGGTATCGACGCCGATTTCGCGCAGCACCGCGATGGAGGCGTTGCGCATCAGCTGGTATTCCTTGTCGGTCAGCGTCTGCGCAGGTGCCACGGTGATGGAATCGCCGGTGTGCACACCCATGGGGTCGAGGTTCTCGATGGAGCAGACGATGATGCAGTTGTCCTGGTGGTCTCGCACCACCTCCATCTCGAACTCTTTCCAGCCAATGAGGCTCTCTTCGATGAGCAGCTCGTTGCGGGGCGAGTTCCAGACCGGCCCTTGCAGATGGTCTCGAACTCTTCGGCGTTGTAGGCAATGCCACCACTCGGTGCCGCCCAGCGTGAAGCTGGGGCGGATGATGACCGGGAAGCCGATCTCGCGCTGTCGCCCAGGCCTCGTCCATGCTGTGGGCAATGGCCGAGCGGGCCGAACCCAGACCGATGCTTTCCATGGCCTGCTTGAACTTCTGGCGATCTTCGGCCTTCTCGATGGCCGCCGGGCGGGCGCCGATCAGCTCGACGCCGTATTTGTCGAGCACGCCCTGATTGTGCAGGTCCAGCGCGCAGTTGAGCGCCGTCTGGCCCCCCATGGTGGGCAGGATGGCATCGGGGCGTTCCTTCTCGATGATGCGCTCGAGCACCTGCCAGGTGATGGGTTCGATGTAGGTGACATCGGCCATCTCCGGGTCGGTCATGATGGTGGCCGGGTTGCTGTTGACCAGAATGACCTTGTAGCGCTCCTGGCGCAGCGCGCCTTGCACGCCTGCGCGCCGGAGTAGTCGAATTCCGCAGGCCTGGCTGATGACGATCGGGCCGGCGCCGATGATCAGGATGCTTTTGAGATCGGTACGTTTGGGCATGATGCGGTCACTCGCTCAATGGCTGCGGTGCCCGGCCATCAGCTGGGCAAAACGTTCAAACAGGTAGGCCACGTCGTGCGGACCGGGCGAGGCCTCGGGGTGGCCCTGGAGCTGAAGGCCGGCGCATCGGTGAGCGCGATGCTGCAGCGAGCCATCGAACAGCGAGACGTGGGTGGTGCGCACGTTGGCCGGCAGCGAGGCGGCATCCCACCGCGAAGCCGTGGTTCTGGCTGGGTGACAGACGCGGCCGGTGTCGGATCCTTCACCGGATGGTTGGCGCCGTGGTGGCCGAACTTCATCTTGACAGTGCGGGCGCCCGCAGCCAGGCCCAACAGCTGGTGGCCCAGGCAGATGCCAAAAGAACGGCACCTTGCGGTCGATGAAGGTGCGCAGCGCATCGATGGCGTAGGTACAGGGCCCGGGTCGCCGGGGCCGTTGAGAAGAAGACCCCATCGGGCTGCATGGCTAGCACGTCGGCCGCCGGCGTCTGCGCCGGGACGACGGTGACATCACAGCCCTGATCGGCCAGCAGAGCGCAGGATGTTGAGCTTGGCGCCGAAAGTCGTAGGCCACGACGCGGAAGCGCCGGCCGTGCGGGCGGATGGATCGGGCGAGGCCCGTCTGCGCGCCGGCGGGAGACGGTGCAGCGGCAGCCATGTGCCTTGCCGGCGCCGGTCGTGGCCGTGTTTGCAGACGCTGGCTGCACTGGCGTTGCCGGAAGCGGCTCAGGCCGCGGCGGCGGCAACCTCGCCCTTCAGATGCGGCTGGGCACGATGGCCCTTTTCCAGCGACCAGCTGCCCTCTTCCCACGGATAGTGACTGTCGACGGTATATTCCTTGGCCAGGTCCATGCCGGCCAGTCCCGGGGAAGGCTTTGGCCGCGGCCAGCGCGGCCTCGATGTCGGGCCCTGCCCCACCCTCGGCGGCGGCCACCAGGCAGCCATTCTGCGAGCCGCGCTCGCGCAACGCGGGTGAGCCGGCGGGTGTCGATGCCGACCAGGCCCAGCTTGCCGTGTGCCTTCAGGAAATCGGCAGCGACTGCGGCGCGCCAGCTGGAGACCCGCTGCGGCAGTGCGCGGATGACGAGCCCCGCCACCGGCACGGCGCGGGACTCCATGTCTTCGGGTTGACGCCGGTGTTGCTGATCTGGGCGCTGGTAAGCGTGACGATCTGGCGGGCGTAGGAGGGATCAGAGAGGATTTCCTGATAGCCGGTCATGGCGGTGATTGAAAACCACCTCGGCCGAGGCCGGGGGCTCCAAAGGAATATCCAGAAAACACGGTCCCGTCCGCCAGAACGAGGGCCGCACGGGCAGCTTTCGGAGCAAATGGATTCGGCATATCCCACCCGACAGGTAAACCGCTCAATTATGCCATACGCCAATGCGGTTGCTGCGGCACGGCAGGCAGATCCGTACCGGGCTGACACACGTCAGGGGCCGGCCCGGTGCCGCCGCGAACATCAGCCTGCGGGTCGCGTGCCTCCTCCGATCCGGCTCAGCACCAGCCCCACCACGAAACCGGCGGCCGCCGGCAGCACCCAGCCCAGCCCTCGGCATAGAACGGCAGCGCGCCCTTGAGCCAGGCATCGGCCTGCAGGATCCAGGCATCCGGCGCGCCTTCGAGCATGGTGTGAAGCGTGCGCCAGCCGTCGATGATGGCGATGGGTGCCGTCCCCAGCAGCGTGCAGGCATAGACCACCTGGCGGCCACCGAACAGGTTGTTCAGGAAGGCCAGCAGGATGAGCACCACCGTCAGCGGATACAGCAGCATCAGCAGCGGCACCGAAAACTTGATGATGGTGGAGAGCCCGGCGTTGGAGAGCACGAACGAGATGAGCGTGAACAGGATGATCCACACCCGGTACGGCACTCGGGAATCAGCCGCACGAAATATTCGCCGCAGGAGGTGATCAGCCCACCGACGTGGACAGGCAGGCCAGCACCACGATGACGGCCAGCAGGAAATTGCCGGGTAGCAGCACAATGCGTGGCGCTCGCGGCCAGGACGGCGGCGCCATTTTCCCTGAAAAGCCCATCACACGCTGCTCGCCCCCATGTAGGCCACGAAGGCATAGACGATGGCCAGGAACGTCACCGCCACCAGCCCGGCCGGCGGTCAGCGACATGATGTCGGCATTGCGCTCGAAGCCCATGCTGCGCACCGTTGATCACGATGATGGCAAACACCAGCGAGGCCAGCGCATCCATCGTGCCGTAGCCCCTCGATCAGCTCCCTTCACCACCGGATGGGCTGCGTACCAGGCGACGGGCCCGCAGCGGTGCCACGGGTTGAAGGCCGCATACACCACCAGAATGGCAATGGACAGCAGCAGCGCCGGCGTGAGCACCTTGCCCACCCGGTCCACCAGCTTGCCGGGCGACACCGACAGCCAAAAGCTCAGGAGGTAGAAGATGACGGCAAAGCCGGCCAGCCAGCCCGGGTGATCACCCTCGCCCAGGAAGGGCTTGATGCCGATGTCGAAGGCCACGGTGGCATTACGCGGCGCCACGAAGAGCGGCCCGATGGACAGATACAGCGCCACCGAGAACGCCACCCCATACCAGACGCTGACCCGGCTGGCCAGCTGCTGGATGTCACGCGAGCGGGAGTACGCAATCGCCAGCACCCCCATCAGCGGCAGCCCGACGCCAGTGACCAGAAAGCCGAGCATGGCCGGCACGATGCTGGAAACCGGCCTGCTGCCCCCATGGTGGGGGATAGATGAGGTTGCCCGAGCCGAAGAACAGCGCAAAACAGCATCAGGCCCGTGGCCACGAACGCCGATCTCTTGTTGATATTGTTCATGGAAATATGGAACCGACGGTTTATGAATATATTGTGCCACAGGCGCGGCACGGGTTTCCGGCTTCCCCATGAATACTCACGGCCCCGAAATACTCACGGCCCTGAACCCCGCTGATGCCCGCATCTTCCGGAAGCCCCATACCCTCCGTTCCGGATCAGGCCCGACCGCCCTGCTCGCTGGCAGATCATGCCGCCCGGCAGACCTGCCGGTCATACCTTGCCCGTCACGCCTGCCCGGCCTGCGCCATCAGTTCGTCCACCAGCGGAGGCACACCTTCGGCGGCCGTGGCAGCAATGATGTGCACACCGGGCGCAGCCGGTGGCCGGGGATCGACCAGATAGCGTTCGGCATGGGCGGGCGCAAACCGCAGCAGCCCCGCCGCCGGATAGACCTTCAGCGAGGTGCCCACCACGATGACCCGGTCGGCCTGCGCCACCCATTCGGCCGCCTGTTCGATCAGCGGCACGCCTCGCCGAACCAGACGATGAACGGGCGCAGGCGGTTGCCGTTGCGGTCCAGATCGGTGAGTTTCTGGTCGGTGGTCCAGTCGATGACATAGTCCTCATCGACCGTGCTGCGCAGCTTGTTCAGCTCGCCATGCAGGTGCAGCACGGTGCGGCTGCCGGCCCGCTCGTGCAGGTCATCGACGTTCTGGGTGATGATCTGCACGTCGTAGCGATCCTGCAGCCGGGCCAGGGCGAGGTGGGCGGCATTGGGCTAGCCGCCCAGTGCCTGCCGGCGGCGCTCGTTGTAGAAGTCGATGACCAGCTGGGGGTTGCGGTCGAAGGCCTCGGGCGTGGCCACTTCCTCCACGCGATGGCCTTCCCACAGGCCATCGCTGTCACGAAAGGTCTTGAGTCCGCTGTCGGCGCTGACGCCGGCGCCGGTGAGGACGACGATGCGTTGGGGCATGGTGTCTCCGGAAGAAAGAATAGGACAGGGAACGCGCATGGTACGCCGCTGCGCAATGAGGTACTACCATCACTCCGGACAGATATACCTGAAAGGCCCACTCATGCCCATCCCCGCGAACAGAAACGCCCTGATCGCCGACATCACCCATGAATTCGGCGAACTTCGCCCCGTACTCGGCAGCATCGCCCCAGGGACACCAGCCAGCCCTGTGCTGGAAGGCCAGATAAGAAAACACCCGCATGTCCCCGCACGACCTGGTGGCCTATCTGGTGGGCTGGGGCGAGGAGGTGCTGCGCTGGAACCGGCACTGGGAAGAGACGGCAAGCCCTGCGCCATTCCCAATGCAAAGTTCGGGAAATCGCCCGCGGTTTCTATGCTGCGTATGCCGGCGTGCCGTGGGCCGAACTGCTGCAAAAAGCTCGACAGTATTTACGAAGAGATTCTCGCCTTTCGACCGGCGCACGGAGGCCGAGCTGTACGAAACGGTCTGGTACACCACCCTCACCAGCCAGCAGGCGTATACGTTCGGGCGGCTGATCCAGCTCAACACGGCCTCGCCACTGCGCAGCGCGTATCACCGGCTGCAGCACTGGCGGCAGGTGGATGACTGAAGCGATCAGACCCGGCTTTCCGGTCCCGCAGCGCCTGCGCCACGGTGGCGGCATCGACGTATTCCAGCTCGCCGCCCAGCGGGCTACACCCGGCCGGGCGGCTGACCGACAGGCCACGGGCCGTGAGCACCTCGGAGAGGTAGTGGGCGGTGGCCTCCCCTTCCTGGGTGAAATTGGTGGCCAGCACCACTTCCTTCACCACGCCGTCGGTGGCGCGGGTCAGCAGGCGCTCGAACTGCAGGTCGGCGGGGCCGATGCCGTCGAGTGGCGACAGGCGCCCCATCAGGACGTAATAGAGGCCCTGAAAGGCACGGGTGTGTTCGATGACCAGCAGGTCGGCTGGGTTTTCCACCACGCAGAGCTGGGTGGGGTCCCCGGTCTTCGTCGCTGCAGATCTCGCAGAGGTCGTGTTCGGTGAGGGTATTGCAGCGGCTGCAGTGCTGGACGCGGTCCAGCGCCTCGTTCAGGCCATCGGCCAGGCGCCGCGCGGCGTCGCGGTCACGCTGCAGCAGGTGAAAGGCCAGCCGCCGGGCCGAGCGCGGGCCAACGCCGGGCAGGCCCTGCAAAGCCTTGACCAGTTCATCGAGGGCGGCGGGGTCTTTCACGGGGAGCTTTCACAAATACCGGAGCCGTGAGACGCGTACTCAGAACGGCAGTTTGAATCCCGGGGGCAGCGGCAGGCCGGAGGTGACGGCCGACATCTTTTCCTGGGCGGTTTTCTCGGCACGGCGCAGGGCGTCGTTGACGGCGGCGGCCACCAGGTCTTCCAGCATGTCCCTGTCATCACCGACCAGGCTGGGATCGATGGTGATGCGGCGGACATCGTTGCGACAGGTCATCAGCACCTTGACGAGGCCAGCACCGGACTGGCCTTCCACCTCGATGTCGGCCAGCGAGTCCTGGACCTTCTTCATGTTGTCCTGCATCTGCTGGGCCTGTTTCATGAGGCCAGCCAACTGGTTTTCATCATGGTGTGGTTTCTCCATCGAGGGGTTTGATCTGAACCCGGCAGTATGGTGGCTCCGAACTCTTTCAAGCAATGTTCTGACTGAACGGATCGGCGGCAATGGCTCTGTCTCGCTGGCAGCCCTGACGACGCGCCTGTTGTTCCGACGCACGTGCGGCGGCCGTCTGTTTGCCCACCTGGCCCACCGAAACCTGCAGCTGCACGTCGGTGCCGAAGTGGGTGCAGAGCAGTCCCGCGGGCGCGTTCGACCAGCGCCGGCTCGGCCAGGTGACGGACCCTGCACCTGCACCTGGAACCGGGTGCCCTGCAGGATTTCAGTTCGCTCTGGGCAAAACAGCTGGCGCACGGCGCCCCTGCACGGGCAGGCGGGCGGCCAGTGCGGGCCAGTCACCATCGAAATCGAGGGGAGTCCGTCAGAGCGTCAGGGGAAACGGCGGGCGCGTCATCGCCCCCTGGCAGGATCGCTTCGCCGGCTCGGCCGAGTCTGGTCGAAGTAGCGCGCCTGCGCGCGCGTGTCCGTGCCCCGGCGCGCTGGGCAGGTACCTCGGGGGAAGCCGGCGAGCACTGCTGGGGTGATGGCTGCCGGACGACGGCTGTGAGGGCGGCCGCTGGTGAGGTGATGCCTGCGCAGGGACGCGGGAAACCTGCTGAGAGGCCGAAGTCGCTGCCGAGAGTCCGGTGCCTGCCGGGAAGCTGGCGATCGCGATGATATGCCGGCAGATTGTGCAGCAGGTCGGCCGGGTTCGTCGGGCGCGGGCTGGTCCGGACGATGCGCCGGGGTCTGTGCCTCGCGTCCCTGCCGGGTCGGGCGCTGGCCGGCGGCCCCTGACTGGCTCCGGTCTGGCGTGCGGCGCCGGCGTGCTGGCGATCACCGCCACGGGCCACCATGGCGGCCGCCATCTGGCGGGCACGGGCGCGCGGGTCATTGGCCACGTCGGCGCCGGGCATGCCAGCCCCCGACGCCCGGAACCGCATTGCCCGAAGCTGACCTGAAGCACCTGCCGTGGACATACCCGCGGCCTGTGCAGCGAATGGTGTGCACCAGCGCCACCGGCCCCGCCGGTACGGGCTGCGCCGGACCGTTCGGCCGATCCGGTGGCCTGTGCCGCCATGGCCGCCGCCGCAGCCCGGGCATCACCCCGCGGTGCGCTGCGGGAGGCTGCCCCCATCGCGGAAGGCATGCCTGCTGCGGGCGAGGGCGAGGAGCGTCTGCACCCAGCTGCGCCACGCTCTGCGGCGTGAGCGCCAGCGATTCGGCGCGGAAACGCCAGCATGCGCAGCAGGGTCATCATGAAGCCGGTCTGCGCATCGGGCGCCAGCGACAGGTCGCGCACGCCGTGGATGGCAATCTGGTACCAGACCTGCACGTCGCCCGGATCGATCTGGTCGGCCAGCGGATGGGCATCGCCCCGCCCCACCTGGGCGAGCGCAATGCGCTGCAGTTCGCCGGCCATGGCGGCTACGAGAATCTGCGCATGCGCCACGTTGCGGGCAGCCAGTGCGTCGGCCTCGGCACGACGGCGGCGGCATCGCCACCGGCCAGCAGGGTGAGCAGTTCGGGGGCCAGTGCCTCGTCGACGGTGCCGAGCATTTCCTGCACGGTCTGCTGCTGCACCTGGCCGCCGCCCAGGGCGATGGCCTGATCGAGCAGCGACAGGCCATCACGCATGCTGCCGCCGGCGGCCTTGCCGATCAGCTTCAGGCTGCCTTCTTCGTAGGGGATGTCTTCGGCATCCAGCACGTGGGCCAGATGGCCGGCCACGGTGGCCGGGCCGACATTGCGCAGGCCGAACTGCATGCAGCGCGACAGCACGGTGACAGGCACCTTCTGCGGGTCGGTGGTGGCCAGCACGAAGACGACGTGCGGCGGCGGCTCTTCCAGCGTCTTCAGCATGGCGTTGAAGGCGTGGGTGGAGAGCATGTGGACCTCGTCGATGACGAAGACCTTGTAGCGGCCCACCGTGGGCAGGTAGGCGGCGTTTTCGAGCACGACGGCCATTTCCTCCACCTTGCGGTTGGAGGCGGCGTCCATTTCGAGGTAGTCGGGAAGCGCCCTTCGTCCACACCGCGGCAGGCGGAGCATTCGCCGCAAGGGTGGGAGCTGACACCTTCTCGCAGTTCAGCGCCTTGGCCAGGATGCGGCGATGGTGGTCTTGCCCACGCCCCGGGTACCGGTGAGCAGGTAGGCATGGTGCAGGCGCTGGTTGTCGAGCGCATGGCGCAGGGCACGCACGACGGTGTCCTGTCCGACCAGGGCGTCGAAGTCACGCGGACGCCATTTGCGCGCCAGTACCTGATGGCTGCCAGAGGGAGTGTTTGACTGCACCGGGAGCGTGCCGGCTGGCCGGCAGGCGGCGCAGCGGGCTGAAAGGCTGATGGAAGGATGAAGCTGGGGACGGCGGTCATGGACTTTCAACCGGCTCCCTGCCAGACCGGGTGCCGGGCGCGTGCGGGCAGCCGGAAGACATTGCACCAGCCAGCCTGGCGAGGCCGCCGGCGGCAGGACATGCCGGACCATCCGATGAAAGGCTTCAGGCAGAAAGACCTGAAGGACGAGCCGAGCCCTCGGCACTTGCGGGATCCGGTTATGGCTGCTTCCTTCCGGACCTGACCAGGTTCCCGGGCCACAATGCGAGGAGGCCCGTCCGGGGCCGATTGTATATGAAGCAGGCGCAAGGGCAAACCGGAACGGACCGAAGCGGACGCAGAGGTTCCCAGGGGCAAGCCGTGGGATGCCCTTTCCGGGCCAGCCGTGTTATTTTTAGCACCCAAACAGGAGTTCCCACGAGACCTATGGGTATCAAAAACGTTTCCACCGACAGCTTCGACGCCGACGTTCTGCAGTCGGACGTCCCCGTGCTGGTAGATTTCTGGGCCGAATGGTGCGGTCCGTGCAAGCTCATCGCCCCCATTCTGGACGAGGTGTCGCACGACTATGCCGACCGCATGGCGGTGGCCAAGGTCAACGTCGACGAGCAGCAGGCCATTGCAGCCAGGTACGGCATCCGCGGTATTCCGACGCTGATGCTGTTCAAGAACGGCACGCTGGTGGGCACCAAGGTGGGTGCCGTGTCCAAGGGCCAGCTCACGGCCTTCCTCGACAGCAACCTCTGACCATCCCGGAAAGCGGTCCGGGGCAGCTTTCCCCGGCGGGGACGGAACGAGGTCAGCCCGCGCGCAGGCGCCGCAAACGGTCATACGCCATTGGCATCGACAGTCCCGGCACAGGTCAGTCCGCACAGGCGCTGCAAACGGCTGCCGAAGACACCCCGAAGCAGCCCCCGTCGTTCCGCACGCTGACGGTACACGGTTACGCGACGGGTACCGAACCCACCGCCTGGGGTGTGTCATGGATCCGTTCATCGCCACGCCGGCCATGGCGCGGGTGGTCTCATCCGGTGGCTATGCGCCCTCCATGCCGGCGCGTGCCGGGCTGCACGGCGCCCAGGCTCCCTGCCCCTGGTGCGGCCTCCTCCGATACATGGCCCGTTTCCTTTGCTGGCCCGTTCCCTGTCCCGGCATTTTTGCGCTGGCGGCTCTTTCGTAGTACAGTGCGAACCCGACCCTGATCGGGCGCTCGCCCCGCCGCTGCCGGCCCTGTCGCCGGCAGCCGCAACGGCGCGATGCGCAACGGGCTCCACGCCACGTCTGCTGCAGCGGACATGGTCCCTGCCGGACCACCCTCCTCCCGCAGGCACCTTTTCGGCCCCTGGCCCTCCCGTCCGGCTGTTCAGCCATCCGTCCCCTCTCCCGCCACGCTGCCCAATGCCTGCATCCTTCCGTCTGCGGAAAGGGCCGGTGACCTGCACGGACTCCGCACGCCCGGAACGCCGGCAGTCACCACGTCAGGCAGCCCCGGCCGGAGCTTCCCCACAGGTTTCATCCGTCGCGCCGCCCGGCCTGTATCGCCCGGCGGGCCGATGATCCGCAGACTGGCCATCACCGCACTCCGGTTATCCAATCTCCCTTCCTTCCGCGTTTCTGCACCACCGGCGCTGGCCCGTGGTGCCGCTCCGATCAACCCTCATCGTCTGTCCTATGTACCTGTCCGAGCTGAAGGCCCTGCACATCTCGAAACTGATCGACATTGCGCAAAGCCTCGACATCGAAGCCGCCAACCGTCTGCGCAAGCAGGAGCTGATGTTCGCCATCCTGAAGCGCAAGGCCCGCAACGGCGACCAGATTTTCGGCGACGGCGTGCTGGAAGTGCTGCCCGACGGCTTCGGCTTCCTGCGCACGCCCGAAACGTCGTATCTGGCCAGTCCGGACGACATCTACATCTCGCCCTCGCAGATCCGGCGCTTCAACCTGCACACCGGTGATTCGATCGAGGGCGAGGTACGCACACCGAAGGATGGCGAGCGCTACTTTGCGCTGGGTGAAGGTAGACCGGATCAACGGGGCGCCGCCCGAGCACTCAAGCACAAGATCCTCTTCGAGAACCTCACACCGCTGCATCCGGACGAGGTCCTGACGCTGGAGCGGCCGGACCCGCACACCGAAGAGAACATCACCGGGCGGATCATCGACATCATTGCCCCCATCGGCGAGGGCCAGCGGGCCTGATCGTGGCGCCGCCCAAGAGCGGCAAGACGGTGATGATGCAGCACATCGCCCACGCTATCACCACCAATCACCCGGAAGCCGTGGTGATCGTGCTGCTGATCGACGAACGCCCCGAGGAGGTGACGGAGATGCAGCGTCGATCCGCGGCGAGGTGGTATCGTCCACCTCGACGATCTCGGCCACCCGCCACGTGCAGGTGGCCGAGATGGTGATCGAGAAGGCCAAGCGCCTGGTCGAGCACAAGAAGGACGTGGTCATCCTGCTCGATTCCATCACCCGTCTGGCCCGCGCCTACAACACGGTGGTGCCCTCGTCGGGCAAGGTGCTGACCGGCGGTGTGGATGCCAACGCGCTGCAGCGGCCCAAGCGCTTCTTCGGTGCGGCCCGCAACATCGAGGAAGGTGGCTCGCTGACCATCCTGGCCACGGCGCTGATCGATACCGGCAGCCGGATGGACGAGGTGATCTACGAAGAATTCAAGGGCACCGGCAACATGGAGATCCACCTGAACCGGCGGATGATGGAAAAACGCATCTTCCCGGCGATGGACATCAACCGTTCCGGCACCCGCCGCGAGGAGCTGCTGATCGCCCGAGATCCTGCAGAAGGTCTGATCCCTGCGTCGCCTGCTGCACGACATGGACGAGCTGCAGGCCATGGAGTTCCTGCTCGACAAGATGAAGGCCACGAAGAACAACGCGGAGTTCTTCGAGATGATGAAGAAGTGAGATCCGGAAGCGACGACGACATGAACACTCGCAGGAAAGACATCCTCTGGCCCGCCATCGCACTGGTGGTGGCGCTGCTGCTGCGTTACCTGATGGTGGAGAACACCGAGCTGGCGCTGCACCGCGACGTGCACCGCTTCGAGGGCTGGTGCGCGCTGCGCACACCGCTGGTGGTGTCGTTCTTCCGGCAGGATCTGGGCGTGGTGGCGCTGCTGGTGGCCCTGCTGGGCTGCTGGAAGCAGAGCTGGCTGGTGGCCCGCTGGGCCCCTCACGCTGGCCATGGCCGGGCTGATCCTCTACGCCTACCAGCCGGCCGCCGTAGCGGCGCTGGTCAGCGCCATGCTGCTGGCCCGCATCAACGCCCGCGAACGGGGCGAGGGCAGCGAACTGGCGGTTTGACGCTCCAGGGCGGTGCCATGGGGGCACTTTTTCCGGACATTGGACCATTTTCCGGAACACTCGAATTTCCGAAAAACAATCACACACTTTCTGTCAGAAAAACCGACTGTTCCGATACAGTTTCATTTCCTTTGACACTATCGGAGCAGCTCATGCCCCTGAAGACAGATACCCCGTCCACGCTGCGTCGCCGGCTGCTGGCCAGCGCTGCCGCCCCTGCCCGCCGTGCTGGGCGCCCAGTCGGCCCTGGCCACGAATGGTGGCGCACATCACGGCACCGCAAACCATGGTGGCCACCCCGGCCACGCCCACCCGGGGCACGGGGTCATGGCCTGTCCGGCCTGCCGCTGGGCAATGCGCCGTCGGGGGACGAGGAAGAGCAGATCCTCAACGAGATGTACGAGGCAGCCCAGGCCGAGGGCGGCAGGCTGATCGTCTACGCTGGTGGCGACACGCCGGACCAGCAGGATTACGCAAAGAACGGCTTCAAGGCGCGCTTCCCGAACATCGATATCGACATCATCGTCGACTACAGCAAGATCCACGACGTACGCGTGGACAACCAGCTGGGCCACGGGCACACTGGTGCCGGATGTGGTGCAGCTGCAGACGCTGCAGGACTTCGAGCGCTGGAAGCACGAAGGCCGGCTGCTGCCCTTCATGCCGCCCGCCTTCCCGGCCATTCATCCGTTCTTCCGGGACGAGCATGGCGCCTGGATCTCGATTGGGGTGCTGGCCTTCAGCTTCATGGTCAACGCCTCGGCCGGTGACATGCCCAGCACGCCGGAAGAGCTGGCCAACCCGAAATGGAAAGGCAGGATCGCCTCCTCCTACCCGCAGGATGACGATGCCGTCCTGTACCTGTACAAGCTGTACGCCAAGATCTCACGGCTGGGACTGGGTGCGCCGCATGAGCGAACAGGACATCCTGTTTGCCCGGGGCACCAACACGCCGGGCGACGCGGTGAACAGCGGTACGCGGCCGATCGGCATCGGGGGCGCCGGCTCGCTGACCGGAGCCGATGGGGCCGCACGCTGGGTGGTGGCCGACAACCATCCGTTCATGGCCTGGGGCCAGCGGGCCGCCATCCTGAAAGGAGCGCGCCACACGGCTGCCGCCAAACTCTATCTGAGCTGGCTGGTCTCGCGCCAGATGCAGGAAAACAGCTTCAACGGCTGGTCGGTGCGTACCGACGTGCAGCCGGCGGGCGGCCTGCGCCCGATCTGGGAGTACGACAATTCGTACTGCTGGCACTTCCCGCGTTCATGCGCAACCGCGCCGAGGTCGAGCGCTGGCGCCAGACCTTCGTGATGTATTTCGGTGATGTGAAGGGCGAACCCTCACCGGGCGTGCAGGGGCTGCACCCGGGGGCTGGTGCGTGATGACACCAGGCACACTGACTACAGCCGGACGCACCGTTCCCACTGAACGCACCACAGAAAAAGGGGCGCAAAATCCTTTCCTGGAAAGAATCGCGTCTTTCCTTGCCGGGCCCGGAGCCGGGCCGGATTCAGCAAAAACCCGCCGACGGCTGTTTTACCGCCTGCAGATCCCCCGCCGGCACAGCCGCAGGGCCGCCGGCGGCGGCCACCAGCGCCAGCAGCGTGAGGCCGAACACCCACGACTGGGTATTCGCAAAGCCCTCCATCACCACGAAGAGCACGGCACCCAGCGCGCAAATGCGGGCCAGCACGCGCTCTTCGGCATCCCCCACCAGACGCAGGCCGGCCAGACGGGCCATCAGCAGGCCCAGCAGCGGCAGCATGTACAGCACGGTGGGGAAGCCCCTGGTAGCGGGAATCGAACACCAGCAGCAGCGCCATCAGCGCCCCCGAACAGGAAAAAGCTGCGGCAGACGCCCAGCCAGTCGAGCGCGTCGAAATGCGCCCGGCGACGGCGCCACAGGGTGATGAAGGACGGCACCTGCACCCCGTCCAGCGATTCCAGTCCGCCCCGGCCGGCCGGTCGGAGCGTCCGGGGCGATCAGCCGGGCCATCACCACCACCAGTGCCACCGAGGCCAGGCCAAAGATGACCGAGGTGCCCTCATTCCAGCACGTCACGGTTCCAGATCGTGCCGTAGCGGGCCTGCGCCACCAGCAGCCCGCCGGAGGCCACGCCCAGCGCCACCAGCTGCACCTGCGTGGCACGCCCACGCACCCGCCAGACCCGCAGCAGCCACAGGGCCACCAGGGCACCGGCTGCCGCGCCCAGCCAGCCGCGGTACCAGTGCGGATCCTCGGCCACGGGGCCGGTGGCCGGAACTTGGGCTGGCCGTCACTGTCGAACACGCCCCAGTTGCCACCCATGGCCCCTTCCTGCCCCCGTTTCCAGGGCTGGTCGAAGCCTTCGATGAAGTTGTAGTTCAGATGGTGATCGGCGGCGGCCTGGCTGAACTCGCGCATGAAGCGGGCCTCGTTGACCCGGCTGGCCACGGCGGCCATGCGCTGGCGACCGGCACTGGGCCAGCCGGTCTCGCCGATCAGCACGTCCTCGCTATGGAACATCTGTCGCATCTGCTCGGCCGTGCCGGTGATGTGCTGGATGGCATCATGAATGCCAACCGGATGGGATCTTCCCAATAGGGCAGGATGTGGACGGTCACGAAGGAGACGTGATCGGCCAGGGATTTGTTCTCGGCCCAGAACTCCCAGACATCGGCATAGGTGACAGGGATGTCGACAGCCGCTCGCACCCGGTCCAGATAGGTGGCCATCTGCTGGGCCGACTGCTCACGACGCAGCAGCACCTCGTTACCCACCACGATGCCGCGGATGGTGTCGGGATACTGGCGCGCCAGTGCGATGGCCCGTTCGATCTCGAGGTCGTTCTTGTCGCGCTCGCGGCCGATCCAGATGCCCATCAGCACCTGCATGCCCAGCTCCTTCGCCACCTTCGGCACGTGCTCCAGCCCCTGGATGACCGAATAGGTGCGCACGCAGCCGGTCCGTGCCGACAGGATGGAAAGGTCCTCCCGCACGCGGGCCTCGTCCACGCTGGCATCGGGATTCATCGGGGTTTCATCCGGCTTGCGGAATGCGGTGTAGGACAGGCACTGCAGCTTGCCGTCAGCACCTTCGGCCAGCGGCTGCGGTGTGCCTTCGGCACGCCACCAGGCCAGCACCCAGAGAGCGGCCACGAGGCAGAGCAGCGTCATCAGCCAGGAACGGTTGCGGGACAGGAACTCGGACATGAATGAACAGGAGGAAGGGACCGGACGGGCCGGTCGGAGAAGGAAAGAAACAAGCATAGCCGATTGCGTCCGGTGGGCGGGCGCAAACCCGGTCGGCGCCGGGCCGGCCAGACCCGGCAAGAACGAACCATGGACGCGTCCATCCCCACACAGCCTCACGGCACAGCGCCGAATCTGTTTCAGCCTGAAAATAGACGTCACAGGACCGTAATTCTGCCAGACGTCCGCCGCCATAGAATTCGTGTCGCAGATTGCCGCGTGCCACGGTGGTGCAGGCCTTGCAGTACAGCCGCCTCCTCCCCGGCCTGACGGCAGGTCGGACAACGCAACCGGGTCATGCTGCCGCATCTCACCTTCATGCCTGCCGCGCAGGCGGCATGCGGGCCGGCAGGGCGGCTTTCGTGGCCGCGCCGGGCCTGCAACATCAGGCACAATTGCTGTCTGGCCTGCCGGTGGGGCCGTCGGGGCCTGCCGGCCGGACGCCGGCGTACCCTGTGCCGCTGCGCGCGCCTGCTGCATGCATCTGCAGCATGCCATGCATCTGCGGCATGTGCCCGCTGCGTGCGCCGGCGGGCATGGCGTCTTCGGCCCCTCGCGATCCTGCACCGTGCCAACGCACACGCTGTACCGACATCTCGTCAATCCTGACTGGAAATCTCGCTATGTCCGGACCGGACTCACATTCTCCTTCCTCTCCCGATCACGACAGTTCACTGGCCGTTCACTTCCGTACCCGTCACCCGGTGACGGTGGGCCGGGTACTGAGCGCACTGTTTCTGGCACTGCTCATCGCCGTGCTGAATTTCGTGGTCTGGGACAAGATCAATCCGGTGGTGGATGCCCCGCCCTTCTACGGCAAGATCAGCGGCCTGGCCTACAACTCGCCCAGCGCTGGGACAATCCGCTGGAAGGCAAGGATGCCGATGATGCCTCGATCCTCAAGCGATTTCGAGATCCTCTCGCAGTTCACCACCCGCATCCGTACCTATACTCAGTGCCGACCGGCCGCAGATCCCGGCGCTGGTCGAGAAGGCTGGCCTGCACCTGACGGCCGGTGTCTGGGTGGGCAAGGACGAGGAGCGCAACCAGAAGGAAATCGACGCGCTCGAGAAGGCCGTGCAGGAAACCAGCGCCATCGAGCGGGTCATCGTGGGTAACGAACGGGTGCTGACCGGCGAACGCACGCCGGCCGACTCCATCCGCCACATGCGCGAGGTCAAGCGCCGCGTGCGCAAGCCGGTGTCCACCGCCGAACCGTGGCACGTCTGGCTGCGCTACCCCGAGCTGGCCGCCAATGCCGACTTCATCACCGTCCACCTGCTGCCCTACTGGGAGGGGCTGCCGGTGAAGCAGGCACTCGACTACACCCTTCGGCCGTCTGCACGAGGTGCAGCGCCGCTTCCCGACAAGAAGATCGTCATCGGTGAGGTGGGCTGGCCCAGCCAGGGCGACCGCCGCGACTCGCGTGCCTCGCCGTCCAGCCAGGCCGAATTCATCCGTGGTTTCCTGGCGCGCCGCCGCCGAGAACCCTCGACTACTCCTGATGGAAGGCATCGACCAGCCCTGGAAGATCGAGCTGGAAGGCCGGGCCGGCCCCTACTGGGGCTATCTGGATGCCTACCGGCAGCCCAAGTACAGCCTGACTGCCCCCATCGAGCGTGACCCGAACTGGGAAACCAAGGCGGCACTGGCCTCGGTGGCCGGCGTGGTGGCGCTGTTCTGGTCATGTTCACCTTCTCGAACCCTGCAGCTGCCCAGCTGGCTGGCCTTCGGCATCGTGTTCCAGTCGGTGATCTCGCTGTTCGCCTGGCTGGTGGCCCTGCCCTTCGACTACTACATGCGCCCGATCGACTGGACCTTCCTGGTCATTCTGGTGCCGTCGCTGCTGGCCATGTCCATCATCCCGCTGACCAACTTCTTCGAGTTCGTCGAGATGTTCTGGCCGGGCAACCTGCGGCACGTCTACCGGCCGCGGCCGCTGGTCCCCGGGGGCGCGAGCCGAAGGTAGTCGCTGCACCTGGCCTGCTGCAACGAGCAGCCTGACATGGTGATCGCCACCATCAAGAGCCTGGCGGCGCTCGACTACACCAACTTCGAGGTGCTGGTCATCGACAACAACACGAAGGACGAGAAGCTCTGGAAGCCGGTGGAGGAATTCATGGCCACCCTGCCCGAGAACTTCAAGTTCTTCCACCTGCCCAAGTGGCCCGGCTTCAAGGCCGGTGCACTGAACTATGGCCTGACGCAGACGGCGCCCGATGCCGAGATCATCGGTGTGGTCGATGCCGACTATGTGGTGGTGCGCCGCTGGCTGAAGGACGTGGTCAGCTACTTCGACGACCCGCAGACCGCCGTCGTGCAGTCGCCGCAGGCCCACCGTGGCTGGAGCCGTCACACCTTCCGGCGGATGATGAACTTCGAGTACGACGGCTTCTTCCCGCATCGGCATGCACCACCGCAACGAGCGCAACGCCATCATCCAGCACGGTACGATGACGCTGGTGCGCGCCGAGCCGCTGAAGAAGGACGGCTGGTCCGAATGGACGATCTGCGAGGACGCCGAGCTGGCCCTGCGCCTGATGAACCAGGGCTACACGCTGCGCTACGTGGACGTGGTGATGGGCCGTGGCCTGACGCCCGACACCTTCTTCGCGTTCAAGAAACAGCGCAAACGCTGGGCCCAGGGTGCCATCCAGATCATGAAGGCACACACGAAGACGCTCTTCGGCCGCAGCAACCTGACCACGGCACAGCGCTATCACTTCATCGCGGGCTGGTTCTCGTGGGTGGGTGATGCCCTGCACCTGCTGTTCGCGCTGGCTGCCATTGCATGGAGCATCGGCATCATCGCGGCACCGCACCTGTTCAGCCTGCCGATCCTGCTGTTCATGATCCCGCTGATCGCCTTCTTCTTCTTCAAGGCACTGATGGGACCGCTGCTGTACATGCGCCGCGTGCGCTGCGAGCAGAAGGATGTCTGGGGCGCAGCCCTGGCCGGCATGGCGCTGTCGCACGGTATCGCCCAGGGTGTGTACGAAGGGCTGTGGAACAAGACGGCCGTCTTCGAGGTGACCGAGAAAGGCGGTGGTGCGGTACGCAGGCCTCCGACCAGTCGGGCGGCGAAAAGCGCTGCCGGCGGCGCGGCATCGACCGCGTCGGGCAGCGCCGGTGCGGCAGCCGGAACCTCCGGCGCCACCGGTGCAGGCGCGACCACCGGCCAGACGTCCGGTACCGCAGATGCCAGACACATCCGCCACCCCGGCACCCGCCGCTGCAGAGGCAGCCACGACGGCTGCAGCGCCGGCGCCCGCCGCCAAACCGGCCAAACGCAAGAAGCCGGCCGGCATGGCCTGGGGTGGCGTGCGCGAGGAGGCGCTGCTGCTGATCGGCCTGCTGGTGGCCACCTGGGAGCATCTCGCTCACCCGCCCTGCCCAACCACCCTGGAATCGTCTCATGTGGATGGTGGTGCTGATCCTGCAGGCGGTGCCCTACCTGGCCGCGGTCATCTGCGCGCTGATCTCCGCCTCGAAGGCGAAGCATCTGAGAGAAGCCGAAGCAGCCCCGGACGGCACAGGCCGGCGGGGCCGACAAGGCCAGCAAACCGGCCAGCGCCTGACCGACCGGCACAGGGCACGGATCCACGCCCAGATGGATCCGTGCCCTGCCGGCCCCTGCGCGCAGGGCATCCACGAACCCCGGCCTGTCCGGGGTTTTTCATGGGCACCACCCGAACGCCCCCGCAGCCATTCCTGCACCACCCGTTTGCCACCCGTCCGCCATCCCCACCAGGGCTTTCGCCTGCCATTCACAGACGACGGACGGTCGCCTGACATGACGGAGGTTTTCGCCTCTACGCATGCCTGACGAACGGCCTCCCGGACATGACCGGCGGCCTCGAGCCGTTGCACCCGGCAGATCAAACGGTTATAATGGACGTTTACCTGCCGTACCGTTGCGTGCGTTTCCAACACCCCGCTTTTCGGCGCTGGAACCAACAGATCCCCTATGAAAGAAGGCATTCACCCCGAGTACCGTGAAGTCGTGTTCCAGGACATGCGCCAACGGTTTCAAGTTCATCACGCGTTCCACGGTGCAAACTCGCGAAACCATCAAGATGGATGACGGCAGAATATCCGCTGATGAAGCTGGACGTCACTTCCGAGTCGCACCTGTTCTACACAGGCGCCCAGCAGCGCATCATCGAAACCGGCCGCGTCGAGAAGTTCCGCCAGAAGTTCGCCCGCACCGGCGCACCCGTCGCCAAGGCCTGAACGTCCTGTGCTCGCGGCCACGGCCTCCCGCCTTGGCCACATCGAGCCCTGGCACTGCCGGGGCTTTCTTTTTAGCAGGGTGGCACGCAGGACGCATGCTGGTGCATGCATCCCTGCTGGTGAATGCATCCATTCCCGTCCTGCGTGGTACATGCACCCATTCTGTCCCGCGAGCCCCTCTGTCCCGGTACAACCGGCCACAGGGCTGCCTGCCTCCGCTGCGTCCGCTGCCTCCGTGACGGACTCCGGGCCAATGCGCTCACTGTCCCGGTGGTGTCCTGCAGCAATGCACACGGCTGGGGCCAGTGCGGGAACGAATGATTCCATGACACGCACGGGGAGACTCGTCCCCGTCATGCCACAATTTCGGCCTGGCATTGCAGATGCTTCGCAATCCGGAAGGTTTTCCTTCCGCCTGCCGCCCGCGGCTGCCGGACAATGAGGCAGATGGACCATCGCGTGGCATGAACGCGTTCATCCCCGCAAAGCCCCCGGCGGACGTGCAGGGCATGACGGCAGGACCACGGAATCCTCCATGGATTCAGGGTGCTGTCGACACAGCCAGGCGTGCCCAGCGGGAGTACCACACACCAGACAGCCCCTGCTCACCGGCCTTTTCCCAGGATCAGCCCATGTCAAGCTCCAGCCCGGATCCCGCGTCCGACCCTATCTGGTCACCCGGCCGACGCCGCCCGTCTGCCGCGCTGGATTCCGCTGCTGTTCTGTGCGGTCTATGTGCTGGCCGGCCTGATCGGCCGCGATCCGTGGCGTACCGATGATGCCATCGGCTTCGGCATCTCCCACACCATGCTCACCGGCAGCACCATCGACTGGCTGGTGCCCAACGTGCAGGGCGAGCTGGTGCCCGAAGGTGGCCCGCTGCCCTTCTGGCTGGGCGCCCTGGGCATGATGGCGGCGCGGCTGTTCAACGCCCTGCTCTCCGGTTTCCTGGGCCACGCGGCCAACGGATGGGCTGATCACGGCCGATCTGGCCATGCGCCTGACGGCCGCGCGTGACTGGCGCTCGATGGTGATGCTCTGGTATGCCGCCCGCAAACTACGGCCATGCGTCCCGAGATCCAGCCGCTGGACCCCCTTCGGGGCCCGGCGCCAGCCCGCAGGACTTCGGTCATGCCGTGGCCGACGCGGGCCCCTGCTGGCCGTGCTGGCTCTGCTTCGGGCTGATCGCCCCCATTCACGAAACCACCGTCAACGCCGCCCAGGTTCCTGCGTCGGCCGGCTTCCTGTACGGCCTCAGCCTGTGCATGAACCACCATGCGCCGCGGCGGCCTGATCGTGGGAACGGGCCATTGCCGCCAGCCTGCTCACCTACGGCGTCCCCTGGCGGTCGCGCTGCTGCCGTCCGTCCTGCTGCTGGTGTTCGTCGTGCGGCCGTACCGGCTGGTGGCAGGCTGGATTCTGGGCCACCGTGCTGCCGGTGGCCCTGCTGGGCAGCCTGGCCTGGCTCCGCCCTGCTGGCCTACTTCAGCCAGCCGGATGCCATGGTGCAGGCCATGCCGCTGGCCGAGGGCACCGCCACCGTCCCGGTCACCGCCGCCAGCCAGCAGGTGGCCACCTTCTTCCAGGGCTGGCTCGGAATGGGAACGCCAGCATGGTGGGTGCCCTCGATGGCCACCCTGTCACAGGCTCGGCGGCACGCTGCCGTGGTACCTGTGGCCGCTGTGGCCCCTTCGTGCTGTGGGGCGTGTGGCGCTGGCGGACGGGCTGCCGCGAGGCCCCCATTGCCGTGGCCCTGGTGCCCCTGCTGCTGATGCTGCTGGCCTCGCTGTGAACCCGCAGACGGCCGACCACCAGAACACGCTGACGCCGATGGTGCTGCCGATGGCCATTTCACCGGCATCACGCTGCCGATGATCCGCCGCAGCATGGTCAGCATCGTCGACTGGTTTGCCGTGATGATCTTTCCTCCGTGGCCAGCCTGGCGGTCTGGGCCTACTGTGGCCTTCCTGTCCGGCTGGCCGCCCCGCATGGCCATGAAGGCCGAGGCCGCACTGCCCGGCTTCATCGCCCACATCTCGGTCTCCGAACTGGCCATCGGCCTGCTGGCCACCGGCGCCTGGGTGCTGCTGGTGGTCTGGCGGGTCTCGCGCCGGCCCCGCCCCTTCTGGCGGCCGATGGCGCTGTCGTCGGGCGGCATGGTGCTGACCTGGCTGCTGCTGATGACCCTGTGGATGCCCGCCGGCAACTGGCGCAAGAGCTACCAGGAACTGGTGACCCCCACCCGTGAGCTGTTTGCCAGCGAACCGGGCTGCGTGATGCACGCCGGCCTCGACCAGGGCGAACTGGCCCTGTTCAGCTACTTTTTCGTGCCGGTGCCCGCTTCGTGCGGCTGCCTGAGCTGCGGGGCCACCGAGCAGGCGACCACGACACCGGGCTCCTGCCCTGGCTGCTGGTGGCCGACGACACCCCCGGCCCCATCGACCTGCCCGCGCTGCTGGTGCGCAACGATGACAGCGGCCTCGAACGGCAACCGCCGCGCCGCCCTGATCAACGAGCCGTGGCAGCCCGTGTGCAGCGCCGCCGCCCGTTCGGCAAGACACCGCACCTGCTGGCGCTGTACCGCCGGCCGGTGCCGGAGGCTGCGCAAGCGCGCGTGAACCCGGCCATAGGCCTGCGCCTGCACGCGCGCGACCGGGAAGATCGGGCAACACGATGCCTTCCATCTGAAGCCCCGCGCCCTGCAGTGCGTGTTGGGGAACCATGCGGCAGCCGACGAAACCCGGCCACGCCCTGCGCGTCAACGGGCCCCCGGCCACAGCCCACCATAAACAATAGGTTCTACCTGCTGGAGTGCCGTGGCGCGCCTCAGTGCGCGTCCGGATTGAAGAGATACTGGCGATAGTGACGCAGCTCGTCGATCGACTCCCGGATGTCGGCCAGTGCCGTGTGCGCACCGCGCTTTTGAAGCTTTTGTAGACGCCCGGCGCCCAGCGTTTGGCCAGCTCTGAGCTGCTCACATCCAGGTTGCGGTACAGGAAGTATTCCTCCAGCTCCGGCATGTAGCGGGCCATGAAGCGACGGTCCTGACCAATGGAATTGCCGCACATCGGCGTCTTGCCGGCCGGCACCCACACCCGCATGAAATCGAGCAGCATGCGCTGGCCGCAGCCTCGGTGATGGTCGAGGCCTTCACCCGGTCGATCAGCCCCTGACTTGCCGTGGGTGGACTGGTTCCATTTGTCCATGGCCTCCAGCACGGCATCGGGCTGGTGAATGGCCAGTACCGGCCCCTCGGCCAGCACGTTCAGCCTCGGTTGTCGGTCACGATCATCGCCACTTCGATGATGCGGTCGATGTCCGGATGCAGCCCGGTCATCTCCATGTCCACCCAGACCAGCCGAGCGTTCGTCGGGCCGCACCGGCCCATTCGCCTCCGTGTGCGAATTGTCACGCGCCGGCTTGCCTGTATTGTCCGGGGCGCCGACTCTCGCCTTGTCCTGGGTTTCCATGCTTTAATTGTCGGCATGCAACCCCGCACTTCAGCTTCCTGTTCGTCGCCTTTCTGATGGCCTCGCTGCTAGTGCGGCTCTGGCTGGCCGGGCTGGCAGATCCGCCATGTCGCGCGGCACAGCCAGCAGGTACCCGCCCCTTTGCCAGCCGCATCAGCCAGCCTGCCCACCAGCGCGCCGCCACCTATACCGTGGCCCGCGTCCGGCTGGGCCATGCTCGAGCTGGGCATCAACGCCGTCCTGCTGCTGGTCCTCACCCTGCTGGGCGGCCTGCAGCACATCGACGAGTTCTGGATGCGCTGGCTGCCCACCCATCTCGCTGCTGCAGCAGCTGGCCACCAGCGGCCAGCACGCTGCTGCTATCTCGGTGGCCGAGCTGCCGCTCGACTGGTGGCGGCACTTCCGGGCTGGAAGCGCGCTTTGGCTTCAACCGCATGACCCTCGGCCCGTTCGTGGCCGACCACCCTCAGGGGCTGCTGCTGGGGCCGTGCTGGGCCTGCCGCTGCTGGCCGGCATGATCTGGTCATGCAGTCCACCGGCAGCGCCTGGTGGCTGTGGGCCTGGGCCTTCTGGATCGGCTTCAGCACGCTGATGCTGCTCATTTTCCCCGGCCTTCATCGCCCCGCTGTTCAACCGCTTCGGAACCCCCGCCCGACGGCCCGGTGAAGAGCGCATCCGGCTGCGTGGCCCGCTGCCACCAGCGCCGGCGGCCTGTTCGTCGCGGATGGCAGCCGCCGCTCGGGCCCATGGCAACGCCTATTTCACCGGCTTCGGCCAGAGCCGGCGCATCGTCTCTTCGACACCCTGCTGCGCCCGTCTGGATACCGACGAGGTCGAGGCCGTGCTGGCGCACGAACCGCCACTTCAAGAAAAAGACACATCATCCGGGCGCATGGTGCTGCAGGCCGTTCTCAGCCTGGTCTGCTTTGCTCCTGCTGGGCTGGCTGTCGGGGCAGTTCTGGTTCTATCAGGGCCTGGGCATCGCCATCAGCCCGCTGCAGACACAGGCCCCGGCCGGCGGCCCTGCTGCTCTTTCCCGGCCTGCCGGTCACCACGCCGCCGCTGCGCCCGCTGATGGCCTGGCTGTCACGGCGTGACGAATTCGAGGCCGACGCCTTGCCGTCGACCATGCCAGCGGCACCGCCCTCGTGTCGGCACTGACCAAGATCTACGAGGACAACGCCGCCACCCTCACCCCCGATCCACTGCACTCGGCCTTCTACGACTCGCACCCGCCTGCCACCCTGCGCATTGCCCGCATCGAGGCACGGCTGGCGCAGACACAGCCCGGGGCAGCCTGATATATCCCCGCATTCCACGCAGATTTCATCACGTCACAGTCCCTGCTGCCATGATCCAGCAAGACGATACCCTGCCCGGCGAACCACCCTCGATCGAGGTCTACGACACCGCCATCCACGGTGTACCCGACGAAGCCTCACCGTCGCATCACGAGGTTGCCCCGCCCCCGGAACGGGTTCCGCCGGCGGGTACGCCATCACCCACGGGCCGGCCGCATTCACCGGATCCGAAGGCGGACAGGGTATCGCCAGCAGGCGCCACATCGCCTGGAAAGGCTGCGCAGGAAAGCCCCCTCCCCGGCAGTGCGCAGGCCAGGCCCGCACCTGCCCAGTCGGTTCCTGCCAGGTCTGCTCCTGCCAGACCCACACCAGACAAGCCCGTACCCGCGCCTGCCAAACCCGCATCTTCTGCCAGGCCCACATCTTCTGCCAGACCCACATCTGCCGGCCCCACACCCACCGTACCCGTACCAGGCAAACCCGCATCCGCAAAACCCGTACCCACAAAACCTGCACCAGCCACCCCTCCTGCCAGGGTTTCATCTGCCAGGGTCTCATCTGCCAGGGTTTCATCTGCCGGGGCTTCATCTGCCGGGGCTCACCTGGCATATCCTCATCTGCCGGGGATACACCTGCCACACGCTCACCTGCGGGAACTTCATCTGCCGACGCCCCTGCCCACCGGTGCCGCGCCTGCGGCTTCCTCGTCCGCCAGGCCGGCTGCACCCCCGGCCAGACCCCGCAAGGCGGGCGATTCTCGCAGCAGGCCAGCGCTCGTTGCACGTCCCGCCTTCCCGCCTCCCGAAGCCGTCCCGCCTGGTGACGACTACCCCGGCGCACGTTACGAGGACGTAGCCACGGCACTGGCCAACAGGCCAGGGCGTGCCCCTGCGTTCAGAACCCGCGCCTTCAGCCGCAAGACGGAAGCCGGCACTCAGCTCGCGCACCGTGGCCAGACCCGCGCCGACCGGCTGGAAGCCGACGTGATGGCTGCCTGGGCCGCCACTTCCTGCTGGCACCAGACCATGGCGGCGAATACATCACCGCCATGACGGTCGGCCGTCTGGGTGGACTGCGTGGTCGGCGACCACGTGAGAGTACCGTCATGCGGCCAACGGCGAATGCGCCATCGAGCGCGTCGGCCTCGCCGCAACGCGTGATGCGCAGCGATGCCTTCCGCCAGAAGATCATCGCCGCCAACGTCGATCAGGCCGCCGTGCTGATCAGCGGCTACCCGGCGTTCGACGAAGCCCTGCTGATGCGCTTCGCTGCTCGGCCTCACGGCCGAGGGCATTCCCGTGCTCGTGCTGGTCACCAAGCAGGATCTGACCCGCACCTTCAGCGAGGTGCAGGCGCGTGCCCGCGTCTATGAAAAGCTGGGCTACCCGATGCTGCCCATCTCGGCCCCTGAAGGATCCCGACTCGCTGATACCGGTGCGCAAGCGTCTGACCGGCAAGCGCACCGTCCTGCTGGGCCAGAGCGGCATGGGCAAATCCACCCTGCTCAATGCGCTGATCCCCTCCGCCGGCCAGCAGACCAGCGAGATTTCCGAGGCCCTGGGCCAGCGGACGCCACACCACCACCTTCAGCCGGGCCTTCCTGCTCGACGACGGCCAGAGCTGGCTGATCGACACCCCGGGCTTCCAGCAGTTCGAGCTGGCCCACCTGAGTCACTGGCAGCTGCTGCATGCCATGCCGGAATTCCGCCCCTACCTGGGCCACTGCCGCTTCAACGACTGCATGCACCACGACGAGCCGGGCTGCGCCATCCGGGCAGCGGCCGAGCAGGGCAGGATCGACGCGCACCGCCACAGGCTGTTCCAGCAGCTGGCGCAGTACGATTGAATCAAAAGTGAGTCCCTCCAGACTGACCCCGGTCGTGCATCACCGGCACCGCCTGCCTGACAAGAGACAGCCTCGCCTGCACAAGGCCCCGGTCAGCAGACAGTCGGGGGTAGCGCGGGCAACGAGAGAGCCCATGACACGCACTCATGCGCCCGGGCACACGCTGAACCTCCCCATCAATGGGTCCGGGTACAAACTGGGTTACCGCCTCCATGACAGGCACTGGACACACACAACAGCGCCCTGACCTCCCGCAACGATTCACTGCGGCGTTGCAAGCCGCCAGAAACGATTCCATAACGTCGCGTTGTATTGGCGTCCGCAAAAACACCCAGAAAGCCTTGGGTAATGTAACAATGTTCAATCTTTGCCCTATCCGTGACGGGGTGGGTCTATGGTTTTCACACGGTCCACCACATTACGGAGAAAGGACATGGGCAACACCGGACATACCCCCTCCTCTCACGCACTGCGTCTCGATCAGGCATCACCCGCCGGCAGCTTTGCGAGCGCACGGACACTCCGCAACCCGCGGGGCCACGATGCCCTGTTCCGCTGCACCCGCTGGCCTGCCACGGCAGCTGCGACTGGCTCGCCTGATGGCCGGCTGCGGTGACGGCACCCCGACGACAGAGCAGCAGCCGATCGTCAAGGCCACCTCCGGGGCGCCGGCAGCCCCTGCCGGACAGCGCGATGGCCAGCAGGCCAACGGCAGCGCAGCGGCAGGCAGCAGCCAGCCGGTCAATGGCACCGGAACGGCCAGCGCCAGCGCAGCAGACAGCGGTACGGCTGCCGCCGGCAAGGCAGACGGGAACGCGGCAGCATCCACCGCCGGCCCCGTGGCCATCGACGCGAAAGGCGTCAGCGGCAGAGTGCCGCAGGCCATGCTGCTGGAAGGCACCCAATGGAACGGCAAGACGCCGACTGCCCGGGTCTGGCCTGCCTATCCCTGGCAGGGCCCTGGCCCGAAAGGCAGCCCGGATCTGGACGCGCTGGGCAAGCGCCCCAACGTGCTCGGCGGCCAGTCACTGACGAAATCCGGGCAGGACGACCGGCACTACGCCTACAGCCCTCGACACCCAGGCCATTCCTCCGGCGCGGCCAGCACGGCCGGAACGCGGCACGGACGCGGCCGGCACCAGCACCAGCACCAGCACCAGCACCAGCACCAGCACCAGCACCGATTTTTGCGGCCCCTGAATGTCACATTCCCCATGGAAATCACGGGAGAGGGCTACTTCCTGCCCAGATACGAAGGACGCCAGTACGAGGGTTTCCGCGACAAGGTCTCGATTGCCCTGACACGCACGGCATCGGTCCAGGTCGCCGACGGCAAGACCGCCCGCACCCAGCAGTTCAGCGCCCCGGGCACGCCCCCGCACCATCGGCTTCGATGGCCGCTTCTCCTTCAATGACGCGATTCAGGAATGGCAGCAGCCCGATGGCAGCAGGCTGCAGCTGCTGCTGCTCGCCGGTGCCAGCGCACGGGAGGCGAGACTGTGCCTGAACACGCAGCTGCCCGAGCTGCAGCGGCTGACCTGCACCATCTGGCAGGTGCCGGAGAATGTGGATACGGGCGGCAACCTCGAGTATCGTGGCTCTGTACGTGGCCGATGGCCGCAAAGGCCAGCGACACCCCCACCAAAGAGGCACCGGACCGCGCGGACAGACAGCTGTACTGGCAGTCATCCGCCGCCTACCCGGGCTATGCCAACCCGGCGGTTGGGCCGAACGGGGTGCGTGGCGACGCCGTGGCTGCCGCCCTGACCCAGATCGTGGAAATCGTTCCCTGGGGACTGGGCGAGGCCTATCGTGGATGGTCCGCCAGCCTGTGGAGCGGCCCCGGCCCGGATGGTCATGCCATCCAGCAGGAAGGGTGCCGCCCGGCATCGAGGGCTGGTCCAGCTTCCAGGAGCCATCCGACCGCGACAATCCTCCTCTCGCCCCACTACTCACACCCAGTTCACGAGCTTCCTGCATCAGGAATACACGCAGCAATACCCGGGCTTCGCGTTCAACAGCCTGACGGCAGCGCTGACGCTCGAAGCGCACATGGGCCGGTACTTTGACGGCTATCATGACGGCAGGATACTTCTTCACGCCGACGTTTCCGTTCGGCGCGACGGCGATCCGGTGCCCGGCCGGGAACTGCTCACCTGGAAGCAGCGTGCATGCAAAAGCAGAAGCGGGCTATGGTCCGACCATCCCGACGGTACACAGACGCCCGGCGATGGCACGGTGAGTCTCTCCACCGACCACAACACCAGCCTGTACGCCGACCGCATGGTGCCGCCGGAGCCGGCCGTGCAGACCTGGACCAATGTGCAGGGCGAAAAAGTGGCCCTGTGGGTTCAGGGCGTTGCGCAGCAGGCGCCGTATGAACGGCAGTTCTGGCTGTGCCTGCAACAGGAGGTACTGAAGACCAGACGGACCACCTGCAGCCGCTGGGAAGTGCCCGCCGAATGGCGCCTGACCGCGCTGACCTTTCGGGGCATCCGCGTCACTGACGACCTGACATCCAGCGGACAACCCGTCAGGTTCGCTACTGGACGACGGATATCAGCCAGCAGCAGATACAGTCGGCGAAGTCCCTGCGGACGCAGCAACGCAAGGCGCTGGTACGCAAGGCCATCCAGAAGGCTTCTGCAGGCGGGCAGCCGTGAAGCCTGACGCCGCAAAACCGAGGGACCGTGTGAGGTCATGACGCCGTGATGCACGGCCAGGGCTCTGGATGGATGAGGTGCCATTCGGAGCCCTGAGCACCGGACGAACCTCAGTCCGCGGCGAGAAAGTGGTAGAAATTGCGCAGGATCGTCGCCGTTGCGCCCCAGATGAAGTAGGAACGGCCGTCCGGTGCCCGCCAGGGCATGGCAAGGAAGGAGCGCTGGACGGTCTGACCCTGCTGCTGCCAGCGACCGATCCGGCGCTGGTGCCGCGCCGGATTCATCAGAAAGGCCAGCGGTACCAGAAAGGCTTCCTGCACCTCATCGGGTGACAGTGTCAGCCCGTCCAGCCGCACGGCTGCATCGAGCAGCCCCACCACCGGCGTGACCCAGAAACCCGTGCCCGTGGCCATGGTGGGCAAAGTGCCCAGCACTGAACCTGCGCCGGCAAAAGGGCCGGTCTCTTCACGGCTTTGCAGCGCCGCCGCCTCCACTGACGCATCACCGGCATCGAGGCGGCCACCGAAAGGCAATCTGTCCGCGGTGCTTGCGCAGCCGGTTGCTGCGTACCGTGAGCAGCACCCGCAGCCCGTCAGGAGTAGGCAGCAGCGAAAACCAGAACGGCAGCGGGAATCAGGCCGGGGAATCTTCGTCCAGCAGTCCTTCGCCGGTCGGGCGTTCGGCATTGCTTTCGCCTCCAGCGACCACCGGGACGGCGGATGCACCGCTGCTGGATCCATTTCGCCCCGCAGGCGATGGTCGGACAGCGGTTGCTGGGAGATCCGGCGGCATCGCGGGCGACGGCGCCCGCCGATCGAAAACAGGGTTTGACGAGGCTTGCACGGGGATACCCCCGAGCGTTGTCGGTTCTGCCGGGCCGATCAGTTTCCCGGCGGCTCCCCGGGAGTGGCAGCCTTGGCAGCCCGCGTGTACGGGCCGGCAGTTTTTCCTTGATGCGGGCCTTTCGCCGGACAGGTTGCGCAGATAGTACAGTTTGGCACGACGCACGTCACCACGACGCTTGACCTCGATGCTGGCGATCAGTGGCGAGTACAGCTGGAACGTACGCTCGACGCCCCTCGCCTGAGGAGATCTTGCGCACGGTGAAGGCGCGGCAGCTGTTCAGATTCTCGGTTGCGCTGGCGATGACTCACGCCTGCGTGACTCCAAATGCACGCTTGCGCGCGAGCCCTTCCACCACGCTCACGGCCACGGGCCACGGTGTGTCACCGTGAGCAAAAGCGGGACGGTACTTGCTGAGGCGGGAAATTTCTTCCTGTTCGAGCTGGGCGACTGGGGATTCATGACGAGATAACTCCATGGCATCATGCACGGGGCTGTTGCTGGAAAGGCTTTGTGCCCAGCCAGAGGATGCAGCCAGGCCGGCTGCTGATGATAGCATGTCCAAGGAGCCGCTGCACCAGAGGAGGAGGACGCTGCAAAAGCTCTGCGAGCGCGTTGGCTGGATCAGGATGAATGAGCTGGCTGAGCGTTTCCCGTGACGGATCAGTGACAGATGCCAGCACCTGCGGGCAGCCGGCAAACAAAACCAGGAGACACGCGCTATGACTCATCTGCAGCCAGCGCTTTTCCACGCCGCTTGGCCCCATGTACGTCAGCGCGCCACGGACCAGGGCGTCTGCCTGCTCGAATTTGCCCGTGCCGAACGGATCGAGCGCGAAAGCCGCGACCTGGAGAAGCGCCTGCGGGCACGCACCGTACTGCGCGAAAACGAACACACGCGCCAGGCTGCCCGCGAAATTGCCGAATACTCCAGGGCACCCGTCATAAGCTTTCGACATCGCCCTGCACACGCAACCGATCGCAGCGACGGGTCTGGGCTGAACTGGGCACGATTCCGTTTGGCCACACCACCCACTATCAGGCCATGGCCGAACGTCTCGGGCGTCCCGATGCCGTGCGCGCGGTGGGGGCGGCCATCGGCTCGAACCGGATAGCCGTGGTCTCCCGTCACAGGGTCATTGGCAAGGACGGCTCGCTGACCGGCTATGCCGGCGGCATGCAGCGCAAGGACTGGCTGCTGGCCCATGAGCGCGGCGAAACCGCCCCTGACCGGGAGCCCGGCCTGTTCGATGCAGAACGGGAGCCGCAGATCGTGCCGGCCGACAACGGATGGGCCGGGTGACGGATGGGCTGGGTGACGGATGGACCGCACGGAACCCCATCAACTGCCCAGATCCACCAGCAGGTCGGGCCGTTTGGCGCAGGTGGCCTCCAGCGCACGCGCATGGCGCCACTGGTCGATGTCGCGATGATTGCCCGACAGCAGCACGGCCGGCACGGCCGGATCGACGTCACCACCAGGCCCGGCGGCAGCACCCGGCCGGGTGTAGTGCGGGCAGTCGAGCAGCCGCTGGCCGGCGCCCTGTCGGCAAAGCGAATCCCTGCTCGGCCGACTCCGCCGTGCTCAGCACACCGGGCAGCCGCGGGCCCACCGCATCCAGCAGCAGCACAGCGCCGGCACTCGCCGCCCGACACCACGAAATCGCCCATGGATATCTCTTCATCGACCTCGGCATCCAGAAAACGCTGGTCGATGCAGGCCTTGCAGCGGGCTTCGCCGCAGAGCAGAATGGCGCTGGCGAGGCCGCCAGCCGCTGTGCCCGCGACTGCGTGAAAATGCTGCTGCCTCTGCGGTGACAGATAGATGACCGGCAGCGGTGGCCGCTCGGGCGCCTTCCGCGTCCCGCGCGCAGATCGGCCAGGCAGTTACGCAGCAGCGGTTTCGGCCAGCATCACCATGCCCGGCCCGCCCCCATAGGGACGATCATCGATGCGGCGATAGTTGTCGAAGGTGTAGTCACGGCGGATTCCAGCAGCGCAGGAAGTAGGCATCGGGCGCATGCCGGACACGAGAACTGCGAACCGGAGGATCCTCTGCCGGAGAGGCAGGATGCAGGGCTGCTGTCTCTCGTGAGACAGATCTCCCTGCGGCAACGCCTCCCCGGACTGCTGCGCCACTGGAAGCTGCTGCCCCACCGGGGGCTGCTGACGCGCACGCCCCACCACGCCATAGGGCGCAATGGCTTCGATCAGGTCGGGGAAGATGGTGATGATCTCTCGAAGTCCACGGGAATGCATCGAAGCGCCAGTCGGCTGCCCAGTCGACCGATCGGCGGTGCCGTGCCGCCAGATCCACCGTGGTCACGATGGCCTCGACGAACGGGATCAGCAGGCCGTCATCGAGTCGCAGCACCTGCTGGGCGCCGTGATCGTCCACGGCCACCACGGTACCCAGTCGTGCGCCACCCTGCCCGATCACCTCGCAGCCGATGAGATCGGCATGATAGAACCCGTCCTCGTCGGCCGGCGGAAAGTCGGCACGGTCGGACCCGCAGCGCTCTGACCCCTTCAGTGCCATGGCCCGTCTCGCGCGTGAGCGCAGGCTGGGCCACCCGAGCAGCACCAGCTCGGCCACCAGCACAGCGCGCCCCGCAGCGCGGCAGCGGCCACGCCGGACGGATCTGGGGCAGGACGAGGGGACGGGAGCGCCCCGCAGCGACGCCAGGCGCGAGGAAGCGAGCTGCCGCGTGAAACCTGACACCGGTGCGTGAACAGCGCCGCCTCGCATCAGCAACCGGACCTTTCCTCACGTCTGCCCTCCAGCAGCTTTGCCGTGCGGGCACAGCCCCGCCCGCAACGGCAACTGGCGCTTCCGCGTCAGCAGACTCCGACCACAGACGCCAGCGTCGGCATGACGCAGCACCGACCCGGATGCAGGCGCCCAGGGCTCGATTTTCACCGCACCGTGCATCGCCACGGCTGCTGCGGATGCGGCCAACGCCGATCCATTGCGGATCAGCCAGCGTGCGCCAGCGCATCACGGGAGACCCCGCGAAATCAGGCAGCGGCCTGTTGGGCACCAAACCTGCTTGGCCAGACGGGCCACGCTGGCGAGAGCTGTGCGCCCTGGGAGACCCAGAAAATGCTGCACACGGGCCAGGTCCAGACGCAGGCCCCGCTGGTCCTTCTCGGAAGCCACGGGCTGTAGAAGCTCAGACGCTCGATGAAGCCGCCGCCGCGACGGTTGCGCTTAGTCGGTCACGACAATGTTGCAGAAGGCGCTTCCTTGGAACCACCACGGGAAAGACGAACGACGACCATTGAGATATCTCCGAATACCAGCTGCCGATGTACTAAAGGGCTCGCACCCGGACACCGACCGACCAGAACCTTTCGACTCGCGCCTCCTGTACGTCCGCAGGCCCAAGGCAGCCGGACATCCAGAACCCGATGGCGAGGAAACTCTGATTGTAGAGGTCGCGGCGCTCTTGTCATGTGCTACGCGTCGCGCCCACCCACGCGGCCTGGAAAGTCACGTTTGAACCTATTCAATGCGGCAGGCCCGCGTGTACTGACGAGGCGGCCCCGCTTTTCCGTCCGCATGCTTTCTACTGTCGCAGGAATGATGAACCCGCGCCGTCCATGATGGCAGCTCGGCCGGCAGTGGCCGAAATCACACAAATGGTTAAGCTTTTGGGTCTGGATGACCCTGAGGTACCCATTCCTCACCGGAAAGGTCTCGATCACACCGAAACGCACGCCCTAGATGCGTGCCTTCCGCTAAGTTGTGCTGGCCCCGGCCCCCACCGGAGCACCCGGCTGGATCGGCGCTCCTCCCGGCATGCCCGGGCCATCCGTATCCTCGGAGCCTAGCTTTGCACTTTCAGTTTCAGTCCCACTAACAGCTGTCTACATCCCATGCTGCGTGTCGTTCTGGGCAGCTCTCTTTCGGCTGCCGAAATCTCGCTGGCTGCCCCGCGCCGCATTGCAGCCGCAGGTGCCAGCCGACGAGGGAGACGATGCAAAGCTGCAAAATCCTTGCCCCGCAGTCACGCCCCGGCGAGTTCGTCACCGCCGTGCAGATCGGCATCAACACCGTGGTGGCCATCCTGGCCGGTGCTGTAGGAATCGGCGCTGGAGCCCCAGCTTCAGCGATCTGATTCAAATCTGTCTCACGACGGCCCCTGGCTGGAGCCCCTGTCCACCACCCTGTCGTTTTCTGGCCGTGACCAGCCTGTTCGTGCTGTTTGCCGACCTGCTGCCCAAGCGGCTGGGCCATGCTGGCCCCCGAAAAACTGGCCCGCCGGCTGGGACGTCCGCTGCATGGCTGCACCGTGATGTTCAAGCCGCTGGTGTGATCTTCAACACGCTGTCGGACAAACCGATTTCGCTTGCTCGCTGCCCGCCCAGCGCACCGGACGAACTCACCTTCGACGACATCTCGGCCGTGGTGGACGCCGGCGCCGAGGCCGGTGTGCTGCCCGATACCGAATACCACCTGATCGAGAACGTGTTCGAGCTGGAGTCGCGCCTGGTGTCGTCGGCCATGACCACCCGCGAGAGCATCGCCTACCTGACGCTGCAGGAGACCGACCAGGAGATCGCAGACCAGATCGCCCAGCTGGCGCTCGCGCTTCCCTGGTCTGCGACGAGGAAACTCGACCGCATCGTCGGCTATGCGGAATCGAAGTTGATCGCTGGCCCGCATCCCGGAACGACGAGCCACTGACACCAGGGGCGGCTCCGTGGATCAAGCCGGTGCTGACCATCCCGGATTCGCCTCACGCTGTCCGGAGCTGCTCAACCACTTCCGCGCCAGCCGCGACGACATCGCCATCAGTGCTGAACGAATACGCGCCCTGGTGGTGGGGCTGATCACCTGAACGACGTGATGAGCACGGTGGCGGCGAGATCTGGTCAACGACAACCAGCGGCAGGATCGTCAAGCGCGACGACAACAGCTGGCTGATCGATGGCCTGACGCCCGTGGAAACCAAAAAGGCGTGCGCTGGACATCGAGGAGCCGCCGAAGACAGCAGCTACGAAAACCCTGGCAGGGTTTGCGATGTGCCAGCCTGCGCCGGATGCCCAAGCCGACCGACACCGTCACCCACATGCTATGCGCGTTCGAGGTGGTAGACATCGACCACCACCGCATCGACCAGCTGCTGGTCACCCGGGTGAAGGAGCCGGAGCCCGCGCCGGACGGCGACGCGGAGCAGGCCTGAAGCAGCGCCGGTTCAGTTCGCCCGTGTGCCTGGAAGCCACTGGACAGGAACGGTGCACCACGGCCATTCACCGCGCCCGGCGAACTGCGATAGGCACTGCCCTGCCCCACCATGGGCGGTACCGGGCGTGCGCCCGGCCCCCAGACGGGCACCCCGCCATAGAGCAGCGTATCGGACGGCGACAGGGCCACCGACAGACCACCGACCAGGGCCTCTCGCAGGGCATCCTGCTGGGCCTGCTGGCGTTTGGCGGCCTCGATGGCCAGCCGGTCGGTGTAGCGCTGCTCGAAAGCGCGATTCTGTTCGGACCAGTTGCGGCGCTCGGCCTCCAGCGTGGCGGCCGGCGGGGCGTCGGGCAGACGGTAGTCACGCCCTTCGTGCTGCACGGGCTGGGCCGGTTTGTCGAAGACCACCGAGCTGTCCGGCAGCGCGACTGTAGACGCGGGTGACCGACTCGGCCCGCGTGCGCCGGCCACTTTGCAGCAGGCCGCCGAGGCGCCAGCGCGGCACACGACAGCACGACACGGAAGAGCGGGATGCTGCGGCTCCGTGCGCCGCGGGCTTGAAGGCACCAGTGGCCGGGAGGGTTGATCGCGGTATCAGAAACCGCAAGGCAAAGGGCCGGTTATCTGCGAAAACGTCAGGACGGCTTTGCATCGTCGAAAAATCCCGAACAAAAACAGGGTGATGCAGTCAAAACGGAACGGAGCTGGAGGTGCAGCCGCTCCGCGGGCACTCAGGTGTTCTTCGGCAGATGCCGGGGACGTGGATGGAGCGGCCCCCGCCCCACAGGCACTCAGAGCTTTGCTCGTCAGCGCCGGCACCGCTCGAACAGGTCGGCCACCAGGGGCCGTAGTCGGCCACGCCGAAGATCGCTTCTGCATCCTTGCTGATGGCCACGATGATGCGGCTGTCCTTCATGCCCGCCAGGTGCTGGATCGGCACCGGAGATGCCGGCCGCGATGTAGAGCTGCGGCGCGACGATCTCGCCGGTCTGCCCCCATCCCGCCGTCGTTGGGGCAGCCGGCGTCCACGGCGGCGCGCGAGGCGCCCAGGGCTGCATTCAGTTTGTCGGCGAGCGTTCCAGCACCTCGCGAACTTTTCGGCACTGCCCGCAGTCCGCGGCCTCCGGCCACGATCACCGTGGCAGTTGCCAGCTCCGGCCGCTCGTTGCCGGCACTCTCGGCCCACGAAGGTGGCCTCGCGGGCCATCGACCGGCACGGCGGCCTCTTCACGACGGCGGCCGAACCCCGTCGGCCGGCGCCTCGTCGAACGAGTGCCACGCACCGTCAGTACCTTCACCGGGTCGGCGCTCTGCACGGTGGCAATGGCATTGCCGGCGTAGATGGGGCGGCGGAAGGTATCGGGGGCATCGATGCCGGTCACGTCCGAAATCTGCGCCACATCGAGCAGCGCCGCCACGCGCGGCATGAAGTCGCGACCATGCGCCGTGGCTGCCGCCACCACGTGGCTGTAGCCGGCGGCCTGGGCCACCACCTGGGCAGCCACCGCTTCGGCCAGCTGATGGGCCAGCGACGGATCGTCCACCACCTTCACCTGGCTCACGCCCGCCACCTTGCCGCGGCCTGGGCCACGACATCCACGCCGCTACCCAGCACCAGCAGGCGACGTCGCCGCCCAGCCTGCCGGCGGCGCTCGCCGCCTGCCGCGTGGCACGTTTCAGATCCCTGTCGTCATGTTCGGCAATTACCAGTACTGCCATGGGTCACTCCTTGTTCCGTTGCGCCTGGCGGTCAGATGACCTTGGCTTCAGTCTTCAGTTTCTCGACCAGCTCATCCACGCTGCCCACCTTCACGCCTCCCTGGCGCTCGGGCGGCTCGGTCACCTTCAGCACCTTCAGGCGCGGCGCCGGATCGACGCAGTTCGGCCGGCGACAGTTTTTCCAGCGGCTTCTGCGGGCCTTCCATGATGTTGGGCAGCGTGACGTAGCGTGGCTCGTTCAGGCGCAGGTCGGCCGTCACCACCGCCGGCAGCGGCAGCACACGGTTCCATGCCGCCATCGACCTCGCGGGTGACGGTGGCCTGACCGTCGGCCGCTGGATCTTCGAGGCGAAGGCGTACCTGCGGCAGTTTCAGCAGTGCGGCCAGCATCTGGCCGGTCTGGTTGGCGTCATCGTCGATGGCCTGCTTGCCCACGCATGAGCAGCCCGGCCTGCTCCTTCGCCTGCACGGCAGCCAGCAGTTTGGCCACGGCCAGCTGGCTGCAGCACGGCTCGTCTCGACACAGCACGGCACGGTCGCGCAATGGCGGCAGCGCGGTCCGCAGCGCATCCTGGCTGGCTGCAGGCCGCACGATACCGCCTACCACTTCGGTGGCCCTTCTCCTTCAGGCGCACCGCTTCTTCCACGGCGATTTCATCGAGGGGCTTGATCGACATCCTGACGTTGGCAATGTCCACGTCGGTGTTGTCGCCTTGACCCTGACCTTGACGTTGTAATCAACGACTCGCTTGACTGCTACCAGAATTTTCATGACAGGTCCGTTAAAGAGGCGGCGGTACCCGGGCCGATACCAGAAAATGCAGTGACGCAGCGTGCGGGCGCAGTGCCCCTGGGAGCCCCTGCAGAGCGTCTGCTGGCACCCCTGATTCCCGTACCCGGGCGATCCGGTGCGTTGCCACGTGCCGCAGGGCGCACGATGCGGCATTGCGCCCGGCCGCCCCTGAATTCTTCACGGCGTCATGCAGACCGCCCCTGCGCGACGCCGCATGCCCGTACCGGGAACAGCGTTGCTGCCCGTCGCCGGACCGTCCTGCTGTCTGTCACCCGAACCGTGCCGTTTTCTGTTGCGTGCCCGTTTCTGTTTCCGGAACAGCCCACCAGCAGGGCATGCCGCGCAAGCATCGTTTCCGCGCTGGCCACGAACCCGCGCGCTGACAGGGCCGATGCCCCCATGCCGGGCTCACTGGCCCGTACGCTGCGCTCCGGCAGGCTGGCGTCAACCGGCTGTCAGCCCGGCCGTGTCCGGAGCACAGAGCCTGCTGATACCCTGCGGGTCCGACGGATCCTGTCGGGCGGACGCCGTGGGCGGGCTGTTCTGACCTGTCATCCGCCCGCCAGGTCCGTGTCAGTCATGTCCGTGTCGTCATGTCCGTGCCGGCATTTCCGGGCCGGATTTCCGGGCCGGCCCCCGGTCCGGTCTCTCCTTCCAGCCACCCTCTCACCCTCCAGATCGCCCTCATGCTGCAAAAGATCCAGGAAGTCGCCATGCAGATCGGCGCGGTCGTCGTCGGCAACCGCTGCAGGTTCGTCTGACGCTGGCCTGCCTGTTGCCCGCGGTCACCTGCTGCTGGAAGACCTGCCCGGCGTGGGCAAGACCACTTGGCGCACACGCTGGCCCGCACGCTGGGGCTGGAGTACAAGCGCATCCAGTTCACCAACGATCTGCTGCCGGCCGACATCACCGGCTCGACCATCTACCGCCAGCAGGAGCAGCGCTTCACCTTCATGCCCGGCCCGGTGTTCACGCCGATGCTGCTGGCCGACGAGATCAACCGCGCCTCGCCCCAGTCGCAGAGCGCCCTGCTCGAAGCTCATGGAGGAGCGGCAGGTGTCGGTGGAGGGCACGGCACACCGGCTGCCCGACCCCTTCTTCGTCATCGCCACCCAGAACCCGCAGGACCAGATCGGTACTTTCTCCTGCTGCCCGGAATCGCAGCTCGACCGCTTCCCTGATGTGCGTGGAACTGGGTTACCCCTGACCAAGTCCGAGCGTGCCATTCTGAAGGCCGTGACCGGCGCTCCTGGCTGCAGGATCTCAGGCCCATCCTGTCGCCGATGAATGCTGCAGATCCAGCAGGCGTCACCGAAGTGAAGGCCCAGGCCGCTGATCGATTACGTGCAGAACCTGCTCACCCATTCGCGCCGTTCCTCGCTGTTTGCCGAGGGCTGAGCCCGCGCGGCGGGCTGGCACCGCTGCGCGCCGCCAAGGCCTGGGGCGCTGCTCGATGGCCGCAACCACGTGTTGCCTGACGACGTGCAGGCGCGCTGCTGCCGGTGGCCGGTCACCGTCTGAAGCCCGCCCGGCGCCACCAACCATCGCGCCCGCGCCGAACTGGTGGCCGAGCTGCAGAAAGCGGTGGCGGTGCCCTGACGTCTCCCCCAATGAACCATGCGCCTCTTCCGCCGCAGTGCCATCCCCTGGGAAGGCGACTTCCCGCTCACCCGCCGCCGCGTCTATGTGCTGCCGTCGCGGATGGGCATGGTCTTCGGCGCGGCCTCTGGGCGCTGATGCTGCTGCTGACCATCAACTACGGGCTGAGTCTCGGCTATGTGCTGGTATTCGTGCTGGCGAGCGCCTCGCTGGTGTCGCTGTTTCACGCCTGGCGCAATCTGGCGGGGCTGGTGCTGCGACCGGGCCGGGGTGATCCGGTCCATGCCGGCGACACGGCCGAGCTGAATCACCTTCCTCAACCCAGGCGGGCTGGCACGCTACGCCATCCATCTGACTACCGGCCGCAACACCGAGGTGCAGACGGTAGACATCGCCGCCGATGCCGAGCAGATCGTGTCGGTGGCCCTCAAAACTCGAACGACGCGGCTGGCAGCCAGCCCCGCGCCCTGCGTCTGTGGTCCGACTTTCCGCTGGGCCTGTGGCGGGTATGGACCTGGTGGCATCCGGCCGCCGGCGTACTGGCCTGGCCCACCCCGGAAAAACCCGCCGGCCCCGCTGCCCCAGGCGCATGATCCCACCGGCCACGCCGAGCAGCACCAGCATGGCGGCGATGATTTCAGCCATCTGCGCCCCTACCGCCCCGGCGACCTGCTGCGAAGTTGTTGGCCTGGCGGCCATCGCCCGCCATCCGCAGGAATGCCCCAGACCCGCGAATTTTCCGACGGCGGGGAAGGCGGTGAACTGGTGTTCCGACTGCAGGCGCAGCTGCCGCCCGGGCTGGATGTGGAAACCCGCCCGTCGCGCCTGACCCGCTGGATCGAGCAGGCCGAACAGGCCGAGCAGCCCCATGTGCTGCAGCTGCCCAGCCGCCGCTTCGACACCGACCGCGGCTCAGACAGCCGTGCCGCTGCCTGGAGGCACCGGCCTGCTGGCGAAAAGGGGCTCGGCCAGCAGTCTGGGACGTCGCTGCCGCCCGGGGCACAGACCCCCGTGGCCGCAGCGGCTCCGCGTCCGCGCCGCAGCCCCCGAACACGGCAGCCCCCAGTCGGGCACACACCATGACGCACCGCACCGCCTTCTCCAGCCGGTCCGACAAGGCCGGCATGACCGGCAGCCTGCAGCGGCACGCGTCGCGGCCCCTTCAGTCAGAAACCCAGACCATGACGGCACACACCGACTCTCCCTGCAGCGCCGGCTGCGCCTCGCCGCGGGCGCTGGCACGCTGGCGGAACCTGGGAGCGCGACCGGCGCGACACGCCGTTCCCGCTGGCGGTGGCGCTGCTGTCGGTGGCGCCCCCACGCCCTCTACCTGCCCTTCTGGTGCACGGCCGGCTTTGCGCTGCTGTTCTGCTGCTGGCGGCTGACTGTTGTCCCGGCGGCCGCCGCCGGGCTGGGTGGTGCGGATGCTGGCCGTCTGGCCGTGGTGGGCGCGGTGTATGCACAGTTCCGCACGCTGGGGGCAGGAAGCAGGCGTGGCGCTGCGCTGCTGTTTCTCGGCATGAAGCTGCTGGAGATGCGCACCCGGCGGGATTTCTTCATCACCGTCTTCCTGTGTTTCTTCCTGCAGCTGGCCGCATACCCGCATCTCGCAGGGCATCCTGATGGGGCTCTGACGCTGCTGGTGCTGCTCGGCGCTGCTGGCCGTGCTGCTGACCATGCAGTACAGCCAGGCCGAGGTGGGCGTGCGCACGCGGCTGCGGCAGGCCGCCGTGCCGCTGCTGCAGGCACTCGCCACTGGCCGCCATCCTGTTCGTGCTGTTCCCTGCGGCCGGGCGGACCGCCGTGGGGCCAGCAGCACAAGGAAGGCAGTCCCACCACCGGTCTGTCGGAATCGATGTCGCCGGGTGATTTTTCCAGCCTGGCGCAGTCCAATGAGGTGGTGATGCGGGTGGAGTTTGCCCAAGCGCCTCGAAACTTCGGACATGTACTGGCGTGGTCCGAGTTTCGGTTACTTCGACGGCCGCACCTGAGTCCTCTGCCTCGGCGTGCGCTGCAGCATCAGCCCGCCCCGGAAATCCGCCTCCAGCCGGGTGCGCGCAGGCGCTGCACTCACACCATCACCCGCGAAACCCAGCTCGCACCGCTGGCTGCTGGGCTGGACACCACGACGGCAGCCCCCGAGGTGGCGGGCGACATCACGGCCGTGCTGCCCACGCTGGAATGGATGCGCCAGTCACCGCTGGCCGAGCGCACGCGCTTTGCGGCACAGTCGCATCCGGGCGCCCATACGGGGCTGAACCAGAGTCCGGCCAGCCTGCAGGACTGGCTGCAGCCGCCATCGGGCTTCAACCCGCGCACGCTGGCCCTGGCGCGGCAGTGGCGGATGCAGCTGGGCGACGACCCCAACACGCTGGCCCGGCATGTACTGGACGTGGATCCGGCAGGAAAATTTCCACTACACGCTGCAGCCGCAGAGCTGGGCCGCGACAGCATCGACGAGTTCCTGTTCGGGACGCGGGCGGCTTCTGCGAACATTACAGTGGTGCGTTCACGTTCCTGATGCGGGCCATGGGGGTGCCGGCCCGGGTGGTGACAGGCTATCAGGGCGCTGGAACATCACGCCCAGGATGATTACTGGATCGTTCGTCAGGCCAATGCGCATGCCTGGGCCGAGATCTGCATCCGCAGGAGGGCTGGCTGCGGGTGGACCCGACGGCGGCGGTGGCGCGGAGCGCATCCAGCAGGGGACGCTGGAGTCGGTGAAGGCGCAGGGGCAGAACGGGCTGGAAAAAGGCAGCGGCAGATCTGTGCGCAGCTGGTCACTGAGTCTGGACGGCATCACGCATCACTGGAATCTGTGGCTGCTTTCGTATGATCGCAACAGCCAGCGGCGGCTGCTGGACCGGCTGGGGCTGGGGTCGGATGGCTGGCAGATGCTGGCAGGGGTGATGGCGGGTGCGCTGGCGCTGGCCCTGGCGGTGACGGCGCTGTTCACGCTGCGGGCGCGTCAGCCGGTGGATCCGGTTGAGCAGGCGTTCGGGGTTTTCTGTGACAAGCTGGCGGCGATCGGGGCAGACCGTCTGCCAGATGAGACAGCGAACCAGTATTCGTACCGTGTGGACTGGTCTGCTGGATGCCGACAATGCGGCGCTGGCGCACGATATTGTCGCCACGTACAACCGGATGCGCTACGATCTGGGTGGCCATCCGGCGGAGATGCTAGCCGGGTTGCGGAAGATGGTGCGGTGTGTTCGGCCGTAGGGGTGTTTGTAGGGGTTGCGGTACGCGGAAGTCGGCTTCGATGGGGGTCGCGATGTGCGGAAGACGGCTTCGTGAATGCTGCGATGCATGGAAGACGGCTTCGATGGATGTTGCGATACACGAAGGACGGCTTCAACGGGTGTTGCGATACATGGAAGACGGCTTCGTTGCGGCACGCGACGCGGAGCGGGATACCCTGCGGCTCATACGTCACTGAAGATTTGCTGCCCACGACCCGCGTCGGTCAACAAACCTCCAGCTAAAACACTTTTCGACAACCCGGGGCTTGCGCCCCGCCCGTCAGAAAGTCGTTCACGCGTACCGCGAAATCGCCGCATGGGTATCCTGCCCGCGTCGCTTGTCTTGTGTGGCGGCAGTTGTGCTGTCGTGACTGCCGTGGTGCCCCTGACTGCCGTAGTGCTCTGAACGCTGCGATGCTCTGGCTGTCGTGATGTCCTGACTCGATGTGCTGCGCCGGTTCTCTGTTGCGTTGCTGGCAGAGCGACACCGACAGTACGACGTTGCTCGTCGTACTGCGCTGATGGTGCTGAAGTGGCCGTCATGCCGTGCCGGTTGTCTTCTGCACGCGTTGTTTCACGGAGCGGTTTGGTACGCCACGTCGTTGCGCCGCTTCCTTTCCTTGCTCTGCGCTACCCCGCGTTTTTCTTTTTGAATCTGCCGTGCGTCTTGCTCCCCTCTGTTCGAGTCTGGCCCCTGTTGGCATGGTTTCCGTTCCGTCACTGGCCCATGCGGCACACGAAGGGGCGGAAGGCCAGCAACCGCACTGAAGGCATCGGGAAAGACGGGAGCCGAACCGGGAACACCAGTCAGGCCGAGCGTGGCGAAGAAGGGGCAGCCAAAAAGGCATCATCCGGTTCGCGTCATGGGAAAGCGGCGAATGCTCTCCATGGCCAGACTTCCCGTGCACGCCATGACAAGGCCATGGGCATGTCCAACGGGAAGGCCGCAGGTATGTCCCATGGGAAAGCGGTTGGTGCAATCCATGGCAAGACTAAAGAACCGCACGGGACAACAGCGGCCAGGAAACATGTGCCTGCTGCACAGGGCGCCCCGAAAAGGACAATGGCCGGGCACGGAGCAGGAAGGGCTGCTCCCGTTTCTACCCGGGGAATCAACCGTCAGGCAGGAACCGGGCGGGCGCCGGGACGGGAGCGGACACGATAGCGACGCGCGCCTTGCGCAACGGGCACAGCGGCAAAAGCAAAGGGTGTGGGAGGCTCAGCGGCCGCTGCGGCCCATGGCCGCACGACACGCCATCCGCACATGGTGCCGGCCCCCGATAACTGCGGAGGCCGGCCCGAGGTGCAGGTGTTCATCGGCGAGGTGGTGGCGAAGCTATGGTTTCGATGCGGCCGCGCTGCAGACGCTGTTTGCGGGGGTGACGCCCAATGCACGGACGCTGGCGCTGATTGCACCACCGCCGCTCCCTCCCCGCCTGCTCCACCAGCCCCAGTGCCAGCCAGCGGAAATGAGGGCGGCGCAGCAGGTGCGACGGGCACGACAGGTGGTGCCGGTGGGACCGGGTCTGCCGAAACGCGGAGGGTGCGAAGGCCCCGAACGGACTGGCCCTGCCCTCTCCCGATCTGCCCGCCGCAGCGGCCCAGGCTACCGTTCCAGCTCAGTCCCCTGCCCCGCCTCCCAGGCCAAAGCCCTGACTGGCAGGTTTACCGGGCGCGTTTCCTGCAGCCGGTGCGCATCGACGGCGGGCTGGCGTTCTGGCAGCAGCATGCGGACACGCTGCAGCGGGCCACGGCCGAGCACGGGTGCCGCCGGAGGTGATCGTGGCGATCATCGGGGTGGAGACGCCGTACGGGCGCAATACGGGCAAGTTTTCGGTGCTGCAGGCGCTGGCCACGCTGGCCTTCGACTATCCGGCGCGGGCACCGTATTTCCGCCGCGAGCTGGAGGAATTCCTGCTGTACTGCCGCGAGAACGGGCTGATCCGCGGGCGCCGCTGGGCTCCACGCCGCGGGCCATCGGCATGCCGCAATTCATGCCGGGCAGTATCCGCAGTTTCGCCACCGATTTCGATGGCAATGGGCGCATCGACCTGATCGGCAGCCCGGTGGATGTGATCGGCAGCGTTGCACGTTTTCTGGCCATTCATGGCTGGAAGCGGGATCTGCCCATCCTCTATCCGCACCGAAGTGGCTGAGAATGCCCAGCCGGAGCCGCTGCTCGCCCGGGGCCGAAGCCGGATCTGGATATTGCGGACCTGCGCGCCGCCGGCTTCAGCCCAGTCCGCTGAATCTGCCCGCCGACGAGCCGCTGATGCTGGTGGACCCTGCCCCAGGGTGAAAATCCGGCCCCTGTACCGGATCGGCACGGGCAATTTCTATGCCATCACGCGCTACAACCGCTCGTTCTTCTACGCCATGGCCGTGACGGAACTGGCCGGGGCGCTGCGCGCCGGCCGTACCCCTGGAGTCCGTTTTGCTCAGGGTTTTCCCTCTAGCAAGGCCCCGAAGCCTTCGGCACACGGCCCGGAGACACGGCGACGGGATGGGCGGTTGATAGAATGGCGCCCTGTGTTGCGGGCGCCGATGCCGGTATTCCCCTGTTCGGTGGTGTGGCCCGCGAACGCCCCTGTCTCCCTGAAAGGCCGTTCATGGACCCGATAACCATCGACCCGTATTTCACGCTGATCATTGCCACCCTGGTACTGCTGGTGGGCCGCCTGATGGTGGACAGGATCAGGTTCCTGCAGAACTTCAACATTCCCGAGCCGGTGGCCGGGGCTGCTGGCCGCCGTGATCATCTACATCCCTGCATGCCAGCACGGGCATGTCGTTTGCCTTCGACAAGGGCCCTGCAGGATGCCTTCATGCTGATCTTCTTCTCGTCCATCGGCCTGAGTGCCGACTTCTCGCGGCTCAAGGCCGGGGGTATCGGCCTGGTGGTTTCTGGCGGTGGTGAGCGTGTTCATCCTGATCCAGAACGCGGTGGGCGTGGGCCTCGCCTCGGCGCTGGGGCTGGATCCGCTGATCGGCCTGGTGACGGGCTCCATCACGCTGACGGGTGGCCATGGTACGGCCGGTGCCTGGGGCAAGGTGCTGGAAGAACAGCACCACATTGCCGGTGCGACGGACCTGCATGGCTGCAGCCACTTTCGGTCTGGTGCTTGGCGGCCTGATCGGTGGCCCCGTGGCCCGCAAGCTGATCAACAACATGGGCATGAAACCCATCACCGGGGGTTCGGGCAGCGCCGACACCGGCAATGAATATGCCGACGACGTGTTCGAGCACGCCGACCAGCGCCGGCTGATCACGGCCAATTCGGCCGTGGAAACGATGGCGCTGTTTGCCGCCTGTCTGGCCTTCTCGGCCTTCATGGTGCACCCGGACGTGAAGGCACTGTTCCCGCCGAGTTCACGCTGCCGCAGTTCGTGTGGGCACTGCTGTTCGGGGTACTGCTGCGCAACATCCTGACGGGCGCCTTCAAGGTCAACATGTTCGACCGGGCCATCGACGTGTTCGGCAATGCGTCGCTGAGCCTGTTCCTCGGCATTGCGCTGCTCAACCTCAAGCTCTGGCAGCTGCTGGATCTGGCGCCGCCGATGCTGATCATCCTGGCGGTGCAGACGGTGGTGATGGCGGTGTATGCCTACTATGCCACCTACCGCTTCATGGGCGGCGATTATGACGCGGCCGTACTGGCAGCCGGTCACTGCGGCTTCGGGCTGGGCGCCACGCCGACGGCGGTGGCCAACATGCAGTCGGTGACGGAGCGTTTCGGGCCGTCGCACAAGGCGTTCCTGATCGTGCCGATGGTGGGCGCCTTCATCGACTTCGTGAATGCTTTTCATCCCGACGGGGTTTGCGAACTTCCTGGGGCATCACCGATACCCGGTCGGGGATAGCTGCTGCAACGGCAGATCGGGCAAGGGCGCCTCTTCGGGGGCGCCGGCCGTTGCGGAGCCCGCATCTCCTGTGACGCGGCCTGTGGATGGTTCTGCGGGCCGCGTTTTTCGTGTCTGACGGGTTTATGCCAGACGGCACAAAGCCGGTAACTTTGCCGGACCTGTGTGATTTCCCCGATGTCCGTCAGGCCCCGTCTTCATGGAAGACGACTTCGATGCACTCGGGCCTCTCTCACCATGCCTTCCCCTGCCTCATCTTCCGCCGCATCTCCCTGCAGCTCGACCTTCCGCCCCATGCGCGGGACATCTATGTGATCTCCCCATCCGGGTCGATTGCCGACCGCAGCCGGGTGCAGCGGGCGCGGAAGTTCCTGCAGCGGCACGGGTTCCGTCTGACGCTGGACCCGAAGGCACTGGCCACGTACCAGCAGCGGTTTGCCGGGGATGATGAAACCCGGCTGGAAGCGTTCAACTGGCAAGGGCTTCGGCGGCGCTGGTGGTGATGGCCAGCCGCGGGGCTATGGGCTGACGCGCTATCTGGAGCGGTTCGACTTCGAGGCGCTGGCGGCCAGCGGCAAGAAGTGGCTGGGGGCTGACTTCACGGCTCTTTCCATCTGGCCATGCTGGCCAAAACTCGGGGCAACGACCTGGGCCGGACCGGCACTGGTGTCACACTCGACGCACAGAACCCGGCCGATGGGATGCAACCACGCTGGAAAACACTGGCCGATGCGCTGTCGGACCGGCTGGAACTGCGGCTTTTCGCTGCGACGGCGCGCCCTCGGGTTCTCGAGGCGGAGGGCGTGCGTGGGGCAACCTGAGCCTCGTGTGTTCGCTGCGGCAGTACGTATTTTCGCGTGGATGGCGGCATCCTGTTCCTCGAAGAGGAATCGAACATCCCTACCGGTGGAGCGGATGATGACGCAGCTGCTGCACACGGGCGTACTGACCGGCAGCGTGCCATCGTGCTGGGACATTTTCACCTGAAGCAGGCTCGAGGGCGCACCGCTATACGATGAAGCGGGTCTGGCAGTGGTTGCGCACACAAACGTCTCACCCCCATCATCACCGGCCTGCCCTTCGGGCATGAAGCCACCACGCTGACACTGCCCCACGGCGCTCGTCGGGCTGGCGGTAGACCGGCGGACCTGCTATCTGGTGCTGCTGCATGGCACGGGGCCGCGCCCAGACCCCGGACGACGTAGCCGACGCAGATGGCCGCCTGCATCGGGCAACACTGGGCTAAACCCCTGAAGCAGACAACCCCAGATCAGGCAGCCCCTGTGCGCTGACCGTGCTGGGCGAATGCTGCGCAACGTGCCACCGAACCAAGCGAGAAAAGTGATCCGGGCCATCAAAACACAGTTTCCACAGAAACGGCGCCCCGCACCCTCGTTCGGCGCCTCGCTGGTTCCCCGGAAGCGAACAGCCCTTCGCACGAGAGCTGGCGGTGCTGGTGCGGACAGACGCGCACGACTGAGCACCCGCACGGAAAACCACGGTGGTCAGCCGCTGCAGGCCATGGTGCATGGTGCAGCAGCCAGGGCACTACTGCAGCCGGAACACCCTCGTCCAGGACCCGGCCGTCAGCAGCGCATCGGCCCAGTAGTCCAGTTCGTCTTTGGTAGCGCTGGCCATGACGCGCTTCCACATCTGGTGGGCTCAGTGTCGAAACGACGGGCGAGCTGTCTCGCCACCCGTCTGACGCTGGCCGGTCAGGAGTGCCACGCGCCCGCCACATCTCGATCCTGCTCCGTCCCCAGCAGAATCCCTTCCTGCCGTCCCTCTCCAGCCACCGTTGCGTGAATGCACCCATCTTCCTGTTCTCCGTTGGGTAAAGCCGTTCGTACAGACGCCACTCGCTGGCATCCAGTGTGAGGTAATCCTCAATAAAATCAAGGTACTTTGCGCTGCAGATCAGGGTCTGCCACCAGCGTCAGCAGCCCCTGCACCGCCTGACCATACACCCGCACCCGTGATGCCCTGTCGGACGGATACTGCATGCAGACCGACACCAGCCGGGCCACGATGTTGGAGCTGCCGGCGAAGTCTGCCGCCTGCATGCCAGCCAGCTCACAGGGAACCCAGGTGAACTTCAGCGTCTGGGTGTGGTCCCCCGCGGCCACCAGGGCCCTTTCGATTTTGCCACGTCGCAGAAAGATCACAACCACCACCACGCGCTGCGTCTTCTCCTGACGCATCAGGCGTGCCAGATACTCGTTCAGGCGCAGCGGATCGAAACGCGACGCCACCGTGTCCTCTTCCAGCAGCACGATCAGCGGCTCACGTTCGCCATCGGGCCACTCCACCCGCAGCGGTGTATCCATGATCATGTTGCGGTGCCAGAAGCGCAGCTTCGACGCCTCCTGGCGGATAGGCCTGACCACAACGCTGTCGTCCAGCGGGATCTGCTCCTGCGGCAGGAAGAAGGCCAGCGCCTGATGCGGGAAGTCGAGGATCAGGTTCTTGAAGTTCTGGTCGTGGCTGATCGGCGGTCGGCCCTGGGCACGACGGTGCGAGGAAACTCGCTTTCGGGCCAGCTGCCTGCCCAGCGCTGGCCGGCCGCGTGGGCCATGACGGCTGCGGCGTACCTGATGAGATTCAGGTTTGTGGTGGATGTTCATGATGAAAGCCCGGATCCGGGCGGGTGTTTCCGACCCGGGCATCATCAGCATGCCAGGGGCAGGGAGTGCAGACGCACTGAACAGTTATTTGGCCCAGGGCCAGATGGCTCGGAGCCCCCTGGCCAGGCGGGTGATATTAGGGGACCCTCGCGTTAGTGCCCCTGCAGCACTTGATTCCCCATGTTTCAGGGCGATCCAGCGGCGTATTACCTGTCGCCAATAGCGCGTGCTATTGCCGACAAATGGCGCCTTCTGGCTCATCCTGATCCTGGCCCAAAGCGCTCGCAGACTTTTGCAGAGGGTCCCCAGACCAGAACGCCCCACCTGACGCTGGGCCAAATGGAAGGTGTTGCACTTAAAGCCGAGTCCAGCGCGCGATCAGGATGCATCCGTACTGCGGGCATTCATTCTTCCGGGCGTTCCTAGGGCATCAGGCTCGGCACGGCAGGTTTCGCTAGGCTGTTGTATCGGTTCTCGCCGACTCGACCGTCAGATCCACGTACCGCGCGGTGATGTTCTGCACCTCTACTCGAAAACCAGCTGTAATCTTGAACACTGGCACCCGTTCGTGCCTCGAAAGTCATCAGACATGGGAAATAGCTGGCGGCGCTGTTAGTGGTCTTGCTGTAGAAGAACGGCGTTTCCGGCTCCTGAACTGGTAGAGATGGTCTCGATTCCCGAACGTCACCCGGATAATCGGAAGTGATGTCCACCGTGCAGCCTGTTTCGTGACCGGATCGGTGCTCTTGTAGGCGCCCTGACCACGCACGCGGCCACAACCTGTTCCACCACCACCATTCGGGCAGGCGCTGATCCGTGCCAGGACCGTGCCACCGCTGTTGCTGATGGCGCCTGCGTGTTGCCACCGTCAGCCTGGCGGGGCGGGCGTTGCCGCCGCCTCCACCACCGCCACCGCGCAAGCGGCCAGGGCTAGCGGTCAGTGGCGGCCATCAGGCCACCATCTCTCCAGCTGACGGATTACCGGGAAATAACGAGTATCCATGTAAGGCTCGATCGGTATAGGCAGCCCTCGTTGCACCTCGCCACACTCACCCGGCATGCGGTCCCGCACCGCGGTTCGAGAGGACATTCTGGATGATGCCAGACGGGCAGGCTAAGACTCGTCGAACCATGACAGGGTCAGCACGCTGCTGAGCAGCATCGCACTGTTGTGCCACCAGCGCCGGCTGCTTGCCGCCACTTTCCGGCCATTTCTCCGTGCTTGCGCCCATGGCGCACAACTCCCCTGAACATGGTCTGCCCCGCTTCCACTGCCTGAGCTGGATGGCCCCGGCAGCTCGGCGACGTATCCATTCATCCAGCTTCGCCAGACGCCTGTCGTTTGCGCCAGTCGAAATAGGCTCCATCCCAGCAGCAATGGGCGAAGCCCATCGACCACCTGCTGTATGCTCGCGTCCGCCACTGCGGCGGGTCAGCCAGCGCACACGCTGCCTGAAGGGCCATCACAGCTTTCCGCCACCTCCGTTTGACGACCCCTTCGAGCTATCATCCAGCTGAAGCCCAGAAACTTGCGGCCAGTGAAGACGCTGCCACCCGGCACTTTGATTCGCTGATCCGCAAACGCAGCCCGCCATACAGCCGGCGCAACAGCTGCATCACCCTGCTCACCCGCCCGACGACGTGCACATACGTTACAGTCGTCGGCATACCGAACGAAGTAATGCCCGCGCGCTCCAGCGCCTTGTCCATCATCGAGCAGCAGAGTTGGCCAGCAGCGGCGACAGCGGTCCACCTTGCGGTGTCCCCTCGTGCCGCTCACGACGACCACGCCGCCATCCATGATTCCCGCGTTCAGATACGCCCGGACCAGAGCGGCATACGCCATCATCTCCAATGCGCTTGACGCGATCCATCAGGATGTCCGGATTGACCCGGTCAAAGAACCTCCAGATCGACATCCACTCACGATCTTCCTGCCGGACTGATGTACCGACTGCGCGGCCACCACCGCGTCGTGCGGCACGCCGTCCCGGCCGAAAGCCGTAGCTGTGTTCACTGAAGCCCGGATCAATCATCGGCTGCAGTACCCGCAGCAGTGCTCGCTGGATCAGTCTGTCCGTTACCGTCGGGATGCCCAGCCTCGCTGTCCACCTCCCGGCTTCGAATCATGACCCGTCGTACCGGGCTGGGCCGGTACGTCCCCGCACAGTAAAGCTGCGGACTTCGCGGCCATTCGAGTCTTGAGTTGCCGGGCCGTCTGGTCGATGTCCAGACCATCCACACCGGCCGTTCCCCGATTGGTCTTCACCCGCCTCATGCCCGCTGCATGTTGGCTCTTTCCAGAACTGCATCGAGCAGCCCTGCCCTGCGTCTCGGTGTCATGTCGCGGGCCGCAGGCTTCATCACGACATGCCCTCGGCTTCACCCTACTCACCGCATGTCGCCCCACTCGTGCAGGCTTGATGCATGGCCTTGACGACATGATCCTGTCAACACATCCTCCTCGTTCGGTCCTTCGCCTGAGCTGTGTCCCATCATGGGGCTGGTCCTGCTAATACGACCTCTGTTGACTTCGCTCCGGCTCGACACCGTCGCCCCTTTCGGAGCATAAGGGCGCGAGATCTCCCCAGGTGAACGCACACTCTCTGCACGACCGCCGGATTTACGTCACCCTCGCCTCGCCACAAGAGAGTCACTGCGTTGCTTACATGCCCGTTCGCCCCTGCTCGGCAAACGCCTTGCATCCGGTTCTTGCACAATATCGCCCGCAGATCACGCTCCATCGCTTCTTCCCACACCGGTCGCCCTGTGCAGCTGCGCGCTTCACTTCACCACCGTGGCCAGCGTCTTGTGGCGGGATCTCAGCACTCAGGTGTGCGCCACGCTGGGCGCGCACATGCAAAAGAGGATCAGATCCCGGTACTGCGAGACGGCTCGGACACCGCTCTGTCCGTCGATGCAGCTCCGGCACTTCCCTACTTCATATCACGCCGCCCTGCCCGGTCAGCGTCCCGCCGACCAGCCGGAACCGCGGCCTGGCCAGGAGGCACCCGGTGCGGAACGCTGCACGGCTGCCGTGACACAGGTCTCACCGCAGGCGAAACACCTCGTCCAGCGTCCGTGCAATCAGAATCTGGTCTGTCCAGCGGTTGATTTCATCCGCACTCTCGGCATTGCGCAGTACGGTTTTGCTGGTTGCTTCATCCAGTGGCCAAACTTGCGGGCCAGTTAGTCCACCAACACCTTCTGCCTCGCCACGCAGCTCACCGATTCAGGCGCCGCCCTGGGCAAACCTTGCGAAATCTGCGCAACCCCCTCGCTCGATCCTCTGCCGGGCGCCCTTCCTCCAGCCAGCGTTCCTTGAATGCACTCCATGTAAGTGTTTGTTTCCGCTGTCGTGTGTTGAAATCGAACAGACGCCATTCATCGGCGTCCAGGCTTTAGATAGTTCTCGAGAGTCCAGATGCTTGCGGTGCAGGGCCCGGATCGGATGTCAGGCGTCAGCAGGGCCTAGCCTCGTCTGGACCTTCCGGCCAGGACGTATGGTCACTATCCCCAAACACCCTTACGGTCGACAGATACCGGTCCCCCGGTCGCAGACGATGAACACCACACCCACGGCAATCCCTCACGGGACACTGCGGGCCGTCCCACCCCAGGACGCCCGCCTCGGCTGCCTGGTCCTGCAGCGCATTCCTCCACTCGACATCGCGCGCCGCCGCACCAGGCTCGCCTGCGCTGCTGCACCGCCTTCCGCCGCCACCTGCGGCAGCGCCATGGCCGCCGTGCACCGCCCGAGGACACGCCACAGAAAATGCCCTCTTCGCGCCAGGCCGGCGTAGTGGTGTCTCGGCGGCCTGTCGGCTCACTTCGACCATCGGCATCGGTGCGCGCGTCGCGCGGATGCAGGCCGGTTCGCGCAAATCCTGCCGGTCTGCGCACGGATGCCGGCGATGGACGAGCTCCCTCCTCCGGCTGCGCGCGCCGATAGTCTGCACGCCCGCATTCATTTCCTTCAGAGCGGCGCGAGACACCGGTGATGGTGCCGGTCGTACCCATGGCCGAGACGAAATGCGTCACCGCACCGCCCGTCTCGCTGCCAGATTTCCGGGCCGAAAGCCCCGGTAGTGGGCCAGCGTTGTCGCGTCGTTGGCAACCGGTCCAGCACCCGTCCCTCGCCATCGGCCCGCATGGCCAGCGCCAGATCGCGGGCGCCTTCCATGCCCTGCTGCCCGGCATGACCAGCACCAGCCTGGCTGCCATAGCTGCCATGCGTCTGACGGCGTTCCATGGTCTGCCCTCGGGCATGATCAGCACCTCATGCGATAGCTCTCACCGCCGCCACCATGGCCAGCGCGCGATGCCGAGTATTGCCAGGCCGGTGGCCTCGACCAGCGTGCGTCACCGGGACGGATGTCGCCACGCGCTTCGGCCGCCCTCGATCATGGCCAGCAGCCGACGATCTCTTACCGAACCGGCCGGATTGTTGCCGCTGCCCAGCTTGGTGCAAACACGGGCACGCCCGCTGCCCGCAGCTCTGCCGGGCGATGCAGCAGCTCCACCAGCGGGTGTTGCTGCTCGATCTGGTCCAGGACCGACGGCATGGCGCATCTCTTCGGGATGGTGGTCACATCAATCGTACGCAACCCAAAACCGACTAGGTGGATCCTGCACGCCGGCGGTGGTATTCCTCATCATTCACAGAACAACTCCGTGCGCGGTTGTACACGAAACAGAGTCGGTCCTGCTATCCTTCTGCAGCACAGGGCACAAACGGCCCGCCCCGTCAACGGGTCTGCGTGCGTTGAGTTAGAAAAGGAAAATTCCGCGTACCGCAGCCCGTTCCGGAAACTGCCACCGCCGTCATGCGAGCTCTGCGAGACGGGAAACCCACACCCACCGGTATCAATACACTGTAGCCCGTAGTATCTCACATCGGCACCGTCATCAGCGACAGCGGCTCGGCGCACGTCCAGCGGTTTCATCGCCTGCTGCGGCAGCTTTCACCAGGCAGTGGTACAGTTCTTCCACCGCTTCCACCCTGCCGAAGTTTCCGCGCCAGCACCAGCATCACCCGCCGCACTGGCGGTTTCACTGGAGAATGGTACATAGGTCAGCCAGCCATCGCCGTGCCCGTGTCTTTCACGCCCGAAGCTCGAGTGCTGGCGGGTCTGGCCGTCCACGGCACGACGGTGATGCCGATGTCTCGAGGCCACCATGTGGCGAGATGGTTTCCAGCGAGGAACCCTCGAAGGTCTTCTGGATGCCGGCGCGGTGCGCGGCACAGCGTGACAGGTTCCGGCAGACCTTCAGCACCTGGTCAGCGGCAGTGGCCGTGCACCCAGCAGCAGCAATACGCCCGTTCCCGCAGCTCGGTGGAGGCTACCGCGTCGCGTTGCGCCCACGGTGCATGCGTCGGCTCACCACCTTCACGCAGCGTTCGTGTCGCACGGGCCACGACATGATGCCCGGAATGGCAGCGCTCGGTCATAATCACGGCGTCGTCGATCCTCGCCCAGCTTCAGGGCCTCGAGCAGCTTGGCGGTCAGCCCGTCTCTGCAGCAGCAGCGGCATCTGCGGCACGGTCTTTCAGCATGGCGGGCACCAGCCGCAGCAGTACGCACCGATGGTGTGGATGACAGCCGCAGTGCGGCCGTTGCGCGTGGATCCCGCCTCCCTGGCGATCTCGCGATGTGCGGCGTGTCTTCCAGCACACGCGGCTCCAGCCTCGATGATGCGCTCGCCCACCGGGCGATGCTCACCTCCATCAGTCGCCGCTCGAAGAGCTGCACTTCCAGCTCGGGCTGTCTCCAGCTTCCCTTGATGGCCACGGACAGGGTCGGCTGCTCACGAAACACGCTTCGGGCGTGGCCCGGCCGGAAGCGGCGCTCACGGGCCACCGCCGACGATTGCAGTTTTGTCTGGTCAATGTCATAGAGGAATTCTATCCCATGCCACCGTATCGAATAGTCACCAGCACTCGTGGAGCTCCTCTGCAAAAGTCTGCGCGCTTTGGGCCCAGGATCGGACATGGAGACGAGGCGCCATTTGGCGTGTCGCAGGCTGTGGCGGCGTGAAATGGCAACGCACTGATCGCCCGATCAGCGGGAGCCAGTGCGATTCTCGCAGAGGCTCTTTGTTCTCAAGCATCCAGATGCCGCTCCCGGCCGCCGCAGCCAGCGGTCCAGGTGGCGTCCACCACCTCCGGTGCATCGGCCAGCAGCCGGTCGGCCAGGCGTGGGCACACGTCCACCTCAGCGCGGCGCATCGCGCCCCAGATCGGCAGCGCAGCAGCGTTTATGGCGCGGACTGGCGTGTCTCAGCAGTGCCTCGCCCCCGGACTGTTAGCAGTTCCAGATCGCGCCGGCGATCTCGAAACCATCCCGGTGGCGCGCATGGCGGCTACAGCCGCCTCGCAAGCGGATCCAAGGTCCTGGGCGGATGGCGGTAGAGCAGCACGCACAGGCTCTGGCGGTACCCTCGGCCTGACCCGGCCGCGCAGAAAGCCGGTGCAGCTGCGACAGGCCAAAGCGTCGGCATGCTCGATCACCATCAGGCTGGCGTTAGCACATCCACCCTCACCTCGATCACCGTGGTGGCCACCAGCAGGTCATGACGTCACCGGCTCCTGAAGGCCGTCATCACGGCGTCCCGTCGTGAGGCGGGACATGCGGCCACGCACCAGCCCGGCGCGCACCTGCGGTAAACAGCGCTTCGGGCAGTCGGGCTGCGTCGATGGCGTTCTGCGCAGGTCCACAGCGCCTCCGACCCTCCCACCAGCGGGCACTAATCTAGCACGTTTCGTTTTTGCCGTCGGCCACCCATAGCGGCCGACGCTCCGACCACTCCGGCTCGCGCCGGCGTCGGCATCGTTTATCGTCGCGGGCTGGCGGTTCATGGCAGCTCGTCGATCACCGACACACCGAGATCGGCATAGAAGGTCGCGGCCAGCGTGGCGCGTGAATGGCGGCAGTCATCATCAGGCCGATGTGGGCAGGGATGGTCCGCTCCGGCACTGCGCACTTCCCGCTCGTGGCACCGACCGTTGCACCCGCAGCGATCTCCGGACCGCTGACAGCACACCCGCCACCGGCATCATCGGTGACGGTAAACGCAGTTTCCGGACGCTCTCCCGGCAGCGCGCAGCCGCGTCACGCCGAAGCGGTGCTGTTCGTCGACGATGGCCGCTACCAGCCGCGACAAGACAACACCACCGAATCGATCAGCGCGCGGGAAAGTGCCGATCAGCACATCCACCTTCGCCGGCGTGCCACGGCCTCGCCTGATTCGCCGCTTGGCGCCGACAGCGAACCGGCTACGCCAGCCCACTCCCGCACGCCCAGCGGTTCCAGCCAGGGCTGGCTGCAGACGCTCGTGGTGCTGGCGCGCCAGAATCTCGCGCCATCAGCGTGGCCTCGCCGGCCCGAGCCCGTCGGCCGACCCGCGGTCGCCAGCGCGGCGATCACCCGTGTTGCCGCCGCCCACATCGCCCCTGCAGCAGCCGGTTCGCGGCTGGGACGGGCCAGATCGGCGGCGATCTCGTGCTGCGCACCCGCCCCGGGCACCAGTCAGCGGCAAAGGGCGCAGCGTGGCCAGCAGCTTCTCGCTCGCCGCCGCGATCGGCGCAGGGCCCGCCCCCGCCGGCCGGCCCGGCAGCGCCCGTGCCCGTCAGACGACAGCTGCCGCGCCACCAGCTCTTTCCAGGATCACCTGCCAGCAGGCCGGCGCCCCACGCCCGAAAGCAGCGCTTGCAACCGGTGCCCGGTGGGGATGGTGAACTTCGCGCAGCGCATCCGGCACTGACGGCAGCATCACTAGCAGTCTCCGCACCATGGGGTGAGACACATCTGTACGGCTCTTCCGGCTGCACCACGACCAGGCACGGCTGTGCCCGTATTGGCCGTGGCCGGCGCGGACGCACCCTCTGCCCGGCAGACGCTCGCGACACGGCCAGCTGCGTCCTGTTGGAGACGGCGCCGCGCGGTGTTGCCGGCACGGCTGGCATGGTGGCACGTACTATCTTCCAGCAGTGCCGCAGCAGCAGTGCGTCGTGGGCAGCGTGTCCCGCCAGCGAAAGCATTCGGCCGCCGCGCCCGGTCGATCTCGGCGCAGCGTGCTGCCCTGCAGCGCCACTGGTCGTAGATAGGCCAGCCGGTCGACCAGCGGCGCGTCCGCTCACCACCCGATAGCGCGATGCAACTCATCCGCGCGCAAACAGGCTCACCCGCAGCTCGCCGAAGGCACGGATCAGTTGCTCGGGCTGCAGCTGGGCCAGCTGCGAGTGCAGAAGCGCAGAAAGCGCAGCTGCAGCTCGTCCGTGCCATAGCGCGCTGACCCAGGATCCTGCAGCATGTGCCGGCCCCGCGTCACCTCCCGCACGGCGACGGTTCCCTGGATCTGCCGATGGCACCATGCACCAGCGACGCACTCGGCAATCTCAGCCGGGTCTCTCGTCCTCGCAGCGGCAGCGCGTGGTGCAGGACCAGATCGTCCGGCCCGTGCAGGCCTGCTGTTGTGCCAGCAGGCCGTGCGGCTGAACGCCGCCCTCCCAGGGCACGCCCTTTCGGGGTGGATTCGGTGGCTTTTCGGCGAGGACCCAGCGGGAACTTTCCTGCCCCGCCTCCTCTGCGCGGCCTTCTTCGGTGTGGATTCGGCAGGTTTCGGCTGGCCTGGCAGGGTTCGCCCGCCCCGCCTCCCCGCGCGGTCTTCTTCGGCATGGACACGGCAGGGCGCGGCATCACTCGGCCCGCAGTGGTGCCGCTGATTCATGCCCTGCGGGCTTTCGTTCACCGTACGGCTGCGCAAGTCCTTCAGCCTGCTGCGTATTGTCCTGCCGTGGCCTCTGACGGCGGCGCTGTCCCTCGCGTCCGTCAGCGCCACCGGCAACGGAAAGCCAGCATCACCTTCCGGCCACCGGCAGGCCGGGCGGCACGCGAGGCTCGCGCACCAGCCTGCCTGGCAAATGCCCTTCATCTGGAGTAGCAGCAGCGTTGCTCGACTCTCGAACGCAGCTCCCTGCAGCGCCGCCACCTGGCGGTCGAGTTGGCTCGCTACGGCGCTCTGGAAGTATTCGGCCATGATGGTGTTGACCGTGGCAAACTGGGCTGATCGTGCGAGGAACAGCCGAGACGTTCGTCTGGCTCCAGATGGCCGCCCGCGGCCTCTCGACCACGGCCTTCAGGTTGCGGAAGGATCGGCGCACCTGGGCCTCGAAGCCACCGCTGACCAGCTCGCCGGTAGCCGGATCGAGCGGAATTCCGGCCGGACAGATACACCGTGTTGCCAGCACTGGACGGCCTGCGAGGCACGGCCCCAGTGCGTGGCCGGTGCGTTCGTGTGGAAAACGGGAAACAGCCATGGTCATCTCCTGTGCGTACGATGTTTGAAAGGCGTGGTGCATGCCTACGTCTGGGCAGCCTGCGGCGTGCTGGGCACGGACCGGAAAGACCCGGCTGGCACCGCTGCGGCGATGCCCTGATTCCCAGAGCGTGTCGGGTCTTCCTGCCGACATGGATCGTCCGTTACCCGCATGGAAAACTGTTACTGCTTGAAATGGACCTGCCCATTGCCGTGGAACCAACCTTGCCCACTGCAAGACCGGCCCTCAGACGTACGACACGCCATCCACCACTACTGATCCTGCTGCCCGGCGCCATCTGAAGAGGCCCACCCTGCCATTTTGCGGCTGGCCGGGCACCAGCGCCCGTCATGGGACCATTCGCCCCCCGCGCTGGCCCCATCCGCCCTTCTGCCCATCCTGCCGTGACCGGACGCCCCCGCCCACCGCAACACACCAGCCTGCCGCCCCGCACGTGCCCCATCCGCACTGCGGCGCCCGGCAGAACAACCCGAAGAACCTGACCTGGATATCCCACCGGCAGTTGTGGTGGTCACTGGAAGCGGCAGCGGCAAGTCATCGCTCGTGCCCGACACCTATGCCGAGGTTACGGCGCGTGTGAAACTTTCTCCGCCTACGCCCGCCGCGCGTTCGACCGCATGGACCGGCTGCAGGTGGACAGCATCGATGCGGCGTCCCGCCGGCCATCGCTAACGACCGACCAACCCGGTCCGCACCTCGCGCTCCGTAATCGTGTGGGCACGATGACCGACGCTTGTTCCACCACACCTGAAGCTGCTGAGGTCTACGCCGCCGCCGCTGTACCGTCGGCAGCGCCCAGCCGGTACGCAAGTGACGAGGCCAGCATCAATCGTAGCCGCCCCGCACAAACCGTACGGCCGGCCTGAAACCATCCGGCACTGCTCGTCACCTTCCCTGTGCACGTACTGCCGGCTTCAGTGAACAGGAGGCGCTGGACGCAGCCAGTGTCTGTGCTCGCACCCCGTCCACGGCAAGGAGAGTGGTGCCGCCGCCGGAGCCCGCTGCGATGGCGGCAGTGCCGGCGTGGCAAAACCGCCGGCAGGAAGACCAGTACCATCCGCCATCCAGACAGGCGGTCGCTTCCCGGCTGCGGTGCCGCCAATAAAAACCATCCACGATACGAAACGGCCAGGCGCACGGACGCCGGTGCAGGTTTTCCACCAGACCCGCCGCCCGAAAATCCGCCAGGGCGCCTCGCCCGCCCATGGCGACTGCCGGCTTTACCGCCTGCCTCGGCACGGTCACCGAAGTTATTCTGGCTGGTCGGCAGCCCGAAGCGGTGCCTGAACGCGGCCGCGGCCGCCTGACCGCCATCGCGCTGACGATTTTGTAAGCGGCAACGAACAGGCACGCTGGGATTCAGCACGCTTCTTGCTCGCCACCTGCGACATCCGCTACCAGCCGCCCAGCCCAGCCTTTTCCTTCAACCTGCCGCTGGTGCTCGCGAGACCTGGCGGTTTCTCGTCGCGTCGTCGGGCTTGACCCACCGGTCATTCCCGACGGCGCGGCAGGCTCGCTGTCGAGGGGCCGCTCGCCCTGCGGCATCCCCAGTTTCAGCGAGCCCAGGCCGGAACTGATGAATATGGCGATGCCGGCATCGACCCTTACCGCCCTGACGACGCTGCTGCCGGAGGCCGACCGGTCATCGACGCAGACCCGCACTGACGGGCGATCAGCGCCAGTGTACGGCATCCGCAACTTCTTCACCCGCTGGAAAGCAAGGCGCACATGATGCACATCCGTGCTGCTTCCAGCGGCCTGCCTCCCACACGCCCTGCCCGGCCAGGAGGGCGCCCGCTCAAAGTTCGGCGCTTTGCTGTGGCGGGTGGGCAATGAAGAGGACGCCGCGCCAGCCTCGTAACCAGCAGACGGCGCTCGGCACGGGCAGTGTCACCGATACCGAAGCGGAAGCGCCCCGATCGCCGGTAAACACCGCCGGCCCCTACCGGCGCCCGGCCCCATGGGCACCCAGTGGAGTCGATGTTCAGTCAGGCCCCGTTCCGGCCTGACGGTGTGCACGACATCATGCTGCCGTTCATCGACCGGAAGTTCTTCCACTGGCTGATGGCCGGCTCTGACTTCGCCTGCGCCGCTGGACGAGGCCACCGACTCACAGCGAGAGCGACCGAGATCTGGCACCCGCTTGCGCTTCTTCCTGCAATGATGCGCTTGGATTACCTCACGCCGGACCGCCAGTCCCACATCGCCCGGGCGGGCGGTGCGCTTACTCAACTCACCACCGCCCTGCACCTCGCCGGTCAACACGCTGTTCATTCTCGACGAGCCGTCCACCGGTTCTTGCACCCGCGCGACATGACCGGGCATCATCGCCACATCGGCGCAGCGGTCGCGGATGCGCCGGCACCGCCAGGTGGTCGAACATGACCCGCAGGTGATGTTCGCCGTCGAGCGCATCATCGAGATCGGTCTCGGCCCGGCGAACGGCGGTTACATCAGCTCGACGGCCGGTCAGCGCCCCGCCCGCCAGAAACGTCTCACCGCCGACTAACGTGCTGGCCGCCGGCGGCGGTCTCGTCCGCCAGCACGAACCCGTGGACGCCACCATCCCTGGCGTCATGTCTGAAGCAGTAAGTGCGCCCACAACCCGAAGAACATCGGCGTCGAGGTCCTGCTCGGTCGCCTGGTCGCGCCACTGCGGTCCGGCAGCGGCAACCATCGCCGATGCAGGACGTGTTGCCGCCGGCGCGCTGGGCGCCCAGGGTCTGCCTACCAGGCCCTGGCCAGCGCAACCGACCGGCGAGAAGCAGACGACAAGCGTCGTTGTCGACCAGTCGCCCATCGGCAAGACCATCCAGCAACCGGCCGCGGTGCCTCATTCCGATCCGCGTTACAGCCGCCGCCACCGACCTGGTTTCACCACATCGCAGGCTGCCACCTGCCGGCGTCAGCTTCATAGTGGCGACGGCCGCCCCACCTGCGGAGTAACGGCCTTCCGGAACACGCCGAGACGCAGTCTTCCGACGTCTACCTGCGCTGCCCCGACTGCGACGGCAGTAAGGCGTTTCCGCCCCAAATCCAGACGCGCATCCCGCGTCAGCAGCGACGGTAATCGCTACGGCCCGCCCCGGTCGAGGCGAACATCGTCGATGTGCCGGACACGACCGTGCGCCAGGCCGTCGACCCCTTCAGTGCCCATCCCGACATCCAGCGCCGCCGCAGCCGCTGGCCGACGTGGGCCTCGACTATCTCAAACTGGCCAGCCCGTCCCCGACCCTGTCCGGTGGCGAGGCCCATAGCCTGAAGCTGGCCGGCTTTCGGCCGGAGGCCGCCGAACAGGCCTGCAAGCAAGCGCGGTTCCGCAGCGGCAGTGGCGCCCCCAGCATACCGGCGTAAGTAAGCCTCTTACCTGTTCGACGAACCCACCACCGGTCTGAGACTTCGACGACATCGCCCGCCTGCTGCGCGCTCCCCAGCCGGCGCAGCACGCGCCGGCAACTCGGTGCTGGTCATCGAAAGCACCAACCTCCTCGACCTCATCGAAAGCCGCCGATCAGCTGATCGACCTCGGCCGGCGGGCGACCACGGCGGCACCGCGCCGGCCACACCGGCACGCCTGAACAGGTGGCACACCCCGATTCCTTCACCGGCCGGTGCCAGCACACACTCAATGAGTTGCAGTGAAGTTGCCGCGCAGGCACCACGGCAGAGGGACACGGACGCGACGCCAGCAGCCCGGTGCAGGCGCTCCCGACAGGCTACCGTTCCCGCTAGAACGAGTATGTCGACCGGCAGTGACGGGGCGCAGTACCGACGGCGCACCAGTTGCGCTTGACGACGCCCGTCCGGCCGTGCAGGTATCCATACGCCGTCCCGGCATCCACGGGGAAAACCGCTCATGGCCGCCGAACACACGCCAGTGCTCGGTAGCCCGGCGCCAGCAGCGCATGCGTTCACCACGCCATCCCCGTGCACGGCGCCCGCGAGCACAACCTTGAAGAACACGACGTCATATCCCGCGACCGGCCCAATCGTCATCACCGGCGTCTCGGCAGGTGCAAATCCATCGCCGTCCTCGATGTCGTTCTCGCGAGGCCAGCGGCCGTTATCTGAATCGCTCAACGCCCACGCCGCCCGCCAGTTCGTCCAGCCCGCCCGGCCCGATGTCGATGGCGTTCACGGCATTCGCCCACCGTGGCTATCGAGCAGCGCACCAGCCGTGGCGGGTCAGTAAGAGCACCGTGCTGGCCCCTCACCGAAATCCATCACTTCCTGCGCTCGCTCTACCAGAAGTTTGGCACCCAGTACCGGTCCCCAACGATCAGAAACCCCATCGCAGGCCCAGTCCTTCGACAGCACGCCGCCCGCATCCGCGCTGCGATCACTGTAATCTCGCCGCGTCGGCCTGCTGTCTCTGCTGGTGGTCGGCCGCGCAGAGCGTCTCACACCGACGCCTGGCCAAATGGGCCCGCGGCAACGAAGAGCTGCGTGCTGCGCGTCGATTGGCAGATTCCTGCTCCACAGGGGCTTCCCGCATCGACCGCTACATCGAGTTAACAACAACATCGAGCGCCGCCGTGGTGGCCGACCTCACCACTATCACCCTCGAGGCGGAAAGCCGAACCGGCAGCACCCCACCCTGCTCACCACCCTGCAGCACGGCAAGTGGTGTGGTCATGCTGCTCGAAGACGTGGACCGGCTGCAGCAGGGTCATCGGCGCGGAAAACCGTCAGTCCCGTCATAACCAAACGGGCACCCGCAGCCGTACCGCGGCGCTCAGCTACGGAACTGGACCCGCGCACCTTCTCCTTCAACGCCAAACGGGCTGGTGCCCCGGCCGCCTGGGCACCGGGCTGCGCATCATCGCCGCATCAGGGTCGACGAGCTCACCCCCGGTCTGGAAGGCGAAACCGGATGCCGGCGTCGCCTGCTGAAGCGAACCCTCGTCCGCGTCTGCCATGGCCAGCGCCGCCTGAACTCCGATGGTGGCTCCTGCACGTGCGCATATCGGCGACCAGTCCATTGCCGACGTCACCGCCCGGTGCGGCCTGGAGGCCCGCCAGTGCGGGTCGAGACTCGCCACGGCGTTAGCGCTTCGACCGCCGCCAGCAGGAATCGCCAGGCGGCATCCTCGACGAGATCCGGCAACCTGCCTCAGCTTCCTCATCGACGCGTGGGCCTCGGCGCTACCGACGCTGGACCGCGCTTCGCCCACGCCTCGCGGCGGCGAGGCCCAGCGCATCCGCCTGGCCGGACAGCTGGGCTCCAACCTGCAGGGCGTCTCGCTACGCGCTGGACGAACCCACCATCGGCCTGCATCCGCGCGCTGACAACCGTCTGCTCGCTGCGGAGACGCTGGACCGGCCGCGCCTAAGGGCAACACCTGCGTCGTCGGGCGCGTGCGAAACCATCGCCCGCGCCGATCACGCCATCGACATCGGCCCGGCGCCAGAACGGCGAGGTCAGGATCATCGCCAGCGGCACCCTGCCGCAGGTACTGCCGTAACCCCGACAGCTCTACCGGCCGCCATGTCTGGCATCCCCGAAGCCCTGCCTGACCACGCCCTCAAGCCGCCCCGTCGACCGGCTCCACACCCCGTCCTCGAACTGCACGGCGCCCCACCTGCGCACAACCTGCGTGGTGACGCCAGCGCCCGGTACCGCTCAAGCGCGCTCCACTGCGTCGCGGCGTCTCCGGCTCCGGCATCCACCTTCGCCCGCGACTGTCCTGCTCGACGCCCACTGCAGCGCCGTCTGGGCGGGAGCACAGGGCGAGACTGCCGCACCGCAGTTCGCTCGACGGCTGGCAGGGCATCCAGCGCGTGCTGCTGGAAGTGTGACCAGACCATCGCGGCGCGCCGCGCTCACCCTCGGCCACCTACATCGGCTTCTGGGACGCCATCCAGCCGCTCGAAACCGCTTCAGGACGCAGCGCAGCCCGCCTGCGGCTGCGCGCCTGCGCATCTCGCTTCAACACCGCCGCGCGGTCTGTGCCGCGCCTGCGAAGGCGGGGCGTGCGCATCGAGATGAGACTTCCTGCCGGATGTCGCATCCTCTGCAGATGTCTGCATGGCGGCGTGTCGGACCCCGAAACGAACCAGGTCAGACCTCACTGCAGGAGATCCATCGCCGACGTCCCGCAGATGACCGTCGGCGAAGCCCTCGGAATTTCTTTCTCACCCCGGTGGCGCAGCATCGCCCACCCCGCAGCTGCTGCTGCAGGATGTTGGCGGCCACCTGCTTCACCCTCGGCCAGCAGGCCCCACCCGTGTCGGCGGCGAGGCCCAGCGCATGAGCGTGCCGTCACCGAGCTGGCCAGGTCCGCGCCCCGACCGAACACGCCTGACCCCTGCAAGCGGAGGCCAGCGCCTATACACCGCCGGGCCCGCGCGCCGCAGGCCGGCGCTACCGGGGACGTCAGAGGTCGGCAAGTAACCTGCTATGTGCTGGACTGAACCGCCTGTCGGCCTGCGCAGCCGTGTCGCGGAAAAACTTCTGCGTCGTGCACAAAACCGCCTCGTCGACGCCGCAACACCCCGCTGGTCGCCGAGTCACAACCAGGGCTTATTCTGGGCCAGAAGCCGACGATCATCGACATCGGCTGCTGGCGGCGGCACCGCCGGCGTGCCAGGTCGTTGCCGTGAAGGCCCCCGCCCAGCCTCGCCCGCAGCCGCAAGACCCATACCGGCCGCCCGCGCCTGGAATTCCTCGCCACTCACCGCAGCAGCCGGTCCAGCCGCCCCAGCCAGCTCGAGACCAGGTCAGCCAGTCCAGGCAGTCCGGGCAGCTGGTCAGCCGGCCGGAGCCTCTCCTGTCGCGCAGGACGTACGAGGTCTGGCAAACACTGGCGTCCTGCAAAACGGCCACTCGCCCACAAAACGTCGGCGGACACGGACAGGACAGCTGCTCTGAAAACCGGCTACGCCGCCCGGCTGGGCCACCTGCTATGCCATGACTCATGGAAAAGCATTCGCCGCCACCGGTCCTAAACCCTCTGCCAGCACGGTGACCCGTTCTGAGCATGGCGCTGTCGCCCTGTCTCATCGACGCTGTCGGCGCGGGCGCGTCCTATGGCTCCCCACGCCCTGCGGGTTTCGAGACTGGCCGGAACCCCGCTCGTCTGTCGAGACCGCCGTCCGCTGTACCAGATGTATCACGCTCCTTGCTCCCTGCTGGCCGTCGCGCACTTTGCTCGGCCATGTCCCGTCAGCCGCCGCGCCGCCCCTCACGCTGGCGGGCAGCTTCTTCATCGCCGGCATCCCGCTCTTCGCGCGGCAGCCTCTACGCCCTCGCGCTCTGGCGAGCGCCCGTTCTCCTGCATGACCCCCGCGGGTGGCATCCTGCTTTCATCCCGGCTGGCTCACCCTGGCCGTCGCCGCCACGGCCACCGCCAAAGCAGCACTGACCAAAGCGCCTGCTGTTCGTGCAGCGCCTACAAAAAGCAACAGGCCGGCATTAACTGCCCGAACGCCGCGGGTACTTTGAGCCGACGGTACTTCGAAGACAATTGTGGCATCTATCCCGCGATAAGCAGTCCGCTGGAAGTCGACATGGACAACACGCAAAGACGCCCGCCAGCGCTCACCACGCCCCACCACCGGCGCGGTCGGCGGGCGGCTCTGCTGCAGCCTGGCAGCGCGAGGGACGCCGGATCGACGAGCACCTCGCCGCGCAGCCTGCCGACAACCCCGACCGGCCTGCCCAGCTGCGGCTCGAGGCCGCCGGCCTGGTGCGCCGGCTTCAGCAGCCAGCGCATCGACGGCTGCGTCATCGACGCCCTGATGATCGGCGTGGCCAGCAGTGCCCGCCTTCTCGCCTGAGGCCGCGATGCAGCCCGGCGTGCTGGGCGGCGGCATCGTCTCTACACGGCTGCCAGGTGCTGCATTACTCGCCCTGCGTGGTGCCGTCGTTGACCGTTACGGCCCAGCTGGCCCGGAAGCCGAGGCGCAGGCATCGTGCTCCCCGGCCACCCAAGCTTCGGTCACGATGACAGCTGCGAGGCCACACCGGCCCAGCCGCTGGAAACGCTGGTCTGCATCGGCATCGGCGGTTGCGACTATCGGCTGCGCCTGGTCTGCGACGCCCGCCACTCGACGCGCGCGATGTCCGCTTGCGGCCAGTCGCGTGGACCCGGCCGACCTGGCCTGGCAACGTGGCTGGTCTCGCCCGCGCACCGCCTTCCTGGTCGTCTCCAAGACCTTTCACCACCCGCGAGACCCTGGCCAACGCCGAGGCGGCGCTCAACCGCCGCTGACCCAGGGCGAAGTGTCGCGCGAGGCCGCGCTGAAACAGTTCATCGGCGTCACCGCCAACCCCGAGCCGCCGAACGAGCACGGCGTGCTCCTCCAGATCCCTGCGTTTCTGGGACTGGGTCGATGGCCGCTATTCGCTGTGGTCGGCCGCCGCGTGCTCGTGCACATCGCCTGTAATAGTCTCGACGCTGCTCGAACAGCTGCACCGACGGTGCCCATGCCATGGACTTTGAAATCACTTCCAGAGCGCCCCTTCAAGAGCAACTTACCTGCCTGGCTGGGCACAGATCAGCATCTGCCGCAGACATCCTGGACCGCTGCCACCCAGGCCATCATTCCCTACCAGCGAACGGCTGCGCCTGCTGCCCAGCTACCGTGCATGACGATCGCGAAAGCAACGGGCAAGTCGGCTCCGCGTCAACGGCAGCGCTATCTGAGCCTCTCGCCCAGCGCGCCGGTGATCTGCGTGGCCGGCAACCACTGCAGCACCTCGTTCTTCCAGCAGCGGCACCGCCGGATACGGTACCGGCCATTCATTCTCGCCTGCAAGCCCGATCCCGCCACCCTCAGCGGTGCCGACGACCCACGTCAGCCAGATGATTCTGGCGGCCAGCGCTGCCTGGCGCAGAGTGCCGCACTGGCGCTGGGTGTCGCCGCCGACGAAGCGCAGGGCGAGGATCAGCGATTGCGCTTTCCCGGGCAACCGCCCCAGCACACTGATCCTGCTGCCGTCCATCGACGCCCGCAGCCTGGGTGCCCTGCTGGCGCGCCTACGAACACGCGCCACTTTCGTGGCCAGCGCGATTCTGGGCATCACGCTCGACCAGTTCGGTGCCGAATACGAAGGCGATGGCCAAGTCGGTGGAAAGCGGCACTGGCCGGTGGTGACGCCAGTGCGCTGGATCCCGCCACCCGGGCACTGCTGGGGTATTTCCGGGGTGATCCAGCCCCGGTGATGTACGGCGCGTGAGGCACGTCTCCGCTGTAGCATGTTCTCTCTGCGCATGAAGCACGACTTCGTTGCGGCATGTTCCCGTCTGTGCATGGGGCACGGCTTCGTTGCAGCGCGCGCCGCGGAGCCGGCACGCCCTGCGCGGCTCATGCGCTGCTACTGAAGCTTTTGCTGTCGCACGACCTGCGCCGTGGTCAACAAAGCTTCAGCTGGCATCACTTTCCGACACTCGGGCTTCGCCCGACCGTCGAGAGATGTTCACGCGTACCGCGAAATCGCACGCAGCGCCGCCGTCCTGCCCCACGTCGTCGTTTTCCTGAATAGCGGCATCCGGCAGTCAGCGACGAAATCAGGCGCTGCTCTCGCGGTCGAAGCCGCAAACTGCCGCGAACCTGTGGAAGCGGCGTGAGGGGAGCCCTGCGGCGATCCACGGTGGCGCAAACACTTTCTGACGGCGGACGCATGCCTTCGTTTGCTTCCGAAAGGTAATGCAGCGATAAGTGTATGACCACGACGCGGCGCGGCAACAAAGCGTTGGCGAAAGCGTGGCCGCAGGAGGCTCTCCCACGCCGCGCGCGCTCGAAGCCGTCTTCCATGTGATCCATGGCTGCTCCGCCCAAAGTCGTCCTCCGCGTCCATGGCCCCACCCGAAGCCGTCTTCCGTACGGGGAACTTCGCTCAAAGCAGCGTCATCTGGCCTGTATCAAGGCTTCACCCATGCGGCCGTTTTCCATACTATCGAGCCCTAGGCAGCCGCCCTCCGGTATATCCGATAGACAGTGAAAAACCCCGGCAGGAAAGCAGCACACTTCGTTTTTCCTTTCTCGGCGCAGCAGGGCCATGTACTATCAGGAACCGGATGCACGGGCCTCGTCACTGTGGCTGGTGTGCACCGTGCGCGATCGACCTCCGGCCGCCAGGATTCAGGCCCAGATTGATGCTGGCTGATACCCACAAAGCGGCGATTGAGCGAGAAGGACCTCTCGCCGCCCGCGGAATACCCTGCGGCGTACCGTCTCACTCCACACCTGGCCCACCCCAGCATACGTGGCGTGAACATCAGGACACCCGCCGAACGGGAGCAGATCCAGCCCTCTGCGGTCATCTTCACCTGATCCACGCCAGAGAGCTTTCGGAGAACGGAGTGTCGCACCGCCACCGCCGGCAACAGCGTGCTGCTCGATGAACGCCTGCGCACACCACCGCGGTTAGCGTCATCGCGCGACGCCTTGTTGTAGAACGCGGGCCCTGCGTTGCACGCCAGCGGGCCCTGCAATGGCACGTCACCCGCCTATCGCCGCGCAATTGTCGATCTTGGCGCCATGGCGCACGTCCACAGACCGCAGTTTCGACAGCTTGAAGCCCGTGGCCGATCGTGCCGATGTCGAAGCCGCATCTGGCCCTGCAGCCCCTCGGCCGGCACCACACCCTTGAAGCGCCACACCCGCGCAGCGTTCCTTCTCGACACGCTCGCGGAACTCCGGACTCGGCCTGGCAGCGCCCGCACCGTGTTGTGCGTACCTGTTCTTCGCCGCCGCGCCGATGCAGAAGCGGCGTGACCACCGGCCACCGGCCAGCGGCCAACGCTGCGCACGGGTGGTTTCAATGCGACCTGCAAAATCAGCAAACATTCTGTTAACTCCCGCAAAACCATCAACATGGAAAAGCACAACATGATCGGCCCCTGTCGCCGCACATGGTAGCCGATCCCCGCAACCCGGATAACTATCCCTGTGGCCACCCGCGGCTGCCGCCCCCGGCTGTCACCGAGGTGTGCTCCCCCACAGGAACCGGGATGCTAAGATGAACCCGGCATACTGCCTCACGGCAGAAAGAATCCCTGCGCTGGCAGAACTCGCGCCGTCGGCAGAACTCCCATGCCACAGGCAGCCCTGTTCCCTCCCCGGGCAACCCGCCGTCCCGCTCCGTTCTCATGACCCACCTTTTCCTCCCATCCCGCGAGATACATCCTCACCCTGTCCTGCCCCGACTCGTCTCGCATCGTGCATCGCCATCACTGGCCTGCTGCTGCGCGCACTGCGGGCAACATCACCGAAGCGGCCCAGTCAACGCGCCACCGACTACCGGCCACTTCTTCATGCGCGCCGTGCGCTTCGCCAGCCCGCCCCGCACCGAGACACTCTGTGCTGCCGTCACGAACTGGCCCCCACCCCTCGTGGCCCTGAACTGGCGTCTTGCCGAAAGCCATCGCCGCACGCCCACCGTCGTGCGGGTGTCGAAACTTTGCCAGCCACTGTCTCCAACGACCTGCTGTATCTCGCACCCGCACCGGCTGCCCATCGACATCATCCGCGCCGTCATCTCCAGCACCACGAGGACTTCCGCGCCCAGCGTCGGTAGAACGGCGGCATTCCCTTCCATCACGTCCCCGTCGCGCCGCTCACGGCGACACCGCGCCGGAAAAACGCCAGCTCGACATCATCGAACAGTCCGGCGCCGAACTCATCGTTCTTGCCCGCTACATGTGGCAGATCCCGTCCGACGCCCCGCCGCTTCAGCCTGACGGCCGTGCGCATCAACATCCACCATTCCTTCCTGCCCAGGCTTCACGCGCCGCCCCTACCACGTGGCCCATGACCGCGGCGTGAAGATCATCGCGCCACCGCCCACGCCGTCACCGCCGAAACCGACGACGGCGCCATCATCCGAACAGGGACATCGAACGCGTCGAGTCACGCCACGAACGTTTGCAAAACCCTCACCGCCGCCCTCGGCGGCGACGTGAAAAACGTCGTCCTGGCCCGCAGCCGTCCGATGGCACGCCGAACACCGCATCCACATGCCGGGACGGCCACCGCACCGTGGTATTCCGGTAAAAAGTGAGTGCTCTGCCTCATTCTGGTCGGTTGCAACGCACGCATTCATGAAGCGGCGTGAGCGGGAGGCTCCTGCGGCGATGATTCGCGGTAGCCGTAGAGACGCTTTACGCGCACAGGGCAGAAAGTTCTGCAGCGCCTATTTCGGCGACTGCGGGTCGTGGACGTCAAAAACGGGCTGAGCTGCATGAGCCGCGAGGGCCCTGCCCGCTGCGCCCGCCGCCTGGATCGTCTCGCAGACGCGGTTTCCCCTGAGGCATGCCTTCCGCAAAACGCAGTCCTCCCAGAAACCGTCTTCCGCGCAACGGGTAATCCTCCCACAAGCGCCTCAGCCCCCAGAAAACTACCGGACTCCTCCCCAGCGGCGCGGGACAAACCCTCTCCGTGACCCGACCCATCAGGGACTTCTTCGTAATCCCGCCTTGCGCCACGCGCCCTCCATCGAGTTGACCTCTGCGCCATCGCGCTCTGCATTGCGCAAAGCACCGGCGCACAACCCCATCTGGAGGAGTCTCGCCCGCACGACCCCGTCGTCGAAAGAATCCGGAAACCATCCGGACTACCAGCGCTCGAGGCGCAGCGCAGCGCTCGGATGGACGTCGCTCACCATCCTGATGCTGATCGTCTTCTGCGGCTGCTATCGGCCTCATCGCCTTCGATCGCCCGTCCTCGGACGGCCCATCTCGGCACGGAAGGCCGTCACCGCTGCACCGGTCGCGCGGTCGCGCGGTCCTCTTCACCATCGCCGTCACCGGCCTCGTACATCTGGCGCGCGACAGCGTGCACGACGCCCTCACCCGCAGGATCGGGAGGCCGGCCACGAGCACCCTCTCACCCGCTTCACATCGGTCCGCGGGGGCCGCCCCTGATGGCTTCCCTGGCACACCCGCGCCGCATCGGCCAGCCGACGACCTTGCACGCCCGGGTCCGCGGCAGCCCCATGCACGGCACTCGTCGCGGTATCATTGCACAGCGAGCAGCTCCACCGCAGCGCCAGTATGCAGGCAGCCGGTATGCGGGCAGAGCCAGGATCCGGTCTCACGGGCAGAGCGTCCCGGCTTTGCAGAGCAGTCGCATTCTGCATACCGCGAGAGCTCCGGTGTTGCGGCGGTCCCAAGCGCTGGCCGCCGTTCAGCCCTGCCCGTGCGTCGGCACCGTGCTTTGGCGCCGGCCCGACGTGAAGCGATGCGGTCAAGCAGCTCCACCACCATCACGACTATCGCCCTGTTCATCACCTTTCGCGCCGCCACGCCGTGGATCACGAAATGGGCGGTCGCCGCCGCCCGCTCGGCCGCCGATTCTCACGCGGCGATCGGCGGCATCACCGGCTTCATGAACGGGCTGGCCATTGCCGGCGACTTCATGTCGGCGGTCTCTTTCCTCGGCATTTCTGCGGCCGTGATGACCGTGGCGGTTACGATGGGTCACCGTCATGCGGGCTTCTCATGGTCGGCTGGCCCATTCTCACTTTCACCTGCTGGCCGAGCGGCTGCAAACAACCTCGGCAAATTCACCTTGCCGACGTGGCCGGCTACCGCTTCCAGCAAAAGCCCATCCGGCTGTTTGCCGCCTCCCGGTACGCTGGTCAACCGTTGCCTTCTACCCGATCAGCGCGTTGGTCGGGGCCGGCCAGCTCATCAAGCTGCCGTTCTGGCTGACTACGATTGCTTCGTGGTCATCGCCTCGGCGTGCTGACGATGGTCTCACGTGCTGTTCGGCGGCGCGACGGCGGCCACCACCGCGCAGATCATCAAGGCCGCTACAACAACTGCTGTGCGGCGTGAAGGCTTCACATGGGCTTTCTTTGGTGATGAAACACTACGGTTTCGGCTTCGAGAAAGCACTGTTTGCCGATGCCGGTGCGCGTCAAGGCCCATGTGGCCGAACGGGCGAAGCGCAGCGAAGAGGCCGAAAAGGCAGGACGGCGCCCTGATGACGCGCGCGGCTTCATCAAGGATCCCATGCTCGCCATCGGCTTTTGGCATGGCGCTGGATGTTCGGCACCACCGCCGGTCTGCCGCACATCCACCGATGATGCTTTTCACCGTACCGGCCGGCGAAGGCAGCCCGCAATCGGCAGAAATCGGGGCCACCACCTGGATCGGCCATTTCTGCCTGCTGATCTCTCATCATCGGCTCGGGGCCATCGCGTTGGTGCCACCTGCAATCCGGAACAACCCGCCAACACCGCCGCGGGCACCTTATCCACGGCGCTGCCGGCACCACCAAACATATGGCGGCCGTGCTGGTGGCCGGGAAATCGGTGGAGGCAACCTGTTCCACGGGTTCATTTCGGCCGCCGTGGCCTTTGCCACCATCCTGGCCGTGGTGGCCGGGCCGCGCTCTCGGGCGCCTCGGCCGTCTTCGCATGACCTGTACGAAGCCACTCGTCATCAAACAAGGAGGACGCCGACAGTGCCACCGAGCTGCGCTGTCTCGCGTATCACCACGCTGGTGCTGGGTATCATCGCCGTGCTGCACATCCTGTTCGAAAAGCAGAACGGTGGCCTTCATGTAGTGTCGCTGGCCTCTGCGGTGGCGGCCTCAGCCAGCTTCCCGGTGCTGCTGCTGTCCATCCTCTGTGCGCACCACCACGCGCGGTGCCGTCATCGGCGGTTTTCTGGGGCTGGTGCCGTCGGTGGTGCTCGCTGCTCGCCGTCGCTGTGTGGTGGGGAGGCCACCTTCGGCAACCCGGCGGGCAGCGTGCGCCCTTCCATGCGTCACGGCACCCTCGGTGATCACCGGCTGCCGGTGTCTGGCTGGTTCTCGGTGCTCGACCGTAGTACCGAGGCGGCAGCTTGAGCGTGACGCCTTCTGAGGCCCAGCAGGTCCGTTCCGAAACCGGTTACGTGGTGCCGGCCCGCGCATCGGCGCACTGGGATCACGGCCTGGCCTCACCCCGCAGTCGCGCAGGCGGATCGAAGGCCAGCGCCGCCATCACGGCATCGTTGAGGGCGTCGTGCGCCTCCCGCACCGGCGGTTCCAGGCGCCTGCAGGATGGTGGCAAAGCGCAGGTCGACGTCGGCATTGTCATGCTGCTGGTACGGCGGCAGCTCGCTGGAATGTGAGTCGTAATGCAGCGACGACACACTCGATGGTCTGCTGCGGCAAATGTCCAGGCTCTGGCAGCGGCGCAGCGCGGCTGGTCATGGCCACATCGAAGGCGTAGCCCAGCCTGGCGGCCCGGCCGCCGATGCCGAACGCCAGCAACCGTTCCATGGCTTCACGCAGCAGGCCCACCGGCCACCGTCACCGTTGCGCAGCCGGTGCATCTGCGCCGCCACTGGCTGCCGGGCACCTCCCCTTCCGGGCGCACCAGCGGTTCCAGCCGTTGGCTCAAGTCACGATGCGCCGCCCGACGATGCGCGTACCGCACCGGTGGGCAATGATTTCATCGCGACGCACGTTCAGCCCCGTCGTTTTCGCGCAATCCAGTGCCACGACCATTCACCCTCGGTGGCGGCTACGAACAGAAATCCCAGCGGGGGTCCCGCAGACGCCTTTTCTGCCACGCCCGCTTTCCAGCCCCACCAGCGCTAGCATCCATCGGCAGGTGGTACGCGTTGTGATCATATTCTATGCGGTCCCCATCATGCTCATTCGCGCATCATCAGGGCCTGGCTGCGTCGCTCATCAGACTCGTGCGTGGCTGCATGCTCATTGCGATGCCCCCAGACGGAAAGCGCAGCCGCAGCTGCGTTCCAGCGTTGCACGCGGCCAGCGCGCGTCGCCCTGAGGCAGACCGCGCCGTGCGGCGCCAGCCGGGCCAGGTCGGTTTTCTACCGACCGGCAGCCCTGACGCGCCTGCTCGCGTCCATGCCGGCCTGCAGCCGCAGGGCTCATGAAAGATACATGGTGGCTCGACCAGTTCCTGCGCCGTCTCCACGCGAGCACACCCATGTCCTGCAGCGCCCGGATGCGGGCGCGGTGCCGGTCTGCCGCACGCGCGCGATGCCAGGCGAGACCCGACCCGGACGTAGCGCAGCGGAAAAAGTCGCCTTCTTCGACGTTCAGATGCGCCTCAAGCCGCCGCTTTCAGCATGCGCTGCCACCACCGGGTGGTGTCACCGACGTACATCCACGGCTGCCGCAGCGCGCGACATCATGGCGTCGTCATCGGCCAGCCAGCGCCGAGATCCGCGTGCTGCAGCGCTCTGCATGCAGTGATGCATCTCTCGGCCTGGCATGCGCGTCCATGAAGATCGCCAGATCCATCAGCCGTCCACCGTCCGGCTGCACCAGCCAGTGGCGGATCCGCTGCCGCCAGACCGTTCGCTGCGCCACGACGGCCGGTTTCAGCATCACCGCCGCCCGGACGAGGGACGCTAAAAGCGCGCCAGTGCGGCCGGAAACCGTTCCGCAGATATCGGCCAGATCCTGCGGGGTTCATAAACTCGTCGCGCAGCAGCTTGCATTGTCCTGGTCGGCGCAGCAGCGGCTCGCGCCCTCGCCGCATGCTCATCACCAGCAGACGGCTGAACCTTCTGAACCAGCGCCTCCGGCGCCAGCCAGCCGTACGTGGTACGCTCGAACAGCCGTCCGTTGAGCTGCTGCACCGGCTGCGCGCGCGGCAGCCCCACCCGCACTTGCGCGGAACCGCCGCCCGATCATCATGGCCGTGATCTGGCCCGGCCGCCTGCGCCAGGTCGCCGAGGCTTGCCGCGTCCCGCAGCCGTGCATGTCGATCGGCAGGGAACGATTGATTGCCAGGAAGCCGAGACATCCAGCGCCTCCAGCATCGCCTGCGCCACCCGCCCGTCCGTCTGCCGCACCACCACGGTGCGGGCCACCGCGCCGCCAGCATCAGCGTCAGCGCCCTCGCCCACCTGCCGGACGGACGAACCACGATCCCGGCGACCAGCTGGCCAGCCTCGCCCACCGGCTTGTATCGAGCTGCGGCCATCCAGAACGGCCCGCTCCAGGTCGCTGCGTGCAGTGAAGATGCCCAGACGGGCCGGCATCGCCGGATGCCTGCACCAACAGCATTGCCGCGTGCGTGCGCTCCTGCCGGAACGACCGAAGACCACCTCCAGCACCGGCATCGCCGCCGCCGGCACCATCTGCCGGACGCGCGGTGGTCGCACTCGGCGCCGTGCCGTGCTGCAGCGACTGCAGTTCCTGCCCACGCATGGCGCCCGGCGTGCGCGCAGCTTCTTCCCAGCGCAGAGAACAGCAGCGCGGACTGTATCGCTGGAGGCGATCAGCCGGTGGACGGCCGCAAGTAGACAGCTCGTAGACCAGCACCTCATCCACCGCCGCTTTACAGCGGCGGCCCAGACATCCTGCCACCAGCGCGGCCGTCGAAGCTGTCGTTGGGCCCGCAGGTAGCCAGCATCTCCTCGCCTTCGAACTGCTGCACGTAGCCCTTGATCACCACGAACAGGTGCGCCGGCCGCGCGCCGGTCTCCAGCAGCACCTCGCCGGGCCGGAAGCAGGCAATGTCGACCTGGTCCCGCACCAGCCGCCGTTCGGCTCATCCAGACAGCGTCGCAAGCGCGAAACCGAAAAATTGAAGTTGCATTGGGCATGGGTGTCTCCCCGGCTCCGCAGAAACTCCTGCCGGAACCTCGCGAACTTGATGCGCTGCCGCCCTCCCCTGCGCCCGCGGCAACGCCCGGGGAAAACACGGCCCCGCGATTCACCGGCGCGCCGTCCATCGTTCATCGACGTGCCGCCGCCGTGAACGTACCACCCCCAGGACGTGTCGCCACAACGGACGTATCGCCGTGCGGCCGGTGACGGGTCGACACCGCATGACACACTCACCCGTTCATGGATGTGCCCCGTCTCCGCGCAGACGCCCGTTCCGGCAAGGCTATCACTGACGGGCAGTCGCTTTCCTCCCGCATCCATGCCAGCCATGACTCCCTCCAGCGCCATTGCGCCCGCCCCCATCTCCGGCACGCACTTCAGCCGAGAGCAGCTTCGTGACTGCAGCCCAGCAGCTATTGCCTGGCGCGCGGGGCCAGCTCACCCCGCTGCGGGTGGATGTGCTGCTGCACGTGCGCATGCGCTGCGGGTGACATCAAAGGCGCTCACGAGCTGCTGTCCAGCCTGCAGGCCGTCAGCCGGGGCTGGCCCCCGCGAGCGTCTATCTGCGCCCTCGACTTTCTGGTCGATACCGGCTGGGGTGGTACGTTCACGGCGGCAACGTCGATAGACGATGGACGGCGCGCCGGTGAATCGCGGAGCCGTGTTTTCCCCGGGTTGCCGCAGGCGCAGGGAAGCAACAGCATCGTTGGCAGAGTTCGGCAGGAAGTTTCTGCCCCGGAGCCGAGGAGACACCCATGCCCAATGCCTTCAATTTTTCGGTTTCGCCCTTCGACTGTCTGGATGAGGCCGAACGGCGGCGGCTGGTGCGGACCAGGTCGACGTACTTCCGGCCCGGCGAGGTGCTGCTGGAGACCGGCGCGCGGCCGCGCACCTGTTCGTGTTGATCAAGGGCTGCGTGCAGCAGTTCGAGGCGAGGGGCTCTTTGGCTACCTGGGGCCCAACGACAACTTCGACGGCCGGGCGCTGGTGGCGGGATATTCGGGCTGCCGCTATGTGGCGGTGGATGAACTGGTCTACGAGCTGTCGCACGCTGACCGTCAACCGGCTGATCACTCAACGATACCTTCAGCGCTGCTGTTCTCTGCACTGGGGAAGAAGCTGCGGGCCGCTGCCGAGCGCCATGCGGGGCGGGAACTGCAGTCGCTGCACATGGCACGGGTGTGATGCCTGGGTGCGTCCGGCGGATGGTGCCGGCAGCGATGCCGGTGCTGGAGGTGGTCGGTCGTCCGGCAGGGCGCGCAACGTATGCTGGTGCGGGCATCCGGCGATGCGGCCCGTCTGGGCATCTTCACCACCAGCGACCTGGGCGGGCCGTTCTGGATAGCCGGCCGCTCGATGCCTGCCGGTGGGCGAGCTGGCCAGCTGGTCGCTGATCGTGGTTCGTCCGTCCCAGCGTTGGGCAGGGCGCTGACGCTGATGCTGCGGCACGGTGTGCACCGGGTGGTGGTGCAGCAGACGGACGGGCGGGAGCGGGCGATGCTGGGCGCTGGATGTCTTCAGCTTCCTGTCAATCATTCCTGCTGGTGACGCGGCTGCGGGACGCGGCGAAGCCTCGGGCGGCCTGGCGCAGGCGGCCGGCGGATCCGGCCATGGTCGGGCGGCGGTTCCGTACGCAGGGGTGCGGGTGGGGCTGCTGGCACAGCTGGTGCAGCAGCTCAACGGACCAGCTGTTCGAGCGTACCTGGCGGCTGCTGGCGCCGGAGGCGCTGGTTCGAACAACTGTCTGCTGGTGATCAGGCGA
>BNJS01002110.1_pt1 | contig 197576 bp, 257 predicted proteins | sample 8540461 | NCBI WGS metagenome assembly BNJS01 (sample SAMD00202454, study PRJDB9452) | human saliva metagenome | isolation source: human saliva | place: Japan
CTACAGCCATGAAAGGCACTCCTGCTAATGCTCGTTACTGAGCTGGGAATATTAACACTTGTCAAGCGTTCACATCCTTTAAAAGCAGACTCGCCAATGCTCGTTACTGAGCTGGGAATATTGATACTTGTCAAGCTAGTACAGTGTGAAAAAGCTTCCCCATCAATGTCTATTACTGAGTTTGGTATACTGATAGTAGTCAAAACCATCACATCCTATAAAAGCAGCCCTGCCAATGCTCGTTACCGAACTAGGGATAGTAGCACTTTTTCAAGCTGATACAATCTGCAAAAAGCAAAGCTCCCAATTCTTGTTACCGAACTAGCTATATGGACATTTTTCAAGTTCCTACATCGCTCAAAAAGCGTAGTTCCCAATAAATGTAATTTTGCTAAGTTGAGAATCACGATTCATATCTAGATTCTGTGTGCTCGTATTCTTCCATTTGATAAGGCTAAGACCGTCTGCACTCAGTTTGTAGTTGTCAGTAGAGAATTCATCCCAAACAATGTTCTTCCCATTAAGAGGATTGTTGGGGTTTGAGATAACTTCGCCTGGTTGCAACGAATTTGATGGTGTACTTGTTTGCTTAGAGAGTTTTATTGTACCTCCAGATTTCAGTGTAATTACCACCTCTTTGTCTGTTTCCTTTATGTTCTTGAACAAATCCAAGCCTTCAACAGTGGTCGCTCCGAAGTCCCACTTGAAACAACCATCACTGGAGTCCAATCATTGTTTCCATAAGCAACTTCCCACTTACCTGCATTTATGCGTAATTTAGGAGTCTTACCATCTTTACCGGGAATACCTTGTGGACCGGTTGCTCCATCTTTACCGGGAATACCTTGTGGACCGGTTGCTCCATCTTTACCGGGAATACCTTGCGGACCGGTTGCTCCATCTTTACCAGGAATACCTTGCGGGCCGGTTGCTCCATCTTTACCGGGAATACCTTGTGGACCGGTTGCTCCATCTTTACCGGGAATACCTTGCGGACCGGTTGCTCCATCTTTACCGGGAATACCTTGCGGGCCGGTTGCTCCATCTTTACCGGGAATACCTTGCGGACCGGTTGCTCCATCTTTACCGGGAATACCTTGCGGGCCGGTTGCTCCATCTTTACCGGGAATACCTTGTGGACCGGTTGCTCCATCTTTACCGGGAATACCTTGCGGTCCAGTTTCACCACTCACACGGACTTTCTGTCCTTGTGTATCTAGAAGCCATTTCCCATCTAACTGCCAATAGTAGACACCTCCATCTAGGGCAACACTAATTTTAGGACTATGACCGTCCATGCCATCGCGTCCCATCTTAATAGAGATGACTTGTTTGTCTGAAAAAGTTAGGTCGTAACCTTCATCGGTCTTTTTCACCTCGGTAATAGTCTTACCCTGAGAGGCCGCAGAAACAAGGCTCTTTAGAGTCTTGATATCTTCATTCGCCTTTTTTACATGTTCTTCAACAGCTACGAGACGTTGATCTAGCTTAGCAATAAGGTTATAAAGAGCGCTATCATCGTATTTGCTACAAGCCAAGCATGAGAGCGCAAGTCCCAATGACATTACGAGTTCTTTTTTTCATTTGTCTTTGATTAAAATATTTATATTGTATGTATGTTCTACTGAAGTGCCTTTAATCATAGTGCCGCTCTTCTAATGATATTCTCTCTTAATATCAAAGCTCTCCGAGATTGGATATACTTGACCTACTGCTCTATATATAGCTATGGCACATACCAAGACTTCACAAAGTTAATCATTTATTAACGAGCATTGAAGGAGTATTTTCTTTAAGGCAGAGGCCAAGCACATTAAATGGTCTGATAAACAGAGGAAAAAAATAAAGCGAGCGTTACCTAAACTCAAAACCTCGGCGAAGTCTCCAGAAAGTACTACGTGCTAATAAATTTGAGTGTGCGCACTCACGGATTTAAGTGCGCGTAAGTGCGAATGTATTTACGTGTATTCACTAAAACGAGTACGACGTACTCACTTCAGTAAGTACGCGTACTTACGACAATGAGTACACGCACTTACTAAAGTATTTATGCGTAAGTACTGAAGTGTTTACATGTACTTGTCAATGGAATTTAACTAAAAACCCCAAATGAGTTTTTGCCTTCTGTTAGTGCCGCCCCTTTGGGGCTCAATAAATGTTTTTTCATTAATTACCCCAGGGCTTGCGCCCTGGGCTTTGCAGGAGTATCGCCCTTGCAGGGCTCATTGCGGACAAACTTAATCGTCTATCTGTAGCAAGCTGTTGGATTTATTGGGTGATGCAGTCGTGAGTGCCGTAGGCACGATACTTCTTCAAAGCCCAGGGTGGAATGAGGGCAAAGCCCGATATGGAACCCTGGGTAAACAGGGGACACAGAATTAAGAGCTCCGTAGGAGCGGCACTACAACGCGAGTATTTGCCTTACGTCTCGAAGTACCGTCCCTACGGGGCTCAATAAATGTGCATCAATGATTAAGAGGCTATGAAAATCAAATTTCTCCATAGCCTCTTTTTCTTTAATTAGGTTAGTATTTATAGCTCCCTTTAGTTCATATTTATATCGAAAATCCATAGCCAGAATCATGAGCAATCTCGCTATTCAGATCATCTTCCGAGATTAGCTCTATATATTTCCCTGTGAATCTTCTAATTTTTATACGCATCCCAATCCAGATATAGTACTTCATTTGAAACTCTATACTTTCCTGCACTTCCAAATCGATCCGGATACACCAAAACTCCGTTTTCTCGAAAGCTACAAGTTTCTTCTTCATAGAGCTCCAACCTATACCCTCCAACGCCATCCTTTCTAACACTATATTTTTTTAGATTCCAAAGTGTCCCCACAAGATCTTTTCTCTTGGAGTTTGGTTCCCCAATTCTTCATTGTCCGAACAAGACAGAAAAAAACGACACCAAAAAAATAAAAACGATAAAGATTCTGGTATATAGTTTTAGCAATCTTTTCATAATCTCAAAATTTTATAATCACAAGTAGGAATATCAATAATGTCCTCTTCCATGTGGTCAGAGGAACAACCACTCCCCAAACCTAGCAAAGGGAGTAATAATGGTGTAGGTAATTTTTTTAGACATAACATCTAAACATAAAGTTTATAAATCAAGAAATGACAATGGTTATACAATAGCGACTAAACTCACGATCTCTATCAAACTCTCGTGTAACTTAAATAGGAGAGAATTTGTGAGTAGTCATATAATGATATATCCACAATGCAAATATAGGAACTAATATTAAATACGCAAAAAAAGTAATCTAGAATTTTTATTTGTTGTGACAGAATTTTATGTAATAAATAAAAAAAGATAAATGACTTCATGCTTAGTTAAATTAATTATTGAGATGTGCTTATCAATCCCGAATGTTTTTTTGTCTGATTTTTGGGGGGGCATATCATTGGGGGATACTTCATTTAAGGGGCTGAAAAACTATTAAATAGATGAAGGAAAAAAACAAAGCGTGCGTTACCTAAACTCAAAAACCTCGGCGAAGTCTGTACAAACTTCAGCTGAAGTTTGTGCAGACTACACGTGAAGTTTGTACAGACTACAGCTGAAGTCTCCAGAAAGGTAAGTGCAAGTATAAATTTAAGTATGTGTAAGGGCGAATTTATTTACGTGTACTCACTAAAACGAGTACGACGTACTCACTTCGGTAAATACGCGTACTTACGACAATGAGTACACGCACTTACTAAAGTATTTACGCGTAAGTACTGAAGTGTTTACATGTACTTGCCAATGGAATTTAACTAAAAACCCCAAATGGGTTGTGTCTTCTGTTAGTGCCGCCCCTTTGGGGCTCAATAAATGTTTTTCCATTGATTACCCCAGGGCTTGCGCCCTGGGCTTTGCAGGAGTGTCGCCCTTGCAGGGCTCATTGCGGACAAACTTAATCGTCTATCTGTAGCAAGCTGTTGGATTTATTGGGCGATGTAGTCGTGAGTGCCGTAGGCACGATACTTCTTCAAAGCCCAGGGTGGAATGAGGGCAAAGCCCGAAATGAAACCCTGGGTAAACAGGGGACACAAGAATTAAGAGCTCCGTAGGAGCGGCACTACAACGCGAGTATTTGCCTTACGCCTCAGGAGTGTCGCCCTTTGCAGGGCTCATTAAGATGAAAAAATATACCAATATAGGCCAAATAAGGAAATTAAACTTGTATAATATTTCTTATTGAGTATGACTTAACTAGGCCATAATCAACAAACTACGCAAACAAAAAAAGCGTAGGTATATACAAATAAGAATGTATATATTTGTGTCAAGATAACCAATTAACAATATGAGACTGTCGCATGATTTGCAGCTAGATAAGTTCTGCAAGTCTTCTTCTTGCGCTTACATCGCAGAGACCGCTCGGCAATCTCTAAATAGTCAGACTTCGCTTTATCGTCTGCAGTCCTTATATATTAAGAGGGCTTAGCCTTAATTGAGGGAATTTGCAGTGGGAGCGGAGTGATGCAAGGATATGAATAACACTGAAAAACAGTCCTTTGTAAAAAAATGAAGGACTTAATCTCAAGGGAAAGAAGCGTCCAAGTGTAGTTTCTTTCTTTGCTGGCTGTGGCGGGCTCGATTTAGGGTTCGTTCAGGCTGGTTTTGATGTCGTGTGGGCTAATGAATACGACTCTGCAATATGGGAGACATATAGTTATAATCACCCTCACACTGTATTAGATAGAAGAAGTATCACCGATATCCAAGCCGATGAAGTGCCCGATAGTGACGGCATCATTGGCGGTCCTCCTTGTCAGAGCTGGAGTGCTGCTGGTGCCAAACGAGGAATACAAGACAAGCGCGGACAGCTTTTTCTACGATTTTATTCGTCTGCTGAAGGCCAAACAGCCTAAGTTCTTCCTTGCGGAGAATGTGTCGGGCATGCTAGGCCCTGCTCATAAAGAGGCTCTAGGTAATATACAAGAGATGTTTCGTGAAGCTGGCTATGCGCTGAGCTTTCACCATGTCAATGTCGCTGATTACGGCATTGCCCAAGACCGCAAGCGTGTATTTTTTTGTGGGTGTGCGCTTAGACCTCAATACTTCATTTTCCTTCCCTGAGGGTAATGTCTATCCTAGGCGTGTCCTTCAAGATGTGATTTATGACCTTAAGGATTTGGCTGAACCTCGGGACTCGGGGGCCTCATGCTCCGGTGCCCTCAGTGTAAGGTGGCTAATCACGAATATATGACAGGTAGTTTCTCGTCTATTTATATGTCTCGTAATCGTGTACGTGCATGGCATGAACCATCATTTACGATACAAGCGGGAGCTAGACATGCGCCCCTGCATCCGAATGCGCCTAAGATGGAACTTGTAGCTCCGAATAAGCGTATTTTTCCAGCCGGGTTCTGAGCATCTGTATCGTCGTTTAAGCGTTCGTGAGTGCGCTCGCATACAGACTTTCCCTGATGATTTTATATTCAAGTATCGCAATATCGTTGCTGGTTATAAGATGGTTGGTAATGCCGTTCCGCCCGAAATGGCTCGTATCATCGCTGAGGCGATTAAGCAGAAGTCTAATACGAGCCTATTGTATAATACGGCACTCGCTGCGTTATTTTTCGACATTCAGGCTTGGTCATTTACACCAGTAAACTCCCGTCGCCTTCAGTCTCAATGCCTTGCGATTACCGCATTCTACAAAGTCCCGGAAAAGACAAGTAGGACTTGTCTTTTTGAACCCCAAGAAATGGATTCAATACTGTATACGAAGCTCTCGTGAGGGCTATAAAAAGGTCTATCGCTAATTTAATGCGATAGACCTTTTTTTACTATGGCAAGCGCATCAAAACAACAAAGTAATTGATGGGTGGTGAAAACGTAGATGAGCCCTTTTAGGGCGATACTCCTGTAAAGCCCAGGGCGCAAGCCCTGGGTCAGTTGTTATAATACATTTATTGAGCCCCCCAAGGGCGGCACAACCCTACGACAAATACGCGCGTTGAAAGTGCCGCTCCTGAAGGAGCTCAATCAACTTTTATCTGCAGTATACCCAGGGTTTCATTTCGGGCTTTGCCCTCATTCCACCCTGGGCTTTGCAGGAGTGTCGTGCCTACGGCACTCAGATATTGCATTTTAAGTCTTCAAAATTTGGAACTTATTTCAATATCCAAGAATACACATAAGTTTGGATTTATTCGGTGTTAGCTCAAGATGATGTCCTCAGGCTTGAGCTCAGCTCTGAGTAGTAGGGCGTAGGCTCTTTGGGCTAACTCGTTTGTATCATTTGTGTTAGTATCGCTTTTGCCCTTGTTTGCCCCTTGTAATGATTACGGCTGAACCATAACGATGGGCTAATTGAGCTTGATGTTTAAATTGCTCTTCACTCTGATGGAGGGTAAGCGCATTGGCAATAGACTTCCCCTGTGTACAGCGTAAGCCTGCTTCAATTACTTTCCAATAAGGAGAGGAGAGAATGAGCGGTACTTGGGCGGTGATGCTATCACTCGTAAGAAGGATTGCAAGGTGGCTCATCTCTTGCTCTGCCTCTAATCCCTCATAATCAATACGGATATTCAGCATTTGAGCTCCATGCCGAACTTGCTCTTGTGCGACGCTCAGAGCTTTATTATATTGCTCTCTTCTATGAGAGTTTGAAATCTTTGGCTCCGTTTATCAGGCTTGTTGATGACCTCCAAAATACCTTGTGCCGAGGGTAGTCTTAGGACTTCTCGCCCAGAGAGAACCAAGTCAGATGTTTCGATTTTGGCTCTTTCGTGTGGTTTTTGCCCCTTGTACTAGTCTGCTATAAACGGCAATATGTGCAGGCGTAGTGCCACAGCACCCTCCAATGATATTGACGAGACCCCTTGAAATATATTGGGCTATTTGTCGCCCCCATGATGGTGGGTGTTCCCTCATATCGCCCTTGAGCGTTGGGCAAGCCTGCATTCGGGTGGGCTGAAATATAGAAAGGACTTATTTGTCCAAGTTTGGCTACGTGGGGGAGAAGGTTTTCTGCACCAAACGAACAGTTGAGCCCCAATGATAATAGGCGTGTATGGCTAACGGAGGTAACGAAGGCCTCTAGGCTTTTGCCCTGAAATCGTGCGCCCCTGATTGCTTGCTGATGGTAGCTGAGAGCATAATGGGAATGTCTGTGCCTAGCTCTTGGGATAATTCTTTGATAGCTAATAAGGCTGCCTTGGCATTGAGTGTGTCGAAAGCTGTTTCGACGAGGAGAAGATGAGCACCTCCCTGATAAGCGCACGAGCTTGCTCAAGATAAGCAATTCTTAAGTCCTCAAAACTCACACTTCTCTTGGCGGGGTCATGGGCATCGGGACTTAATGATGCCGATTTATGGGTAGGACCTATTGAGCCTGCTACCCAGCGAGGTTTGTGAGGGTTAAGTTGTGTATATTCGTTTGCAAGCGCACGTGCTAGCCTTGCACTTTCGTAATTAAGTGTGTAGACTTCTTCTTGCAAGCCATATTTAGCCTGTGAAATGCGATTTGAATTGAAACTATTAGTGCTAATAATATCGCTCCCCTGCCTCAAGATAGGCCCTGTGTATATCTTGTATGATTGAGGCTTGGGTTATGGATAATAGGTCATGATTGCCTTTCTGAGGAATGGGGCAGTCGCGAAATTGTGTACCACGATAATCCTCCTCGCTCAGATGGTAGGTCTGTATCATCGTACCCATAGCACCATCAAGGACAAGGATGCGTTTCTCTAGTTCGCTGTATATATTCATGGCGGACTTATCCTGAGTCTATTATACATAGTGCTTGTTCTTAGACAGAGAACAAGCACTATTCTAGTTTCAAGTAGGGATAAACTTATTTATCAAGAGATCGCCCAATGCTCTCATCTAGTTCTTCTAAGAGCTCTTCGGCTTGCTCTACAAGCCACGAGCAAGGACGACCATGCTTACCTTTAAGTTCGCGGCAGGTAAGCCCTCCCGTACGCTCCTCAAAAACGCTCTGTTAGTTTGTCGGCCATCTCGGTATCCTCTCCCTACAAGTTGGCGTAGGGAGTAGAGTGCGCCACACATGCCGAAGGGTGCACGTCCGCCACCCATAGGTCTGTATTGCAATTCAATCTCTTCGTCACTAAGACCAGTGTAGGGCTGACGACTCTTTTTGGAGCGCTTGAGCGCAATTCCAATTAGCGGGTGCTAGGTGAAAATAATCTTTTGCTTTCATCAACGGTTTTAAGGTTTCTGAATCCACGCAATGCCTTCTTCAATGCGCTCTATACGTTCCTTGGGGATACAGCGCAATAAATCTTCTTGGCTAGCGTGGACGCAATAATCGCCAGCAAGACCAGCGAGGAAAAATCTTATCTGCGGAAACAAGTTCGGTAGGGATTAAGCGTGCGAACGCACTATATTCCTCTTGGTTAACTTCTGTTGCCTTCTCTATAAAGTGAATGTTTTTGCCTTTGCTTCTGTAATGCGATAAGGCTAGACATAATCCCCTCATCTATGGCCGCACCTTCGCTATAGCGTACGCAGTGATGTGGCCAAATACCGCCCTCAGACTTAAAACTGCAGTGGTTAATAGGGTGCTGATCCATGCTCACAAAGACGGTATCAAAGTCATTGGCGTGCGTGAGCATCCATTGGCTAAGATAAGACATAGCTTTATCTGCTTTCGGGAACAGCGAGCGAACCACTGATGAAATCCTTCTGAGGGTCTACGATGATTAGTACATTCATGGTTTTATTGACTTAATAAGATTGTTCATGATTTATCTTGATATACTGATGGGAGGCCATCGCATACGTAGCAAAGATAAGTTTTGTTTGCCATTATGCGATAGTCTTTTTGTCGTTTAGAGTTGTAGTAAGACATTACCGAGGATATGATAATATTCTGCCAAATAATATAACTCGTGATGCCTATACCTGCGAGGGGCGGTAAGAATAGTGCCGCTATCCAAATAGAGAGAGAAGTATTCTTTTGCCCCTAGGCTGTGGCGTGCTGCATGCTGTTCGATGCCCTAGACGATGGGCAATAACGTGTCCGAGTAGGTATTGGAGGACGCAGGTTACTAGCCCTAATGAGGCTACGAGATAGAGGTCGCTGACTTCAAAGTGTGTAGACCTCTTGAGGTACATAGTCGTGTGTGCAATCAGGAGCAAGAGCGAGAGCAACCAAAAGGAATAGTTTATTTGCGTTTTGAGCTCCCTAGGGCGAAAGGCTACTTTAGGCTTAAGATAAACGATTAACCATGCTACGACAATAGCGGGCAGTACTAGTCGTGCGACATGGTAGAAGATATGCCACATCTGCATCAGTATGCCCTCTGATACTTCTACTCCACCGACATAGGGGAAGAGAAAGGGCGTGATTAGGATAAAAGCAAGGTGCGTGATGAGGACGTAACTCGCGATATAGGCGGTATCTCCTCGTAGTATTTGAACGATTGAAGGCCCAGCCGTAGCTGCAGGAGTCAGGAAACAGAGCAGCATAGCCGTAGCTGCATCGGCATGAAAGGGCGCAATCATCAAGTACACACCTATTGCTAAGGCTATTTGCAGAGCAAGCAAAGCAAGGTGCGACCACCTCCATTTAATATCACTAGGCTTCACTTTTAGGAAAGTCATAAAGAGCATAGCCGTAATGATATAAGGGATTACGGGTGTTAGTGGGTCAAGGATTTCGCTAAGGAAATAGCCTAGAACCAGTACCATCAGAGGAACAAAGCCTTTCACACGAGCCCAGAGAGTAGGCATGCTAATAAGGTAATTTGATTTGACCAGAGAGGAATTCCACCATAAAAAGAGAGATAGACTCTAAGCCAAAATCTTGGGCAGAGAGTTTGCTTAGCTCTGTGATGACAATCTCGGCAGCATCATCTTGGGCTACTGCTTTGTGGCAATCTTCCACCTCAACCAAGAAGAATTGGTCTGCCGTGTAAACCGTTATTCCTGAGAAAGGGTAGCGGTTAGGGCGAGAGCTGAGGTAGTGTATGCTTAGTGGGCTAAGTCCGGTTTCTTCTTTTAGTTCGCGTGCGACTGCTTGCTCTATCGTCTCCATCGGGTCCACGAATCCTCCCGTTAGGTCTAGTGTGCCCTTAGCTGGGTCTTTAGCCCTGCGCACGAATAGCCATTGCCCTGCACGGTCACGTACCAAGCAGGCCACAGCCGCCGCGACATTGTGGAAGTAGGTTAGTCCACAATTAGGGCAATGCTTAGCTCGCTCATAACAATCAGAGAGCCCATCACAACCACATTGCGGGCAGAAACGAAAAACTCTGTAAAGGATGTTCCATAATAAAAATGATAATCTACTACAGAAGATAACCCCCAGCACTCCGTATTGGTTGTGCTGAGGGGCAACTGCATCAAAAATTTTTGGCGCATTATGAGAACATTGCATAATACAGTATTCGCTGCGTTATTATCGACATTCAGGCTTGGTCATTTACAAGAGTAAACTCCCTGCGCCCTCAGTCTCAATACCTTGCGATTACCGCATTCTGCAAAGCCCACCAAAGGACAAGTTTTACTTGTCCTTTGGGAGACCGTTAGGGCGGTCTCATTATGAGTGCCGTAGGCACGATACTTCTTCAAAGCCCAGGGTGTAATGAGGGCAAAGCCCGATATGAAACCCTGGGTAAACAGGGTACACAAAAATTAAGAGCTCCGTAGGAGCGGCACTACAACGCGAGCATTTACCTTACATCTCGGAAGTGCCGCCCCTTTGGGGCTCAATATATGTATTCCATTGATTAACCCAGGGCTTGCGCCCTGGGCTATGCAGGAGTATCGCCCCGTTGGGAGCTCATCTACGCTTTCACCACCAATCAATTACTTGCTTGTTTTGATGTGCTTACTTACCGAAGTTCCACTTAAGAGCAAGTGTAGGCGCGAAGATTACGCCCTTACTGTCTACATTGCTAGATAGTCTAAGCTCTGTACCCACACTTAGGCGCATGTTTTCGCTTACACCCTTAATTTTTGTTGAGGTTTAGCCAGAACTGAGGTTGTGTCATCCAGCGGTAAGTTGTGCCGTACATAGGCATCTTCTCTCTCCAGTAAGTGAAGAACCCAGTAGCTGAAACAAGTCCATTGCCCGGAGCGTATTTCCAAACAGCTACAGCTTCCCAGTTGTGTGGTTCGTTGTGTCCCTTAATGTATTTGTATGATGGAGTGAGGGCAACCATCAGCTTGCGGTCAGGGCGGAGGTAAGTATAAGTTATACCCGTGAAGAATGCGTCTTTAATAGACATCGCTGCTCTTGGAGCATCTTGGCTTGTGTTAGTGTTCAAGAAGCGCATACCGCCATCATAACGTACGTGCCAAGAGAGTGGACCATTCCAAAAACGGATGTTACGCAGAAACTTCCAGTTCGCAGCGACAGCACCTTGGTCTTGGAAGTTCATATCAACAAAGTAGAACGTGTCCCCAAACTTATCAACGCTCTGCTGCTCTACTGTAAGGAGAGTCGTTGGGCGACCAGCCTGTTTGTCTGGGTGCGTAAACTTCCCGAAGTCGTAGTGCAATTGCACATTCTGAGCCGAAAAGACTCATCAGTCCCTGTTGTCAAGACAGCGCAAGCTGTAGCGAGAATCTTGTAAACTTGTTTCATCTGAATAGATTTATTTGATATTTTTATTGTGCGCAAATATAATATTTTTGCGTAAAGAATACCTAGTATTACGCCAATCTTGGCCTAAGTAGAGTATCATGATCTCATTGCAGGTAGGAAGCAATAAAAAGAGGAGCCATTCGACTTAAAAATGTATATTTGCAAGTACTTTATTTTTCAGCACAAATGGAATCAATACATGAACAAGAAGAACTGATCTTTCGAAGAATATCAAAAGCTTTTTAGGTGAAGACGAAGAAGTCTCTACAGATGGTTTACATTATCTGGGAGAGTTTTACTACGCGAACGGCTACTGGGGAAGAGATCTTGGTAGCGAGGAAGCCGAATGGGAACGCTATTGCAAGCAAAAAAACGAGGTTTAGTAGTCCTTACCAAAGACCTTAATGATGATACAGCTTGGGATATTAGGGAAGAGCATGGACGTAAAAATGGAAATCCTAACCCTACTCCTACCCAACATATATTCTATAGGAACTTACGCCGATGGGTATATGCTCTGTTGAATATGGACAACGAGGGAATTTACCAGATTTCCCTGATATTGAAACTGCGCAAGATTGTTTTGAAACTGAACCTTGGGTAAGGGTGAATCTCAAAAAAAGTACCTGGACAAAAGTTCTATTGCTAATCAAACATTAGCCCAATACATTCAAGACTTTCGTCCTCTGCTTTTGAAACAATTAGAAATATACAAAGGGAGCTAGCATTTACTTAGATTGTACTCGTCGTTACGGAATAGAACTTTTTGAAAGAGTTGTATACAGATATAAAGTCTTTTGGAGACGGAAATGATGAGTGGATCTATTTTTTTCTGAAAAATATCGCCTCATTATAGTAAACTCTTATCATCCATCATATCGTCTTTCTGGAGGGGAAGAAGCTTATTATAATCGGATGAAAGATGCGGTACGCTCTTTTTATCGAGAGTATCCAAACTTCTTATAATTGCGAGTAAACTCTTATAAGACTATTGCATAACACAGCGAGGGCTGTATTATGCAATAGTCTTAAAGTAAGGAGTAATAATCTCTGATAAATCAAAGCAATAAAAAGAGGAACTGTGTCAATGAGAATTGACACAGCTCCTTGCGTAGCCCATAGGGGAATCGAACCCCTCTTTCAAGAATGAAAATCTTGCGTCCTAACCGATAGACGAATGGGCCAGCCTTAGTGCGTGAAAAGTGTCACGCCACACTTAGCATAAAGAATTAAGCGAGCTTAAGGATTTGCTTAGCAAGCTTACTCTTAAGGTTTGAAGCCTTATTCTTATGAATAATGTTCTTACCAGCCAGACGGTCAAGCATCGATGCGAGCTTTGGCAGCATCTCAGTAGCTTGAGCAGCATCTGTCAAAAGCACGGAACTTACGAACAGCGTTACGAGCTGTCTTAGCGTAATAGCGATTGTGCAGACGACGCTTTTTCTGTCTGACGAATACGCTTTATCGATGACTTATGATTTGCCATTTGTACTGTTATCTACTTTGTTATTTTTTTATTTGTAGCCCATAGGGGAATCGAACCCCTCTTTCAAGAATGAAAATCTTGCGTCCTAACCGATAGACGAATGGGCCAGCCGTTAAGCATAGCTAGGAGGCTTTTTCCTAGTTTGCGAGTGCAAAGTTACAATAATCTTTTTATACTTGCAAATATCCGAGAGAAATAGTTTGAGATTTATATCGAATTCACTTCTCCTTCAAGTAAAGAGACTATTGTATAATGTGGCACTTGCTGCGTTATTATCGACATTCAGGCTCGGTCATTTACACAAGTAAACTCCCGTCGCCTTCAGTCTCAATGCCTTGCAATTACTCCATTCTATAGAGTCTCAAAAAAAATAATTACATCATTCTGTGACTTTAAAAAGAAGAAGCTGTGCCAAAAGTATTTTTGACACAGCCCTACTAAACAACTATACAAAATTATCCCAAGTAAGCCTTGAGCGCTTCGCAGTCTACGCTTGTCTTAAGACGGCGGATAGATTTTTCCTTAATCTGACGTACACGCTCACGAGTAAGACCAAACTTCTCGCCTATTTCTTCTAGCGTCATCGCCTGATTATTGCCAATGCCGAAGAAGCATCTAACGATGTCCGCTTCACGTTCGGTAAGAGAAGAGAGTACTCTGTCAATCTCAAGACCCAATGACTCGTTAAGAAGGCTGCGGTCAGTACCGGGGCTATCATCATTAACAAGGACATCAATGAGGCTATTATCTTCGCCTTCTTGGAATGGAGCATCTACAGAGATATGACGACCAGATACTTTCAAGGTGTCCGCAATCTTGCTCTCATCAAGGTCCAAAATCTCAGCAAGCTCTGCAGGCGAAGGCTTACGCTCGTTCTCTTGCTCAAACTTACTTAGAGCCTTAGTGATTTTGTTGAGTGTGCCTACCTGATTGAGGGGCAAACGCACGATGCGGCTTTGCTCAGCAAGAGCTTGTAGGATAGACTGACGTATCCACCATACAGCGTAAGAGATGAACTTAAAACCTCTTGTTTCATCAAACTTCTCAGCTGCCTTGATAAGTCCTAAGTTACCTTCATTGATAAGGTCGGGAAGAGATAAGCCTTGATTTTTGGTACTGCTTAGCTACAGATACGACGAAGCGTAAGTTTGCTCGTGTAAGCTTGTCTAATGCACGGCGGTCACCATTGCGAATTCTTTGTGCTAGTTCTACTTCTTCTTCAATAGATATTAGTTCTTCACGACCAATCTCCTGCAGATAACGGTCAAGAGAGGCACTCTCTCTATTGGTTATCGACTTCGAAATTTTAAGTTGTCTCATTACTCTAAATAATACTCTTTTGATTTATCAACAACTAAGACCCTAAGTTGTTCAACATAGTTCTTACGCACAAAAAGGAAGACGCTCCAAGCGTATAGCTAAGAGCGTCTTCTTCGAGCGGAAGACAGGGACTCGAACCCGCGACCCTAACCTTGGCAAGGTTATGCTCTACCAACTGAGCTACTTCCGCATGTTTACAAGACCGAGCTTGCAGTGGTCCTCTCTTGAAAAACGATGCAAAGATATAAACTTTTTCTAATCCTCCAAATCTTTGAGTATACATTCTTCAATGTGCATTTACAGATTTAGTGTTTAAATATATAAAATTATTTGTTTTGTTAGATAAAAAAATACTTAACTTTATAGTATATATATAAATATTTTTTTATATGAGACAAATAAAAGATCTACCTGCAGACGAATGTTACGTCCTACATGCAATCAGAATTTCTAAGAAAGCATATAATAGTTCTTATGAAATTTTTTTGGGGATATATTATATGGACGAAAAACTCTTTGAATATGCAAACGCACAACAAAATCAACAAGTCACAGCATCTTCAACGACTTTATCTTCATCTCCTAGGATGTATGATGAATTTGATAAACTAATATTTGACACTGTGAAAGAGAAATATCCGAAGGCTCAGCATTTTCAACAAATAATTCTTTTTGATGTGCTCAAGGAAAACTTGAGTCTTAGACGGAAATGGCCTAAACAAGAAGTATTCTTTTCTTACTCCCCAAATATAAACCTTGCAGATGCTTACGATTTCGAAGGCAAAAACATTTGGTTATGGATTGCGAATGAATATTTACGCTAATACGGATAATGTTGACATGTTTATGGACGAAGGACTTCTTTAAGAGTTACGAATTATCCAACCAGGCATTTATTGACAAGATTATGAAGAACAAAAAGCCATGTAATTCTATAATTTATTAAATTTTTATTGTGACTTTGTTTTGCTTCTCTTCTTGGGGGCACCTGCTTGGTTCAAAGCCAAAGAGAAGAGGTCCCGAAGTGATTATTTATCGCCTGGGATTTCTATTTGTTGAGCTTAGACCTCTCGGCTCTGTATTTGGCGGATGTTGCGGTTTACTAAGTCAATGATGCGGTCGTGGTATTCGGCGTTTTTGTTCTGTAAGCCATGGCACTGGATGACCTTCATCGTTTCAAGTGATACCTCTTATCGTCTCTATCCGCTTGCCATCTATTCTTGCCGATAGGATTAGGCTTTGCTCTTTGATGTAGTATTCATTAGTGAAAACGCAATGGTGTAAGACTTTGCCCTCCTCCATATACTCCGCTGCACTTTCTGATACACGTACCTCAATAGTTCCGTCTGTAAAGGTGATGCCAAAGAATAGGGCTTTGAGGCTCTGAAAATGCTCTTCATACTCGTTGTAGTAAGTGCGCGTACTTATTTCAGTGAGTACACGTAAATAAATTCGTAAGTACATAGTACTTTCTGTAGACTTCAGCTGTAGTCTGCATCAAACTTCAGCCGTAGTCTGTACAGACTTCGCCGAGGTTTTGAGAATAGGAAACGTAGGGTCCTGTTTTCATCTCATTTGTATAGGTGTTTTATTTTGATGCTCCGTGCAGTAGTATCATCTAAGGACTTATAAAATAAAGGAGGGTCCGTGTCCAAATCATTTGAACACGGACCCCCTTGTTATTTGTTGGAGTTCGTATCGTCCTAGAAACGATAAGTTCCTGAGAGCGTTACGATGCGCCCATTGCCTCTTACATATTCAGCATCACGAGCAATAAGCTGAGACTGAACAGTGTAATAGTTGTTGTTGAATAGGTTCTCAACGCCTATGCCGTAAGTCATCTTGCCTAGGTTAAGTCCTGCGTTGAGGTTTACGAGTGTTACAGGCTCTACTCTTCCTTCGCCTTCGTCGTAAGTGCGTACCCCATTCTTGCCGGCTTTCATCTCGAAGCGGTCTCTACTACCTGTGTTGATGAGGTGTAGACGTAAGAATGTATTCTTGGTTGGACGATAGGTTAGAGAGGCTGTGAGCTTAGCTGGAGGGATAGATAGCCCACTCATATAGTGGTCCCAAGAACCATTCTCTTGCTTTTTGTCCTTCAAACCAAGTAAAGGCTGTTCCTAATTGGAGCTTTTTTTACTGAGCGTAGCATTAGCACTGAGTTCAAATCCGTATACCTTCTGAGGCGAGCGGTCTACAACCCAAAATCCATTGCGAGAAATAAGGTCGCTTCCGAGAGCCGCATAAGTATAGAAGGCAGCTCCTTGCAGTTCGAGTTCTGTATTTTTCGCCTATGAAATTCTTAAAGTCTGAATAGAAACCCGCTTCGTAGTTGTGTGTGCGCACAGGCTCAGTCTCAATGTTATTGAGTGCATCAGCTGTCTTGGCATCACGTACGGCACCACGACCCAAATCGTAGATAGCAGAGCCTTCTGAATACGCAATGAAGGGTTGGAATGCCTTGTATCTGTTGTACGATAAGCCTACATTGGAGCTCAGATTGTTATACTGAAGGTCTTTACCAGTAACACGTATGGGTGCATCGGTTGGCTTACGTACAAGAACGTTATAAGTAGGAACCTTTACGGTAATGTAGTCATACCTCAATCCGCCCTTGAAGTTTAGGTGATTGGCGAACGAAATTTTTAGATTGAAGGAATACGGCAGGGTTATAAGCCGTCATCTCAGGAACCCAATAGCGACCGTCTACAAGAGGTTGGCTTGTGCGGTCAATGGTGAAGTCTACACCATAAAGGAATTGTGATGCAATCTTTTCGCTGAGAGGTATGCGAGAGAGGAATTGAGAGCGAAGACCCACTTGGTCGGAAACGATTGTAGCCTGTCCGCTCTTTCCTTCCCAACGAGAATTCTTCTGAGGGTCAACGGTGCGATAGTCATAGACAACCTTGAGACTACGAGCTTGAAGAGATGCTTCGAAGTCCGTGTACTTGAAAATATCTCGACTTGTTAGCTTAAGATATGCATTGTGATTGTAGGCAACACCTTCAGGAATAGCTTCCTTAGGTTGCTCACCACGTACGCCGATGCGAGGGCTTTCAAGATATTTACCTCCTGATGCGATGAGCAAGCTATTCTGTCTTGACTTATATAGGTTGTACATCAGCTCAAGATTAGTCTTATCACTGAAAGAGTAACCAAGCTTGACGAGAGCATTGTACGCACGTGTATCTCCTAAGCCTTGTCTTGGCGATAGATATTGTCCGTCGGCATCTACGCTACTACCTGTTTGCGCTAGAGAGGCATTAACAAGGTAAGTGAACTTGCCTAAGTCTCCGTAAAGTTGCTGATTAACTCTGTAGCCGTGTGTGTTGGGCGTGTTGTTGCGCAGAGCATGGTCAGAGACTGCTAGGCTTGTTTCTCCTCCGAAAGATTTGTGAGCAGCGTTCTTCTTCGTTACAATGTTGATGATACCGCCATTAGCGCCATTACCATAAATGGCTGTTGCGCCCTTGATGATTTCGACACGCTCTACAGCAGCAGGGATCTATTGATCTAAGGTCACGACTTGATAATCTGAGCGGTGTAGACTGGGGAATACCATCGATAAGAACAAGTACACTTCTACCACGTAGGGTATTTGTTCGTTCGTTTACAAGGTTACTCGCAGGAGCAGTACCCGGAACGAGGTATCCGATGATAGAGTGCATATCAGGGAGGAAACGACTAATTTCTTGTAGTTCCTTTGATGTGATGATACTGATACTTGAGCCGAATTCTGCTTAACTTCTGGAATACGAGTCGCTACCACAACGACCTCTGATAGGTCATGTTGCTCTTTCTTATCCTCTTGACCAATAGCCAACATAGGGCTAAGTAGTGTTAGTCCGAGGACGAGCACTTTCTTCTTAATCATTAGTTTAGTAAGTTTTGTAGTTTGAGAGTAATACCACTACAAAGGTTATCTTTTAAGTCGGTAATCCTTCTTTAGCCCTAAGTAATGTGGCACAAAAGATAGTAATAACTGTACAAATTTTTAAAAATATGGGTAATGGTCGTAAGCCTAAACGTAATTAGATATTGAATGTTATGAGATAACTTAAAAAGGGTCCGTATCCAAATCATTTGAACACGGACCCTTTGGGTTGATTAGCTTAGAGTATAGGCTCTAGCTGGCAGAGTTGTAAGGAATTAACTTGAGCACTCCACTCTCATACTCAGCAAGGAATATCTCTGAAGCGGACTCATGACCAGCCTTTTTGTAGTTCTTCAAAGCCATTCTTCCGTTTTATCTACATCATCTAGCACGCTTGTCTGTATGATGCCATCAGTGATAATCGGATATTTGGGGTTCTCTTCTCCCTTTAAGGACGATAATAAGTTCACCATTCTGCTCAAACACAGCACGCTTAACATCACGTATATGATAGACTCCTTCGCGGCGTAGCTTGAATGCAACCTCATTGGCTGTAATCTTAGCCTTACGGCAGGCCTCAACATTAACTACCCCATGTTTGATAAGGATAATCGGAGCACCATCGATAAATCTCTTAAGGGCATGGTTCTTTGTTTTGAGTCTTCTCAAACCCATGATGAGAGTCACCCAAATAGTGAGAACAATAGCAAACTGTATGATAGAAACAGAAGGGCTATAGATAATCCCACCGATGATTCCACCGAGTACATAGTTCTGTACTTGGTCCATTGCGGAGGTTGGGGCTAGGGTTGCCTTTGCCCGACTTGTTGATAGTCAGGATAATCGCAAGTAAGCCGAGGAGTAGCTTTAGAAATACATTCAGATAGAAGAAGTCATCTGATTGTAGAAAATCAATGGTAGTCATACGATACTATGATGAAATGATGATACTTGAGTTTCTATTAAAATGAGATGTCAAGACCTGCATCGACTACGTTGTAATCCTTGCGGATATCAACAATCGGATTGGTGTCGTAGATTAGGCGATAAGTACCTCGTATACCGACAGTGGGTGTGATATTATATTTGAGGTCAATGGCTCCTCCAAAGCGTGCTTGCTTGAGGTAGGTGTCAGGTGTAGCTTGATGTATAGCCGTCGTCGTGAGTTCCCAATTTTTACCAATTTTGTTGCGTAGGCTGATGGAGAAATGGCTCTTGACTCTGTGACTGTAAGCATATCTATCGTCAATAGATGGGGGAGTAGGGTATTCCCACTTTTCGTATTCGTAGAATAAACCAAGAGCAGCAAATGCAAGAGTAGAAGTGCTATTGATTAAGCGATAGCGAGATTGAATACCTGAAGAGAACTTGAATGCCATGCCTCTACTCGCTGCCCATTGAGACTCCATGTAGGGATAAATCTCAAAAGCTCGGTCAAGTAAGTAGCGATACTCGGTATGTATATATCCTCCACTAAGAGTTACCTTACCTCCGTAAGAAGAGAATTCAAACTTGTTGAGGAGGTTGATCACACGGCTCTTCTTAATTAGGATATTGATGTTTGCACTATTTCTGAAAAGTGAATACATCTTCTTTTTCCGTTTGGAAGTTTAGAGAGGGCATAATCATGCCTTGTAGGGTCTTGGTGCTGTCTATGCTCATCGTCATATTCTCAGAGAAAAGCATTTGAGCGTGTCCTTTTAGAGGGCTAATAGGACAATTAGGAGTAAGACTAATCTTTTCATATCATGTAAGTTTATTCGTTGTGGTGGCGCAAAGGTAATATTAAATGTACACATAGAGACTTTGTATAATATGGCACTCGTTGCGTTATTATCGACAATCAGTCTCAATACCTTGTATCTTACGTATTCTAAGGCTGCGAAAAAAAGGGCTGGCAAAATTCAATTTTGACAGCCCCTTGTGTGTAAGGCGAACCTTCAAGATATTAAGGTTCAGTTATAAAAGTTAAGGCTTAAGAGAAAAGCCTTAACTTGGCTCATTACTTATAGAATGCCTTTGCGTTCTTCCATTCAGGAGATGTAGAGAGACGCATTTGGACGTGTCCTTCGTCCCAATATGAAGGGAAGCCACCAAGTACAGCACCTACAAAGATAATCTTCACTGGGTGGTAACCAGCCTTAAGTGCTATGCTCTTATCTCGACGGCTGAACTTCTTGACTTCGCCATTATTGTCGATGAGCTTCTCGCCATCAATCCAAAACTCGTCATAGTTTGTTGAGAAGAAATAAACGCCATCTTGAGGAACCTCGATATAACCCTCTGCAATAACAGCCTTGCGTTGTAGCTCGTCCATATTGTTGCTAAGCTTATCAGGAATGATGCTCTCAATCTTAGGAACAACAGCATTTTTCCCAGTTTTGAGCATACTTAAAGTCCTTAACTTCATCGTAATCGCCGACAGAGATTTTTCACTCTTAGACCTTCCTTAGCATCCTTGAGCTCTGTCGCAGGGCGGAGTGTTTGCTTCTCGAAAGTAATGTGGCGAATAGGGCTCATTTTACCCGAAGGCAGTACAGAAGCCGTCTTGATAACTACATTCTGATTAACCTTGATAGGCTGTGTATAAACAGGACTATTAGGGTGTTGGTTCCGAGCCGTCAGTCGTATAAACTACCTTAATCGGACGAGTCGTTTTTGAGGACAAGTGAAGTTGTATCAGTGAAAGCCACAAAGTTGCAAGAGCCATTAGGTTGCTCTGGTTGAGGAATGTGGTAGTTCACTTGATATTGGTCCATGCGCACATAGGCGTTGTCGAGTCGTCTGTTGAAGTCGTTAAAGTTCTTCTTTTCTCTAGGTGTCCACACCGCTTCGGCAAGAGCTATTGTACGAGGATAAGCACGGTACTGACGTATGCTATCGGTGTATAGATATTCGCTCCATACATTAGCTTGAGCTCCTAGGATGTGGTGACGCTTATCCGCAGATATGCTCTCAGGAATAGGATAGTAAGCGTAAGTCTTGGCTAGTGGTGCATAGCAACAAATAGCAACTGGCTCAATCTTAGGGTCGCCTTGGTAGTGGTCAATGTACAGACCGCCACTGCCCGGAGTCATAATCACATCGTGTCCTTCGTTAGCACTTTGGATACCGCCTTGTTCGCCTCGCCAGCTCATAACTGTTGCCGTTGGCGCAAGTCCGCCTTCAAGGATTTCGTCCCAACCTACAAGTTTCTTGCCGTGCTTAGCGAGCATCTTCTCTGCACGACGAATTACGTAACTCTGCAGTTCGTGCTCATCTTTTTAAGCCCTCAGCCTTGATACGTGCTTGACACTTAGGGACACTTCTTCCAGCGTATTTTTAGGGACATTCGTCACCTCCGATATGGAAGTATTCGCTTGGGAAGAGGGGAGCGACCTCATCAATAACATCTTGTAAGAAGGCGAAAACTTTATCGTTTCCTGCACAGAGTACATCTTGCTCTACACCCCACAATTCGCGCACTTGATAGTCGCTACCTTTCTGTGTCTTAGGGTTACAAGCGAGTTCAGGGTAAGCCACAATAGCACCCATAGCGTGCCCCGGCATTTCGATTTCAGGGATTACATCTACATGGCGAGCCTTGGCATAGGCTACGATATCCTTAACTTGCTCTTGTGTATAGAAGCCATTAGTCGCAGCCATTGACGAAGGCTTGCGTACGCTACCGACAGAGGTCAAGCGTGGGTATTTCTTAATCTCAATACGCCAGCCTTGGTCCTCAGTAAGGTGCCAGTGTAGTTTATTGATTTTTGAAGAGAGATTACATCAATATGGCGTTTAACCTCATCAACAGTAGCAAACTGACGGCTTGGGTCTAGGTGCATACCACGGTAAGGGAATGCTGGTTCGTCCTTAATAGACACTGCAGGGATTACCCAACGAACGTCCTTAACCTTGGTCTTGGCTTCAATCTCAGCTGGAAGAAGTTGCATAAGTGATTGCATACCCCAGAAAAGGCCTTCTGCGCTACGCCAACTACCTCAACGCCCTTAGGAGAAGAAACGAGAGTATAACCTTCCTTGCCTAGCCCCTTGAGTTTAGGGTTAATGCTGAGCTTGATGCCCTGACTGGCTCCCGAAGATTTTACCACGAGAGGAAGACCAGTCGATGCCTGCATCTTAGCTTGGAAGAATTTAGCGATAGTCATCGCTTCTTTGCCACTCGCTACGAGTGTAGTCTTGGGGCTTAGTACAAATTCGCCTTGTTGGGTAGTAAGTTCCTTAGGCATAGGGATAATGTTAATCCCCTTGTTGTAGGACTTACTTTCTTGAGCGACGAGGCTCGTCATAAGGGAGAGAGCCGTTGCCACTGATAGAATAATCTTCTTCATTTACACGATTATGTTGTTAGTATATTATGTAATATTTATAGCTCAAAGATAACCAAATTGCATCATTTGTCAAATCAGGGGAACTGATAATAAGTGCGTGCTAAGACGTAACGGAAAGGGGCTGTGCCAAAAATAATTTTTAGCACAGCCCCTTGATATTCGTTTATTTCTAGCTTAGTGGCTATCCGAGCCTACTACCTTAAGGCGGTCGCCCGAAGTTTTGGCGATAGCCTCGTAATACTCCTTGCTATAACCGGGAAGCTAGGAGCTTCACTTAGTCCGTAGCCATTATCTTGGAAGTGACCGTTCTTTTTCTTTCTTCATGTTACCGTCCATGTACTTTACGAGGAGGTATTCACCTAGTTGCTTCCAGCGAGCTACCATAGCGTTAGCCACATCAGAAGTATAGTTATTCAAGAATGCTGTTGCCTTCTCAGGGCTTTCCTTGAGTAAGCGAAGAGCTTCCGTGTCGATGCTATTTTTGCTCTGCAAAGTATTTGTTTTCTAAGCGTTCTTGCACAGGGCGAATATCCTTAATCATAGGTTCGTAGCGGTTGTACGCCATATTCGCTACCCAGTTATGAATCCAGAATGCGCTAGTCCAAGAGAAGTGCATCATATCGCCATTACCTTGGCGGTAAGCCTCAGGGATAGTTGTGATGCTTGCGTACATAGGCGTAAATACCGTTGTGTTGGCATCATCGACACCAAACCAAAGAACGCCACCGACAGCATCAGGCAACCATGAGCGTAGTTGTGCCACGAGTACAAAACCTGTTTGTTGGGTAGCGATAGCACGCTCGTTGATATAATTCTGTCCCTCTACCTCAAAGCTCATAGGTCTCCAGCGGTAAGGCGACTTATAAGGGCCAGCACCTACGTCTTGAGTCATATCCATAGAAGTGCCTTCGTAGTGATTGCGCATAGCTCTCTGCACATCTTGAACAGATACCTTGCGGTCAGGAATAACGTATAGAGGCATGTAATCCGCATTCAAATCTCCTCTTACGTGCTTTTTCGTACTTCTCGGCATCCTTAGAGAGTTGCGGAAGAAGCTCCATACACGAGCTTCGCAAGCACGCAAACCGCTGAAGGTATAAGGGTTGTAAGCCTTTTGGAAATCAAAGTCTGCATCATTGCCCTTGTAATATCCCATTTGGCGAGCGAGGGTTTACAACGTCCTTTTCGTACATGCAGTTCTCTTTATCTCCGAAAGGAATCTTGTGAATACGAGCTTGGTTAGCATGAGCCGAAATAGCATTGTCAGGGATACGGATAGCTACCCACACGGCACCTTTCTTGCCCTTGCCCTTACCAATCATCTCAAGGACCCCACTTCATTCTTGTCGGCAATGGTAAAGCTTTCACCGCTACTAGCATAACCATAATCGCGTACAAGGTCAGTCATCGTCTTGATGGCTTCTCTTGCGCTCTTGCTACGTTGTAGAGAGACATAGATAAGGCTACCATAATCCATAATACCATTAGCCTCGCCCTAGTTCCTTTGCGACCGCCCCAAGTAGACTCTGTAATCGCTACTTGATGCTCATTCATATTACCTACGACATTATAGGTTATGCTAGCTTCGGGAATGTATCCAAGAGGTTTATGGGTATCCCATTCACGTATTTCACGCATAGCACCCTTAGGGTGATTCATTGCAGCCCAGTGATATAGCTCTCCGTAGAGCGTGTGTGAGTCGGCAGCGTAGCTAATGATGACAGAACCATCTGTAGAAAGCCTTCTTACCAACGATTAGGTCAGAGCAGGCCTCAGCCTTGGGAGTGCTAGCAAGCGCAAGAGCACCCACAACGAATGAGAGAAATAAGTTCTTCTGCATAATGTCTAAATTTTTGCTGATTTAATTACTGATATATCCAAAGATACAGAATATTTCTTACAAGAATAGATTTTTATATGAGTGCACTTCACTAAAGGGCTCATCTACTAGTTTGATAAAGAATTTTTGTGCATTAGTGGAGTCCTAGTTACTTAGGTACGTGCAAACACTTCTGTGAGTACGTGTACTTAATTCAGTGAATACACGTAAATACTTTAGTGAGTACACGTACTTATTTTCGTAAGTACGTAGTACTTTCTGGAGACTTCAGCTGTAGTCTGTACAGACTTCGCCGAGGTTTTGAGTTTAGGAAACGTACGCTTAGTTTTTTTCTGGCCTTAGCTTGTGTATTTTTTTATTGTTTGAGTAAGCAAGATATTTATTAGATAGTTTAGTAAAAGCCTAATAGCATGATAGGTTTTTGTCTTTTGTTGGGGACTATTGCGAGGGGTCAAGACAGCTCTCTCTAAAATATGTGCTAACTTTGAAGTATAATATAATACAATGTACAATTAAAGTATGTCACAACAAGCATTATACCCCCTAACCTTTGAGCCTCTGCTCAAGGAGATTATTTGGGAGTGGTCAAGACATTCGTCCTTTTAAGGGACTTGAACCTAATGAACAGAAAATCGGAGAAAGTTGGGAAATATCTCACGTAGATGATAATTTCTCTGTTGTTGCTGAAGGCTCTCTCAAGGGGCAGAACCTAGACGAACTCATCAAGAATTATGGCGAGAGACTCGTTGGTCGTGGTCCTCTTGCTCGCTTTGGCGGTCGCTTTCCCTCTGTTGATTAAGTTTATAGATGCCCAAACAAATCTTTCTATCCAAGTTCACCCCGATGATGAACTCGGTATGAAGCGTCACAACTCTTTCGGTAAGACTGAAATGTGGTACGTAGTTAAAGAGCTTCGCAGAAGCTAAGCTATATAGCGGTTTCTCTAAGCAATCGGGACCAGAAGATTATGTCAAGCGCATAGAAGAAGGCACAATCATGGATATCATGCAGGAGTATAAGGTTGAACCCGGTAATGTGTTCTTTCTCCCAGCAGGTCGTGTGCATGCTATTGGTGCTGGCTGTTTCGTAGCTGAAATTCAGCAGACAAGCAACATCACTTACCGCATTTATGACTATGACCGCCGTGATGCTAATGGTAATCCAAGAGAACTCCATACAGAGCTAGCTAAGGACGCTATTGACTACACACTGCACGATACTTACAGAACGGACTATACGCCAGAGGTGAATAAGCCTACTCATCTAGTAAAGTGTCAGTATTTTCGAAACTAATCTACTTGATATTAACGAGCCTATTAGTCGTGATTGGGCAGGGACTAGATAGCTTTGTTATTTACATCGTTATGGAGGGTAAGCTCTCACTTGTAGATAACAATGGTTATAAGCTAGACCTTCATCAAGGTCAGAGTGTGCTTGTACCAGCCGAATGTACAAGCGTTCGTTTAGAGCCCTAAGGGTGCATGTAAGGTTATGGAAACTTACATTCCCGAGCTCGGCTAAGGGATTAGTTCTCTCTATGAGGTCATTGCATAATACAGCACTCGCTGCGTTATTTGAGCAATAAAAAAATTCCCCGTGAGCAATGTCTTCACGGGGGAACTTTTGTTATACAAGATTCAGTTCTCTTAATGAGGTAGAAGGAACTTACTTGTCGGTAGGGGTAGCCTTCTTCAATCCAAGTGAAGCAGGCTTTACTTCAAAGTCGCTGGTAGAGTTGTTATCATCAACAAACTTCTTACCGTCCCACTTGCGAATAAGCCCAAGACCGGAGTACTTCTGCCAGTCGCTCTTAGGAAGATTCTTTGCACTCACCTCCGTAACAGCGTTATATCCTTTGTCAAAAAGTATTCTTGTAGGGATTGATTTTTGTAGCGTCGCTTAGGGCAGACCGTGATGCAGTCCAGTGCCTTAGAGAAAGGAATTTCTATAGCATAGAAGTCTGCAAACTGGCTGTTGGTGACATTGATATAATGGCGGTAGCCAAGACGTTCTTTGGTATCTTGATAGTTCGTCTTGAAGTCTTCGGGCGTCCAAGGGAGCTGGATAAGAGCAATCCCATTCTGCCCAGAGATCTGCTTGATACCAAAGTCTGCATACTTTTTGACCCTCCTTATTCACTCCCGTCAGTATAGGCACAAGGTCAGGAACATTAGGGTTATTCATGTGTAGCGCATCATACTCAATGTTCGTCCATTCCCAGTCAGCCTTTGTCAGGTTAAGGAGCGAATCTACGCCCTTATAGCGGTTAGGGTCTTCGTGTGGCTCTCCATACTCATCAGCCTGTTTATTGAGCCTCACGAAGTATTCCTTAGCATGGTCGATAGCATACTTAGCTATGACCACCGTTTGTCCAGGGTTGGATAGGATGTTCTTGCCCACTACCAGGGAAGTACGAGATGGCTTCCACCCCTATGTACATGCGCCGAAAGTCTTCTTTACCAGCGAAGGTACGCTCATCAGAAGGGTCAAGTGCTGTGGTACAAAGTGCCAGTCCATCCAGATACTTGACACTTGAGGTAGGGTTATAAATCGTAATATATTGATCGTCTTCGTACCACGATTTCGCAGGAGGCAGATCCCACTCAGCGGGGAAGCTCTTTACGGTGACGTGACCGATATAGAAGACCTCTTTGATAATCAAGTGATCGACCGAAGAGCGTGAGTTGGATCGACGTAGTGGTGCTTCGTTGCGCGTACAAGACACCAGCCCTGAGAAAAGGACTAGGGCTAGCACGAAGCGATATATGGATGCGTGCATACTAGATATACTTCTATTTATTGTGAAGGGTTAGATGATGTCCAGTCCCCACAAGCTAAAGGACGTGGGGACAAGACCGTCAGAGAAGAAAAGTAAGGCTGAAGACGTAGCCTTAGGGGCTGCTTGCCCTAAGGAACTACTTCTTTAGACCGAGAGAAGCAGGCTTTACTTCAAAGTCGCTGGTCGAGTTATTATCATCGACATACTTATTACCATCCCACTTACGGATAAGACTCATACCTGAATACTTCGGCCAGTCGCTCTTAGGAGTACTCTTGTATGCTTCATCAGTAACTGCGGTATATCCCTTGTCGAAGGTCGCCTTAGGCTCCTTGCTATAAGGATTCATCTTATAAGCTCTCTTAGGACAAAGCGTGATGCAGTCTACCGCCTTATCGAAGGGTATTTCGATGACACGAAGACGATTACGATGGTGCGTAATACGCGTAGCAATCGTATGACGATAGCCACGACGCCCCTCAACATCAGGGGTAATTCTTCGCGAAATCTTCAGCAGTCCAAGGTAGCTTGACCAGAGCAATACCAGTCGTCTCAGTTACCTCGGTAAGGCCAAGATCAATATCATCATCTTCATCATTATCGTGTCCGACATAGATAGGGACGAGGTCAGGCACCTTAGGATTATTTTTACTATCATTCTTACCGTTCGTCCACTCCCAATCAGCCTTCGACAGATCAAGGAAGGAGTCTACCCCTGTGTAGAGCTTACGGTCGGCAGGATTTTCCCCGCTCTCTACAAGCTCTTTATCTAGGCGAGTAAAGAAGTCCTTGGCGTGGTCAACAGCATACTTAGCGATGACAATCGTTTGCCCTGGATTGATTGGGTGTTCCTTCCCGCTACCAGGGAAGTAGGACATAAGACTCACGCCGACATACTCCTTTCTGAAGTCCTTATTCCTTCAAACTCAACTTGCACCGAAGGATCTAGTGCCGTTGAAGAGAGGGCAAGTCCATCGAGATACTTAACCTCGGAGGTAGGATTGTAGATGGTGATGTATGCATCATCCGAATACCAGTTCTGTACAGCTGGCTGGCTATATTCTTTAGGAAAATTCTGCGTATAAGCGTGCCCTGTGTAGAAGATTTCCTTAATAACCAAGTGGTCAATAGTAGAGCGAGCATCAGAGCGATGCTGGGGTGCTTCATCACGTCTACAGGACATTAGTGCCGACAAGATCAGCACGGCCGAAGCCAAGCGATATATGTGAGTACGCATAATAACTGAAGATTAAATGGTGAAACTATGATTAGAGGAACCAGTTACCGAAGCCTGAGCCACCACCGATACCGTGCGTCTGAACATTCTGAGAAGCTTCGAGAGCATCCGCAGCCGAGAGACCTATCTCGTGACCGAGGTAATAGTAGTAGGGGTCATTGTGATCAATCGCTGTAGGGTCTGTATCAGAGCTACTGCAGAAGACCTTGATGGGAATATTGAGCGCAATACATCCTTCCACTGAGAGTCTGCTCCGTACTCCTTCGGCTCATCAGGATTGTACCAGTCGGAGCAGATAAACTTACTCAAGAAGACGTAAGTCGAGTGACGACTGAGATAGGTATCCTTAGGAATCAAAGCTTTCTTACCCTTAGGACACTTCATCACACGTACCGAGAGGTAGAACTTCGGCAAGATGCACGATGGGCGCGTGTAGCGACCACTCTTCCCTGTCGTGGGATCGGGGCGACTGGCGATTGCAAACGGCCAATCCTTATGCTTCTCATCTTGAGGTCCAGATTCATCGGCATCGATATCAAAGTTAAAGTGACCCTTGAGCCCTACACGATCTTGGTCATAAGGAGCTACAGCCCAGTCGGCTTCCTTGCGTGTAAGAGGAGGAAGAAGACGCTGATTGAAGAGCTCACGAGCACCATCCCCCATCGCATCGTGTGTCCACGTATCGCGGTAGGTGTATTCGAAGATCTTCGGCGTAGCATCGGCACGTTCCTTCCACGTCTTCTTGTTGGCGAAGAAGGGAGAAGGGACTGGCGTGTGGTCAATGCTACCTCCTGGCTGCCATACATCATCCTCGTCATACTGGGTATTCCAAGTACCACGCATATCCATCACGTCATAGGGCTGTCCCTTATCATCGACATCACTCACGGTGAAGAAGATTTGATATTCATCCGAGTGATTGAGGATATCATCATTCATAAGTCGCCCATTCTTATCGAAGAAATAGAGCGCGAGTCCCCAACGCTTGAGACGACCACCGATGATACGAATGTAGTCGGGCCCTTGCTTCTTGTCGTACTGCTCGAGGTAGGTGACGGTACTCTGACGCTGTACTTCGACCGTAGGCCAAGAGCCAGCATTATTGTGGATGATGACAAACTCCTCCTGCTTCCAAGGAGCATTAGGATAGACGAAGTTCCCGTGCATCATACCATCACCGTGAGAGTGCCCTTCCTTGAACATAACAAGACAAGTAGCCCAATCCTTGAACGCTCCATCAGGATCAGGATTAGCTAGAGCTTCGGTAATCTTAATCTTCGCTAAGCTATCGACATAGCGGTCAGCACCGCTATGTGGGATAGTCTTTGCATTGAGGGATTGTCTTCGTAGTTGGGGTGTACATCCCCGAAGACAAACTTATCACACGCACTACAGGAGAGGGCGATGAGTCCAAGGGCTGTAGCACGCTTAAGGTATTTATTTATAGAGGTATTCATTATAAAAAGAGGTATTACATACGGACGATACTACGGCGATAGCGGTAGAAGTAGGCGTCTGGAGTGGAGAGCATACGCCAGAGCTCTGCACGCTGTACCGAGGGGTAGTAGCGACGCACTGCTTCGTAGCACTTTTCTTCTCCGTCCTTCGTATCAGCGATGATACGCACGGGTAGCGGATAGTCAATGTCAAAGCTATCCCACCCTGGCTGGATCTCGTTGAAGTCCCAGAGGAGCCCTTCTCAGCGTTTGCCGTATTGGTGTACTTAGCAGGGCTTTTCGATATCACCCACTCGTTGGTGTCCCTTGGTAAGAATGTTACATAGACGCACCTGTAAGAGGAAAGAGATGCCAGCTTGACGGAACTGTAAGATCCCCTTGAGGCCCAAGCGATCTAGTGCAGCACCTGCATCAAGGCTACGCTCCTGCTTCAGTAGACCCACCGTCTCACCGAAACGCTGACGAGGAGACTCGGTCTCCGGATCAATGTAGTCATCGTTATAGGACTCATCGAAGAGCTTACCTAACTCTTCCTCGATGGGGTCTGTATCGCGATAGGTATAGGTAAAGATCTCGGGGGCGAGCTTATTGAGCTGCTGGTTATCGATACTACGTACCAGGTGATAAGTCTTGCCATCACTCCAGTGGTAAGGCTGAAGTGCATCAGGGACGACCAGTAAGCTCGATGGAGTGCCACGAGAGGTCATTGTTGTACGGTACGGCATTATGCCCCAGCTCAAAGTCATCGGGGACGTAGATATTCGATGAGGAGAACTTCGTCGCAGGCTCAGGCTTGCCACCACGCTCCTTAAAGGTATAGCGGTCGATGTAGTTAGGCACTTCGCCAAGCGTACGCGGATAAGCTAACTGCAGGGTCTTATTCGTGTCCTTCACACCCTTACCGAGGGTAGAGTTACCGATTCCGAAGAAGTGCTGGTGCATCATCAGCGTAGAGTTATCTTCATCTGGTTCGCTATAGCCATCCTTAGACTTCTTGTAGGGGAAGTTAGTGAACTGGTGGTTAATGAGCATACCATTCTGGTCGTAGTACTTCAGCTCCAGACCATAGACGATCTTGTCTGAAGCCACGACATCGAAGTGATCACGCGTGGTCGTCACCGTCATTTGCCCGTTATCGTCCTTAGCGATATCTATCTCTTGGACGATAGGTAGCACAGATTCTTCTCCTGCTATGTGATAGGTATTGTAGACGTCTATCATCTCATCAGCATTAGGACCGACACCTATTTGCCCTCCCTTGTATCCCATACGTAGGATAGCGTGGACGGCATGAGATCTGGTCGTGTCCCTTGACATCGCGCTCAATCTCGGAGGGAGGAGCTTGGATGATCTTTTGAAGAACTCATCGACATTCTCATTGGAGCAACTACCGAGCAGGCACGCTACACCGAGGTTGGGAGCAGGTAGTGAGATATGATTGATTTCATCTTTGCGATTATTTAGAACTGGAAAAGCATACGGGTGAGAAGTTCGCCCCTCGCTCGTGGGCATAGTAGCGGAAACGGTCTGTGTACTCTTTGTAGAGTGCATTGAGGATATTGTCCCCGACAATCATAAACTTGAGTTCTCGTCTATATGGAAGTTTAATTCCCAATTCGGCAGAGCCGTTGAGCAAGAAATATGGATCAGGGAGAGTCACTGACAAGGTCCTTATCGGGGTCAAATCGGCGTTGCTTAGTTACGTAGAGCCCCGAGAGTGATACCGAAGCGTGGTACTTCTTGTTGCGAGTTAGGTCGAAGTCATACGTACCCGATAGTCCATAGCGATCGGAGGGCATAAAGGGGAGCCAGTCTTGACGCGTGAGGTTGCGGGCAAACATCCATTCGCCTTTCCCTACTAGGGTCAATCCCTCCATTGGGCGCACTGTAGCCTCGATATCCCCCCCGTAGAGATTGACATCGTCTTGGTCATAGATGAACTTCGGATACTTACCACTTGGGTGGTTATGGAAGCGGTCTTTCCCCGTCCCGATATGGTCGTAGATATAGCTACTGATACGCTGGTAGAAGGCACTGGGCTCTACTGAAATCCAGCTATTGTGGTAACGTGCACCGACAACGGACTTATAGCCTCGTTCACTGGCTAGATTGCGGTTCCCCTGTACCCAGTAGGAGCCATCTTGGAGACCAATAGCATAGAGCTCGTTGATATCGGGTGGACGCCAAGACCAACCGATATTAGCACGGACATCCCAGTTTTGGTTGATATCGTAGTGACCGGCTAAGCTCGTCGTGAAGTTACTATAAAGCTTGAAGTCATCATAGTAGGTATAGTTACTCAAGCTGGTATAGCCACTGACCGACATCACACGGAAGTCGTAGCGCATACCAAGCGCAGCTTGTAGCTACCGATCTCTGCCTTGTGGAGGAAGTAGCCCCCATTGAGAGTGCGGTGAAGTTCGGTACGAAGGCTGGTTGCTTTCGTCCCAGGATAGTTGTAGTTAGTCTGATAGGTATTAGACGTACCGACATCAGTCGACATCCCCCATCGCTTCCATTTGGCGTGCCAGAGCGCATCAACCTTAATGGTCGTGAGGATGAGGTCCTGCATAGGAATCCAACTCCAGTCGGTTTTCTTACGATTCTCGAACTCTTGTCTCAGGTTCTCCTGGAAGGAAGTCGTGAGATCAATCTGATGATTATCATTGATGCGCCACTTGAGCTCACCCTTGAGCGTGAAGTGCTGGGACTGCTGGAAGGGAGGCTTAATCTCGTTGGAGAAGGGGCGGAATGTTGAGGGCATCAGGGGCGACCATACTCAGAGCGCTTAATGAGCTGATCGAGGTCGGAGACCTTGCTGGCATAGTAGATACCACTACGTTGGTAGTATAGGCTGGAGTAGATGTTGGCCGTCACATGGGGATTATGGAAACCTAGAGACCCCGAGAGGCTGATGGTATTGTAGCCCGTATTGTTGAGGATATAGTCCGCCGTATGGTAGTCACCACCCTTAGTGTACATCCCGTGGATACGAGCCCCCCACTGGCGATAGCCTGCTTCGAGGCTGGCCGATCCGCTGAGTCCACGAGCATTAGTGTCGTAGCCGATATTCGTCTTACCATGTAGCGAGAGCTTCTCCTTGCCGAAAGGCAGAGGGCATCATTCAAGAGGACGACACCACCCATAGCACCGAAACCGTAGCGGATACATTCGGCACCCTTGACGACTTCAACCATGCTTGAGCCCGTGTAGTCAAGTTCGGGTGCGTGGTCAGCACCCCAGCTTTGGCTTTCTAGCTTAACTCCATTGTTCATCAGCAAGATACGGCTAGAGTGCATACCTTGGATTACAGGCTTAGCGACAGTATTACCCGAACTGATTGAGCTAACACCGGGGAGCGTCTCCAGCATCTTGGCTAGCGATGTTGCTCCTCCTTTATCAATCAGCTCCATGTTAACTCGTGAGGTCTGTTGCAGCTTGGTCGTGTGTCTTTGGTGACCAGTAACGAGAACGTCATCAATAGTCGTGACATCCTCATGCATTTTTTTAAGGTTATGGGTGCGTCAGTGATGCTTGGAATTGTGCGATTGACGGTCTTGTACCCAATATAGGATACGCTAACTTTGATGTTTGAGGGATTGCCTTTTGAAGCGTGCTGTACATCGACCATTAGCGTCTGTTACGACGGGGGTTGTAGCACCAGTGCAGCGCACGACAGCTCCGATAATAGGTTCTTTCCCTTGGTCGCTCAGAATGATAAAAAGACAGATGCTTTTCGTCTTCTTTGGGGGTAAGCATCTCGTCAGTGCTGACGCTCATGCTTGCTCCCATAGGACTGACCAGCCCGAGAAGAAGCATTCCAGCGAGACAAAGGCTTAAGCGTGAGCATCCAGCTCTGCTTATAGCTTGTGGATTTTTTTAATTCGTGGTATCATATACCCATATATTTGTGTTTGCGCACACTTATCCCCTGCAAAGGGACGTATGCATAATTGTTATGACGTATGTATTGCTCGCAACTAGAGCTTTCGGCAAGGAGGGGTGTGCAAAAGGTTTTGGAATCTTTGTACAAGCTCTTGTCAGGGTGCAAAGGTATAATAATTGCTAGAATTGAAAAAAATACCTAATAGTAGGTAATCCGTATGGAAAGTTCAGTATAAATAGGCGAAAATGTGTTTTTTTATGACAAGCCTATTCTAATAATGATGATGTTTTAACGCATTGAAATTTCCGGATAAATAAAGGAAAAAAATAAAGTCAGCGTTTCCTATTCTTAAAACCTCGGCGAAGTCTGTACAAACTTCAGCTGAAGTTTGAAGAAACTACACGTGTAGTTTGTACAGACTACAGCTGAAGTCTCCAGAAAAGTACTACGTACTTACAAATTTAATTACGTGTACTCACTAAAGTGTTTACGCGTAAGTATCAAAAGTAAGTACGTGTATTCACTGAAATAAGTACGTGTACTTACAAAAGTTATTTAGCTAGAATACAAGAAGGGACTACATCAAAATTGATGCAGTCCCTAATAATATCTCTGAGAAGAATAGACTTCTATATGCCGGACCAATTGTTTTCAGGCAGTTCCGCCTCTACTTGCGTCTCAATATCGTCAGCAAGATTAGGGAAGAAGTCAATGCCTGTACGACGTTCAAGTTCGTCAATGCTAATCGTTAGTGAGCGTAGAGGAAATGTTTGGGCGTAGTTTCTGTGCTCCGTCCAGAAGGCAAGACCATGATATTCGCCATTAGAACTGCTTGACGACAAGAGCCATATAGTAATATTTAGGAATAACCATCTTACCTCCCTAGTCTGCGAGGCTCTATTTGAGCATCATCAATAGTTCCACCCTTAACGACATAAAGCGTTTCACGGGAAGCTTGCACGACGTCCCCAACTCTGAACCTTCTCTTCTAGGCGAGCCCATACACCGCCATTATGCTCTTGCCTTTGGGGGCTCATATTCGTATAGTAGAACGTTTGTTCGTTGGCGTCCTTACTATAATATCTATCACTAGAGGCTACCATGTGCCCACGAGAGTAACCCGAGTTGCGGAAGAAGTCTATTGTAGAGTATTGGCTGGGTACTTGAGGGTCCCATTTCCAAGCATTTGTGCGAGTCTTCCATCGTTCGGCAGCCGTGGTATTATCAAAGACAAAGGCAACCCAACGAGGGTGATAGCGTTCAAGGCTATACTCAAGGCTGTAATTGACTGTCCCATCTTGTGTGCGGTGCACAATGAATAAGTCTTGCTTGGTGTTGCGAAGTGCGGGTATTTCAATGCGTTGAGCATCTGCTGACTGACTACTCGGAAGTCCGCTGTTTGGGCTAGTAGATACTCCCTCTGCACTCTGAACAAGTGTAAGCGTTTTTGTCTTCTGCGCCCGAGTGTAGCGTAATCAATGCTACACGTTCGCTTTTGCTCGTATTCTGTTTGACCTTGACAATGACGCTATATGAAGGACTTGCTTTCGCCCTGCTGGACATCAAGGCTTAACCATGAAGAAGCATCTCCCTTTAGGGCTAAGTGTCCACGCCTTAGGCGCAGAGAGTCTAATGAAGAATGATTGCTCGTCGGCAGAGATATTATGTCTACTGCCTGCATGGTTCTGAACAGATAGAGAGGTCTCAATAGCCTCATGCCCCTCTTGCTTCTTTGAGCAAGACGAGAAAAGTAATAGCAGGGTACTAGCCCCTGCTATTACGAAATATCTAAAGAATTGTGTCATGTAGTAATATGCTTAACGCTTGCCAAGAAGAGCAATTGCATTGTCTGATACACGCTCCCATTCGGCTTCATTATAGCTAGGATTAGCCTTCGTTACGCTTGTTTTGCGGTGTAGGCTTACTTTGCTTGCCGCTGGTTTATTTTCGCTATTGAGCCAGCGACTACCCCAAGTGCCGACAACATCAATGAGTACATCTCCCTTGAATAGAGCAATGTTGTCATCGCCATTGAAGTAAGTAACTGTGCTTGCAATAGCATTACCGCTGTAAGAGCTAGCTTGAGGGTTCTTAATAACGATAAATCCATGAGCGGGGATAGTACCTGTAAGCTCAAGTATTTCTTGTTTTTGGAGCATGATTACCCTTTGCTCCATAGGCGTCTAGCTTAACGCTGTAACCGCTAAGATTGACTTCCTTATCCTGAGGGTTATAGATTTGGATATACTTTTTCTTGTCCCTTAGCATCTACGATAGCCGAGAAGAATAGTTCACCACCTGTGCTAGTCGCAGGGTGTAGTAGGTGTCTTTGGCTCTTCTGGGCTCCGCTGGTGTTGCTGGTGTTTTAGGTTCTTCAGGTTTTTGCTGGAGTAGCAGGCTTTGGCTCTTCACTCTTAGCGGTGCAAGCAGTTCCTGTTAGGTTCATATCGCTTAGGGTTGCGTATCCATAGGGTTGTGAGACAGTCTTACCCTTGTCTTCACCCTTAGCGATGATACCAGTGATGCTACCATTCTTATCGCTTACTGCAGTTTCTCTTTCAGGGAAATGACTAGAGATTGCTACAGAGATGCCGTTAATGCTTTCGGGAGCTTCTGTTACGCAGTCGGTTAGATGGTGGAAGAAAGTTTTATTGTTTGAAGTGTTGAGCTTACCTCCAGCACGCTTGAATTGTACGCCCTCAACAGTTACAAGGACATTCTCATACTTGCCGGCATAAATATCAGATAGCGTTGCCTTGATAGGGCTTACTTGCTGAGTTGTTCCTGTCGTTTTGATGCCATCATTGATACCAGTGTAATCAATCTGTAGTCCGCCTCTAAAGCGAGTAACCTTTTGCACCCTTAGCAGAGAATTCTAGGACTTCACCGGGCTTAAATGTATTGTTAGCATTAAGACGAACGCTGATACCAGCATGCTCTGCCTGAACAGTGATATTCTTGAGGCTAGGAACATTGTTGGCTTGCGTGTCAGAGATAACAACAGCTTGGGAAGCGTACATCGTCACTGATGATTACGTCGCTACCGGTGTCGTACTTCTTGATAAAGTCTGCAAGAGGCATACCCGAGAACGTGGCAGGCTGTTCGGCATTGCCTCCTCCAGCTTGTTTTACGGTAAGGCTTACTTCCTTAGTGCCGTACTTAACAAGAAGGGTTGCCGTGCGTTCGCCTCCAGCATTAGGGAGTGCCTTGATGCTGAATGTCTCACCCAGTTTACCCGAAGTAGGGCTTACGCTAACCCAGTCGGCATTGCTCGTTACTGTCCAGTCGCGGTTCGTAGAGAACTTGACTTGAACTTCTTGTCCTTCCTTAGGCTCATTGATGAGCGTATTCTCGATAGTGAATGATGGCGCATTATAGGCATCATCATTGTCCTTACAACTTACAGCCAGCGAACTAAGAGCAATAAGTCCTGTGGCTACAAGCACTCTCGCAGAGTGAAAGAAAGTTACTGTCTTCATATCAGTTTAATTTATGAAAAGGTTGTCTAATTAAAATCTAGCTCCATTAAGAGCAGCATCACGCTCCTTAAGTAGTAGGAGCTGAGGAGTATTATTGAAGTAAGTTAGAATAGCTGTAATGTCACCTGAGCCCTTAGGGTAGCTGGCGACCAGCAGAGCGAGCATAGCTACTTGTGCGTACGATAATGGTCTTGCCCGAGCGGTCAACAAGCGTTCTGTTTACGTTCATTTGTGTAGCCTTGTTGAGTGGGTCTGCGTAAGTCTGACCTAGCTCGCTTGCTACAAACTGGACATCAGAGAGCTTGATGAGCTTGCCTGCATATTGCTGAGATAGCTTACTTAGCTCCAAATTGATAGGCTCTACCTGCCCTGCACTCTTGTAAGTAATGTAATTTTTTTAATCGTCTTCTCAGCTACGTAAGCCGTCTCATAACGAGGGTTCTTAGAGCTTGCTCCGAGGTTTATCTGACCGCCGTAGCGACCAAGTGTAAGTCCCTTAGCATGCAAACGCACAACGGAGCCTTGAGGGAAGAGCGTAGATAAACCACCTAATCCTAGTCTTAGCTCAATAGCACCAGTGGCATCAGCTAGATAGATTGAGCGGTATAGGTTGCCCTCGTTGTCGTCACTCATTACCTGCGCTTCGATAATAACGTTGTCTGTTATCTGAGTAGGACCTCTGTGATAGAGTGCCTTGAGCTGTGCTATGGTGTGTGTCGTTGCTGCCCATTGTTGTTGTCCTACTTCTTCGCTTCTTGGTTCATCAAGACGATTATAATTGCAGCTTACCATAGGCAAGATAAGCCACACGAAAGCTAGAATGTATTTAGCGTGTCTCATTAGAATTGTAGTGAAGTATTAAAGAAGAATGTCGTACCATAGAGGTAGCTGTATTTCGTATCGAATGGACGATAAAGGCTAGTCTTGCCTTCGCTCGTTTGCGTTCGTACACGCAGCTGCTCGAAGGCCCCGCTATGGATATTCTTGTTGTTAAGAATGTTGCTTACCGATAGGTTAAATCGGAGGAATGTACCTTGAGCAATGCGCCAAGAGTAACCAGCAAAGACATCTACCGTGAGCCATCTTTAAGTCTTTCGGGCGTCGTAATATCTGAACCAAAGGCTCACGTCCCTTGTCGGTGCGTAGGACAGGGTTCATAGAGACGTAGTTGCGACCAAAGTAATTACCGCTAATACCGAAAGTGCCGTACCATGAAGTCTGATACTTGAGCCCTAGAGTAGCGGCTGTCTGTGGTGTTCCTGATAGCATAAGACCCTTCCAATACACGATGTCGCGGTCAATGATAGCGTTGCTATTGTCTATGGTCTGTATGTAACTTGGGTTCGTATTATAAAGTGTAGTGCCCGTAAGATAGAGCTCCATTCACAGAGAGTGCAGGCGAGATTTTTACCTTCTAGTCCAAGCTCTATGCCCGCATGCTTTAGTACCTACACCACTGAGCACGAAGTTAGAAAAGGCTGCTCGTGCGTCATCATAGAAGCTCATTGAGCGTGTCTTATCCTTAATCTCACTATAGAAGGCTGTTACTCGACCACGCAACCAAGGTAAGCGTACCTCATAGCTAGCATCAAGGGCATACATCTTTTTCGCTCTTGAGGTCATCTACTACTGTATTGCGTGTACGAGGAGAAACGAAGACGCTTGCGAAAGTAGGAGCTTGCTCGATGTAAGCGGCATTGAACACTAGATAATGTTGTCCATTGAGCTTGTAAGTCAATCCTGCCTTAGCCGAGAGGTCAAGGAAATGAATATCCTTAGAAGCTCCATAAGAGTTCTCTGGGAATAGTCCACGACGCTGATTACCCTCTCTATGCATATTTGTTTGGATTAGTCCTAGTGCAGTGTAAACATCTAGTCTAGCAAACGAATAACGAGCGTTAGCCCATGCGCCATACTGCTCAATGATACTGTTGTAGTCATAGCCAAAGCGGTCGCCCTTGCGTGCGATGTGGTCGGGATTATTAAGGTCTATTTGACTCTTCTCTGCATCGCCACCAAAATCACGTTCAGCAAACTTATCCACATCATACAGATAGTCTGCACCAAGCAAATCGCCTACGACATTGTAGTTGGCAGTCTTATTATAGCGGTAATGTAAGCCCCCATCTAAGCGAAGCCAATCATTAGCAACCCAGTTAGCATTTGAAGCTAAGCCCAACTCTCTTTGGTCGGTATGACGCTCCTCAATGAGGTAGAGTGCGCGCTTACCTTCGGCAAGAAGCTTGCCATCTGCGCTATATAAAGGCTGTGTATTATTGCGATTGATTTTGTAGAGATTGTCCCAGTCAATATAGCGAACATTAGGGTCGCTTGCCCATAGGTCTGCATAGACGTTCGCTGCGTCTTGGTCTCTATTGACCTCGCTAGACATATAGGTGAAGTAGCTAGGGAGATAGCGATAATAGTCTGCTCGTGGGTCTGGTGCATTGAACCAGTTGAGTGCAGAATATGAATTAGTACCGAAGCGATAACTTAGGCTTGTGTTAATCTGAAGCGTTTTCTTTAGCCCCTCGAAATAGTGCGTTAGTTGGATAACGGGTTCGTGGTTATTACGCTCACGTGCATTGCGCCACTTACCGCCTTGACGTCCCATATTAGGGTTGTAGAAATTACTTCCAGCGAGGTCGTAAGCCTCTTGGGTGCTTGCGCTGGCAACCCCTCTGCGCGTTGGCGAAGCAAAGGCAATCAGGGCAAGGCTATTATGCTCATCAAACTGCTTCTCTACACCGAGGAAATAGTTCCAAGCATCGTAGTGCGTACCTCTCACGTATGAATACTCACCATTACCCCATCTGCGACTACCTGCAAGCGTGAGCTCCAGCCGTTCTGCATCTTGCCTGTCGTCCACGTCGCCATCGCACGGTTGCTGTAGGTGCGATTGCTGTTGCTGTAAGTGAGTCTGCGGCCTGCTCTGAAAAGAGAGGGCGCATCTGCAAGTGCTTGTTGCTCCTAGACTACCAATACCCATATCAATAGGCTCCGAGCTAGTAGCCATGCTCTGCAGGCGAGTAAGGTCATTGAGACCGCTCCAAAGGTTCCATACAGAATAACCAGTATTGAGGTCATTCATATAGACGCCGTTGAGTAGCTGACTATTGTACTGATTGTCGTAACCTCTTACGAGGAAGCGAGCTGGACTAAAAGCGAAAGAAGCTGCTGCATTATAAGGGTCACGGCTAGAGTGTAGGAGCGAACCGTACTCTGTACCCTAAGCCTGATGTATCTTCGCTGAGGTCCTCAACGATAGAGAATGCTTCTGCATCATTACCCTCGCTGATGGGTGCTAGCTTAATGCTCTTGAGGCTTTGCCCCTTGCCATCATTAACGAGATATTCAAATTGTTGAGCTTCGTAGCCCGCTGCTGAGATGGTTATGGTGTATCGCCCATTAGGGAGATTGTTTAAGCTATATCGCCCATCTTTGTCCGTAGTTAATTTCATACGTACGGGACCCCACACAGAGACACTCGCCGACGATAAGCGTTGCCCCGTAGAGCGGTCTAACACCTGAGGCTGCTGCTCTTGGGCTAATACACTACCAGTACACAATAGCCCAGCTATCAATACGGTAATAACTCTTTTCATATATTTTGATACTCTAGTTTTATATCATGCTTGTGCGACAACCTAAAAAGCTATTGTCCAACCTTTAGATTAAGCCGTCTACCGTTTACTCATTCCTCTGTGGAAATGTAATAATCCCTATTTTGCTTACCTTTGCACAGTCCTGAAAGGACGAACTTAGGTCATTACAAAGATACAAAATAAAAGTATTTTTAACATGGGAATGCTACATAGATTAGCCTTTGAAGGCTCTCGCTATCGGTGCGCTCTGTGTGTACTCAATGAATATTCACACACTCTACGCACAGAAGCAATTCGCTCGTATATCCGTAGGTTTCTACAATCTTGAAAAACCTCTTCGATACCATCGATGGAGAGAATAAAGATGAGGAATTTCTACCCAATGGGGCTAATGCTTGGACGCAAGAACGCTATCAGAAGAAGCTTGCTAATATGGGCTCTGCCATCAGCCAAATGATAGGCGGTAAAGCCCCCGATGTGCTTGGCGTCTGTGAGATAGAGAATAGGCAGGTGCTTGAAGACCCTAATCGCTCACCCTCTGCTTGCGCCCTACGGCTATCAGATAGCACACTTCGAGTCGCCCGACCGCAGAGGTATTGATGTGGGGTTGCTTTATCGTGCTCAGATTTTTAAGTTCACCGATGCGCACAGCCATCCTGTTACGCTAGCGAGTGACCCTAATATGCGTACACGTGATGTATTAGAGGTTAATGGAACCATCCTAGGCGAACCGGTTAACTTCCTTGTTGCGCACTGGCCTAGCCGTGCCGGAGGTGAGCAAGCCTCTCTCCAGCGTCGTATGGCGGCTGCGCTCACGATGAAGCACGTCGTGGACTCGCTCCGTGCTATAAGTCCAAAGGAGAAAACAATTCTTATGGGCGACTTCAATGATGACCCTATCTCTCCAAGCCTAACGGAAGGGCTTAAATCCATAAATGAAGAAGCCAAGATACAGCCCAATAGTCTCTTCAACGTGATGGCAAAACTGCATCGTAGTGGTTATGGGACTTTGGCTTATCAAGATGTGTGGAACTTATTTGATAATGTCGTAGTTTCAGATAATCTTATCGGAGGAGAGAGTACGAATTTGCAAGTACTTAAGGATAAGAAAAATGATGCCTATGGACATATCTTCAATGCTCCTTTCCTAACGCAGAAGACAGGACATTATAAGGGTTATCCTTTCCGTACGTTTAGTAATGGTGCTTTTCAGAATGGATATAGTGACCACTATCCCGTATTTATTTACCTTGTGAAGGAACTTAGAAAATAAAGAGACCGTTGTACGGTCTCCCAAAGGACAAGTGAAACTTGCTCTTTGGTGGAGCTTTGCAGAATGCGGTAATCGCAAGGCATTGAGACTGAAGGCGCAGGGAGTTTACTCTTGTAAATGACCAAGCCTGAATGTCGAAAAATAACGCAGCGAGTACCGTATTATGCAATGGTCTCATAAAAAAAGCGTTTGAGGGCGATTGGCTCTCTCTATGTCTTTTGAATGCTCAAGGGGCTGAACCTAAAAAAATGGTTCAGCCCCTTTTAATTTACGAGAGCGTTTCCTATTCTCAAAACCTCGGCGAAGTCTGTACAGACTACGGCTGAAGTTTGAAGAGACTACACGTGTAGTTTGTACAGACTACAGCTGAAGTCTCCAGAAAGTACTACGTACTTACAAATGTATTTACGCGTAAGTATCAAAGTAAGTACGTGTACTCACTGAAATAAGTACGTGTACTTACTACAACGAGTACGATGTACTCACTTCGGTAAGTGCGCGCACTTACAAAAAGCCAGTTAGTGAATTATATAAACAATTAATAGGTAAAGGAGACCGATAGATTGACTGGAATAAAAATGTTGCTATCTTTGAGAAGACTTATTAGTAGCTACCACGGCTCAAGTAAGTAGATGAGCCGTGTCGCTCAACTGGCACCATGCCTTGTACGACAATAAGGTAGTACTATAGATAAATATAACAATCTGCTCATTTTTTTAACGTGATAACATCTAAATCAATATACCATGTCTAGTAAGAAACTTTACTTTTTGGCAAGCACTTTTTAATGATATATGTCATCCCAGTTATAGCATTTACTATTCTGGTGTCTTGCGTTGATAGCCCAAGATTTACCAGCATTATGAATCAGCTTGCTTCAACAACGAATTATCCTAGCGTTATTTTTCAATCTTATCGCTTTTTGGGGCTATAATCTTTGCATTCATACACTACTATGAGGCTTCCCACTCGCCTTAGGAGGAGGGGGAATGCTGTTAAGCCTCAGAGAGGACAGTTTATATTATTGTGTTTGGTGGGAGTCTTTGATATTCTAGTTTTTTGAGTCCTTTGCGGTTCTTACAGGAGCTAGACAAAAATTTAAACACGAGTCTTCCCCACATTTTAAGTGCAATAATAGTGGCTCCGATAGTAGAAGAGATGTTCTATAGACATGTGCTATTGAGGTTATTTTTTTGCGTACTTATCGCTCTCCGCTCTTAGCGATTCTATATTCCGCGATATTATTTACAATGCTACATAGTTTTATCTTAATAAGACCCATATTGATAGTTCCATACTTAACAAGTGGCATTGTTTTTAGGCTACCTATATTATAAATCAAACTCTATCTGGTTTTTGTATCCTAATGCATTCATTGGCAAATGCAGCAGGATATCTTTCTCTTGTCTTATTTTTTTCTGAAACTGTTTTTTTAGGGAGTTGCCCTCTCTTTTTGATTGTTGGGGTTGTTCAGCCATTCTTATCCCTGTGTTGCTCTTAAAGGGAGGAATGTGCAACCCTCCATCGCATGACTGACTATAATGAGACCATTGCATAATACGGCACTCGCCGCGTTATTTTTCGACATTCAGGCTTGGTCATTTACAAGAGTAAACTCCCTGCGCCCTCAGTCTCAATGCCTTGCGATTACCGCATTCTGCAAAGCTCCACAAAAGGACAAGTCTTACTTGTCCTTTATGAGACTCGTGCAACGGTCTCATAATCTAGATAATTAGATTATACTTATCTTTGCATGCAACAAACGGTATATAGATGAAGAAGTATAACGGAGTAACGACACTCTCAGCTGTTCTCTTGGCTCTTAGCTTGACAGCCTGCCAAGATGATACCCGTAAAACCTTCGTTGTAGAGGGTACTGTATCGGGTGGCGCTGGAGAAATGCTTTTCCTTGAAGAGGTTGGCACAGGCAATGTCCTTAGCTTAGACTCTGTCAAACTTGATGATAAGGGCGCATTCAGTTTTCATCATGAGGGAACTAATTACCCTATGTATTATAGTTTGAGATTAGGCGAAGCGAGCATTCCTTTTGTTGCCGACTCATTGACACATATCAAGCTAGAAACCCAAGCTAAAGCCTTCTTTACGGCTTATCGCCTTACGGAGGCTGACCCTTTTAATCATCAGATTAGAGAGATTGCGACGTTACGTTACCGCACAGAGCGAAGTGTTGATAGTATTGCTCAGCGTTATCAAGCTGGTGCGCTCACACCGGCAGAGCAACAGTTTGCGATAGACTCCATTCAAAAGAGCTTTAAGAGTTATTTAGCATCACACTTCATTTATGTAGACCCTAAGAGCCCAGCAGCTTACTTTGCGCTTTATCAGCGTAAGGGCAATGTTCCCTATTTCTCTATTTATGAGGAGGGCGATGACCGTGCCTTTGCAGCCGTGGCTACTGCCTATGAGCTTTATTATCCCAGAGCCCCATATCTTAGTTTCCTCAAAGACGAAGCCCTCAAGGCTATTGCGATAAAGGCGCATACGTAGAGGTGAAAGTGCAGAGCTTACTAGCCCTGACAGCCTTAAACAGTAACTTCTATAATGACGCGTCAAGAGAGATTTAAGGCTATCATTGAATACTTCGAACGGACTATGCCCATAGCCGAGACGGAGCTTCACTATACTACACCTTTTTGAATTATTAGTTGCGGTCGTCCTCTCCGCTCAATGCACGGATAAGCGTGTTAACATGGTTACACCTGCGCTCTTTATGGAGTATCCCACTGCCGAGCGCATGGCAAAAAGCTTCTGTTGAGGAGATATTTGAATATATTAGAAGCATTAGTTATCCCAATAATAAGGCTAAACACCTTGTCGGCTTAGCTGAGAAGTTAGTTCGTGATTATGGAGGAGAAGTGCCACAAGGACGAGATGAGCTGATGACGCTCCCCGGTGTAGGGCGTAAGACTGCGAACGTTATTAGTTCGGTTATCTTTGACGAGCCAGCTATGGCTGTTGATACACACGTCTTCAGAGTCAGCGAGCGCATAGGGTCTGACTACACGTAGCAAGACGCCTTTAGCTACTGAGAAGGTGCTAATCAAGTATTTACCTGAGGACATTATCCCTAAAGCCCACCATTGGCTTATCCTGCATGGTCGCTACACTTGCATTGCACGTAAGCCCAAGTGTACAGCCTGCGGACTTACTGAGATCTGCCGATATTATCAAGGAAAACAAAAACAATAAGTAATAAATTATTATGAAACGTATTTACACGCTAATTTTAGCGTCTCTTGCTCTGTTGAGTTCTTGTACAGGCAACAAGAAGGCAGAGGACGTTGAAACACTCCGCATCGGAGTTATGCCTAGTGTAGACCATTTACCACTAGCGATAGCACAAGAACAGCATTATTTTGATTCACTAGGCTTGAACGTAGAGCTTGTGCGCTTTACTTCGCCTATGGAACGTGATGCCGCTCTACAAGCAGGCGAACTTGATGGTACTATCAGCGACTACACAACGGTTATGACACAGAACGCTAAGGGTCTATCAGTAAAGTTGCTCTCTTCTACAGATGGCCTGTTCAGCTTTATTGTAAATCCTAAGTCAGGCATCAAAACGCTTGCAGACCTTAAGGGTAAGAAGGTGGCATTATCAAGCAATACAGTTATTGAATTTGCTACTGACCAAGTACTTGCTAAGGCTAAACTAGAGCCTACAGACATTACTAAGGTGGAGGTTCAGAAGATACCTCTCCGCTTAGAAATGGTCGCTAAGGGCGAAGTAGATGCAGCTATCTTGCCTCAACCTTTTGCACAGATTGCTCAAGAAAAAGGTCTTGTAGCGCTTAAGGATGTTCTTCTTCCAGGTTCTGAAGAAACGCTCGTTACAGGTCTTGCTCTTGATAGCAAGCGCACAGAGGGTAAGGACGCTGCTATTCAGAAGCTCATCAAGGGTTATAATCAAGGTGCAGACTATCTCAATAATAACGAGATTGCTCACTGGGCTCCTGTTGTAGCCAAAGAACTTAAGGTTGATGAAAACGTTGTAAGCCACATGTCTTTCGGTTATTTCTCTCCTATTACAAGCCCACAAGCTAAGAGCATCGATGCTGTGGCTAAGTGGCTTAAGGCAAAGGCGCTTATCCCTAACGACTACAAAGCAGAGAACTGCATTATGGGCGGTATCTAATACAATGCCTTATCTAGAAATAAACGCACTTAGTCTCGATTACACATCGGGCAAACAAATAACCCCTGCTCTAAGAGATATAAGTTTCTCTCTTGAGCAGGGGCTTATCTGTGCTCTGACAGGTCCTTCGGGTGGTGGAAAATCATCGCTCCTTAATGTCTTGTCGGGCGTTATTCAGCCAACAAGCGGAAATATTACCCTTGCAGGCGAACCCATTAACCCTAAGCGTCATCAGATTGCTCTAGTGCCACAGAGTTATGGTTTATTGCCATGGAAAAACAGCTTACGAGAATATCCTACTACCCGAAACGCTTGGACGTAGGAGTGTGAGCCGAGAGACTCGCCTTGAAATCATTGAGAGCTTAGGCTTGCAGGACTTGCTCCAGCGTTATCCACACGAACTGAGTGGTGGGCAGTGTCAAAGAGTAGCACTAGCGAGAGCTTTCGGCATGCAACCCGATTTGCTCCTTCTAGACGAACCCTTCAGTGCTTTAGATGTCGTTACTTGCGAACGTAGCCGACAGCTCTTCTTGGATTTGTGGCAACGTTATCCGACGACGACACTACTTGTTACGCACAATCCCGCAGAAGCGACAGCTCTCTCTAGTCGTGCTCTTGTTATAGGCGGTAAGCCGGGACGTATCCTCTGCAATCTCTCAGATTACGAGGAGAGCGAACTTCGTCAGCAACTAAGTAAAGGCTTATACATATTCAGGTTATGAGGCGTAGACTACAAGCTATTTTACTCGGAGCTGTTAGCTTGCATCTGCTTTGGGTGCTCCTTGCCTGGCTTATCAATAACTTGGCTCTGCCTTATCCTTGGGCTGTTTATCAACATCTGCCTAGCTTGCTTACGGGAGAGATGCTCGCTCATCTTGGGTTGAGTGCCTTGCGTGTATTGCTAGGTATCTTGTACTCTCTACTAATCGCTATTCCTATTGCTCTGCTTCTTTTTTTAGTTCGCATAGGATAGGGCGCATTCTAGAGACGCTGATTTATTTGAGCTATCCCATACCTAAGTTGGCTTTTGCTTCCCTATTGTGATGCTGCTCTTCGGGCTAGGGGAGTCTACTAAGGTTATTATGATTGTCTTGATTATTCTCTTTCAGCTGGTGATTGGCTTGCGTGATAGTCTAAGACAAATACCGAGAGATAAGTTAGCCTTGATGTCTTCTCTTGGTGCTAATTATTGGCAATGTCTGCGCCATGTTTACCTGCCTGCTATACTGCCCGACTCGCTCAGTGCCCTGCGCATAGCTCTTGGCACTGCTATATCTGTACTCTTCGTCACAGAGACTTACGGCTCTACGCTTGGTATGGGTGGTTATATCGTAGAGGCATGGATGCGTGTGAATTATTTGGATATGTACGGTGGTATTATGATGTTGAGGCTTAATGGGCTTTAGCCTTTTTCCTCATCATTGATGCGCTTGAATGGCTTGTTTGTCCGTGGACAAGACATTAGATTAAAGATAAGTGCAAAAATAAAGGCTGGCACATCGCTACGAATATCATGTAGTATGTGCCAGCCCTCTGTTTGTTTCTTCGTGCAACGGTCTCTTATGACAGTTCAAAGTACCAATTCGTCTCATCGCTACGCTCTGGGACAAACTGAAAGCCTTCCACTTGAACGGATTTGAGGTCTTCGAGATTCGTTAGACGTCCCTTTACCATAGCTCGTACCATAGTGCCACGAGCCATCTTGCAGTAGACAACGATTGTCTTGAGTGAACCATCAGCTTGGCGTGTCTCGAAGTAAAAGTTAATCACCTTAACACGTGCGCAGACTTTATCCCAGTGGAACAAGCTCTGCATTTCATCACTGGCTAGATTAAGGAGCACGCCATCATCTGCCAAACAGACTTCTATAAGCGCATCGGTAAGCTTATCTTTCCAATAATCAAATATCCTCTGACCATCTTCCATGCGTACTGTTCCCTCCATGCGGTAAGGGCGAATAAGAGTATTAGGAGTGAGTAGCCCATAGACGAATGAGCATATACGCAAATGATTATTGATAAAAAGCCCAATCATCATCGCTAAAATCCTTCATGCCTATTTTTCTTGAACACCATGCCGGAGTAATAACTGAGTGCTGGTGCTTCTGGGCTGAGACTCTGCTATCCATGCCAACCAATTTTGTCGTGCTTCAGTGGCTAGTTTAGCACTCAACTTGAGCGAAGACTTCAGTTCGTCTTCGGTCATAGAGAGCGCATGCTCTACAATAGGGAAGCTATCAGCTTTGAATGTGGAGGGCTGACCAAGACCTACTAAGGCTGGTTTAGACGCAAATGTCTTAGCTGGGGATATTAAGGCTATCATTTAGGAATGGCTATTTATTATTGATAAAAGAAAAAGCCCTCGACTACCAAGGTAGAAAAGGGCTTACTTGTAGCGAGACGGGGACTTGAACCCCGGACCTTCGGATTATGAATCCGACGCTCTAACCAGCTGAGCTATCTCGCCATATCTCTTTAAGACTCTGCAAAGATACTAATTATTTTGATATTTGCAATACTGCTAATGCAAGAATAGTAAAAATGAGACCGCCGAGCGGTCTCCAAAAGGACAAGTTTCACTTGTTCTTTTGTGGGGCTTTGCAGAATGCGGTAATCGCAAGGCATTGAGACTGAAGGCGCAGGGAGTTTACTTGTGTAAATGACCAAGCCTGAATGTCGATAATAACGTAGCGAGTGCCGTATTATGCAATGGTCTCCAAATATAAAGGTCTTTCTGAAGAGATAACTATGTCTTAGCGTGTGATGCCAAGTATTCGTCTTGCTTCATCTTTCTTTGACTCAAAATCAAAAAGTTTCAATGATTTCGTGTACTTTATATCCGTCCATCATGGAGGGAGCGAGGACTCTGAGTACATCTAGTCGCTCACTATCCCACGAGAATAATTGAAGGATACGCTTAACTTGCAGAGATGAGAACTTTTGATAGCGTGCTGCATCACGCACATAGGCAATCATATCCTTGGTAAAATGTTTGACTCTTGATGCGTGAAAGGAACTGATTGAACGCTTTCTCGAGCTTCCTCTTGCGCTCTGAGGTCATGCTGAGGTCATTCGGGCGTCTGTATGATGATAGGCTCTGTTTGCTGAGCTGTTCGGAGTATTCGTCTTGCTTCATCTCTGCCCGAACTGAAGTCAAACGTTTCAATGATTTCATGCACCTTATATCCGTCTGCCATGGAGGGAGCAAGGACTCTGAGTACATCTAGTCGCTCACTATCCCACGAGAATAGTTGAAGAATACGCTTTACTTGCTGAGATGAGAACCTTTGATAGCGTGCGGCATCACGCACACAGTCAATCATATCCTTGGTAAATGTTTGATTTTTTTGATGCGTGCAAGGAACTGATTGAACGCTTTCTCGAGCTTCCTCTTGTGCTCTGCGGTCATGCTGAGACCATTCGGGCGTCTGTATGATGATAGGCTCTGTTTGCTGAGCTGTTCGAAGTATTCGTCTTGCTTCATCTTTGCCCGAACTGAAGTCAAACGTTTCAATAATTTCGTGTACCTTATATCCGTCTGCCATGGAGGGAGCAAGGACTCTGAGTACATCTAGTCGCTCACTGTCCCATGAGAATAATTGAAGAATACGCTTTACTTGCAGAGATGAGAACCTCTGATAACGAGCAGCATCACGTACATAGTCAATCATATCCTTGGTAAATGTTTGGCTCTTGACACGTGAGAGAAACTCCTTGAACTCTTGTTCCGCTTCCTCTTGCGCTCTTTGTTCATAGTGAGAGCGTTCGGGTATGCGTGATTGTGGGTACATCCTGACTTCTGGCTCTGATATGATGACGGGAGCAGACTGAGGTCTTTCTTTCTTACGTGTACTATTAAATGAACTTAATCGCTCATTTTTGAAAGATATGGTGTAGGTATCTGTCGTTCCTATGTAGGGCGAGACAAAGTACTGCCACACTTCTTCGCTAGCATTGAGATTGCGCAGGTGTGGTTTCCCTAATATGCTGGTAACCTCTGCCTTACTCATGCCAAGGCTAAGGTCATTGAGGCCTCGTTGGAGACCGCAGGCGGTGAGGGTTATTATCCCTACTAGACTCAAAGTAAATAATAACTTCTTCATAGTCAAATAGCTATTTCTTTAATAACGCTCCTCGTGCTCAAAATGATATGTAAGTGTGCACACTTACCGAAATAAGTACGATGTACTCGTTTCAGTAAGTACACGTAAACACTTTTGTTTATCTCAGTGAGTACACGCACTTACAATGATAAGCACACGTAAATAAATTTGTACTTGCACGTACCTTTTCTGGAGACTTCAGCCGTAGTCTGTACAAACTACAGCTGAAGTTTGAAGAGACTACACGTGTAGTCTGTACAGACTTCGCCGAGGTTTTTGAGTTTAGGAAACGTACGCTTTATTTTTCTCTTCATTTACTTCTGTTTTTCAGTACCTTAAGAACGGGGTAGTTCTGTGTGCTTTAAGGTTCTTAGAGAAGTAGAAAAAAATTGAAGCCTTGAGGGAGCCCTAGCACTGTATGCTCGCAGTGAAAAATTAAACAAAAAGACCTAGGATTGCTAGTTAGTATAATTATGAGTGCTTCACTAAAACAAAGGCTAATCGCTTACATTCAAGAGCGACCATATAAGGAGTTGTTATCAATGGGGTTCCCCATTATTATGGGACAAGTAGGTGTTATCATTGTGAGTTTCATTGATAACATTATGGTTGGTCGTTACCATACAGACCATTTTGCCGCCGCTTCATTCGTCAATAATCTCTTTGCGCTCGTGTATGTCCTAGGTATTGGCTTTGCTTATGGCCTTACCCCTCTCGTTACAACGGCTTGGACGCAGGGGCGCAAGTATAAAGCGGGTGCGCTCCTCAGGCATAGTCTAGGGCTTAACTTGTTACTAGCCTTGCTCTGTACAGCGTTTATGCTCATTCTGTATTGCTTCCTCGATAAATTGGGCTTGTCTCAGCAATTACTACCTATTGCTCGCCCTTATTACATCCTACAGATTATGTCATTCCTATTCTTCATGTCCTTCAATGCGTTCAAACAATACTTTGACGGAATAGGGCGCACGGCAATAGGTATGTGGTCTATTGTTTTTGGCAAATATCGTCAATATATGCGGTAATTACCTTTTTGATTTATGGGCATTGGGGGCTACCAGAATGGGGACTTTTCGGGGCCGGACTAGCGACACTCTTATCGCGAGTATTAGTATTTATGCTCATCTGTGGTGTCTTCTTCTTGGGCAGTAAGTATGCTGATAGTGCTAAAGGCTTCTTGTCAAGGGCTTGGAGTCGTAGAGCCTGCGTGCGCTTACTCAAAATAGGTGTACCCGTAGGCTTGTATTCGGGTGTGGAGACGGCTTCCTTTACGATTGCTCTGCTTATGGTAACGCAGTTGGGGATACTTCCTCTTGCGACGCATCAAATCCTCTGTGTCGTAACCACTATTGGCTTCTTTATTTACTACGGGCTAGGGGCAGCGACGACTATCCTTGTCAGCAAATATCGTACGCTTGGAGACTTTGCTAAGGTGCGAGAAGTAGGTACAGCAGGGCTTAGCCTGTGCATAGTAGCGGCTGTTGTCGCTATGGCTATTATGTTGATAACACGCAATTTTATTGGCTATCTCTTTACGGAGGATAAAGCCCTCGTAGCGATGACTTCTATTGCTTTGATACCTGTTATCCTCTATCAATTGGGCGATGCTATTCAGGTGCTTTATGCTAATGCTTTGAGAGGAATGGAAGATGTAACGCACCTCGCTATTTATGCTAGCCTATGTCATTTGCTTTTGGAACCAACTCTTGCTTATACATTCGGCTTTCATCTAGGTCTTTCGCACCCAAGCGAGCAACTAACGGCTATTTGGAGTGCTTTTCCCCATAGGTTTATTAACGCTCGGCATCTTGCTGCGGGTTCGATTCAGACGCATCACCGCCTAACTATATATAAAAGAACAACCAAATGCTTAAATTGTAAGCATTTGGTTGTTCTTTTAGAGAAATATGATATTGGCTATAAGGAGACCATTGCATAATACGGCACTCGCTGCGTTATTATCGACATTCAGGCTTGGTCATTTACATAAGTAAACTCCCTGCGCCTTCAGTCTCAATGCCTTGCGATTACCGCATTCTGAAAAGCTCCACAAAAGGACAAGTCTTACTTATCCTTTATGAGACCGTTGTACGGTCTCATAAGGGTAGACCCTTGGCGAGTCTGTCCATAATGAGGCTAGGCGGTTGCTCTAGCATCAGACAGCGTCGCATATAGTCCATATAGGGCGCAGAGTATTCCCAAAAAGTGTAGTAGCCACTACACAAATAATTATGACCAGGCTCACCATCACGACTGCGCCCAAATCTATTCTTAGGGCATTCGCCGTGGCATAGGTGGAGATAAGTACAAGAGCGGCACTGCTCCGTTAGTCCTAGGCGTTTGGCTTCTCCGAAAGTCTGTTGTCGCTCACTCATCATCATATCCGAGAGCTCTCTGTTTAAGACATTACCCAACTTATAACGAGGATATACGTAGTGGTCGCAACTAAAGACGTCGCCATTATGCTCAATGATACCAGCATGTCCGCACTGAGGGGCTAGGGTACATACCCCCGGCATTACGCCCATCCAGCCTGCTAAGGTCGCATCAAAGATTTGAACGAAAACTTCACCTACATCCTGCCTTACCCATTCATCAAAGAGCATACAAAGAAATCGCCCCACTGACTAGGACGTACGCTATAGGGTGCCATGCGCACACCTAAGCCGTCGTGCATTTGTCTTAGTTCGGCCTTGAGGTCGATATAAGGCGCGTCAATATGTTCATAGCGATTGCTTGCTTCATGTATACGCTCTACAATGGGCGTAAACTGAATGTATTTAGCCCCAATACCTTTAATGAAACGATAATACTCTAAGGGCTCGTTGGCATTGTGGCTATTGATAGTAGAGAGTATGTTGTACTCTACACCATGACGCTGTAAGAGGTTTAGCCCACGCATAACGCCAGAGAAACTACCTTGTCCGCCAAGGGTACGGCGGAAAGCATCGTGTTGCTTCTCATTGCCGTCAAGGGAAATACCAATCAGGAAATTATTATCTCGGAAGAACCTACACCAATCTTCCGTTAGCAATAGCCCATTTGTTTGTAGACTATTCTCAATAGGGCGACCCTCGGCATACTTAGCTTGCAGGCGTAAAAGCCTCTTCGTAAAATGATTTAGGTCTTAATAAAGGCTTCGCCACCATGCCAAGTAAAAAGAACGGGCGCACCCTCGGGTTGCCCTTGAATATAACTTCGAATAAAAGCCTCCAGCACTTCACCAGACATCTGACTAATCTGCTTGTGCGTAGGGGTTTAGATTTTTCTTTTTCTAGATAGTAGCAATAGTCGCAACGCATATTACAGCTTGCGCCTGCTGCCTTGGTCATGATTTGGAAAGGACGGATAATATCGGACATATTAAGACCTCCTGCGAGTATGATGAATGTAGTAAACCGTTTAAGTGATAGGAAGAGCCGACAAGGCTCTATTCGGGAACTGCTTGTATCCCTTCGACCAAGATAAAGCGAGCTTGGTCTTCTCGTAGTGCAATAGCTGTCTGACGCACGACATAGGCTGTAGGGATTGCCCATAGGGACTACGCATATCTATACTCACTTGGCTACCTCTGACGAAGCCCTAGGGTCCATAAGTCTACGACGCATAGCCCCCACACAAGCGGGAGATAGGGCAACGATTGTTGCCATCTGACCGACTTTAAGAGCTGTGAGGGGTAAGACAGTGCGTGCTCTAAGCACATCGGCATCATCATCTTCAAGTGCTGCTAGTGTGATACTTCTTAGGGCTGTCTTGGGTAGATAGTAGTACTGCCCATCTAAGAAGAGCTTAATTCGCTCCCCTTCGAGCGCACAGATTTGTATGGTTGTACCACTAGCAAGACCTATTGAAGAGATTTGGCGGAAGCTCTTCTTATCATCGTCTTCGATGTGTAGGGACCTTGTACCAAGTGCCAGCCTCGACCTCAGTAGCAATGGTGCGGTGAGACTCGGGCATTTGATAACGCTCCGTAGGGATAGGGTCTCCGTGAGGGTCCCAAAGAGGGTTACGGAGGAGTGCCATAATGCGTTCCTTATCCTGCTTGCCAAGATTATGCTCCATCTCATCAGCCTTGCTGTGCCATTCCTCGGGCGCATAACCAGAGTGCTCTGCCAAATACTTCTCGTACATACGGTGCGCACGTACAAGGCTAAGTGCTCTCTGCTCTCCCGAGGGAGTCAAGCCTAGAGGACTAACGACGATATCTTCGGAGATTGCGAGCATCCCAACGACCTCTGCGAGTTTATCTTGAGGGATATTAGCTTGCTCACGAATGCTCTCTAAACTAATGGTCTGCTTAGACTCACGGCTTTGCTCGTAAAGAGCTTTCAAGAAGTCTTCACTAAGAATGTGAGTAGATGTCTTGGTCTCTTTATGAGGCTTGGATAATCCGAACCAATTAAGCATAATTATTCTTTGTGCTCTGTGTTTAGTGTACGCCCTCTCCCTCTACTTGTCCTAAGTCTTCTTGAGGGATTGGCTCTGAAGAGAAGATAATGCTTGTCGCTCCAAGAGTGAATACGTCGCCATCATGCAGGTTGTACTGTTCCTTGGGTCCGAGCAGATCGCCAGCGACAAAGGTGCCTACACGGCTATCATAATCAGAGAGACTCCAAACGGTTTTTACCCTTCTTCGTTTGCCCAACCTTGATGATGCAGTGATGACGGTCCATAGAGGGTCGCCTGTGATAATAGGAATATCTGTCTTAGTATCCTTATTACGTCTGCCTATATGGTTAAGACCTTTCTTTAGAGGGAAGTATTGCTTATATCCAAAGACATTCTCTAGGACAACGATGTGTCCCCCAGTTTTTCGCTTTGGCTATCTTGCTCGTCTTCATTATCGCTCTGGGTAGCATTTTTTGAGACGTATACGCAACTGATGTGTACAACTTGGACATACAATAGCCATACGCTCGCCATCGCTCTCTTTGAGTTCTTTTCAGTTTCTGTGCAGAGAGTACGATAGCTTCATCGCACTTAGGACAAAAATATCTTTTTCATTATTTACTAGGCTTAAGGATGTTGCGGTAGCGTACTTCATCAGAGAGTAGGCTGTCGAGCTTCTTTCATAATAGGGTCAGCGATGAGTTCTCTCTCAATGACTCCTCGGCGATAGTAATAACGAGATACGATGCTTCCTCTAGATATTTCTTAACATGAGTCTTCATGCTCTCAAAGGTCCTTACCTAAATTAGGTTCAAGGGCTGAGCGCAAACTATCCACAAGCATCTTGGCATGTCCATCTAAATGGCCTTCAAACTCGGCAATCTCTTTGAGTTTGTCAAGAGCCTTGAGGCTTTGACGGTCGTAATCAAACTTTTTGCTTTTTAAGCATCTCCACAAAGTCCGCATACTCAGAGTCTGTGAGGGTAAACGCCTGTGGACTATCGATTTTGGCATGCTTGAGCGTGTATTTCGTAAACCCAGTCAAAGACATCAGGATTATAGCTTAGGTAGTAGAGCATAGTAGGAAGTGAGTCCTTCTGAATGCTCACATCAGGAACAATTCCCCTGCATCTCTCACAGGTCTGCCAGCTGCAGTATGGAAGAGAGCCTTCAGGCTATCGGGCGTTTCTTTAGCCTCACGACCGAGACGACTTTCGTGGTAATCGAGTCGCTGAATACATCTTCCACTCGGAATATAGTACTTAGCTGTCGTTAGCTTGAGAGTTCCTTCATGAGGGAGAGATAGTGTAGACTGCACAAGCCCTTTACCGAAACTCTTGCGCCCTACGATAACCGCCCTATCCATATCTTGCAAAGCTCCTGCTACAATCTCACTTGCAGAGGCACTCTCTCCATTGATAAGGACTACAAGAGGAAGTGTAGTATCAATAGGCTTAAGCTTAGTACGGAAAGTTTCGTTCAGCTTTAGCTCTGGGCGACCTTTGGTATTTACGACCACAGTACCTTCGGGTACGAAGAGGCTAACAATCTTAACAGCTTCATCAAGTAGGCCTCCGCCATTGCCACGTAAGTCTAGGATAAGTCCCTTGATGTTGTGCTTAGACTTCATGTCTAAGAGAGCCGAACGAACTTCATTCGCTGCTGAATTCGTAAAGCTGGTTAGGCTGATATAGCCATAGCCACGAGGCGTAAGCCCATAATAAGGTACAGGCGATACGACAATCTTTTTTTACGAACAAAGCTAATGCGTCTGAGGCTTAGCCTCTCCTAGGCGTTGTACAAGTATTGTGATAGCACTACCGGGAACACCCTTAAGGGCTGCGCTCACTACATCGCTAGTACTTTTGCGGTAGTCCTTACCATTAACCTCTAGAATATGGTCGCCTGCTTTAAGTCCAGCAAGAGCGGCAGGCATACCCTCCATAGGTTCGTTGATGATAACCGTTGAGTCTGGACGCTGTGTAATCACAGCACCAATACCAACATACTCTCCTGTGGTAAGAAGTTTTTAATTTGTCGTTGTCTTCTTTGCTGTAGTACTCGGTATAGGGGTCTAGGCTCTGAAGCATAGCATCTATACCAAGGCGACTCATCTTATCGATGTTAATCGTATCCACAAAGTAGTGGTTGAGCATCGACATAGAAGAGCCGATTACATCAAGAGCCTTTGCGTAGGCACGCTGGTTGGCGCGTTCATTCTGTGCCTGAGCTCCTAAGATAGAGCCTAGGCATGAAGTAGGGTTATAAACTGCTTGCGCATTCGTTATTCTACAGTTATCAAAAAGTAATTCTTCTTTCCTTTCTGCACAAGGAGATAACGATTGCCAAGCAAGTCATCGGCACAGGGGACTTGCTCGTGGTCGCTAAGCTTTTTCCTTGTTTAGACTAACACCTCCACCAGCGATGAGCTTACGCAATTCACCCTTAGAAGGGAAGACAGCTGCGTGCTCAGTGAATAAGTCAATCACCTTAGCTCCTGCTTCGAGGACAGAGCGGCTCACAGTGAATTGAGGTACGCCCTCAAATACGCTAGCTATCATCTCGGGGCTTAGGTGCTGAAGGTTTTCTTTTGTTCCCCTGACCGAAGAGTATGCTTGAGCCTCTACCGCTGCTTCGTAGTCCTCACGACTATGCACGAGTACAGTAATTTCTTCTGCTAACTTCTTCTGCAAAGGGCGTAGGTGTGGTTGCTCAGCTTGTTCGAGCTTCTAAAGTTTCTATTTCTTCTTGTGTAAGCGTCGTGAAGATGCGAATATAACGACCAGCGTCAGCATCGCTCACATTGAGCCAGAATTGATAGAAGGCATACGGACTAGTGCGTTCAGGGTCTAGCCATACATTACCGCTCTCAGTCTTTCCGAACTTACCTCCGTCAGCCTTTGTGATGAGTGGGCATACTAGGGCGTATGCTTCACCTCCATCTTTACGGCGGATAAGTTCTGTTCCCGTAGTAATGTTACCCCATTGGTCAGAGCCACCCATCTGTAGACGGCAGTTTTTCTTCACGATAGAGGTGAAGATAGTCGTAGCCTTGTAGCAACTGATAACTGAACTCGGTGAATGACATACCTTCGCCTTCGCCATTAAGACGCTTCTAACCGAATCCTTCGCCATCATATAATTAACGGTAATGTGCTTACCAATATCGCGAATGAACTCAAAGGAGCTGTAAGACTTCATCCAGTCGTAGTTATTGACGAGCTTGGCCGCATTAGGGGCGTCGCTATCAAAATCAAGGAACTTAGATAGTTGCTTCTTAATACCTGCGATATTCTTCGCTCAGCGTCTCTGCATCGAGGAGGTTACGCTCAGCACTCTTCATTGATGGGTCTCCAATCATACCCGTAGCACCACCGATAAGCGCTAGAGGCTTATGTCCGCACTGCTGTAGATGGCGGAGCATCATCACCCCCACGAGGTGACCTATATGTAGAGAATCTGCTGTAGGGTCAATGCCGACATAACCAGCCACTTGGTGCTGCATCATATACTCTTCCGTACCCGGAAACATATCGTGAATCATTCCCCTCCAACGGAGCTCTTCTACAAAGTTCTTCATATATCTTCTATTATTTAATTATTCAAAATATACTCTATCTAAAGTCCATTGCCCAAGATATTGTCATCTGCTCTTGACGCTTCTAGGGTGTTGAGATTGACTTTTCTTGCGAGTAGGACCTAGCAAAAGATACTCATAAATAGATAAATGCACTATGAACCTGTTGTATGATAGAGCATTCTCATCTCTTTATGTAGTCAAAAGAAAAAGAGTAATTCCATTTAGCTTATGCTTAAATAGAATTACTCTCAAATCTTGCTACAATAATGTAACTATCTTATTTAGCAAGAATCTGAATGTAAAAACTGGGGATTTATTATTCAATAATTTCTAATCGAACTTTGTATAACCCTGTTTCTTGTGGATTCCTCGCTTGCTGTGTAGAGCGAATATTACTTTTAAGATCTGAGTCTTCATTAAACTTATTTGCTTTCCAGAAGTCTTGTATGACGCGCCCATCTTTAAAAAAACCATGTTCTTTTAGCTTGTTTAGTTCTGATTAACTCATTCTTAAAAGGTATTGTCGTCAGAAGGAATTAATTCAATCTCCGGAGTTTGTTTAAGAATATTTTTCTCTTTGAGTAGATGTTTCGATCTGTTTCGAGATTTTTGGAATCTTCCTACTGGGTTCTGAAATTTGCAATAATTTATAGGCTCTCATAAATAGCTCATTGGTGTCAGAATCCTCTTCGCTATTCGTAATAGACTTATTTAGAATTTCTTCTCTAAATGCTTCTGTTGGAGAAGTATTTGAATTCAACTCTTTCATTTACAAAAGTCTCGTTCAATTCTTTAAGGGCAATAAGAATAGAGTCCTCGACTGTTTTTATTGACCTTAGGGGAAGCTAAAAATGATCTCGTAGTCTCTGTTGGGGAAATAACTAAGTAGAATTAAATAGGAACGTAAATATTTCTTCATCAAACGTTGAGTTGTCTCCCCCGTTGAACCATAATTTAATCCAGACTTATGGTAGGCTATATCTATGGCATATACTTTCCTCCCTGATCAATTCCAAGAGCATCTATTTCAGCTTGTTTAAGGAATTGTTGTGGGGTAGATTGTTGAGAACTTTCTTAAATGTATTATGCTTTTTGATTGTTTCAAAAATAGCTCCAACCTCTTCACCATTGAAGAATTCCCACTTACTAGAACTCTTCCAATTGCTTTGGTAGAGTACGCACTCTTAACATGCTTAAGATAGCTTAAACATAAAGATTCTCCGATTTCAATTTTTCATAATGCTTGGTAGTAATTAATTGCTGAAACGAAGTTATGAAATAAATCTCAACAGAAACTAGGAATAATACTATCTTCAAGAAAAAGGGCATCAAAATTCAGGCTAATTACGAGTGCCTTTAGGCACGATACTTCTTCAAAGCCCGATATGAAACCCTGGGTAAGCAGGGGACACAAAAATTAAGAGCTCCATAGGGAGCGGTACTAACAGAGCAAGTATTAGCTTTTGCGTTGGGGGCGGCACTTCCGAGACGTAAGGCAAAAAGGACAATCATGAGTGCGTCGTACTCGCTACAGTAAGTACACGTAAACACTTCAGTAAGTACACGTACTTATTTCAGTGAGTACGCGTACTTAAATTTGTAAGTACGTAGTACTTTCTGGAGACTTCAGCTGTAGTCTGTACAAACTACACGTGTAGTCTGCACAAACTTCAGCTGTAGTTTGCACAGACTTCGCCGAGGTTTTTGAGTTTAGGAAACGTGCGCTTAGTTTTTTTCTTTCCTTAGCTTGTGTGTTTACAATAGTTTTGAGACCATTGTACGGTTTCAAAAAGGGGAATGTTGATTTAAGAGATTATTGCTCCCATTTTCTTAGGATTAAGCCCCTTTTAGATAAAGTCCCGTAAAATGATAAGCAAAACTTATCATTTTACGGGACTCGCACAAAGGTCACTCTGTACCTCCCTATCTTGAGTCCATTGCATTGTGCGGCACTCGCTGCGTTATTATCGACATTCAGGCTTGGTTATTTACAAGAGTAAACTCCCTGCGCCTTCAGTCTCAATGCCTTGCGAAAGCCGCATTCTGCAAAGCCCCACAGCAGGACAAGTAGAACTTGTCCTGCTGGAGACCGTCGGGCGGTCTCATCTTAGTTCAAAGGGACAAAGTCTATTAGAAATAATCCTTCGGATATTTCTGCTAAAAAGGAGAGCTTACTATCCGTTAGTTCATTGATACGTACATGTTTGATTGTTAAAGGTCCAAGAGGAATTCTCGTATTAATTAGAATCTCTTGATTATCAAAAACTCCATGTGCCTTTATTGTCAGTAAAATTTAAGGGTGAGGTTACTCTGAAGATAAACTTCCCATTCGGACCAAATTGAAATTGCTTTTGAGCAATCCCGATAAACTTATCTAAGGGTAAGCTTCCTTGATGCTTTATCAACATACGAGAGGAAGACGCTACTGAATTCCAAGTATGTTTCATTAGTAGGGTTTCAATTTGTGCTTGATTTAGGTCTTGTTTGGCGGCTGGAATATCAAGCGTTTTGATTTGCTTAGCATGCTGATTCTCTAGAGTCTCCACTTTCAAATGTTGCTCAAAACCGACCAATAGTTTGGTGTTAAACTTCCATTCTCCCTGATTGTCAGTAATACCTTCGGCTAGAATCTGGCCTCGTTCATTAGCATAAACTAGCTGGACCTCACTCCTAGCAGGAAGATTTGTTACTGAGATAGTCGCTAGTTTACTCTTTTCGTTTACAGTTACGTTTGCATTAGGATTCTTTTTCTCGCTTAGAGGGCTCTTCATTCTTTGAGCATGAGAATATGCTCATTGTTCCGATTGCCAAATGAGAAAGGTTAGTAAATACCTTGAAATCTTATACATAATGTTTTTTTATTTTGGATATTAAATTATTTATGATTACTAATTGTCATCAGGCACAAAGTATTTGCCATTATCATCATGTTCAACCCATGATGGTAAATTTTTCAATCACAACGTCCTTATTGATGTCGAATAAATAAAAGGAATAATCCCCTTCAAAGTCACTCTTATTTAGCCTCTTAAAGTTGCTCTTTTTAAGATTCTTAGGGAGTATAATCTTCTTAAGAGACTCTCCTTCCGTGCTTGAGTTGCTGATGTGAAGGTTTTTTTCAAATGAGAGCAACGACTTAGGTCTAAAACTTCGGTATGAGGACTGTTTATTTTTTGAGTTGTATTTGTGTCGCAGGGAAAACCATACGTTTGAGGAGAGGAATATCCTTACTATCCCTCTGGGGATTACCAATATAGAGATCAGCTTTTGTGAGTCTAGTTGAAGAGAAATCAAGTTCGGTAAGATTCCCCAATACTACAGAAGGAAATAAATAAATAGAGTCTACAGATGCAGGCAATTTTTAGGCTAGAGGAACAGAATTGCCCATTTGAGTAAACCTTGAGTTTTTTGCAGATGGGTATAATCAAAAGAGTCATTATCCTTGTACCGAACTGTTCCAGAACCTCCAATGGCTAAATACTCGATATTGGAAGGTAACTCTTTTGTTGCGATAGGACTTGCATCAGAGTTATAACTTAGATATCTTAGGCTACTGAGTTTTGAAAGACCCTCAATTGCGACGTGAGTAGCATCATTACCAACATTATAGGAATTATACCCTCCTATCACCAAGGTATCTATCTTATCGTTTAATACTATTTTTGTTTTAGAGACCGTTTAGATTCTGACACTTCTGAGACTGATAGTTTGTGCACTGATGAGTTCTTGATGTCTAGAACTTTTAAATTTTTTTATCTCCAGAATTGCTCTCTATTGAGAGGGAATTAAGTGATTTATTACTAATAGTCAATTGCTCATCGGCAGCGTCTGATGCTGTTATCTCGATATTCTTCGCATGAATATTGTTAAGATTTGCATTGTTATAGACCCCATTTTTAAGGGATAATAGCATCATGGGACTAGCAGATGTCCTAAGATTTGAAATGTCTACACCATCAAATAAGAGTGAATCTATCTTATGATTTTGAGATAGGTCATAGCCAGACATGTCAATAGGCTTGAATGTCTTAGAGGTAAACCACCATTCATACTTTTCTTTGTTTGCAATTAGGGTCAGAACTCTAAGATTCTTGAGCTTATCTAGGTCTTTAACCTTGGAGACAAAAGCAAGATGGAATCACTAATGATTCTAATGCGGGTAATTCCCTAATCCCCACAGAGTAACCTCCTTATTGTTCCCTTTTAGTTCGGGATAATCATAGAAATCCTTTAAGTAGGTTAATTCTTTAGGAGAAACTTCATCTTTATTCATGACTTTCAAGAATACCGTGTCTCCTGTCTCTAGAATATATCCACATCCTTGGGTTAAGGCTTGTTGATGGTACTGCTCATACAGCATACCAAATTTCTTTTGTAGTTCTTCCCCTTTAAGCTTGGCTATTAACCTTTTTGCCTCTTCAAAACGATAAGTTTGTAAGTGAGATTCAATTCGCTCCTTGAGATAAGTTTGGTACTCTTGCGAATTTTCATTCAAATCAATATCCTGTGTGATAACATTGACGGAATCACCTCTCTCGCAAGATGAGATTGCAACTATGCACAGTAGCGATAGTAAAGTATATGTTATTCTTTTCATATTGGAATGTTATTGTTATTTCAATTTGTTCATTGTAGCTCTTATACCCTACAAAGGCTGCGGTATTAGGCATTTCCTTCTTCAGCATGAATGCATAATGGGTTTCTATTGGAGATGTGACTCTAAACCATGCTCCTTTATTTGTCTGTTTAATCAACTCAAAACTATAGTAGAAATTTCATCGAGACATAAATGCCTTTTTTTGAGGAGACTGAGATGGAACAAAGGTTGTTTGAGTTTTATCCGAGATAAGTTTGAATGCAGTTTCTCCTAAACTAGTAAAAGGTAACTCATTAGTCTCCACAATAAGGCGATTGCCATCGACCCTCCATGTTGCATCTATGACAGGATAGTTTTTCTTCTGTCAAATCAGGCCATTCCTCCCGAAAGATATCTTTCATTAAAGTTGGAGATTGGATATAGGCTTTATGGTTCTCGCCCAAAGAGAATTTCAATCCATACATGAAGGCTGGGGTTTTCGTCAGGAGATCTTCTACATATAGTGTCCGAAGGGATAGTTGAGCTTTATCTTCAACTTCTTCTTTATTCTCAGACTTATACTCTATTGATTCCCATGATGTATTGGCATAATCGTGATCTATAAGTTTATCTTGCTTAACATTCATCGTCGAGAACCAATCTCTATTCGTAGATTTGCCGACATCTGGAAATTCTCTATCAGGGGTCATCCCCAAAGATAGAAGTGCTATTATAGAAATCAAGTCTTAGGACTCGATCTCCAAAATCCATTGTAGCTGTGAGAACACCAACATTATCTTTAGCTTCTAGGGTTCTCAACCTTAAGTTTTTATGTTAGTATATCCTACAGGTATCTTAGTATCGATAATAATTGTATTCTTCTCTGTATCCGAGACCTTCCACTTACCTTGACAGAAGATATAAGAACTTCCTCCTAGAGGGGTCTGAATAGGAGTGTTGATGTACCATCTCGGTGAGCTCCATGCCCATCCATGCTATAGAATAAAGCAAGGTCTCAAAAGGGGAAGACGCTTTGTTTTTGAATTTAGTTGTAGTCCAGACTACTGCATTTTCTAGGCTACCAACTCGATACCAACTAACATTTGTTAGTTTTTGGACAATCGGATTGCTTAGATTGGGCGTACTATTTATTTCATATACGTCAATTATGTTACGCTGATCGCAAGCAGAGAAGAGTACAGTGGCTAGCAAACCAGCTAGAATCAAAGTTTGTTTCATTTATTTATTTGATTAAAGTTTATATTCTAAGGTTAAAGAGATATACCTCCTAGGGCGGGTAAATCTACTTAAGGACTTTTTCCCATCCTGAAAGAAGTATTTAATGTTTGAGAGTAGGGCGGGGTTGGTTAGTTGTCTTAAATCGTCCCAACGTAGATACTCACTATTGAAGAGGTTATATATACCTGCACGTAATGTGAGATTATGCGTCAGTTGATAGTATCCATAAATATCAAATGTGTAAGCATTCCTCAGGAAAAGAGGCTGGATAGCGACGGATGTATTCTTGTCCAGATACATCTTTATCCCAGAAGGTGGTTTGAGAAACAGGTTTAGGAAAATAGAGATTTGCTTTAGCATTGACTTGCCAACGAGCCTTAGGTGCAGTATATTCGATGCCCACATTACCAGTTAGAGGTTGAATACTTAACATACTCATTCCTGAAGACGATTTACCCTCAGCATAGCTGAAAGCCGATGACAGAATTATACCTTTTTAACTTGTCAAACCACTCTCCAGGATATATTTGTATGGCAACATCAAATCCTAGCAAATGGGCTGAAGTTTGATTGATATTCTGGGCATAGGAGATATTTTTTTGAGCTTCTGAACCAATGGTTCTTGAATTGAGAATGTTCCTTGCTTTTAATTCTATAAAATCGGAATAGTTATTGTAATACAAGCTCATGATATAGCCCAAACCAGTACTACGCCCACTAAATTCAATCTCATGATTAAAAGGATTTTTCGGCTTTTTAAATCCCTATTGGATAATACGACAAATGAGGGCCATAGGCTATAAAATTGGAAGTATTTCTCTTCAAAGTTAGGAACTCAGAAGCCTGTTGAAAACCGATAAGAAGATTTGAGTAAGGGGTGAAGATTATAAGAAATTGTACCTAAGAATGAAAGTCCTGAATCTTTATCCTCGATAGGATTGAAATTCATGGCTATCCCTTGCATATTTTTGTAAGAGGTAATGGATATATCCCAAATCTTGATTATCATCCTTACGCCTATCTTTTTGTGAGGAAGTAATCATATCTTACTCCGAACTTGAGGGCGAGGTCATTATTTAATGAGATATTATCCATCAAGGAAATCCCATAATTTAACCGAGCAATAGGATTTATAAATGAATATGGTTGTGCAAACACTCCCATGGGTTCTCCATATTGATATATCTTACCCATTCTAACTGTATAGCCCGTAAGAGAATCTGAGGCTAGAGGAGTCTCAACATCTACATTTCTAGAACTGCTCTGGCGCTGCATAGCCATAGCTGAGATATTGAATGTATGAGTGCCCCAAATTCCCCCGTCTAGGGGCTTTGTGTCCAAGTACAATTGAATGATTCTATCTTTTGTGGCCTGTCCACGATATTTCGTGTGTTTACCTTCGTAGATAAGTGTCATATTGCTATTGGTGAGGTCGAAATTGGGACGATAAAAATCTGTCCATGAACTTGCATCTAAATAAGAATTTTTGTCCATGAGCTTTTTACCATCAATCGCTGAATAAGTCCATTCTCGCTAAACCAGCGATAAGATAATGAAAGCGAATGGCTAAGCGATTGGTCTCGAGAGTAGTAGTATGGTTTACCATCAGCGGTGAATGCATCAAGAGGTTCTAAAGTCCAGATATCTGCGTTGGTCTTCCTATTTGTGTTATAGGTTGATAGAATAAATTTATGATGCTCATTGGGAGAATAGGATAGTTTGCCAAGCCATGTGGTTTGGCGAAAGTTCATAGGGTCTACTCTAGTAGAAGTGATGTTGCGCGTAAGCTCTCCATGAGAGAAGTTGCGTATTTCATTGCCATCTCGGAGAGTTCCCATCAAAAGCGCATCGAAGTGCCCCCCAACGTACAGCACCACCTAAGAGGAAAGTCCTAAGATTCTCTTTCCCATTGTAGTTTACCATGGATATACCTCCCCACGATTTATTTTTATCAATTAAATCCTGGGCATCCTTAGTCGAATAGTCCACAGTTCCTCCTAGAGCTCCAGTTCCACTCGCAAATGAATTGGCTCCTTTCTGAATTTTTTTATAGAGGAAGCAAAGTAAGGGTCGAAATCTATTCTTGAGGAATTAGAGAGTCCATATGAGCTGAAAACAACGTTATCTTGAATTTCTGGCTGAAGTATACCGTCGATACTGATAGCGACTCTATTGGCTTCTACACCACGTATAGTAAACCCTCGCATACCACCTCTTGACCCAGAAATGGAGACTCCTACAGATGGGATATAACGAACCAAGTCATTCATATCAACAGGCATCTCCAGTTTAAGCTGTTCGGCTGTACGTTTTTATCTCTCCCACATTCTTTTTTTATGTCTACCAGCCGTTACCACTACTTCTTTGATTTGTTGTTGTTTTTAGCGTATCTGGTTGGGAAATCCTTTGCTCTGCATGAGCGTCCAGTAATCCTACCCAACAAGAGAGTAGCAGTAGTCCATAAATTCGATGTTTCATCTCTTATTAGTTTATTAGGGTGAGCTTTTGTTTGGAACGGTAAAAAAATCATATTCCACACCTCTATACTTGTACTTGGTTCCTATTGGAATATCGGCGTTATCCGATGAGAATCTTAGACGAATCAAGGTCAGCATATATTGCTTCTTAGCGATTTTTTGCGGTTTTGTCCATTAGGAAGAAATACTTGTTCCTTATCATCTAAAGGCGATAGTTTGAATACTAGGGATAGTTGCTCATCTCCTATTTGAATAAATTGGCTGGGGATATTCTTAAATGTGAGTTCCTTCTCGGTATCATGATATTCATAAAAGCAAGCCTCGTAATGGTATCCGTCTATAGCTATCTCTATTTCCCTCTTTGAGGGGGAGCATCAGTTCAGGTTTTGAGAAGTTGGCTACCTCATTATTCAGGTCAAACCATAAATAAGACTTACTCTCATTGATAATATAGATACGTGAGAGTAAAAGTTTATTGTCCGCAACTAAGGGAATAGACTGGCTATGGGTATACTCATCATTTTGGTCAAACTCTCTATCCATACAAGCGGCAAGGCTTAGTGCCATGAGGAGTCCCCATGTAAGCCGTCCAACTAGATACTTCATAGTGATTCTCCTATTAAAGTAAATGATTTAAAGGCTTCTTCAGTGTATTCAGTATAGTCCTTTTTACTTGAAATGAATTGATTGACTATGATGTATAGACAAACACGATTTAACTCAAGATTTAACTCATTACCACTGACTTTATAATTGTATTCGTAGATCCAAGAGTGGGCTACGTTCCCATCTCCAGTATAGGCATTAGAATTATCAATCATTGGGATATATAGAAAAAAATCTTATTGTCATGTACGAAGAAACTGATTTTATTATCTCCCATTAGTTCTGCTCTCCAGTCTCCTGCGGAATCAAAACTCAGAGAGCCTTCTATCATAACGGGTGCTAGAAAAAAAGCGTTTGGCTGTAATCGTGTTGTCTTTATTGAAATGGAAGTTAAAACTAAAGTTTTTCAGTTTCGTATAAGGCTCTGTATTAAGATCTACTGTATTATTTCTAATTGGTTCAATATCAAGTTTCCACTTCCATTGTTTACCTAATAATTCATTAGGGAATAATCTGAATGGCTCAATCTTCTTTTTGAGTTAGTTGATTAACGTACTTTTTCTATCTCATTAACTTTGCCTATCAGATATTCATACTTCTTCCCGGTCCTAGCTCTATAAGGTAGCTCTTGAAGCACACTTCTACAATTGAGCATTGTCATGTGCTTGCGGGTATACATATCGAAGATGTTTCCCTGTTTGAACTCATTTTTCTAGGTTGTCCTGTATTCGTCTTAGTCGGATTGTCATCTCAATCATAGACTTATTGACGCGAATATCTTGGTCGGCTAATAAGTTTTTTTATCATTTGTAATTAATTTATTTAACTCAAACTCTCTTAGATTCTTTTTCCGTTTCATCAGGGTTCTCAAAACCTTCATAGAATAGTTTGTCAAAATGGTCAGCTAATTCCTGTTTAGCGACTAAAGCTTTTTCCTTCTCATCTAACTCAACCTTTGTGCAGGCGAGGAGAGAACAGCTCAAGAGTAATATGTTTTATACTCAATACTTTTTATATTCATTTTCTTAAGGAGTCTATGTAAGTCCATAACTTATTGAATTTTTGTTGTTAAATATCTGTTTTTTTATCTTATTTGAACTAGGTTGTACGAGCTAATAACAAGATTATCCTATTACTATAGAGTACAGTATACATGGGATATTCTCGGACGGAACCTTTATACAATGCTGGTGTAATTATTCACGAATACCCTCTATGATGATAGTAACTGGGAGAATTTTAGGGAAACATTGAGTCTTAATTTTTCCGTCCTTAATGCTTCCTTCAGCCTCAGCCTTATCAGTGCTGAAGCCTTTTCATATTTGGCGGAAGGATACCTTCAGGAATCTCACTTTCGCTTACTTGTTTCCCATTTTTTTAGGTTTAGCGACAAAAGTCCCTTTTATAGATTTAAAAGTTATTTCTGTAGTTCTATTAGTCTTTACCTCCATGAGGAAGTCTACTGAAACCATAAAAGGCATAAACTTCGTTGTGCTTAATTGCCCATTATCTTCTATCATAGGAGCATTGAAATCTTCAAAATGAATTCGTACCTGGGTATCATTGACTGCTTCTAGTTTTTACTGGATGTATACCTTGAGCCATCTTCTGAGTTCCCATTGTAGGAGTGATGGTTGCCCTGTAGGTTCCCGTTGCAACTGATACTGCATGTGAAATATCTACACTTTCATCATGCTTACTACATGCTGATGGCATGAATAGCACCCATGCAAGGAGCATTACGATACTTGCGAAATGTTGTATTCTTTTTTGTGTTCATAATTATATATATTAAATATGTTCGTTGTGATTATGAGGAGTAGTAATAACTTTACTGTTTTTATCCCTTGCCACTTCATCTTCATTGCTATTGGTAGCATAAGGTCGATTAAGGCTGAAACTTCTTTTTTTGGAGCGGAGATAGTACCCATCGAGTTCGGCATCATCGCTTTCGGGTAATTCTAATCCGATTTGTTTTTCCTTCATCCGAAGTTCGTACAATCCCATCGTATCCTCGCAAGAGGATAGTATCGCCCCTTACCCTCTGATAGTAATACATCCATTTCTACACTGATATGCAAGGGCATAAAATTGGTGTGAAATTTATGGATGCTGATGTGCAATGAACCATTGGAGTTGATACGACAAGATACTGGATGCTTACCAGAGGTAAAAATAGAGTAACGGCTCTTGGCGTGTGGCATCGTAATAGATCATAGACAGTCGTGATTGAATATTACCCTCAAGGGTCTCAGCTAGCTCCCTAGTCCCTAAGTCTTTGGCGATATAATCCTTCTTGTTGGGTAATAGTGTATGCCCGTGGTGAAGGTCATTTGATAGAAGTTCTTCCTTTTTGCAGGAGACCACTACGAGTACTAAGCCAAATAGTAGAGTATTTAACAGTAATCGAGACCTTGAGGGGCAAATAATATCTTTTTTTCTTTCCATGTCTTTATTTCATGGTTTTTCAGTTTGTTCTTTTACCAACGGCATGCTATACCAGCATAGATGCTTCGGACGGGGCCAGGGATAAAGAACGAAAGTTGGTTGGCTGTAAAGTCGGGAAATGGTATTGCCGGCTGGTGAATCTCATCACTCACTATATAACTTGAGGCATAGTGTAGGTTTGTGATGTTCTTTACTTCGCAGTATAAATTAAAATACTTACCTAACTGATAGCCTATGCGCGCATTCCATATATGGTAGTCGGGTTGGAACATTGTATTGGTGTGATCTATGGGTGTTTTTCTCTGGCTTGAGTTCTAAGGCAATTGAGCGTTGAACCCAGATGAATGATGATAGTCTAGCGAGCCGTTGATATAATGCTTTCGGTACTCCAGCAAGAAGAAGCCCATCATATTTGCCTCCTTTGAATACAAATAGGCTATAATTATAGGCTGCTCCCAGAGTGAAAGTCCCGATATTTAATCCTAAAAGATGCGGTTTACTCTTAGCTTGAAATCCAATCTCTAGACCTTGGTGAAGTGTGTGTGGATAGTTCTCTGTACGTTTAAGTCCACGCACATAGTCTTTTACCTCAAGTATCTCGTTGTTTACCCACGAATGATAATAAGCTATATTCCATGAGAATTGCTGAAGACGCCCTTTACTTCCCTATCTCAAAGGTTGTAGCGGTTTGTTTCTCTAGCTCAATTGAGAAAAGTTTCTTTGGGCTTGTATTGATGTTTGATGTAACTTCAGTCCCTACTAGTTCATCAAATGTTGGTGGTTCATAGCTTTTACTGATATTAGCAAACAGTTGAATATCTTTTATGTTTTTGCTACTTTAAAAACGACTCCTATACGAGGATTGAACGCAGTATAATGGCGATTTTGTGAACTATTCTTAGAATAGAAATAACGATATTTCCCTGACATATGGCTATACCAAGGACGTAACGAGGGGTCATCAAAAGCATCCCGACTATTACGAACATTTAGTACCCCATGTATATCCAAAATCATATGTAGGCGCTCGGACGCTGCATAATCAGCCTCAACGAATCCAGTTAGATTGGCTGCTTGTAGTTTGTCATGAGCGAAAAGGAATGATGCTTTGCCGTCTTTATTGATATGAGTCCTACGATTAATCCACCCCCAAGAACCTAAAAGACCCGATGCCACCCGTAGATGAGTATCCGCATAGTTATAGTATAAGGTCATGCCAATGTCATGATTTAATGAGTGTGGAGTAGAGATTGTGATAGGAAATGCGAACCAATCGTTGGTGTACTGATAGTAAATTGAGGTTGATAAATTACTTTTTACGGCTTAGATGGATTCCTGTTTGGTTAGCAGCACGTATCATATCAATTTGACGATATGGTTTGTCTCGTAGAATATTGGGTCCCATCGAAAAGGGAAGATTTACGCCCGTACTTACTTGCATGGGGTCTGCTAGGAGTTGGTCAAGTGTTAGTGGTCCAGGCATTTCAAAGAAAAGATGAGTAAAATGGAGGAATGTTCGGTTCTCAATACTTTTATGTTTCCACCCAATGTTAAGAGAATTCGTCAAACGCTGATTTTTTTATTATAGATGCGATACCCATCTTGTCTATTGTAGTTAGAGGACAAAAAAATATCCCATGCCCCCAAACGATGTCCTGTGGTGAGGGTTAATCCGAAATGCCCATAAGCTCCACCTTCTAGCTTGACACTCGTCGTTGTATCTGTTAGGGCGGTACGGCTTACGAAGTTTAATGCGCCTCCCAATGTGCCTGCTCCAAATCGCAAAGCATTAGTTCCTTTGAATACTTCTATATATTGAGCTGTCGAGGCATCCATTACTCCGATAGCATAAGAGCCATCAGCAAAATTTACGGGGATTCCATCTTGAAGTAAATACACGCCACGACGCTGAGGATTACTCTGAATACCCGACCCACGTATATTAAGTCTAGGCTGGTCGTTACCTCCAAACATATCCTGAATGATAACTCCTGGCTGAAGATGCAAGGCTTCCCTTTATTGTAGATAGATGTCGGTTATCAGCCTTAATCTCAACAAGAGATGTACTCCCTGCGATGCGACGCTGACTGACTAATGCTTGCGTATATGTGGGAGTCGTAAGACTGTAGTTAGGTACGACAGACACCTCGTCCAATTGGATGATGGAGTCTTTCAGCCTTTTGTTGGGTTGTGCATGAAGAGTAGCACAGGTACCGATAAGGTACAAAAGTATGATTAATGCCTTGCGAAAGTCCAAGAGTTATGAAGATTAATGCCTAGAAACGATACTCCTTTGAGAAGAATATCCATCTCAAATGTACTGACACTTGCAAAGTTACTTAATGGTGTAAGTAGAGAAAATACCTAGAAATGATGATTTTTTTATTCCTTTAAGGATGTCCCTATCACTTGTGTTTGAGGGGGAATATATGGGGATTTCTATTGCAGGGGCAATAGAATAGTAGAAGATAGATGTTAAATTAAAGAGGGATGGCCTGCTATAGACCATCCCTCTTTTGTGTGATGCGTTTAGTGAGGTTTATCTTGAGCTTCGTCTTTTTCTCGTCCCTCTAAGATGAGGCGGAGAGAGCGGTCGTAAGTAATGTAATTCCAAATCCAGTTTAAGAGAACAAAGATTTTTGTTACGTACTGATAAAATGGATTTTAAGTGCACAACGAGCCATAGTACCCATGCGGTGAAACCTCCCCACTTGGCACTGCCAATCTCTGCTACTGCCTTATTGCGTCCGATAGTAGCCATTGTGCCGAGGTCGCGATAGCGGAAAGGCGTGAGTGTATGCCCTTGCTGGAGAGCCTTAAGGTTCTTGGCAAGAAATTTAGCCTGCTGGAGAGCTACTTGTGCTAATTGCGGATGCCCATTCGGATATTGTGGGTCTGCAAGCATGAGGCTTTGGTCTCCGATGGCAAAGACACCATCTAAACCCTCTACACGGTTGTATCCGTCTACGAGTATGCGACCACCACGACCTAATAGTTCTGCTTTGATGCCTGCGACCTCATTAGCCGTTATGCCACTTACCCAAATAACGGCCTTAGAGAGTATGCTACTTCCATCGCCAAGAGTAAGTGTATAGCCATCGTAATCAACAACCTTTGTATTGTGATGGATTTTTTTACGCCCTAAGGAACTCAATTCTTTGTCAGCGGTGGCTGAACTTCCTTCGCTCATGGCTTGTAATAGTCGTGGGGCTGCATCAATGATATGAATGTTAAACTCATCGCGCCCAACTTCAGGATAATCCTTAGGCAAGACGTATCGTTTCATCTCTGCAAGTGCTCCAGCAATTTCTACGCCCGTAGGACCTCCGCCCACAATAACGATATTGAGATAAGCCCTGCGTTCCTCTTCATCATCTGTCTGTAAAGCCTGCTCAATGTTTTTGAGCAAGCGGTTACGTAGGGTCATGGCCTCGTGTAGCGTTTTTCATCGGTATCGCATGTTGTTCAATCTGTTTGTTGCCGAAGAAATTGGTCTTACAGCCACAAGCGAGTATGAGATAATCATAAGAAACATCACCTACAGAGGTCTGCAATACCTTTGCGAGTCGCATCTACCCCAAGTATGTTGGCTAGGCGGAAGATAAAACCTTTCTTACCACGGAAAGCCGAGCGGAAAGGGGAAGGCGATTGAGCTAGGCTCTAAGCCCGACGATGCTACTTGATAGATGAGCGGAGGGAACTGATGATAATTTTTCTCGGTCAATCAAGACTATCTGGAAAAGCCTTGCCGTCAAGTTCTTGTGCGAGTTTGAGCCCTCCGAAACCACCGCCTGCGATGACTACACGAGGGAGATTGCTCTTAGGTAAGTTGATATTTATCATTGTATCTCTTGTTTATTTAGCAGTTCTATGTATAAAAACACAGATATTAGAGAAAAAGTTATTTAATGCTTTTGCGCCTATTTGATACTATTATCAATTTTATCTATTTGAAATTATAGTACGCTTTTTGTTAGACATACAATGCAACAATAAGTACGCGCACTCATTGTCGTAAGTACGTGTATTCATTATCGTGAGTACACGCACATACTTTCGTGAGTACACGTACTTATTTTAGTCCTTACGCATACTTAAATCTATACTTGTACTGACCTTTCTGGAGACTTCAGCTGTAGTCTGTACAAACTACACGTGTAGTCTGCACAAACTTCAGCCGTAGTTTGCACAGACTTCGCCGAGGTTTTTGAGTTTAGAAAACGCATGCAATATTTTTTTAGACAGTTATCTGATTAATTAAAGGTTTGGTTTAGAATATATTATTATCTTTGTTTAAGTTTTTAATAAAATAAAATTAATTGTATGAAAAAAACTACTATCTTTTTTTCTTGGCTGTTGCCGTATCGGCTCCTTTGTTTGCTCAGAAAGAAAAAGTTTAACCCAAGCACTGGGGCTCTCCTAGATGGTAAAACTATTATTAAAGCCAATGTAACATCTCCTTTGCTGAATAGCTATAGTTTCTCAGCAGAACGCATTCTAACGAAAGACTTGAGCTTGCAGGTAGGTATTGCTAAGCGTAGCGACAGCAAACTTCCTTTTGCAGAGTCTATTGAGAAGAAAGATTTTTTTGTAAATAATCTAACTGTTGGCTCATTTGCGGTAACGCCTGAACTTCGCTGGTATACAGGTGGTAATTATGGTAAGGGCTTTTTATTTAATGGCTTACTATCGTTATCAGAAGTATACTATGCAGGGGATTAGAGGGTAAGACTGAACTCTCTACAACTGTGGCTGGAACATCTAAGAAGGAGGAAGTAAATCTTGCTTTTTCTGGGGACTTGACAACTAATAGTTTTGGTGCAGGATTTGGTGTACAATGGTTCTTAGGCAAAAAGAAGAACATTGTACTAGACTGGAATATCCTTGGCGCACACTATGGTAAGGGAACGCTTAACCTCTCTGGTACATTTACTTCAAAGAATGAACTTAGTGAGGATCAGAAAAAAGAGTTAGAGAAGTTTATGTCTGATAAACTTCAAGATGTTCAAAAAGGTCAAGTTAAGGACGTGAACGTTGAAGTTAATGCAAAGGATAAGAAGGTATCTGTTAAGGATATGTCTACTCCATGGGCATGGTTAAGAACATCTCTCTCAATAGGTATTCGTTTCTAAAATAATCTGCAGTGTCGCTTGCGACATTAAGTTTGCAGTTTACCCATTTAGAGACATCTATAAAAGGGGCTGAGCAAAATTGAATTTTGCTACAGCCCCTTTCTGTTGACAATAGGAACCCAAATCTATAATGATACTCTTGCCTATTCTCTTGATGTGTATGGTGGAGTGTGTATTTGATTAAGAGTTTGTTTTAGAGTAGATTATTAACTTTGTAGGAGTTATACGCAAAATCAATTTTTAACGCATGAACAAACTACTATCTTTTTTTCTTGTCTCTTGCCCTTTCTGCTCCTTTGTTTGCTCAGAAAGAAAAGTTTCATCCTAGTACAGGGGCTCTCCTAGATGGACGAACTATTATTAAAGCCAATGTAACATCTGTTCTACTGAATAGTTATAGTTTTTCGGCAGAACATATCCTCGCTAAGGGCTTGAGCTTGCAGGTAGGCGTTGCCAAGCGTCCTGAAAGTAAACTTCCTTATTTAGTAACTCCTGATAGGTTGTTTCCTGATAATAACGGTCCTTCTTTAAGAAATCTCGCTATCGGGTCATTTGCTGTAACACCTGAACTTCGCTGGTATACAGGAGGTAATTATGGAAAAGGCTTTTACTTAATGGCTTATTATCGTCATCAGAAGTATACCATGCTAGGACTAAACACTACGAAAGAGGTCTCCTCAACTGGAGCTGGAATATCAAAAAAAGAAGAAATTAAGATCTCATTTTCTGGGGACTTGATAACTAATAGTTTTGGAGCAGGATTTGGTGTGCAATGGTTTCTTGGTAAAAAAAGAAAAATATTGTACTAGACTGGAATATTCTTGGTGCGCACTATGGTAAGGGAACGCTTAGTCTTTCAGGCTCATTTACTTCAAGTAAAGAAATTACTAAGGATCAGTTAGACGAACTAGGAAAGCTGGTATCTGATAACTTTCAAGTTTTTCAAAAAGGAGGAGTTAAGGATGGATACGTTGAAGTTAATGCAAAGGATAAGCAGATATCTGTTAAGGATATATCTACTCCATGGGCATGGTTAAGAACATCTCTCTCAATAGGTATTCGTTTCTAAGCCACTCCCTAAGTGCTTTCGGGCACGACATCTTTCAGGACCCAGGGCGCAAGCTCTGGGTTTTTGTTCTTAATGTGTAGCCGTGTTCTCGTGTTGATTTTATGCAAATACTCGTATTATATATATTATCTTTGTAGGAAATAATAGAATAAGTATAAATGGAGTATAATTTTAAGGATATAGAGACGCGCTGGCAAGAGTCTTGGCGTAAACAAGAATTGTATAAAAGTAAGTGAAGATACTTCTCGTCCTCCCTACTATGTACTAGATATGTTCCCTTATCCTAGTGGTGCTGGTCTGCACGTTGGTCACCCTCTAGGTTATATCGCTTCAGATATTTTCTCTCGCTATAAGCGTCTACGTGGCTTTAACGTTTTACATCCTATGGGCTATGATGCTTTTGGATTGCCTGCTGAGCAGTATGCTATCCAAACAGGTCAGCATCCAGCCAAAACAACAGAAGTTAATACAGCTCGCTACCGTGAGCAGCTAGATAAGATTGGATTTAGTTATGACTGGAGTCGTGAGGTCAAGACTTGCGATCCTGAGTACTATAAGTGGACTCAGTGGGCTTTTACGGAGCTCTTTCAGTCGTATTACGATAATAAGAGTGCTAAGGCAAAAGCCTATTGCTGAGCTTATAGCGCACTTCGAACTTCATGGTACTGCGAGTCTAGATGTGGCTCAAGGGGAAGAGCTTTCTTTCGATGCTACACAATGGCAACAGATGACTAAGGCAGAGCAAAGCGCAACCTTGATGAACTATCGCTTGGCTTACCTTGGAGATACTATGGTAAACTGGTGTGCAGCTCTAGGTACTGTGCTTGCTAATGATGAGGTGAGCGAGGGCTTGAGTGTGCGTGGCGGTCACCCCGTAGAGCAGAAGCTTATGCGTCAGTGGTGTTTGCGGTAAGTGCTTATGCAGAGCGACTCCTCAACAGCTTAGATAGCCTTGAGTGGACAGAAGCTCTTAAGGAAACTCAACGCAACTGGATTGGACGTAGTGAGGGTGCAGAGGTTAAGTTCCCTATATCAGGAAGTGAAGAGCTTGTAACAGTCTTCACTACTCGCCCTGATACAATATATGGCGTTAGCTTTTATGGTGCTTGCGCCTGAAAGCGAACTTGTTTCCCTGCTAACGACAGAGGCTCAGCGTGCGTCTGTAGACGAGTACTTGCAGGCTACTAAGCGCAAGACCGAGCGTGAGCGTATAGCAGACCGCAGAGTAAGTGGTGTCTTTAGTGGCTCATACGCTATAAATCCTATTACAGGTAAGGAAATCCCAGTTTGGATTAGTGATTATGTCCTTGCGGGCTATGGTACAGGTGCTATTATGGCTGTGCCTGCTCACGATAGCCGTGACTTTTGCTTTTTGCACGTCATTTCGATTTGCCTATTGTGCCGGTTGTTATACCTGAGGGCGAAGAGGAGAGCAATCCTAGCGAGTGGGACGAAAGCAAGGACAGTAAGGCCGGCACTATGGTCAATAGCGATTTGCTAAATGGACTAAGTGTTAAGGAGGCTCAAGCTAAGATTAAGGCATTGATTACTGAGCGTGGCCTTGGTCGTGTTAAGGTTAACTATCGTTTACGCGATGCGATATTCTCACGCCAACGCTATTGGGGTGAGCCATTCCCAGTCTATTATAAGGACGGCATCGCTGAGGTGCTTCCTCTAGAGCAATTACCTCTCTGTCTACCTGAGGGTGGACAAGTTCCTCCCAACAGAAACAGGTGAACCGCCTCTTGGTCGTGCTGAGGGCTGGCATACCGCAGAGGGCTATCCATACGAACTAAGCACAATGCCAGGCTTTGCGGGTAGTAGTGCCTACTATCTCCGCTATATGGACCCTCGCAATGAGCAGGCTCTAGTTGGAAAGGAGGCTAATGAGTATTGGCGTCATGTAGACTTATATATTGGCGGTACAGAGCATGCTACGGGGCATTTGATTTATAGCCGTTTCTGGAATAAGTTCCTTTTTGACCTCGGTGCAGTGTGCGAAGATGAGCCATTCCGCAGACTTGTCAATCAGGGTATGATACAAGGGCGCAGTAACTTCGTTTACCGCATTAAGAATACAAACACATTTGTCAGCTTTGGGCTTAAGGACCAATACGATGTACAGCCTATACACGTTGATGTCAATATTGTATCGAATGATAAACTTGACTTAGAAGCTTTTCAAAGCATGGCAACCAGATTTCCATAATGCAGAGTTTATCCTGGAAGATGGTCAGTATGTGTGTGGTTGGGCTATCGAAAAGATGTCTAAGTCTATGCACAACGTCGTGAACCCTGATACGATTATTGAGCGTTACGGAGCAGATACTTTACGTTTCTACGAAATGTTCCTCGGTCCTCTAGAGCAGAGCAAGCCTTGGGATACTAATGGTATTGATGGTGTTCATCGTTTCCTTAAGAAACTATGGAACTTATACTGGGCAGGCGATAATGTTAAAGTTACTGACGAGGCTGCTTCTAAGGACGAACTTAAGTCTTTGTACAAGCTCATCAAGAAGGTTACGGCAGACATTGAGAATTTCTCATTCAATACGAGCGTATCGGCTTTCATGATTTGCGTGAACGAACTAACAAGTTTGGCTACAAACAAAAGAGAAATCTTGAAGCCTTTACTTATCCTATTAAGCTCTTACGCTCCTCATATCGCTGAAGAACTATGGCATGCAATAGGCGAGGAGGGTTCAGTCGTTACGGCTGAATGGCCCGAGCTTAATGAAGCTTATCTTGTGGAAGATAACTTTACTTACCCTGTTAGCTTCAATGGTAAGACGCGCTTTATGCTTTCTCTCCTGCTACGCTCACTCCTCAGGAGGTTGAGGCTGCCGTTCTTAGTGCTCCCGAAGCAGAGAAATGGCTTGAGGGCAAAACGCCTCGTAAGGTTATCGTTGTGCCTAAGCGCATTGTTAATATCGTATTATAATATATCACTCACTCTTCACCCATTCCGTACGATTAAGGCGGAATGGGTATAACTCATGACAACCTTATGGTTAATAACCCACTTCGTTACTTGGCAAACCACTTTGTCTCAGTCTTACAAGAGCTACGTTCTCAGGTCGTAACTAAGCGTTTTTGGATAGATGTATTGGTGGTTTTTATCGGCGTTTGCTTCTATGCGATAGGCTTCAGCTTCCTGATTTATCCTCAGCGTATCACTACGGGTGGATTGACTGGTTTTTGTAACCTATTTACCTTGACCTTTGGTATCGGTGTAGATGTGCCGTACAATATCATCAACTACTTCCTGTTGCTTTTTGGCGTTCTTGTTCTTGAATAAGAATTTCTTCATCAAGACATTGATAGGTATATTCTTTATCGGCTTAATCCTTAAGTACACTACACATTGGGCTGTGCCTAATCCAGCAGATATTGAGAGCTTTAAGCTAATGGTCCTTCAAGACCAACCAGTCTTAGCTTTGGCTATTGGTTCGGTGCTTACAGGGCTTGGGCTTGGTTTGGTATTCTCTGTCAATGGCTGCACAGGGCGGAACTGATGTGATTGTGGCTTTAATCAATAAATACTCCAATATGTCTATCGGGCGTCTATTCTTATATGTAGATGGCTCTGTAGTAGTTATGAGTTTCTTTGTTAATGTCTTCTTCGCCAAGTATCCACTGCCAGTGACAGATGCATTCAGTAAGTTGGTGCTATCCATTCTCCAGGTTGTCCTAGTCTCTCAGACGCTCGATTGGTATATACGTTACAACAGACAAAGTGTACAGATTACAGTCTTTAGCCGTAAGTATGCTGAAATCAACGAGGCTGTGACTCACAGACTCAAGCGTGGCTGTACTATTCTTGATGGACAAGGAGGCTATTCAGGGCGAAACCTTTAAGGTGTTGGTAATCGTTACTCGTCTGCGTCAAAGTGTAGATGTGCAGCGTTTGATTGAAGAGATTGACCCACAAGCCTTCCTAACAATAGGAGAGGTACAGGGAGTCTATGGACAGGGATTTGAAAACTTCGGTAAGAAATCCTAAGAGAAAAAAACTAATTGATTAAGAAAGTAGATGTAAAAGCATCTCTTATTTTTGATTGTGCAAAAGTACTATGAATAGTAAAAACTACTGTGTTATCATGGGCGGCGGTATTGGTAGCCGCTTCTGGCCCAAGAGCCGAGAATCTAAACCTAAACAGTTCCTTGATATATTTGGTGTAGGACGTTCACTCCTACGTATGACCTTTGATCGTTATGCTCAGTTTATTCCAGTGGAGAATATCCTTGTCGTAACAAATGAGAGTTATCGTGACCAAGTCCTTGAGCAGTTGCCAGAGTTATCAGCCTCTCAAGTGCTTTTGGAACCTATGCGCCGCAATACTGCTCCATGTATTGCGTATGCTTGTTACCATATTCAAGCGAAGTGCCCCTGATGCTAATATTATCGTGAGTGCTTCTGACCACTTAATCCTTGATGAGGCTAAATTCATCAAGAGTATGCAACGCTCGCTTGACTATGTCTCTAGTCGTGATGAAATCGTAACTCTTGGTATTCGTCCTTCTCGTCCTGAAACGGGTTATGGCTATATTCAGATGGTTCCTGATGATTCTAAGGGTGAAGATGACTTTTATCGAGTGCAGACCTTTACTGAGAAGCCCTAATAGAGAGCTAGCAGAGACTTTCGTGCAGAGCGGAGAGTTTCTGTGGAATAGTGGCATGTTTATTTGGAACTTGCCCACAATCATGAAAAGAGTTCCAAAAGTCAGTTGCCTGAAATCTGTATGCTGATGGATGATGGTCTTGATTGTTTCGCTACAGAGCGTGAGCATGCTTTTTATTCATGAGGCATTCCCCGTTGCCCAAGTATCTCTATTGACTATGGCATTATGGAGCATGCTCATCATGTGATGGTACTGCCTGTAGACTTCGGCTGGGCTGACCTCGGTACGTGGGGAAGCGTGTACGAACTCAAGGATAAGGATGAACAAGAGAATGTAACCTTGCATGGAGAAGCGATGTACTACAATAGCCGAGGTAACATTGTCTCTATGGAAGATGAAAATCAATTAGTAGTCCTTGAGGGTATCAATGATTGTATCGTAGCTCAGAGTGAAGGTGTGCTACTCGTTTGTCATCGTGCTGAGGAGCAACGTATCAAGGAGTTTACATCCGAAGTATCTGAACGTTATGATAAGAAGTTTGATTAGATAATGGGAAGCTTTTCCTGCATTATGTTTGGGAGCATCGTCGGTGGGAGTCTCTTACTCCTGCAGGGATACTCTCAGATTGTAATGTCGAAGTGTTAGATATAGGGCTCTGCAACAAAAATGCAGGGCCCGATTTTTTTAGAAGCCAAAGGTTCGCATCGATGATATTGTATGGGTTGGAGCCGTAGAAATTCATGAGCGTGCGAGTCAGTGGTATGAGCATGGTCATCATCTAGATTCTGCTTATAATGGAACTATCCCTACATGTTGTAGAGCATTGGGATAAGGAGATAAGGCTGTGTAATGGAAGGCTTGTCCCTTGCTTGATTATGCGTGTGCCCTGAGGAGCTGAGGGCGCAGGCCTCTCTGTTGGTTGCTCATGCTGAGGAATTACCTTGCACACCCTTTTTATGCGCGACTAAAGGAAGAGTCTGTGCGTGAGTATTTACAGCGTCTTGCTCGTGAAAGGCTGGAGGATAAAAGCCGACGACTTACGCAACTTGCCGAGCAGTACGACTGGCATGAGCTCTACATATTAGCCTGTTTCGTTACCACGGATTTGGCTTGAACAATGAGGCAATGGAGGCTCTTGCCTATGCTTTTGCCTTATAAACTGCTGGCACGTTATCTTGATCATGAGACGCAATGTAAGGCGCTTATCTTTGGGCAAGCCGCTCTGATTGATAGGTATCCCAATGAGGAGGAGCGTGAGCAGATTAGGGCAGAATATGCTTTCTTAAGGCATAAGCATAGCCTTGAACCAATAAACTCTAGTCTATGGAAGCGTTTGCGTACTCGCCCAGCAAGTTTTCCCGAATGTCGTTTACAACAACTTACCGACTTATTGCGCTCAGGTCGCTGGTCGCTTTCTGCGGTCTTATCCGTGCGAACGGCTCAAGAACTGCATACTCTTCTAGCCCCTTTGAGCTCTAAATCTGCCAATAGTATAGGCATCAATGTCTTACTCCCATTTGCTTATGCACATGGGCAGGTTCATGAGGGTAAGGAGATAGAACCCTATTTATCCATGCTTGCGACTCTACCAGCCGAGAATAATAAGATTACACGTTTATTCTCTAAGGCTGGAATAAAAGATTAAAAAAATGCCTTAGAGAGTCAAGCCGTATTGCAATTATACCGCTGTTACTGCGAAGCGCACAAATGTCTTTACTGTCATTGGGGGCGTCTTTTTGCTCAGTAGACCCTTTGAGAGGGACAACTAAGGTCTGTTCATTTATTCATGTTTTTTTGATGTTGGAGTGTTCATACAAGAGATGGTATGGGTATGTGCGGATAAAAATGATCGTTGCGTTTCCTAAACTCCAAACCTCGGCGAAGTTTGTGCAGACTACACGTGTAGTTTGTACAGACTACGGCTGAAGTCTCCAGAAAGTACTACGTACTTATAAATTTAAGTACGCGTACTCACTGAAATAAGTGCGTGTACTTACTAAAGTATTTGCGTGTGTTTACTGAATTAAGTACGCGTACTCGTTTCAGTGAGTACGTCGTACTTATTGTTTGACTGCTTACCTGTGAGGTGTTGCTCTTTGAGCTCTTCCAGCTTAGTCATAACCCATTAGGGGATAACTAAAGTCTGTTCATTTATTCGTTTGTTTTAATGTCGGAGTGTTCACCTAGGAGATTGTGTGAGCATGTGCAGATAAAATGATAATTGCGTTTCTTATTCCCAAAACCTCGGCGAAGTCTGTAGCAAACTACGGCTGAAGTTTGTACAGACTACAGCTGAAGTCTCCAGAAAGTACTATGTACACATTTTATATGTACGCGTACTTACTAAAAGTATTTACGTGTATCTTACTAGCAACGAGTACGATGTACTCATTTCGCTAAGTATGCGTACTTACTAAAGCGTTTGCGCACACTCTATAACCGAGACTAAAACTAACACACAGAATCATTTTATGCAAAATAGAATAACTCTTTAGGGCGACACATTTTTATATCCCAGGGCGAAAGCTCTGGGATATTTGTTATAAAAGCATTTGTGTATCGTATGTTTGCTCTACCAAATAAAAAGATAAATATGCAAGGGCAACTTACAACCAACCATGTAGAATTGAGAGCGGTACATACTCCTCGGGAAGCGTTATTATATTCCGAGCTACCAACGTGGTTATCGTTGGACAACAAAAACAAGTTACACAACTCTTGACGACCTTCTTGAGTTTGAGCGCAAAAAGAAAAGGGAGTTCTATTGCTTGCAACCTATTGTTGTTGTACCACTTCAAGGAGGGCAGCGCCTCAGCAGTGGTCAAGACGGAGAAGAACCAGTCTATGAGGTAATAGACGACAACAACGTTTGACCACCATACTATTGATCCTTCAGTATATGAAGGATAAACAGCTCCCCTCAACCAGCTCTATGAGTTAAGTTATCAGACGAGGATAGGAAGTTCTGGCTTCTTGAGTAACATACGCTCCAAGAGTGAAGAAGAGGCGGAGCGCAACAGCGATTATTGGCATACTCTATGCTTATAGGACCATAGATGATTGGTTTAATAACAACCAGCAGTATATCTACTTATATATCAATTCATTTATTAGCAACGACGAACTAAAATAATGTGACGTATCATTTGGTACGAACTAGGGCAGAGTGAGGATACAAATTGATGTTTCTCTCGCTTCAACATCGGTAGATACCACTGACTAATGCTGAACTTATCAAGGCTCTGCTTTTTGGTGTCGAGGTAATCTTTGCTGACAACCTCGGCCTCACTTGAGCAGTGTACAGATAGCGAGGAGTAGGGATAGTATTGAAAAATAAGCTGTAACCTTCTTCTTTTTGGACCTTGTCTCAGGGGCACACTAGCAACTATCCTAAACCATATTGAACTGATTTTTGATCCATTGCTGAAAGTAAACAAAGTAAGCTAACGAGCTTTGAATATTATACTGAGAAACCTCAATGCTCATAAGGCAGCTATTAGTGAGATTTGGCTTGAGGTGAAGCAAGTCTTCCCACGCCTTGAGGAGTGGTACGATAATCATGAGCTCTATCATTATATTGGCTATTTGACCAGTACGGGCAGTAGTATAAGGGAGATTTATCAGCTCTATCCAATAAGTCTAAGGCGCAGTTTGTGCAGGCTCTAAAAAGAAAATCGATGACGGCTTTGGGAATTTTACTCTAGATGATCTAGAATACGAGTCTAACAACTTGAAGACGATACGCAAGGTTTTACTTCTTTTACATCGAGACTATCCTATCCTCTTCTAAGGCATATACTGCTTCCCTTTGATATCTATCTATTGGATCAATGGGATGTTGAACATATCCGTAGTCGGACGGAGTATAGCAACAAGCTTTATCAAGAGTCTGTCCTCAGCGAGAGTATAGAATACTGAGAGTAAATACGAGCTAACGACTCAAGAGCAGGAGCTACTCAGCGAAATCAAAGACTTGCTACATGTATGGAAATAAGAAGGGTGATGCTTATCAGCAAGATTTTAATGAGCCTTTGCTAAAGATACAAAAGCACTTTTGGAGAAGATAAAGACTTTGCAGAAGGTCACATGGCACCAGGCAATCTGACCTTGCTCGACAGTAAGACCAACCGCAGCTATGGCAATAGACCCTAGTGCTAAAACGCCGACGTATCGTCCAAAACGATAAAAGGTATGTCACTCCTATTGCTACCAAAAAAATGTCTTTTCTCAAGTATTACAGCCATCATGCTACAGATATCTTGGTCTGGCAGGATAAGGATGCGGAGGATTATATGCAGTCTATCCAAGAACTATTGTCTTACTATTTTTCCGAACCAACAACCTGAGTAGATTATGAGTATCAAATATCCAATTAGGAGACAAAATCTCCTTTATTAAACTTTTAGCCAGCTCAGAGCTCAATGTACGCATCTCCGATTATATAGCGAGATTATGCCCAAGGACGATCCTCGGCCCATGAGGTGCGTAAGGCTTTCTTGACGGCTTTGCCTCCCTCATCTACAAGCAGAGGGACGCACGACCTAGACTTTGTTTGATGGGGCAGTGAGTGAGTCTCAGGATTTTTGCCTCTGGATGGGCAGCAACGCTTGACAACCTCTTTTAGCTACATTGGTATTTAGCCCAGATTAGCGAGTAGCCCTGGAGTCCCCGTGCTCGCTTATTATAACTGCAGAGGTTTACCTCAGAGGGTCAAGTTCGTTTTAGCTATGAGACTCGGCCCTAGTGCTAAGATCTTTGCCAAGCTCCCACTTGCTGAGACCAGAGAGCGAAGATTAGAACTAAAACGGAGGACACTCTCTCGGCTCTCATCAAGGAGCTACCTTGGTATTTCCTATCTTGGGATAGGGACCCTTCTATCACGGCTATGCTGACGATGTTAGATGACATACATAAGGTATTTTACATGGAGCGGGATGGACTAGCGAAGCTTTCGGAGGAGGATAATCCGCGCTTGAGTTTCCAGTTTCTTGATCTCAAAGGATCTGGATTGACCGATGACCTCTACATCAAGATGAATGCTCGAGGTAAATCGCCTACTCTCTATCGAAACCTTTAAAGCTAGTTTGGAGCAATACCTGTGTTAAGTGAGCTACATCGATGAGCAGCGTGCCAAGACCTTTGTTGACAAAAATGGACGGACAGTGGGCAGACCCAATGTGGTGCTACCGAGATAAGGAACATCCGGAGCATGCCAGCGACCGTCAATGGGAGCGTGTCTTTCAGAACCTCACTATCCATATGGTTATGCCCCTCAGTGAGGGGTGGGACCGAATAGAGAGCTTAGTCGCCTGCACAGAGACTCTTGAGCTTTAATGCTTATAAGGAGTTAGGTTGTATCAATGAGAAGAGTTTGGACTTCATTACCGGTGCTAGATGTTCTCTATAACGGAGAAGATGATACATGAGTGGTTAGGGGAAAGAGTTTTAGAGCTTTATTTCTCGGCTGAGGATTATTGGGACTCTCTGATTGAATATAAAGATAAAACAAGAGACCGATAATGTCTGCGTAAACCGGATTGGAGCTATAATGTCATCTGATATTTTATGCTTATAGTAGCATATCTGATCAAGTTTCCAGCCCCAAAGAGACAATCCTGCAGATGTGCAAGCTCCAGGAGAGTGGATGCGTGTTGCATAACCTCATAGAGGGAGAATCTACAGATAGACAATGATCAAGACTATGTCAGGGCGCCTCTGTGAGACTTAGGAGGAATGATAGAGCAGGGGCAACCCATATACAGCTTCTTGGCAGTGGCTATAGCCCTGATGGAGTCGCAGGGTGGCAGATTGCCGAGGAGCAATGTAAAGCCAAATTGTTGCTCCGATAGTGCTACATGGTGGCACTATTAGTCGAGCAGAGCTACACCCTATTTCTTGGGGGCAGATGAGGCTTTTATTAGACTTTTCGGACAAGAATGCTTGAAAGCTTTCTGAGAGGTATGAGGGCTTAAGTAGCAAAAGATATTTGCAGGAGGCTACGATAAAACGTCCTCGTGAAGGTTATTTACTCGAGCGAGCTGTCCTCACCAAGGGCGACTATGGGGGCTAAGTGATGCCAAAAACGAGCTAATCTATCATCTTCTGCCGAAAGAGGGAAAACGTCTATCGTGACCACATGCTGGCGTCGTATGCTATCGTGAAGATAGTAGGGAGGCTCGTCGTCTATTCAAGTCTGCTTGATGATGATAGACTCACAGTCCGATGGTAATGTTGAAGACATTAAAGCAGAATTAAGGCGTATTATTGAGGAGGATTTACCCGCCCAGAAGGGGAGAACATTTCTTTCCGCTGAGCACTCGTAAAGCATCCTACGATTATCGGGCTGTCGGGATGTGGGCTTTTGTCTCAGAGAGCTTATGAAGAGGAGGGTGGGCATACTTTTGCGTATCGTAACTACATTTTAAGCTATAACTCACGAGTTGCAAAAGTTATGCTCTCTATTTAGAGATGTTTGATGACAATGGCATGCAGGATTATAAGCCTTTCAAAAAGGTAGATTATATGTGGTATGAGATAATAAATTATCCCTGGATAAACTTACTGGTTTTAGGTACTCTAATGTAGATTGCAGAGCGTGGATACAGCATCAAATAAATGAGAGAGAAAGGATATGTTGATGTTTTGGACATTGGGCATTGATACGGAGTCTGGAGAGCAAATTATCAGCGGTAAGTTATTTGAATCTCTTGAAGAGCTCGGGTTTTCAGAAGGATCTGAGAGTTCGATACTCAAGAGGAGCTAATTGAATGCCTGCAAGAGCTGTGTAAAATGCTCAAGAGCTCTAATTTCTCGATTTTGGACTTAGTTTATATATTAGCGTTTGACTTATATGCAATGTTGAGTCTTTGGCCAGAGGTAACAACCTGCCTCTGGCTTGTTTTTCTTAGTGCTGCTCTTAAGGGTGGAAATGCGCTTGCCATTCTGATTAAGCACGTTGTATAATATACTCATCTGCACTTTTTGCGTGACTTTGCCCTCGTAGTTCAACGGATAGAACAAGAGTTTCTAAACTTTAGATAGCAGTTCGATTCTCGCTCGGGGTACTTTCTCCAAGAAAAAAGGTTGAGTAAGTATTTAATAAATTTAAGATAAGCAGTAGAATAATGGCTGAACGATGAACAATACCAATGCTTTGAGCTGCTAAGCTAGTAGATATCGGTGACAAAGGCTGAGTATCAGCCTGAAGTGAGAGAGGCTCTAAGAATGTTCGTAAGAATGTAGAAGAAAAAGGGCTTCCGTAAGGGTCAGGCTCCAATGAGCATGATTGTTAAGAAATACGGTAGTGGCGGTTAGCTTTTCGACGAGATTAACCGTTTGGCTGGTCGTCAAATCTATGACTATATTAACGACAATAAGCTCCGTGTGACTAGGTGAACCTCTTCCTGTAGAAGGTCAGAAACGTTGCAGACCTAGAGGGCGATAGGACTTTGAGTTTACTTTCGAAGTGGCTCTTGCTCCAGAGCTTGATATTAAGCTTACTAAGGAAGATAAGATTCCTTACCCTCAGATTGAGGCAACAGACGAGATGGTGTCTGCTCACATCGAACAGATGCTTGCTCAGCACGGTAGCCGTCAGGATGTGACACTGTAGAAGATAATGACCTTGTACGTGGTATCCTTACTGGAGCTTGCTGATGGTCAGCCTAAGGAAGGTGGTGTCGTAAACGAAAACGCTATGCTTCTTCCTCTTTATATCAAGAATGAAGAAGTACGTGCTCAGTTTGTTGGCGCTGCTAAGAACGCAGTTATCGTTTTTCGAACCATTCAAGGCTACGAAGGTAATGGTGCAGAGCTAGTATCATTCCTTAATGTAGAAAAAGGATGCTGTTCCTACTTACGAAGGTGTATACAGTTCAGCTTCCAAATCGAAAGCATCAGCCGTCACGTACCAGCAGAACTTAACGAAGCATTCTTCACAGCTGCATTTTGGCGAAGAAGGCGAAGTTAAGGACGAAGCTGCACTCACGCGAACAGGTGAAGAATGGTTTCCGTGAACAGTTTGACCCAGAGAGCGACTAGCATGTTCGTAGTAGATACTCGTAAGGTTATCCTTGCTAAGGCTGGTAAGGTGAGAGCTTGCTGAAGATATTCTTAAGCGTTGGCTTAGAGCTCTAACGATAAGCTAAGCGAAGAGCAAATCAATCACTGAATATCCCTGCAATGGTTGAAGACCTTGTTTACCAACCAGTGAAGGATGGTATCATGGCTGAGAACAGTCGCAGGTAACTCCAGAAGAAGAGCTTGCTTTTTGCAACTATCGTAGCTCAGACCAGTTCGCTCAGTATGGTATGAGCTCAGTTCCAGATGAAATGCTTGAAGGTTATGCTAAAGCAGCTTATCAGCCGTGAAGAAACTGCACGCAACATCCGTGCACGCCTCTTCGATAACAAGTTCTGCTCAGATTGTTAGCGGCATGGTAACTCGTCGAAGAGCGTAACGGTTTGCCCAGAAGAATTTGGCAAGTACGCTCGTGGTGAAAGAGTGATCTTTCAGCATTAGTTAGTTAGTAGTAACGAGCGGTATCACAAAAGTGATACCGCCTATTACTCTGTCATTATAAGTGCTAGTTTGAAGAGAGCTTACTCATGGCTAGACAAGGCTCTTGCATGTATTCGGGATTAATCTCTGTATTAGAGACATTTGACATGCCCCAGAGGCTCGCACTTAAGACGAGGGACAAAGGAGGGCTTCTTCTCGGAGGTCTCGCTCGTACTAAATTACTGATAATAATGGGCTTGTCTTTGAGCTTGCGTAATTGGCGCACCAGCCTAGACGTCGCATCTTCATGGCCCGTTAGCCTATCGATGACCCATTGCTCAGCTTCTTCTCTAGCGGAGGAGAATGGCGACAAAGCCTCCACGTTGCTCTGTAAAGGACTTTGGCAACTTGCTCATTCTGCGGTATTCTTGAACGATGAGCTCGGCATGCTCACTACTATAAGACGGAGTCGGTACACTCCTCCATATTCACAAAGGAGTTCGTAATCCTTATCCGCCGACATCCAAAGCATCTCTAATTGAAGGTTCTCAAGTTCGCTTGCAGGGATTTGATAGCGGAAGCTCTGCATGCAGCAGCCAAAGTTTCTACCATAGTATCCCTTAACTTCTCATTAGCAGGAATAAGGATAAGTGCATCAGTACCTCGCTTGCGTTCTTCCTCTTCTACGCTTTACAAGCTTATGCATAAGCCCTTGCCCACGATAGTCGGGGTACACATGCGCCCGATATATAGGCTAGCTAATGCGCTTAGTTGCTTGATGCGGACACTACCACTACTGAATAATCCCCAATATGAGCCACGGCAAGCCCGTCCTGATTGTATTCCTAAATAAGTATCTTCGGCATCGAGCAACCTTAGAAAAGTAAAAGTCTAAAAGTCGGCATCATCATCAGAAGCAAATGCTCCACAGCGTGCGTGCTGCTTGTATGTTTGAGTTCATAAGAATAGAATAAGAAGTATTTGAGCCGAGATAATACGGAGGAACTATAATCACAGGATAAACTGTTGCGTAAGCACGCTACAGTTGCGTGACTCTCGTAACTATCGACTGCATAGTCTAGTGCAAAAAGGATTGGACCACAGAGCCACAGAGCCTTACCAGTGGTTCTCACGGCATAGCCTTTCAGAATGAATATGTGATACCTCCGGAAATTAGAATTGGACCAACGGTAATAAAGTGCGCCTAGTCCTAACCACAGCAAACCATCACCATTGAGGAGCTGTATCGGCAAAATGACCTCGGTAGAAAGTCCTAGACCAGCGAGGTGATAGCTACAGGCCCTATTTTGCTTGATGAGTTGCGTCGCACTGTTGGTCATAAAGGTGAGAGACAAGCCTTCAAAAGTACCCCCATCAGAATACCCATAACGATAGGGGCCACCAGCAGAGTCCTCAGTTTAAGCGGGAATACTCATACCCTGGAATAAACAGAGGATAGAAACCGAGCAAGCACCCAAGGGCAAGTCCAGGAAAGAAACTTACAAGGCGAGGCTTGTCGAGTGTTTGGATAGAGTTCCTATGAGCTTCTACTTGAGATACTGCGCCGCTTCGCCACTACTACAAGGCGGTCTCCAGTCTGAAGATACAGGTCAGGAGCTAGCAAGAAGTTCGACCTCCAGCACGGTCAATACGTGATGTTGAGGCTATACTTATTGCGGAGCTTTAGAGTTCGAGCTTGACCCCATTAAGTTTAGGGGTTCGTGATGATAATCGCTTACTATTTAAGCGCGCATCGATAGCGTCCCAGTTAATGTCGGGTCTGTTCCAGTCTTGTTGGTCATCTCGTTTACCAAAGAAAGCCTAGCTCTTCTGCATCCTCTTGGTGGCAGAGTACCAAGATATGATCGTCGCTTATAAAGTTGGGTGGTAGAGCTAGGGAGTAGAAGTTCGTCCTTGCGCCAAATGCGAGAGATAATAAAGTGTTTTGGTTTTGCTGATACGATGTCTTTAACCGCATGTCCACATAAACCCTCTGTGAGAATTTCAAACTCGGCGATATAAGCAGCTCTAAACTCGCTCTTCTCTGTCTTACTTGTTGTGGGTGCAATGCGGAAGAGTAGGGCTAAAGGAAAGGATAACCCCGACGACACCAAAAAGGATATGTAACAGCTGCAGCCATAGCCGCATCAAGCACCGAGCTTAGGCTCTGTAGGGTGCAGGCTTTGGAGTGTGAGTATTGTACTGCGGCGGAAAGTACGGGCGTATTCGTTGCTGCTCCACTCATAACGCCAAGTATATTACCCCATAGATATACCGAGGCTATAGTGTATGCGCTATTACCATGATATAGGTACACGAGCAGGAAATATCCCTTGAAGATTATAGCCAATACCCTTGCTCTTGAGTGAGGGGAAGAATGATGGTCCAACCTCTACCCCTAGAGCGTAGACGAAGAGTGCTAGACCAAAAGCTTTGAATAAAAGCTTGTCATTGACTCTACTGTCTGTACCCGAAGTGGGCAAAGAGAATGCCGACGAAGAATACAAAGGTTACACCTAAGTTGATGCTCGCGATGCGCATACGTCCGGAGAAGAAGACCTATCCTCGAGACGATGCTAAGAATAATAATCGTTTGTGTTCCTGATGGAATAAGGAACATCTCTTGTAGCCATGAAAATGACGCTATTCATATCTATTGAGTAAATTAACTGTCTAGGGCGGAATTTAATGCTGTAGTTTCCGAGAGCCCCCTTGATACTGTAATATATATATTTGTCTAGGTAGCAGAATTTGTCGGAATGATGTTTTCCCCTGTGAGCTCTCACTCTGTATAGCAGTCGCCCGATAAGGTCGTATACTTGAGCGTCGCTTCCTCCTTGTGGATTTTGAATGTAAAAGTATCGCCATATGTACATAGGCTGAGTATTGCTCAGGGTTAGGAATGTTTGGTGTTCCGTTGCTGTTTTGCTTATCTCCTTGAATGATAGTAAGTCAATCCACAAACTGTCCCTAGTGTATTGCTCTTTGCTCCAATTTGAACCGATGCTCTTTGCCCAAGTACTTTGCTGATAGTCTTTTTGTGTATTGCGGTATTGGGCTGTAAGGAGTGGATAATCTAGTTTGCTGTCGTCCGTCGTGCGGATAGAGAGAGTAAGATGCCTGCAGGGATTTTCTCGTTCGTCAAAGAGGGAATGAAAACCTCAACATCATCTTCGCCTATAGTTCGTTCCTCTTCCTTTCATTAAGCCCGTTTTGTCTATTATAACGGATAAAATTATAGTTGTTAAGTCTTGTAGACCAAATAGGCGTGCTTGATGCCAAGCCCTCCTTCGATAGGGCTACAGCTCAATGAGGTAGTTAGGCTTCTCTGCTTGTGATAGCGAGAATCTGCCTAGTTGAATATAAGCTCCGAGAACATCGGTGTGGAGATAGCGTTATGATACGTCCTTGCCCCCGATACTCCCTCTTGTAGCTTGGTAAGACTTCATAAGCCCTGGGTCCTCTCTCCATAGAATGGGCTTAAACGTTGTACTGGCTTTAGAAAGAATATGGGTCACAGCCCGATAGCTTGCTCACAGCTTGGTTGTCCGGATTTGAGCCATGGTGCGAGCTTAAAGATATTATCTCTAGTGTCATGCTCTCCTCCCCATGCTTGTGTGAGGGCGTAGTAGTGGTCACGATAAGGGTTGTTGCAGTTAGACTGACCTCCTGTAAGAGCTCGATTACTAAGCCGTTGCCGTCAAATAGGGGAGACAGATGCCCGTTTCTGTTGTCCCTAGACGCCACTCTTCAATGCGCCAATGCGCTTGTTTCCAAGATATATCCTATTTAGATATTCATAGCCCCTTGTTAATCGAATAGTCATAGAGGTGTATCTTTTGGGATCTTCGGCTATGCAGATGCGTTTAGTTGAACTTAGTGCGTGATGTATGCCAAAAGAATGGTCCTAGTGGCTCACGGCTGATATTCCAACCAGCCCAATAAGGGTTATAACTTGCAGGGAATACTACGAATACCTTTGAGCGTGGTCGGTAGCCCTGTGATTTCGAGGAGCGCCAGTGTCATGCTCTTCATCGTAGGCAATAAGTGTAGCTCCCGGAGAGTGTTTTTCTCTCCGAACCGCGAATGTTTTGTCTTTAGAAGGGCTTTCAAAGCCAAAAGAAAAAGATGATTGATTTACAGACTTCACGTACTTTCTCTATTGTCTTGGGGTCGTTGGGCGTCTCCGAGATGAAGTCTCGTCATAAATCCTATTGATATTGTGTGCCGCTGTAAGCACATAGGCAGTACCATCTTGTCGGGTATTGTTGATGAGGACTCCAGTTGAGCTGTATGCGCCTTCAGCGATGAGAAGCAAAGTGGCTCTAGCTTGATTGCTGTATTCGGGATAGGCTACGATGTTAGGAGCGCAACTGAGTCGCTCTAGTCCCGTTTCTAAGTAGTTTATAGGGGTTCGCCTGCAGCTAGATACCCTTGCTGAGTTATTGGTGCTCTTGAGGTCAAGGAAACTTTTATAGCCATAGTAGACCTTATCGATTTGTAAATCTACCTGATTAGGGCTAATGCCTGCAGGGAGATTGATTTCAAGAGTAACCCAGTCGCCAGGGAGTGGAGAGAAGCTTAGGGTATGACTTTCGCTATTATTCTGATCTGTGAATGCTCCTCGCAGTGTCCCCTGAGACCCATAGAGATAGAGCGAAGCTCCCTCAGGCATGATGTAGCGTGAGCAGTGCAGCCCGATGGACTTCGCTCCAGAGCCTTAATCGTTAGTCTATATATATGCTCGCCATTGGGCGTCTGCGTCCATTGCCCCTGACCAAGTCTAATCTGTGTGGCGATAGGGGCGGCGAAGTGAAACGGGCGCAGTTCGTTTGTTTTTTGCTTATCTTTCTGTAGCCATTCACTTAGAGTAGCTTTTAGAGGGAGCATCTAGATGCAGAGTATCATCATGACGGAGTGAACGTAGAGATTGCGTACGTTCTACTAGTGAGAGGGATAACGGACTACCTCCGCTAGCATACTGAGCGAATAGGTTGAGCTTGCCCCCAATAAGAGAAGCAAGCTCAGACCCATACATATTTGCCTAAGGTGTTTGTTCATCTAACTTAATTTCATTGAGACCGCTTGACGGACTATAAAATGACAAGTTTTACTTGTTATTTGGTGGAACTTTGCAGAGTGCGGCCTCGCAAGGCATTGAGACAGAAGGTGACGGGAGTTTACTCGTGTAAATGACCGAACCTGAATGTCGATAAAAACGCAGTGAGTGCCGTACTATGCAGGGTTTTTTTCTTTCGTTTAAGGCTCTTATAAGCATCAAGATAGTACTTATAGAAATGCTTCCATTCGGCTTGTTCCGCAAGGGCTTGGGCAGCTCTTTTAAGTCTTTCGTTTTGCCTTTCTTGCCTTGTGCAAAGAGTGCAATATATTCATTATTTGCTGTGCCGTCTCGGCTCCAGTATTGTCTGTTCAGCGTGAGGACTGTCACAGGTAGATTTTCTATGCTCTGACTATCTCTGAGAGTATCTTCAGCCCAAAGACCGAAGTCTCGCATAGCGAGTTGTAATCGTAGGTACACCGAAGGTGATACTTTTCGAGAGGTGTATAGCCCCAAGGTTCGTAGTAACTAGGATAAACACTCAAATCCATACCACAGAGTAGGTCATAGTAAGATAGGGTTTATAATCCCATCATGTCCTGTAAGATATACAGGTATATGAATGATATTAACAGACTCATGTGTGGTATTTAGTCCTAGATGATGGAAATGCTGTTGCGCATTATCCTCACTCATGTTGTGAGCCAGTGACTGAGTGTGGGATGCTGTAAGCCTGTCGTTTGCTCTTCAAGTGCTGAAGTAAGTATTGGAGGTCGGCTCTAGGCTCAGATGCCCATGCAGGCACAAGAATGAAGGCAAAAATATGCTTCTTCCCCTTATAGATATTTCGTAGGCGAGCGATGCTATCTACATATAGGTCTATACCCTTATTGCGATATTCGTAACGTCCCCGAGAGCGAGATATAAATATCTTTATCTCCGGCAGAGATACCCTGTAAGAGCTTGTGCAATGGCAGCAAGACGGGTGCGAGCTTCCCTTGCGTACGCTATTGTATTTGCGTCCCTTGAGGGACAAAAGCCGCCTTCAAATCCATTAGGAAGGATAAGGGAGTGCGCTCAAGTAGTTGCGTACATTCGTCTGCAGTAAGACGGCTAACGGTTCCGAAAAGGTTAGAGACGTGAGCTGCCTTATATTCTACGGCATGCTTAGCTACCACGCCTAGTTCTTCAGCCATCTGATGCCCATTATAATAAGGCATATATTCATAGAGATTTTTGCCGTTGCCCGCAATAGAACGCCCTACAGTCGTGGCATGTGTGATGAAAGAGAGTGTCAAGGTCAGGGCGGTGTCTCTTGCTATAGAGTAGTCCCATAGCTGTTTGCCACTCATTATAAATAGCGATAGTTTCGACCCTTGCGAACCTTTAGACTATCAAGGACGCTGTGCATCACACGAGTAGCCGCAACAGAGAACAAACTGCTTTCGTCATAGTCGCCATATCCCTTATCGCTCTCAATCTGGAAACTTTCCCACATCTCAAAGTAGATGCTTCCTTTCTCTTCCCACAGAGGTGAGAAATCAACAAGGATAACCGGAGGTTTTGCCGGGTATATCCCATATACCGACAACGGTGCGTAGAGGGAAAGCTTTTGTTGCGCTTGCTCGACCCAAGGGAGTAGGAGTTCTGGTGTTTCTTGAATAAAGTCTTGAGGTAATGTGTTTGCGAGGAGAGGTCCGACGAATAGCACCTGACCTTTGTGGCTATTCATCATTTCGTTTGCTCTTGATGAGAGTACGGTGTAGATACCTCCCATCTTATTGCATACCTCCCAGCTTGTCTCGAATACTATCATGATAACTATGTGATATAAGTTAACTTTGGTGCAAAGGTACAAAAACGCTCTAATCAGAGCCTTAGGCTTAGGAGTTGCGTCTGTTAGACAGTAGTGAGCATGTATAATCGAGAAAATAATGCATACATTACCTAAAGTTGAAAAATCTCTGAGCAGTGAAGTCTCCAGAAAGTGCTACGTACTTACTAAAATTTAAGTGCATCAAAACTTATTAGTTGTCTTGATGTGTACTTTTCCCGATTATAGTGCAATGCTGTACAAAAATAAAGCATTACTTTTTGTAAAATGTATCAATGATTATCCCATTTTAGTAGATAGAGTGTAATAACAGATGAATAGCCCCTAGTTTCGGTCATAGTTCCAGTATATAATGTAGCCCCTTATTTGGAGCAGTGTTTAGATTCGATAGTCAATCAAACTTATCGCAATTTGGAAATCATTCTTGTTGATGATGGTTCTACAGATGAGAGTGGTGCTATTTGTGATCGTTATGCAGAGCAAGATGGTCGCATTCAGAGTCGTGCATAAAGAGATGGAGGGCAATCATCCGCTCGTAATGTCGCTCTAGATATGATGACGGGCGAGTGGGTTCTTTTTGTATGATAGTGATGACTGGATAGAGCTTAATACATTGGAGCTTCTATTTGAGCAAAAAAGATGAGCGTGCCGATATCGTAGAGTTTGGCTTTTCTTACAGCTACTTAGAAGAAGAGAGTAATCAGTTGCTTTATGAAGATCTGATTTGTAGTGGTAGGCATGCATTGAAGCTTTTGGCATTAAATGAGAAGCCTATGGGTATTATGTGCGATAAGTTGTTCCGAACAGAAACTCTGGGGAATCTTCGTTTTATTGAAGGTCGTTATTATGAGGATACTCCTTTTTGTGATAGAGTTTCTATGGAAGTCAAAAATTCTACCAGTATATTCCATCTGTACTCTATCGGTATAGGAGAGATAGAACTGGTCAGACAACCTATAGAATGGTTGTTGACATACAGAAGCATATGCATCAGAATCTGGAGAACTTAATGGAGCGCTATGCTAATGAACCCGAAATGATGTTATATCTGTCTACTTGGTATCTTAATAGGAGCAAAAGAGCTCTTAACTTTATATACAGAGGCTAAGGAAGATTGGCAGGAGTTTAAGCTGTTCTAGGTCCTCATTGGAAGTTGGCATGTAGCATGCCGTTTATCAAAACAAGTATACTCCAAGATTTTAAATTACGAGCTTTTCAATATAATCCGTACCTATATGCTTCAGTTCTAAGTTGTCTTCAATCTATAGCTGAGAAATGAAGGTAAAAATAGCTAAAGAAAGATATGAATAATCCTCTTGTTTCGGTTGTAGTACCGGTGTATAATGTAGCATCTTATCTAGAGCAGTGTTTGGATTCTGTTGTGAACCAAACGTATAAAAACTTAGAAATAATTCTTGTCGACGACGGATCTACAGATGATAGATGATGCCATTTGTGATCGTTATGCTGAGAAAGATAGCCGAATTCAAGTCATTCATAAAGAAAATGGGGGCTATCATCGGCTCGTAATGTAGGGCTTGGCAAGAATAACGGGAGAGTGGGCTCTATTTATTGATAGTGATGATTGGATAGAACTTAATACGCTAGAGCTTTTTGTTTGAGCAGAAGGATGAACGTTCAGAAATCGTAGAGTTTGGCTTAAATGTAGTATATTCAAATAATGTAGAGTGTTACATCAATACCCCTAGTTTGATGTCGGGTCGTGATGCTCTTACCACGTAGTTACAAAAAGCCTGTATATGGGTACCATGTGCAATAAGATGTTTAAGGTGGATGCTATAAGAGGTTTATCCTTTATGGAAGGTCGTTGCCACGAGGATACTCCTTTTATCATGGAGCTTTGTATAGCATGAAGGGTATTATCAGTATGTAGCACTCCCTCTTTATCATTATCGACGTAGGGATGGTCAAATAACTTCTGGGTTTACAGAGAAACGTTTGGATCTGTATCATAATTTTTGAAGATCTGATGACTAAATATGAGGGAACGGAATTTATAAATTACATTCAGACTTGTTATTTATATTGGGCAAAATCCTATTTCTTTGAAATTTCTATACAACCATTAGATCGTCGAAAAAGAATGAAGCTCTAACTCGTCCCTATTTTGGAGAAAGCTCGTAGGATGTCCTTCATCAGCGTTGATAAGAGTCAAAGGTCTTCAATGGCGATGTTCAATTTATGCCGAGAGTTTATGCTTATTTAGTTGTCTAGTGTTCAGCCAGTTATAAAAGAAATTGATAGGGAAATAAGCGATGGGTAAAAATTATAATGAAATGCTTCCTGTATTTGAGCAGGGGAAATGTATTCCTAGGCTACTTCATCAGACATATAAGTCAAAGATAATAGAGATGCAGATCTAAAATCTAATATAGAACTATTTAAAGACTCTTAATCCCCTTTTCGTGTATACCTCTCATGATGATGCTGATATAGAAGAGTTTATTCTTAGGTGTTGTCGGTGAAGAGATATATGCTTATTATCAGCGTATAGAGCCGTGCTATGGGGCTGCTAAAGCAGATTTCTTTTTCGCTATCTGCTTATGTACAAGTGTGGAGGAGTGTATCTAGATATAAAAAGAGTACTAATGACCTGCCTCTAGATGATGTTTTTGCTCCCTGATGAACAGTATATTTTGGCTCGTGGGATAATTTGGAAGGTAGAGATGTATGAGGATCATGGTCGTCATCCTGGTTTAGATAAGTGTCTCCTCAGGAGAATATCAACAGTGGTTTATTGTTGCTGTTCCAGGGCATCCCTTTCTAAGAGCAGTAATTTTAAAAAGTGCTTCAGTGTATCGATACGTATAATCCATGGAAAGTGGGGAGGGACTATATGTGTGCTTCTGAACTACAGGTCCGATTTCCACACGTTGGCTATTTATGACTATGTGAGAGAGAGCTAGTTTCGACAAATCAGTATCGTATTGTCCAACGTATAGAGGATTTGGGATTTAGTATTCAATTTATGATAAGAGAAACTATTTGAGGTCCTCATATAGAGCGGTTATAGTTCCATATGAGAACTTGAGGCTGCCAGTTATCCGTATGGGAGGTTGTGTGAAGACTAAGCTGATTGAATGGATCTCTCGTCTTGGAATGGAAGCTCCCGTGCATGTTTAGATGATATAGGCGATTAAGGAAAGGTTTGGGTGAAATAATTTGTGCCGTTTATCAAAACAAGTATGCTCCAAAAATTTTAAAATTACGAGCTTTTCAATATAATCCGTACCTATATGCTTCAGTTCTAAGTTGTCTTCAATCTATAGCTGAGAAGTTGAAGGGTAGAAATAACTAAAGAAAGATATGAATAATCCTCTTGTTTCGGTCATAGTACCAGTATATAATGTAGCTCCTTATTTGGAGCAGTGTTTAGACTCAATAGTGAATCAAACCTATCGCAATTTGGAGATTATCCTTGTTGATGATGGTTCTACGGATGAGAGTGGTGCTATTTGTGATCGTTATGCCGAGCAAAGATAGCCGAATTCAAGTCATACATAAAAAAATGGGGGCTATCATCGGCTCGTAATGTAGGCTTGGCAAGAATAACGGGTGAGTGGGCTCTATTTATTGATAGTGATGATTGGATAGAACTTAATACGCTAGAGCTTTCTGTTTGAGCAGAAGGATGAACGTTCAGAGATCGTAGAGTTTGGCTTAAATGTAGTATATTCAAATAATGTAGAGTGTTACATCAATTCCCCTAGCTTTGATGTCGGGTCGTGATGCTCTTACCATGTTAGTTGCAAAAAGCTTGTATATGGGTACCATGTGCAATAAGATGTTTCAAGGTGGACGCTATAAGAGGCTTATCCTTTATGGAAGGTCGTTGCCATGAAGATACTCCTTTTATCATGGAGCTTTTGTATAGCATGAAAGGGTATTATCAGTATGTAGCAATTCCTCTTTATAATTATAGACGTAGGGATGGTCAAATAACATCTGGGTTTACAGAGAAACGCTTGGATTTGTATCATAATTTTTGAAGATCTGATGATTAAATATGAAGGGACGGAATTTGTTAAGTATATTCAGACTTGTTACTTATATTGGGCAAAATCGTATTTCTTTGAAATCTTTATACAACCATTAGAGTTCCGAAAAAAAGAATGAAGCTCTAACTCAGCCCTATTTGAAGAAAGCTCGTAAGATGTCCTTCATTAGCCTTGATAAGAGTCAAAGGTTTCAATGGCGATTATTTCAACTTATGCCGAGATTTTATGCTTATTTAGTTGTGTATGTTCAGCCAGTTGTAAAGAAATTGATAGGGAGATAAGCGATGAGTAAAAAAATTATAATGAGATGCTTCCTGTATTTGAGCAGGGGAAATGTATTCCTAGGTTGCTTCATCAGACATATAAGTCAAAAATAATAGAGGACGCAGATCTAAAATCTAATATAGAGCATTTAAAGACTCTTAATCCCCTTTTGGGGATATACTCTCTATGATGATGCTGATATAGAGGAGTTTATTCTTAGGTATTATGGGAAAGAGATATATGCTTATTATCAGCGTATAGAGCCGTGCTATGGTGCTGCTAAAGCAGATTTCTTTCGCTATCTGCTTATGTACAAGTGTGGAGGAGTATATTTGGATATAAAGAGTTCACTTAATCGCCCTCTAGACGAAGTCTTACTCCCTAATGAGCAATATGTTTTGGCTCATTGGGATAATCTAGAGGGAGGAATGTATGTGGACCATGGTCGTCATCCTGGATTTAGAGTCAGTATCTCCCTCAAGGAGAGTATCAGCAGTGGTTTATTGTATCTGCTCCAGGTCATCCTTTTCTTAGAGCAGTTATTCTTCGGGTGATGCAGTGTATAGATGATTATAATCCGTGGAAGGTAGGCATAGGCTATATGGTGTGCTCCGAACGACAGGTCCTATTCCCTATACTTTAGCTATCTATGACTATATAGAGAGAGGGGCTAGTTTCAGAAAGAACAGTATCGATTTGTCTCATCGTATAGAGGACTTAGGGGATTTTAGATATTCTATTTATGATAAGTGATTCTCAATTGAGAGGTCATCAGTAAATGTAATTACTCCATATGAGGAGAATAGACGACCTGTTATCCGTATGGGAGGTTGTGTAAGACTAAGATGATTGAATGGATCTTTCGTCTTTGGAATGGAAGCTTCGTGCTTGTTTAGATGCATATAGACGACTAAAGGAAGGCTTGGGCGAAAATAATTTGTAAGGATAGTTTGCTAGTTCAAATATTGTTACTATCTTTGCACAAGATTTAGGCTGATGTAGCTCAGCGGTAGAGCACTTCCTTGGTAAGGAAGAGGTCACGGGTTCAAGTCCCGTCATCAGCTCCAGTGCTGTCCTAAAGGTCAGAAATAAAGAGGAAAAGCAATTAGATTTATATAGAATAGCAAAATAAAGTTATGGCAAAAGAAACCTTTAACAGATCGAAGCCACACGTAAACGTGGGTACGATTGGTCACGTTGACCACGGTAAGACTACGCTTACTGCTGCTATCACGACTGTTCTTGCTAAGGCAGGTCTTTCAGAGCTTCGTTCATTCGACTCAATCGACAACGCTCCAGAAGAAAAGGAACGTGGTATCACGATTAACACTTCTCACGTAGAGTACGAAACAGCTAACCGTCACTATGCTCACGTTGACTGTCCAGGTCACGCGGACTATGTGAAGAACATGGTAACTGGTGCTGCTCAGATGGACGGTGCTATCATCGTGGTTGCTGCTACTGATGGTCCTATGCCTCAGACTCGCGAACACGTACTTCTTGCTCGTCAGGTAAACGTTCCTGCTCTTGTTATCTTCATGAACAAGTGTGACGTTGTTGATGACGAAGAAATGCTTGAGCTCGTTGAAATGGATATGCGCGAGCTTCTTTCTAACTACGAATTCGATGGTGACAATACTCCAGTAATCCGTGGTTCTGCTCTTGGCGCACTTAATGGTGACCCACAGTGGGAACAGAAGGTGCTTGAGCTTATGGAAGCTGTGGATACTTGGATTCCACTTCCTCCACGTGCTATCGATAAGCCATTCTTGATGCCAGTAGAAGACGTGTTCTCTATCACTGGTCGTGGTACTGTAGCAACAGGTCGTATCGAAACTGGTGTTATCCATACTGGTGACGAAGTTCAGATTATCGGTCTTGGTGCAGAAAACCTTAAGTCAGTTGTAACTGGTGTGGAAATGTTCCGCAAGATCCTTGACGAAGGTCAGGCTGGTGACAACGTAGGTCTTCTTCTTCGTGGTATCGACAAGAACGAAATCAAGCGTGGTATGGTGATCGCTAAGCCAGGTCAGGTTAAGCCTCACAGCCGCTTTCAAGGCTTCTGTATACGTACTTAAGAAGGAAGAAGGTGGTCGTCACACTCCATTCCAAAACAAGTACCGTCCACAGTTCTACATCCGTACGCTTGACGTAACAGGTGAAATCACTCTTCCAGAAGGTACTGAAATGGTAATGCCAGGTGATAACGTTGAAATCATCGTTGAACTTATCTACCCAGTAGCTTGCAATGTAGGTCTACGTTTCGCTATCCGTGAAGGTGGTCGTACAGTAGGTTCTGGTCAGATCACTGAAATTCTTGACTAATACAGAACGTAAGTAAATACTAAGAGGCTTGGCTTTGCCAAGGTAAGGTCAAGCCTTCTTTTACGGGTTTAGCTCAGTTGGTAGAGCACTGGTCTCCAAAACCAGGTGTCGGGAGTTCGAGTCTCTCAACCCGTGCTAAGAATACGAGACAATGAGTATAGTTAGTCGCATAGGATCAGCATTCAAAGATTCTTACATAGAACTGACACAAAAAGTAACGTGGCCTACTCGTCAGGAACTGACGAGTAGTTCTATCGTTGTGCTGGTTGCTTCCATTATCATAGCACTATTTGTGACTGGTGTGGATCAGGTCTTTGAGCGCGCGTTGAAGTTCATTTATCAAGCTTTGGCATAACGTTATGGCAGAGATAAATGAGAAGAAATTCTATATTCTTCGTGCCGTAAGCGGTAAGGAGAATAAGGTTAAAGGAGGATTTAGATAGAGAGATCAGGCTTACTGAGCTTGGTCGTTATGTGTCTCAAGTCTTCGTGCCTACTGAGAAGGTCGTAAGTCAGCGTGGTGGCAAGAAGATTGTTAAGGAGCGTCCTAGTCTTCCAGGTTACATCATTGTAGAAGCCGCTCTTGTTGGAGATGTAGCGTATAGACTGCGCAATACTCCTAATGTGATTGGTTTCTTGGGTGGTAGCCGTGGAACGGATCCAGAACCTATGAAGCGTAGCGAAGTAGAGCGTCTGATGAACCGTGCCGACGAGATTGCACTAAGTGAAGGCGAGTATGAAATCGACTTCTATGTGGGCGATATCGTGAAGGTTATGGATGATGCCTTTGCTGGATGTGAGGCTGTAGTTGAAGAGGTAACCCCCGATAAGCGTAAGCTGAAGGTGATGGTTAAGATGTTTGGTCGTAAGATTCCTCTTGAACTAAATTATGCTCAAGTGACTAAGGAACTTTAAACCTGTTACGGGGTAAGAAGACCAAGTTAATCGTATAGTGTTAATCACTAAAAGAATAGAATAACAATGGCAAAAGAAATTGCTGGACAACTAAAATTGCAAATCAAGGGTGGTGCGGCTAATCCATCACCTCCCGTAGGGACCTGCACTTGGTGCTAAGGGTATCAATATAATGGAGTTCTGCAAGCAGTTCAACGCCAGAACTCAGGATCAAGCAGGTAAGATACTCCCAGTAGTTATCACTTACTATGCTGACAAGAGCTTTGATTTCATTATCAAGACTCCTCCTGTAGCTGTTCAGCTCAAGGAAGTTACTAAGCTGAAGAGTGGTTCTGCTCAGCCTAACCGTAATAAGGTTGCTGAGATTACTTGGGAACAAGTGCGTACTATTGCAGCAGACAAGTTGGTCGACCTTAACTGCTTCACTGTAGAAGCTGCTATGAAGATGGTAGCAGGTACAGCTCGCAGTATGGGTATTGTAGTAAAGGGTGAATTTCCTGGATAATAAATAACTAATCAAAGAACATGAGTAAACTGACAAAGAAGCAGAAGCTCGCTTTGAGCAAGATCGAGCCAGGAAAGGCCTACACTCTAGCTGAAGCATCAGCAAAGGTGAAGGAAATCACACTTACTAAGTTTGATGCATCTGTAGACGTTGATGTACGTCTAGGTGTTGACCCTCGTAAGGCTAACCAGATGGTTCGTGGTGTGGTAACGCTACCTCACGGTACTGGTAAGCAGGTTCGTGTACTTGCTCTCTGTACTCCAGATAAGGAGGAAGAAGCAAAGGCTGCTGGTGCTGACTATGTAGGTCTAGATGAGTATATCGAAAAGATTCGTGGTGGATGGACTGATATTGATGTAATCATCACTCAGCCAGCTATCATGGGTAAGATTGGTGCTCTAGGTCGTGTACTTGGTCCACGTGGTCTAATGCCTAACCCTAAGAGTGGTACTGTAACAAATGAAGTAGGTGCTGCTGTTAAGGAAGTGAAGAGTGGTAAGATTGACTTTAAGGTAGATAAGACGGGTATCGTTCACACTTCTATCGGTAAGGCTTCTTTCACTGCAGAGCAGATTAAGGAAAATGCAGCAGAATTCATTTCTACACTCATTAAGCTCAAGCCAAGTGCTGCTAAGGGTGCTTACATCAAGAGCATCTTTATCTCTAGCACAATGAGCCCAGGTGTGAAGATTGACCCTAAGTCTGTAGAAGAATAATAAGTAAGGAAAGACAATGAGAAAGGAAAATAAGGCAGTTGTCATCGAACAACTCAAGAGCTATCTCAGCGAGTATCCTCACTTCTATCTAGCAGATACTGAAGGGATGGATGCTGCTCAGACAGCACAACTCCGTCGTAAAAGCAAATCAAGCAAGCATCAAGCTTTTTCGTAGTTAAGAACACACTTCTTCGCCGTGCACTAGCTGAAGTAGGAGACTTCTCTCCACTACAGTCTGCACTTAAGGGCAACACAATGGTGATGTTCTCTAATGTAGCTAATGCTCCAGCTAAGCTAATCAAGGATATTCTTAAGGAGCAAAAGGAAGCTGCTAAGATTCGCCTTAAGGGTGCTTATGCTGAAACAGGCTTCTATGGCGACAACCAACTTGACACGCTTGTGGCTATCAAGAGCAAGGAAGAGCTTATTGGCGATATCGTGGCTCTGCTACAATCACCAATTCGCAATGTGCTTTCTGCGCTTGAGAATAAGGATAACAACGGCGAAGGTTCAGCCGAATAATGATACCTACAAATTTTTATTACGTAAACAAAGTAACAATACAATAATATGGCAGATATCAAAGCTATTGCAGAACAGCTAGTAAACCTAACAGTAAAGGAAGTAAGCGAACTTGCAGCTATTCTTAAGGACGAATACGGTATTGAACCAGCTGCTGCAGCAGTAGTAGTTGCTGCTGGTGGTGATGCCGCTGCAGAAGAAGAAAAGACTTCTTTCGATGTAATCCTAAAGAGCGCTGGCGCTGCTAAGCTCCAGGTTGTTAAGGCCGTTAAGGAACACTGTGGTCTTGGTCTTAAGGAAGCTAAGGACATCGTAGATGCTGCACCTGCTGCTGTTAAGGAAGGTGTAGATAAGGCTACAGCTGAAGCTGTAAAGGCTGCGCTAGAAGAAGCTGGTGCAGAAGTAGAGCTTAAGTAATTAATACTGCCTGTGTCAAGCACAGGTCTATACTGGTTAAGATTCCTCTGTAGGAGGAGTCTTAACCATTTTGTGCCTATCAAACTAAGTATCTTTTATTAGTCCCCAAATGGCTCCTAACCAGAATAAAAAGAGAGTAAACTTTGCATCGATAAAGAATCCGTTGCAATTCCCTGATTTCCTAGAAGTTCAGCTTAAGAGCTTCCAGGATTTCTTCCAGCTGGATACACCGCCTGAGCGTCGTAAGAAGGAGGGTCTGTATAAGGTGTTTGCAGAGAATTTCCCTATTGCAGACACTCGTAATAACTTCGTATTAGAGTTCTTGGATTACTATGTTGATCCTCCTAAGTATTCTATCGAAGAGTGTTTAAGTCGTGGTCTTACTTATAGTGTCCCTCTTAAAGCGAAACTTAAGCTTTTACTGTACTGACCCTGATCACGAAGACTTCGCCACGGTAATCCAAGATGTGTTCTTGGGTCCTATCCCTTACATGACAAATTCGGGTACGTTCGTCATCAATGGTGCCGAGCGTGTTATCGTATCTCAGTTGCACCGTTCTCCTGGGGTGTTCTTTGGGACAAGCATGCATACGAGCCGTACACAGCTGTATTCAGCTCGTATTATCCCATTCCGTGGCTCTTGGATAGAGTTCGCTACGGATGTGAACAACGCGATGTATGCCTACATCGATCGTAAAAAGAAATTACCTGTAACTACGCTTCTTCGTGCTATCGGCTACGAATCAGATAAGGATATCTTAGACTTGTTTGGTCTTGCAGAGGAAGTAAAGGTGAGCAAGTCTACGCTTAAGAAGTATGTTGGTCGTAAGCTTGCTGGTCGTGTAAATAAGACTTACATTGACGACCTTAGCGATGAAGATACAGGTGAAGTGGTATCTATTGAGCGTACTACAGTGCTTGTAGACCGTGATGTAGAGCTTACCGAAGAACATATCGAACAAATCCTTGAAGCTGGAGCTAAGACTATTCTGCTCCATAAGGAAGATAAGCAAGGTACAGACTATTCGCTTATTTTCAATACGCTTCAGAAGGACCCATGTAATAGCGAGCATGATGCTCTTTATTACATTTACCGTCAGCTTCGTAATGCTGAACCAGCAGATGAAGCTAATGCTAGAGAAGTCATCACAAACCTATTCTTCTCTGACAAAGCGTTACGACCTAGGTGATGTTGGTCGTTATCGTATCAATAAGAAATTGAATCTCTCTATCGACCCTGATACTCGTGTACTCACGAATGAGGATATCGTAGAGATTTTGAAATATCTCATCGAATTAGCTAATTCAAAGGCTCAAGTAGACGATATTGACCACCTATCTAACCGCCGTGTGCGTACTGTAGGTGAGCAGCTCTACAATCAATTCGGTGTTGGTCTCGCTCGTATGGCTCGTACAGTAAGAGACCGTATGAATGTTCGTGACAACGAAGTGTTCACTCCAGAAGACTTGGTTAATGCTAAAAACGCTTTCTTCTGTTGTAAATTCATTCTTTGGAACGAATGCTCTTTCTCAGTTCATGGACCAGACTAACCCTCTTGCAGAGATTACTCACAAGCGTCGTATCTCGGCTCTAGGTCCTGGTGGTATTAGTCGTGACCGTGCCGGTTTCGAGGTGCGTGACGTACACTATACGCACTATGGTCGTCTTTGTCCAATTGAAACTCCTGAAGGTCCCTAACATTGGTCTGATTTCATCACTCTGTGTATATGCTAAGATCAATGACCCTAGGCTTCATCGCTACTCCTTACCGTAAGGTTGATGATGGGGTTGTTGATTTCAGTGAAGCAGGTCTTCAGTATTACACTGCAGAGGAGGAAGAAGATAAGCTTGTTGCTCAGGGTAACGCTTCTATTGATGAACATGGTCGCTTTACAGACGAACGTATCAAGGCTCGTCTAGAATCTGACTTCCCAGTAGTTGCTCCTAACGAGGTGGACTTGATGGACGTGGCTCCTACGCAGATTGCATCTATCGCAGCATCACTTATTCCATTCCTTGAGCACGATGACGCTAACCGTGCACTGATGGGCTCGAACATGATGCGTCAGGCTGTTCCATTGCTTCGTCCAGAAGCTCCTATCGTGGGTACTGGTATCGAAGGACAGCTTGTTCATGACTCTCGTACGCAGGTCGTTGCAGAGCGTAGCGGTGAAGTCGTTTATGTAGATGCTAATTGCATTCGCATTAAGTACGACTGGACTGAAGAAGAATCTTTTGTAAGCTTTCGATGATCCCTGTAACAGAATATAAGCTTCCCTAAATTCCGTAAGACTAACCAAAGTACAACTATTGACCTTCGTCCCTATCTGTCATAAGGGACAGCGTGTAGAGAAGGGAGATATTCTTACAGAAGGTTATTCTACTCAAGGTGGAGAACTAGCTCTTGGACGTAACGTTCAGGTTGCTTACATGCCATGGAAGGGTTATAACTATGAGGATGCTATCGTGCTTAACGAACGCCTTGTTCGTGAAGACTTCTTCACTTCTGTCCACGTTGATGAATATATCCTTGAAGTTCGTGAAACTAAGCGTGGTCTAGAAGAGCTTACAAGCGATATTCCTAACGTTAGCGATGATGCAACTAAGAATCTTGATGCAGATGGTATCATCAGAGTTGGTGCTCGTGTAGAACCAGGTGATATCCTTGTAGGTAAGATTACGCCAAAGGGCGAAAGTGACCCTACTCCCAGAAGAAAAGCTCTTGAGAGCTATCTTTGGTGATAAGGCCGGTGACGTTAAGGATGCGTCTCTAAAGGCAACGCCTTCTCTTCGTGGTGTCGTGATTGGTACAAGTCTTTACTCTAAGAAGATTGACAAGAAGGGTAGAGCAGAGCTTAAGGCAATTCAAGAGAAGATTGAGACTAAGTATGCTGAGAAGCAGAATGACCTTAAGACGCTCTTCATTGATAAGATGCTCAAGCTTACATCTAATCACACAGTGAAGTCTGTCAAGGATTTCTTAGGTACTGATAAGCTTAAGGTTGGTGCTAAGTTTACTAAGGCTGACTTGGAAGCACTTCCATTCAATGAACTTATGCTTGGAGAATGGACAGAAGATGCTCACACTAATGACCTTATCAACAAGACAACTGTCAACTACCCTAAAGCGTAGCAAGGAGATTGATAGCGAAATGCGTCGTGAAAAGCTTGACGAGTCTATTGGTGATGAATTACCATCAGGTATCGTTCAGATGGCTAAGGTATACATCGCTAAGAAACGTAAGATTCAAGTTGGTGATAAGATGGCCGGACGTCACGGTAACAAGGGTATTGTATCTAAGGTCGTGCGTCAAGAAGATATGCCATTCCTCGAAGACGGTACTCCAGTAGATATCTGTTTGAACCCACTAGGTGTGCCTTCTCGTATGAACCTTGGTCAGATTTTTTTGAGGCTGTATTGGCATGGGCTGGTCGTAAGCTTGATTGCAAGTTTGCAACGCCTATCTTCGATGGAGCTTCTCTTGATGACATGAACGAATGGACTGATAAGGCTGGCTTAGCTCGCAATGGTAAGACTTATCTATATGATGGTGGTACTGGTGAGCGCTTTGACCAACCAGCTACAGTAGGGGTAACATACTTCCTCAAGCTCGGTCACATGGTTGATGATAAGATGCACGCTCGTTCGATTGGTCCATACTCACTCATTACTCAGCAACCTCTCGGAGGTAAGGCTCAGTTTGGTGGTCAGCGTTTCGGGGAGATGGAAGTTTGGGCTCTTGAAGCATTCGGAGCTTCTCATATCCTACAAGAAATCCTCACAATCAAGAGTGATGATGTTCAAGGACGTAGCAAGGCTTACGAAGCGATTGTAAAGGGTGATCCTATGCCAACGCCAGGTATCCCTGAGTCGCTTAACGTACTCCTTCACGAACTTAAGGGCTTAGGTCTAAGCTTTTACTCTAGACTAAATGATTAGACAATCTACTCAGTACTACATAATCTAAATAGTAGTGCTGAGTGGATAAAAATGATCTTAGAAGAATTATGGCATTCAAAAAAAGATAATAAGATAAAGAGTAACTTCTCGAAGATTACTATTTCACTGGCCTCTCCAGAAGAAATCCTAGAGAATTCAAGTGGCGAAGTCCTCAAGCCAGAGACTATCAACTACCGCACATACAAAGCCTGAGCGTGATGGTCTTTTCTGTGAGCGTATATTCGGTCCGGTAAGAGACTTCGAATGTCATTGCGGTAAGTACAAGCGCATCCGTTATCGTGGTATCGTTTGTGACCGCTGTGGTGTAGAAGTTACAGAGAAGAAAGTACGTCGTGAACGTATGGGGCACATCAAGCTAGAAGTGCCTGTTGCTCACGTATGGTATTTCCGTTCTCTTCCTAATAAGATGGGCTATCTCTTGGGTATTTCTGCAAAGAAGCTTGAGAGCATTGTCTATTACGAACGTTATGTTGTCGTTCAAAGTGGTTGGTTAGGTGATAGCGTTCAGCCTCTTGATGTCCTTACTGAGGACGAGTACATGGAACTTCAAGACCGTGTATATGACGAACACCCAGAGAATGACCAACTAGAAGATACTGACCCAAATAAGTTCATCTGTAAGACGGGTGCAGAAGCTATTTATGATTTGCTTTGCCGTCTTGATCTAGATGCTCTATCATACGAATTACGTCATAAGGCTAATACTGATGGTTCTCAGCAACGTAAGAATGAAGCGCTTAAGCGTCTTCAGGTTGTAGAGAGCTTCCGTCAGAGCCGTGAGGTTAATCGTCCTGAATGGATGATTATGAAGGTGCTTCCTGTTATTCCACCAGATTTGCGCCCTCTAGTACCTCTTGATGGTGGTCGTTTCGCTACAAGTGACTTGAATGACCTTTATCGTCGTGTGATTATCCGTAATAATCGTCTTAAGCGCATGATTGATATCAAGGCGCCAGAGGTGATTTTGCGTAATGAAAAGCGCATGCTTCAGGAAGCTGTCGATTCTCTCTTCGACAACTCTCGTAAGTCAAGTGCTGTACGTAGCGATAACAATCGTCCACTTAAGTCTCTCTCTGATAGCCTTAAGGGTAAGCAAGGTCGTTTCCGTCAGAACCTTCTCGGTAAGCGTGTAGACTATTCTGCTCGTTCGGTTATCGTCGTAGGTCCAGAGCTTAAGATGCACGAATGTGGTATTCCTAAGTATATGGCGGCAGAGCTCTATAAGCCATTCATTATCCGTAAGCTCATTGAGCGCGGTATCGTGAAGACGGTTAAGAGTGCTAAGAAGATTGTAGACCGTAAGGAAGCTGTCGTTTGGGATATCCTTGAGCACGTGATGAAGGGTCACCCTGTACTCTTGAACCGTGCTCCAACGCTTCACCGTCTAGGTATTCAGGCTTTCCAGCCTAAGATGATTGAAGGTAAGGCTATCCAGCTTCACCCACTTTCATGTACTGCCTTCAACGCGGACTTTGACGGTGACCAGATGGCTGTTCACTTGCCTCTTGGTAATGAAGCTATCCTTGAAGCTCAGATGCTTATGCTAGCTTCTCACAATATCCTTAACCCAGCTAATGGTGCGCCAATCACAGTACCTTCTCAGGATATGGTGCTTGGTCTTTACTACATCTCTAAAGCTCCGTCAAGGTGTTAAGGGCGAAGGTGCTACTTTCTACGGTCCTGAAGAAGCAACGATTGCTTACAATGAAGGTAAGCTTTCAATGCATGCTGCTATCAATGTTTATGTTGATGATATTGAAAACGGCGAGAAGGTACGTCGCATGATTACTACTTCTGTCGGTCGTCTCATGGTTAATGAGTTCGTTCCTGAAGCAGTAGGATATGTTAATGAAACACTTGGTAAGAAGGCGCTTCGTGATATCATCGGTAAGGTTATCAAGATTTGTGGTGTAGCTGTTACAGCTAAGTTCCTTGACGATATCAAGAATCTTGGTTACTACATGGCCTTCAAGGGCGGTCTTTCTTTCAACCTTGGCGACGTTATTATCCCAGAAGAAAAGGCTACTCTTATCCAACAAGGTTATGAAGAGGTTGAGAGCGTGATGGCTAACTATGGTATGGGGGTAATCACGAAATAACGAACGTTACAACCAAATCATTGATACTTGGACGCATATCAACAGTCAGTTGTCTGATATCGTAATCAAGCATCTTAAGGAAGACCAGCAAGGGTTCAACTCTGTATACATGATGATGGACTCTGGTGCCCGTGGTAGTAAGGAACAGATTCGTCAGCTCTCTGGTATCCGTGGTCTGATGGCTAAGCCTCAGAAGAGTGGTGCAGAAGGTGGTCAGCAGATTATCGAGAACCCTATCCTTTCGAACTTTAAGGAAGGTCTATCAGTACTTGAGTACTTTATCTCTACGCACGGTGCTCGTAAGGGTCTTGCCGATACCGCTCTTAAGACGGCCGATGCTGGTTACCTCACTCGTCGTCTTGTAGATGTTTCTCAGGATGTAATCATCAATGAAGAAGACTGTGGTACGCTTCGTGGTCTTGTAGCTACAGAGCTTAAGAAGAACGAAGAAGTTATCGCATCACTATACGAACGTATCCTTGGTCGTGTATCTGTTCACGATGTTATCCACCCTCAGACAGGAGAAATCCTCGTTCGTGCTGGTGAAGAAATCCGTGAAGATGCTGCTGAGGCTATTGAAAAGTCACCAATCGAACAAGTTGAAATTCGTTCGGTGCTTACTTGTGAATCTAAGAAGGGTGTTTGCGCTAAGTGTTACGGACGTAACCTTGCTACTAATCACATGGTACAGCGTGGTGAAGTTGTGGGTGTTATCGCGGCTCAGTCTATTGGTGAGCCTGGTACACAGCTTACACTTCGTACGTTCCACGTCGGTGGTGTGGCTTCGAACGTTGCTACAGAGAACAGCGTAACAGCTAAGTTCGATGGTGTACTTGCTTTCGAAGAATTGCGTACTGTAGAGGTTGATGTTGAGAAGGGTGAAAAGCCTTATCACGTAGTTGTAAAGCCGAATGGCTGAAATGCGTATCGTTGACCCAAATACACAGATTGCGCTAGTAACGGTACCTGTTCCTTATGGTGCTCACCTATTCTTCCAAGATGGTGCGCTTGTAGCTAAGGGCGACCAAATCTTTACATTCGACCCATTTAATGCGGTTATCGTATCTGAAGTTGCTGGTAAGGCTGCCTTTGAGAATGTAATCGAAGGTATTACTTATCGTGTAGAATCAGATGAAGCAACTGCTCTTCGCGAGAAGATTATCATCGAAAGTAAGGACCGTAACCTTGCTCCTGGTATTCAAATCATTGACAAGGCTGGTAACCCAATCAAGAGCTACAACCTTCCTCTAGGTGCACACGTTGTGAAGGACGAAGGCGAAGAGATTAAGGTCGGTGATGTTCTTGTTAAGATTCCACGTTCAGCTAGTAAGGCTGGTGACATCACAGGGGGTCTTCCTCGTGTTACCGAACTCTTTGAAGCACGTAACCCATCTAACCCAGCGGTCGTAGCTGAAGTTGATGGTGAAGTAATCTTCGGTAAGCTTAAGCGTGGTAATCGTGAGATTACGATTAAGCCAAAGATTGGTGCAGAGAAAAAGTACCTTGTACCTATGTCTAAGCAGCTCCTTGTACAAGAAGGAGACTTTGTTCGCAGTGGTACACCTCTATCAGATGGTGCTATTACGCCAACAGATATTCTTGAAATCAAGGGTCCTACCGCTGTTCAGGAATATATCGTGAATGAAGTTCAAGACGTTTATCGCTTGCAGGGTGTGAAAATCAATGATAAGCACTTCGAAGTGATTGTACGTCAGATGATGCGTAAGGTTGAAATCGTTGACCCAGGGGAAACTCTATTCCTCGAACAACAGCTTGTTGATAAGCTCGAAGTTATGGAAGAGAACGACCGCATCTGGGGCAAGAAGGTTGTAGTTGATGCTGGTGATAGCGAAACGCTTAAGCCTGGTCAGATTGTAACGCTTCGTCGTCTACGTGACGAAAAACAGTCAGCTCAAGCGTAAGGACCTTCGTCCAGTAGAGGTGCGCGATGCTAAGCCAGCAACGGCTAAGCAGGTACTACAAGGTATCACACGTGCTTCTCTTCAAACGAAAGAGCTTCATGAGTGCCGCTTCCTTCCAGGAAACAACTAAGGTACTTAACGATGCTGCTATCAACGGTAAGACTGATACTCTAGAAGGCTTGAAGGAAAAATGTGATTTGTGGTCACCTTAATCCCAGCTGGTACAGGTATGCGTGAATACAAGAAGATTGTGGTAATGCCTCAGAGTGAATATGAGCGCACACACGTTGCTGAAGAAGAAGCTGCTCTTGAAGAGAACTAATCTTCGGTAGTCAATAAATAGTTAATTAGCCCCCATTAGGATATTTCCTAGTGGGGGCTAATCTTTGTTGAACAATACTCTTAGTCGGGTCGCATTACTATGCAACGAATTGCCTTATAGAGTTATTCTTATTTATTATTAGGGTCATCTGAGAGTTTTTTCAGAAGCGCGGGGTCAATGACAATATTAACTTGGGTATTGTTCGTGTTACTTATTGTATTATTGTTATTATTCTGATTTTGGTTCTGATTCTGATTATTGTTGTTATTATTGCTAGGAGGAGGCGTAGTCTCTACATTGCGAGGCACATCTACTGCTTTTAGGGTCAAGTGTCACAGAGTAGCCATCTCCAAATTTCCACATCGCTCCTGTATAACCATCAAGAGCAAAACCATAAAGACCCCAAGAGAATAGATTCAATAGGTTGTTGGCATCGTATTCCGAACTAATGATTGATTCAACGGGGTAGTAACCTGACTTATTCATGGATACTAGATACTTACCTCGCTTGAAGAAGCCTCCACCAGCTTTTAAGTCTGACTGTTGCTGGAGTTATCCCTGTTGCCACTAATCGGCCCTTGGCATCAACGACTTTAAATGTTGCATTTTGGGGATAGCTGTTGAGCCGGACATCATACTTTGAACGAGTAAAGAGTGTCGCACAGCTTGTAAAGCTAAAGCAAAGAGCCGTTGCAAGGCTTGTTTTTTTAAGATAGTTTGTTTTCTTATCATAGGGTTTCTAAATAATATTGTGGTATACAGATTAATTAATGGTTCCTGAAAGTTTAGCTAAGGCTTTATCCTTACCTAACCAAGAGGCAAAAATCGTTGCAAGTAGCGGGAATAAAGGTAAAAAGTATATGTATTGGGACGCAATGAGAAGGTTACATATAGTTTCCCTGTTATAGAGGCTTTATAGGTATTCCAGTCCAAAAAGATATTTACGAGCTTCCCTAACTCACAGAGAGATCTACTGTAGCTATCTCTTTAGTTTTTATCATAAGTGATGGCTTTCTCGTCAAAGTTAAAAAGTAATATTGTCGCGTGTATTGGGAGACATAATATACGATTTGCGAGTAGCTACCAAATCTGCAGCTGCGCGTATTTGCTTATATATTTCGACTTGTGTAGGGATAGTGGTATTTTCACTACTATTATCAGTACTAGATGTGCTAGGAGTTGATGGCTTACTAATGGGTTCTGTGTTTGGTTTTGAGGGTGTCGTGTTCTCCTTAGGGTCTACTTCTCTGATAGGTTCGTTTCGGCTACAAGAGAGCAAGGTACTGAGTAGTACACCTCCTGAGAGAGCATAGAGCTTAACTAAAGTTCGTGTCATGAGTTTATTATGTCGTTTGTGCTCTACGACCTCTTATTGAGCATGTGTATTATCAAAAAGGAAGCGTGAGGTCGTCAGACATCACGCTCTGTAAGTAGGCTCCTGAGAATAGCCCGTAAATGTAACATGATACAATGACGACACCCCACGCTTAAAGACATGGGGAAGTCGCTACCTCAATCTTCCATTTACTTGAATTTTTCTCAGGATTCACTTACAGAAGAATGAAAGCAACGCTTCCTTGTTAAATATTTATTTTTATGTTGTAAAGATAGTATATTTTTCTAGAGTATATGATAATTGTCCTCGTTACATTGCAGTTGTGAGTACGCGTACATATATTCATACTTACGCACAAATACTTTAGTGAGTGCGTCGTACTCATTTCAGTGAGTACACGTACTTACGACGATGAGTACGCGTACTTAAATTTGTAAGTACACGCACTTTTTTTGCAGACTTCAGCTGAAATCTGTACAAACTACGGCTGAAGTCTGTACAGACTACACGTGTAGTCTCCACAAACTTCGCCGAGGTTTTGAGAATAGGAAGCGCAAGCATTGTTTTTACTTTGTTTATCTGGGTATTCTAATCGATATACTTTGTTGTTTTGATGGGTTGCCCTGAAATTTTTTTGTGTTGGGCATATCTGATTTTATTGTTATATTTGCCTTGATTTTAGGTCTCTTCATATAGGAGAGATTATTTATCGGAAGCGTTGCTTCATTCTTCTGTAAGTGAATCGTAGGAAAATTCAGTTAAAGTAGAAGGATTGTAGTAGCGACTTTCCACACCATAAAGTGTGGGAGTCGTTTCTGTATATCATTCTTTACTTTGAGGCGATTCCTACGAGCCTACTTACAGAGTGTGATGTCAGACGACCTCACGCTTTCTTTTTGTAATGTTCGGTAGGAGGTCGCAGAACACTCTAAAAAAATACATACTTACAATGAGTGGATGGGTTTTTAGGTATCTTAGGTATAATAGGATACATAATTATTAGGTTTCTAATTGACCTGAAGAAAGATGATTATGATTTACAAGGAACTACTGTTGCAGAAAAAAATTTAAGTTCATTGTCCGAAAAGTTGAACGAAGTTGTGTATCATGGGGAAGGAAAGGTTACTGTTTTAGACGCGAGAACATTTAACCTCTATGCACAAGGCTCTAATCAAATTATTCAGTTTTTATGCTACGGGGAGTTTGACTATAACATGGAAGTATAAGTACCTTCAGAAAGAAGTTATACATGAGAGAAATGTCAATGATGCCCGTAATCTCAGTGTACTAAGTCAAGAGAGAATAGCCGAGAATTTGATAAAAAGAAATGGGTGAAGTTGTGCGTAAAACATCAGATAGACGTTTTAATAAATGATTAATATGGGGACATTATTACTAATTGTTTCAGCTCTTTTTATTTACTGTCCGAAAAGGAATTTCGGATATTCTGTATGATTATAAGACAGAACCTCCATTAATGAATGCTCTTTCATACTTATCTGGATTTATTTGTCCAGTTATCGCTTATAGCATAGCTATCCCTCCTCTTCACTGGCTTTTAGCTATAGTTCTTAATATAGGGATTATTTGGTTGTTTAGTGCTAGTCTTGTCAGAGCCTATCTGATTAGATTTGCTTCAGGAAAGGGGTTGCTCCGTGATGGGTTTGAAGTGTTTGTAGCGGCTTGGATTACCTTTATATTAGGGTTGATACTTCACTAAGTGATTACATTGTGGTAACAAACATAAGATGTAATAAATAGATAATCGTATAACTATGTTTAGAAAATACTATGCTTTCTTGTTCTTGCTCTTTGTGCAGGCTATAACTTTTGATTTATACAGTCAAAAACAGCTCTCCCAATACACACCACCACAATCATGGACAACGTATGAATTGGGTTTTGGGTCATGCAGTCTATCGATACCTCCAACTATGGAGTTAAGAAAAACTCAGATAGTTACACTCAAGACCTGAATGCAAGCGGAATGAATATTACCGCCAATAGGGTAGTATTTCAGCAGAAAGGACTTGGGCGAAAGTCTGCAGAGTCCACTACTCGCTTTGCTCGCATAATAATAGGCTACTCAGATGGCAGTTCTGGGGACTTTCTAAAGAAAAATGAAACGGCTCCTATTGATGATGAGTTGAAACGCGCTATAAGGGCAGGCGTGTATCAAGGTATACATCGTGCTGCTCAGCTGATGGGTGAGGCTAAGCTGATAAGTGGTCCAGTAATTAGGGTGGGTAAGTATCTCGGGAATTAAGGCTCTTGAGGCTGTTTATCGTAGGACAGGAGCGGATAATACAACAACTACGGCCTACTGGTACATGCTTCAGAATGATAATAAAGCCGTTTATATAGAAGTTTCGTCAAGAGATCAAGATGCTGAATACTTTCAGCCAGCTCTATCGAATGTTATACGAACCTTTAAGTGGAAGTAATATATGTCCAAGATTGTACTAAAAGTTATTATCGTTGTCCTGTTTATCATAGCGATGTTTGTATTTACAATTCTCAAACAGGAAGGAATTTTTACGTATTATTAGCGTATTCTTGATTGCTATTCTTGCTATAGCTAGGGTCGCATGGAAGGCAATCGATAAAGAGGATGATGATTTGTCTCAGGGAAGTAATGATATATCAAAAAGTATAGGTTTGAATGAAAGATTATTATCAGATACTCGAAGTTTCATATTCTGCAACATCAGAAGAGATTAAGAGTAGCTATAGACGGCTCCTCAAAAAGTGGCATCCTGATGTCAACGATAGTCAAGAGAATAAATTGAAGACTCAAGAAATTATAGAGGCTTATGAAATTCTTGGGAACAATGAGACGCGTTCTCGTTACGATAGGGAGTATCAAAGGAGCAATCTTCTTCAAGGTCTCAAGATGTTGGATATCAGTATCAAGATGCAGGCCTAGAGCAAGATATTCATAATGCACAGAAAAAGGCTGCTGATACAGTACAAGAGTTTATCAATGATTTTAAGAAAAGAGGGAGTAGAGCTAAAAGTGCAGCCTGGCAAGAGGCTAAAAAGCAAGTCATTGTTCTAGTCCAGATATTTGTCTTTTTGCATTGGTATCTATAATGCTTAGAGCATGTTCTTGATTGAAAGGTAGTAACCTTTTGTGTAGGAAACTCTTCAAAGTTAAGGTGTGAATGCTTCTGTCGAGGAAGAGAGGTTATGTAGATGAGTGGCGAAGTCGGATTTGAGAGAAGGTGTTGGAGGACGTATTTATGCTGTCTGTTGATGGATAGAGAAGCCTTATGTTTAGAGCTAGTTAGTCCAAACAAAAGAGGTATCTTTGTCGTTATAAGAGAAAAGAATAAATAAAAATAGATATTATGTCAAGAGAACATCGTCGTTGCCTGATTATCGGTTCGGGCCCTGCTGGTTATACAGCTGCTATATATGCATCACGTGCCAATCTTAGTCCACTCCTTTATGAAGGATTGCAACCTGGCGGACAGCTAACGACAACAACTGAAGTAGAGAATTTCCCTGGTTATCCATCTGGCGTTACGGGTACAGAGCTTATGGAAGACCTTCGTAAGCAAGCTGAACGTTTCGGTACAGAAGTGCGCACGGGTATCGCTGTGAAGGCTGACCTCTCTCAGCGTCCTTTCGTGGTAACATTTGATACAGGTGCAGAAGTTACAGCTGATACTGTGATTATCTCTACAGGGGCATCAGCTAAGTACCTTGGTTTGGAAGATGAGAAGAAGTATGCCGGTATGGGCGTTTCGGCTTGTGCTACTTGTGATGGTTTCTTCTATCGTAAGAAGAATGTCGCTGTCGTAGGTGGTGGTGATACTGCTTGTGAAGAAGCTCTTTATCTCTCTAATCTAGCTAAACATGTATATCTGATTGTGCGTAAGCCTTTCTTGCGTGCTAGTAAGATTATGCAAGAGCGTGTCCTCAATAAGGAAAATATCACTGTGCTTTTCGAACACAATACAGTAGGCTTGTTTGGTGATAATGGCGTTGAGGGTGCACACCTTGTTAAGCGTCGTGGCGAGGCTGATGAAGAATATGTAGATATTGCTATAGATGGTTTCTTCTTGGCTATTGGTCACAACCCTAATAGCGAACTCTTCGCTGAATATCTAGAGCGTGACGAAGTTGGCTATATCAAGACAGAAGGAGATTCTCCTCGTACAAACATTCCTGGGGTTTATGCTGCTGGTGATGTTGCTGACCCTCATTATCGTCAAGGCATTACAGCTGCTGCTATGGGTTGTAAGGCTGCTATCGAAGCTGAACGCTATCTTACAGAGCACAGTTTATAATTCTCCGAGTCTGCTAAATGGATAGTTATCCCTTATTAGGAGACATCGTACGAAGTAGTATCCCTCTGGGGGCATGGATTGCCCTCGGAGGGTCTATACTTTTGTTGGTAGTCTCTGCTTATATGTCGTCTAGTGAAGTTGCTTTTTCTCCTTAGGTCCTAAGGAACTCGATAGCGTGAAGGAAGAAGAGCATGCTCATGATGGAGCTTTGCTCTCTGTTCTTGGTGATTCCGAACGACTCCTTGCTACCATTTTGATTGGCAATAATATCGTTAATGTGGCGATTATCGTCTTGACGAGTTATGCCTTCAATCTCATTTTTGACTTCACATCATCATCTGTTTTAGGGTTTATCATTCAGACGGTAGTCCTAACCCTACTATTGCTTCTCTTTGGCGAAATCATTCCTAAGGTTTATGCACAAGGTAATCCCTTAACTTTTAGTCGTTTCTCAGCTCCTACGATACAGGGCTTGGTCAAGCTCTTTGCGCCCATTCTCTTCAATACTGATGGGTTCAACGAATATCATCACTAGCCGTATGGAGCGCAAACGCTATGATATTTCGATGGATGATTTGAGCCAGGCTGTAGACCTTTTAGGCGATAGGAAAGCCTGATGAAAAGCAGATTTTTGAAGAGATTATCAACTTCTATTCCAAGACAGCGAGTGAGATTATGGTTGCTCGTATTGATATGGTTGATATTGACATATCATGGGATTATCATAAGATGCTTGAGTTTGCTCTAGAGTGTGGCTACTCGCGCATTCCCTGTCTATGAGGAGAATGAAGATAATATCAAAGGATTAGTTTATATCCGAGATTTTATCCCTTACAAGGATAAGGATAAAGACTTTGAGTGGCAGACTATTATCCGCCCTGCGCACTTTGTTCCAGAGAATAAGCCTCTTGATGACCTGCTAGAAGAATTGCGTACCAAGAAGATACACATGGCTATTGTCGTAGACGAATACGGCGGAACGAGTGGTCTTGTTACGATGGAAGATATTATAGAGGAGATTGTAGGTGATATCAGCGATGAGTATGATGAGGAAGCATTGCCTTATAAAAAACAAGCTGATGGAAGTTTCCTTTTTGAAGCCAAGACGCCTATTAGCGACGTGCACCGCTATCTAGAGCTAGAAGACGATTCTTTTGGCGATTGCGAAGATGCTGTGGATACACTCGGAGGCTTGTTCCTAGAAATCAAACAAGACCTGCCGAAGGTAGGGGATAAGGTTGTGGCTGGTGAGTGGACGCTAACGGTAAAGACCCTAGAGCGTTTCCGTATCATCTCGATTTTGCTCACCCCTAATAAAGGATAGTTCGATATGAAACAGCTGTACCTCATAGATGCGTATGCTTTTATCTTTAGGGCCTACTACGCATTTGCCAAAAATCCACGTATCAATACCAAAGGACAAGATACAAGTGCCATATTTGGTTTTGTCAATACGATAAGTGATATCCTGCGCAACTTCAAACCCTCTCACATTGCGGTAGTCTTTGACCCTCCGGGCGGGAGCTTCCGTAAGGATTTCTTCCCTGAGTATAAAGGCACAAAGAGAAGCGACTCCCGAACCAATTATTTTTGCTGTGCCTCATATCAAGGCTTTCTTAGAGGCTATGGGTATTGAGGTGATTGAGGTCCCTCGCTATGAAGCTGATGATGTCATCGGTACGATGTCGGTCATGGCTGAGCGAGAAGGCTTTGAGGTCATCATGGCTACTCCCGATAAGGATTACGGTCAGTTGGTAACGCCTAAGGTGAGCATATTAGCTCCTCAGCGTGGTGGCGGTTATGATGAGATAGGGTCCGCGTGATGTGTGCGAGAAATGGAAGATTGCAGAGCCTCGTCAGCTCATTGATATCTTGGCTCTTATGGGGGATAGTGCGGATAACTTCCCCGGTGTGCCGGGCATTGGTCCTGTGATGGCAGCTAAGTTAATTGCTCAGTATGGTTCAATCGAAACGATGATTGAGCATGCTCATGAGATTAAAGGTAGTGCAGGGGATAAGGTACGCAACAATATAGAGAATGCCCTTGTATCTAAGCGACTTGCAACAATTTGCACTTGATGCTCCCGGTAGAGTTTAAGCCTCAAGATTATGAAGTGGTTAGACCTAACTTAGAGGCTTTGCGTGCCGTTCTTGAGCCACTTGAATTGCGTACGGCTATGAATAATATGCAGCGCTATTACGAACAAATGGTGCCGACTCAAGAGCAGACGGAGCAGGAAGAGCGGAAGGAAGAACCTATCCTTACTTCTGATACGGAAGACTTTGGCGAACTTTTTGCTTCGGCTGAAGAGCAATCCTCAAAGCCTGTCCCACCTACTGCGCCTAATTATAATACGATTGTCCTTAAAGATGAAGCCTTATCTGCTTTCTTATCTAGAGCAGAGCAAAGCAAAAAGCTCTATCTCTATGCGCTGACTATTGGTGCGGACAACATTCAGAAGGATATACCAGCCCTCGCCTTTATGCTAGAAGAGGGCGATGATGTGTATTATTTACCTCTCAACGGTGAGACGGCTAGTAACGTTTACCAACTGCAGGCCCATTGCAATAAGTCTGAGATAATGCTTATTGCCCACGATTTGAAAACTCAGTTGCTGGCTCTTCGTGCCTATGGGTGGATGCCCGAATGTGCGTATGAGGATACGATGATAGCGCACTATTTGTTGATGCCCGACATGGGGCACTCTATTGAAGCCTTGTCGCAGCATTATCTATCTATGTCGCTCATGGGCTTTGACGAACTGATTGCGCCACAGAAAGCAAGTCGTCTCAGTGTCGCACAGATTGATGCGGAGCGATTGAAGGACTATGTTACTTCTAGAGTTATTGCTACTCGTGAGCTACATGCTTGTTTAATAGCTAAGCTAGAAGAGCAAAAGCAATTACATCTATTGCGTGAGCTAGAAATGCCACTTATGCCTATCCTTATGCGTATGGAGCTTGAGGGTGTGCGCCTTGATGAGGTTGAGCTTTCTAGGCAGGATAAACTTTTTCCAAGAGCAGATGTCTAGCCTTGAGGGTGAGATACAAGAGCTTGCTGGCGAAACTTTCAATGTGAATAGTCCTAAACAAATCGGAGATATTCTATTTGATAAGTTGCAACTAGATGCTAAGGCTAAGAAGACCAAGAGCGGAACTTATACGACGAGTGAAGAAGTGCTAGAGAAGTATAGAGATAAGCACCCTATTATTGGTAAAATCCTAGACTATCGAGGGCTGAAGAAATTGCACTCTACCTACATTACGGCTTTGCCTTCTCTTGCTGATATTACGGGGCATGTGCATACCTCATTCAATCAGACTGTAGCGGCTACTGGACGTCTCTCAAGTAGTAATCCGAATATCCAAAATATCCCTATTCGTACCGAGCAAGGTCGCGCCATTCGTGCTGCCTTTATTCCAGAAGAGGGCTGTACATTCCTCTCTGCGGACTATTCTCAGATTGAGCTTAGACTGATGGCTCATTTTAGCGGTGACGAGCATCTAATAGGCGCCTTTGTTGCGGGGCATGATATTCATCAGGCCACAGCAGCACGTATTGCAAATGTGTCTCTAGATGAAGTTACTAGCGATATGCGTCGCAATGCAAAGACAGCCAACTTTGGAATTATTTATGGTATTAGTGCCTTTGGTCTTGCTGAGCGTTTGGGTATTTCCCGAAGTGAAGCCAAGGATTTGATTACGGGTTATTTCGCATCTTATCCGGGGGTTAAGGCTTATATGGATAATGTAGTTGCCAAAGCTCGTGCCGATAGATTTGTAGAGACAATTATGGGACGTCGCAGGTACCTGACGGATATTGATAGTAACAATGCTATTGTCCGTGGTTACGCTGAGCGCAACGCCATAAACGCACCTCTGCAAGGTACGGCCGCTGATATTATTAAGGTGGCTATGATTGCTATTGATAAGGAGATTAGAGAGAAGAATCTAAAAAGTCGTATGATTCTTCAGGTGCATGACGAACTAAACTTTAATGTTCCTTTCGATGAACTAGAACTTATGCAAGAACTAGTTCACCGCTGTATGTTGGCTGCTGGTAAAGGTCTTAAAGTTCCCTTGGAAGTCGGTATGGGGCATGGTGCTAATTGGCTTGTCGCTCACTAAATTGATGGCTAATGCCGTTTATTGTTTATGAAGCACTTGATTAGATTATGCACAGTCTTATGCACAGCCTTGTGGGCTTATAGTGTACAAGCACAAGAGCTAGATTTAAGAGATAGCACCCGCTATCTTGCACTGATAGACTCTAGCTTTAATGCAGGGAATAAAGGTGATTATAGCGCTGCAGAGTCTTTCTTAAAGAAGGCTATTGAACTTATCCCTCAGCACCCAACGAACATTTATCTACTAAATAATTTGGGTGGGGTACAGCAACTTTTAGGCAAAAAAGAAGATGCCTTAGACAGTTACTCTAAGGCACTCAAGCGTCAGCCCGATAATGCGACGACACGCTTTAACCGAGCAAGGCTCTACGCACTTACGGGTAAGCATAATGCGGCTGTTACTGATTATTCATTGCTGATTGCGAAGGCTCCAAGCAATGAATTATACCTATATCAGCGTGCTATGAGTTATATGCTGATGCGCCAGTATGACCTTGCCGAGCATGACCTTAAAAGTATTGTTGAGCATAATGGAGAAAGCCTAAAAGCTCGCCTAGGTTATGGACTTTTAGAGACGGCAAGAGGGCGTTATAATGAGGCTGAGCGTATTTTTTTGATTATTTGGTGACGAAGTTATCGACTAATGCCGATGTTTATGAAGGGTCGTGCTAGGCTTTATCTGGCTCGCAAGATGAAGGGTTATGCTCTGCGTGATATGGAGAAGGCCTTTGAACTCTCGAAAGGTAGACCATCGCCAACCTTACTCCGCCTACGGGCTGAAATCAATGAGGGCTTAGGTGATAAGCATAGTGCAGAGAAGGACCTTCGTCATGCTGAAGAGTTAGAAGCACTATCTCAATTAAGAAGAGGGTTAGTATCAAAATAATAAAGTATATTGATTGAAGACGTGAGTCCTGTACGGACGATACTACTATAAGTCACGGGCGCAAAGCACTGGGTTAGTGAGTGACGTCGTACTTAGGTCAGTAAACACGGCAAATACTTTAGTAAGTACGGCGACTGTCAAGTTTGTAAGTACGTAGTCTTACTGGAGACTTACTGCTGTAGTCTGTACAGACTTCCCTCGAGGGTTTTCAGAATAGGTCATGCAATCACATTTCACCCATGGGCTCACCCGTGTCTCAAACAGCACGCATAATGCATCAAATTTTATAGTAGTTGCCCTCAGTAGTACAAGTGCCGTAGCTCGATTTCCCGTAAGTCCCAGCGTGGACTGAGTGCAAAGCCCGATATGATACCCTTAGTCTCAGTGGGATACAACGATTAAGAGTCTTTTAGGCGTAGTCACTGTACTGGAGTACTACGGGTTGTAGCCCTCTGGGACTCAATGACTACGTATAATCTAACTCCAGGGCTTGCAGCCGGGTTTGTACAGACTATCGCCCTAGAGGGTTTTGAGTTTAGGAGACTAAGGTTTCTATTTTTGTCTCTGATTTGTCAAAGATTTTTTTAATGCGCTCTTTAAGCTAATGACAGCGTATTCGCTTTGTGTGCCGATACGATATTTTTCCACCCCATATCCCGATACCGCTACTTACATAATACTGTGTATTCCCTCTTCGGTGGTAGCCATGTGCTTGTTCATACATGAAATCCACGACTAGATTGAATGGGAATACTTGCCCCCTGTGTGTATGCCCTGATATTTGGAGATCAATGCCTGCTTGTTCGGCTTCCTCTAGATGGTAAGGCTGATGGTTTAGTAGGATAGTGGGGTAACGATGGGTCAAGCTTTGTCTGTAAGCATTTGTAGACTTTTGTCTATTTTTTATTGCTCGCATCATCACGCCCGATGATATACACGCCTTCAGGCGTGAGGGTGACAGAGTCTGAAAGGAGTTGTATTTTTAGTTTGGGAGAGGAAGGCTCGTTGCTGGGCTTCGCCTCCGATGTATTCGTGATTACCTAGGCAGGCATATATAGGGAGCTTGTATTTGGTTAATGGTGCTAGCCAAATCGGCAGCAAGCACGGGGCGCACATCACCGTCAACGATATCGCCAGCAATCAACACAAAGTCAGGGTTTTTCTTCGTTAATGATTGATACCCATTTCCTAAGCTCGTCCTTACCTATTGTATAACCTAAATGTAAATCGCTAATAGCCACTATTTTGAGCGGACGACTAAGAGGCTTACTAACTTGAATGTCAAGGGGAACACGCACTTTCTGATGATAGCGGTAACTTCCGTAAGTAAAAATAGCCGCTATGATGAGCACAAGAACGCTAGCAAGAGTCCAACTAGGCACAAGGATAGGACGTAATGCAGGTATGATGCGCAGTAAATCTATCAGCAAAAAAGACATAAGTATGTACAGAAAATAAAATATCCAGTTTGTCGCAAAAAGGATATGTATATTTAGTGATGTACATAGAGAGGTGATTTCTGTAGATAGAACTGATTAAGGAGAGTGCAAAACTCCCAACCCATACTATGCCTAGTACCCAACTTAATATCGTTGGCATAGGAGCAATGGTTACAATACGTACAGTGGTATAGATAACACCTAGCAAGCAAGCTAATAAGGCTATTATTATCATCATTGTGTTAATTTTTGATGTATAACTATAAGCTTTTGCTAAAATGTTGTGAACTCTCGATAACTTGTTGAAGTGCGTCTATCAATGTGTTTGGAGCGTCTTTCATACCGAGCAATCGGTCGTAGCGGAGAGCCAAAGGGACGATGAAAAAAATTAAACTAGTATAGAGATTAGGCGTTTCGTAGAAACTGCCATCAATAGGCTTTGGGTCCCTATCCTTCTGAGTTTACCCGTGGTATGAATATGTAGCGAAACTCTTGACGCCCTTCTTTGAGTGGAAGCGTTCGCGTATAGCATCGGTTAATGTGGTCATAATACAATTCCTTTTCCTCTAAAGGAAGAAAATCAAAAGCATCTCCCTCAAGATAAACGTGACCGTCTAGTGCTTCATCGCTTTTTGAGTGTAAAGCGTACCCACTGATATTCGGCACTCACCTGAGTATCGATACTTTCGCGTGCGTGCAGTATCTGTATAACGGCTTCCCCATAATGGCTAAGTCCGTTCGGGAGTATCGTTGGGTTGAGGAGGGTAGGCGTAAGTGGGAGTGTATCCGCTATCGTGATAGGTCCATTGTAATCAGCGGCAAAGTATCTGTCATGTTCAAGCCATAAGTATTTATTTCCGCCCCAGAATGTGGGTGCATCTTGTCGCTCGTATAGCCATGCGCCCGATGCTCTTGTGCTAGGTCTGTCCTTGCGCACTTGTGGGAGTAGGTTGGACATATTCTGTATATTCAGAAGGATTGTGCGTTCGCTTGGGTTAAGTGCACTGCTTAACTCTTCGTCAAGTGTGACGGCTATGGACTGTTGCCCTTCGGAGGCTAGGGCTAGTAAATCGGTCTTCTTGCTTAAGGCTTAGTCCCGTTTGCCCTTCATGCACATAGATGGGAATGCGAAAGAGCGGTTTATTCTTCTGCCCCTCTTCGTAGACTGATAGCATAAATATCCCCGATACTTTGAAGTTGATTTGCTCGTTGGGCAGGCTGAGCGTATAGTGTTGATAATTGATTTTAGTTCCTACCGAAGGGCTTGGGCTGGGCATATCTTGCTCGTCAATGCCCTCAAGAGTCTCAGAGGGGAGGAGGTCAGAGGGCTTTCCATCGGCATTGCAGTGCTGGAGGGTGTAGTAAAGTGGGCTTCCATCGCCTTGAAGGAGGTCAAAGGTTAGGGAGAATGTATCGTTGCTATTTAATTGGTAGGTGGCTAGTCGCTGATGACTCTGTATAAATCCGTCCTTGATATTCCAAGTCATGATGCTCGCCACCCGCTTATTTGTCTTTTCGTGACCTTTAGCCCAAAGGTTAGGACTCGCAAGGAAGAGTAGAGCGATGTAGATTAGTCGGATATAATGTTTTTGTAAGCGATTTCATTTTAGTTTTTGCTGTATAGATTTGATAACCTAGTAGAGACCGCTGGGCGGTCTCAAAAAGGACAAGTTTTACTTGTTCTTTTGTTGGGCTTTGCAGAATGCGGTAATCGCAAGGCATTGAGACTGAAGGCGCAGGGAGTTTACTTGTGTAAATGACCAAGCCTGAATGTCGAAAATAACGCAGCTAGTGCCGTATTATGCAATGGTCTCCAGTAGGGCAAAGGTACGTAAAAAGCAAGCTTAGATAGTAAACTATTTGCGTCTTATCTCTCTTTATAAAGAGTATGCAATGCCTTCAAAGAAGTAGAACGAATTAAGAGAAAAACATGAAATACAAAGTAATAGCCCTCGATGTCGATGGGACACTCGTTAATAGCCAACTAGAGGTAACGCCTAAAGTCAAAAGAAGCTCTAATACGTGTGCAACGCGATTATGGTATGCGCGTTATCGTGGCTTCTGGCAGACCTACCGCAGGCCTACACAAAATCGCAGAAGAACTAGAACTTGCCCGTTACAGCGGTTATCTATTGCCCTTCAATGGAGGACAGATGTTTAATGCGAGAGCCCTAGGAGAACCAATTGCACGTACTTCTCCCCAGACGAACTAATCCCTCAACTATATGCCTTGGCTCAAGAGCATGGATTAAATATCTTGACTTATAGCGACACCGAAATCCTTACGGAAAATCTTGATGACCCTAATGTGCGTAAGGAAATGGGCTTTCACGGTGATGCCATCTAGGCAAATTGAGAACTTTGTGCGTGATGTTCCTCGCAATCTTCCTAAGTGTTTGATTGTGGGTGAACCTCATGAGATTACTGCTCTTGAACCGATTGCAAGAGAACGCTTCAAGGGTGTAGCCGATGTGTTTCAGTCTGACCCTTCTTTCCTTGAAGTTGTGCCTGCAGGTATCAATAAGGGGGTAGCTCTTAAAGCGTCTATTGGAGCGTATGGATTACGACCCAAGCGAATTGATTGCTGTTGGCGATAGTTACAATGACTTAGAGATGATACAGTTTGCAGGTCTAGGCGTGGCTATGGGCAATGCGCGTGAGGCTGTAAAGAATTGTGCTGACTATGTGACGAAGTCGAATAATGAAGATGGCATTGCGCACATGCTGGAGAAGTATATTTTCAATTTCCATGAAGATGCTCCTTACTCTGTAGAAGAGATTAACTCAATCTTTCCCGGAACTTTGATGGAGAGCCTAAGCATTCAGTGTACACAAATAGCGAAGGGCTACGTAGAGGGAACGATGCCTGTGGATAAGCGTACGGGACAACCGCTAGGCATTATACACGGAGGAGCAAACCTCGCTTTTGCTGAAACGCTTGCTGGTCTTGGTTCAGTGGCTTTGCTTGATGAGGGAGAGATGCAGGTCGGAGCGCAAGTAAGTGGTAACCATATCGCTAGTGCATTTACAGGCGATACTATGGTCGGTAAGGCCTCGATTATGCACCAAGGACGCAGTACGCACGTATGGAGTGTGGAGATTTATTCAGAGAAATCGGGTAAACTTATTCACACAGCACGAGTACTTAATAGCATTATCAAGAAAAGATAAGTTCGTAGGAGCTATTTATAGAGTAAGGGCTATCGCAAAAAATCTTGCGATAGCCCTTATTTTTTGAAATCAGATTAGAAATGTCTTATTCCATAAGGTGGTCGAAGTTGCGTCGGCGCAATTCGAAGTCCTTACCTAGATATTTTTTTCTCGTACGATTTCATTCTCTGCAAGTTCTTCCGCTGTCCCTTGGAAAAGAACTTTACCCTCAAACAGAAGATAGGCTCTGTCTGTGATGCTGAGCGTTTCGTACACGTTGTGGTCGGTGATGAGGATACCAATGTTTTTTTGTATTTGAGCTTAGCCACAATAGCCTGAATATCCTGCACCGCAATAGGGTCTACACCTGCAAAGGGTTCGTCTAGCATGATAAACTTAGGATCAATAGCTAGGCAACGTGCAATCTCTGCACGGCGTCGTTCACCCCCCGATAGGCGATTACCTGCATTTGTGCGCACTTTCTCTAGGCGAAACTCGGCAATAAGTTCCTCTAAGCGGGCTTCTTGTTCGGCACGCGTGCGGTTAGTCATCTCTAGTACACTCATGATGTTGTCCTCAACAGAGAGTGTTCTGTAAATAGAGGCTTCCTGAGCGAGATATCCGATACCTGCCTTGGCTCTCTTGTAAACCGGATATTTGGTAATATCTTGGTCATCAAGATAGATGCGCCCTGCATTAGGCACAACGAGACCTACGGTCATGTAGAAAGTCGTTGTTTTTCCAGCGCCATTAGGACCGAGAAGACCAACGATTTCACCTTGATTAACTTCTATAGAGACGTGATTCACGACGGTGCGTGCACGATATTTCTTGACTAAATCTTCTGTTCGTAGTTTCATAGGAACAAAGATACAGCATTATTCGTCTTATAGGGTTGGTCCGCCTCATCAAATACCCAACAATTATTGTATTTAATATACTTGTCTTGAGTAGGTTTTTCTTATTTATTATGAATAAGATATATAAATCGTTACCTTTGTGTTTAAACCAGACTTTATAGCGATTATCAAATTTAATTCATAAAGAATAATGGAATCATTTATTCAATCTGTGGGTAAGATGTGTGCTGCTGTGCTTGTCCTAGGTGCTACGCTATCTTGCTCTCATCAAGAGGTTAATTTGGACAGTTATCTCTACAAGGGGATTAAACAAACAGAACCTATTGAAGTTGGGAAGACCGTAATGCTCCCCAATAAAGAAGGTGGTAAACTGAGCCTTATTTCTAATAGTAATCCGCAAGTTGCCGATGTCGAAGTTTCTGCCCAAGGACTTTCTGTACATGGCAAGCAATATGGGCTAACGACTGTCAGTGTGCAAGATGCTCAAGGAAAAGAACAGAGCATAGCCTTATCTATTACGGGACAACGCCCAGCACTCCCAACAGAACTCTTTGCCGAGTATAACGTCGCTCCCGATGGACATAGTTTTGCGCGCACTCATAGTCCTGAAGCATCTGGATACTTTGACTACGATGCTGCAGCTAAGATTGTGATAAAGGTCGGGGATAAAACCTACCGAACTCCTACGAAAGACGAATTGCATGCCCTCTTGCCTTACGAAGAGGAGATTGCCTATTCGGGTAGAGAAGCCAAAAATCTTGCATTCGAGCAAGCTGTAACTATTGATGGCACAAAGCTTATTTATGGAGAGTCCTTTTACTCTACTGGTCGCCATGTAGCCTACGCTCTGCGTTTCGGTAAAGCGAGCCATAAGGGCAGTGCTTATGCTATGGATAACAGTCGCTTGACGGCTTTCCGCTATGAGTATTCTGTAAACAAAGACGACCCTAAGGGCGGATTTGCACTGAAGATTACGGCTCGTTATCTTGGTGAAAACTTCCAACACGATATTAACTTCATCGCTTCGGAAGGCTTTTGGAATAGTTTTACTTGGGACGATGCCACACTCATTCTGCCTGCTAACGGCTTGCGCCTAGGCACAGAGATAACTACAAGAGGGTATGCAGGTGAGTACTGGAGTACCTCTGCTGGTTTTGATGACCTCTCGGCCTCGGCTCTAAGCTTCGGTCGTATGACAGCCTCTTCGACCATTCATGCTGATAAGAGTATAGGTAGAGCTGTTCGCTTAATACTGAGTAAATAACCACATAATAAACAAAAATCATGAGTATTCGTTATTTAGCATGCGCCTCGTTGGTTCTCATGCTCACATCTTGTCTTAAAGACCCCGATATCTCAATCCCAGAAGACTTGAGACCTAATATTGAGCTTTCGTTAGCATCTTCTCAGAAAGATGTAACTCTAACGCTTATGTCCGATAAGCCAGAGTCTGTATTCATTGACTTGAATGGCAACGCTCAGAAAGATGAGGGCGAAAGTTTTTGAAGTGGGTAAGCCCGTCACTATTCATCCGAAAGGAGATAAGTTAAATTTCTATGGTCCATTTACTTCAATGGATATATCCGGTCAAGATGTAACCAAGATTTCGGGTAAGGGACTTATAGACTTAAAGGCTATGAACCTAGCTAATACGAAGCTTTCTGCTATAGAAATTGAAGTTGCTTTGCGCCTTCTTGCAGGTAAAGAAGGTGGTAAATTGACGCTAGAAGAGTGGCGAGTAACGCCTAGTATCAGAGGGCTTATCAAATTCTTTAAGTGGCAGATAGTGCGCCCTAATGGCGACCTTATAGACCCCTAATGAGTCGGTATTGATGTTGCGTGCTTTAGCTAAAGAAGTGCTAGAGAAGAAAGTTGCTCTTGAGCTAGAGGGAGGCAAAGGGCTTTGGCTAGACAAGAATTTGAATGGTACTAAAGATGCAGGCGAAGACCTTCCCTACAGGAGGTTTAACGCTCAATCTTCCTGCCTCTTTGCCTACGGGAGAGAGCGTGTATATTATACATGGTTCGGCTACGGGCTTAAGTCTGAATGTCGCAGAAGACCCTGCTGAAGATGAAAGCGAAGAGCCAGAAGACAGTGATGAGGGTGCAGATGAGGCTGAAAGTACTCGTGCTTTTAAGGGCTAATGAAGACGGTTCTCAAATAGGTATTAGTATAGATGCTTCGCGCTTCCCTTCTTTGTTGTCTATGGAATGCGAGGAAGGTCTAAATGTTAAGCATGTAGATGTTTCTGGCTGTAAGTCTCTAGCGACTTTAACTCTCAGTGGTAATCCTATTGAAACGCTAGCATTACCTGATTCTGGTTCTGAATTAAAGGTACTCCAGCTTGCAGGTAATAGATTGGAGACGCTTAATATCTTAAATCTTACGAAGCTTAGTCAGTTTACAGCGTCTAATGGTACTCTTCAAGATATTTACTCTATCCCTTCAGAGCTGATAACATTGAACTTGTCAGGAAATAAACTGACAGACTTTATTATTCCTAGTGATAGTAAGTTAAAGACTTTGAACCTTAAGAATAATATGCTTCGTAATCTTAAGATTAAAGGTGAGGCGTATAATGGACTAGAAACTTGCATTCTTGAGGGTAATCAACTAGAGTCTCTTGATCTTACTGCGTTTGTCAAGACTAAGCTGATAAATGTTAGCAATAATCCTTTGAAGTCAATTGAACTGCCTTGGGATATGAAAGAACTGAATATCTCGAAGACAGAGCTTCAGAGCCTAAACCTTAATCCTAAAGATACTGCTCATAAGTCATTTATTCAGAAATTAGATGCGTCTAATTGCGCTAAGCTTACGCTTATTCAGATGTCGCAATGCACAAACTTATCATCGGTTAATCTTCAGGGTTCGAAGGCCTTGAAGGGTGATAAGATAAGTTCGGAGCTACCTCAACTAACAGGGCATAAAGGTAAGCTAACGATTGAGCAAGGACGACTCTCTGCAAGCGAACTCTCTGCTATCAAGGCTAAGGGCTGGTCGCTTTAAGTGATTAAATAGAGTCTTTACGATAAGATTGAAAGGCAAGGGCTGAACAGAAGTTCAGCCCTTGCCTCTTTTTAAGACGATTGCATTGTGCGGCACCTCTTCAATCAATCAAACAAGCCCTGCAAGGGCGACACTCCTGCAAAGCCCAGGGTGTAATGAGGGCAAAGCCCGAAATGAAACCCTGGGATAAACAGCAAACAACAAAATTAAGAGCTCCGTAGGAGCGGCACGAACAGCGCAAGCATTGGAATTTATCGGTTCAGAAGTGCCGCCCCTTTGGGGCTCAATAAATGTATTGACTATTATTACCCAGGGCTTGCGCCTGGGCTATGCAGGAGTATCGCCCTAAAGGGCTCCTCTATGTCCTTCCTAAATTGCTATCCTCTATTTTTTGCTATGCTTACTTACACTGGGTTGCGCTATTTACTAGCATCTGCGCTATGTAAAGTATTTGGGCAGACGGCAAGAAAATGATAGTTGCCTTACCTAAAGTCAAAACCTCGGCGAAGTCTGTACAAACTTCAGCCGTAGTTTGTACAGACTACACGTGTAGTCTGCACAGACTTCAGCTGAAGTCTCCAGAAAGTACTACGTACTTACAAATTTAAGTACGCACACTTACTGAGATAAGTACGTGTACTTACTGAAGTGTTTACGTGTACTTACTGAAACGAATACGTCGTACTCATTCTGTTATTTGCGTGAAACTGCGAGCCTATTGAGGCAGATACTTATAGGTGGGAAGCAATAAATTCCTTTAGGAGTGGGACAATTTCCCAATGTGCAAACCTACAAGAGTATCTAGGTAACTCTTAGTTAAAACCTAGAGATTATTATCAATCTTAAACTTTGGGAGGGGTGATTGATGATGGCTTGTGTTTTCTGTTATGAAGTGCAAGATGTGTAAAATTTGACATTGTAAATATTATTTCTAAATTTGTTCCAAGGAATAAGGAAATCTCCTTTTTCTAGACTTTTTACATCTGCTTTTTAGGGAGTTAGATTGAGGTTCGTAAAGTCCAAGAGAATAATTAATTTTTAAAAAGGTAGAGCCTCCCTTTTAACTGTAATTCAAACATACATTATTATGAAGAAAAAAATCTTCTAGCTCTTTTCTCTAGTGGCTATGGTCGCTTTTTCAAGTTGTGCAGTTGTATCTACTCCTATCGGTGCAGGTGCTCTTTACACAAGCGTTAATCATGTAGAAGCTGTGACATCTAACACAGTAGGCTTAAAGGTGGGAACTGCTACTGCAAGCAATATCCTTGGTCTTGTATCTATGGGCGATGCTTCTGTAAATGCGACTAAAGGGTGCTGGTATCCGTAAGATTAGCCACGTAGATTGCAAGAAAACTAATCTCCTTGGTATTTACTCTACTTATACAGTATACGTATACGGAGAATAATCTCTCAGGAATTATTTTTTTGAAACAATGATAAGAGGTCGTCAGAGCTAGTCTCCGATGACCTCTCTAAATATCAATTTTATGATAAAGCGATATCAGAGTTTAGTACTCGGATTTTTTTGTTGATAAGTTCATCTTTAGTTGGGCAAAAATTATAAGAAAGATATATTGTCTCGTCCCTGTAGAAGGAGGTACACTATACTTTATTAAGCCTCAGAGCGTACCCGCTGACCCATCGAGTTTGATTAAAGCTAGTAAACTCCATTTTGATGTAACATATTTATCTCCGGGAGACTCTCTTACATTGAATAGCACAATACGTACAACTACACCTTATCAGTTAGATGAGATACATTTTAAGGTGAAAAGGAGAGGAAGAGAAGAGTTATCCGGTAAAGATACTTTATGCTGAGCCTAAAGGACGCAAGTGGGAGATACGTACGACTGCACGTATTCCCTATACTGTATGGTGTAATTTCTTTTCTAAAGATGAACCTCGGAGTATAGTCTATACACAAGGGCATTCTAATTCTATTGCCTACCAATTTAGAGATAAATTCTTGAAGCGTCAAAAGGCAATCGTTACTCTCTTGGGTCAGTTAATTAGTTTTCAACAGCAGTAAATATAGTCCTTAATACTCTTGTATAAGGTTTTTTTGTTGGTCAAAGAGCCTACGTTATTGCGACAAAACGACAGCCTAATATATCGTAATTCCCCTTGGCACTACTTTTTGTAATTTATTGGGACAGATGCAAAAAAATTAAATGATATATAGTATGAGTAAGAATGGAAAAAAATTGGGGTAACGAGTGAGAATATATTTCCCGTTATCAAGAAGTTTCTTTTACAGCGAACACGATATATTCTTGCGTGAGCTTGTCAGCAACGCTGTAGATGCGAGCCAAAAACTACGTGCGCTCTCTAGTGTAGGTGAGTTTAAGGGCGAGCTAGGCGACCTTAAGGTAAGTGTCTCTATTGACGAGGCTGCAGGCACGATTACAATCAGCGACCGTGGTATCGGTATGACTGCTGAGGAAGTGGATAAGTATATCAATCAGATTGCGTTCTCGGGTGCAGAGGAATTCCTCGATAAGTATAAGGATGACAAGGTGGCTATCATCGGACACTTTGGTCTTGGCTTCTACTCTTCATTTATGGTATCTAAGCAAGTGGATATTATCACGAAGAGTTATAAAGAAGGTGCGAGCGCAGTAAAATGGAGCTGTGATGGTTCGCCTGAATATACATTAGAGGAGGTAGATAAGGCTGACCGTGGTACGGATATTGTCCTACATATTGACGATGAAAGCCGTGAATTCTTGGCTAAGGACCGCATCCAAACATTGCTCAATAAGTATTGTAAGTTCTAACCATTCCTGTAATCTTCGGTAAGAAGCAAGAGTGGAAGGATGGCAAGATGGAGGATACCGAAGAGGACAATCAGGTTAATGATACGCACCCAGCGTGGACGAAGAAGCCTAGCGAACTCACAGATGAAGATTATAAGAACTTCTATCGCCAACTTTATCCAAATCAATTTGAAGAACCATTATTTTTGGATTCATCTAAATGTTGATTATCCATTTAACCTAACAGGTATTCTTTATTTCCCTAAAAATCAAGAATCAGATGGAGCTCGCAACGTAATAAAGATTCAGCTCTACTGCAATCAGGTTTTTGTAACTGAAGAGGTTGATGGTATTGTACCTGAATATCTGACACTCTTGCACGGGGTTATCGATAGTCCAGATATTCCGCTGAACGTATCTCGTTCGTACCTACAGAGCGATGCTCAGGTGAAGAAGATTAGCAACCATATCACGAAGAAGGTTGCAGACCGTCTAGACGAAATCTTCCGCAATGAACGTGCACTCTTTGAGGAAAAGTGGGATAGCCTTAAGGTCTTCGTTCAGTATGGTATGCTTAGCGATGAGAAGTTCTACGATAGAGCGCAGAAGTTTGTGCTCTTGACTGATGTCGAAGGTAAGAAGTACACAATAGAAGAATATAAGACCCTCATCACAAGCGAACAAACGGATAAGGATGGCAACCTTGTAATCCTCTATGCTGATAATAAGGATGCGCTTTATAGCCATATCCAACGTGCTAAGGATAAGGGGTACTCTGTGCTCCTAATGGACGGTCCTCTTGATGTGCATGCGGTAGGTCAGTTAGAGCAGAAGCTAGAAAAGACTCGTTTTGTGCGTGTAGACTCGGACTCTATTAGCCGTATTATCGTTAAGGAAGACGCCGCTTCTGTAAGCCTCTCTGCGGAAGAACAGACCAAGCTAACTCAGATCTTTACGGGACGTTTGCCTGAGGAAGCTAAGAAGAATTACCACGTTCAGATAGAGTCTCTTGGTGAGCAAGCTGATGCTGTTCTCATTACACAAGGCGAATGGATGCGCCGTATGCAGGAGATGGCTCGTATGCAACCGGGTATGTCCTTCTATGGCGAAATGCCTGAGAGCTTCAATGTCGTTCTGAACGCAGACCACCCTCTAGTGAAGAGAGTGCTTAGCGAAGAAGGTGCCGCTCTTGAGGGTGAATTGGCTTCTCCGTAGCGAACTTAAGGCTCAGATGGAGGCCGTAGAGACAGCTCGTAAGGCTCAAGAAGGTAAGCAGGAAGAGGAGATTAGTTCAGCCGATAAGGAGGCATTAGATAGCCTAGCACACAAGCAAGCCGAATTGGAAGGTAAGATTACAGCCGAATTGAAGGCTTATGGTGCAGGTAATGACCTAGTAGGTCAGCTTATTGACTTAGCTCTGCTTGGTAGTGGACTATTGACAGGTGAAGCATTGGCTAAGTTCATTCAGCGTAGCCAGTCGCTTTTTGATTAAGTAAGGCTAAGCGCCACACAAAGAATTAGGGGCTATCACAAGCATGCTTGTGATAGCCCCTCTTCTGCTAGTAAATGAAACTAGTGCAACGGTCTTTATTTAAAGGAGTTTGGGTAGATTAGATTTGTATAGGAGCTGATTTTAGTGTAAATTTGTACATGATATAAGTATGCTGTGATACAGAGCATTATACCTTATGTCAAGCTCCTAATTTATGATAAATAGGTAGCTCATAAATCTAGTAACTTTTTAATTGTATATAAATTAATTATGTCAAAAATCAATAAAACTTGCCTATTGTCTTTTAGGAAACTATCAACCAGGAGGAGTAGAGCGCATAACTGCTTCTAAGGCAAAATTACTTTGCATCTCTTGGTTATGAGGTGATGAGGTGTATCTGATTACCTCTAGTCAAGCTGGTAGAGATTTTTTATTATGAGGTAGATCCTAGAGTAAAAGCATATTGATTTGGATATTCGATACGATTTGAGCGAGAATCTCCCTAGACTAAAAGCCTATTGTCCAATGCAAAAGAAATATCGATTGCATCATCAACGCTTGGCACGTGTTCTTATGGGGATTCAACCAGATATAACGATTGCTTCAGGATATCATGAAAACAGATTTGTCTATAAGATTAAGGATGGTAGCATCAAGGTTATAGAGCATCACAACTCTAAGAGCTGGAATGTACTCATGTATAATTCCGTACTGAGGGCTATTCCTAATCCTAGTCTAAAGACAAGATTGAGTTTCTCGTTGCGTATGCTTTGGGGACGTTTGATGACCATGAAGTATAGCTGGTATGACAAGCATTATGATGTGCTTGTCCTCTTAACAGAAGAAGATCAACAAGGGTTTAAGTGGCATCATCATACTGAAGTGATTCCTAACCCAAGACCTCTAGAGTTTGATGGTAGTGCCGCATTAGATAATCCTGTAGTTCTTGCTGTTGGGCGATTAGTTCCTCAGAAGGATATGGGAGAGCTTATCTCAATTTGGGGAAAAGTAGCCTCAGATTATCCAGAGTGGCAACTCCATATTGTGGGAGATGGATATATGAGAGATAGTTTGGAAGCCCAGATAGATGCATTAGGGGTAAGAGAGCAGGTTATATTGCATGGAAGTACAACTAATGTTAGACCATACTATCTTAATTCCTCTATTTCAGTATCTACATCGGCTTATGAGGGATTTCCTTTGACAATGCTTGAGACTATCACTGCAGGTTTGCCTTTAGTAACTTATGCTTGTCCATGTGGTCCTCGTGACCTTATACAAGATGGTTCAAATGGATTCTTGGTGGAAATGGGAGATAAGACCACTTTTTGAAGCTCGACTTAGAATCTTGATGAATGATACTGAGCTTCGTAAACGTATGGGACGCAATGCTCGTGAGTCAGCTGAGTTGTATACATACGAACGAGTTATGCAGAAATGGGATGTATTATTTAAATCTCTTCTCAAATCAAAGGGTTGAATACTATTTAAGGGTTAATAAAGAAACTTTTTATTTCGCCTTTATCAGTAGGTGTATAAAAATCCCCCATAAGTTATGACAACTTATAGAGATTTTTTTACCTGACCCTATAATCCTTTGAGGAAGTTAGTTGAGCAAAATAGCTTTTCCCACTTAGCCATTATGACTTCTGGTGTGTAGCGTTGTGAGAGTCTGCGTCCCTCCTCGCCCATGCGTACTCGTAAGTCGGCATCGCTGATAAGTTTGTCTGAGACGTTCAGCGAAAGCTTCTTGATTATATGGCGCAACAAGAAAGCCATTTACACCATCTTGGATAATATCCTTAGGACCACTTGGGCAAGCATAGCTAACCACAGGCAAGCCCATTGTTTGTGCTTCGATAAGTACCATGGGTAAGCCCTCAAAATGAGAAGTCATCACATAAATACTTGAATCTGCGTATGCGCTTGCCATATCGTTAGAAGAACCCTCTAAAATAGTTTGCGCCTCTATTCCGTGCTGAGCAATCCTTTGTTCTAGGCTAGGGTAGAGCCAGCCATCTCCATAGATGGAGAGATGCCAATCGGGATGATGAGGAGCTACCTTTGCCCAAATATCAATGAGTTCTATGAAGTTCTTTTGATATTCCATACGTCCGACCGCGATAATACGATGAGTCTCTAATGCACTCCTTATCGTCTGATTAAAGGGGGCTTGGATTGGGTATAACTTGAAGATTTTTCAAATTCTGATATTCTGCACGCTCTTCTTCTGTTAGGATAACATAACAATCATAACGTGAGACTACAAGCTCTTTTAGTTTAATTCTTATTTCCCCAAGCCATCTTTTTAAGCCTTTGCTCCTTTGGATACATTAGAATAGGTGTCAATCTAGAGGAATGGCTCTCTAAGATTTTACGACTTCCGTCTTGAAGACTAGGTAGAATATCTTCATCTTGGAAACCAACAGAAACGCAGATGTCTGCCTGCTCTCGCTTGAGTGTCTGTTCGAGTAGGGCTTTATGCTCTTTACGTTTTAAGCGTGTATGCCAAAAGACGCTTATAAGAGGGAGATAGTCCAGCTTACCATAGTCTAACCCTAAGTCAATGCGCTTGACACGCTCATCTATGGGGAAGAAATAAGGTCTACCAGCTTGGTCAGTGGTAATAATCGTAACGTCATAACCATGCTGGGCTAGGTAGTTTGCTTTCATGGTTACGACGCGCTCAATCCCTCCGGATTTATACATGCCTTGAATGCAGTAGACAATCTTCATTGTATGGAAAGTAGTTAATCTTAATTAGACCTTTTGACTTTGTAGATAAGCCGATAGAGCTAATGCAACATTCTCTCCGTCGATAGCGACTGAGACGATACCTCCAGCATAGCCTGCGCCTTCGCCTGCAGGGAATAGTCCGGGTGTTTCAACGTGCTGATACTTATGCTCGCCCTCATGCAGTCTTGGTATGCGTACGGGCGAAGAGGTGCGACTCTCTACGCCTAATAGTTGGGCTTCTTCGCTTAAGAAACCTTTGGTCATACCATCAAAGATACGAAAACCTTCGGCTAATCTGCCCGCAATAAACTGTGGCATCCAGTCGTGCATATTTCCAGGCGTAAGTCCCATATTGTAGGATGTTGTACTCGTGCTTGTACTCGCCTTGCGAGCAACGAAAGTCTGTCATACGTTGAGCCGGTGCCTTTAAGCTCCTATTGGCGACCTCATAACTCAAACGCTCGTACTCCTCACACCATTCCATAAGGGCAAGTGGCGAATGAAGATTGTCTACGTGTAAACCTGTTGCCTTGATATCTTCGGGTCTTAGCTCCACAACCATCCCTGAGTTTGCCCATTTACTTCCTCTATTTGCAGGGGACATGCCATTGACAACCATCTGTTCTGGTCCTGTTGAGGCTGGTACAACGAACCCACCGGGACACATACAGAAGCTATAAACGCCACGTTCTTTGACTTGCGCTTTATAAACATATTCTGTCTGCTGGTAGCCATTGTCCTCTACCGTTAGGGCTATGATAACGTATTTGGTCAATTAAAGCCTGAGGATGTTCTAAGCGAACTCCGACAGCGATAGGCTTAGCTTCGACAAGTATTTGTTGGTTGTGTAAATAGCGGTAGACATCACGAGCAGAGTGTCCTGTCGCTAAGAGTACGGGACCATAGAATTCTTTTTCCTGTAGAGGTGTGAACACCACGTACAATACCTTTGTCTAGTAATAGACCGTCCATGCGACAAGAGAAGTGAACTTCGCCTCCTGATGCAAGAATCTGCTCTCTCATACGCTTGATAATTACCGGCAGTTTGTCCGTGCCTATGTGTGGATGAGCATCAACAAGAATCTTCGGATCAGCACCAAACTTACAGAATATACGTAGAATGCGTTCAACGCTTCCTCTCTTTTTGCTACGTGTGTAGAGCTTACCATCAGAGAATGCTCCTGCACCTCCTTCGCCGTAGCTATAGTTGCTCTCAGGGTCTAATACTCCTGTCTTGTGTAGTGTGGCTAGATGCTTGCGTCTGAGTCATTACATCGACACCTCGCTCAATGACAATAGGGCGTACACCCTGCTGAATGAGCTGTAATGCGACGAAAAAGACCACAAGGACCAGCACCAACGACAATGGCTGAGGGTGCAGAGCTAACATCGGGATATACAAGGTCCCTCAAATGTATCTATGCTTGCTTGCTCCCTCAACTTCATACACATCAAGCGTTAGATTGATGATAATATTCTTTTGTCGGGCGTCTATCGTATGGCGACGCACCTGAAGAGAGCTAATCCCTTCAGGTGCGATTTTGAGGAAACGAGCATTGCTCGTCTTAGTTTAGCGTCCGAGGCGACTACCTCAGGGGCTAACTCTTAGTTGTATTTGGTGCATTTATTACTTGAGTGTACCATTCTCTGCGACTCGAAATCATTTCCTTGCTAGGAGGATATATACCTCTACACGGCGGTTAGCTTGGCGACCTGCTACAGTTGTGTTGTCTGCTACGGGTTCTTTGCTACCCTTACCAGCATATTCCATACGCTTATTGGTTACGCCTTGGCTAGCAAGATAGTCAAATACGCTCTTAGCACGGTTTACGCTTAGTGGGTCGTTTACTCTGTCTGAACCTGTATTGTCTGTATGTCCAATGATTTGGATATTTGTCTGAGGGTTTTCCTCAAGGCTCTTAGCAAGCTTCATAAGTGAGTTGCGAGAAGCATCGCTGAGCGTAGCCTTACCTGTAGAGAAGAGAATACCGCTATCAAAAAGTAACGCGGATAGCCTGTCCTTCGTTAATGCTTTCTACCTTAGCATTCTCAAGGCTCTTCTCAAGCTCTCTCTTCTGCTTGTCCATCTTCTTGCCGATGATAGTACCAGTAGTACCACCTACTACAGCTCCGATAACGGCACCAAGACCAGTGTTACCTAGGAGTTTACCTACACCTGCACCAACTGCAGCTCCTGCAGCCGTACCGATACCAGCACCTTTAACTGCGTTATTGAGGTTACCACATGAAGAGAGTAGCATAGAGCTTTGCAAGCACAGCTACGACAATTTTTATTTCTCATATCTCGTTTAATATATTTTTATAATCTCTTTCCCTTAAACACGATTTATTCTAATTTGTTTTTATTTAGCATTACCAAAAATAGCGCATAAACTGAACGCGCTCGTAAGTATTGCTTTGACCTGTCTGCATGGCGTTGAGGCGACCTCTCATCTCATCTACAGATAGATAGCCATGCTCGTCAAGCCACTCTTGAAGTCCTGCGATAGCCTCGCTAATGGCTGATGCACCTTGCTTATAGAGGGCTGTTGCCATTTGGGTAGTGGTGACTCCAGCGAGCAATGCCTTAGTTACTTCTTTCCAAGAATAAATCCCAGTAGAAGCACTAATGTCTAAACCTCTGCTAATAGCTCCACTTACAAGGGCGGTAAAAGCGTAGCGTTTCTGTAAAATCTCCTCGTGGCTAAACACATCGCCAGAAGATAGCTCTTCTGTGTCTAGGTTGATATCAGTCTGATAGGTTCTGTTAAATAGTGTAACAGCTGATGCACCTGTCGCTCTTAGTTTATCCACAAAAAGCAGGTAGTGCAGAGTGGTAGCGTGATAGCTTAACGATAATAGGGATATTTAGACGGCTTTTAAGCTCCTTGATAAGTAGGATATAACCTTGCTCGCTAGCAATAGGGTCGTAGAATAAATCTGTTTCGACCTTCATGATATTGATTTCGATAGCATCGGCACCTGCATCTTGTACTTGTACGGCATAGTCAAAGCCAACTAGAGCTACGCATACAGCAAATGCTGGCAATGACTGGAATGTCTAGTTCGGCTTTGTAACGACGGATAAGCTCAAGGTACTGCGTTACCTCATCTGCTTTGACGTAGTGAGCTAGGTACTCAGCACCCTCGGTATAATCATTGTAATTATTTAGATTGCCGATTTGAGCTTCGATTTGTTCCTCAAAAAGAGACTTAAGAATAACAGCTCCTGCGCCTGCTTCGGCAAAAACTCTTAACCTTGTCTAATGAACGAGTAAGACCCGAACTGCCGACGATGATAGGACTTTTGAGTTGTAGTCCCACGAAAGAAGTGCTTATATCTATCATAAGGTATATTTCGTTAGTGATTAATCTATATATCTACTCTAGGGAGTAATTAGTGAAACAAAGTTACATATTTTTTTGAGGGACCTTGGTCCTTTTATGCTAAGAGTCTGTACCAAAAGCAAATCTTGATACAGACTCTTAGTCTTTTTCTTGGTCTTTTTGTTTAGAGACAATAGCTCAAAGATGCAGTCTTGCCGACTAGGGTGAAACCAATGTATTGACTCATCTCTGCGCCACCAAGTAAGCTGTTTGCGTGCGTATATGCGTGTGTTACGCTGGATTTGTCTGATAGCTTCCTCTCTCGAAATAGCTCCATCAAAGTGAGCAAATAGTTCTTTGAACCCGACAGTATTGAGGGCATTAAGGTGCTTGTAAGGATAAACCGAGCGTGCTTCCTCTTCAAGACCCTCATCAATCATTTGCTCTACACGCAGGTTAATGCGTTCGTATAGCTCCTCACGCTCTCTTGTAAGTCCGATTTTGACAATCTCCCAGGGTCGCTCTTGAATGCTTTGAGTGTGAAAGCTACTAAATGGGCGTCCCGTAGATAAGCACATTTCGTAACCATGGAGGACACGCTTATAATTCTTGCGGTCTACACGCTCATAATACGCAGGGTCTAATAGGCGCAGTTCGCTCAGTATGCCGTCTAGCCCTCCTCTTCATAACGAGCAAATACGCTACGTCTGACCTCAGGGTCTACATCTGGCATTTCGTCTATGCCCTTCACGAGTGCATCAATGTACATCATGGAACCTCCGACGACGAGGGCAGAGTCGCTTCTCTCGTGTAGAGTGTTAATAAGCTGGCAGGCATCGCTCTCAAAAAAAGGCTTGCGCTATAAGGCTCGTGTATGGAGCGTGTCCCGACTAATGATGAGGCACCACAGCTCTATCTTCAAGAGATACAGCGGCGGTGCCAATGGGGATTTCCCGATAAATCTGACGAGAATCGGAAGAAATAATGTCTGTGTGAAGCCGTTGGGCGAGTTGTATGCTTAAGTCCGTCTTTCCTACACCAGTAGGGCTGAGTAAGATGATTACACGCTTAGGCTTCGTCACGATAAGGGGTGTAGTAAAGACCTAGTAGCCCTCAAGGCTATCTAATTCGGAGAAACCTTCAGCATCGAGGTCATCAGAGTCAAAGCCATCTTCTTCAAAGATGTCGTCATCTTCAAAAGCTGAGCCCTGCACCTCCTACACTGCGTGTTTCGGCAAACTCAAAGCTTGATGTCTGCTGAGGAGCCTTGCCTTCTGAGTGCGTTAGCTTAGGCTCTGCCTGCGAGCCTGCTAGTAGCTCAACAAGCTCAATGTATAAGCCACGCTCGCTAATCATATCGAAGATAAAAAAATCAGTCTATCGCCACGATTTTCGATGAGCTCCTCAAGTCTTGTTGATTCCCATCAAGAAGCTATCTTCTTCGCTCTTGCCGAAGCTCATATCCATGAGCGTAATCTCTTGTCCCTTTTGCCACTCTTCATCACTCACGTAGAACGTAGTCAGTTCTTTGCGTGAGTAGTTTAGGCTATCAAGGATAAAGTCATTGAGCTGAAGGAATGAAGCCTCTGCGTCTATCGTGATTTCTCTCTGAAAGAAGTCGTTCTCATCAGAGAGTAACAAGAGTCTGTATATCATAATGTGTGATTATTTTACAAGACCGTGCTTGCGGAATATCTTAAGGATAGCATTACAGCCGAAGTCTAACTGTTCATAAGTGTGCGTACTCATCAGTGAGAAGCGAATAAGCGTATCTTCGGGTGCTACTGCAGGAGAAACCACAGGGTTTACAAATATACCTTCCTCGAATAGCTCTGCCGTAATCAAGAACGTAAGGTCATTATTACGGATATACAGAGGAATAATTGGTGTAGAAGTATTGCCAATCTCGAAGCCATGACGGCGGAAGAAGTCGAGGCAGTACTCTGTCTTCTCTTGTAACTGCTCTACACGCTCTGGCTCTGTCTTCATGATTTCGAGGGATGCACGTGCTGCTGCTGTCGCTGCAGGTGTAGCACTAGCCGAGAAGATATATGAGCGAGCATGGTGACGCAGGTAGTTAATCAGAATCTTATCCCCTGCGATGAAGCCACCGATAGAACCTAGACTCTTACTGAATGTACCCATGATAAGGTCTACATCCTTGGTCAATCCGAAGTAGTTACATACGCCACGACCATGGTCGCCAATCACGCCGATGCCGTGTGCTTCGTCCACCATTACGGCTGCGTTATACTTCTTCGCTAGGCGCACAATCTCAGGGAGGTTACAGAGGTCGCCTTCCATAGAGAAGACACCATCAACGACGATTAGCTTAACCTTGTCAGGTTCACAGCTCTTAAGTCTGCGCTCAAGTGCCTGCATATCATTGTGCTTGTACTTGAGGCTCTTGCCCATGCCAAGGCGAACACCCTCGATGATAGAGGCGTGGTCGAGTGAGTCCCAAATGATGTAATCTTCACGACCGGTTAAGCATGATACGACGCCTAAGTTTACTTGGAAGCCTGTTGAGAAGATAATCGCATCTTCTTTGCCGACAAACTTGGCAAGCTCGGCTTCTAGTTCAAGGTGAATATCTAGAGTACCATTGAGGAAGCGACTACCAGCACAACCAGTACCATACTTTTCTGTTGCCTTAATTGCGGCTTCTTTAACCTTTGGGTGGTTAATAAGACCAAGGTAAGCATTAGAGCCAAACATCACGACTTCTCTTCCGTCAATCATAACGGAAGTGTCTTGGTCGCTCTCTATCTTACGGAAGTAAGGATATATATCGCAGTACCTGTGCCTTTTGAGGCGCATCATAGCTCGATAATCTTTGTTGTAATAGTTTCATACAATGTTATTTGGTCTGACCCATACGGACGCAATAAGTCCGTAAGGGAGACAATATTCTGGGCAAAGTTACAAAAAAAGCTTTATAGAGATTGCAATGTTTTTTTGTTGAGAAAAATACAATTGAGAACTAATAAACAAGTTTCAGACGGATGCCAGTCGTCTGGATGATGCCCCAGTATATTCTATAATCCCCGGCAGACATTATATCTGTCGGGGATTGCTATTAGAGTATTTTTAAACTATTTGGATTGCAAACTATCAATAGGAGTATCCTGCGCATGTTCTATTACAGACTTAACTTTATCTCAGGTGCCTCTGTCAGAGGTCTCACCTACAAAGTAGAATATACTAGCAATAACAGTAAAAGGCAAGAGTAGATACAACGCCAGCAAGAACACTAAACCCGAAAGAACTCCAATTGGAGGGAATGCAGGACTTAATTTCACTCTTGTAATTACGGTGCATTTCCCTTTCATAGTTCGTTAGCTCTTCACGCGCAATACTTGATATTGTTTCCGAAATCATCGCTTCTGCTTGCATACGGTAATGCCCCAACTGACTATCTGTAGTACAAGTGGAATAGAATGCCTGACAGTCATCATCTGTCGGGCTATGACCTAGTGTCCGCCTTTATCTTTTCTATAAATTCTATCTTGTGCTTCTTGTAGATACCATAAGCAATCAAGCCAACGAGGTCTTCGTCGGCTTGAACAAGTTTTGTGTATATAAAATTGAATTGCTTTCCCATTACTTCATAATCTTTGCAAAAGCCTCATTGGCTGCCTTCACAATCTGTTTACGTTCAAAAGTCATGGTGTAATTACCCATAGCTGTCTCATGAGATACAGATACATGGTCTGCATCCAGACTTATTCCATGGTTCTTGCCACTCATGATTGCGGCATTACCACGTCTTACACTTTCAATTGATATAACCTTATTCATGAATATGTTTGTTTTAGAACGTGTGTCAAAGATACAAAAAAAATACGACCCAACAATGAAATTGCACTGTTCTTTTACTGTAGCTAGCTGAAAAGAAAGGAGCTGTGTCCGATTTTAATCGAACACAGCTCCTTGGAGTGTTTGTGAAGTATAAGTAGTTTAGCGACGACGCTTCTTGTCGTACTTGTCGAAGAACTTGCCGTCATCTTTGCGCTTGGACTTGCGTTCACGCTCACGTTCGCCTCGGGGTGCCGATGAGCGTCTATCTCTAGGGCGTTCATCACGACGACGCTTAGAGCCTTCACTGCGCTTCTTTGATGAGCGACCTTCATTGCCAGCCTTCTCAGCATAATCAACGACAATGCGACGTCCATCTACTTCGTATTGGCTGAGAGCCTCCACTACATCGGCGATCTTCCTCGGCTACTTCGAAGAAAGAGAAGCGAGCCATCAAGTCAATCTTACCAATAGCCACACGACCAGGAACACACTTGTTGATGAGCTCAATAAGTTTATTCGGGAACATGCGGTCCATCTTACCGAAGTTGATGAAGAGACGTGTCATACCCTCTTCGGCTTCACGTGTACGCTTTTTTTCTTGTCGCTCTCACCTCGCTCACGAGAAGAGTCCCCGACCTCATCAATGTCTTCGACTTCTTCGTAGTAGTCTAGTAGGCGACGGAACTCCATAAGCATCAGACGGCGTAGAAGCTCTTCCTTATCAAAGCCAATCTAGCTTGTGTATAATCGTAGGGAGGATAGACTCAAGGGTTGCATCTTCGGTAATGTCTACACGCTCTAGGCGGTCAGCAAGGTTAAAGAGTTGTTTCTCGCAAATATCCTTACCCGAAGGCATGGCTACACGTTCAATCTTGCTTCCGATGATTTTCTCGATGTCACGGAGTTTGCCTCGCTCACGGCTGTGGCAGATGGCGATAGATAGACCAGTCTTACCTGCACGTGCCGTACGACCAGAGCGATGCGTGAAGCTCGCGATGTCGTCAGGCAGACCATAGTGGATAACGTGTGTAGGTCATTCACATCAAGACCACGAGCGGCTACGTCTGTCGCAACGAGTATTTGTAGGGCGCGTATGCGGAACTTCTGCATCACGTAGTCGCGCTGAGCTTGGCTCAGTTCGCCATGTAGTGCATCGGCATTGTAGCCGTCCTTGATAAGGGCGTCCGCAATCTCTTGTGTTTCCTTACGTGTACGGCAGAATACAATACCATATATATTAGGGTAGTAATCGGCAATACGCTTTAGGGCAAGATATTTATGCTTGGCAGACACCATGTAATGAACGTGCTTGATGTTGGCATTACCCTCATTCTTGTTGCCAATCGTGATTTCCTTAGGCTTGTTGAGGTAGCGTTTAGCGATGGTTGCCACTTCACGAGGCATAGTCGCTGAGAAGAGTAGAAGGTGTCGCTCTTGAGGGACAGAGGATAGAATGCGTTCGATGCTCTCTGTAAAACCCATGTTGAGCATCTCGTCTGCTTCGTCAAGGACAACTGTTTGTACTTCGTCAAGAACAGCGGCTCCACGCTCCATAAGGTCAATAAGACGTCCTGGAGTAGCCACGATAACTTCTACACCACGCTTGAGTACACGTATTTGAGCCTCAATGCTACTGCCACCATAAACGGGTAGGATGCGCACATTAGGGAGGTATTTGCTATACTCGGCTAGGTCATCAGCGATTTGTAAGCATAGCTCACGAGTAGGGCAGAGTACAAGAGCTTTGGGGAGGTTGTTGTGCTGAGACGTGCCAGCTAGCTTGTGACAGAAAGGCAGACCGAGCTGCTGTTTTGCCTGTCCCTGTTTGGGCTAGGGCAACTAAATCAATGGGTTCTCCTAGTAGATAAGGGATAACGGCCTCTTGTACAGGCATAGGTTGTTCGTAGCCAAGTTCGCCGACTGCTTGGCAGATGGGGCTGATAAGCCCTAGTTCTTCAAATGTCATATTTGGAGTTATTGCGTGGAACTTAGTGCGACTCACGCTACACCGAAAGAGACTATCGCATCATGCACCACCATACGCATATACTACTACGTCCGTACGACGTCCCTTATTTTGCCCACTTGATTATTATTAGGCTTTTGTGCCTTAGTGCAAACTCTTAGAAGTAGGCTTTATCCGAACTTATTCGGCTTAGCGCATACTTATAGTTGCTATCGAGGCACAGCACCATGGGGTTTTATATACAAAAAGAACGTTAGCTCTTGCGTGCTAACGTTCTCTTTTGAGCCTCTTGTCGGATTCGAACCAACGACCCCGAGATTACAAATCACGTGCTCTGGGCCAACTGAGCTAAAGAGGCAGATGGGCAAGCGATCCACATCGCACCGCTACGACCTAATACCCTTGTCGCGATCAAACCCTGGGGAGTCAAAGGGAGCTGGTCGTATGGGACTTACCCGACGACAAAAAGTACTGCTTTTTTATACCTGCAATACTTTTGCACGAAAATATTTTTGAGGTTATGGCTTGTTCTATTGTTTTTACTCTGTTTATCAGTGGTTTATGTGAGGATATTTTCTTTGAAAAAAAGTTGAGATTATTCTTTGCACAGCCTATAATTAGCCCTTTAGACCATTGCATTGTGATTACCGCATTCTGTAAAGCCCCACAAAAGGATAAGTTTTACTTGCGAAGAGTAGGCATAAAGAGAGGGGCTATGTCGAATATCTTTTCGACATAGCCCCCTCTGAATTTTCAAATCAATGAAAGTGCGTAGGTCAATCAATGAGCATCCTAGCGCAGATCTACTACTTCGCTTTTGGGAAATTGCTTGGCTTGAAGCTCAAAGAATGAAGACGGATGAACCTTAGAGGCTCGGAAAGCATTGATGGTTACCACGACCTTACCGCCGTCATGAGCTGTAATGCTGACAACGCTAGGTAAACAAGTCTTCTCAATGAAGCTAATCATCATTTGCTTAATGCCGCTTTTGCGCTCTGGCGTGAAGGTGATGTTTGCTAGTCCGCCCTTACATGCGGGTTCGCCAGCTCTGAAGCCCTTGCCCTTAGCGCGTAAGAAGTGTAGCGGATTAATTTGGATAAGCTCTTCTGATGAAGGCTCACTAATGGTTAGCGTAGCTTCCTTAGCATCGTGATAACTGAGGGTGTTAGGGCTTTGTAAACGGCGATGATGTCGCCATAGACTAAGCGGAACTTATCGCCCTCAAGATACATAATACCCGATACTCGGCTCTGCACCTTACCTCTAGCATCAAGGTACGCACTAGTAAAATTAGCTTCTCCACTAGGGACAGAGGCGATGGCTTTCTCGGCTCGAGCAAGTATCTGTGTCGCCGAGGTCTGCGCTATGCCCGACCATGAGAGAGTCAAGCATACACAAGTCATCAATATTCTTTTTGATTAGCATAACCGTATAACTATATGTATTAGGTATAACGTTGTAAATACTATTTTAATTGTTTTTAATAGCTCTTCTAGGCTCATCAAGTCTTGAATAAGAACGTCACAGGGGCTTACTGCCTCGGTTAGGGACCCTAATATGCCAGTCGCCTCTAATTGGTCTACGATGCGACCTGCACGCGCAAAGCCAATCTCCATCTTACGCTGTATAAAGCTAGCTGAACCCATCTGACTACTTACGATGAGCCTTGCCGCTTCATCAAAGAGGGCATCTTTCCTCATCGTAGATAAGTCTTGACCCGACTTGCTGTCACCCTCGGCAACATACTCAGGCAATTCGTACGCATGCCCTTCACTCTCTTGGCGAGCAATGTGCTGTACAATCTTTTTCCGTTTCGGGGGTATCCATGAAGGCACATTGTATACGCACGAGTTCGTTACCTTGGAAGAAGAGCATATCTCCACGACCAATAAGATTATGCGCACTAGGATTATTGAGAATAGTGCTTGAGTCGATACCAGAAGCCACCCTAAAGGCAATACGAGCCGGGAAGTTAGCCTTAATCAGACCTGTTACGACGTCTGTCGAAGGGCGTTGCGTAGCGAGTACGATATGAATACCTGCCGCACGTGCTTTCTGAGCCAAGCGAGCAATAGGCTGTTCGGCTTCACGTCCAGCCGTCATTATGAGGTCAGACCATTCATCTACAATCAGTACGATGTAGGGAAGGAAGTCAAAGCCATCACGGCGGGAGAGCTTACCCTCACGCACTTGCTCATTATAGTCCTTAATGTTGCGCACACGTGCCTTCGCTAGTTGCTCATAGCGTTGGTCCATCTCTACGCAGAGGGAGTTGAGTGTAGGCACGACCTTACTTAGGTCGGTGATGATAGCCTTATCGGCATCGTTAGGCATAGCCATAAAATGCTTCTCTAGGTCTTCGTAGATAGAGAACTCAAGCATCTTAGGGTCTACCATGATGAGTTTAAGCTCTTCGGGACGCTTGCTGTAGAGTAGGGACGTAATAAGCGCATTCAGACCGACACTCTTACCTTGCCCCGTAGCACCTGCCATTAGGATGTGTGGCATCTTCGCAAGGTCAAAGACGAAAGGTTCGTTGGAGATAGTCTTACCCATACCGATAGGTAGCTCCATCTTCTCTTGCGCTTCACGGAATTTCTTAGAACCCATGATGCTACGCATAGATACTGTTTGAGGCTTTCTGTTTGGCACTTCTATACCGACAGTACCCTTGTGTGGAATAGGCGTGATGCGGATACCCTGACTCTTGAGCGCAATCATGAGGTCATCATTTAGTCGGAGAATGCTGGACACCTTAACGCCTTGCTCAGGGATAACCTCATAGAGCGTTACCGTAGGCCCTACGGTAGCACTAATAGGGGTTACTGATATGCGGAAGTTGCGAAGTGTATCTAAGATAAGACGCTTGGTCTCTTCGATTTCATCTCTGTCCGTTTCACCTGTGCCTAGTCCGTAATCTTCCAATAAATCTAAGCCGGGCTTGCGGTAATGCTTGAGATACATACCCGGCACATACTCATCGGAGAAATCATCTTCATCTGCTAGTTCGCTCTGAGGTACAGTAACGGTCAGTTCTGTATCTTCTGCTGTCGTGGGGCTAGCACCTTGTGGCACTGCCGTGGCAGGGGCTGTTTGTTGGGGAACTTCTTTCTCTGTTTGAGGCTCTTCAGTTATAATAGAGATAGGTTCTTCTTTGGTTGGCTCTTCTTCATCGCCTTCGCCTTCCTCATCCTCTTTGTCTTGAGAAGGGGTAGGACTAAGTTCGTCTTCGTCCTCTGTGTCCTCGTCTTCTTCGTCTTCGAGCTCTACGGACTTACTCCTAGAGGGGAATGAGAATGAAATATTTGTAATCTTATCGACAAGCTTATTATTAAAGAGCATGGCGAGGACAAGCAGGCTGATGGTGAAGAATATCCCCAATCCTAATTGACCTATCCTCCCTGACAAGAAGGTCATATAATAGTACCCGATGTCGCCTCCCCATTTAAGGACGCTATCCCTCCGGCAAAGAATGTCTGTGAGAAGGCTAGCACCATGCCGAGCCAGAGCGAGAGAGTATAATCAGGATACATTTGCCTAGGACATGCCAAGTTTCTTTCCTATTCATCCACAGGAGGGCAATAGCGATGTAGAGAATATGATAGAAAACACAGAATCCACCCCAGCCCAAGAAACCATTGAAGAGAGTATAACCGATAGAGATACCGTCTTTGCCAATAGTCTGATTGCTCAGCTCTGCCTCGATGATATCTTCGCTGTGCAACTGGCTATATACAGCCTTGGCATCTAGAACGTAGAATAGGAGAGAGATGAAGATAAAGCAAGAAAGACCCAATAAGGCAATCCCTCCGATAGCTCGGTAGGTATCCAAACGACCATTATTCTCGGCATCATTAGAGCCCTAGTGAGCGTATGAGATGTAATAAATCGTGAAGGGTAACTGGGCGTCTTAGATTTTTGTTTTTTATACGTCCAGCATCTTTTTGCTTTTTGTGTTTTTACTTTTTTTAGTGCCTTGGCTTGTCATCTCGTGTCCCTAAATTTTTTGCCTTACAAAGGTACAATATAAATTGAGACGAAGCACAGGTCTCTGCCACAAGGCAAGCGCATCAAAATCATAAAGTATATTGATTGGAAAGACGTAGATGAGCCCTGTCAAAGGGCGATACGTTTTCATAGCCCAGGTCGCAAGCCCTGGGTTAGGTATTGATACACATTTTTTTGAGCCCCGATGAGGGGCGGCACTCCCCACGACAAATACGTGGGCTGAAAGTGTCGCTCCTACGGAGCTCATATTATTTGTTGTTTGTGTATACCCAGGGTTCTGTTCGTGCCTTTGGCACTCTCGTCACCCTGGGCTATGCAGGAGTGTCGTGCCTATGGCACTCATAATTTAGCCTAAATGTCGAAAAATAACGCGACGAGTGCTTGCACAATGCAATGGTCCCCAAAAAGCATCGCCCAAGGCTTTTTAAGCCTTGAGCGATGAGTGTCTGTGCAGTGAAGTACTGCCTTAGTCTATCCATGACGGAGGACTAGTTAAAATGGCGGGCGGTAGGTCTGTTTCTTCTGTAGTCTTCCCACGAAGGACTATACAGAGGAGTAAATAACCATGAACCTCTAACAGAACGAAAACGTCCTGAATTTTGCTTGATACGCCAACCAGGGGTGAATGTCTCTTCATTTGTTTGTATCAGCCAATCATCACTCCATAGGTCGCTCTTGCTCTTTAGTCTCTGAGTGCGGAATGGGGCAATAAATGGAAAGTTGACACCGTCTAGTCTTTGCTGAGTGTAGAAGGTGGCACTACTATGCTATCCATCTCTGCCTTATAGCTCGCCCATGTGCCAGAGAATGCCAGATGTCTAGGTCCCTACTGGCGCTGTAGCATCAACGATTTGATAAATCTTCTGCTGGGGATTTTTGGCATCAGGATAGATGATTTTGACTAGAGCAAAGGCCATCACCATGTTCCAGAGCAAGCACATCTGGAGCTGTTGTTTGAGACTTGTTGGGTCGGCTGTAGGCTCCCTTAATAAGCCATCCTCCAGCGTTGTCAGCAACAGACTCCATTTTTTGTTTGAGCGATTTAAACCAAGGTTTCTCAGTAGGCATTGCTTCGCTATAGCCATTCGCTCCTAGCAATAAGCACTGACCACTATAGAGGTAATGCTTATCAGGAGCATCCCCTCTTCCATCAAGTCCTCCGAGGTAGAATTTGTATTCACCAGAACCTGATTTATATTCTTCTGGTAATACTACGGATACGTAGCCCGCTGATGGCTCATATATCTTGGTTAGGTTGCTGGCCCCTTCTTTTTAAGCCTTCAAGAGAATAAAATTCAGCCTCACCAAGATTATCGGTTAATCTTCCAGAACTATTTAAGAAGCTCATGTGGTTTTACATTCTGTTTCATGCGAACAAGGCGATAGTGGTCTAGTCGCTCAGGGTACCCCATCGGGTTGTATAGCTCTACAAGAGTATAGTTGTGACCATCTTCCTTTCTGAAAAGAACCTCACTAATGAGTAGGTTGCTATTTAGAATAGCCTTAGCATAGTGCACTTGTCCCTTTACTGACTCAAATGTCTTATTCGTCTGGTGCAAGATGAGCATAGGCTGAGTCCGAGCCGTAACATGAGCATAGGACTCTGCTTGCATAGTCAGGAGTTTAGGATGTGCGTTCTTAAGGTACTCAAAGACATTGGCTCAGGGAAAATCCGCTGGGTACGGATTGGGGGTATTATACAGATCTACTAGTTTTTTATCTGTGTCTTTGTAGCCTTTTTGCTTGTATTGGCTGATTTTATTTTTAGAAAAAGCTAGATCCTCTAACTCGTCATAGTTCTCATTAGACCATGAAGGGAGTTTTGTGTTGACTTCCTTGCGGTAAACATCCTCATCGTTGGTAAGGCTATAAGCGCTAATCCACATGTAAGTTGCTCTCTGGTCTGCACTCAGAGTGCTGTTCTTGCGTGGCATTCCCCAGAAAGTAAAGATTCTACGAGAATTCATCCCATGCCCAAGGTCTATGAACGAATAAGGAAGCACACCATTAGATATACCAGGTAATGCTAACTTGAAGCGACGAAAAGGATTTTTTGCTTCATCCCCAGCTCTAGGTCGTGGATTATAGAAAGTTACAGACGGATTGTCCAGTGTAGAGAGGAGGTTGTCGTTTACTTGCTCATATTTATCGAGTTGCTGGTCAATAAGTTGAGGCATATCAAAGGGGTATCCAATGTCAGTGGTGCCATCTTGATGCATCAGGCTCTTTGTGTCTGTGATAGGCCAGCGCAGTATCAAGTGGTTAGCAGACATTGTTTTGTTGGGAGCTGGGTGCCATACAGGTACTCCATGGTCTTCCTGGTCTTTTCTGCTATAAGCCTCACGTATAGATGGGCTATTGAGGTCGTAGTATCCAGCAAAATCCAAAACATTTGAGATAAGACCAGCACGACGAATTTGCGTTGTATTGTACATCTCAGCATCCAAGTCATACTGGAGAAGAACGCCTTGAGGGCGGAATCTAAACTTTTTGTTGACTCCCGTGTACTGCTTTTTGTCTTTTAGAATCTCTTCGAAGATGTATAAATCAGTCCAATCAGAGATACAAGGAGGAGTAAGAGTACCTGTTTCCCCTATAGTGGGATTGAATGTCATGATGTTATTACCTCCATTTGTGAACTCAGCCTCTGTGTTTTTCAGCATTGGTGCCAAAATAAATCTTGTTCAGGTTCTCCCCCGGATCTGTATCTCTTTTTTCATTATAAGTACTTCCATCGTTATAGTCGAGAAAAGCTAGGACACGCCACTTACTTTTGCGCACAGTCGTTGTGCCTGTAGCGTAATAGGCAGGAACAGGGTCTTCGGATGTTCCTGATGCAGTATAGGCTTCCCCCTCACCAAAGGCAAACTTAAGATTTTTTTCACTGGGGAAGTTTACAGGTCCTACATAACGAACTCTGTTACGACCCTTTACTTTGTAGCCTCCGAAACTATCGGCAGAGCCGTCATTAACCTTAACTATTTCGGCACTTTCAATAATCTCAAAATCGACATAGGACCTGAATACTGTCTGATTGTGAGTGCCATCATCATACAGGAATACTAACACCCCATGTATTGTGCTTCCTACGTCCCCTAGAGAGAGCATAGGAGCAACGCTCATCTTATAATTGTCCTCAGCATCTGGGTCTCCATCATAAGCGCCACCACGGAGAAAAGCGTTTTTCATTATTTTTTTGATGGCGTGGTATTATGTATTGCTCTTTTAAGATTGCGAGGGATAAGGGTGTATGTAAGCGAGGCTTATCGCCCTGCATAGGCATTACATCCGCTTCAATAGCAATATCGACCTTACCGATATAATCTTCAAGAGGTTTTACTTGAGCTTCTTGATGTTCTCTATCGGGAGTATCTGCAATGTCGTCGCGACACGCAGAGAAAATAGTAAGACCAACAAGACTTAAGCATAGTATGCTTAGTGCTCTGAGTCTAAAAAGTTGTTCATCGTTCTTTTCAAATCTTGAATTGAGTTAGGAATTGAGTTTAGAAATCATCACCATTCGAGTAGTCTTCAACTTCACCTTCAAGAGAAACAATCTCTAGGATGTCAAGTCCTTTAGGAAATAGGGAATACCTCCCATTCTGGTACTATCATACGGAAGTTTTTTTCCGAATGAGGTGAGTACCTGTGTTCTGTAATTTCTTTCATTAGAACTATTATGATATTAATTTATTAAATTCCACGTTTAGCGTATGCCCCTAACCGTAATGAATACTGCGATAAGTTATGGATAAATATTATTGCAGAGACTCAATCATATTGGTCAGACATATGTAGTTTGCTCAAATTTTTGCAAAGATAATCATTTTTTGTGCATTGAAGATTGGAATTCTGGGAGTAACGCAGGGGCAAGCGTATCAAAATCATAAAGTTGATTGGAAAGACGTAGATGAGCCCTTTAGGGCGGCACTTCCGAGACGTAAGGCAAATGCTCACGTTGTAGTGCTCGCTCCCTAGTTGGAGCTCTTAATTTTTATATCTCCTATTTACCCAGGGTTTCATATCGGGCTTTGCCCTCATTCCACCCTGGGCTTTTGAGGAGTGTCGTGCCTAAAGGCACTTGTAACTAGCCTGAATTTTTTTATGCGCTTGCCCTGTACTAATGCAAGGATGAGCGTATGTGAAATAGGGATTACGTTACCTATTCTTGAAACCACGGCGAAGTCTGTACAAACTACGGCTGAAGTTTGTGCAGACTACACTGTAGTTTGTACAGACTACAGCTGAAGTCTCCAGAAAGTACTACGCACTTACAAATTTAAGTACGCGTACTCATTTTAATGAGTACGCGTACTTACTAAAGTGTTTACGTGTACTCACTGATGTGAGTTGATATGCCCCCAAAAGTTGGACAAAAAAACATTTTTGGGATTTTCTTATGAGTATTAAAAAGAAAGAAGAACGATTTATCAGATTTGCTCAGGTATATGCATCTTCTAGATGAGGGTTATGCATTTGAGCATATCAGTGCTACCTACAGGATTCATCTTTTGCACATCTAAAAAGTCTTACGGTCAAAATACCTGCAACAGGTACCCAGTAGGCTTGGAAAAAGGTAAATCTATCAGGGCAGATTTTGAGTTAAGGAAACGCATCGTCCTTGAAGTAGAGAAAAAGCACTTACCTTTACACGTAGCCTCGTTAAAGTTTGGAGCGACTCCTCAAACCATCTGCAGATGGTTAAAAGCATATCGCGAGGAAGGTTTGTCTGCTCTAGGCGAATCTAAAAAAAGCGAGGCAAAGTAGCAAGTATGGGTGAACCTAAAAAGAATAGTAAGCCTCTCAGTGAGCTGGAACAACTACGGAAAGAAAACCAGGAACTCAAGACTGAGAATGCTTTTGCTAAAAAAGTGAAAGCCTTAGTAGAGGAAAGACATGCCCGTCTAAGAAAGATTGGGCAGGTGCCATCGAAGAACTAAGGCAAGCAGGACATGCTCTTGAGTATATGCTTAAGAGGATTGGTATGGCACGTTCAGTATTCTATTACCAGCTAAAGCGTCTCAACAAAGCAGATGGATATGATTTTTGTTAGAGAACGGATAAAGCTCCATATATAACGAAAATAAGGGAAGATATGGTTACAGAAGAATCTGTTATGTATTGCGCGGTGAAGGAATAGAAGTCAACCACAAGACTGTACTGAAACTGATGCATCAACTGGGTATAAGTGCAACGCGTAAAAAGCGTCACTATCGCTCCTATAAAGGCGAAGTGGGTAAAATAGCTCCCAATGTGATTGCCCGAAACTTTAAGACATCAGCACCCAATCAGAAATGGACAACAGATGTCACGCAAGTTTGCATACAAGGAGTTAAGACGTATCTGTCTCCTATAATGGACATGTTTAATGGTGAAATCATTGCATACACCATATCCAGAAGTCCGAACTTGCAAATGGCTATAGACATGCTTAGAACTGCATTTAGAAAACAGCCCAAAATTGATGGGCTGATTATGCACTCTGACCAGGGATGGCACTATCAGCACGGCATGTATCAGAAGATGCTCAAAGGTAAAAGGAATCGTACAGAGCATGTCTCGAAAGGGAAATTGCTTGGATAACTCTATGATGGAGAATTTCTTTGCTTTAATGAAAAATGAGCTTCTATATGTGAACCATTACAACTCTGTTGAGGAGTTTGAAAAGGAGCTCAAGCAATATATCTGGTGGTACAACAATAAAAAGAATAAAACTGAGGTTAAAAAGGAATGAGCCCGGCACAATACCGTGCTCAATACTATAAAGACTTAAATAGTGAACAGTTAATTTAATGTCCAACTTTTGTGGGGCATATCAAGTACACGTACTTACCGTAGCGAGTACGTCGTACTCACGAACGTGTTTATGCGTAGGTATTTTTCTTCTTTTGCATTGCTTACCCCTTCAAGAATGTTATACCGCTTCTAAAGAATGAGCTACTTTAGGCATCGAAGGATTAGCGACCTAATAAACGCACATTCGGCTAAAAAGCATTTTTACTCTGCTTTTAGCCGAATGTCTTTTTATGTAACCTAATACCATTAATCCCTTTTGGAGAGCTTTGTAGAATGCGGTAATCGCAAGGCATTGAGACTGAGGGCACAGGGAGTTTACTCTTGTAAATGACCAAGCCTGAATGTCGATAATAACGCGACGAGTGCCGTATTATGCAATGGTCTCTACTTGCCGATGCAGAAATGCTGGAAAATATGATGAAGCACCTTATCGCTCGTTATCGCTTGACCAGTAATCTCCCTATATGCAAGATGGCTTGACGCAAATCAGGCGTAAAGCAAGTCCGTAGGCAAACCATCTTCAAGCCCTTGCCCCACACGCATAAGCGCATCAAGGCTTAAACCAAATAAATGCTGGTGGCGACTATTACTTACTACGATATCGCCCTCTTGATGTTCGGGCAACTGAGCCAAGGCGATTAGTTGCTCTTTCAGTTCACTGAGTCCCTATCCCCTCTGCGGCTGAAATGCTTAGATGAGGTAAGGTTTCCTGCATAGGATAAGCAGACTTACGCTCCGCAAGGTAACTATCAATCTCTGTCAGTGGGGTGAGGTCAGACTTATTTACGACAAGTAAACTTTTTTACTGCAGTATGCTCGCTCATGAGCTTCAAAGCATCATCAAGTTCACTCGTTTGCTTGAGCCTATTACCATCAACGACGTACAGACAAATCGTAGACTCCTGCATCTTACGTAAGCTACGCTCAATGCCTATTGCCTCAATCCTATCTTCCGTCTTACGAATACCCGCAGTATCAATAAATCTAAATAGATAGCCACCGACATTGAGCGTTTCCTCGATGCTATCTCTTGTAGTGCCGTGAATATCGCTCACAATCGCACGCTCCTCACCTAGAAGAGCATTGAGTAGCGTACTCTTACCGGCATTTGTTGGTCCCTATAATAGCCACAGGAATACCGCGCTTAATGGCATTACCGAGGGCGGAAGCTCTCCATCAGACGGCTAAGCTTCTTCTTCAGTGCATCAAGCAAGCCAAAGCAATTCGCCCCTATCGGCAAACTCTACATCTTCTTCGCTGAAGTCTAGTTCTAGCTCCATCAGTGCCGTTAGGCGTAGTAGTTCACTACTTAATTGCTCGAGTTCAGCCGTGTAACCGCCTCTGAGTTGGGTCATGGTAGCCATACGGTGCTGGCTCTCTGTTTCGGAATGAATAATATCGGCTACGGCTTCGGCTTCACTCAGGTTCATCTTACCATTGAGATAAGCTCTTTCTGTAAACTCGCCCGGGCGTGCCATCACAGCACCTGCCCTAAGGAGTGCAGAGAGTACCGACTGACAGACATAGATAGAGCCGTGGCAATGCAACTCTACAACATCTTCGCCCGTGTAGGAGTGTGGTGCAGCATAGCGCAGGGCGATGACTTCATCAAGGAGTTTGCCCTCTTCCTCAAGCGTTCCATAGATGGCCTGCCTTAGGGGATATGATGATAGTGCCTTCCCTCCGCGATAACTGCGAAAGAGTTTATCTACAATCTCTAAGCTCTGCGCTCCCGAGAGGCGAATAATGGCAATACCGCCCACACCCGCAGGCGTAGCGACAGCGCAAATCGTAGAAGGTTGATAGTAGGTATTCATTCTATTTGTTATTAGCGAGTTTGTACTTTATTCTCCGAAACAATCAGTAGCACATCATCTACCGATAGTTCCAATTTGCCCTTAGGGACAATATAATCATCGCCTCGGCGCACAAGGATAACGAGTTCTTCTTCCTTTAAGTCTAAGTCCATTAGCCTATTACCCTCAGTGAGCATAGCCGTAGTAACTGTACGCTCCTCCATCTTCGCTCCCGTATGCTGAGGGATTTCCACCCCGAAGAGGCTAACCTCTTCTTTAATCTCTTCATCGAGGTCAAGCCAGCGAGCAAACAGAGGTAATGTACTGCCCTGCAAGAGCAAAGATACAAGGGTTATGACAAAGACGATATTAAATAAGGTATCAGCTCCCTCGATATTGGTCATCTGTGGATAGGTCGCAAAGATGATGGGGACAGCACCACGAAGCCCCCACCCAAGAGAAGGCCTTCCCCCTCATACTGATATTCGTAAAGGGTAGTAGGCTGATATGCGTAGCCAAGGGACGTGCCAAGAGTATCATGAAAGCACCAGCCAGCAGTGCAAAGGGCGCAACCTTAAGGAGTCCATCAGCATTGACGTAAAGACCAAGCAGGAGGAAAAGTGCAATTTGCAAGAGCCAAGTAACCCCATCGAAGAAGGTCATAATACTCTTCTTATGCACGAGCTTATGATTACCAGCGACCACTCCGAGGATATACACAGCAAGGAAGCCATTTCCTTAAATAGCGTTGTCAGCGAATAAGTCAAGAAGATGATACACAAGAGTGTAATAGGGTACATAGATTCGTTGTTAATGTTCATCTTATTGATGAGCCACACCGAAGCACGACCGAGCAAATAACCCATTAGACTACCTACCGCAAACTGCAAAACGAAGGTTATAAGAATAGACCAGCCTGTACCCGAAGTCTCTCCCGTGATATACTGAATGAGCGCAATAGTAAGCATATAGACCATAGGGTCATTACTACCACTCTCCAGCTCTAGAATAGGTTTCAATCCTTCTTTGAGGTGCATATTTTGCGAGCGTAAAAGCCCAAAGACGCTAGCCGAGTCCGTTGAGGACATCGTAGCAGCAAGCAGTAAGGCAATAGGAAAGCTTAGATGTATAGGGAATGAGGGCGACAGCGTTCCTAGCCAGTACAAGAAGCCACCAAAGAAGAGCGTCGTCAGCAAGACGCCCACAGTCGAAAAGCATAATACCGGGACCAAGAATAGGACGTATTTCCTGCACCTTCGTTTCAAAAACCACCTGAGAAGAGAATGACGGCAAGGGCGACAGTCCCCACAAACTGCGTGAGGCGTGTATCATTGTATTCAAGTCCGAGCCCAGCAGAGCCAAAGAGCATACCCGTCATTAGGAAGACCAGCAGTGCAGGAACACCTAATCTTGTCCCCACTTTACCAACCAAAAGACCTGCAAGCATAAGGACGGAGCCCCCAGAAGTATGAAGTCGGATGTATTCATCTATTGTTCGTTTTTTCCAAGTTTTGAAAGATATTTTCCTATATCGTTCATTAAGATAAGTATAAATAAAAATGATTGTTCACTGAGGCTATTGCATAATACGGCACTCGTTACGTTATTTTCGACATTCAGGCTTGGTCATTTACATGAGTAAACTCCCGTCGCCTTCAGTCTCAATGCCTTGCGATTACCGCATTCTGCAAAAAGCCTCTCAATATACGAAGAGAAAATAATACCTGCGTTTTCCTAAAGTCAAAACCTCGGCGAAGTCTGTACAAACTACACGTGTAGTCTGCACAAACTTCAGCCGTAGTTTGTACAGACTTCAGCTGAAGTTTGCAAAAAGAGTACGCACAAAGTACAATTTAAGTGCGCGCACTCACCGAAATATCAGAGCCATAGGCACGACTTTTATATATCACTCAGGCTAATTGTGTTACTTTTGCACGAAAGGACAAATACTAAGACCTTAACCTCACCAATTAAGAACGGATTTAGATGATGAATTACAAGATTAACTTAATCGCAATCATACTACTCCTCACGACCGCTTGTACAGGAGGACGTAGCCATCAGACAGCAAATGATTCTATTGTAGCAGACTCTATTGACTTTGCTTTTCCAGTTACGCTAAAGCGCGCAGAGCAGATGAGCATCATCAATAAGCCTAGTCACAAAGAACTCTATCTCCTCAATCCCGATAGCCACGACACGCTCGCGACCTATGCCTTTTTATCCTCAAGGGAAACCCTATTCCACAAGGACTATCGCCCAAGATGAAGCCCATAGCCGTACCGCTTAAAAGCATCGCTTGTAGTTCCACGCCACAAGTGGGTGCTATTGCTGCTCTCGGTGGCGAAAACGAGTTAGTCGCCATCAACACACTCAACAATGTCAATAGCCCCAAAGTGCGTGAGCGCATCGATAAAGGACTCATTCAAGAGATTGCCAGAGGCTCAAGCCGAAACAACGAACTCCTCCTTAGCCTACATCCCGATGTGCTACTTATGGACTTCAGCGACCAGCGTGAGCAAGATGACGAGTTACGTCGAGCAGGTATTGAACCCATGCTCTTTAACTCTTGGAAAGAAACAAGCCTACTTGGGCGTGCCGAATGGCTTAAGGTCGCAGGCATTCTACTCGGCAAAAATCAGTTGGCAGATAGCCTATACCGACATATCACCAGCGAATACGAAGCCGCCCAAGCACTCATTCGCAACGAGGCGGATACGGTGCAGATATTGTGGGGCGCAGATTATAAAGGTATGTGGTACGTACCGGGTGAGTATAGCTACGTTACGCGCATGCTACACGATGCTAAAATCAACTTTGACTATATTCCGCAGACTGTCAATAGCACGCCGATGAGCTTTGAATATATCTTCTCACGCCACAAGCACGACAAAGTATGGATTAGTGTGATGGTGGGTAAGGGTAATACGCTTGCGGACTTCCTTGCCCTCAATGAGCGTTATACGGCCTTTGATGCTGTGGCGCATAAAGGGGTTTGGCTAGACAGAAAGCGTGTCAATCAGTACGAGGTAATGACTATTGGGAGAGCGCACCTTATAATCCGCATCTTATTCTTAAGGACTTGATTAAGATTACACGCCCTCACCTTCTTCCTGATTACGAAACAACTTACTTCCTACATCTCAAGTAAGATGAATAGAGTTGCACTATCCTTTAGTCTTAGCTTTGTACTCGTACTTGTGCTTGCTCTTGGCGACCTCGCTTGGGGAACGATTTCTATATCGGTCCGAGAAATATGGCAGCCTTTACAGCACCACAAGAAGGGAATACTATTCATTATGTTATTCTGAACTTCCGACTCCCAAAAATCCTCACGGCTATAAGCGCAGGAGCGGGCATCGCCACAGCCGGACTGATGATGCAGAGCCTTTTTCGCAATCCGCTTGCCGATACCTCTATACTAGGTGTAGAGCAGTGGCGCAGGGCTAGAGCGTCGCTATTTATACAATGGCTTTTCGCACTCTTCCCTAGCCTCACGGGCGGAGGACTAAATAATGTATGGGGCATCGTCATGCCGCCTTCCTCGGGGCTATGGCAGTCTTAATGCTTATCTCATTCGCATCTTCACTCATGCAAGATGTAACCTCTGTACTCCTCGTCAGGGGTGATGATTGGTTTTATCGATAAGCGCACTCATATCTATTCTCCAGTATTTCAGCGATGAAGAGACGCTCAAAGGCTACTTACTTTGGTCTTTTTGGTTCGGTCTCAGGGACGACGTGGCGACAACTGCATTTCCTCTTACCTATCGTCGGACTAGCCCTTGGTCTCACTTACTACTTCTGCCCAAGAGCATGAATGCCCTCAACATAGGAGAACGCTACACACGCTCAGTCGGGATAAATCCTAAGCATGTGCGTTTGATTATCATCTTACTGACAAGTCTTATCAGTGGCACCATAACAGCCTTTACTGGTCCTATTGCCTTTCTAGGGATAGCCGTTCCTCACTTTGCCCGTATCGGTTACGGCACGGTACCAACAACAGAATACTCCTACCTGCGACAATGCTCTCGGGGGTCTTTGACTGATGCTTCTGTGCGACATCCTCACCCAGCTACCAGGTGCACAATTTGTCCCTGCCCATCAATGCCATCACTTCACTTATAGGCGCACCCATAGTTATCTTCATTATGATACGAGGACGCAAAGCATATACTCTCTAAGCATGAGCACGCAACAAGCCGATACCTTAATCAGCCTACAAAATCTCAAGACGGGCTACAAAGTAAGACGCAAGGAACATATCGTTTCCGAAAGTATTACAGCCGAACTCAAAAGCAGAGCGAACTAACAATGCTCATGGGACCTAATGGTTGTGGTAAGTCTACACTCATGCAGACTATCGCGGGCATGCTCCCACCTCTCGGCGGTACGGGTATCATCTTAGACCAAGACTTATCACAGATTAGGGATAAAGAGCGTGCTAAGTTAATTAGCCTTGTGCTTACTGATAGGCTTCACACAATGGGGCTTAACGTATGGGATATTGTGAGCATTGGTCGCTATCCCTACATCGGACTAAGGGCGAAATTGGGACTGGAAGATGTGCATATTGTTCGGCAGGCTCTTCGCTCGTGCCAATTAGAAGGTTACGAAAAGCGAGAATACCTCTCTCTCAGCGATGGCGAGAAACAAAGGGTCATGACTGCCCGCGCCCTTGCCCAGCAAACGCCGATTATGCTTCTTGACGAACCTACGGCTCACCTTGACTTACCTAGTCGCATAGATACCATACGCATGCTCAAACGTCTTGCTCGTGATGAGCATAAGGCAATACTTGTTTCTACACACGAACTAGAGCTTGCGCTCAATGAAGCCGAACAAATTTGGTTGATGAGCCGAGACGGCACGCTCGAGCATGGCAGGCCGAATGAACTTATCCTGAAGAGTAGTTTTGAGCGTTGTTTTGGCTCTGAGTACGTGGATTTCTCCGACAGGCGCCAAGCCCTAACACAGGCCCTACCATAGATAAAAAGACCAAACCTGAATATAACGTAGCGAGTGCGACCCTAAGGTAGGAGTCTATTTTTCTAGAAATCTCTCAAGTATATATACAAGAAACCTCTACTTTATGTACACGTTTCATCAACACATACATAAAGTAGAGGTTTCTTCTACACGTTCCATCTATCAGAACTACCGAGTTATTTATTCTAAAGAAGCGGCTTTACTTAAACGCTTGGGGTAGCTCTTGAATAGTTCAAATAGGGAATTATTGATATAATAATTTTTCTCGTCCAAACTTCATCTTGGTTAGCAGTCCGGTCTCTACAATCATATTCAGATACTTGGCTACTGTTCTTCGGTCAAACATCAAATCCCTTTGCATAAATTCAATCTTAGTATAGGGGTGAGAAAAATAGATTATTGAGAATCTCGTGTTTATAATTTTTTTACCTAACAAAGGTCGAAGAATATGCTTATAACGTTGCATTAGTTGAGCTATTTCATGAACCAATAAAATTGTATCTTGAGCTGTTTCTTCAATGCCTTTGAGAATAAAAAGGATCCATGCCTCCCACTCCGACGAGTTATCCTCGCCCTTATCTCTAATAGCTTGAATCAAGGAATAGTACTTCGATTTATTTTTGAGTAATGTATCTACTCAGATAAAGAATGGGTAAGTCGAGCAAATCATTAATCACCAAATAGAGAACATTGATGATACGCCCCGTTCGACCATTACCATCATAAAAACAGGGTGAATACTTTCAAACTGATGATGAATAATTGCCATTTTTATAAGTGGGTCAACATCACACATGGTAGGGTTATTGATAAAGCATTCCAAATTACTCATATATAGCTCAATCTCCTCTAAGCTTTGAGGAGGAGTATAGACCACCTCACCATGCTCATTCTTTAACGTAGTTCCTGCTTGTGAACGAAAGCCTGCACTGTTTCCTTCCAGAAGCATTTGGATTTCCTTTATTCGGCTATTGCTCAGTAGAGCGTCTCTTCTCACCAATTCAAAACCACGCTGAAGAGCTTCACGATATCGAAGTACTTCCTTGGCGTGACTTTTTACAAATGGTTTTTCGATATTAATGTCAGCTTTATAGAGGTCATCTTGCGTTGTAACGATATTCTCAACCTCTGAGCTATCTTTCGCTTCTTGGAGGCTCAAAGTGCTAATCAGTATCGCTTCATTAGGGATTGTCGCTGCAACTCCTTTCAACTCTGCTAACGCACGATTGGCCTTATTAACCTGCCGTAATATCTCTTTACTCTCTATATCAAATGAGAGAGGTAGTGCTGGTATCTTGTAACTTTTTGTTCATATTCTATCACTGACTTATTATTGAGTATTCGGATTTAATTGAAAAAGCATTATACTTTATTGAAGTTAAATATAGGAAATAAATAGATAATATTCCCTTTTTAGAATTTATCTTAACGCCCCTAAGATAATACCGCGAGTGCAGTCTAGAAGAAGAGCAGACCGAGGAGACCGCAAACGAGCATCGCTAGGATAGGATTGACTTTCTTAAAGCCCGTGAAGTAAAAAGTACCAGCAAAGAGGGCTACGCTCAAAAGCAAACAAATAAATGTTATCCGATGGACTCCCGAAGTTCTCAGCCGTCATCAGGAGAAGTGCTGCCGCTGCGATGAGTCCCACAATAGCCGGTCTTAAACCCATGAAAATACTATTTACTATGGGCGAATCTTTGTGCTTCATCAGATAATGACTAATACCTATCATCAGAATAAAAGGCAACCAAATGATGGATAGTGATGCCAAGACTGCCCCTAACACAGCCTCCCAAGGAGCATAACCAGCCTGCAAAACGGAAGTATAACCGACGTAAGTCGCCACGTTAATCCCGATTGGTCCCGGTGTACTTTGGCTTACCGCTACAATATCGGTAAACTCAGCATTCGTCAGCCAATGATGTCGCACGACGACTTCATTCTGAATAAGTGAGATCATCGCATAACCTCCTCCAAAATTGAAAATCCCTATTTTAGAGAACACCCATATTAATTCCCAGAATATCATTGTTTACTTGTTTGCTTTTAGTTGTCCGTAAGAGACCGCCCCACGGTCTCCCCAAAGGACAAGTTTTACTGTTCTTTTGTGGAGCTTTGCAGAATGTGGTAATCGCAAGGCATTGAAACTGAAGGCGCAGGGAGTTTACTCTTGTAAATAACCAAGCCTGAATGTCGATAATAACGCGACGAGTGCCGTATTATGCAATGCACCCGTAAATATAACCGCCAAGACCAGCACAAATAATAACCCCATATAGGCGAGACGCCAAAAGAGATTAAAAGGCAACTCACTAGAGGGTATCCAGCAGTTGGCATACGTTGTGCCAGCTGTCTTAGCCATCTTGAAGCAAGGCGATGCGATGAGTGCAACCACAGCAGGGCGCACCCCCATAAAGAACTTACTGACGTATACATTGTCCTTAAAGCCCTGAAAGAACATCGCCACAAGGATAATGGCAATAATCGAAGGAAGCGCAATACCTATTGCGCCCACGATGCCACCCATACACCTCTCAACTTATAACCTATATGGCTAGCCATATCCACACTGAATATACCTGGTGTCGTTTGCGCAACAACCATAATATCCATAAACTCCTCCTTATCCATCCAGCCGTGTTTATCCACGAACTCGCGTTCCATGATTGGAATCATCGCATATCCTCCACCGAGCGTAAATGCGCCTATCTTATTGCAGGTTATAAAGAATTCTAATAACATTTCTCCTATTTCAATCTACCTTGCGCCCTATGCCGAGGTTATTCTTGTTCATACCGCCACACAGCAACGCATAACCTAATTGTATGTCTGCAAAGTTAGTCTTTACGCACAAACACTTCTCTAAGTAAGCACAATTAATTTTTATGCTTATACGTACCTTTCTAGAAACTTCAGCTGAAGTTTCCAGAAAGGTATATAAACCTCAATATTTACTGCTTCGCTCTTTCTATTTTTAGCATTCCAAGCACAAATATAATACCCTGAATACTCTTTAATCCACCTACTTTAGAGTCCCCTTTTATTAAAAATACAAGACAATAAGCACTCAGAATGTGAAGATTACATTATCTTTGTTTCAGTTTAAGTACATACGCTATTCCTATAACATGTCACATAGCCTAGAGTATCTAATACCCCGAATAGTCTTGGCTGAAGCTAAGCATATAGGTCCTCGTTATGCTCGCCTATTTCTTAGCCGTATGGGGTCGAACATATATTTTTTGAGTAAGGAAGCCCTAAAGAAGGCATTCCCGAAACAAAATCATAGGCTCATAGAGGACCTTTATAGCTCTAATCTGATGCTTAGGGCTAAGAGTATCGCTGAGTGGTGTGTGAATGAGGGTGTACGCGTGTATTTTATTGGTGATGAGGATTATCCTTATTTGCTTAAGCAATGTCCAGATGCTCCAGTGGTTCTGTATTGTAAGGAACTTATAACGATTGGAAAGATGACTTTTGCTTGAGCGTAGTGGGGACGCGCAATATCACTTCTTACGGACTGCAAACGACTGAGCGTCTTCTCAAAGAAATCAAGACGCTTGATGCAGAAACCCTCATTATCAGTGGTCTTGCTTATGGTGTCGATATTGCGGCACATCGCAAAGCCCTGGACTTGGGTTTGCCGACGGTCGCTGTACTCGCTCACGGGCTTGATAGGGTTTATCCTGCTACGCACCGAGCATCGGCTGAAAGTATCGCGCGTGCAGGTGCTTTGATTACGGAGTACCCACCCGGGACGAAGCCTGAACGATATAATTTCGTTGGGCGCAAGAGCGAGCAAGAGGATGTTAATCCTAATGCTACAGACGAGGCTTATATCGCTCGTATGCTCAGCCTTATTTATCGTTATGATCGAGGATACACTAAGAAAGCTCTGCAAGTAAGCCCTTGTCTGCAGAGTGAGGAAGAGTACACCTATCTACTTTGTCTAGTGGATGGTGAAGCGATGAGCAAGGGCGAACTTCATCTACGCAATGGTCTAGAGCGCACTACGGGTAGCGAGATGCTACGCAGGCTACAGAAGCATGGTTTAATTGAGGAGGAGATTGATCCCGTAGATAAGCGACAAAGGCTGGTACGCATTACGCCACGAGGTAGAGCCGAATTGGCTTCTATATTTCCTAATCTTAAAGCTTGTCGCTCAAATCATATCTGTACCACTAGATGAACGTCAGAAAATATTTCTGAAAGGGGTCCTAGTACAATTGCACAAGGAACACAGCAAGGTTATATTAAGTCAAAAAGATGAAACCCTTCAAGAAGTCTTAGCTCTTCTGAAGCGTTAATCTATGATATATTGATAAATACTTAATAGGGGTCTGTATCTATTTCTGTTAGTGTTATAGCTAGGGAGACCTGATATTCAAAGATAAATGACCGAGTCTGAATATACGCAAAATACGCGGTAATCTGCGTGCTATGCAATAGTCGCATTATAATTAAGAACTAACATCACTAAAACTTTTTACATCCGTTTGAACAAAAACTCAGCGTTATGTTATATTACTACTAATAAACAATTAGTCATATTGATACAAAAAGATATTCTCCCTATTAGAAGTGTATCGCTTTCTAGCACTAGTTTAGTATCATGTGATAATAGTAGGACTAACGCAAGCACTGCGGCAGACTCGATAGCGATAGCAACAGCTACGGAAGGAGCAAAGACATTAAACATTGATAGCACAAGCTATCTCAACTAGAAAGGATAGAAGTCTGAAGGCGAACACTTTGTTAGTAAGATTTTTCGCTCAAGAAGGCTCTATCAGCATACAAGACGGACGCTTACTTGCTAGCTCTGTCCTAATTAAAATATCTAACGTTAGGTTGAAGACCTTGAGGACGATATAGCTCAGAAGTTCAAAGGACATCTAGAGCGTGAAGAGTAGTAAATGCTACACGCAATGAGGCTACTTGCACTTATTATATTAAGAGCGATAAGTTCGTTATCGATCGCTCACAATGATAAAAAAAGATAATATTTATAGTTGTGTTTAATAAATTTAAGAAAGTTTATCGATTCTTCAGATTAGAGCTCTTGCTCAGTATCGTTTTTCTATTAACTTCTTGCCAAAAAGAAGTTAATACACTCCTTGAATCTAACCTTTCGTCCGTCGAGGCTCAAGGTCCAAGTATCAATCTCTTTTTCGGCTCTTGAGAGTACCGATATAAACGATGAAATGCGTAGTGTAGATTTTTATAGCCCTCGAGACTCAACGCAATGGAGAAACAGTTATAAGACCACGTCTAGACGCAGAGCAATTTCATAAAAGAATCTGGTATTCCTGTTCAGATACTCCTAGTGTCAGATGATGCTAGTCAGCCTGTCAATATCGTAGAGACTCAGCTCTATCCTCTAGTATTCAATAGCCAGGGTAGGATTGTGAATGCCTCTGAGGTTTATCCTGACAGATACTATGTCCGTACAATGCCGGGAAGGGGTAATCATGTTACATTACGACCAGGCACTGACCTTACTCGTGGACACTGGCGTATGGCTCTGCTCTTCGGTGGGCGGCAACAAAAACTGGACTAATGGTAGCTCTCGTAGTTTACGAATAGACCCTAATCGTCTAAATAATCTTGGTGAAATAGGTCCCGAAAAAGAAGATAATACTTTTAGCTGAGGTTTACGACAAGGATAAGTCTAACCTTAAAAGGTATTCCTGCTGTTACACGTCGGGACAGCTATACCGATTCTGAAAAAAGTAGCTCTTGATGTTCCATTTTTTTCTCGGAATGGAAGGAACTTAGCTCAGATCAAATTGTAACAAAGAATGGTACTACTTGGATTAATGCTGGAAGTTTCTCACTTCGCCCACAAGGAACACTTTTTCCGCCTTCAGGTGAAGAATGAAGACTTTTGCAGATATAAACTGGGCAGGTATACGTATCCTAACAAATAGCTTTGCTTTCCGTGGAGAGTATCAGCTTACAGATGATAATATCCGTAACTTTGCATTAGGAAACAAAAGCACTTCCAGAGCTTTTGGAAAGGATATAAGGCAATGCGCTGGGAGCCCCTAACTGACTCTATATCACGTACTCTTGCTTATCCTAATCCTGCAGACTTCTTTTTCAGCAAAAGTGAGACTGAAGTTTTGCGAACAGGACAAAAACTCGTCAAAGCATATTCTAATTTGGGCTATGCCACAGAGGTCTGAAAGAGATCCAAGTAAGAGTCGAGAAGGTATCCTACATGTCCTCCTATATGACAAAAAAACCGTACTGATACCAAATACAATCGTTCACGTCCCTACCACGATGCTGGAGCTCCATTGACGCCAATAGGACTTATTCGCAAGCCTGCCTATACTAAATCCTTTACGGAAGGTCATCTCACTATCAGTACAGAAGCAAGACGAGGAGAATCCTTCCGTTTGAATGCCATGCAAACTAAAAATCTATAACTTTCTAGATTTCGTAAGTGAAGATAAGCAAAGTGATGATTATCTAAACTTTAGTGCTATGCAGAATGCAAGTACTCCCGAAGGATATTATATACCTGAAAAGAAGGACTGGGCGATGATTTTCCCAACCAAACTTGCCGATTATGGTGTTGATTATGATTACTACGGTTATCGCGACAACCGTCACTATTTTGGGAAAATCTCAAACCTATCAAACAAGAGTTTTAACTCTAATGGTTTCGGTCAGGAGGCCTGGGGAGACGAATATATTGGTCATGGGAATGGACAGGTTAATTTAATCATTGACAATAATGATAGTGGCTATATACCAATGGCAAATACTCCAGAAAACCTTCCTAAAAGCAGGCAAACAGAATAATAAACATATAGTACGCATCCCTAAGGAGATGCTTGTTCCTGTTATACGTTCTGGTCAGCGCATCAATACAATCGATGAAGAGCGGGCTCTTAACTTCTCAACTTATCAATTCAAGACTACTACAAATGAGCATTATATTCTCAATGGCTGGGGAGATGGACAAACTTATCTAACAGCACTTACTTACAAGCAAAAACCCTTCAGAGGGAATGTACTCATCACGGCTCGCTACCTCGGACCATCTTTCCATCGTGCTTTATATGGTTCAGGATGGGCAAATCAATAGCTATGGGATATATCCTTTTACCTATGGCAGGCCGGTGCGGAAGGCAATCCTTTTCGTTTAGAAGAGGATGATACTCAACGGACTATACGCCATAGAGGATTCATTGTCAAGAATGCTTCTAGCCCCATCACAGATACAGCCAACGAAGATGGAGCTAAGAATAATGCTACCTTCTGGAGTAAGGAAGGAAATTGGCTTTTATCTTTTATGGAGAAGGAATAGCCGGTCGTCAAGATAAAGGGTTTGGAATACCTGCCAATGCCAAACGTCAGCCATATAGTACAGCTGATAACCCACGCGCACCAATTCTTTATTTCCGTAAAACTCCTAGCAGTGTACGCAAGTAAATCTGATATCCGCTAGAAAATCCTCTCCTTAGAGAGGATTTTCTATTAGTAGAAACCGTTGCACGGTCTCATATTAGCCTAGTAAAAAGCGTTTTTCAACTTCATAAAACACCAATAGGATACGGTCTAGACAAGTATCCTAAATGATAAGGGCTGTCGCAAAGATTTTATTCTTGCGACAGCCCTTCTTTTATGTAACTGCTAGTATTCTAGCAATCCCCCTCACCAATGCTCATACAGCGAGTGTCGTTTTAAGAAAGATATTCAGTAGGGTCTTGAAGCCCTGCCCCTCAATAGCCTCTCTACGTTCACGGCAAGTAGCACACACACCACACTGCACCTTACCGCCCTCATAACAGCTCCACGTACGGCTATAGTCGATGCCAAGACTACGCCCACGCATAGCGATATCCATCTTACTGATATTCGTATAAGGAGCGCAGAGCTTCACCGCATTGCTTGTACCAGCCTCTACCGCCTTCGTCATCGGCTCAATGAAACTAGAGCGGCAGTCGGGATAAATAGCATGGTCGCCAAAGTGATTAGCGATATAAATCTCATCAAGACCATAGCTCTCCGCTATCCCTGCCGCAATGCTAAGCATGATACCATTGCGGAAAGGCACTACCGTTGCCGACATATTCTCTTCATTATAATCGCCCTTAGGAATATCACCACCACTAAGCAAGAGGTCGCTCTTGAAGTACTGTCCAATAAAAGCCAAAGGGATTGTGAGATGCGGAATACCTAGACGCTCGCAATGCTCTACGGCAAAGGGCAATTCCGACTTGTTGTGCTTACTCCCGTAGTCAAAAGATACAGCCAGTCCGATGCGCTCTTGGTAGTCATAAAGAAGCGTTGTACTATCTAGTCCACCAGAGAGCACTATTAGTCCTCGTCTATTAGACGATATATTAAGTCTATTATTCATAAGTACAAAGGTAAACATATATAAACTATTTAGGTTAGAAGAGTAGATTATTACTATAAACCATAAGATACAACTAATAATGAAGTTCGAACTAATCACACTTCCATACGCTGCTGATGCCCTAGAGCCAGCTATTAGCGCTGAGACGATTGCTTTCCACCACGGCAAGCACCTTGCAGGTTATGTTAGCACCCTCAATAGCCCTCATCGAAGGGACTGAGTATGCTAACCTCTCTCTTGAAGAAATCGTTAAGAAGAGCGAAGGACCTATCTTCAACAATGCTGGTCAGCTCCTTAACCACAATCTATACTTCACTCAGTTTGCGCCTAATGCTGGTGGTCAGCCTACAGGTAAGCTCCTCGCAGCTATTGAGAAGAAGTGGGGTAGCTTTGAAGCCTTCCAAGCTGAGTTCCTTACAGCTTGCACAACGCTCTTTGGTTCTGGTTGGGCTTGGTTAGCGACTGATGCTGAAGGTAACCTTGAGATTACTAAGGAAGCTAATGGTAGCAACCCTGTCGTACGCGGACTTCGTCCAATTATGGGTATTGACGTTTGGGAACACGCTTACTACCTCAGCTATCAGAATCGCCGTGCAGACCACATCAAGGACGTATGGTCTATCATTGACTGGAATGTAGTTGCAGAGCGTTACTAAGACGAGGTGATTATATAATACCAATCACTTAAATGGTTTTAACGGGGGCTAGGGCAAAAGCATTTGACCTAGCCCCTTCTCCTTTCGAGACCATTGCATAATACGGTACTCGCTGCGTTATTATCGACATTCAGGCCCCGTCATTTACAAGAGTAAACTCCCTGCACCCTCAGTCTTAATGCCTTGCGATTACCGTATTCTGCAACGGTCTCTTTTCATAATAAAAAAACTCTATCCAGCCATCAAGACTAGATAGAGTTTCTTGTTTTCTGAAATATATCTTCTAGATATACTTCTTAGGACTGATTAACCTTCGATAGCGGCGATACCTGGAAGCTTCTTACCTTCGATAGCCTCTAGAAGAGCACCACCACCAGTAGAAACGTAAGATACCTTATCAGCGTAACCGAACTTGTTTACACAAGCAACGCTATCACCACCACCAACGAGAGAGAATGCTCCAGCGAGAGTTGCTTCAGCAATAGCGGCAGCTACAGCACGGCTACCATCAGCGAAATTATCCATTTCGAATACTCCTGTAGGACCATTCCAAAGAATAGTCTTGCTTGACTTAATCACTTCGCTGTAAGCCTTGATGCTATCAGGACCGATGTCCATACCAATCCAACCAGCAGGGATATTGTCGTTGCTAGCGTACTTAGTGTTAGCATCGTTGCTGAATGCGTCTGCAATCTTGCTATCTGTGCTAAGCACAAGGTTTACGCCATTAGCCTTAGCCTTGGCTACGATTTCACGAGCAAGGTCTAGCTTATCATCTTCGCAAAGAGAGTTACCGATGTTACCACCTTCAGCCTTGAAGAATGTGTAAGTCATCGCACCTGTAAGAATAAGGTTATCTACCTTACCTAGAAGGTTCTCGATGATATCAATCTTGCTTGATACCTTAGAACCACCCATGATAGCTGTAAATGGACGCTTGATATCCTGCATAACCTTGTTCACAGCGTCTACTTCCCTTACCCATGAGGTAACCGAACATCTTATTATCCTTGTCGAAGTATTCTGCGATAAGTGCAGTAGAAGCGTGTGCGCGGTGAGCTGTACCGAAAGCATCATTTACATAGCAGTCAGCAAAGAGCTGCAAAGCTTCTTAGTAAATTCCTTTTGGCTTTCCTTGACAGCCTTCTTAGTGCTGACCTTCTCTTCATCGCTAGCATCTTCAGCAAGACCACGTGGCTTACCTTCTTCTTCAGCATAGAAGCGTAGGGTTTTCAAGTAGAAGAGCTTCACCACCCTTAAGGCAGTGACCTTAGCTACAGCATCAGCACCTACACAGTCATCAGCAAACTGAACCTCAACGCCAAGGCTCTTAGATACGTGTGCCAAGATGTGACGGAGAGAACTTGTCCTCTACCTTCTTAGGACGACCAAGGTGTGAACCAATGATTAGGCTACCACCGTCAGCAAGAATCTTCTTAAGTGTAGGAAGAGGCTGCACGAATACGAGTGTCGTCAGTGATGTTGAACTCAGCATCAAGAGGTACATTGAAGTCTACGCGAACGAAAGCCTTCTTACCTGCAAAGTTAAATTGTTCGATATTCATTGTTTTTGTAATATTAAATGCTTTATCTATTAGATAGTCTTCTATTAAATTATCAAGGGGCTGTGTCAAAATTCCTTTTGTCACAACCCCTTTTGATGCCTTAGAGACCGCCCGCAGGCTTATCGCTCTCTGGCTGTTGGAAGTCTACGAAGCAAAGAGCTGCAAGCGCAGTACCATAACGCTTCTCAATAGTAATACCTTCGCTGATGAAGTTGAGTTCACCAAGGTAGTACTGGCTGTAAGTCTTAGCGTGTAGGTCATTGATTACACGGATTAGACGACTCTCTAGCTCCTCAATACGATAGCGACCATTCACTTCACAAACAAGTCCACCTACCTTCTTATCAAAGTTAGCATCTTCGTACATCCATGCGTACACGATACCAGCAGAAACGAACTCATCTTGTTGACCATGAGAAACAGACATAATAGTCTTGAGTTCACTACCAAAAAGGAGGTAAATCAATCTCGTCCATAGAAACGAGGTGTGCAGTAGCAGGGATTACAGACGAATAAACCATGATGTTAAAGTCAGAGATACCTGCGTCATACAGTGCCATGTGATAAGAGCCTGCGTGTAGCTCTAAATCAGACTCACCGCTACCCTTGGTAACGAAATAAGTGTGAGGAATAAGATTCCCCAACGAATTTGCTCATTTACTAATACTATAATTATTTAGTTCTATTTCTATTGTTGTGTTATCCACTGATTGCAAAGATACTAATAATTAGTATATTTTTATTATGGAGTTATTTCGTGCAAGCAGGGCTATTTGCAGGATTAAAATATTTGTTTTACCTTTTGCAGAGCAAAAGATAAAGGGGCTAAGCTCTTAATCAAATGCGGAAGTAGCTCAGTTGGTAGAGCATAACCTTGCCAAGGTTAGGGTCATGGGTTCGAGTCCCGTCTTCCGCTCCAAAGGACGGCTGTCACAAACATTGTGATAGCCGTTTTTATATTAGCTTAATCATTCCCATCTCAAAGTTTAACGAGAGAATTTCACTAGCCTCAGTGTTTAAAAATCTTATTTAAGATAAACAAGGTTTAGCTAAAGGTAATATTCTTCCTTTGGCTTATTTTTCTATCCAAGTGTTGCTCTTAAGCTTAGAATATACCACTAATTTTAGTGAGTACGCGTACTTAAAATTTGTAAGTACGTAGTACTTTCTGGAGACTTCAGCTGTAGTCTGTACAAACTACACGTGTAGTCTGCTACAAACTTCAGCCGTAGTTTGCACAGACTTCACCGAGGTTTTGAGAATAGGTCACGTAATCACTATTTTCACATGCGCTCACCCTTACATTAGTACAGGGCAAGTGCATCAAGAAGAATCAAATATATTCTATTGGGGAGACATCAAAAGAGCCCTGCAAGAGCGGCACAAGCAGGTCGGGACAAAAAGTATGGGCTAGCCCACAATCTGTGGACTAGCCCATACGACTTATTTGCTTGCGGTCTCAGTTATAGGCGAGGATTATTCGCTGTCTCTCTCTGAGGAATTTGGAACGTTAAACGTTCGTCATTGTAACTGATACTTTCGCCTGCATGGTGTATTGAGCGGTCTGTACGCTTCGTGGTCTTCTTGAAACGCTTCATCGTGATGAGACTACGACCTTCACCCCAAAGCTCTACTCGCCAGTTATAGTAGATGCGGTCTAATAGCTGTGTGCCACTAAGAGCGTCAATTTCAGCATTTACCTGAGCGAAGTTATTAGCCTCTGTACGTTCCTTCATAAGTGCCTTAAGGAGGTTCTTCGCTTCTGCTTCATCGCCCTTACGAGTCTGCTGCTTCCATCGCTATGAGATAGAGCTCAGATAGGCGCATGAGGTGGATATCGTTTAGCCACAAGCGGTCAGCTCCGTACTCCTTCTTGGTATTAGCTGCAGAGAAGAATTTGCGGATAGGTAGACCATCATGCAGTTTTTCATAAGTGCCCTCGTCCGTGAGGATAGAGTCGCCCTTAGAGAACCACTCGCCACGAAGGTCTGTCTGAGGTATTTCCTTTTGCAAATCTCCGTTGATAACCTTTTTGGTCACCGACATAAGCATAACCATAAGTGTACACGTCGATGTGGGCAAAGAAGGTGGCTAATTGTTGAGTATTGTCCTTCGTAATATCGACAGCCCAAATAAATTCAGGGTTGCTAACATTATTAAACCCGTCGGTCAAAAGGTTTTTCGCAGAGATTAGGCTATAACGCCCGCTGTCAATAACACGCTTAGCTGCTGTGTAGGCCTCTTGATAATTACCTGTTTGGAGGTAGGCATAAGCCAGGTAGCTATCAATAACGTCTACATTGATGTCGCTCTTCGCTGTACGTGCTATCTTAGAGCTAACAAGAGCTTCACGAGCATCTGTTAGGGTCCTTAAAGACTTTGAGCATACACCTCCTTAAGCGTACTTCTACTAGCAGAGGTCGCTGAAATCTCCTTATAAATAGGTAGTGCAGGCTCATTGGACGCTTCATCGTAAGGCTTACAGTAGAACTGAGCTAGATTGTAATAAGCGTATGCACGCAAAGCCTTGCTGATGCCCCAATAGTACTTCTGTTGTGCCGTCGTACTCTGAGGTAACTTCGCATAATCATCAGAGCCTAGTAAGCTAATTGTGCTATTAGCTGAGAATATAATCTTGTAGTACAAACGCCAAGGTCTGTATGTGTAGTTTGTATTCGTGGATAGGTGAGCCAGCATAAGAGCCGTATTTTCAAATCCTCGATACTCCGTATTCTCAACCTCCATATCTCCGCTGAGAATATCCTGATGGATATCATTCGCCTTTTTGTCCGAAGTCGTCATGATTACTTTTCAGACGTTGTGAATGAGTCGAATACAAGTGCGTTGAACCTGCAGTCTGACCGAGGAGGATATTAGGGTTCCATTGTGACGCACGCGAGAGCTGTTCAGGGCGAAACATACTGAGTAGGTTCCTTTCTCAAGGAAGCTATTTGAGCATGAAGAGCAAGCCAAGGCAAGTGCTCCCAGAAGTGACAAGAGTCTTAATATGCTTAGTATACAACATGGATAATCTTCTTTAAAGGTTTTTGTACAACTTCATTACAGCTTGATTTGTACCCCTGCTGTGATGGTGGACGTTGGGAGGTAGCGAGAAGAGCTTGAGCTACCGCTAGAGGAGCTCATAGAGACAAATCCTTTACGTGCTGATATGAGGAAGAGGTTATCTCCGCTCACATATACCGATGCACGCTCAAGACCAACATGCTTAACCAAAGACTTGGGTAAGTCATAGCTTATGCGCACATTGCTCAGGTTGAGGTACGAACGGCTTGTTAGGAAGCGCGTCGAGCGAGATGTAGCCTGAGATAGTTCCGAAGCATTAGAGCCTAGAATAGGTAATGAACCCTGAGTATTCGTTGGGCTCCATGAGTCAAGAATATCCTTGTGCCAGTTTGAAGAACCTATTGCAGAGCTAGGGTCCATAAGTGCAGACATACGCTTCATCAGTAACCATATCCACCAAGACCAAAAGCTAAAGGCTGAGGATAACGTTACGCCATGGACAGTGAGGTCGAAGCCAAAGCCCCCAACTAAATCAGGGTATAGCAGACTTGCCAACAAACTGCTTAGTAGCACTATTGTAGTTGGTCGTAGTACCCTGCTTAAGTGAGCTAGGGTCATTGCTAGACGCTTGTAACCAATTCTCTAGGTCCTGTATGGCTGTCTTCTTACCGCTAGCATCTTCTGTATAGTAGTACTCCCATTGAGGTAGACCTGTGCTAGTAATACCGGCATAGACAGGTAGGTAGTAGTCTTGTACAGAGTGTCCCTTCTTGTAGGCAAATGAGCCCTGCTCCTCATAGTGCTTAGGCTTGCCTGTTGAAGGTTCCAGTGGCATCTGAGTGATTTCGTTGCGGTATAGACCAGCATTAGCCCTAAGATTAAGCTTAACCTTAGATAGGTCTAAGCGCCTTGTACGATAGATCAAACTCAAGACCTCTATTGACGATAGTCGCGTCATTAGAAGGGTAGTAAGCGTATCCGACAGAAGGAGCTGTCTGCTGACGGAAGAGCATGTCTGTGGTGCGCTTGTGGAAGTATTCAGCATTGATAGAGAGCTTTCTGTTAAATAGCTCAGCCTCAAAGCCTACATTGAGTGTAGCCGACTTTTCCCAAGTCAAGTCGGGATTACCCTTAGCATAGAAAGAGAACGAAGGCTTGTCGTTGAGGTTGCTAACGCTGTACAAATCGTAGTATACGTAGTAGCTAGGAATGTCGCTATCATACTGCAAGTCTATTTCTTGATTACCAAGTACACCATAGCTCGCTTTTGAGCTTAAGTGTATTGAGCCATTTAACGTCTTGCAAGAACTTCTCCTTAGATATGAGCCAAAGTCGCACCTACAGAGCCGAATGTGCCCCAGCGATTATCCTTTAGAGAAACGAGAAGAACCATCACGACGGATAGAGGCATTCAAGAAGTACTTGCCATCATAGTCATAGCGAGCCTGCCCGAAGTAAGACTCCATTGCATAGCCTAGTGTGTAAGACTCCGAGCCGTCATTGATAATTGCATTAGAGAGCTCTAGCACATCGGACTGTATGAGCTGGGAGGCGGCGAACTTCTGAGACGCTATTGCTATTCTCTGTAGACTCATGCGCTACAAAAAGCATCTACATTGTGCTTGCCATACTGGTGTCCCCAAGAGAGTAGTTGTGTGAATGTTTCGTCTGTGTATGTTTGGTTTGTTCGTGTGATGCGACCTATACCCTTGGCATCGCCATAGTATGGGTTTACTAATTTGTTGCTTACACGACCAAAATATTGCTTACCATAAGTAATGGTAGCCTTGAAGTCATTCAAGAAGCGATACTCTAGGTTTAGAACACCCTGAGAGGTTGTTGTCTTGTCTGAGCAAACGGTCTAGTTTGATTGTTCCCAGCAGGGTTAATGCCTCAGAGTAAGGTCTAGAGCTCCCATCAGCTTTGACCGAAGTCGTAAGAGATACCGCCCGGTATCTTAGAGATCTGTCTTAGGCTCATAGCGTTGAGTTTGCTCATTGAGCGCATACTCATAGACAGGATAAATACTCGGAACAGAAGAGATAAAAGCCAAAGCCATTGCTTGCTGTCTCGCTTTGCCCCAGTGAGTTTGTCTGCGTGTAAGAGTAAGATAGGTTGAGCCCTGCCTTGAGATTTCTTTAGTGATATTGCTACTTACATTGCTTCTGAGGTTTGCACGAGAGAAGTCAGAACCAATATAGTAACCTTCTGTCTTTTGGTATCCTCCAGAGAGGAAGTAAGTTGTGTTTCTCGCTACCACCAGAAACCTTAACATTACCTTCGTAACGCTTACCTGTGCGGAAGATGGCATCTTCCCAATTCTCTGGTGTGTACTTGCGAGAGATGTTAGGGGTTGAACTTGCCTGTCTTTAGGGTCAATGAGCTCAGCCGATTCAGCATTCCAGAGGTTATATCGTGTGGGGATAGAACCCGATTTGTTTGCGAATAACAGACTGCCAACAGCTACATTGCTGCCATCAGCTTTCTTCTTAAATGTATTATAGAGGTTATATAGAGATTGGTAAGCTACTTCTAAGTATTGCTCAGGGCTCTTGATAACATCATATAAGGGGATTAGGCGCATGTTCAGACCCACGCTACCTGAGGCTTCGATAACGGGCTTACCGCTCTTACCCTTGCGTGTCGTAATCAATACGACGCCATTGGCGGCACGAGCACCATAGAGGGCTGTCGCAGAGGCATCCTTAAGAACAGACATATTCTCAATGTCGCTAGGGTCAATACCGTTGATAGTTCCACCATAAGGCACACCATCGACAACGTATGGAGGAGAAGTATCTGAGTTTACTGAGCCAATACCACGTATTTGTATCGTTGCACTTGTTCCGGGCTGTCCGTTGGTGTTGAATACTTGTACACCCGGGATTTCACCTTCAAGTGCTGTCGTAAGGTTTGAAGCTGCTTTTTTTCTGTAGACTTTCTACTGAAACTTTAGACGCAGAGCCGGTGAACGAATTTTTTTGTAGCTGTACCATAAGCAACGACAATAGTTTCGTTGAGCATCTTAGTATCAGCCTCAAAGCTTAACCTTGAGATTTGTTCCGACCTTGACATCCATCGTCTTATAACCAATATAAGAGATGGTTAGGGTAAAGTAACTCCCTTAGGAGTAGAAAGTGTAAACTTACCATCTAAATCTGTAACTGTACCTACACCAGAATGACCTTTTACAATCACATTGGCACCAATGATTGGTTCTCCGGTACTAGCGTCCGTGATAACACCACGAACAGATTGCGTCTGCGCTGAGACGATAGAGCTGCCTATAAGCATCGCAGCAGTAATTAATAACTGTTTCTTCATATCGTTTTCGCATTAGTTCAGTGTAAAGATAATAATAAAATATAGGTGTGTTGCTCTTAGTGATTGTGTTTTTTTGTTCTTTGTTGCTCTAAAAATGTGCTGTTTTGAGTGTTTAGTGTTGCATTTTGATTTGTTTATTCGTTGTTCTGTCTAGATGCGTGTTTGTGATGCTTATGTTTTGTGTGTAATATCTTGTTTATAAGTATTTTAGTTTATTTGTTTAGAGTGCTTGTTTAGTGCGTCTAAGTACTTGTTATAGAGTGCTAGGGTTTAGGTATTTCTGACGATATGTGTCATAAACAAGATAATCCTGGACATATAGTTTTAAAAATGTAAGAGGGTAGGAAAAAGATAGAGTTCTTTTTTTATTTAGGAGCAAAAAAATAAAGCAACAACGCCCTCAGACTAGCTAGTCTGAGGGCGTTTTTACTAGTGAGGTCTATTACAAGGGGCTGTTATCTATTGATGTAGCCTTGACTATTCTTCAACTTCAAATTGCTCAAGTAAGAGGTATTCACCATTCCAAACGGCATAACTATTATAGCGCAACCAGTCCCCTAAGATGCACATGCGCTTACCGCCTTTGAGCGATAAGTCTAGTAGGATATGGCGATGTCCATAGAGGTAATACTCAATCTCGGGGTATTGCTCTAGGTACTGCTTGGTACATTTGACTAAATGCTCCTCTTCTACCTCGAAGTACTCATTATGATAGGCATGTGGGATATTGCCCTAAGGTTTGGCGTTTGAGTCCTTGTTTACGACTGTGCAAGCTCCAAGCCATTGCGAAGCCTACCGTCCAGCGAGGGATGAATAGTCGCATAGAGTAGGCGAGCTAGCTTTATTACGGAAAGAGTTTGTAAAGGAATTTGTTTGTCCATGCTAGGCTACAATATTCCTCATCGCCGTGAGCAAGGCGGAAGAGATGACCATCAAAAGAAACAACTTCGCTCTTGTGGTGGACGCTTGCTCCTAGTTCGGTTTGCATATAGTCCGAGAACCAAACATCGTGATTGCCTGCAAAGAAGTGTATTTCAATGCCTTCATCTGCCATCTCAGCGACCTTTGCCGAGGAAGCGCACATAGCCACGAGTACGACACTATGGTACTCAAACCAATAGTCAAAGATGTCGCCAAGGAAATAAACAGCACGTGCATGAGGGCGGATATACTCGAGCCAGCGCACGAGTCTTCGCTCTACCTCCTTGGGGTCTTGGTGATAGCCACTGCCGAGGTGGGCATCACTAGTGAAATAAACATTTTTTTCGCTCTGTCATGGCTTACAAGAACCCAAGTTCGAGGAGGGCTTCCTCACTCATCATGTCCTTGTTCCATTCAGGCTCAAAGGTTAGGGACGATGTTACAGCCCGTTACGCCATCTACATACATGACTTTATCGCGAGTGTCTTCTACGATGAAGTCTGCCTGCAGGGCAGTTGGGCGCTGTTAGAGTCATCGTAACCGTAACGAAGCCATCATCAGCAATTTCTACTCCATAGATAAGACCTAAGTCGTATATGTTCACCGGTATTTCAGGGTCATATACGGTCTTAAGCATGCGTATGATTTGTTCTTCTTTTTCTAGAAATTGATTGCTCATAAAAAGTATTGTAGTTATATGATTTATGTTTTGATTTGTGAGGCTTATGCGATGGTCTCGATAAGAGACCGACCGACGGGCCCCAAAGGATAAGTTTTACTTGTTCTTTGGTTTGGACTTTGCAGAATGCGGCTTTCGCAAGGCATTGAGACTGAGGGCGCAGGGAGTTTACTCATGTAAATGACCAAGCTTGAATGTCAAAAATAACGTAGCGAGTGCCGTATTATGCGATAGTTCTCAATAAAGGCTTACTTTGATATGCTCAATAAGTTGGGCGCCGATATGCTCGTTGATTTCTTTGATGAAATCGGTTCGGCTCAGCTCAATAGTCTGCATGAGGGCATTGGAGTAAGTCCTTATATATATAGTGCCATTCGTAATATGAATGTTCACAATGTCTCTTAGGTAGTCACCCAGTTGCTCTTTGAAAGAATAGGAGTGCTTTCTGCTCAAGAAGACCTTCATGTAGGTCAGGCTCCTGCTCAAGAAGATTACCCGAAGAGCTCGTTTACTGTTTGCGTTTTGCTACGTTCCATTATGCTAACTCGCTTATATTTCCTTGATGAACAGAGAAGAGTTTGTAATCCTCACCCCAACTATGAATAATCTCATCAAGATACTTTCTGTTAGTATCTGTGATAAAGATTTGTCCGAAGTCTTGCCCGCCTACAAGACCGATAATGCGACCGACACGCTCGGCATCTAACTTATCGAATATATCATCTAGTAGGAGCATAGGACGCTCAGGCGAACGATCTGCGAGCATGCGATACTGGGCTAACTTAAGGCTAATAAGGAAGGTCTTGCGTTGTCCCTTCGCTCCCTACCTTGCGGATAAATTCATCTGAGAGCATCATGGATAAATCATCGCGGTGAATACCTACAGAGGTATGACCAAGGATTAAATCTCGTTCACGGCTAGAAATAAGTAGCGGATATAGGTCGCCTTCGGTATCGTGCAGTTGGCTACTGTACTCAAGCCCGACTGAGTCTAGCTCGGGGAGCAATGGCAGAGTAATAGGCTTGGAAGAGGGGATTAGCTCTTCAACGAACTGCTTACGCTTTTTTGCCAAATATAGGAGGCAAATCGGCTTAACTGCTGGTCGAAGACATCAAGTAATTGCGGATTGAGCCCTTTGTTTTTGAGCAAGCTATTGCGTCCCTTCAAGGGCTGAATGATATTGGCTAAGCGCACTCATATATACAGCATCTTGCTGAGAGAGCTGTATATCAATAAATCGTCTACGCTCCTCGCTACTCCCTTGTATAAGTTGGTAATCTTGTGGAGAAACGATGACGAGAGGGAAAAGCGCCTATATGCTCGGATAAGCGACTATACTCTTTCTTGTTGCGCTTGAGTATCTTACGCTGTCCGGGGCGTATTTGTAGCAGAAGTTGCCGTTCATCTCCTTGGTCTGTATAGTATAAACCGTCAAGAATGCTTGAGTCCTCGCCCTTGCGAACGGCTAGAGCTATCTGTAATGCCGAGGTGGCTACGAGTAAAGGCAAGATAGTGTAAGGCATCGAGGATATTTGTTTTCCCCATGCCATTTAACCCGATAAAACAGTTTACCTTATCCGATAGGCTGAGGCTTGCTGTCTGTATGCTTTTGAAGTTTATTATATGTAATTGCCTTAATATCATAGTGCAAAAAAATACTTATTATCTAAGACTCTAGCTGTAACAAATGTTCAGAGACCATTGCATTGTGCGGCACTCGCTGCGTTATTATCGACATTCAGGCTTGGTCATTTTACAAGAGTAAACTCCCTGCGCCTTCAGTCTCAATGCCTTGCGATACCGCATTCTGCAAAGGTCTCGTTCACTAGGATTTATTGCGTGATAGAGGCAAATGCATCAAGTAAGATGAGGGGAGATATAAAAAGTAGTCTGAGGTTGAGATTACGACAGACTACTTAGTATATGTGTGTTTGAGCTTATTCGACGACTCAAATAGAATAATGGGTTGCCAGAAATAAGGTTTTTAATAGTTAAAGAATAATGCTGCAGCAATTATCACGATAACCAAAGCAACAATAAAGCTGGCACAGCCTAATTTCTTCAAGACTAGTATATAGGCCTATGATGGCTAGTATGGTTACAATTGTTTCTCCCATAAATTTACATTTGATTTTGCTCCAAAGATACAACATTTATCCTAGCTTATTCCCTTTGTAACTATGTTTAAACTGTCGGAGCTAAAGTGAGCGTGCAGTTCTTGATGTTCCCATGATATAATTGTCTAAAAGTTGTTTTTGTGGCGGTATTTGAATTTGTTAAAATTAGAGTCTAAGTTGTTGTAAATTAGAGCGTATGCTGGAAGAAAAATAATGTGTGCATTTGTAAATCTGCAGACTTCAGCTGAAGTCTGTACAAACTACGTGAAGTCTGTACAGACTACACGTGTAGTCTGCACAAACTTCGCCGAGTGCTCAACTTTAGGAAACGCATACAGCATTTTCTGTAAAGAGACCCTTCTGTAGTTTATTTAGCGACAGAGGATTTATATTTACTGAGAGATTATGTAGTACAAAAATAAATAGTTGAATTGTATTTATTTTTGAAGTTGTTTAAATAAAAACTTAATTTTGTCGCCAACATAACATTGAGTTAATCGTCATTAATTATTATGGTACATCTAAAGCAAGTCTTTAAGAGTCTTTGCCTGGTACTTACGGCATCTTCTACCCTTATTGGGCAGACACCATCAAGTCATCAGACGAAAACACAACAGCTATCTCAGTCAGACAGCACACAGGAAGCTTAATAGTCGGCTTCTGGTATCTCGGAGCTAAGTTCTTTAGCCCAATGTATTTCAACAACCTATCTTCTCTTCCTGCAAGTGATAAGGCTCTCCTCGGCTATGGAGGTATGCTGAATGTGGGTTATCAGTTCTCACCTCTTTTCTCGCTAGACCTTAATGTCGGTTATGGAGAGAATAAATTGCGTCCTTCCGCTTACCAATACAATTTCCAATTGGGGCGAAAGGACGCTTTTACTTATTATCCCTACACGCTTGTAGATGGTGATGAGTATTTCTATCCTTACCGCAATAACGATAATGAGATGCTCATCGGTTATCGTGGTAAGCGTCTTGAGAATGAATCTGATGCTTTTCCCTTTCTCTGGTCTTGAGGTAGAGTAAATCACTGGCAAGTGGGCTTGAACTTAGGCGTAAAACCCTAACAAGACTATTTTATGTAAATCGTTACACAGAGAAACCCGTAGAGCTATGGATTAAGCCCGGTGTTTATCTATCTAGCTTCAATGCTAAGCTCGTAGACCGTGCAACGGGCAATGAGGTTGCTCCTGCGGAACATCAAGACTTTACTTTTGGCTTAGGTGGTGATGTCGCTTTGCGCTTCAATGTACACCCATCATGGGCTATTGAACTAGGTAATAATGTCGTTTGGCAGCACAATAGAAGTATTGATGGTATCGCTAGTGCTAAGATTAGCTACGATGACTTTCGTGTGGGAACCTTCTCTCGGCGTCGTGTATAAGATAGGACGTAAAGCCTAAGGCTCGGCCTGTACCACCTCCTGTAGTGATACCAGCTACACCTCTAGAGCCTGCCAAGCCTATTCAGCCTAGTCCGGTAGACCTTGAGTATGGCCCACAGCTCAGCATTGAGTTACCAGTGAAGAAGCAGCGTAGCCATACACTTGCTATTCGCTTGACTTATCCATTGAACAAGACGAATATCGTTCCTAACCTGCATAAGAATGCGCAAGAGCTAGCACGTATCAATAATGATATCGCGGAGCTTAAGGCGCATGCAGACTATAAGGTTACGGGCATTCGTATCGAAGGCTTTGCTTCTCCTGAAGGTCCATACGATAATAATATGCGCCTTGCCGAAGGTCGTGCGAGAAAGCAATTATGGAGTACGTTATCGGTAAAACAAGCTGGAATAGAAGTCTCTTTGCTCTCGGACGTATGGAAGAGAACTGGCAGGGGGCTCCAAGATACGCTTATGGCTAACCCATCATTGCCAGCAAGAGAGAAGCTCTCAGAATGCTCAACGAAAATACTAATAAAGAAGTCGTTAAGCAGAACCTTAAGAAGCTCAAGGATTATTCAGCTCTTATTGCTCAGGTTTATACATATCTAAGACTTAGTGCTTATACCGTAGACTACGAGCTTCCTGTATATCCATTGCAGCAGGCTAAGGAAATTATTTATAAGGATCCTAAAAACTTGAATCCTGAAGAAATCTATGCTGTTGCACTTGATTACGGACTAGACAGCGCTAAGGGTCTTGAGCCTTAAATATCCCTACTTAAGCTTTATCCTGATAGTGAACTAGCACGATGCTATGTGGCAGTTAAGGCGCTTGACGCTAAGCGTCCAGAGGAAGTAGTTAAAGCTTCTAGAGTCTATTACGGTTAAGAGTGATAAGGAAAAAGGAATTGCTCGCAACAGCTTATGCTAAGCAGGCTAAGCTCAAAGATGCTTTCAAACTTCTTCTCAAGGTGCAGAAGCCTAGCGATATAACACGCAACAATATCAAGCGACTCTCAGAATACATGAATAAATAATTCGCTTTTAGCATTACAATGAAGACTAAAAATATATTCTTCCCTTAGCCCTTGTAGGTTTGCTTGGGGGATTGACGAGTTGCTATAGAGACGATATTAACTATCTCTATAGTGAGCAGTACATCAATGACGGTAACAGAGAGCTTATCTTACACCCTCTGCAGGCTAAGTATAGCAATGACTTTGGACATTATGATGAGAAAAACTAATACGCTCTACGTAACTCCTGAGTCTACCGTCGAACTGCCTTACACGAAGAAAGGTGACCTCCCTCGTATCTTGGCTACGCTCCTAGTAGCTGGACGCATAGCATCGACTACGAAAAGAAGATAATCACCCTCCATACGCCGAAGTTCCAGAGCTTTGTCAAGGAAGCAAATGATGAAGGATTTACTACTCATGAAAAGGAGCTCTTCGGTGCGACGAGCTTGCTCTTTACATCGCGTACCAAAAGGGGATTACCTTCAGTCAAGAAATCAAGGCTGTAATTCCAGACCGAATCTATGCGCATCTTTTTCCACCGCAGGAAGTATAGTCCTGTAGAAGAAAATCGCTTGTATGATAATCTCTTCTTTCTTGAGAATGCTCAGTTCAACGATCCTTTTAGATATAAAGACCTTGACAGGTAAGCGGTATAATGTGGAATTCCATATTAGTAGTAGCGACAATCAGCATTTCCTTGATACTCTGATCACGAAAACGCCTGAGCAACTCCTATCATATTTGGATCAGCCTATTCAAGCGGACTTTCTTTCTTATAAGCCTAGTCGCAAGCTTGAAGATGTATATCAGGTGTCCTATGTCTATGATGCAGACTCTACCTCTGCTTACAAGTTTGTGTCCGAAAATGCTCCTGAATATTGGATAGGACCCTAAGGCGGGGAAAAGAATGGTAAGCCTGGAGCTTCTACAAGGACCTGAGTTAAGTACGAATCTTCCTGAGAATCAGCGTCCATTATTTGTTCATCCTATTGCATGGAATAGCTTTGCTACACCTAGTAAGCCTTTTCTTCCATCACGATGGTCCAATGACATACAGAAGACCTATTGAGCGTATCGGCGACCTTACACAGCTGGAGCTTAAGAATCCTCATCGCTACTTTGGCTTAGAGACTCAGAAACCTTTGATGCCTCTAAGGTGGTGCTCTATACGGGTACAGATATCCTCTATGGTCCCACACCTTGGACGGATTTCCTTCCAGAGTATAAAAATCGCATGTTCCTCGTTAAAGCTGAGAACGCTTTGCTCTTACGATAAGGCGAAAGGATTTACTCTCGGGTGCATTCACTTCTCTTCCCTATGAGAAATACAGGAAGCAACGAACTTAATAGTAGCCTGATTATCAGTATACTAAGGCTAATGGCAAGAAGGTTTATAAGTTCGTACAGCAAGACCGTAAAGATGGACTCAATGGAGACTTCCTTAAACCCGTTGAGGGGGATGGCGTAAGTTTGTCATTGATGCTAATGCTGGTAAGGAAGCGACTTCTCATGCAGAGGTTATGCAGCTTGCTCCAGGATATCGTAATCGTACGGTTCAGATCGATAAAGGTGCCTGTGTCTAGCTCTGTGCTGAGACCATAAGACTCCTAAATTCGGATATGACATCTATGATAACGAGCAATAGTCTGAAGGTAATCTTTTGATAGATTACTTGAAGATTTAATTAAATGAAGGATTGGGCTACCGCACGATTAAGTGCAGTAGCCTATTCTTCTATTACATAGGTTACATGTAAAAAGCTCTAGATGTTGTACCTTTGCACTTATTAAACTAAAAAGATATTACAGATTAAAATATGGCATTATACCCCCAATCTAATCTTACAAGCCCTTGAGAAGGTGCGCTATCCTGGTACGGGACAGAACCTCGTTGAGGCTGGTATGGTTGAGGACGATATACGTATTGAAGGCAATAAAGTAAGTTTCTCACTTATCTTTGATAAGCCTAACTCTCCTTTTTATCAAGAGTGTCGTGAAGGCTGCCGAGTCGGCTATCCTAACTTATGTTGGCGAAGATGTAGATATACGAGGCAATATAAGCGTTAAGGTGCCAGAGGTGCAGCCTAAGAGTGAACCCTAAACTCCTGCCAGAGGTTAAGAATGTTATTGCCGTATTCTCAGGTAAGGGTGGTGTAGGTAGAGTACAGTTTCGGCTAATCTTGCCGTAGCTTTAGCTGAAGCAGGCTATAAAGTAGGTCTTCTTGATGCTGATATCTTCAGGGCCCATCAGCTCCAATCATGTTTGGCTGTGAAGATGCTCGCCCCGTGCTAGAGGAGGTCGATGGTAGAGAGCTCATTGCTCCTATTGAACGCTTTGGCGTCAAGATTTTGTCCATGGAGCTTCTTCGTGGATAAGGCTAGTCCGGTCTTGTGGAGGTAGTATGGCAAGCAATGCCCTTAAGCAATTATTGACAGAAGGCAACTGGGGCGAACTAGATTACTTATTACGTGATATGCCTCCGGGCTGAAAGTGATATTCACCTAACACTGGTGCAGACGCTTGGTCTTACGAGGTGCGCTCGTCGTAACGACGCCTCAGCAGGTTGCCTTGGCTGATGCGATTAAGGGTATAGGTATGTTCCTTGACGAGAAGGTCGGGTGTGCCTGTCCTTGGTCTTATTGAGAATATGGCTTGGTTTACTCCTGCCGAGTTACCACAGAACAAGTACTATATCTTCGGTAAAGATGGTGGACGTCAGCATGCCGCTGACTTAGATATCCCGCTATTGGGGCAGATACCTCTCGTGCAGAGTATTTGTGAGAGTGGGGATAAGGGTGCCAGCATCTGTAGCGACAGAGAGCCTAACGGGTATTTTTCTTCCGTCAGCTCGCTCAGAATGTCGTGGAAGCTGTAGACAAACGCAATGCTTCTCTAGAATCCAACAACTAAGGTTGAGATAGTCAAGTAAGTCTAAAGAGGCAAGCGTAAGTTTGCTTTTAATGATATTTCTAGTAGTAAGATAAAGGGAGCTGGACAGTCTGTCGCGCAGTACTTTTGATGCTGTGAGGAACGTCCGGGCAACGCAGAGTGCCATACTACCTAACGGGTAGCAGGTCGTGAGGCTTGAGTAACGTAACAGAGAATAACAGCCACAAAAGGCATTTCGCTTTGAGAGTACAGAGCTTGCCTCTGTACGTGGTGATGGTGAAAAAGGTAAGGTAAGAGCTTACCGGATGATATAGCGATATATCGTGCCGTACGTCTTATGGGTTGCAAGATCATGTAAACCGACGCTATGAGGGTTACTCGCTCCAGTCGGAGGGTAGATTGCTAGAGCTATGTAGAGATGCATAGTCGAGATAAATGACAGACGCAAGTCCTATCGGCTTGCACAGAACCCGGCTTATCGTTCAGCTCCTTTTTACTATTAGAGACCGCCTGACGGTCTCCAAAAAGAACAAGTGAAACTTGTCCTTTTGTGAGGGCTTTGCAGAATGCGGCTTTCGCAAGGCTTTAGAGTTAGGTCTTGTGTGTTGAAGAGAATAGATGAGATATATAGATGAGAAAAGAATAAGAGGTAGTCGCTACTACCTCTTACGTTTATGGAGATTTCTCCGTTTGGATATGTGGCGACTGACTCCCGAAGAGACACCTAAGTCGCTACGTCTTTTTGTCGGAACTATAAAGGTGCTCTATCAGACGACACTCAGCTTTATAGAGGATAATCTGATGAGTAAAGCCTCATCTCTCACCCTATAGTACTGTCCTCTCTATTGTGCCTATGCTTGCCGTTATCGTGGGTATTGCTAAGGGCTTTGGCTTGCAAACAGCCGTGCGCGAGGCGCTAGTGGAGGCTCTCCCGGGGCAGGCCGAGCAGCTCAATCAAGTCTTTGTGTATGTAGAGAACTATCTGAACCAAGTCCAAGGCGGTTTATTTATCGGTCTTGGTCTTGGTGTTTTATTATACACAGTGCTCATTCTGATTATCACGATAGAAGATACCTTCAATGATATTTGGCAGGCTGGTCACGGAAGACCTTGGCCACGACGCATTTTGAACTATTTGGGCTTGTTCATTCTCTTGCCTCTTGTGCTGACTACATCGAGCTTGATGACTATTCTTACAAGTGCTGTGCGTACAACGATACTTGGGGATATTGCGATTCTGCATAAGCTCTTTAATGGCGCTACGATGCTCATTCCTCTAGTCGTCTCGGTGATGATTTTTGGTATGCCTTTATATGTTCCTGCCGAATGTAAAGGTTAAGTTCGTGCCAGCACTCATCTCGGGTATATTCTCTGGTATTGGCTATCAGATATTCCAAACGCTGTACATCAATGGCGTTATTTGGATTTCTAAATACAATGCCATATATGGTAGTTTCGCTGCCTTTCCCTCTTTTGCTTTTTGTGGCTACAGCTCTCGTGGACTATTGTCCTCTATGGGGCGCAACTGAGCTATGCTATTCAGAATATCAGTAGTTATGCCTTTGGTAAAACAGCTTTTGCACGCTTCTCGCAGGTATCAAGACTTCGTGTGTTTGCTTTATCTTAAACCGTATGCTCAAGCGTATGGATGAGGGTGTGCGAGCATACAATATTGACGAGATTAGTGCTGAGTGTAAAATCCCTCTACGTATGTCTACAAGCCTAATCAATCGTATGGAGAACGTCGGCTTTATTGGTGTCTGTTCGTTATTCCGATGATGGCGAAGAGATTTTTACCAGCCAGCTTATAGTGCAGAGAGGCTAACAATTTCTTTTGTTGTCTCTGCGCTTGATAACTATGGTCCAGAAGATTTCCGCATCGATAGGCGAGTTCGCTATAAGACTGTTTGGCAGGCTATGCAGTCAAGTAGAGGTCTTAACCAAGATATCATTAGTCCCGATACTTTAATACGTGATTTGTAATAAAATCTAGCCCTTATGAGAAGATGTGTACGAGTTAAGAAGGTAGTGCAGAAGCGCACACATCGCTTGGTGCTGACACTGAACGATGATGAAATGCAGGCCTTGGAATACTATACGAAGAAGTACCGCAGAGGCACGCAGACACGTTCATCTCTAATCCGTCAAATACTGATGACAGAGGTTATACAGCGTTGCGAGTCTGACTCGATGATGCTCTTCAAAGAGGAGGAGATGCGATGATGCAGACGCCAGATGAGTTCTTTATGCGCCTCGCTCTCGAAGAAGCACGCTTGGCCTATGAGGAGGGCGAAGTCCCTATCGGAGCAGTGCTGGTGCATCGTGATAGGGTCGTGAGTCGCGCGCATAATCAGACGGAGCGTCTTAGTGACCCTACGGCTCATGCCGAGGTGCTCTGTGTGAGTGCTGCCAGTAGTCATCTAGATATGAAGTATTTACCCGAATGTCGCTTGTATGTAACTATTGAGCCTTGTGCGATGTGTGCAGGTGCTATCCGTTGGTCTCGTGTGGCTGAAGTTATTTATGGGAGCTTCGGAGGAGAAATTTGGCTACCATGTCTATTCAGAAGCGATTATCCCTCGTTCGTGTAAGGTGCGTGGAGGTGTGCTCGAATGTGATGCTCGTGCGCTGATGCAAGAGTTCTTTCAATCTAAACGCAAATGACAAATAAGTAATATGTCAGACTTCAAAGTACATATCCTCGGTTGTGGTTCGGCTCTGCCTACACAAAGACATTTGCCCTACATCTCAGGTTGTGGAGTTGAGAGGAAAACTCTATTTGGTGGATTGTGGCGAGGGCACACAGCGACAAATTCGCTGTAAAGGGCTTAGCTTTGAGGCACTCACAACCATATTCATTACCCATCATCATGGCGACCACATATTTGGCTTTACCAGCTTACTCTCGTCCTTGAGTATGCTAGGGGCGTACACGAGCACTCACGATTATTGGACCACGAGGTACAAAAGAAGTTAATAGAGGGTATGCGCACGCTGTTCCTCGATTGGATTGCTTTCCCTCTATCAGTAGAAGAGTTTGACGATAGAGTTCCTCAGCAGGTTTTTATGGATAGGTCTGTTGTGGTGCGTTCTGTCCCTTTGACGCATAGAATGCCTTGTCAGGTTATGTCTTTGAGGAGCGTGTGTCGGAGCGTAGAGTGGACAAGGCTAGTTGCCAGTTTTATGGCGTGCCACTTGCCCATTATCCAGCTTTGCTAAGGGGTGAAGACTGGACTAATGATGACGGGGAAGTAATAGCTAATGCACGACTGACGAAGCAACTTGCACCTGCAAGGAGCTATGCGATGTGCACAGATACGCTCTATTTACCTCATTTGCACGAACTCATTAAGGGCGTAACTTTGCTCTATCATGAAGCAACTTTCTTGAGAGGTTCGGAGGAACGCGCTAAGCAAACATGCCATTCGACAGCTTATCAGGCGGCTGAGGTGGCTAAGGCGGCAGGCGTAGGAAGGCTTATATAGGGCATTATTCGGCTCGTCATAATAAGATTGAGCCTTTTTAGAAGTGAAGCTGCAGAGGTGTTCCCGAATACTATTGCAGCTGATGAGAGCTTGACTATTGAGCTTTTAGTTTAGTCGAGACCACTGACGGTCTCCCAAAGGACAAGTTTTACATGTTCTTTGGTAGGGCTTCTGCAGAATGCGGCTTTCGCAAGGCATTGAGACTGAAGGCGTAGGGAGTTTACTGATGTAAATGACGGGGCCTGAATGTCGATAATAACGCAGCGAGTGCCGTATTATGCAATGGTCTCTAGTCCGTAAAAAATGAAAGAAGGGCTGTCGCAAATCTTTGCGACAGCCCTTCTTCATATAGTTGATGTGGAGATGCGGGGGTTGAACCCCGGTCCAAACACGGCTATAGTTGGCTTTTCACATGTTTAGTCTCTCTTCAGATTGTCGGGAGTGAGCACCAGCAGAGACTACTATTCTCGCTCCTTAACCACCATAATACCCTTAACCTTTAGGGTGATGTAGAGGTTGGGGACCTTGTATTTACGGCACCGCTATAACTAGTCGCTACAAGGCGGGAAGCTACTAGAGCGATGTCTTGTCGCTATGCAATGGCACTGCGATTAAGCGTCCAGTCTACTGTACTTCGACTACGCAGCAAGAGCGTAATTGTTTTCGCCAATTAAAAGTTCGATACCCGAGATTATAGTGCTGAATACCCACGCACTACATGCTTACCGACCAGAGTCATCGCGCTGTCAAAGCCAATTCATCCCCTTGTGTAAGTTGGCACAAAGATAATATATTATTCTGATACTTAGGGTTTTTGGGCAGAGCAACCCAGGGCAACCGCATCAAAATCTAGGCGCATTATGAGTGCCGTAGGCACGACACTCCTGCAAAGCCCAGGGTGAAATGAGGGCAAAGCCCGATATGAAACCCTGGGTATACTGAACAAAAGTAATATCGAGCTCCGTAGAGACGGCACTATAACGCGAGCATTTGTCTTACGTCTCAGAAGTGCCGCCCCTTTGGGGCTCAATAAATGTGTTCCAATAATTAACCCAGGGCGCAAGCCCTGGGTTTTAGAACAGAGGCCTATAAAAAGTAAGACCACGCTATCAACAGCGTAGTCTTACCAAGAGGATTGTAAAAAAGGAGGTTGTATATATGGATAACAATTTGTGGAGAATATCGAGTCGAACCGATGACCTCTTGCATGCCATGCAAGCGCTCTAGCCAGCTGAGCTAATCCCCATGCTTTCCGTTAGGCAAAGTTAGTAGATATTTTCTACTTAGCAAATACTTGCTTACTAATACAAGGGTACACGCATGTGAAATAGTGATTGCATGACCTATTCTCAAAACCACAGCGAAGTCTGTACAAACTTCAGCCGTAGTTTGTGCAGACTACACGTGTAGTTTGTACAGACTACAGCTGAAGTCTCCAGAAAGTACTACGTACTTACAAATTTAAGTACGCGCACTCACTGAAATAAGTGCGTGTACTCACGAAAGTGTTTACCTCGTACTCACTTATGTATTTGCGTGTACTTACTGAAACGAGTACGACGCACTCACTATTGCACTTTTATTATTCAAAATTTGGGGCATGAGGCTGGGGCTGAGATACAAGGTAAGCGCATCAAAATAATAAAGTGATTGGGAAGACGTAGAGGGCCCTGCAAGGGCGATACTCCTGCATAGCCCAGGGCGCGAGCCTGGGTTAATCATGGAATACATTTTATTGAGCCCTTTAGGGGCGGCACTTCTGCACGAGTATTGGGTGTGGTCAGTTATGTTGTATAGTATTTATCTGTTGGGGTATTTGCGTGCTTGGGTAAGTGCCGCTCCTACGGAGCTCATTTTACCTTTTCTTGTGTGTACCCAGGGTTTCATATCGGGCTTTGCCCTCATTTCACCCTGGGCTTTACAGGAGTACAACCCTAAAGCTCTCTCCGCGTGAGTACTCTGGAATAGGAGTCAGACTTTCAAAATTCTGTAAGTATCGTAATTTGAATGAGTTACGATGCTTTTCTTTATGTCAAATTGAGCTTTTCAGAGTATGTATAGAGTACTGAAATACTCTCAAAAGACTCTGCTAGGGCTACAATCTGGCTACACTTTTCTTGGCAAAATAAAAATTGTAGCCAAGGTCCGTTTAGAGTTCGCATAGATTGCTGTAATCATAGATGTTTCTAAAATCTTGAAAGTTGAGCAAAAACTATCTATAACTGGGTTTGGTCAGGGAAAAATTCCTTGCCTCAAAGCTAATGGTAGGCTGCCGTTTCTTCGTGAAGAGATTGATAGTATACTGTGTAAGCGAGTGTAGGTAAATTCTCTCAGAAATTAGATTCTTTCAATATTCTTCTATTGTTCACTATTATTGAACAAAATTAATCTATTGAACAAAATATTTGGTGGTTTTGTGTTTGTTTATTACTTTTTGCAAAAATTAA